>JGIcombinedJ30088_10000020_pt1 | contig 152900 bp, 141 predicted proteins | sample PinacodermPK_FD_30088 | JGI IMG/M metagenome (IMG submission 30088)
CCCTCACACACCCGGCACAAAACCATCCCTCACGCTCCCGAAGAACCAAAAAGCCCACATCACCCCACCCCCGGACGGTCAAATCGGTGGATTGAGGCTTATACCCGACCTGCCCTGCCATATCTGCCTCCAACCCTTCTGACTTCACCTCCCGACCACCGGATTCCATCCCTGACTGCCTAAGCTCGACTCCAGCCATCAGTACCCGCTTTCGGGAATTCCCCAGTTTGCTTTGAAAGCCCCACTATGACCAGTCCGGCGGGTCTGGATACACATCTCTATACATTGTTAGCCATTGCACAATATCATCGATAGGAGGGGTTTCTCCACAAAACTGGCGCCATCCTGTGGCAACCGCACCGACTCAGAGGGCTTCGTTTCCAGAGCTAAGCCCTTCCCTCTAACGGGCTCAGGGCGCCTGTTCTCCAAGCGGTGATGTAGTTCATGCAGAAGTCGTCGCGGCCCAAGAGGACATCTTCCGCCAGCCGGTAAGCATCAGTCTCCCGGTCGGTAGTGAACACGTCGGCAAGTTGATTCATGACCGGATCGATGATGCCGCTGTCAGCGCCCGCTTCAACCGCCAGGTTAATGAAAGCTGTGTTCATCAGCTTGCGGGCGGGGATACCGAACGAGACGTTGCTCATGCCTCCGGTGATGTTGATCTGGGCGCCGAAGCGGGACCGCAGAGTCTGGATGGCATCGAGGGTGTGCAGACCGAAGTTGCTGTCCACCGAGATGGGAAACACCAGCGGGTCAACAAAAATGTCGCCTAGATCGATGCCCGCCGCCAGAGCCGTCTCCACCATCCGAGAAGCATTCTCGACCCGTTCGGCAGCATCGGAGGGCATGCCCGCTCCTCCCGCAGCAGTAACGATCGCCCGAGCGCCGTAATCGACCGCTAACTGGACTGCTTCGGTGCGTTCCAGCGAGGCGGAGTTGAGCATCGGCCTCTTCTTTCCACCTGCGGCTGCTGCAAGGCCGGTTTCGATAACAGAGATATCGGAGGAGTCGACCGAGATGGGTAGGGCTGTCAACGAGCGCACATAACCCACCAACCATTCCATCGCCTGGCGCTGCTCAGCAGTCTTGAGAGAAATCTCATCGACATTCACATCCAGGTAGTCGGCGCCGGCCCGCTCCTGGTCGAGCACCACCCGCCGCAGGTATTCGTAGCCGACACCGGCGTCATCTCCTCCGCCCATTGCCGCCTCGACGGCCAGCGCGATGTGCTTGATCCGGCCCTCCTGGTAAGCCTGGCTCGCTTGCATCGTTTCCGAAATGGGGAGCAAACCTGGTTCACCGGCCTCGGAGACAAAAGTGACTCCGTCCACTCCCCCGCAAGTGGCGAACCGCTTGCCCTTGCGCAGAACAATCCGGGTGGTATGGACGTTCTCGCCGATGAGGGTGAAGCGCTCAGGGGTCATGCGCCGACCAGTTGCGCCTTAGATTCCACCCCGGCAAAGGTAGCGGGCATCGGTTTGAGTTGACAACCTTCCACGAAGATGTCGAAAAAGTCGGGGGTGGTCTCCAATTCGATGTGGGTCACCCGTTTTGCCAAACCCTCCGCCCAGGGGCGCTTCTTGGTGGACAACAACAGGGCTCGGGCACCCTCCACCGCCGCATTGCCCACCTTCACCACTCGCTGCTGCGGTACCGGCGCGATCAGACCGATATCGACGGCATTTCCCACATTGAGATAGGTGGCGAATCCTCCTGCCAGATAGAGTCGATCGATGTCGGCCGGTTGCACCCCGGCGTTTCTCATCACGATGAACTGCCCGCAGTAGTTGGCGGCTTTGGCCTGGGCAAGGTTGCTGGCGTCCTCACGGGAGAAGGTGATGCCGGCCTCGGGCACCACTTCGATGGCGAACTGCTTGCGATCGCGGGTAAAGGCGCTCCGCTCGGTCATCAGCCCCCGGCGGCGCAGTTCTGCCAGGATGTCCACCAGACCCGAGCCGCAGATCCCCACCGCAGGTTTGTGGCCGATGGTCTCGTAGTCCACAGCGGTACCATCTGCCGACAGCCGGATGGACTCGATGGCGCCGTCGTAGGCGCGCATCCCGTAGGTGACCAGGCCACCCTCGAACGCCGGGCCCGCGGGACAGGACGCCGCCCACAGGCGGCCCTCATGGCTGAGAACCACCTCGGTGTTGGTCCCCATGTCCACCAGCATCTCGGTCCTCCCTCCCTCGCCCAACTGGACCGTCTCCAAACAGGCCACCGCGTCAGCGCCCACATGGCTAGCCACCAGCGGTATCCCGTACACCATCGCCTGGCGGTTGGCCCGCAACCCCAGCGTCCTGCTGTTCACCAAAAGCGCCGTATGGGGCCGTTGCCCGGCCAGGTACTCATGTTCGGTGAGGGACTTGTAGGGCATTTCCCCGATGCTTTGCACGTTTATGCCGAACAGGACATCCCGCATGGTGGAATTGCCCGCCACCACGATCTCGTAAATGGTCGGGGGACGCCGCCCCGCCTTGCGGCACAGATCCCGGGTAGCCTGGTTGATGGCTGCCACCGCCGCCTTCCGCAACTCGTTCGTCACTCCCGGACGGGCCTCGTAGGAGATCCGGTGCATCACATCGCTTCCCCCGAACTGCTGGGGGTTCTCAAAGCTGGCCACCCCCAAAGTCAAGCCGGTTTCCAGGTCCACCAACTCCACCACCACTGTGGTGGTTCCCAGATCGATCGCCAAGCCGCAAATGGATCTGCGGTAACGGTCCACCACCGTGTCCCCGTACTTGACCTGGTTATCCGCTCGGGTCACGGCCGGATAGAAGTCGGTGGGTCTTCCATGGTGGTAGCCGCTGCTCTCCACGATCCTAGGTCGTCTTCGCAACGGGGAGAACCTGATGGAGGGCCTTTCCCGCACCACCCGGGCCTGGCAGGCCAATCGGTATTCGCCCCGCAGGTACTGCTCGTTTTCGGTCCTCTCCACCAGTGCCTCCATCCCCTGGGTGATCTCCACCACGCACTCGTGGCACTCCCCGCTGCGCAGGCACGAGGTGGCTACTTCGACCTCGAGTTCGTCCGCGTAGTCAAAGATGGTCTTGCCCGCCTCCTGAGGGCGGGCCCTGTCATTGTGGGAAACGGTGCTCACCGGTCGTCGGTCTTCCCGCGCCGGCCTCTGCGCCTCCGTTCGGCGTCTCGCTTGATTCGAACGATTCTCTCCCGGGTCTTTTGGACGGCGCGCGGGTTTGACTCCCAGGCGGTCCGATAGTCGAAGGTGCCGTCATGGCCGCAGGCCAGGTCTTCGGGATCGCCGTCGGCTACCGGGAGTTGGTTGCGGCAGCGAAACAACGCTGTGCACAGGTCGAAACGGTTGCGGTAGGGGCAGCGGGTGAGCGACTGCTCCTCGGCGTGAGAAACGATGTCAGAGAAGATGGCAGACATCCGGTCCAGCCGCTCTTGGAAGGCCTCCATATTCGAGTCGGACATGTGCCCTGCTCAGCTGACCTCTACGGCTAGTTTCTTGGCCAGTTCGACACAGGCGAGGGCGTCCTTGCCGTACCCATCGGCACCCACGTCCTTACCGAATTCCGGTGTGACCGGAGCGCCCCCCACCATAAACCGCACCGCCTCCCGCAGTCCGACATCCTTGAAAGCCTCCACCGTTTTCGCCATGTTGGGCATGGTGGTGGTGAGCAGGGCGGACATGCCGATGATGTGTGCGCCGTGCTCTCTGACTGCCTCGATGAATTGGGCCGGCGGAGTATTGACGCCCAGATCGATAACACTGAAGCCTCCACCCCGAAGCAACATGATGCAAAGGTTCTTCCCGATGTCGTGCAGATCGCCCTGCACGGTTCCCATGATCACTGTGCCGATAGGCTCTACCCCGGAGGCGGCCAGGATCGGCTCGATATGGGCCATTCCGGCTTTCATAGCTCGAGCCGATATCAGGACTTCGGGAACGAACACGTAGCCCTCGCGGAATTTGATGCCGACGATCCCCATCCCGGCGATCAGTCCATCGTCCATGATCTCAAAGGCGCCCACGCCATCCTCGAGAGCTTTCTCGGTGAGTTGGTCAACTGTGACCATATCTCCATCGATCAGAGCAGCGGCGATCTCCTGCATGAGAGGCGAGGTACGGCTGAAGAGAGCGATGTTCCTCTCGATCTCTTCGGGCCTTTCGAGAAACTCCTCGATCTCTTCGCGGATGTATTGGTTGGCTATATCAGAAAGTTCAGGCATAAGAGAGTTCTCGTGTCGTGGGAGGATGGTGTGGAGGGGCGAACATCATCATTCGATTCTCTCAGGCTACGTTGCCATTTGAAGGGGGGTCATGCACGATAAGGCGCCCGTCCGGTCGGTGGATGTCGGAGTAGTCCCGGGCCGAGTCGCTCAAGGCTCGCAGGACCTCCATCTTGGTCCCAAGCGGCACCGACCCTTCCGGAGCGATGCCGTTGACCCCGGCCTCCAATACCTTCATGCAAGCATCGTAGGTGTCGTCATATGTCCCGCTGAACAGGGTGGTGGGATTGTTGATGTTGCCCATCAAGGACATCCGATCCCCGGTGATCTCCTTAGCGACATACGGATCCACCTGGGACTCGAAGTGGAAGCAGTCCCAACCCGCCTCGGCGAAATAATCGATCCGGTCGGTGGTCTCCCCGCAACAGTGGAAGATGCTGGGTCCGCCGATCTCCACGGTCACCTCTTTGTGCATCTCGAGCAGGAAATCACGGTAGGTCTCCGGACTGACCAACTCGCGGTTGGCATGGTCCGCCCACATGATGGCGTCGGCCCCGGCCTCCAACTGCGCGTGCGCCGACATCATGCAGGCGGGAAGCATCACTTCCAGGTAGCGACGGATCTTGTCGGGATCCAAGATGGTGTCCATCAGGTAATTCTCGATCCCCACCAGGTGATATCCCACCGACCAGGGCCCGTACACCTTCCCGACGATCCCCACATCGGGATACCGTTTCCGAAGCAGCCTGATCGCACCCAGCGCCGCCTCGAAGGAGGGCCGCTTGAGGTAATCGGACGGAATCTTGAAGTCTTCAGGATCGGTGAGCACATGGTCGCTGGTGGCCGGCCAGTTGTCCACGGTCCCCCACCAAGTGGCGGCGTCCAGGGCGTCGGCCTCCAATTGCGAGTGGAACACCGGCATGATGGTGTCCAGACCCAACTCCTCGTAGGCGGTTCCCGCCAGGCGCGCCATCTTCTCGGCATCCAGATGCGCCTCGGGAAACCAGGCGTCAGTGATCTCCATGGCTTCAAGCGTCACCACCGAACTGAGCGTCATGGCAGGAACCTTGTCTACCCGTCCCCCGTACAGCGCAGAGAGGAAACGACGACGAGGCGTCATCCACTCTCCGGTCAACCGGGTGAAATCCTCACCTTTCAGCTTTATCTTTGCAGGAGAGATGGCGGTCCTTTCCACAGTGCCCTCACCAGGTGAAGGGCAGGGCTCATGATGAGATTACCCGATAAGAATACCGCCACTTGACAGTTGCCATGCCTTCGGCGGCACACGAAATTTCGGTCAACCGGGTTCGATAATGTTCCTACACCCGCTCCAACTAGTATCGGCTCAAAATCCGCATCAGAGCTAAGGAGCCCCAGCGATGACACACGTCCCAGTAAACCACATCACCTCCGACGCTGAGCGTGCCCGCCGATACGCCGCTCTACGAGAAGCCATGGCCGGCGCAGGCATGGATGCCTTCATCATCTGCAGCCGCGGCGACGAGTTCGTACGGGGACGCGTCCAGTACGTCAGCGACATCTTTCAGTGGGCGGGACGCGGTTTTGTGGTGCTTCCCATGAAGGGAGAGGCGATCTTCGTGACCGATCCCCTGTGGGGTACCGGGTTCGCGATGCAGGGCATGTGGCTCAACGATTACCGCCAGCCGGATGACGCCGGCACCGAGATCGGATCCATCATCTCCGATCTGGGACTGTCCAACGGCACTATCGGGATAGTGGGACTGGCCGACATAACTTCGGTGGCCGACTACAACAGCATGAAGGCCTCCATGCCCAACGCCAACCTGGTGGACGCCACCGACCTGTTCGACGACGTACGGATTATCAAAAGCCAAGAAGAGATCGACACCACCATCCACACCGGCAACATCATGCGCCGCGTTTTCAGTGCCCTGGAAGCCGAGATGCGACCCGGAGTCCAGGAAGTGGACGTGCTGTCAGAGGCCCATCGCCTGGCTCGCCAGTTGGGTTGCCTGGAAGGTATCGCGCTGATGGGTCGGGCGCCGTTCGCCTGCTTCGGACCGGGAACCAACGGGGTGATCGAGGAAGACGATGTCATCGTGATCGACCTGGAATGGGGAGGCCCCATGGGCTATTGGGTCGAAGTTCGCCGGGTATACAGCTTCAAGCCCCCCACCCCCGCCCAGAAGGCCTTCTGGGAGATGCGGGTAGAGAGTTTTGAGGCTTGCGTTCAGGCCATGAAGGCCGGCGAGTCCTCCGAGACGGTTCTCGACGCCCGCGACCGGGTCTATGACGCCTGGGGCTACTCGGCCATGGGCGCCAACTCCTACACCGCTCACGGCATCGGGGTCGATTCCCTGGAGCCGCCCTGGGTGCCCGGCAAGGAGCGGATCATGCAGGAGAACATGATTATCAACCTTCACCCTGCCATTGGCTTCGAGGACCCCGAAGTGGGGGCCATGCTGGGCGGGATCAGCATCGCCGACAACGTGCTGGTGGGACCCGACGGGGGAACCCGCATGGTCGATCAGAAAGACGAATGGATCGTGCTCGACGCCTGATCGCGTTGACCGAAATCAAACCAACCCAATGCAGGCCGGGGCCCCAGCGCCCCGGCCTCTTGGCATCCGGTCCGGCCTTCGGTCGGACCTGGAAACCTCAGGCCAGGGGATTGACCCAACGCAGCGTCGGGAAGCGGGCAAAGTCCCAATCGCAGGAGTACAACTCCGCGCCGTGTTCGATTGCGAGAGCAGCCAAGTGGGCATCAGAGGTCAGACTTCCCCCGATGCCCAGTGGCCCGAGCAGTTCTCGCAACACGGCAGAGTGCCGCCGGGTGGGCTGGACGATCGTGGTGCACGGCTGATCCAGCCAGGACTCCACCACATCCAATGCCTCTTCGATACCGAGCGGGTCTTCAAACAGGCGCGCCGCAGTGGAAACTCGTAGAAAAGCCATCAGCACCTGCCAACCCATTGCCACCGTCTCCGTCCCCGAAAGGGTCTCCTCCAGCCAATTCCTCGCCATGAGATGATGAGGTGAATCGGGATTGTACGCGTACAGAAGCAGGTTGGCGTCGGGAAGCTTCACTTTCCGAGTTCAAGTTTGTGGACGATGGCTTCGTCTTCGAGTTGATCCGCCAGTCGCAACACGCGACTGAAATCTGTACCAGGCCGGGGACCGAGGGGCCTTGCCTTCACAACGAATCGCCGCGAGGCGGGCGTCTCCGCAGCCAGACCGGCGCGTATGGTGGCGTTCAACACCTCCTTGAAGGAGACATCCCGTTCCCGGGCCAACTCCTTCAACCTTGCCCCGACATCAGGATCGAGAGTAACGGTAGTCCGCATGGTAGGCATCATAGCATCACGAATATAAGCATCTAAACATCATTTGGTCCCTGTCATTGCTCCTTCGATGATTCCAATCTTGTCACTTCCGTGGCGGACTGATGCCTTTGCGCCACCAAGCCGATGGTTGCCGCCCCGAACCCGACAAGGCCACCCAGAAACTCTAAATCCCTAGTCAACCACCACTCGGCCGCTGATCAGACCCCGGGCGATCACCATGCGCATGATTTCGTTGGTGCCCTCGCCGATCACCATTAACGGAGCATCGCGATACAGACGCTCGATGTCCAACTCCTGGCTGTACCCCATTCCCCCGTGGATCCGCATCGAATCCAGGGCGTTGGTGCAAGCAACTTCTGAGGCGAAGTACTTGGCCATGCCCGCCTCCATGTCGACCCGCTTGCCCTGGTCCGCCTGGGAGGCCGCCCACCAGACCAGGAGCCTGGCCGCCTGGGTGTTGGTGGCCATCTCCGCCAACTTCAATTGGATGGCCTGGAAGCCGGAGATCTTGCGGCCGAAGGCCTCCCGGTCGTTGGCATAGGCCAGCGCTTGGTTGTAGGCCTCCTGGGCGATGCCAACCGCACGGGCTGCGATGTTGATTCTCCCTATCTCCAGCCCGCTCATCACCTGCTGGAATCCCCTGCCTTCGACTCCCCCCACCAGATTCTCCACCGGCACCCGAACGTTGTCAAGCTGCACCTCGCAACTCTCGGTGCCCTTGTAGCCCAGCTTGGGAAGATCCCGGCTGACTTCGAACCCCTCGGTTCCCTTCTCCACGAGAATCAGGCTCATGCCCCGATGGGCCGGTGTGGTGTCGGGATCGGTCTTCACCAGCACCGGCAGGGGGTCCGCATACCGGGCATTGGTTATCCATAGCTTGGAACCGCTGATCACGTAGTGGTCTCCATCCCGGATCGCCCGCGTCTTAATGCCTTGCAGATCGGTGCCGGCATCGGGCTCGGTGAGGGCAATCCCGGTGCGACGCTCCCCCGAGGCCAGATCGGCCAAGAAGCGGTCCTTCTGTTCTTCCGTGCCGTGACGGGCGATGATGAAACAGGCAAGGGAGTGGGTACCCAGTATGCCCGCAATACCCATCCAGCCCCGGGAGATTTCCTCGAACACCAGCGCCAGGGAGACGAAATCGGCGCCCAAGCCCCCATACTCCTCCGGCACCGTGATGCCGAACAGGCCCATCTGCTTCATCGACTCCACTATCTCGGTGGGGTATCTGCCGGAGTGTTCCCACTCATTCGCCACCGGTCTTATCTCGTCGTCCACGAAACGACGCAGTGTCTGTCGGAATAGCTGGTGCTCGGGGCTTAATTGGAAATCCAAAAGGGTTCTCCTGTTTGGTTTGGTCTTGGTGATTCTGGTCTGTGGGGGCTGCGGACACCTGGCGTCCGACCACGCCTGATCCTAGGTCGGCTGGTGCCTCCGCCGCTGAACAACAATCCCATTCCCCACAAAAGAGGTGGGACACGTGTCCGGCATCGCAAGCGAACGCCTCCGAAGCTTGGTGAACAGGCTGAGGAAGGAGGGATGGTTGGAACAGTCGGGGAGAGGCAAATACCAACTGGGCATATTTGCGATCACCGATGTGGGAGTGCTGATCGGAGCTGTCAAGGCGGGTAACCAGGAAGTGGCAAATACGGCGAAACAGGACGCTCCCTGGTCCGAGCAGCAAACGGTTACGAACACGCTGGCTATGAAGGCCCCTCTAGCCGGCATGGCCGACGACGTTTTGATGGCAGTGGACCATCGTCAAACCTAAAGGGGTCATAGTGGCATTGGCTTACAATGGCTGGGTAAGCCGGTCAGTGTGCGGAGCAGATGATGGGATTCGTTGATACGGGGTTTGTTCCTACGTTGGTGGAGGCAGCGCGGGCTGCCAAGGTAGTGGCCGATGCGGGCGCTGGGAGTGTGTTGGTGTTCGGGTCGGTTGCCCGGGGAGAGGCTCACCGTCACAGTGACATTGACTTGATGGTGATCTACGACGATCTCGATTATGCCGTCCGCCAGGATTTGACCATGGAACTGGAGGGATTGGCGGGTGCTGAGGTGGGCTGTCGTGTGGATGTTCATCTCACTGACCGTCCAGAGTGGAAGATGCGCACCGAGCAGGTGGTTACGTCTTTTGAGAACAGGGCAAGAAGGCAGGCGCTGGTGTTGGTGGACAAAGAACCTGGAGAGGTGGATTGGGACAAGGAGATGGTCATGCCCGAAAGCGACTACGAAGAAGCATTGGAGCGCCTGCGCCAGGCGACGAAGGCACTGGCGGGCATCCAGGGCAGTTTGGCACCCACCAATTATCAGCGGTTGATGGAGGAGTCGGGCCAAAAGACGAAGGCGTTCGCTGTTTACGAGCAGAGACTCGCCCTGGGTTGCGCGGCTGGGCATCTTGCTGTGGAGATCGCGGTGAAGTCCCTGATCCATCTGTCTTCGTCTCAGAAGGCTCAGGCTTGGGGCCATGACTTGGAGAAGCTTCTTCCTCTGCTACCCGAACCGCATAAGAGCGAGATCGCAGCCCGACTGGCCGCGGTGGGTGTCAAGAGTCTTCAGGGTTGGCAGCAACAGGCCCGTTACGAACGGTTTGTGACCCCCACTCCTGAAGTGTTCATGGCGATTACGGAAGCGGCCTGTGGGGTTGCTCTCTACACTGCTGACCAATTCGGGCCGGGGGTGGACATCGCCGGCGATGTTCGGAGCATGGTGTCGTTCATTGAGGAGGAGATCGCCCGCCGCGACCTGTACAGCGGCCGTTACCGGGACGAGCGGGAGGGGCCTGGTTTGTCGTTCGACCTGTAGATCTGTGCGGCGATGTCTAAAGGGCTCTCCGAGATGGTGACCGTCCACTGGCAGTGAGCCGACGCCAGTACCCGTCGGCACATCGAACCACGAATCATCATAGGTGGCAGCCCGGATACTCGAAGAAGTCGCGGGTCCCCAGCATTGGCGGTGAGACATTTCCTTGGCGAACCTGGTTTGGCAAGAGCGTCGTTTCCAACCAGACTCTTCGCCCGATGACAAAAGCCCTCTCCCCGGGTCGGAATGATTCTTGACCACGTTGCTGAACCGGATCGAGGCCGGCTAACCGCCCGGCTCGACCATGTGGCGGTTGCCGTTCCTTCTTCCGGACCGGCGTTGTCCCGTTGGCGGGATGAACTTGGGGCGGGGTTCGCAGGAGGGACCCGGCGGGATGGGTTCATGACCAGCCAATGGCGCTACCGCAACGGCGCCAAGCTGGAATTGATAGAACCCGACCCCGAATACCCGGCCACAGATGTCTATCTGGCGGGGTTCCTGGCCAGATACGGTTCCCGTATTCACCACATCACCTTGAAGGTCCCCGAATTGGAGGGGACGGTCGCTCTCCTGCGCCGTGCCGGGATCGAACCGATCGATGTCAGCCGGGAACCGCTGTTCCACGAGGCGTTCGTCCGGCCCAAAGATGGTGGGGGGCTCCTTATTCAACTGCTGTGGACGGAGGTGGAGGATCATGAATGGGAGAACGACCTCGGTTTGGTAGTCACGGCTGCCCAGAGTGAAGGCTCTGGGTTGGAGGCAGTCCGTTTGCGCCACCCTGACTTGGAAGGGGCGGCAGGACTGTGGACTACGTTGGGAGCAAGGGTCTCCAGGGAAACACCTGGCCTGGTTGCCCGATGGCCGGACTCGTCACTTGCATTGCAGATCGAGCCCGGAAGACCGGCGGGACCATTGTTCCTGGTGTATTCCCACACCTCCTCCCTTCCATCCCACCCGCAAATCGGGCCCGCGGTTCACACCAAGGGCTGAACGGCTTCGATTACCCGGTGGCCATTCCCTCCCAAACCATGACAGTGAAGGCATCTGCTATTTCCTCGGCCGAGAGTTTGCCCTGGGGCGAGTACCACTGGTATGCCCATCCGCACATTCCAATCACACCCAGACTCAACACCCGAGGGTTCAGATCGGCCCTGATCCGCCCGGCTCGCTGGCCTCTCCGCACCACCCCGTAGAACATGTCCTCCATCCGGTCACGCTTTTCTTTGACCTCGGCAAACCCCTCTTCACTCAGGAATCTGCGCTCCCCCAAGAACACCGCAACATGGGACCGGTACTGCTCCACCGCCTCGATCGCGGTCCTGATCAACCCCCGAAGCTGTTCTCCGGGATCCTCGGTGCTGGACAGGACCGATTGCACCGACGTCAACTGATGATCGATGAACTCGTCATGAATCTCCCGAAGCAGTTCTTCTTTGCTGACAAAGTGGTAGTAGAAGGCACCCTTGGTCAAATTGGCGTCATCAACTATCGACTGCACGGATGTGGCTGAGAACCCGTTGCGTTCGAACAACTTGCGTGCGCTGGTCACCAGCGCTTGGCGGGTGGCGGCGGTGGAATACTTTCTCTTGCTATGAGACTCCGGCACTTGTGGGACTCTAACGCATAGGGCCGGAAGAACCTCCAGCCGGATCGTTTCGGGTCTTCTGGTCCTGTTCCTTGAGTACGGTCTTCAACACCTTGCCGGTGGGATTGCGGGGCAACTCGTCCAGGAACTCCACGTAGCGCGGCATCTTGAACCCTGCCAGGTGCTCCCGACAGTGAGCGGCCAACTGGTCTGAGGTGAGTTCCATCCCCTTGTGCAATACCACATAGGCCTTGGGAGTCTCCACCCATTTGGGGTGTGGAACTCCGATCACCGCCGCTTCGTAGACGGCCGGGTGTTGGTAAATGGCCTCTTCGATCTCAGAACTGGCGATATTCTCGCCGCCGCTTCGGATCATGTCCTTCAGCCGATCGATGACATAGAGGTATCCGTCCTCATCAAAACGACCCACGTCGCCGGAATGGAACCACCCGTTTCGATGGGCGGCGGCGGTGGCTGCCGGATCCCTCCAGTAGCCGGGCCCCACGGTGGGCCCCCGCATCACGATCTCTCCCAGTTCACCCACGGGCACCGGGGCGCCGGACTCGTCCACCACTCGAATGTCCACCCGCGGCATGGGCCTACCCACCGATCCGGTCTTGGAGAGCATGTGCTCCTCATCCAGATAGGACACCCCGTTGCAGGTCTCGGTCATCCCGTAGCCCTCGATCAAACGGGCCTTGGCAAACACCTCCCGGGTCTCGTGATAAAGCGACTCCGGCACCTGGCTGAAGATCAACCACTTGACGGAGTCGGTGTCGAAGTCCTTTCGATCCTCCAGCTTTCGGATCAGATGCACCATGGTGGCCACCATCACCATTCCGGTGATCCGTTCCCGGCTCACCACCTCCAGAATGCGCCGGGCGTCGAACTTTCGCAAAAGAATCATGGTGGCTCCCACATACCACGTCCCAAAGCCGGGGATGTCCAGACCGCCCACATGGTAGAGAGGAGCGAAATTGAGGATCCGGTCATGGCGGGTGAGCCCCAACTCCACTACCTGGGCATCCATGTTGGCGTTGCAGTTTCCGTGGGTAATCATCGCCCCCTTGGGACGACTGGTGGTGCCCGACGTGTACAGGATCCGTTGCAGATCGTCGTCGTCTCGATCGACAGTCTCCACCCGTTCCCCGGCGTGGTCCTCGAGTAGCCGGTGATAACCCACCCAGCCGTCCGGGACATCTGGAGAGAGGGAAAGAATCCGCCGCACTTCCGGCAACTCGGCACAGATGGAAGAAACCACTCCGAAGAACTCCTCCTCGGTGGCCACCGCCACTGCCCCGGCGTGCCCGAGCAGGTATTCAAAGTCTCTTCGGTGAAGACCGGTGTTGAGAGGAAGGAACACCCCGCCGATCTTGGCCACCGCCAGGGTGGTGATCAGATATGCGGGGGAATTCCGGGCCACCAAGGCCAAAATGTCCCCTTCCCCCAAGCCGATGGACCGCAAACCGGCCGCAATGGCGTTCACCTCGTCGTCCAGTTCCGCATAGGTCCACTCCTGCTCCTCATAGATGAGCGCGGTCCGGTCATCGTGGCGATAACGGTTCCAGTCGAGGATGCGGGCCAGATTGGCGGTCACTTCCACACTCCCATCAGTAGGCAGCCTCCAGGATCGCGGTGATTTCGGAAAGGGAGCGTACCGGACGGGGGTTGTTTCCCACCACCATGTCCTTCATGGCGGAGACCGCCACCGATTCCAGATCGCCCCGGTCGACACCCAACTCCCGGATCCGGGTGGGCAGATCCAAAGCGGCGATGAACCCTTGCAGCAAGTCTGCCGCGGACTCGGCTTTGGATTGCTCATCCCCCTGGGCACCCAATATCTCGCCAATCAGGGCCTGGGGACCCACCGAGTCTTCCAGATTGAACCTCATCACCTGGGGCAGTAGCACGCACGAGGTCATGCCATGCGGGACTTCGCACCACGCCCCAAGTTGGTGACCGAGCCCATGGCTGAGGCCCGACATCACGTTGACGATTCCAAAGAAGGATTCCCACGCTCCCACCTGGCACTGGAGGCGGGCCTCGATGTTGCCGGGATCAGACACCGTGAGGGGCAGATTGTGAACCAGGCGGCGCAATCCGTCCCAGCATAGGGCGTCGGTGACTGGTTGAGCCGAAATGGAATAGAGGGATTCCACACAGTGGTCTATCGCCCGGATTCCCGTGGATGCCCACAGCCATTGGGGAGTGTCCACGGTCAACTCCGGATCGAGGACGACCACCTTGGGCGTCACCGGACGCTGCAGATAGATGTGTTTGACGCGCTGATGGGTGATCCCGAACCCGTGGGTGTACTCCCCGGCCGACAGCGTGGTGGGCAGGGTCACGATGGGCGGAGGGGCCCCTTTCATCTGCGGCATCCGCACCGTGTCCGGATATCGAAACTCGATCCGCATCCGTTCCAGCCCATCGGCGTCGGTGATGTCCTCGGCCAGGCACATGGCCACCGCTTTGGCCAAGTCGGCGAAGCTGCTGCCCCCCAACGCCACGATTCCGTCAACCTGCAGGCGGCGAGCCATCTCGGTGGCCTCCAGCACGTTGCGGCGGGGCACATGCTGGCTGCTGCGGCAGTACGTGCCCACCCGCCGGGCGCCGACCAGGTCGGCAACCAACTGGACCAGGTTGCTTTTCTCGGTCAGGCTGGGGGCGGTCAGGAATAGCCACCTACTCCCCAGCCGATCCAACTCATCGTTGACCGAACCCACACTCCCCGCGCCGAAGACGACCCGGTCGATGGGGAGAATGTCGTAGGTGCGGGGGACCATGGCGGTTGGACCGTCCCTACGTCCCGGCCAAGGCGGGCACCACCTCTGCGCCCAGCAGACGAATGCTCCGCTCCGCGATCGCCGGGTCCATTCCCATCCACTCCACCCGGCACATGATCTCGGTCACCCCCGCCTCCTCCCCAAAGGCCCGGCAACGGGCGATCACCTGTTCGGGGTTGCCAATCACCGCGTGGTTAACCAGGGCGTCTTTGGCAGTTAGCTGTTCGGCCGAATCCCAGGATCGATAACCCCGGTATTGCCGGGCCAGATGCGGCCAGATGGCCTCGATCGCTATTTCCCTGCTAGCGGCCACCGCCACTTCCCGCGCCAGCGGGTAGGAACGATCCGGACTGTGCCCCCATCGCCGGAGCGCAGTCCGGTAGGTCCGGAAACGCTCCGCCACCACCGACACCGCTCCGTCGGGAGTGCCGAACCAGGAGGCGTCCAACCGGGCGGCCCGCTCGATGCCTTTGGCTCCAAAGGCGCCTATCCAGATTGGCGGTCCGCCGTCCTGGGCTGGTCTCAGATGCACCTTCGCCCGGTCGGTCTCTCCCCACTCCCGATCGTATGAAACGGTCTCTCCCCTCCACAGCGCCCTTACCACGGCCAGGTACTCCTCGAAGCGCTGGTAGCGGCCGGCCCACGGGATCCCCAGCGCCTGGTACTCCACTCGCCGATACCCCACTCCGAACCCGGTGGTCAACCGACCTTCTGAGAGAACATCCAAAGTGGCCAACTCCTCGGCAAGCGTCAGCGGATGATGGAGGGTGAGCAGGTAGATGCCCAGGCCGATTCGAATCCGATCGGTTACGGCAGCCAGATACGCAGCGGTGGAGAGAGGTTGGAAGAACTGGGAGGAGGCAAGATAGTGATGTCCCAAGAAGATGGTCTCAAACCCCAGGGACTCGGCCAGTTGGGCTTGATGGGTAATCACTCTCAGGCGCTCGGAGGGTGACTCACCAGGGCCGGCCTGGGCAGAGAGAAACAGGCTGAGGCGCACCTGATCAGCCGGGAGAGCGAAGATAGGCGCCCCGGAAGAACCCCAGCGCCGCCGCCTCGGTCTCCTCAAAATCCAACCGCTCCACCTCTGCCAGGTAGATCACATGGTCCCCACCCGGAACGGCGTTCACCACCCGGCACTCGAATCGAACCAGGTAGTCGTCGAGAAGAGGCACGCCACCCATGCCCGGCGTCCAGGAGACACCCTCCAACTTCTCCGTCCCCGAAAGGTCGCTCTTGGCGAACCGTCTGCACAAGTCCTCCTGGTGAGCGCCCAGAATGTGCACCGCATAGCGACCGGAACTCTCCAAGGCCCGCAAACTGTTGGCCCCGCGGTCGACCGAGATCAGCACCAACGGAGGGTCAAGTGAAACCGACGTGAAAGAGTTAGCGGCCAATCCGGCCGGCCCGGTCTTCTGATCGATGGTGGTGACGATGGTCACACCGGTCATGAACTGTCCGCAGGCCTTCCGGAAGGTCAGGCTGTCAATTTCTGCCGACGTCGAGGATGGTCCTTCAGATTTCATACCAAGTGGTATTAAACCTTACCGACCTGAACCCTTCCCGATCTCAACCCTCACCCAGGATCCTGCGGGCCTCTTCCGATCGCAGGGTTGCCACCCCGGTTTCCGCCACCATTCGGTCAACCTCCGCGGCCGGCGCGGTTGCAACCTCCGCGGCCAACCGCTTGGTGGATCTGACGACCCCGGGAGAGAGCTTGGTCAGTCTCGTCACCAGGCCTTCCCTTTCTCCGGCGTCGGCCACCATACCCACCATACCCATCCCCAACGCATGGTCGGCAGGGATGGGAGCGGCGGTCAGGGTTGACAGCAGAGCGGCCCGCACTCCCAGGGACTCCACCAGCGGCGGGAGCACCACCGCCGGCACCAGACCGAACTCTGCCTCGGGAAAGTAGAACCGAGCGCCCGGATCAGCCACGGCCAGATCGGCCGAGACGGCCAATGCGGCACCGAACCCGATGGCATATCCCTGGACAAATGCCACCGTGAATTGCGGTAGGTCTGCGATCCGGCGCAACAGGTGCACATTTGCCACCAGGTAGGAAGCGACTTGGTCATCGTCAGCGGCCGACAACCGTCCGAACTCCGACAGGTCCCACCCGGCGCAAAAGTGATCACCCGCCCCCTCCAACACCACCACCGCCAGGTCATCTCGGCCGCTGACTTCTTCCACAGCAGCAGACAGGTCCTCACCGGTTCGTTCGTCCAAGGCGTTGCGGCGATCAGGGCGGTTGAGAAGGATCCGGGCAAGCGATCCTTCATAGGTGGTTGTAACGGAGTCGGTCATTGTGTCGGGTCGATCAGATGCGGGTACTGTTTCATAGGCGGATGCCAAACGAATATACGGACTTGTCTCGAGCCGCAAAAACAGCGACCTCTCCACTATCGGTCGAGCAGGGCCCCGGATCGGTTTGGTTGAGGATGAATCGGCCGGAATCCGCCAACGCTCTCTCGCCCGATCTGATCGCCGCCATCGATCTTGCCCTCACCCGGACCCTGTCACTCCCCGCCATCAGAGGCGTGGTGATCACCGGAGTCGGAGCCGTTTTCAGTGCAGGCGCCGACCTGGCAGTGGCCGAGCCTATGCTGGCAGGCAACCAAACGCAACGATTGGCTGCTTACATGGAAGCCGCCAATGACCTATTGGACCGGATCGAAGACTATCCCATGCCGGTCATCGCCGCGGTGAACGGGGCGGCCTTTGCGGGAGGCCTGGAACTGGTCCTGGCCTGCGATCTGGCGGTGGCCGCCGCCGATGCTCCCATCGGGGACGCCCATGCCCGCCACGGGTTCGTGCCCGCCTGGGGAGCATCCCGCCGGCTCCCAGCCGCTCTGGGTCCGGCAAGCGCCAAGAGGTTGATGCTGACCGGCGCCACCCTCACCGCCTCCGATGTTCCAGGCATGTTCGCCTCGGTTGTCCCGTCCGACCGATTGGAAGAAGAAGTGCATACCCTGATCGGTGAGATCTGCGTTGCCAGCCCGGCGGCCATCACCGAGATCAAGAGGCTCTTGGCATCCGATCAATCCAACCGCGCCCAACAGCGGCGCCGGGAATGGGAAGCGCTGGAGCGGCAACTGGGAACCCCGGATCTGGCCGAAGGCATAGCTGCCTTCAAGGCGGGCCGACAGCCCGTCTTCATTCAACCCGACAGGGCCACCCAGGCTGGACATTCGTGAAATTCGGGATTCTTCTCAACCACCAGTTCTCGAGGACCGATTCACTGGCCGCTCGACTGGGCGAAGCCGTGGAACTGGTCACCGCCGCCTCGGAGTTGGGACTTGACTCGGTGTTCGGGATCCACCATTACCTGGCTCGCCTTCAAACTCCCCAGCCACTGACTCTTTTGGCACTGCTGATTCCGGCTTCCGGAGACATGGAGTTGGGGACGGGGGTCTACATCAGCACCTTGGCCCATCCTGTTCACATCGCCGAAGAGGTGGCCACCCTCGACCAACTCTCGGGAGGAAGGGTGACTCTGGGAGTCGGCGCCGGATACCGCCGCGACGAGTTCCGAAGCTTCGCCGTGAACGCCAAGACCATAGGAAGGCGATTCGTGGAGTCGCTGCAGGTGCTTCGGGCGCTGTGGTCTGGCCAGCCGGTGACCCACCTGGGTGAGTTCTTTCAACTGGAGGACCAGACCATCAGCGTTCTCCCCGCCCAGCCGGGCGGACCCCCGCTGTGGATAGGCGCCAACGCCCCCAAGACCATTCTGCGGGCTGCCCGGATCGGCGACGCCTGGATTCCGTCACCCAATGTGAAACCACGCTGGGCGATCGGCAACCTGCAGGCCTTCCGCCAGGAAGCCCAAGCTTGTGGACGCCTCGAACAGATCAGGCGCTACCCGATCCTGCGGGAGACCTACGTCTCATCCAGCGGCGCCCAGGCCGAAGAGGAGGCGGGACGCTACATCCGGGATGAATACCTGCATTATTCCGGCTACAACCTCGAATACTTCGAGACCAGATTCGGGGACCTTCGCCAGAAGGCCTTCCTGTGGGGCTCACCCGACGACATCGCAGCCGGGATAGACAACCTGGCGGCGGCCGGATTCGATCACTTCATCTTCCGCATGTCCTGGCTGGGAATGCCCTTCTCGCTCACCATGGCGAGCCTGGAACTCCTGGCCCGAGAGGTCATCCCCAGATACCGGTAGATTCGCTCTCTCTCTATTGGGACCGGGTCTGTTTTCCCCCAGCGGGATGACCCGCGGTCAAATGGGGAGTCTCTGATCTGACACCTCAGTACGGCCGCCTTCGGGTTGGTACGGGACCCTTCTTCCGTGGCCTGTCCACCCTCCTCTCTAACCTCGATACCCAATGAAGTTCGGGATCCTTCTCAGTAATCAGTACCCGCGAAGCGATTCGCTGGGCCCTCGTCTGCAAGAGACCGTTGAACTGGTCACTGCCGCTTCGGAGCTGGGATACGACTCGGTATTCGGAGTCCATCACTACCTGGGCCGCCTGCAGGTCCCCCAGCCCTTGACACTGCTGGCGCGACTCATCCCGGTTTCCGCAGGAATGGAGTTGGGGACCGGAATCTTCATCAGCACCCTGGCTCATCCCGTTCACATCGCCGAAGAGGTGGCCACCTTGGACCAACTTTCCGGAGGCCGGGTCATTCTGGGGGTCGGCGCCGGATACCGTGACCACGAGTTCCAGAGCTTCGGAGTGAACCCCAGGACCGCGGGACGCCGCTTGGTCGAGTCCGTCGAGGTCCTTCGGGCGCTGTGGTCGGGGAATCCCGTGTCCTACCAGGGAGAGTTCTTCCAACTGGACGATCAGACCATCAGCGTTCTCCCCGCCCGGCCCGGGGGACCTCCCATCTGGGTGGGCGCCGGGGTTCCTGCGACCATCCTCCGGGCGGCCCGAATCGGCGACGCCTGGCTGGCCGCTCCCAACGCCAAACCGCGCTATGCCATCGGCAACCTGGACGGGTTCCGCCGGGAAGCCGCCGCTCACGGGCGCCTGCAACAGATCCACAGCTACCCGATCGTCAGGGAGACCTACGTCTCGACCAGCCGCGCCCAGGCCGAAAAGGAGGCGGGGCGCTTCATCCGGGATGAGTATGTCGACTACTCCCGTTACCTCGAGTTCTTCGGCGCCATGTTCGAGGACCTGCGCCAAAAGGCCTTCCTGTGGGGCTCGCCCGACGACATCGCAGCCGGGATAGACAACCTGGCCGCGGCCGGATTCGATCACTTCATCTTCCGCATGTCCTGGCTGCGAATGCCCTTTTCGCTCACCATGGCGAGCCTCGAGCTTTTGGCCCGAGAGGTCATCCCCAGATACCGGTAGGTTTGCCTTGCCTCTGGGTCCGGTCCATCATGTCTCGATTTCCGTCACAGACATGGGTCGATCCATTGCCTTCTACCGCGACGTTCTCGGGTTCAGGCTCACCATGCAAACCACGGTGAGCGATCCCGAACACGACCTGTACCTCCGCTTGCCCGAAGGAACTTCTGCACAGGTGGCCATCCTGCAGGCCGGATCGGTGACCATCGGTGAGGTGGAACTCATCCAGTGGTCCTTCCCCTCCTCGCCACCCTCAGCCACCCCCGCCAAGCGACCGGGCGATCCCGGACCGTTCCTGCTGGCCTTCGAGGTGACCGGCGAAGAACTGGAGACGGCCTGTCAGCGGATGACCCAGCAAGGGGTGAAGTTCTGGTCGGACCCGATCACCTCCCACATCGACGGCTATGGAGCCATCAGGGCCGTGGTGTGCGAAGACCCCGACGGCACCATGATCGAGTTACTGACGCTGCCTTCCCGAGAGGAGATCGTGCGAACCCGGACTGCCTACCTCAACCGCAGGCAGGCGCCATAACGGCCGATCCTACGCACCCGGACCGGATGACTCAGACCTGACAATGCGGGATGCCACCCCGTCCGGACTTTCCGCAGTGGAGATCACAACCCCTCCCTCCACTACCAAGGTCACTCCTCTCCCCTGCAGCGGCGTGCGGAGCCTTTGCTTATTGAACGGGCGGAGGCAGACGGGGCGAATCGGGAGGATCCCCCATTGAATCGTGGGTTCCTTCCCGAGCCGCCATCCATGAAAATACCTCATCTGCGGCTGATCGGATCTCCGTTAGAACCTGTTCTCTGCTGTGATCGAAGTAGGGATCGGGTGCTATGTATTCCGAAGGGCATTTCAGTGCATGGAGCACATCGTCGAGTTCATCGAGGGTCAACAATTTTCCGTACCGGTAGGCGTAGGAGCGCAGCCCATCGGCCAGGGTCATGACCTGCCGGGTGAGTGTCGCTATATCGTAGAAGTCGCGGAATTGTCTTCTGTCAACAATGGTGCCTAGCTTCAGGGCGAAAAGGTCGCGAAGTGAAGCAATTTGCATTCCCGCCACGACTGGTCCGTCCTCGATAGGTACCTGACGATGCCTGCTTTTCCACACTTCCACCTTGATGTTGTCGATCAGGCAATGCACGTAATTCGTTGCTGTGGCTTCCACATAGGCATCCAGTTCCCTAGTGAGGTCACCTCCCAGCTCCCTACTGTCGAAGTCCACCATCACTTGGACATCAATGTCGAACGAAACCCTGTGTTCAAGGTGGATTGCTAAAGCGGTTCCCCCTACCAGAACGCCTCCGAGTTCAGACGTGACCGCGGCAACCTTGGGTAGGACAGGCCGAAACGACTTCCATATGTCGTCCCATGTCAACACGGCATGGCTACCTGTTGGTTTTTAGAGCGAACTCGATTCGGTCCGCTACCGGAGTGTCTTCGAATGCCGGATCGTTCAACAGTTTTCGCAGCGCCCAGCCGGGCAGATGTTTCAAAGCCCACGTTTCGGCGGGTAGGTTTCGCCTTCTGTCGTCAAAAGTGATCATGCGAGATGCCACGTACCGGGCGTGCTCAGGGAGACGGATGAGCATGGGATCGAGACCTGACCAGAACAGCCACCAGAACTGGGGAGGAAGGCGGTCTGGCGCCACGCCTCGGCCCACGAACCGGGGGAACTCCACTCCCAGCAACTCCGGCCGGGGCTTCTCTATCCATAAACGCGCTTCTCTCGTGCCGTAATACCAAGGAATAGTCACGGTTCTGCGATCCACGAAACCGTCGCTTTGTAGGTGCCGCATCGCGTTATGAACGTGATGTGTGCTCATCCCGGCTGCTTCGGCTACCAACGCCTCTTCAACACCTCCGCCGTGTTCCCTGGCTAGTGCTAGAGACAACGCAAGGCACGCCACCCAACCGGCCAACGAGGTGTCCAGCCGTGGGGGGAACACGAAACCTGGGAGCGCCGGGGTCTTTCCCAAAGGTTGACAGTCGCATCCCAGGGAACGCATTACCAGCTTCAGAGTACCAGACGAACCCACCGCTGCACCGCTGTAAAGGAGATGCCGTGCCTGTTCGACAACAGCAACCGCGCCAGTCCGGGTTTGGGTTTTATCAATGTGGACCCGGTGGGACAAGTCAACCCCCCTTACCTCCGGGGCTTCGCCCTTCGGCGACCACTCCCATGTAAGCTTGCCGCATTTTCACCATCGTTCGCCCCAAAAGGAAGCGAGCCCCCCTTTAAGGAGGACCCGCTTCTCGTTTGGATTGCGACCTGTCCGGGGTGATCAACCCATGGAGATCATGAAGTAGTCGTGCAGGTCGTCGCGGGCCGGGACGAATCCGTGCACCGAGTCGCTGTAACCGTAGGAGAGCACCTGCTCGTAGAGAGGGATCCAGCACACCAGTTCGACGACACCGATCCGACCCAACTCGTCGTAGGTGGCGTTCCTGTTGTCAGCCTCGGTGGCGGCAAGGCCCTGATCGGCCAGCGGGTCGATGCGGTCGTCGGGACAGGTCTTGGTGATGGCGTTGCTGGTCATGAACGCCCGCACCAGCACGTCCTCGTGGGGGTAGACCGGCACGGTGGCAAACATGAACATCCCGTCCAACTCACCGCCGATCACCTGTCCGAAGAAGGTCCCCACGTCCAAGGGATTCCGGGTGACCGAGAAGCCCACTGCCTCCAACATGCCGGAGATCGCCTCACCCACGTCGGCGTCGCTCGGATAGCGACCGGTGGTGTAGGTGTTGGTCACCGAGATCTCTCCACCCACTTCGGCAAGCAGCGCCGCCGCACCATCGGGATCGTATCCGATGCCCTCCTCGTCACCGTCAACGCTCTGGAAGAAGGTGTGGAAGAAGTTGGAGTTGGGAGAGGCGCCCGTGCCGTCGAAGATGGCGTCCACCAACAACTGCCGGTCGATGGCCTTGGCAGCTGCGGTCCTAACCCTGACATCGTCGAAGGGCGGAGCGGTGGCCACCGTGAAGATGGTCATGTTGGACAGAGCCGCCACCGGATGCACAATCAAGCCGTCCTGGCCGGCTACGTCATCCTGCAGTTGGGTGGGCACGTTGACCACCAGGTCGGCGCCACCGGTCTGGAGCAACGCCACCCGGGCGGCGTCATCTCCGGCCCAGCTCCACTCGATCGCATCCAACGGCGCCTCACCCCTCCAGTGGTTGGGGTTGCGGGTGGCCACGATCGACGAGCCGGCGTTCCATTCCGAAAGCACGAAAGGACCGGTGCCGATCGGCGCCAAACCGTAGCCCTCGTGTCCCACTTCGGCGTAGTAGGCGGGCGGGAACACATACAGGTTGGCGAGCAGTTCCGGCACCGCGTTGGTGGGTATGGTGGTGGTCACTTCGAAAGTGGTGTCATCCACCACCTGAACATCAGCGAACACCGCGAAGAAACCTTTCAACACTGAGCCGTCGGTGTCGCGGTGAGTGGTCAGCGAGAAAGCCGCCGCTTCGGCGCCTGCCGGTTCTCCGTTGGAAAAGGTGACTCCCTCTCTCATGGTGAACCGCCAGGTGAGGTCATCCACTCTCTCCCAGCCGTTGACCAGACCATTCGTGGAAGGGACCACATCGGAGTCAGTGACCACCAGTCGCTCGATGATGGAGATCGCCACAACTTGGTCGGCCCGGGTGCCGATCATCGGGTTGAGGGTGGAGGGCTCGGCGCCGATCACCATTCTCAACGTGCCACCCATGGCCATTTCCTCCATCTCGGCGGCAGTGGTGGTGGTCGTAGCCGCCTCGGTGGTTTCGGTGGTCATCTCCTCGTCGGATTCCTCAGCAGCCGCGGTCGTCTCCGTTGGCTCTTCGGAGGCTGCGGTTGTGGCTGGGGCTGCGGTTGTGGCTGGGGCCGCCGTGGTAGTGGGCGCCGGTTCCGGTTCGGCGGCGTCATCCCCGCCGCAGGCTGCAGCAATCAACCCAAATACCAGCAACAGTGCAAGTATGGATCGTGTGGATCTTCTCATCGTCTGAACTCCGATCATGGTTTTGCCAGAGGAACCGCAATCCGAATCTGGTTGAAGTTCCTTTCCGAATACAACACTGTCAGGTTAACATACCGACCGGTAGGGATTCTTTTACCAGCAGCTGTTTTTATTACAAAGTGATGGTTGCCAGGTCGTCGGCCACAATCACTCTTCCGGTATAGCCTCCCCGAAGGACATCATCTGCAAAGCCCTGCCGATCCTCCTCAGAGACCGGCTCAGGGATCAGATGGGTCAGCACCAGGATGGGAGTCCCAAGTTCCTCCGCCTGTGCGCCTATTAACAATGTGTCGGCGTGGTAGTCAAGCACAAAATGAAGGTGCTCAGGCCGGGCCCGGATCAGGTCGAACCGCATTGCCTCATAGACAAGCACATCGGCGCCCTCGGCCAAGGCAGTCATCTCCGGACACACCAGGGTGTCACCGCTGATGGCCACCACACCATCAGAAGTCTCGATCCGATACCCCACCGCCGGAGTCACCGGCTCATGCCGCACCGGCCCGGCCATCACCCGGATACTCCCCTTGGACCACACCTCCACCAAGCCCTCCCTGATTTCAAACGGAATCACCTCGACACCCGGACGGGTTCCTCTCTCGGTGTGGGAGCTTCGAACAGCCAGGTCATGCTCCCAATGGTCGAGCATCCGCTTCAAGAAATCGGAGGCCGGCCCGGCCGGTGCCAGTGTCTGGAGCCGGGGCAATTCATCCAAGCGATCCATGATCCACCGGGACATCACCAGGTCCTCCAACCCACTGACGTGATCGCTGTGATGATGGGTGACAAACACCGCATCCAGATCAACCGGCGAGATCCCGACCGCAGCCAACCGCAGTGTGGTGGCTCGACCGGCGTCGAACTGCAACACCACTCCCTCCGACCGCACCAACACCCCCGGCCCCGCCCGATCCGGCGACGGAACCGGCATCCCGGTCCCCGTGATTGTCACCGATGTAGCCACGACGCCCAACGCTACAGGCTGGGGGAATGTGCCACATTCGAACACCCGTCAACAGGCCACATCCGGGCAAGTGTCACACTGGCATGCTTCAATCCCAGAGGGTAGGACTCTCTGTAGAAAAGGCGAACCATGCCTGACGAACCTTTTGACCATGACGACGAAGCCGGCGACGGTACCGAGATTCCCGAGGGCGCAAATCTGAGCCTGTTCAGCACGGCGCTCTGGGGGCCGGACGGACCACCCGAACGCGTCTTCGGAAGGCACGATTGGGGGGCCTGTTCAGATCATGACGCCCATCCAGACAAATGCCGGGGACACACCTCACCCATCCGAGAACCGGTAGCGATTCCGCCTCCGGAGATGATCCTCTCCCAAGAGGAAATGCGGGAAATCGCTGTCGGATACAGTCCCATCGACATGAACGACAAGTGGCTGGCGTTCATGGAGGAAGACCGATTGTTCCTTCATAGGAGTTGGACCGGTCATGGCATCTATGAGGTGAGATTCGCGGCCAAAGGGGTCAGTTGGGCCGATGCGACCTGTTTCATGCCCACTTCAGCCAGAGTCGAAAGTGATCCCCGCCGGTACAAACCGGGGGAAATCGATCCATTCGAAGAACGAGATTTCCTGCGAGACCTGATCATTCATGTGTCCGGGGAGCCGATGCCCATCTCCTTTCCGGTCGTTGTGCCCAGCGGGCCCACTCTTGAAGCCGTGCTCGGAGACATCACGGACGAAGATGTGGACGCCATCGTCAACGCCGCCAACACCAGGCTGGTCGGCGGAAGCGGGGTCAACGGCGCCATCCACCACGCGGCAGGCCCGGAGTTGCTCGCTCACTGTCAACGGCTCGATGGTTGCCCAGTCGGGCGGGCGATAGTGACCCCGGGCTACGGCCTGAACGCGCCATGGATCATCCACACTGTGGGCCCGAAATGGCGGGGCGGAACCCGCGGCGAGCCGGTGCTGCTGGAGTCCTGCTACCGCGAATCCCTGGCACGCGCCGACGAGTTGGACGCCCAGACGATAGCCTTCCCCGCACTGGCCACGGGCGCCTACGGCTACCCGCCCAAGGCGGCCGCCAGAATCGCCGTCAAAATGGCGCGATCAACGCCAACCGACGTCCACACCATCCGCTTCGTCTGCTTCGACAACAAGACCCTGAGGGCATACCGTTCCGCAATAGAGCAAGACAGCTAACGCCACGGCTAGGGTAATGTTCGCCTTCGGACACTATCGACGGGAGACAATGGGCAGCAGAGTTACCGGTGAAGGAGCGGCAGGCGTCTACGAGGCGGCTGAACAATGGGTAAATCGCGCTTTGAAGACAGACGACTCACTGTTCACCCCCAACAATCCCATCTGGTCGAGCCGATGGCTCGGAGAACTTCGGGATCGGTATTTGAACCAGCCGGACGATTCCGAGGACAACTTCTACACGAAGATGGAGCGGCAGCTAGCGGGTAGCCCGGCAGAGGTCTACCAGCTAATGGCCGAAGTACTGTACGTCCACTTCCTGATCGTCTGGCGCAAATCCATAGGCGCCTCCAAGAAAGAGAGCCAGATACGCCAGGTACTGGGATGGTCTAATCGGCAGATACCTGTTCCTGAAGACCTTGTCGCCAGTCTGAATCCCGGCATCTCCGCTGTCCCACCAGCCTTTTTCCAGTACCGACCGTTTCAGGTGGGCTTCCTGATCGCGTTCGCCGAGCGATGGAAGCGACAGACAATCCAACATCGAACCGAGTTGCTCGGCGACCCCTGGGCCTTCAAACAGTTCCTGCACTTCGAGCCCAGCGGCAAGTTGTTTGACGAATCTTCAGGTGATAAGACCTATCGCACACAGCGCACCGCCGTGCTGCATCTCGTTTTTCCTGATACCTTCGACAAGATCCTCGCCATCACACACAAAGAGGCCATCATCCGGGCTCTTGCGGAACTAGTCACCGACCCTGACCAAGATCCTGACCGCCAACTGGCACAGATTCGCCGAGGCTTGGAAGCCCAAACCGGTAGGAACTTCAACACCTATTATGAAGCCGACATCTTCGCCAAGTGGAACCGCCGCCTCAGGACTCTCTGGGACAGGTTCGTTCTCAAAGCTCGGGCATTCATCGACACTGGCCGGTTAGACAGCCAGGAGAACCACTACAAGATCGAGATCGGGAAAAAGCTTGGCGTCGCGCGCGGTGCCGTGCTAGCTGGGATCGATGGCTGGACCGACCTCGTCAAGAGCGGTTTGACTGAAAACCTTATCTACCCCGTAACGCTGGCCAAACTCCGGGAGTGGGTGGATCAATCTCCCGACGTAGCTCTTCCCGCATTGCAGGAGCTGTGGAAACCAGGTGACTCATCAATCTCGGAGCGAATCCGTGCGTTTACCAAACGTTTTCCCAAGTCGGCAATAGACAGCGGTGGCGCCGGAACTCGTATGAATGTGGTTTCGCAGTTCCTCATGGGACTGGATGTTGAGAGCTACCCACCGTTCAGGATCACACTATTCGATAAAGCTTATGACCAAACCGGATACACCAAGCCTGCCAAGGATGCGGACGAAGCGGCGTTGTATGAACATGCTCTGCGGTTTCTCGATCTGTTCATCCAGGAATCGGCGCGACGGGGCCTCACCCTCCGGCACCGTCTGGATGCGCAGTCTGTGATGTGGGCAATCTTGCAGAACGGCCCGATCAACAATGGGCCTGAAACCCGACCACCTGGTCCAAATCTAATGGAGCTTTCTCAAGAGCTCCTACTTCCCGAGTACTTCCTAGAAGAGATCGACATTCTCCTCAAGGAGAAGAAACAAGTCATCTTCCAGGGGCCGCCCGGAACGGGGAAGACCTATGTCGCTCAGCAGCTGGCGAGGTGTCTGGCCGGGTCGGAGGAGCGGGTCACCCTGGTGCAGTTCCATCCGTCCTACGCCTACGAGGACTTCGTGCAGGGCTTTCGTCCCACGCTGACCGGGGGCGGGCAGGCGGGGTTCAAGCTCACCGACGGACCGCTCCTGACCGCGGCGAGGAAGGCCCGGGAAGAGACGGATCAGGACCATTTTCTAGTCATAGATGAGATCAACCGGGGCAACCTCGCCAAGATTCTCGGCGAGCTGTACTTCCTGTTGGAGTACCGGGACCAACAAGTCACTCTGCAATACGGTGACGCTTCGTTCTCGCTTCCCAAGAATCTGTACATCATCGGGACGATGAACACCGCCGACCGGTCCATCGCTCTGGTCGACTTGGCGCTGCGCCGACGGTTCTACTTTGTGGATTTCCACCCGGACGATGAGCCGATCAAGGGGCTGCTCCGCCAATGGCTGACGAAGAACGCTCCGGGCATGGAGTGGGTGGCGGATGTGGTGGAACGGGCCAACCAAAAGCTGGCAGAAGACCGGCATGTGGCCATCGGGCCGAGTTACTTCATGGGAACTGATGAAGAAGGCAAGGCGGTTGTTGTAGACGAGACCACGGTCAGCCGTATCTGGCGCCACAGCGTCCTGCCCTACATCGAAGAACATCGATTCGGCAGTCCCGACGGGCTGGGCGAATGGCGGCTCGAAAAGCTCCACAAGAACACGAAGACCGCAGGGCCGAAGGAAGACAAACCAGAGTCTGAGACCGACCAAGCCACTGATGCGTCAGGTTGACCTGCGGGAGTATCGCCGCAGCGAGTATCGTCTCTCGGCCACAGAACGCGACGGTTTGAAGACGGCGTTGCCCTCTCTCAGGGTGGAGAACAAGGTAGGGGAGGAAGGCGTGTATTCCCTGACTCCCGGCGCCACCGTGGGAGCGCTCCAGATTGCTGACCTCTCGGTGCTGATCCAGCCGAAGATGGGGATACCTCAACTGCTTTCGCTGGCCTGCTATGCCATGGGAGAGTTCCAGCCACAAGACACAGACTTCGCTTTCGGCGAGGACGAAGCTCTGCCGGACATCCTGGCGCTTTCTCTGGCCGCCGCCTCCCGTCGGGCGTTTCGGCGGGGCCTGCTCCACGGATACCGCACCGAGGAAGAGGCACTCTACGGGATACGGGGACGCATCCGCTTCGACGACCAACTACGCCGCAGATTCGGAGTGGCCCTCCCGGTCGAGGTGCGTTACGACGAGTTCACCGACGATATTCTGGCCAATCGGCTGGTGAAGGCGGCGGCGTTGCGGCTCAGCCGGATGCAACTGCGATCCAGGGAGGCGCGTCGCGGCCTGGGGTGGGTGTCGGGAATGCTCAAGAGGGTTTCGTTGATCGAGCTGTCCCCCGGCAAGATACCGGTGGTCGCCTTCGACCGGTTGAGTGAGCACTACCGGGGAGTAGTGGCGCTGGCCCGACTCATCCTGCGGCACAGCGAATTCCAGGCGACCCGGGGCGAGGTGCGAGCCTCTGGATTTCTGGTGGACATGAATAGGCTCTTCCAGGAATTCGTCACCCGAGCACTTCGTGATGCATTGGAAATCTCGGAGCGCAGCTTTCGTTCAGACCGTAATCTGCCCCGCATCACTTTGGATGAGGCAGGTGACGTAAAGCTAGAACCCGATCTTTCCTGGTGGGAGGGCGGGGCGTGCACATTCGTGGGTGATGCCAAGTACAAGCGCATCGCTGATGAGCGAGTGCCCAACGCCGACCTGTATCAACTGCTCGCCTACGCCACGGCCCTCGATCTGCCGGGAGGGATGCTGATTTACGCCAAGGGCGAGGCCGATCCGATCACCCACATAGTCAAACATGCCGGCAAGCAACTTCAAGTGAGGGCGCTGGATCTGTCCCGCCCCCTTGATGAGATCCTCGCCCGGGTTGGAGACCTTGCAGACCAGATCAGACGCCTGCGTAACTCGGCGCCAAGCCTGAGCACCGCGGCATAAGGCTCTGACAGCCCTCCCTAGTCCGCATCTGCCATAGGCGGTAGGAATGCTCTGATGATCCTGATGTTGGCCCTCCATCCTTTGGGCCGTTTCGTTACCAATTTGACGCTGCGGAGCCGGTTGAGGTCACGACTCAGTGTCCGTGGCCCCTTTGTGGCATAGAGAGCCGCGAGCCTCGGGCTGAGTTCGGGCACTTCCTTCTTGGGTATGTCAACCCCAGTGGGCATCGCAAGGACCAGCGATCTCTGGCGATCTCGCGCCGGACTTGAGGGGAACCGGTTCATCGTCTCATATACGAAGTTGACCCAGGTCACATCGACGTGCTGGCGCTGAACTTGATCGAGCTGTTCTCGAACGCCGTCCACCAGCCCTTGAATCGCATAGCCCAGGAAACCGCCGGTGTCGCTGTTCCTGCCGGCTTTGGCCATTTCGCGGTAATACTGATCTCGGGTCAGGTTGTAGTGATTCGACAGCAGGTGCGCGGTGGGGAGAGGCATCATTCCGCACCTTGCGAGGATCAAGAACTCGAGAAGTCTTGCCGTCCGTCCGTTACCGTCACCAAAAGGGTGCAGCCAAGCGAGATAGAGGTGGGCATACACCGCGCAAGCGACAGCGAGGGCAAATCGGATCTCCGTGTCACCTGACCGGAAGACATCGCTCTCTAGCCACTCAGCCAAGCGATGCAACAGGTACGAGCAGTCTTCCGCCGGGACACCCTGATACGCAGGCACACCTACCGAGTAGTCACGTATTTGCCCGGGCACGACGTGTGTCTCGTATTCTGTTCCCTCCAGTACCTGCTGGTTGAACTCAAAGATCAGTTCACTTGTGATTGTGGGGAAATCGCCCTCCACAATCTCATTTGCTATGGCTGTCAAAGCACCCAGGACATTCTTCACCTCTCGCTCCTGGTAGGCCCGCGAGGGGGGTGCCTTGAACGTTCCGCGTAAGATGCCGGCCACCTGCTCCTCGGTGAGGGTGTTCCCTTCGATAGCCGTGGTTGCCTGTGCGCCCTTGATCAAGGCGACTTCGTAGAAACGACGGGCGACGTCAGGTTGTAGCGGAGTCCCAGCAAGATGCTCACACTTGGACCGCGCCTCTCCCAGGAGCATCCATACTCTGGGGTCGAGTGAGTTGATGTCGGTGGCCTCGAAGGTGAGCCACGGATGGGACTTCAGATAGGATCGCACAGGCCGAACTCTACTAACACCATATTATTTTGACCATCTCAGTGTCCACTATGTTGTCCAAACGGCGCCGATGGGTTGGGGCATGGTTGGGACTCGGCCCTATGCTGTCGGCTCTGTCTCCGGCACGTCACCAAACCTGTCCCATATCCATCGCCACAGTCTTAAGATTGAGGTTTGTGAAGAGAGTGCGCCTCGACAGACGGAATGCCGAACAGAATGCTCGGGATGAGCGGATGGGATGGGAAATGGCCGACCTCATCGACAAGGACGGTCCATACGATCCCCATGACACGACTTTTGCGGTCGGGCACTACCTAGAGGACCGGGTGGTCTGGTTCGACTTCCTGACTGCCACTGTCGATGACATAATGAGAGAGTGCGCTATCCCTCCCGAAGAACGGGAGAATGTGAAGAAACGCAACAAACTCTTTGCCCAACGTTTCAAGGAGTTCTACCGAGGCCCGCTGAACGGGCCGGTTCCTCTTCTGAGTAAGTAGGCCATCCCTCCGTATCTGTGTTGGCCCACCAGTGACGCTGACCTGTATCTGCTAGGTAGCGCACTCCGCCACGGCGTCTAGGATGAGGACACATATCACTTGCCATCACTCTTGTTGCCCAATCAAGGAGAGGGCGGATCGAGGTGTCCCAGGGAGACTCTTCGCATTGGGTCAGGGCTAGATGGTTGCGTACTTGTCTCGGTCGGGATCTGGGAGCCAACTCGCCAACCCCAAAGATCCGCTTGTCAGGAGGAAGATGCCCTGTGAGGGACCCCCTTACCCTCTGGGGCCGTGCACCTCGGTGTAGACATCACCAAGCAAACGTCCGTCCGGTAGGCGCCAGCTGCCAGTGCCGTTAATCCGACCGAGGCCAAGGAATTCTCTGAGGTCGCTGGCTAGTGGGCTCAGGCTGACGTCGCTCCCATCTATACCCACTCCCTTGTACCCCTCTGGAGGAGCTGAAAGCTTGACCTTTCGCGGCTGGCTCACCTCAACTATGATGTCCTCATTGTCAACGAAGTTGAGGGAGGTGCCCTCGGCAATGCCGAGGACTTCAAAGTTCAGGGCGGGTCGACGATTCTTGGCCCGCGCCAAGGCCTCGCGGTCAGCTTCACTAACGCCTTCTTCAGCCTCCTGGCGAGCGGAATCTGTGTAATCCTCAATCGCAATAAGAGCGAGAACGCCGATGGCCTGATCTGGATGAAGTTCAAAGAATTCCCGATTGGGATTGACGCGCTGTTGTTGAAAAGCGTGATGAAGCACCCGTTCCACGCGTCGAGGGTCATCGACCAGACCAGCGTACTCCAGATCAAAAGGCAGTGGTACACCGGTCGTAAAAAGGGTCCCCACGCGGCTGAGCGGGTCGGAGGCTCGGGTGACACCAATTTTCACCAGGCCAGGCATGGCTTCGTTGGTCAGCACATAAACATAACCCCGATTTTCGGGTTGGTCGCTCACTTAGCTCCTTATAGTTGTCCGATCCGTCGTCCACGAAACAATACCAATGGCACTCGCGAGCTCATTGCCAGAGGGTGAGGGCTAAACCTCCGCCTGGAGCTTCTCTCGCTCGGCGTCTCGGAGCCATCGTTTCATTACCTTGCCGGAGTCGTTGCGGACCAGGGCTTCTACTACTTCGAAGTGCTTGGGGACTTTGAACTTGGCGAGGTTGGCGCGGCAGTGGGCTTCCAGTTCTTCCTCGGTGACGGTCATACCGGGGAGAGCTACCACGAAGGCCTTGGGGACCTCGTCCCATCGTTCATCGGGAACACCCACCACTGCTGTCTCCGCCACGGCGGGGTGCTTGGCGAGGACCCGTTCGATCTCGGCGCTGGCCACGTTCTCCCCGCCGCTTTTGATCATGTCCTTCTTGCGGTCCACGAACCACATGTAGCCGTCGGTGTCGATGCGGCAGATGTCGCCGGAGTAGAACCACCCGTCGCGGAAGGCGGCGGCGGTCTCCTCGGGATCGTTCCAGTAGCCCGGGGACACCTTGGGTCCGCGGGCCACCAGTTCTCCTGGCTCTCCGGGTGGTACCGGACGGCCTTGGTCGTCCACTATCCGCAGGTCGATGTTGGCGAAGGGCCTCCCGACCGATCCGATCTTGTCGGGGGGAGGGTTGGCCTCCAGGTAGGCGGCGCCGTTGGTGAGTTCGGTCATGCCATAGGCTTCTGACAGCCTCACATGCGGCAGTGTCTTTTGGAAACGGCGATAAACCGGCGCCGGCAGCCCTCCAAAAATGATCCACTTCAAAGAAGAAAGGTCGTATTGGTCCCGGTCTTCCATCCTCATGATGTCGTGGATGATCTGGGCGGCCAGCACCCCGCCCACCACTTTCTCTTTTGCCACCAGCTTCACGATTTCCGGACCCGCATAGCTGTGAACCACCACCAGCGTCGCCCCGATGTAAAGAGCCGTCAGCCCGGGAACATCCAGGCCGCTGACATGGAACAGCGGCGCCGACAGCATGATGCGGTCGGAAGGAACCAACTCCATTTCCAGGATCTGGCCCAATTGGTTCCAGATAACGTTTCCGTGGGTGGTGATCACCCCCTTGGGGTGGCTGGTGGTGCCGGAGGTGTAGAGAATCCTTGCCATGTCGTCCAGACCCATCTGAGCATCGGGCACCTCCGCTCCGGCGTTAGCCTCCATCAGCGCTTCGTAAGCATGCCACCCCGAAGACCCATAGTGGGCGTGGGTGATTACGTGGCGAATTCCGGGCGTGGAGACCACCGTCTCCCGGGCCTTGCCATGAAACCGCTCGTCCACCACCAGACCCGTCGCACCGGAGTGGTTGACGATGTAGGTCAATTCGCGGGGATGAAGACGCCAGTTGAGGGGGATGAACACCGCGCCGATCCGGTTGATAGCCAGTATCTCGATCAGATAGCGATAAGAATTGTCGGCCAGGATGGCGATTATGTCTCCCCTGCCGTATCCGAAGCCCAACAGCGCCTGCGCCATCTGGCTCACGGCCGCATCCAGTTGCAGGTAGGTGAGCCGTACCTCTCCGTCCACCACCGCTTCCCGATCTCCGAAGCGGTGCTTGTTCCGTTCCAATAATCGGCTCAGATTGGCGGTAGGCATGATTGGACCGTCCCCTGTTGAGTTCCTAAAGGTCCTTTTTGTGTTTACTACGGTAGGCGAGAATCTCGGCGCGGGTTGGTAGAGAAACGAATTCCAACAGATACCCGTCGGGATCCCTGCAGACAAATGACCGGATTACCCCGTAGTTCTCAAGTTCCACCGCCAGGGGTTCGGAAAGACACTCAGCTCCCGCCTCTTGGGCGCGGCGGTATTGCTCGTCGATGGTGTCACCCTCTTCGAGTTCAAAGGACATGAGGAAGCCACCCAGGTCCATCATCCCGCCGGGCCGGGTGCCCTGGGTGGGACCGCCGTTCCACTCGATCATCTCTATCTGACCCAATTGCGATGGACCCTGCATGAAGACCGAGCGGCCGGTGGTACCGCGGGGAACCGCCAGGAAGTCCTCCACGTCTTTGCCGCCCAGATTCATCCGCAGCGTCGGCCGGTACCCGAGAACTTGCTGGTAGAAGGCCATCGACCGCTCCAGGTTGCTCACCGGAAGAGCTACATGGTGGATCTCGCTGACGCTCACACCAATGCCAGGTTATCAACAGTCTGCAGTTGGGGCATCACTTCGGCGGAGAACGTCTCCATTGCCTTCAGAGCGGTGGACCGCGCCAACGACGGGATCCGGAACCACCCTATGTAGTGGGTTACACCCAGTTCCTCGCCCATCAGGCCGAGGGTGTTGACCACCTGGTCAACCGAGCCGAAGTTGCCGCCATGGGTGAGGGTTTGCTCCAGGGTGAGCAGTTCGATGTTCTCCCGCACTTTGGCGTAATACACCGCCTCCGACGCCAGCGCATCCTCAGAACCGGGAATGACCTTGCCAACCGACCGGTAGTACCGGAGGGCGGCCTCCGCCGCCTCCTGCAGACCGGAGGTACCATGGCCCACCCAGATCTGCTGCATGAACGGCAACTCGTAGTCCGCCGGACTGTACCCCGCCTCCACCAGAGAAGCTCGATAGACATCGAAGTTCTCTTTCATCTTGCCGAGGGGAGTGAAGTTGGGTGAGGTGATGATGTTGGATCCGTCCAGGCCTCTGGTCCGGAAAGAACTCGGTGAAACCGCACCGTGCACCAGGGGAGGACCGCCCGCCTGATAGGGGCGCGGGTAGGTGGTGAGGTCCTGGTATTGGTGGTGGCGGCCCTGGTAGGACCAGCCCTCTTCATTCCAGGCCAGATGGAGGATGTCCATGGCCTCGTCGTACAGTTCCCGGGACTCGGCCGGATCGACCCCGAATCCCTTGAATTCCTTGGGCTGGTAGCCCCGTCCCACGCCCATCTGGAACCTTCCCCTGCTGATCACATCCAACGCCGCCCCCTCCTCGGCCAAGCGGATGGGATCGTGAAAGGGAACCACCATTACCGCCGTCCCCACCATGATGTTCTGGGTGCTGGAGGCTATCGCAGCACCGAATTGCAGCGGGTTGCCCAGGATGCCATAGCGAGAGAAGTGATGTTCGGCCAGCCACACCGAATCAAACCCCAGTTGATCCGCTATTTGGATCTCCTCCAAAGTGTCATGGAGCACCTGGTGGTCTTCCTGCTCACCCGCCGATGGGAACAGGTTCATGATTCCGAATTTCATCATGTGGATCCTACTGTTCTGTTCATTCCGACCGGTCAGTATGTTAGTGGATGCTGGCCTGTTATCTCGGGCGACCCGCTAATCCTTTCGAAAATGCGGGATCACTTCCTCGGCGAACCGTTTCACCGAGTCCTTGGAAAGAGAGGCGGGCATCCCGGTCCAGAACGGGCGAAACACCACATGGTTGATCCCGAGTTGCGCCAGCGACTCCATCCTGGCGATCAACGTGGCGGGAGAGCCCACATGGAAAGTGCCGCGGACCAATTCCTCAATGCGAGACTGCTGCCAGGAGATCGCCTCGTACTCGGAGTAGATCATGTACTCCTTCTCTATGAACGGTAAGGCGGATTCGACCGCGGTCTGGTCATCGGGACCGCAGAACAACTCGACGATCACCGGGTACTCCCTGCCCTCCCGGGTCTTGCCTGCCTCAGCCAGTTCCCGGTCATGCAGGGCCAGGGCCTTCTCCAGGTAGCGGGGATTGGGGGAGTTGCCCGGAGCGAACCAGGCGTCACCCATGCGAGCGGCCCGTCTCACCGCCGGTTTGGCGCCCGCTCCGATCCAGATGGGTGGCCCTCCCGGCTGATGGGGAGGAACACTGATGGTGTGCCCTGAAACCTGGTAGTGGCGTCCCCGGTAGTCAACCTCCTCGCCACTCCACAGCTCACGGACGATTTCGATTGTTTCCGTCAGACGACCGGCTCGCTGGGACCGCGGTATGCCAAAAGCCTCAAACTCGTTGTCCCGGTATCCGGCGCCCAGGCCCAACACCACCCGGCCGCCGGAGATCTGATCCAAGGTGGCGAACTCTTCGGCGATGTGGACCGGATGCAGAAACGGCGCCAGCAGGATGGCGGTGCCGATGGTCATGCCGTCGGTGAGGCCGGTCAGACGAGCAGTCATCGAGATGGGTTGGAGGGTGGCGAGATTGGCCAGATAGTGATGGATGGTCCACATCGAGTCGTATCCCAACCCTTGAGCAGTCTCCGCCAGGTCCCACATCTCCGAGAGCCTCTGTCCCAAATCGTCGGAATGCAGGTATTGGTGCGAAGCCAACAGCCCGAACCTCATGTGGAAGATCCCCCCGAATCCGTCCGCTTCATCCTCCCCCCCAGCCTGAAGAATGGCGCCACCGCCTCGTCGCGTTCCCGCAGCGTCCGCGCCAGGCCCTTGTCCCTTCGTTCCCGTAGGAAATTGAACTCACCTTCCTCGAGCACCAGGTTGGTGGCCCAGCCGTGGCCCACCCAACCGGTCATCTCCCCCACTCCCTTGCCACGGGCTTCCATCACCATCTGCATCATGGCCTTTCCCATCATGATCCCGTCCAGGGGCATCATGGTGATGGCGGTGGCGTAGTCGTCCACCCAGCGATCCAGATCCTCTCTGGGAACCACCTTGTTGACGAACCCGATCTGCTCGGCCTCCGATGCCTCCAGAGGGCGCATGGTGAGCATGATCTCTTTCATTTTCTTCAACCCCAGGTTCTCTATCCAGGCGTACATGTCCTGGGGGGCAGCGCCCAGATAGCGGAAGGCCGGATGGGTGAACAGGGCATCGGGAGATGCGATCACCAGGTCGGTGGCGAGGGCGATCTGCATGTGCCCCCCGTAGCAATAGCCGTGTACCTGGGAGATGGTGGCCTTCAGGCAGTCGGCGATGGGATTGGTGAAGGCCCCGAAGATCAGGTTGCGATCGGGAAGCATGCGCTGGCGCTGGGCGGGACGTCGCCGGGTCTTTCGATCCTTGCCTTTGCCATATCCGATGTAGTGGCCCAATTCGGAGGCATCAGCGCCGGTGCCGAAGCATGGCCCCTCCCCCCGAAAAACGATCACCTTGACATCGTCGTCCACTTCCGCCTCTTTCACCAAGTCCCCGATCCGTTCCAAGGAGGCAATGGGAAGAGCGTTGAGGCGCTCGGGAACATTGAAGGTCACGTATGCAATCGGCTTTTCGGGGTGCTTTTCATAGAGGACGCTTCGCTCCAGGACCGCGGGATCGATCTCCATCGCATCGGCGTCCCACTGTTCTCCCAACAGTTCGTATTCACTCTTTTTCATCGGGTGATCCTCCCCAGAATTGGTTCTCTAGCACAGCTCGATTGATCTTTGCGGTCTCGGTTCGGGGCAGGGCGGAGACAAACTCCACCCTTCTGACGGCTTTGAAATGGGCCAGGCGTTCTCTCACAAACTCCATCAACTCGGCGGCCACTCCGTCGGATACAGTACCGGACGCCACCACAAACGCCTTGGGTACCTCCCCCAACCGCTCATCAGCAACCCCTATAACTGCTACGTCCGCCACCGCCGGATGGGAACGCAAGGCCTCTTCCAATTCGGCAGGCCAGACTTGAAACCCCCCGGTCTTGATCATGTCCCGTTTCCTCCCCACCAGGAACAAAACCCCATCATCGTCCAGATATCCCATATCTCCTGAATGCACCCATCCATCGCGAACCAGCTTCCCGCTATCCTCCCGCTCGCCCAGGTACCCCTTGGCCAGATCGCTTTGTACGCAAATCTCGCCCACCTCTCCCAGGGTGAGCACGCCGCCGTCTTCATCGCGGATCTCCAGGCTCACCCCGTCATAGACACGACCAGCCGATCCGGGCTTCCAACGCCCCGCCACCAGATCGGCCCGGGTCCATCCCGCCACATGTCCGGTCTCGGTGGAGCCGTAATTGGTGGCGATTGGGATACCGAAACGCTTTTCGAATCGCTGCCGCAGTTGGTCGTCGAGCGCCTGTCCCGCCACCAGCACCGCTCGCACCGTTTCAAGGTTTACCGGCTCTTTCAGCCCCACCAGGTCATAGACCATGGTGGGCATGAGGAATAGATTGTCGATCCGATACCGACCCACCAACTCCACCACACCAGCGGCATTGAACTTTTTCATCAGCAACAGGGGCCTTCCCACGTAGAAGGCGAACAGCAGGGTCTGTTGCCCCCCGCTGTGGAACAACGGCAGGGCCAGCAGGTTGGGAGGCACATCGGGATGCGCCAGCTTGTAGGGACCGGGACGCCCTTTGGAGACAGCTGCCAGCTTCCTGACCGCCCCCATAGTTCCCCCGTGAGTGGTAACAACCGGTTTGGGCAGCCCGGTGGTACCTCCGGTGAACAGCACCACTGCCTCATCGGTGTCCTTCGTCTCAACGGGATCTGCCAGCGGCTCTTCCAGTTGGGCCGACTCCCATTCCTTCATGGTTTCGGGCGCCAGACACAGCGTCTCCCAACCGCTCACCGGGGGGGTTTGTGGGGTCACCACCACCAGCCGAGGCCGAGTCTCCTCCAAAGTCTTGGTCAGTTCCTCCCGGTTGTAGAGCGAGGAAATCGTAACCGGGACTGCTCCCATCCTCCAGGCACCGTAGAGCAGCGCAACCACCTCCGGCCGGTTGGGCGCCGCCACGGCCACCCGATCACCGCAGGTTATCCCCTTGCTCTCCAGCAGCCGGGCCACCGTGACTGTGATCCGGTCAAGCGTCCCCCAACTCCAACTACGGCCATCTTCGAAATAGAGAGCAGTTCGCTCCGAAGCTTCCCGCGCCCGATCCGAGAGCACCGAAGCGATGTTCACCGGCTGCTACCCACCGGAATAGAGAGGGGCGCCCTCGGGCTGGATACAACGAGATCCGTGGTCGCTGCGAGTTTGCGTCCACTCCACATCAACCACCGAACACTCTCTCACCGCATGGGGGCATCGGGAAGCGAACCGACAGCCTTGGAAGCCGGGCGTCACCCGCGGTGGAGTCCCGTCGATTCCCACCAGGGGGGCCTTCTTCGCCCACATCGGCACCGACCTCAAAAGACCCAGCGTGTATGGATGATGGGGCGAACTGACCACTTCGGATGTCGGCCCCAGTTCAACGACCTCTCCCCCGTACATCACCGCCATACGGGTACAGACTTCCGCGGCCAGCAGCAGATCGTGGGTGACGTAGATCAGCGAATGCCCCATGTCTGTCGCAAGCTCTCTGACCAGTGCCATCACCTCGGCCTGGGTGGTGACATCCAGAGCCGAAGTCGACTCATCGGCGATCACCAGTTCGGGCTCGGAGACAATGGCGATGGCGATGGCGGCCCGTTGCCGCATCCCACCCGATAGCTGATGGGGATAGGACCGCAACACCCGCCCCGGATCCTGGAACCCCATGCGGGAGATAACCTCTTCGATCCTTGTGGCCCGGTCGGAGGCGGTCTGGTCGGAGCGGTTGGCCTTCAGCACCTGTCTCATCTGCGTGTTGATCCGAAGCAAGGGGTTCAGAGAACTGGAGGCATTCTGGAACACCATCCCCACATGGCGGCCGCGGAGACGACTCAGATCATTCCGTCCGCCTCCCAGGACCTGCTCGCCCTGGAAGTAGATTGATCCGTCGGTGATGCGCACGTTGCGTTCTGTGAGACCCAGCAAGCTTCGCACCGCGGTGGTCTTACCGCTTCCCGATTCCCCGATCAGCCCGAGCACATCACCGGGATAGATGTCCAGATCGAATTTGTCCACCGCCACGATGGTCCCCACGGAACTGGTGGCCTCCACCCGCAGGGATCGGACGCTCAGCAGGGGTTCCACGGCGCTACAGGTAGGTCCGCTTGCGAGGGTCGTACCGGGCCCTCAGGGCGTCGCCCAAAAGGTTGATGGACAACACCACGAAGGTGATGGCGATCCCCGGGAAGGCCACCACCCACCAGGCGTCCTGGATGAACTCCCGTCCACCCGCCAGCATTCCGCCCCAACTGATATCGGGGGAGACCACCCCCAGCCCCAAGAAGCTGAGGGCACTCTCGGCGAGGATCATGGTTCCCACTTCCAAAGTGGCCAAGACCAGCACCGTTCCGCCCACGTTGGGGAAGATGTGACGGAGGATGATCCTCATGGAGGAGGCGCCTGCTGCCCGCAATCCGAGGATGAAAGGCCGTTCGCGAAGGGAGAGGGCCTCAGCACGGATCACCCGGGCGTACTGCGCCCAACTGATAATGGCCAGCACCGCCACCAGCACCGCAAGGGACCTGCCCCGGCTGACGATGATGGCGATGGCCAACAGTATGAACGGCAACGCTAATTGGGCATCGACTATCCGGGCGATGACGGTGTCCACCCACCCTCGCCGGTAACCGGCGATCATCCCCAACAACGTGCCGAACACCGACCCCACCAACACCGCCGCTATGGCAATCACGAAGGTCAACCGGCCGCCATAGATGATGCGAGCCAACAGGTCCCGGCCGAGTTGGTCGGTGCCCAGCGGATGCTCCCAGGTGCCTCCCTCCAAGAAGATGGGAGGAATGAGCCTCCCTCGCAGGTCCTGCAACCCCGGATCGGCCAGCGGCAGGAGAGGGGCGGCCAGCACGATCAATCCCAATAGCACCAGCGGCAGGCCCATCACCCACAACGAACTGTTGCGCGCCGCAAACCCCTTGGTGGTCCGATCTGCGGACACGGCGCCGGTCAGCATCCTCCCCAGCATCAGGAACCCTGCTCCCGGATCCGGGGGTCGATGATCCCATAGAGCAGGTCCACCGTCAGATTGATGAGCACGAAGCTCACAGCCCCCACGATCACTATCGCCTGCACCAGTGAGAAGTCCCGGAACTGAACAGCCTGGGTGGCCAGCGTCCCCAGACCCGGCCAGGCAAACACGAATTCCACGGTAACCGCTCCCGACAGCAGAGTGCCAGCCTGAAGCCCCATGATGGTCACCACCGGTAGGGCGGCGTTGCGGAGCGCATGGGTGATCACCACCGTGCGCTCCCGCAGGCCCCGCGCCCGAGCGGAGGTGATGTAGGTCTCCTCCAACACCTCGCTGAGGCTGGACCGGGCCAGGCGGGCGATGCGAGCCATGGGCAACACCGACAGGGTTACCGCCGGCAACACCAGATGCTGCCAGGTGCCCGACTGCCCGGCCGGCAACCACCCCCAAGCCACCGCGAAGAGGAGAATGAACATCAAACCCAGCCAGAAGAGCGGAATGGACTGGCCAAAAAGTGCCACGAACACCGAGACGCGGTCCCAGATCCTCCCCTCCTTGAGCGCTGCCAACACCCCCAGCGGCAGTCCCACAATGGTGGCGATCAACATCGCCACCACGGTCAGCTGGATCGAGGAGGGAAACCGGCCCACGATCAACTCCCAGTTGGGACGGCTGTACCGCAGAGATTTGCCCAGGTCAAAGGACCCCAACTGGCCCAGGTAATTCACGAACTGGACAGGCAGGGGCTTGTCCAATCCAAGCTCGATCTGCTTGGCCAACACCTGCTCCTCGGTGGCGAATTCCCCAAGGATGTTTCGGGCCGGATCCCCGGCGGCGCGGGCCAGGAAAAAGGCCAGGCTGAGGGCGATCAGAAGCGTGATCGCCGCTCCCAAGAGCTTTGGCGCCATGAACCTGACAAAGCTCACCGGGTAACCTCACCTGCGCTTTGACCACTGGCGACCCCCAGGGTGGAGCGGTCCCAATCCTTACCGGGAATGGCCGCGATGAGTTCACGGGTGTAGGGATGAGAAGGTGACGCCAGCAAATCTTCGGTAATACCCGCTTCCACCACCCGACCGTCCTTCATGACGTACACCCGGTCACACAGGTTGCGGACTACGCTCAGGTCATGGCTGATGAGAAGGACCGCGATCTGTTCTGATTCCCGCAACTGCAACAGAAGGTTGAGGATCTGAGCCTGCACGGATACATCCAAAGCGGAGGTCGGCTCATCAGCTACCAGGAGTGACGGCCGAAGCAGAAGCGCTCGGGCAATTGATACCCGCTGGGCCTGGCCTCCGCTCAACTCATGGGGGAGGTGGTCCAGCAGGTCCTCGATCAATCCGACCTTGCCTAGAAGGTCGACATCGGTGACCCAGTCGGTGCGGTCAGGGTGCAGCGACCGCAATTCGGACAGGCCCTTACGCACTGTTTGTCGAGGGTCGAGCGATCCGTGGGGATCTTGGAAGACCACTTGGATTAGGGACCGCAGCCGCCTCATTCGAGAACGGGAGATACCCACAATGGACTCCCCGGCCAGCCATATCCGACCGTCTGTGATCCTTCCCAACAGTGCTGTGGCCAGAGCCAGAGTGGTCTTGCCCGACCCGGACTCTCCCACCAGACCCACAATCTCGCCGGCCTCGATCGACATGGAGACGCCATCCACCGCCACCACATCCGGTCTCTTGCCGACACCCCGCTCGGAAAACACCACCCGGAGGTCTTCGATCTGGAGAACCGGTTCGGTGGCAGTCACTTCGCTACTGGCTATGCCTGAAAACGCGGGACGACTTCTGAACCGATTCCCTTGATGGCTTCCAGCGTCTCTTCCAGGCTGGGGCCCTGGAAGTGGCGGAGCCTCACGATGATCTCCTCCGGCCCAACCAGGTCGATCCACCGCGGAAGGGTCTCCAGCCAGTGGTCCAACGACCCGCACAACACCCGGTCGGTGAGCACATGGTCAACGGTCAGATCGCCCGGACCGGCCAGGTCGGCGAACCAGGGCTCGTACTTGGGGTGGTAGCTGTTGCCCCTCTCCATGTAGACCCGGTGGTAGGCCAACACGTACTCGCCGTAGGTATCCCGAGCAGCCTGGTCGGTCTCTCCCAACCAGGCTTCTCGCAGCATCACGATCCGGGGCTTTCTTCCCACCTTCTCGCATTCCTCCCGGTATATCTCAGCCAGGTCGGCCAGCCAGTGGATGTTGCGGATCGGACCGGTAATCCAACCATCTGCATGACGGGCGGCTCGCCTCACCCCCCCTGCCGACCAGGCGCCGGCGAAGACCTCCAGTTCCACGTCGGCCACTGCCTCGTCCCGGATGGGAGTCCTGCCGATATATGGGCCATCGAGGACCATTTCCTGTCCCTTCAGGTAAGCGTTGATGGCCCCCAGCCCCTGTTCCATCCGCGCGGCCCTCTCACCGTGATCCACCCCCATGATCTGGAAGTCGCCCTCCATGTAGCCGGCGCCCACGCACAACCGGAATCGCCCGGGGTAAAGGGTGGCCACCATGATGGCGTCCTGGATCACCTCCACCGGATGGTGCAGGGGCAGCACCACCAACCCGGCGGCGAACATGATCCCCGGCACCTTCCCCAGGCCGTAGGCCGACAGCAGGATCGGGTTGTGGGAATAGGACGTGGCGCCGGAACTGCGCCGTTCACCGGTGTAAACACAGTGGAACCCGGCCGCCGCCGAAGCGGCCGACTCGTCCAGGAAACCTGACAGGTCGTAGCGGCGCCTGCCGTTCTCGATTATCTGGTTGGGCGCTGCGATGCTGAAGCGAATGATTGAGTCCAGTGCTGACTAGCCACATAGAGTAACCCTGTGGTGGCAAAGTCCGCATAGTCTTGCCTGTTTAGAGGTGGAGAGATCGAAAGGAGCCCGAGGTTGGAGTACCAGGATTACGACGCGATAGGACTGGCAGGGTTGGTGCGGAGTGGTGAAACCACCCCCGCCGAGTTGCTGGAGACGGCCATCGAGGAAATCGACCGGCTCAACCCGGTGCTGAACGCCGTCAATCGCAAGATGTACGACGAAGCCCGGGCTTCGATAGGGCGGGGTCTGCCCGATGGGCCCTTCACCGGCGTTCCCTTCCTGCTCAAGGACCTGCGGGCGGCCTACGCCGGGGTTCCCACCGTGGCAGGTAGCGGCTTCTTCGCCGACAAGGTTGCCCCCCACGACAGCGAATTGGTTCGCCGATACAAGACCGCAGGCCTGGTTATCGCCGGCAAGACCAACACTCCCGAGTTCGGCGGAGCACCCACCACTGAACCCAGCCTGTACGGGCCCACCCGCAATCCCTGGAACATCGACCATTCCAGTGGTGGATCGAGCGGCGGGTCGGCGGCAGCGGTGGCCGCCGGGATGGTGCCGGCCGCCCATGGGAGCGACGGAGGAGGATCGCTCCGCATTCCGGCTGGGTGCTGCGGGGTTTTCAGCATCAAACCCACCCGCGGGAGGACACCGGCGGGGCCCGACTTCGGTGAAGCCTGGAACGGGCTGAGCGCCGAGCACGTCATCAGCCGCACAGTGCGAGATAGCGCCGCTCTGTTGGACGTCACCACCGGCCCCTCGCCGGGGGATCCATACTCGGTCCCGAGGGCCAGGGAGCCATTCGTGGATTCAGCCTCCCGGCCACCGGGTCGCCTCCGGGTGGCCTTCACTTCTTCCACTGCGGCGGGACCCGCTCATCCGGACTGCGTGGAAGCAGTGGACAAGACGGTGAGACTTCTTTCAGAGCTGGGCCACGAGGTCACAGAAGACAGTCCGGAATGGGATCGCCCCACCGTAGGCGCCGCCTTCCGGCTGCTGATCGCCGCCAACGTGCAGGCGGGAATCGACGAGTATGCCGAGCAGAAGGGTCGGCGCCCCCGAGACGACGAACTGGAGAACGTCATCCGGGTGCTGGGCGCCGAGAGCTACGACTCCACCTCGATAGACATGGTGAGGGCAACCTGGGCGATGCATCGCGCCGGTCGGGCCGTGGCGCCGTTCTTCGAGAAATACGATGTGTGGCTGACCCCCACGGTGGCCACACCTCCCCCGCCGCTGGGCCTGATCGACATGACAACCGATGACATCGACGGTTACCTGGGGACGGTGTTCGGGTTCATACCCTTCACCGCCATCGCCAACGTAGCCGGGATCCCGGCCATGTCGGCGCCCCTCCACTGGAACTCGGACGGTTTGCCCATAGGAGTCCACTTCGTAGCCGGCTACGCCAGAGACGACCTGCTGTTCAGCCTGGCAGGACAGCTGGAGCAAGCCCAACCCTGGTTCAACAAGCGCCCTCCGGTCTGCTGAATCTCGTCAGCAACTGACAGGTAGTGACTGTCATGTGGCAACACGGCAGATAGTGCAAGGCGAGGCAGGGGGTCCTTAAAGTGACGGGGTCGGCTCGTTTGCCGACCCCGTCGTAGTTATCTGATTTGTCAGTGGTCGGGTTCTACTCCTGGAAGTAGATCCCCTCGTAGTCGATCTGCAGATCGAGGCGGTGGTTGAATCCGCCTACCTCGGTGGTGTAGGCGAAATTGTCCACCTGGTCGTACACCGAGACCCAGCAGACCAAGTCGATGAGGACGATCCGCTCAACCTCGCTGTAGACCGCGTTGCGCCTCGCCTCGGTCTCTGCCGTTGCACCCAGCACCGCCAGTTTGTCCAGCCTCTCGTCGGTGCAGGCCTTCACCAATCCGGCGGAGGTGAAGGTGGTGCGCATGAAGACGTCCTCATGCGGATACCGCACATCGAAGGGAAGTTGGTGACTGCCGGCCAACTGGTTGGTGAACAGTGCAACAATGAACTCCCCCGGTTCCAGACCCCGGGCATCCAGCGGCAGTCCGACTGCTTCCAGCATGCCGACCACGGCTTCGCCGATGTCCTTGTCACTTATGTACCTGCCGATCGTGTAGTTGATCGGAATGGGCGGGATTTCGCCCTCCGCCTGCACTTCAGCAATCAACTCCCTCGCCTTGTCCGGATCGTACGGGTAGTAGTCGTCAGCGTGCGCCCCGGTGCTGGCGAAGAAATTGTGGTAGGCGTTGGGGTTGGCGATGCCGCCCCGATTCAACAGCACTCCTTCCACCAAGGCTTCCCGGTCAATGGCATGGGCGATTGCCTTGCGGAGGCGGACGTCATCCAACGGCGGAGAGTTGATGTTCATACCTATGAAGAACTTGTTCCCCCCGGGCGCCGCGGAGAGGACCAGACTGTCATCTCCCTCAACTTCATCGAAGAGCTGGGGAGACAGGGTCACGATCATGTCAGCGTCGCCGGTTTGCAGGAGAGCCAAGCGAGTGTTGGCGTCTGCCGCCCAGGACCACTCGACACCGTCCAGGTTGGGAGCGCCGTTCCAGTAATTCTCGTTGGCAGAAGCCCGCATCATCTCACCGGGAATCCACTCTTCAAAAACCAACGGGCCGGTGCCCACCGGCGCCAGACCGAACTCTTCGGCGCCCACTTCCGCCAGGTAGGCGGGCGGGAACACGAATGTCTCGGTGAGGAGGGCGGGAAGCAGTCCGATCCCCGTCTTGGTGGTGGTGGTGATCTCAAAGGTCGTGTCATCGATGGCCTGCGCGTCGGCGATCAGCGTGAAGTAGACCCGCAGTCCGCCGGTGTCCCGATTGGCGCGCACCGAGGCAGCCGCAGCTTCGGCGTTGAAAGGCTCGCCGTTGTGGAACGACACGCCCTCGCGCACGGTAAACCTCCAGGTCAGATCATCGACCTGCTCGTAAGCGGTAATCAGACCGCTGGGCTCGGGATGGTTGTCGGCGTTCTTTTCCATGAGAACGTCGATGATTCCCCGCGAGATCTGCTGGGCGAAGCGGGAAGTGGCTATTGAGGGGTTGAGAGAACGAGGCTCGGTGCCGATCACCATCCGCAGGATGCCGCCGTCCACCTTGGTGGGCCCGGCCGCGGTGGTCTCGGTCATCTCCTCGTCATCCTCCATCTCTGCTGCCGTGGTAGTGGTGGCGCGAGTGGTGGCGGTCGTGGTCTCGGGGGTGGACTCGGGCGCCGCGGTGGGGGCGGTTTCCTCATCGTCAGCGCCACAGGCGGCTACCAACAGGGCCAGCGTCGCCAAGACTGCAATCAGCTTGACGCCCAAAAACCGGCGGTTTCTCAGTCGCATCGTTCTTCTCCTTTTCGATTAGGTGCGAATCCGATATGGCGGATCTCTTTACAAACCAAACGGTATCAAATCAATATTTAGCATAAAGCCCTTCAAGCCGTGATGGGGGCTTCAGAGCCTATTGCCTCCGAGGGGTGGGGATCATTCTGCCGGGCCATCCCACCCCATAGGTGAACTCTCCGGGTTGGATCATGGCCGGCCGAGCCGGCGCCAACATGAGGAGTGGCTTTTCTGTGACGGTGAACTCCCTCATCGGCCCCGGACCCCACAGCTCGAATCCCGGACCCGTGCCGGCCTGCGCTCCGATTTCGTCAACAATGAACTCTTCGACACGCTCTCCCGTCACAAGATCTGTTATCCATCCCACCGGACCAGTCTCGGCCCTGATACCTACCTGGGACGGTCCGTAACGCCCGTCGAGTGCCCCGGCATGAGAAGCCAGGAACACTTTCACCTGATCCAGGATCGCAACCCGGTCGGGACCGGTGGGATCTGAGTCAAGGTGACCGCGGTAGCGCAAGGTGTTGAGACACCCTTCCACTCCCAGCGTCGGGTCGTTTGACTCTCCACCACCGAACTCGGCGAGGAAGGAGGACCCCCCGGCGGCGGTCACCGCTTGACTGAGTTGTCCGGGTACATGGCGGTTGATCACCACCGGAAGATAGCCGAACGAAGCGCTGAGATCCAGGTCACCGTAGTCGTAGGTGTAGTGCAATCCCCGCCCGGGAGTCCCCGAATGGAGGTCAACGATGCAATCAGTCTCGTCTAACAGAGTGGATAACAGAGCATGCGCCAGTTGATCGCTCAAGAATCCTGCCGGCCGACCTGGAAAACGGCGGTTCAACTGGAAGCCATCGGGATTGTCCCGGGTGCCGGCGGTGAGCCCGAACAGATTGGAGGCTGGTACCAGGATGACCTTTCCAGCCAGATCGGAGTTGAGCAGCCTCTTGCGCAATTCGTGGACCGCCAACGCTGCCAAGGGCTTGTCTCCTATGATCCCCGCCACGATGGCGGTGGCCGGACCGGGCCGGGCACCCACCAGGCGGTGAATCCTGATCTTCCAGGTTCCGCCATCCACCCGGCGGGATCCGGCTTCAACCTCGTAAATCGTCTCTGTCACACCCATGTCTTGCTCCTTGCTTCTGATTTGTCGCCGCAATGCATTGTCGCCGTATTTCGTGAAACCCCACTCTGATCAGCCAACAATTCCCAACCGTACTTCTTGAAATTGTCCCATGACCCGGCCATATTGATAGCAGCCACAAACACCTCCCGGACCACCCCGACGTCAGCGGTCCGCATGCAGGTCATATTTTCCGAAACCGACCCCCGGTCTCACCGGGTCTCCCGCGCTCGGACCTCGGCGGCGGTGGCGGGGGTGGGGCCCCAATCGAATAGGGGTCTGTCCGGGGATTTCGCGAGATAGTGATGGTGTTGGAGGTCTGATGTCATGGTCGTTCTTGACCACGGCGGGTACGACAATACGGTAACTCTCACTTGAAGCGGGGAATAATCTCGCGCCCGATGCGGTCGATCACCCGCAAGGTGTCATGGGCGGGAGGCCCGCTCTGAAAACGTAGCCGCAGGACAATCTCTTCGGGTTGGATGCTCTCTATCCACCCCTCCAGCAACTCCATCCAGGTGTCCACCGATCCCACCATCAACCGGTCTTCCAGCAGATGATGCAGCGCCAACTGCTCCTTTTGATCGATCTCCCGCAACCACGGATCGACCCCAACGTCATACGGTTTGCCCTCCCCGGTCTCCTCACTCTTCCACCCTCCCTGCATGCGGGGGAAATACTCCGCATGAGCATGAACAACATGCGGGCCGTATTCGGCGCGGGCCAGCTCGTCGGTGTCGGCCAGCCAGGCCTCCCGCAACAGCCCGATACGAGGCTCCTTGCCGTGGGCGCGGCACTCCTCCCGGTACACCTCGGCCAGTTCGGCCACCACCTTTCCGGTACGCATCGGATCGGGCAGCCATCCGTCGGCCAGGCGAGCCGTCCTCCGAACTCCCGCCTCGGCCCAAGAACCCACCCACACCTCCGGCATGTGAGGTCCCATGGCCGGATCGAGAGCCGGCACCGGCCCTCTTCCCACATCGATGCTGATCTCTCCGTTGCGGAAAGCGTTGATGAGTTCCAGTCCCTTCTCCATGTCCCTGCCGCGCCGGGACAATTGCTTCCCGAACATCTCGAATGCGTGCTCGTTGTACCCCGCCCCCACTCCCAGCCGGAACCTGCCCGGATACAGCGAGTTCAAGACCGTGGCGTCCTGGATCACCTGGTACGGATCCCGCAGCGGCAACTGCACCACGGTGACCGCGAAATTCAATCGGGTGGTGGCCTGCAGCGCCGAGGCGGCCAGAACGTGGGGACTGGTGGTATAAGCAGTCACGCCGATCCGTCGCTCCCCCACCACCACCGAGTAGAAACCGGCTCGCTCGGCGGCTTGACATTCGGCTATGAAGGCGTCAAAGTCGAACTCATAGCGTCCGTTGACGATTCGCTGCAGGGGTACGGCCAGGCTGAAACGCAACTTGCTTCTCCTCAGGCCACCCAGGCCTCTGGGTGTCGGAGGGAATACTCGTGCCTGACCACGTGGTAGCTGGGACGCGCCAACTCCGGACCCATGGCTGATTGGTGACGCCCGATGACACTATCTTCACTTCCCTCCGCCATGGCATGGGCGACGCTTCCCCACTCCAGCATCACCATGATCTCGGGTTCGCTTCCCGGATACACGGTGTGCTTACCCTCCTCGAAGCCGACCCTGCCCCGAACGAATCCGGCCGAATCCCGCAGACGGGGGAATTCCTCGGTCCGATACCACTCCAAGAGACCGGGGCGGTCGGCGGCGGGCAGGTCAAAACGTATCGTGGTGACCGCCGGGCCGATCACAGTGCCGGCCAGGCTGGGCCGGGTCGGATGGTCATGAACCGAATCGGAGATGCCCTCGGTGAGAACCTGGTCGTAGATCATCAGAGAGTGATTGAAGATCTTCTCGGCAACGATCACATCCAACTGCTGATCGGCCATTCTGGTCCGATCGTATGTCGCATTGAAGATCTCCACTCCCGGGATCTCATAGAAGTTGCAAATCCAAGGGGATCCGACCACCGCCTGGTACCCGTGAGCGCTGTACATACCGACCGACACCACATCCGGACCGTGCCGACGCTTGTACCAATCGGTGAATTCGGGGATGTAGTCGGGGTCCACGTCCATCCGGGAGTTGTAAATCTTGGGCAGCATCTCTACTCCTTTCCTGGGTCCGGCCTCCACACCGGCTCACATCGGGCAACCTCGGTTGGCAAGTTCATCTCGGCTCCGCCACTTCGAAAGTTATCGGAAGTCTCTCCAGGAGTCGGAACTGGAAGTGCGGGCGGCGGCGGAACTCGTCGGCCGCCAACTGGATGGGATCGAAGCGTCGGAGCAACTCTGCGATCGCCACCTGCGCCTCCATTCGAGCCAGAGGCGCTCCCAGGCAGAGGTGGCGGCCCCCGCCGAAAGAAAGATGCTTTATCTCGGGGCGGCAGACATCGACTTCGTCGGGGCGTTGGTAGAGATCGGGATCACGGTTGGCCGCGGCGATCAGTGCCAGGACCCGCTCTCCCGGCTGCATCTGCTCTCCGTCAACCTCCCATTCGGTGGTCAGGTAGCGATAGTGGGCATGGAGAGGCGCCTCCCATCGGAGGAACTCCTCTACCGCGTTGGGCATCAGATCCGGGTTGGCGCGGAGGAGAGCGATCTGCCCGGGGTTCTGCAGAAGACCGAGCACCATGGAGCCGATCAGGCCCATGGTGGTCTCGAATCCCGCGGTGAGAAGACCGCGGAGGGTGGCGATCAACTCGTCACGGGACAACCGGTCGCCGGCCTCCTCCACGGCCACCAGGTAGGAGGTGAGGTTGTCGGTGGGCGACTCCTTGTGTCGATCAACCAACCGCCCCAGGTAGTCGATGAAGTTGGCGCAGGCCTGATGGCACAACTCGATGCCTTCGGGGTCGTTGGCGTCGGGGACGAACATGCGCAGAAAGTCGGGAGTCCAATCCATGAGCATCTCCCAATCGGTGTCGGGAATGCCCAACAGGCCGCAGATCACCCGCATGGGTACCACCATGGCGAACTCCGACATCACCTCCATCTCACCCCGGGGCTCCACCGCGTCCAGCGCCTCGGTAACGATCTGTTCCACCACCGGCCGGTAGCGGGCCGTGGCGCGGGGAGTGAAAGCCGGAGAGAGCAGACGGCGCAGGCGGGTGTGGTCGGGAGGATCGGACATGGAGATGCTGTGCGCCCACATGCGCGCCGCCGGACCGCCCCGAATCGCCTCAGGGACCTCTCCACCCGGGGGTCTCATCCGAGAATGAGGGCTACCCAGAACCGTCGCCGCATCCCGGAACCGGCTCACCACCCGGGCGCCCCCGCCGCCCAGGGCGGCCTGGCCGACCGGACACTTCTGCCGGAGGCGCTCGTAAACCGGGTAGGGATCGGCCAGGAGGACCGGGTCGGTGGGGTCGTAGATCACCCCCCGACCCTCCCCTCCGTTACCACCGACGGCTCCGTCCAGACCTGCCCGCCCGGGCATCTACTCCCCGCTCATCGCCCGGAGTTCCCGCTTGAGGATCTTCCCCTGGGTATCGGTTGGGAGGCTCCCGATGACGTGGACGGCCTTGGGGACCTTGTAGCCGGCCAGGTGCTGCTTGCAGTGGGAAATCACCGCCTCCGGATCCACCTCGGCGCCAGGTGCGGCGACCGCGAACGCGGTGACCGCCTCCGACCAGTAGTCGTCCGGAACTCCGACCACCGCCACCTGCATGATTCCCGGATGTCCGTACAGCACCCGCTCCACCTCCTGGCTGGAGACGTTCATGCCGCCGCTTTTGATCATGTCCTTCTTGCGATCGAAGAAGAACAGGTTCCCATCCTCGTCGATCCTCACCAGATCGCCGGTGCGCAGCCACCCGTCACGGAAGGCTTCGGCGGTCTTCTCGGGATCCCGGTAGTAACCGACCATTGCGGATGGGGAACGGCAGGCCAACTCGCCGATCTCGGCAGGTTGGTCGTCATCGTCAAACACCGCTACTTCCAGTTGCGGCACCGGCTTTCCTATCCAGGTGGGGTCGCCGCCGGGAATCTCGTCAAGGCTGCGGAACCACCCCACCGAACCCAGTTGGGTGAGTTCTGACTGACCCCAATATGTAGCCCACAGAACATCGGGGTTGGCTCTGGCCCAACCGTCCAGCATGGCTTGGGGAACCGTCCCTCCATAGGTGATGCAGCGGCGCAGGCTCGAGAAGTCGTAGTCCTCGAAACCCTCCACCTGGGTCATGGCCAGGTAGAAGGTGGGCGTCTGAGCCATGATGGTGACCGCCTCGTCGGCCATCATCTTGGCGGCCTGGGGTGGATCCACCGCATGAACCAGCACCAACGTGGCGCCCAGCAGGGTCAGGGTGGTCATGCTACCCAGGCCGGCGATGGTGAAGAACGGCATCAGGAACAGCCAGACCTCATCGGGTGCGATCCCCAACGCCGACTGCCAGGCCGGGGTGGTCGAGATCAGATAGTTTCGATGGGGGATCATGACCCCCTTGGGATAGGCCTCGGTACCACTGGTGTATTGGATGATGGCCAGATCGTTCTCGCCCACCTCTCCGCCGGGCTCCGAGGCATCCCGGTCGTCACCCAGCAACGTGGAGACTCGGGTCCACTCCTGCGGCCCTGCGTCGGACACCACGTCGGAGACCAGGAAATGCTCCACCCCTGCCAACTGCCCGGCAATGGGCACGAAACGATCCACAAACACTGATTCCACCACAACCACCTTGGGGCTGCAGTGACCGACCTGATAGGTGATCTCCCGGGCGGTAAAGGTGAAATTTATTCCGGTCAGCGCCGCTCCCAGCTTGAGGGTGGCATAGTAGATGGCCACATAGTCGGGACTGTTGCGGGACATGATCGCCACCACGTCGCCCCGCCCCACTCCGCGCTCGGAAAAGGCATGCGCCAAGCGGTTGACCATGCGGTTCAACGACCCGTAGGTGTGAACTTCCCGCTCACCCTCGGTGGTGTAGAAGATCAGAGCGGGTTTGTCGGGCTGAAGTTGGGCGTTGCGCCGCAACTGGTCCCCGATGGTCGCTCGACCTATGACGGTGTCCCGCTGGTGCATTCCGGTGTCAACGATCATCTCGGCGTCCTCCTTGCATCATTCTCATGCCGATGTCACATCCTCTCTGGTCCGGCGTCTGCCTTCGACCAGGCGCCGGGCTTCCTCGACAATGTCCGAAAACATGGATCCCGGGGGAAAGGTTGAAACCCCTCGGACCGCCAGGGCGGATCGGTGCTGCGGCTGAATGGTTCCACCCAGCATCACCCCCACATCAGGTGCGGATGCTTCCAGTTCGTCCAGGATCCGCATCACCACCGCCAGGCTACCGCCCACATTGAGGCCCACCAGGTCGGCATCTTCTTGAACCGCGGCGGCCGCTATCTCGTCAGCGGTGGCCATCCCCAAATAGATCACCTCGAATCCCGCATCCCGCAGGACATGGACCACCACCGCCGGGCCTCGCCAATGACCATCGAGGGCCGTCTTGGCAAACAACACCTTGCCGGGCTGATCAGCACTCAAAATGAGATCGGCACTTTCCAATCGCCAAACACCTCGCTGAACACATCACCGAACTCACCCAGTGTGGCCTGCGCGGAAACCGCTTCCATCACGGCCGGCATGATGTTGCCGTCGCCTCGGCATACCGACTCCAAGTCCCGCAAGGCGGCCACCGCGGTCCTGCCGTCCCGTTCCCGGCGGACCGAACGCAATCTCTCCATCGACTTCTCCCAGACCCCTTCCACCGGCTCGAAGCCGCCCATTTCCCACGGAGTCACATCCTCTGTGTAGGCGTTGACCCCCACCATCGTCTTCGTCCCCCAGTTGACAGCCTCGGCGAGATTGACCTGGTTTACGGCCGCCAGCGAGTGCAGCCACCCCTCGTCCAGCACCGCCGCGAAACCGCCCCGGCTCTCGATTTCCTCGAACATCTCCCAGGCGCGCCTCTCCAATTCAGCGGTGAGTGCCTCCACGTAGTGCGACCCGCCCAGCGGGTCCGCCACTGCGGGAATGTTGGACTCGTGATGGATGATCTGCTGGATCCGAAGCGACATCTGGTGGGCGTGCTCCGAAGGGACGGACATGGCCTCGTCATAGGTGGCCACCCCCAAGGACTGCGTCCCTCCCAGCACCGAGGCCATCGCCATGATGGTCCCCCGGGCGATGTTGTTGAGAGGCTGCTGGTAGGCCAGGGCTGAACCGGCGGTGACGATGTGAATGCGCAGCCGAGTGGCGCGGGGGTCCGTTATCCCGTAGCGACGTCGCAGCAAATCGGCCCACATCTTGCGGGCGGCCCGCATCTTGCAGATGTCTTCGAAGAAGTCCATCGCCACTCTCAGATTGATGCCTCCCACCATGTACGCCAGTTTCGCCAGGTTCTCCGGCGCCCGGCGTTTGATCTCGTCCAGGTACACCACCGCGTTTGCGAAAAGGGCTGCCAGTTCCTGGTAGGCGTTCAGGCCGGTGTCGGCCGCGTTGTAGGCGGCGATGGAGACGGGGACCCATCGGGGCAGGTATTGTCCACAAAACTCGATGATGTCGGTGTTGAGCCGGACTCCCGCTTCGGTGGGGATCTGGCGTTTGGGAATGCACCCCAGGTAGGTGAGGAAGAAGTCACTCTGCCCGGTCCCGGCCAGCCGGGACAGGTCCAAGCCGCGTCGGCGCGCCACCGTCCAATAGCACCCCAGCGCAAAGGGAGCGTGTTGCACCACCGCTCCTCCCGGATGGGCGTAATAGTGGCCCATGTCGATCCCGTCGAGAATTGTCTCGTAGTCGCTAACGCTCTGGATCACCGCACCAGTCTGTCCCACGTCCTCTCGGCGGGCCACCACCTCGGGATGATCGACGTTGTAAAGGTGATCGGCGGTGTTGCGGTCGTGCTCCATGATGAAGCCCGTCTCACCCTGATTCAGCAAGAACAGGATTCGTTCCCGCTCGTCTTCGGGATTGCCATGCCCGCTGAGTTGAAAGACTCTCCAAGGCTTGGTCCGGTACATGCCGGGGTATGCGCCCCGCACATAGGGGGGGACCCCAGGGGGGCCGGCCGCGGCTTCCTGCGACTGCGCAGGCACATCGGAAGGTCCGTACCACCCCTGAAGGGGTATGCCCGACGCGGTGAAGTACCGCTCAGAGCCCTCGCCCTGTCCAGCACTCACGGGGCGGAAAAGATCGGCTTACGACACATGGCCTTCATCATAGAGACCAACCGGTATGTTGCGCCACGAAATGGCACCAGGGGAGAACTCTCGCAGTCCTCTAACTCGTTGACTGAGCGTAAGGCATTACCTCGATGACCAGCAGGTGGTCCGCTTCGTCTGCTTCGATAAGCGCACGCTGAGAGCATTCCAATCTGCGTCGGGCCAAGACAGGTAGCGCGTTGAAGCCAAGGCAACCGGACAAGTGCCGAAAGGACGTGAGTTCGGGGAGCCGATTTCAAAGGCCCAGCTTGGTTACCGCTGACGGTGAACGGCAAGCAGCCCCCCTTGGCTGGAGATGTGGGCTCTGAAGCGGGTGAGGGCAGGCAGAGTGGCCCGGACGGGCCGCTCCGTAGCCGACCTACAATGCGGAGGGATTCGGTCCGGTAGCTACCGGGAATTCTCTCCGGAGCTCGGGATCGTTCCGAGAGGATCCCCTTTTTTTCCGGAGCGAGTCAACAATGTCGCAGGTCGTAGCCGGTACAAACGCCGGTCGGGCAAGATATCGTACGGTGACGTTGATCAGCCTGATCGCGGCTATTGCGCAGGTTGTGTTGGGTGGCGTTGTCCGGGTCACCGGTTCTGGAGATGCGTGTCCTGATTGGCCGCTCTGTCACGGAAAGATCATCCCACCACTCGACTACCACATCTGGCTCGAGTTCACCCACCGATTGGCGGCCACCGCGGTGGGATTGCTGGTGGTGGTTTCGTTGGTGTTGGCATGGCGCCACCTGCGGACATCGAAACCGGTGATCATCGCCACCAGCGCCAGCATGGTGCTGGTTGTCGCGGCGGCGATTCTCGGAGGCCTCACGGTTCTGAGCGATCTCTCGTGGTGGACGCGTCTCATCCACTTGGGGCTGGCCGAATTGACCGTGGCCGGTCTTGCCATCGCCTGGCTGGCCGGTCACCCCGATGATCGACCCGATGGGACGCAAAGCCCCGCAAACAACGTTTCCAGGCAGGATCGAGTCGTGGCGTGGGCGGGCTTGAGCGGTCTGCTGTTGGTTGTCCTCTACGGTTCCTACATGGTGGGGATCGGCTACGGAGCCAGTTGCCATGGGTGGCCGCTGTGCCTGGGTTCTCGCAACCCTGCAGGCAATGCCTTCCTGATAAACATGATCCATCGCTACATGGTGGCGATCGTGGCTGTGCTGGTGCTCCGCGCCTGCATCGCGGCGTGGAAACGGGGAGCGGCGCCGGCCCAACTGCGCCCGATGGCAGTGTTGACAGCCGGTTTCCTGATCATCGAGATCGGAGTGGGAGCGTTTACGGCATGGCTGGGTTCGTCCCCGGTGGTTGCCTCTCTTCATCTGACGTTTGCCACTCTTACCTGGGTGTCAATGGTGTTGATGGTCGCGGTCCACTTGGATCCCGCAACTTTCCGGGTACGGACCCGACGCGGGGAGATCACCGCTTGACGCGCCCTTCCAGCAGTGCCGCACCCCGGGTGCTACGCGATTACGTCGCTCTGACCAAACCTCGAATCATTTCCCTGTTATTGATAACCGCGGTGGGCAGCATGTTCCTGGCCGCAGAGGGCTGGCCGGATCCACTGACAACCGCCTTCGTGGTGGTTTGCGGCTACCTGGCGGCGGGCGGGGCGAATGCCCTCAACCAGGGTGCGGAGAGTGACATAGATAAGCGGATGCGCCGTACCCACCGCCGCCCGGTCGCCAGCGGCAGGGTGTCGAAGTGGCAGGCTTACATCTTTGGCATCGTTCTCAACCTGGCCGCCTTCGTGGTCCTGGCTGTTCAAGTGAACCTTCTCAGCGCAGCGTTGGCCGTAAGCGGCACCCTCATCTACGTGTTTGTTTACACCAAGGGCCTCAAGAGGACCACACCCCAGAACATTGTGATCGGCGGAGCCGCCGGCGCCATCCCGCCGCTGGTCGGGTGGGCAGCGGTTACGGGGACGATCGAACTGCCCGCCCTGTATCTCTTCGCCATCATCTTTTTATGGACTCCGCCGCACTTTTGGGCGCTCGCTCTATTGATCAGGGACGACTACGCCCGCGCCGGGATCCCGATGCTGCCGGTTGTCTCCACCCTGGCTGAGACCAAGCGTCAGATCCTGATCTACACAGTGGTGCTGGTGGCGCTTTCCGCTTCCTTCGCCGCAACCGGCGCGGTCGGATGGATCTACCTGATCGGCGCCCTCGCCCTGGGTGGAGGGTTCATCATCCGGGCAGTACGACTGGCAAGAGGCGATGGAATCGAGGGCGCCAAGGCTTTATACCTGTACTCGATCGCCTATCTGGCACTCCTGTTCGCTGTCGCCATAGCTGACTCGATAGCGGATCGTTACTTGATCGGCTGACTCTAAGCAGGGTGACCTAACGCCGAGGTTCTCCCAAGCAGGGGAACACGGCCGTTGACGGGACCTACATAATCGTTGAGAAAAGCTTCTGCCGAGCGACGATGCTGTTCCGTCAGACGGTCCCGTTCATTCTCCGAGTAGCCGCATTGGGCGATTATGTCATCGATGGTGGAGGTCAAGACGTTGAACCTGACCATTCGAGGCTCTTGTTGATGGGGAACCCAGAAGGCCCCGTCTTCGGGGACGTGGTAGCGAAGCTCTTCGTACGGGACAGCGTTCGCCAGCATCTCGCACTCCTCCTCGTCCACCACATGGGGAGGACACTGATGACCGTCGGTGTGATGTCCGCTGGTTCCCTCCATGGGAAGCTACGGTACCGCTCCATCCGTGCCTAAGGAGCCGGGATCGACCCTATTCATCCCGTCCCAAGATCCCCGGAACCACCCACGATCTCCTCTATTCGTGGGTCGAACTCTTCTTTGAACTTGGGCAGGAGATCGCACATCCACGCTCTGATCTCGTCCTGTTTCTTTGGTGAGTCGCATATCGAGCCGTCTCTCTTAATGTTGATTTCGGAGTACGAATACCCTCTCTTTCTGCGCCAGTCCCATTCTCCAAACGACTCATCAGCGAAGGCCGACTCGATCGGACCGCGGTCCGCGAAAAGGTCATCGTATATACGTTTGGTTAGCTTGGTGTTGTCGGTCTGAATGTGAACGGTTACCCAGGCAGCATTTTCAACCCCGAGAGCGACCATGTACCAAATGCCTTGGTTAACTGGAGAGGGAAAGCTACGATCACGGTGATTCCAAATCTGGCGAGGCGTCAGGCCGGAGAAGCTTCCTCGGCGCAGGGCAGCGACCAGGCATGCAAAAAACCCCTCGTACGCCATCATGTCGGGGGATACCCAAGCACCGGGAGGCTCGGTGATTTCTCTGTTCCAACCGCCTGGGTACACCACTTTGCGGAACCTCGGCCGGAGGTCCGACTTTGGAGTCTTGAGAACCTCGATCCTGACCCCGTAGAACCGCACACCGTCGAAAGTCCATTCATTGAGCTGATGCAACGCTTCGGCATGCTCGTACCGGAATGCAGGTGCCACCCACATCGCAACCTTCGCCCTTGATCCTGCTGTGTAGGTAAGTAACTGGCCCAGATGGCTGTGATCGGTCCACTCCAGTTGGTTCTCAATCGCAACTAGGACCCCTGTATCGGTCTCCTTAGCCAAGATGTCCAGAGAGAAGGGCCCTACCTGCTCTTCCGGCCTGACCAGTTCCAGCTTCAAACAGACTGCCTCACCCAAAAGATCCAGATTCTTGGCCAGCCACGGGGTGAAGTCCAGCGCCTCATTCTCCCACTTTTGCCGGACGCACACATTCTCGCCGCTTGGTTCACTCTTGGTCGTAAGTCTTCACCCATTCCCTTTCAGACACCGCGGTCGCCGGGTCTGATCACGAAGTCGCGGCGATCTCTGTACAGAGGCGCCCGGTTCAATACATAGTCATCCTTCTCGAGGTCTATGTCCGGGCATTCCGTCATTGTCCAATACTTGTATCCGCCCAAGAACAAATACTCTCGCTTCTGGTGAAAGAAACGGCACTCCACACCCTCCCCGGCGCAGATCCGGGCACAGAACGCCGCCAACAGCGCTTGCTGGCCATCCTTCTTGATCACCACGTATTCATGAGGCCACGAATTCCGAAATGTCACCGCCTCCCGCCAGGGAGCACTGGAAATCAACTCCATGATGTCACCTACTCGCTCTCTCAACACAGACCTCCTTCAACCACCACCCACGCTATCGAGCCGGTGTGACAAACGCTCGGAACCAAGCCCCTGGGCTAGGATGGGAGTTGGCCCTCAGAGGTGTTTGGTGGGCGAACATGACGGTAACCAGTGGGAAAAGAAGGTGGCCTCACTTCGGAGGAGATAAACCCATGAAAACTAGAACGATGGACAAGTTGGAGGCTCTGGGACTCATTTGTGGGCCCTGTGTTGGCCTTGTTGTTTTTCCTATTCGAGCCTGGAGCACTGATCATCGACCCGGCGGAAATCGGCGACGCGGAGGGGATTATCACTGCCCTGGCATCGAACCAGACGATGGCCCATGTCAGCGCGCTGGTAGTCCCCCTGGGCCTGGTGCTGATGCTCTACGGATTGGCCGGCATCAATCGCGTGATTCGGGAGGAGCGGATGGCCGCGGGCCTGTCGCGGCTCGGGATCCTGTGTATGACGATCGGAGCCGTCGGCTGGATCCTCACCGCCGGGTTTACTCACGTCCTCGCCGAGACGCAGATCGGAGTTGAGCAGGAGCTTCAACGGGCGATGTCCGTGTACATCGTGGATTCGGGCGTGACCATCATTTCGAGCATGGTCGTTTCAGTTGGATTCATAGCCTTCAGCCTGGGTCTGTCAGCTATATACCCTCCCGGTTTCAACAAGACCGCTGCTCTGGTGATCACGGCGGTCTCGGTCCTTGCCCTGATCGCATTCATCATCGGTCATACCGGAACGAACGCATCCATGATCACAGTGGCCAGAGCCTGCTACTTTCCCTGGGTCGCCTGGAGCGTCATCCTCGGCGTGAATTCCCTCAAGGGGAGCAGTTTCCCCCAGACAGCGGACAATTGACCAGGTAGAGGACCATCCGACTGGTCCGGCTCAACTTTGAACGAGACACACCATCCAGCCCTTTGTCTTCCCTGGGGTCGCGCCTCGCCAGGTATCCGAGTGATTCCTGGTTAGAACCCCGGGGTCCTGCGGATGCTCCAGTGCACCACGGCAATGCCCACCGCTGTCAGTGCCACTCCCGTCGTCTCCACCATTGACAGTGTCTGGCTCAATGCCACCCAAGCCGTCAAAGTTCCCACTATCGGCTCGGAAGTGGCGGCCACTCCCGTCGGGCCGGGGCTGATGTGGCGCAGGGCGCTCATCAGGAGCAGATACCCAAGGCCCATCGCAATGATCGACACCCACACCACTCCCAGCCAGCCGGCAATGGAAAGCTGAGGGATCTTCACCGGAAGCACTGCCAGCCAGATCACGGCGGCGACGGTCAGGCTGTAGGAACTGTAGGTGAGGGGGTGGAGGGTCTTTCCCAACTTCTCCGCTGTTATGGTCAGCGCCGCGTAGAAGACAGCCGCCGCCAACCCGGCCGCTACGCCAATCGGATCCGCATAGTCGGCAGTGAAGGCGCCGGTGATCAGCCCGATTCCGACCACCGCTGCCACGGCGCCCATCCAGCCGGCGACAGGAACGTGCTGACGCTGCACCAAGCGCCTCCATACCAACATCAGAATCGGCCCCATGTATTGGATGGTGATGCCCGGACCCACTCCCAACCGCTCCACCGCCACGAAGAACGCAAAAGTGATCGCTGCGGTGATCACGCCCTGCAACACCAGCAGCCCGAACCTTCCCCCATGGTGCATCAGGCCCTTTCGGGCTGCTATCAGGGAGATGAAGGCCGCCGCCAGCACCAGGCGGTACTGATTGAGTTCGGCGGGACTGAACGAAGAAAAGAGACCGGCCGCCACCGTGCCGGAGATGCCGAACAGAACTCCACCCGACAGGGCCATGGCAAAGCCCAAACCCGGTCGCCGGGTCAAAGGGGCCGGACCCGCAGATGTCGTCATTCCCACCCCAGACTATGCCGCCCGATCGCCGTCAATGTCCCCCGGGAACCGAATACCCGATCGTCGCAAGGCGCCCTGGCAGTAATCTGAATTCAGTTCCGACATTCCGAATCCCCTTCGCTCATTTCTCTTTATGAAACACTCCGGCTCGACCGTGGCCAACCATCGCATCGGCGTGGACATCGGAGGCACCTTCACTGATCTGCTGCTGATTGACGACTGCAACGGCAAGACAGTGGTGGGAAAGGTCCTGACCACCCCCGACGATCCTTCCCGGGGTGTCGAGCAGGTGCTAGTCCAGACCCTGGAACATTGCAGACTGGACGCATCGCAGGTCAGGCACCTCGTGCACGGAACCACTCTGGTCACCAACACCATCATCGAACGCAAGGGGGCTCGCACCGCGCTGCTGGCCACCAAGGGATTCCGAGACTCAGTGGAGATAGGGCGGGAGCACCGTTACGAGCTTTATGACCTCTTCCTGGATTTGCCCCGGCCGCTGACGCCGCGCCATCTCCGCTTCGACATTGCGGAGCGGACCCTGGCTGACGGGACACTGCTTCTGGAAGTGGATGAGGAGATGGTGGAGGCCTTGGCAGCCGAGTTGGCCGAACGCCGAGTCGAAGCTGTGGCGATCAGCTTTCTGCACAGCTTCACCAATCCCGCCAACGAACAGGCTGCCCGCCGGGCGGTGACCCGGGCCGCGCCGGGTCTGCGGGTCTCAACCTCCTCAGAGGTGGCGCCCGAGATAAGAGAGTATGAACGCACCTCCACCACCATCGCCAATGTCTACGTGCAACCCCTGGCGGAGCAATACTTGCAGGACCTCCAGAGCCGTTTGGCCGATCTGGGTTTTGGGGGGTCGTTTTTCGTGATGCTGTCCTCGGGAGGAATCGCCACGGTGGAGACCGCCGCCCGCTTCCCGATCAGACTTCTCGAATCCGGCCCGGCCGCCGGGGCGCTGGCTGCCGCCACGCTCGGCGCCGAAGTAGGGGTGGACGACCTGCTCTCCTTTGACATGGGAGGAACCACCGCCAAGCTGTGCGTCATCGCGGAGGGGCGGCCAGAGATCACCTACGACTTCGAAGTAGACCGCCGGTACCGCTTCCGCAAAGGCTCGGGCCTTCCGGTCAAGACACCGGTGATCGAGATGATCGAGATCGGGGCCGGGGGGGGATCGATCGCTCGCATCAACCAACTCGGACTCCTAAAGATCGGGCCGGAATCGGCCGGCTCGGACCCCGGGCCAGTGTGTTATGGACTGGGTGGCTCCCAACCCACCGTCACCGATGCCGATCTGACGCTGGGTTATCTGGACCCGGACTATTTCCTGGGCGGCCGCATGACGCTGGATGCCGAAGCCGCCCGCCAGGCCATCGAATCGCAGATCGCCAAGCCACTGGGACTGTCGGTTACCGAGGCCGCCTGGGGTATCCACCAACTGGTGAACGAGAATATGGCCAACGCTGCCCGGGTGCATGTGGTGGAGCGGGGCAAGAACCCTCAAACACTGCCGGTCATCGCATTCGGTGGGGCCGGGCCGGTCCATGGGTACCGGGTGGCCGAGTTGACCGGGTGCTCCAGCCTGATACTCCCCCCGTCGGCCGGTGTCACCTCCGCCCTGGGGTTCCTGGTGGCGCCCCTGGCCTTCGATTTCGTCCGGTCCTATTACGCCCGACTGGACGATCTCGACTGGGATCATCTGAACCAGATGTTCGCTGACCTGGAGCGCCAGGGGACCGAGTTGTTGATCCAGTCCGGAGCCGCTCCCCATGAGATCACCCACACCCGCAGTGTCGACATCCGCTACATCGGCCAGGGCCATGAGGTGCGGGTCCCGGTTGCCGGGGGGATCCTGGGCGCCGGGGACCAGCAGGAGTTGCACCAGGAGTTCGATCGGGTGTACCGGAGCCTCTACGGCCGCTCCGGCCCGGATGTGGGGTTGGAGGCCCTCACCTGGAGAGTGATAAGCGCCGGGCCAATCCCGGCGGTTACCCGCCAATCCGGCGGCGGAAGTGACCATACAGAGGCGGCTCTCAAAGGAAGCAGGCCGGCGTATTTCCCCGAGTGCGAGGGCTTCAGGGACACCCCCGTCTACAACCGGTACTTTCTGAGGGAAGGGGATCGGATCAAGGCTCCGGCCATAGTCGAGGAACGGGAGTCGACCGCGGTGATCGGTCCCGGCGGCGCTATCACAGTGGACTCCCGACTCAACCTGGTGGTGTCCGTTGCGGGGAAGGACCAGGGCAAGTGAACGGCATGGACCCCATCTTCTTGGAGGTGCTGTGGAACCGGCTCCTGTCGGTGGTGAACGAGCAGCAGGTGGCGTTGATGCGCACCGCTTTCAGCACCATCGTCCGCGAGACCCAGGACCTGGCGTGCGGAGTATTCAACACAGAAGGCGCCATGGTGGCGCAGTCGCTCACCGGCACCCCCGGCCACATTAACGCCATGGCCACCGGCATGCGGCACCTCCTGGACGAATACCCGCCTGAACGGCTCTCTGAGGGCGATGTGCTCCTTACCAATGACCCGTGGATGACCGCGGGACAGATAAATGACATCACCGTGGCCACCCCGGTCTTCCGGAGGGGTCGCATCGTGGGGTACTTCGCCAACACCTGCCACGCCGCTGACATCGGGGGCAGGATCCTTTCCGCCGAGGCCCGAGAGGTGTACGAGGAGGGTCTGCGCCTACCCATCATGAAGCTGTTCCGAGAGGGGGAGATCAACGCGGACCTCATCAAATTGGTCCGGGCCAACGTGCGCACCCCTGATGAGACGGTGGGGGACCTCTATGCGCAGACCACCAGCAACGAGGTGGGGGCTCGGGCGCTTCTGAGATTCATGGACGAGTTCGACCTGGATTCCATCGACCCGGTGGCAAAAGAGATCATGGACCGCTCGGAGCAGGCGATGCGCCACTCCATCGAGTCCGTCCCCAACGGTCGGTACGAACATGAGACTTGGAGCGACGGATTCGAGGAGCCCATCAAGATCAAGGTGGCTGTCACTGTGGATGACCGGGACATCCATATCGACTTCGCAGGCTCCTCACCCCAGAGCCGACGGGGGATCAACGTGGTCTTCAATTACACCCACGCCTACGCCTCCTTCGCCATGAAAGCGGCCGTGAGCCCCGAGGTCCCCCATAACGAAGGGGCTTTCCGACCGGTTCACGTGTCAGCGCCACCCGGATCGATTTTCAACTGCCGGCCGCCTGCTGCCGTGGCATCCCGGCACATCCTGGGCCATTTCCTGCCCGGGGTGATCTTCGGAGCCCTGGCTGAGGCCCTTCCCCTGATGGCGGCCGGGTCCGACCCGATCTGGATCAGCGTCTTCCGGGGGCGGCCGCCCGGCAAGAAGGACCTCTTCACATTCAGCCTCTTCCAATGCGGTGGCGGAGGTGCTCGGGCCACTAAGGATGGCCTTAGCGCCACGGGGTTCCCCAGCGGGGTGGCGGGAGTGCCGGCCGAAGCAGTGGAAACCCTGTCATCTCTGGTGCAGCACCGCAAGGAATTGCGTCCTGACTCCGGCGGGCCGGGGCGCCACCGGGGTGGCTTGGGACAGTACACCGAGATGGGCTGCCGCACCAGCGACACTTGGACGATTTCGGCCATGGTAGACCGGATCCGCTATCCCCCGGAAGGCTTGCTGGGAGGAGGGTCCGGTGCGAGGGGTCAACTACTTCTCGATGGGCAGGACGAGGGCCAGCCCAAGGCACTGCTGACTCTTCAGCCGGACCAACGGATCCAACTCAACCTCCCCGGCGGCGGCGGATTCGGGGCACCCTTGGAGCGGGACCCTGAACTGGTCCTGGCCGATGTGGTGGAGGGTTATGTCTCCATTGAAGGAGCGGAACGGGACTACGGGGTGGTGGTCCGCTATACCGGCTCAACCGACCAGATGGTGCGCCTACCTGAGGACTACCAATTGGACAGGGAAGCCACCGAGCGACGGCGATCCGAGCGCCGGGGTTCCTTATAGTCGGCGTCACCGCTTGGCGGCGCACTCGAGCAACTCGGAAAGGGACATGACATGATCACCAGCAACCCGGTAAGGGTGGGAGTGATAGGGGCCAGCCCACCCGGATTCGGGGACCGGGCCCATCTGCCGGCAGTTCACGCAGCACCAGGATTGACTGTCGAGGCGGTGTGCACCACCCGAGAGGAAACCGCCCGGGCAGCGGCAAGAAAGTGGGGTGCCCGCAAGTGGTATGCCGGGGTGGAAGGCCTGTGCAATGACCCCGATGTGGACCTCGTCACCGTGGCCGTCCGGCCCCGGATGCACCACCCACTCACCATGGCCGCGCTCGGGGCGGGCAAGCCGGTCTTCTGCGAATGGCCGCTGGCGCTCAATACCACCGAGGCCAGGGAGATGAGATCAGTGGCAGAGCAGGGGAACATTCCCACTGCAGTGGGCCTACAGGGAAGGTTCGCACCCGCAGTGGCCTGGACCCGGCGGTTGGTGGCCGACGGAGCGGTGGGGCGTCCCCTGTCATTCGTGGCGTCCCAGATGCTCTCCAAATTCGAAGTGGACCGCGACCGGGCCTGGCTGGTGCGCCATGAAGAGGCCAGCGGAGCGCTGTTCGTGGCTTTTGGACATGTGGTGGATTCGGTCCAGTACATCCTGGGAGAAGTGGAGAACATCTCCGCTCGCCAGATGACCCTGTCTCCGGCAGGGGTGTACACCGAGGGAGGCACCTTTGAGTGGCAGACCGCCGACACGGTGATGGCCATCGCCGAGTTGTCTGGAGGAGTGGTGGGGACCGCTTACGTCTCCAACACCACCTCCCCTCCACAGGGGTACTCGTTGCGGATCATCGGCGAAGAGGGGCAAATCCTGTTGGGGGCGCCGTCCTACTACCAGTTCAGCCCCGTTCGAGTATCGAGAGGCCCCCTTCAAGTCTCGGTGGGCAGAGGAGGATCGGACGACCTGGAAGACCTGGAGATTCCGAAGGAGTATCTCTCCGACATGCCGATCACCGAAGGCAACGCCGCTCACAACGTGGCCAGGGCCCTCACCGACTTCGCTGAATCAATCCAAGAGGGACGTCGTTTTCGCCCCGATTTTGCGGACGGTGTGAATCTGCATCGTCTACTGGATGCGGCCATGACCTCCAACCTGGAAGGCCGAAGGGCAATGCCATAGGTCACATATCACCATTCACTTCACCGGAGCCACACAAACGGACAAGGCTGAGCGCAAGGAGAAGGGCCACTTATCCATGCAGGCGGCAGGCAAAAATCAAGCCTGCCGCAACGACTCGTCAGTGCATTCCAAGAGTTCACATTGTCAAGGTGGTCCCTGCCAGGTGTCTCAGGGTAGATATACACTAGATATTGAGTAAGGGTGGCGGACCACACAGCAGAGGAGTCGGCCAGATGAGCTATGACCCACCATTTGCCCCGGAGTCCCGTAAGGACGAAAGGACCCTCCACGACCGTGTTTCTCGCGCCCGCAAGGCCCGCGAGGATGCAGCGGCTCGCGTTGCAGATCGATATGCAAAGATAAAGCCTGACAAGCGAAGGTGGCGAGTGCGAGACGAGCTTGAAATACGCTCGGATCCATCATATGTCCGCTGAAGGACAACCTCGGGAGGCACCTTCCCAGAGCGCCTTCTACCGAGCGACTGAATCAGCTCGCTACCAACGTCAAGAGGAGATAAGAGGCTACAGGCTGTTCGCTTGTCATATTCTGGGGACCAATACATCCGCCTGTAATCACACCATTTGCCGACGCTGTGAATGACATTCCCATGCACAAACCTCTTGATCTAATGCTGACATCACTAGGCGGTGACGGAGAAACAGCAATCCGCATGGCAGCAATGTGCCACGCGGATAGAGGCGACTTCAGGGTGATCGTCCCTGACACGGCCGCATCGGCAGCCACGCTCTTGGCGCTTGCCGCTGAGTCCATTGTGATGAGCGACACGTCGGCACTAGGACCAGTTGATCCGCAAGTCTTCCTACCAGCTCGCGATGGTTTCTTTCCGGCCAAGGACATACTTAAGATCGTTGATGACTTAGACCAGCGCACCAAAGAGAATCCCCATGCGTTCGAGCTGTACAGCGCACTTCTAGCTGATATTGATGCGGTTCTGTATCAGACTGCCAAGGCCGCCATCGGACGAACCGGTGAACTAGTGCCTGAAGTCTTACGCCTTAGACGACCTCCACCCGAGGACGAGATGATCAAAGACATCACGAAGAACCTGCAGAGTTCCCCCATGCACTCAGCAACCATAGGTCACGCAAGAGCATCGGATTTGGGGCTTCCGGCCATTTACATGCGGCCCCAATCTACCGAGTGGGACATGCTATGGAGACTTCACGCCCACTCTGTCTATCACTTAGGTCCTTCTCCGAGAAGCAATCTCATCGAGGGACGGCGGGTGTCCTTTACTTTCGGCTAAATCGCTGGTGGGTTGCGCCTGGATCTGACAAGCAGAGTCACCACGCTTATGCCTGGAGTGGCTACAGGCAGAATGAATGTTAGAAGAGGTCACCACGGTCAACAGTTCCCGTATCCGGTGTGGCACGTTCCTCTCCTAAACTGGAGAGACGTCTACTGGCGGGTGTAGTTCAATGGCAGAACACGAGCTTCCCAAGCTCGGAGTGGGGGTTCGATTCCCCTCACCCGCTCCATTCCTGTCTGGCACGGCGCCGGGGGTAAAACCCAGGTTGGCTTGACTCCAGGAGTCCCCGTCGGGCTACCCTTAAACGCGTCTTGTGAAGCTCACTCCGGAGGAATTCGTGACTGTCAGGTCGTCTCTCGTGTCCTTTTTTGTAGTCATGTCGCTGCTCGCGGGACTGCTGGCGAGTCCCGCTGCGGCGGCCGAACATGACGACGCCTATCAGGATGTCGTCTTTGACAATGTTCACACTCCGGCGATCGAGGCGCTCGACGCCGTGGGACTCTTCATCGATACCGAATGCCCCGACGGAACCTTGTGTCCTGAGGAGCCGATTCGGCGTTGGGAGATGGCTGTGTGGCTGGGAAGGGCAATCTACGGTACCCACCTTCCCCAAGACACCCCCTCAAAGTTCGGTGACCTGGACGACCAGACAATGTGGGCTGCTCCTTACATCGACATTCTGGTCGAAGACGGAGTCATCGAAGAGTGCGCCACCGATCCTCTCAGCTTTTGCCCCACGGACACCCTCACCCGGGCTGAGATAGCCACCGCTCTCGCACGCGTCTTGAAGCTCCCGCGGGTGGGCTATGCAGGCTTCGGCGACCTGCAGGGCATTGCGAACGCCGACGACATCAATTCCCTGGCCGCAGCCGGCATAACTGTGGGGTGTTCCGATGATCCCTTGCTCTTTTGCCCCTCCGCGGTGGTGACTCGGGGACAGATGGCTGCGTTGCTGGCGAGAGCGTTGGGCTTGGTGCCCCTACCCGGTTACCAACCGGCTACCGACCTGACACCGTTGCCGACCGACCCGGCAGTTCGGGTTGGGACTCTCGACAACGGTTACACGTACTACGTACGACAGAACGACAAACCCGGCAACAGCGTATCGCTGAGACTGGTGGTCAACGTAGGATCCGTCAACGAGCCCGAGCCCCAGTTGGGCTTGGCCCACTTCGTGGAGCACATGCTCTTCAGGGGGACTGCGGCCTACACGGCCGAGGAGTTCAACACCACCCTGCGTTCACTGGGAGTGGAATTCGGCCCCGACCTCAACGCCGGCGTCTGGTACGACCAAACCGTCTACGATCTCACCGTCACCACAGATCCTGCGGAGAATGTCAACACGGCCATGCACGTACTGTCGCAGATGGGCCACGCCGCTCTCATCGAACCGGAGGCAGTGGAGTCAGAACGTGGCGTGGTCCTCGACGAGGTTCGGTTCCGGACCGCCACCGCCAGTGGCAGTATCGCGGCCGAATTCGACCGGGTGTATACCCAAGGGACGCAGTACGAGGGCTACTACCCCATCGGGACGGCAGATGGTGTCGAGTCGACTACGGTCGAGGATCTGCGGCGTTTCTACGAGACCTGGTACGTGCCGTCCAACATGGCCATCGTGGCGGTTGGCGATCTGCCCGCCGACGAACTCTTCTCCTTGGTCGAAGAGCATTTCGGATCGATAGAAGCCGGTACGCCACCGGATTTCTCCCTTGACGAGATCGCCCCCAACCGGACGGCTTCTTACGACGTGGTTACAGACGATGAATATGGTTTCTCCTTTATCTCGCTCGACATCCGGGTCCCGACGTTCGACTACGCAACCGTGGGCGGTGAACGTCTCCTCATGCTGGAGAACCTGGCTGCCACCATGGTTCAGAACCGACTCGAAGACGCCTTCTATCGCGGCGAACTTACCCAGGTGGATGTGCCCCAGTTCTTTGCATTCAATCACAACCAGGGTCTCCGCTACTACGGCACCAACTGGCAGGGAGAGAACCTTGACACCGCGTCGCGAGACTATGTCTCGGTGTTGCAGACAGTCCAGCGTTACGGCTTCAACGATGACGACATAGCCCGCGCCACAGAGGCTTATGCCACCTCGCTTGAGTATCAACTTGACAACGCCGCCTCGACCAGGGATGCCGAATATGCGGGGAGATACGTCGCCCACTTCCTGTCCGGGGTGGACATAAGCGGACCACAGGAACGCTATGACCGGCTCTCGGCCCTCTTGGAAGGAGTCACTGCCGAGGAGTTGACCGATCACTTCCGCTGGCTGATGAACCAGGCAGGCCTGATTGTCATAGCAGTGGGTCCCGACGTGGCCAGCGTGCCCACCACGTCTGAACTGGAATCCGCCGTGGAGGCCGCCGCACCCCGAAGCGAACCGCCACCGATCGAGCCGGAGATCGACAGGTTGATGGAGGTTCCCGAGCCGGTAACGCCGGTTGCCACCCGGAGTCTGCCCGTGCTGGACGCCACCGAATGGGAATTCGCCAACGGAGCGCGGGTGGTGTTCGTCTACTCGGACATCGAAGAGGCGACAGTCAACATCCGGGCTCGGTCCCTGGGGGGATGGTCAACGCTCTATCCGGGTGCCCGGGCGCTCGCTCCTCGGGCTGTAGAGGCGGTATTCGGCAGTGGTTTCGGCGATCTGAGCAAGCTGCAGATGGACCGGTACCTGGGAGAGAGCACCGCCGGCCTGAGCGCCGTGATCCTTGAAAGAGAAGAGGGCTTCGACGGCGGGGCCAACCCCGAAGACCTGGAGACCCTGTTCCAACTTCTCCATCTGGCCGTCACGGCTCCCAGGGTAGACGATCTCGCCTTCGGTCAGGCTTTCAACGGCGCCGCCATCCGCACGTCATTTGCAGAAGTCAATCCTGCCTGGCAGGCGTGGGTTGCCTACAACGAGGCCCGTTTCGGAACCGAATGGCACCACCCGGTGGCCACCCATGAACAGCTGGCTACCCTGAGCGCCGATTCACTCCTCAGCCTCTACCAGCAACGCTTGGACGACGTGGACGACATGATGCTGGCAGTGGTGGGTGATACCTCCGCCGAAGACGTCGAACGGCTCGCTCGCCTCTACATCGGGACCCTTCCCGCCGGCGACGCCGATACCTATGTTGACCTCCACACCCCTGCACCGACCGAGTTGGTGCGGCGCGAGATTCCGGTCACCGCCGACAAGAGCGCCGTGCTGGAGATGTATCACGACGCCGACATTGCCCCATCTCCGTCTGTGCGAGTCAATGCTGGCGTGCTGGATTCGGTCCTGAGTGATCGTCTAACCCGGTTCGTCCGCGAGGAGTTGGGCGCCTCCTATGTTGCGGGGGTCTCGATCCAGACAGCCCTGGTCCCCCGGCCCACTGCTTACTCGACCCTCTTCTATACTGTCGATGCCGACGGTTATGACGATGCCTACAACCGGGTTGTTTCCATCCTGGCCGACCTGGTGGCCAACGGACCCACCGCGGAAGAACTGGAGCAGGCCAAGACGGTTCTCCGGGCCGACTACAGCGAACCCAGCAACGGCGCACTGCTCAGCGCTCTCATCCACCGACTGCACCTCGACGATTCCAACCTGCTTACATCCCAGAACTCCCTAGAGGAATTGGATGCGGTTACTGTTTCATCCGTGCGGGCCCTCGCCACGGTTCTCTATGGCAAGGAAGGCCGCGTGGAGATCGTACGGGTACCGACCGTCTCTCCCGACGGAGGCGGGTAACGATGGCACTCTTTGAGGCGATGGCGGCGGGAAGTCCCGTCGCTATCCCTTCAAAGGTTGACAGGTGGCCGTTCGCAAAGTAAAGGAGTGCCGTGATCTTCTCTGACCGATCGATCAAGGTGGCTCTGTCGGAAGGTCGCTTGGAAATCGAACCGTTCGAGGAATCCAACGTCCAGCCTTCGAGCGTGGACTTACGAGTCGCCGCTACCTTCAGAGTGTTCGCCAACCATCTCTATCCCTATATCGATCCTCGCCGACCTCAGGAGAACCTCACCAGCCTTCATGAGGTGAGGCGCGATGATCACTTCATCCTGCATCCCGGGGAGTTTGCCCTCGGCGCCACCTTGGAGCGGGTCCGGCTGGGAGACGACATCGTGGCCCGATTGGAGGGCAAGTCCAGTTTGGGGAGGCTGGGTTTGATGATCCACTCGACAGCGGGCTTTGTGGACCCCGGCTTCGATGGACACCTCACCCTGGAACTCTCCAATGTCGCCCAACTTCCCATTGCCATCTACCCGGGAATGCGGATCGGGCAGATCAGCTTCTACCAGATGACCACCGCCGCCGACAATCCGTATGGAAGCGGGGCGGCCGGTTCCAGGTATCAAGGACAGGTCGGGCCTACGGCCAGCAGGAGCCACCGGGACTTCCGGTAGCTGCGGGCACAGCGCCCGCCTCCCGCCCAAGGGTTCAGTACTCGTGGTCAGCCCGGCGCTGCCGGGAGGGCTGCACCCGGGGCGGTTCGCCCGGTTGCTTGGGATAGTGGGGTGGCCATGGGGCGTCTCCCAGGCCGTATTCCTCCTCGTCACGCACCACCCACTCCAAAAGAGTGTCGATGTTGTCCGCCTCCTCGTCGATCCCTTCCGTCAGGTCCCCCACCTCCCGGTAGCGATCAGCGAAACGGTCCATTGGAAAGTCCTCGATCTCAACGTCGGGGAGTTCCTCCCAAGTGAGGGGAGCGGATACGTATCCGGTGGGCCGGACTCCGTAGGCCGACGACACGGTCTTGTCTCGGGCGTTCTGGTTGTAGTCCACGAAGACCCCGGTGCGTTCCTCCTTCCACCACCTGGTGGTGACCAGATTGGGGAGGCGTCTCTCCAACTCTCGGGCGAAAGCCAGTACTGCACGGCGGGTGTGATAGAAGTCATAGACCGGTTCGATCCGGACATACACATGAATCCCCCGGCTGCCGGAGGTCTTGGGCCATCCTCGCAGGCCTATCTCCTCCAGCAAAGCACCAGCCGCCACCGCAGCCTCCTTCACATGGACGAATCCGAAGCCAGGGGTGGGATCGAAGTCAAATCGCAACTCGTCGGGATGGTCTATGTCGTCCGCCCGAACCGGCCAGGGATGAAAGTCAAGACACCCCAACTGCGCCAGCCTCACGACGTCGGCTTCCTTGGTAGGCACGTTCATCACCCCCGGGCGCTGGGAGGGAAACCGAATGTCCACCGTCTTGAAGGGGGTTCTTCTCTGAGCCCGCTTTTGATAGATGGGCGGCTGATCCACCCCTTTCATGTAGCGTTTCAGCATGGTGGGACGGTTGTCCACTCCCCGCAGCGCTCCTTCCGCGCAGGTCACAAAATGCTTCACCACATCCAGCTTCGTCCAGCCCTGTTTGGGAAACACCACCCTGGAGGGACTGGAGATCCTCACCTTCTCCCCGGCCACCTCGACACTGGTCGCTTCTTTGGCCATCAAGGAATCACGGTAGCTTATCTGGCAGTTTGATTGGCGACTCTTCGAAAACTTCTGTCACGCGGTACCCCAGAAAAACTCCACCTGTGTGCAACGGGAACCGGCAGACCGGGGTTCTTTAAGTAGATGGACCATTTAGTCAAGGCCTTGGCGTCGGACCTCGACCGCCACTTTCCGGTTCTGGTATCCGAACTGCAACATGGCGTGTTCAGCGGACTGCGGCAACTCACCGGAGATCACCACCGGGCGGAAGACCTCACCCAAGAGGCTTTCATCCGGGCTTACCGGGCAATGCAGACCTACCCCGCCGAACGCATCAAGAGCATGCGTCTGCGGGGTTACGTCTGGACAATCGCCCTCAACCTCCTGCGCAACCAAGCCCGCGCCGAGTCACGACAACCCAAGCCGGTGAGGTTGGAGGATGCCGGATACCTTCCGCCAGACCCACCCGACTCCCACGCTTGGCGCCGGCGCTGGCAAATGCTTCCCACCGCCCAACGAAGGGCAGTGATCCTGCGGCATGTGTCCGGCCTCTCATATCAGGAGATTTCAGACGCTACCGGCCGCCCACAAAGTACCGTGCGAAGCGACGTCCGCCGAGGGCTTGGCCGGCTGAGAACCATCATCGACGGAGAAGACAACAGGAGTATCCAATGAACCTGGAGAAGGAGTTAGGCCGTTTGTTGACAACCGCCCCGCGGGAAGTCGGAGAGGGGGTGGTTCTCGGTACCGGGATTTCCGATGGATTCTCGGTGTTCGAATCGTTGTTGGGACCGGTGGTGGTGACTTTCAATCCCCTGGGGGTATCGGCGGTTGATCTGCTCAGCGAGGGATTCGAACAGCGTTTCGAGCAACGGTTCCAGAGGGGGTTGTTGGAGGCTCGGCCGCCCCGGGGCTGGAACGACCTCATCCTCCGAGCGTTGGAAGAGGGGACGCCCGGGGCCCTCCCGGTGGATCTGCGTTCGGTGACCACCTTCCAGAGGGAGGTGCTGGAAGAAACCGCTGCCATCCCCCGGGGCCAGACTCGCTCCTACGGGTGGCTGGCTCACCAGACCGGTCGCCCCAGGGCCGCTCGGGCAGTGGGGCAGACCATGGCCCGCAACCCCGTCCCCCTGGTGATTCCCTGCCACCGAGTGGTCCGCGCCGACGGGCAGGTCGGCCACTACGGGTTGGGCGGCATCCACAACAAGCGGACCCTGCTGCGGGTAGAAGGTGCCTTGGGATAGTTACCGGTCCCTGGTGACCGCAGGGACCGTGCCGGAAACCCAAGAGCAGAGCCGCCTCGCTATTGTGTCAAAAAGCCCACCCGGCAACCCAGCACGCCCATGGAAACCCACCGCATGACTGAATACCAGGAGAAGCCTTGAGCAGCAACCTGGCCTCGACGCATCTCCCCATCACGGACGGCCTGCTGGTGGTTGTCAAGGATGAGTGCGAGACCTGCCATTTGACAATTCCAGTGCTGGAGGAGTTGATCCGGGGAGAGGAACCTGTGGCGGTTGTCTCACAGGACCTGGCAGACTTCCCTCCCGGCATGGAGGTCATCCACGACCTTGAACTTGATATCTCTTGGAAGCTCTCCACCGAAACCACCCCCACCATCTATCGAATCCGCAACGGCGAGGTAGTCGATCAGCAGGAGGGGTGGTTGAGGAGCGGTTGGGAACGAGTGGCTGCCGTCAACGACTTGGGAGCGGGCCTCCCGGACCAGCGGCCCGGGTGTGGTTCGGACACCATGCTGCCCGAGACCTACCAGCGTCTGATGCGAAGACACTCCCCTCACCGGTTGGCGTCCCGGCGAGTCGAACTGGGGAGCTCTGAAGACCCCATGGAGGCGGCCTTTGCCCGCGGATGGACGGACGGCCTCCCGGTGACGCCTCCCACCGAGGAACGGGTGGCGACGATGCTGCAGGGAACGGCTCTTCCCCCCGATGAGGTGGTGTGCGTCCTGCCTCCCGACCTGGCCGAATGCACCGTGGAGAAGGTAGCAATCAACGCGGTCATGGCCGGCTGTCTACCGGAGTACCTGCCGGTGGTTGTTGCTGGGGTGAGGGCGGCCGCCACAAGTCGCTTCAATATCCATGGCATCTCGGCCACCACCTATTTCACAGGGCCGGTGCTGGTGGTGAACGGTCCGATCCGTCCACGGATCGGGATGAATTCTGGGATCAATGCCCTCGGCCAGGGAAACCGGGCCAACATGACCATAGGGCGGGCACTTAATCTGGTGGTCCGCAATGTGGGCGGTGCCCGCCCCGGCGGCGTGGACCGTGCGGCTCTCGGAAGCCCCGGGAAGCTGTCTTTCTGCTTCCCCGAGGACGAGGAGGGATCACCCTGGGAACCGCTGTCGGTGGAACGCGGATTCTCCCCGCAGGACTCCACAGTGACCCTCTTCGCGGGCCACGGACCGATCGAGATTGTCGACCAGCGATCCCGAACGCCCGAGTCGCTGGCAAAGACGTTTGCATTGCAGTTGCGCATGCTCGGCCATCCCAAGATTGCGGGGTTGTCCGACGCTATCGTGGTGGTCTCCCCCGAACACGCCCGGGTGTTCCGGGAAGCGGCATGGTCAAAAGCGCGGCTCCGCCAGGAAGTCCTCTCTTCACTGACCCTCCCCAGTGACCGGATGGTGGCGGGCGCCGACGGCGTGGCGGAAGGCATGCCGCCTCACCTGGCCGCCGCAAGGCCTCGGATGTCGAAATTCGCACCCGACGGACTCTGGTTCGTTCACGCCGGAGGTGACGCCGGAATGTTCTCGGCGATAATCTCAGGATGGATCGGAGGAGCGGCAAGTTCGCAGATGATCACCATGGCTATCGACAGCTGAAGGGCCCCACAGATGACCGCATTGCTAGACCCGACCAGTGAACGAGCAACTCAAACACGCTCATTGAGCCCCCGAATCCCCGATCTCACCAACGGCACAGTGGCGTTATTGGACATCTCCAAGCCCAGAGGCGACATCTTCATCAAGAGGCTGGAAGAGTTGTTCTCCCAAATAGAGGTCTCGGTGCGCCACTATCGCAAGCCCACCTTCTCGAAGCCGGCTCCCTTGGATCTGCGGCAGCGCATCGCCGCCGAGTGCACGGCGGTGGTGGAAGCCTTAGCCGACTGAGGGTCGTGTGCGTCGTGCAGTGTGCACGACCTCGTGGATCTCGAAGACCGTGGTGTCGCCGGAGTATTCGTGGCCTCCGATCGATTCGCGCAGGCCGCCGACACCCAAGGACAAGCCCTGGGGATGCATCCCCGACGGGTGTTGACAGCCCATCCCATCCAGGACCGAAGCGACGAAGAGATGCGAACTCTTGCCGAGACCGCCTTCCCTCAGATCCTGGCCGCCCTGTCAGGCTGAACCGCGACCGCGACCTCACATCGCACCATCCTCGACATCAGCGCGGCCCGACCGATGCTGTCTTCCTCTTCGAGGTTTGTTGGAACCGCTTCCCTGGGGCGGTAAGTCGCGAAAAAACGCTGTAACTTAATGCCCGCAGCCCGAGCCGCCGTCTGCTTAGTATGGGTTTCGAAGGCGAGTGCACGTCGCCTTCCCAAATAACCCAACTAACGAATAGAGGACCAAACCATGAGACTTTCTGGGCATCCAGCGCCCGTTCCCAAGGCATCCAAACGAATACCGAACATGCGGCCCCTTCCTGAGTACGCCGCGTCGGGACTCAACGACTGCTGACCAATTCCCCGTGGAGTTCATCCGGCTGGCTCCGGTAGCAGACGAAGACGCCGCCCAGGACGGCAGCATTCCAATCGGATAGATCCCGAGGGATAGTTGAACAGCAGCTAACGGTCGCCTTTGCGCTACCTTGGCAGGGTCTTGATACGCCTGACGGCAAGTCCTGGTCCCTGAAAGCGGAGAGCCCTTCCGGCAGAGGTCCGCTCTCCAAGCCAGCGCTACGGCGTGATTTCCCGTTCGGCCCCGGACAACCCAAACTTTCGGCATCACAACCCGGGAGGAATTGTTGACCGGCCGCTTGCAGGGTTTCAATCCAATCGACCCTGGAGACTCCTTCCGTTTCCAAGGCTCCGTATCAAACCGGGCTATCGGCATCTATGGCCGATCAGTCCTAGGAACCCTTTAGGCGGTTGATCCAACCCCAATCCACCTAAGAGCGGCATAGCCCGGTCTTACCGCCGGAGCTACCCGTTTGCTCCACACGGACGGTGAGCGTTCTTCGCTCGCCCGTATCACTTAAAGAAAAGGAGCAAACATGAAACGTATATGGCTGACGACAGCCATCTTGGCCTTATCGGCCTTGATCGTGGCGGCCTGCGGGGCTGACAATTCCGCTGAGCCAGCCCCCACCACCGCAGCACCCGCCACCACCGCAGCACCCGCCACCACCGCAGCACCCGCCACCACTGCGGCGTCCGAGCGCCGCGCCGCCGAGGCTGTTGCCGAAGCAGAAGCGGCTGCAGCGGCAGCCGCGGAGGCCGCTCGGGAGGCTTCCGATGCGATTGAGAGGGCACAGGATGCCCTTTCTTCATCGCCTGAGGGCGCCATGGTAGAAGAGGCCACCGAAGAGGAAGCCGAGGAAGAGGGTTCTCGCCGGCAAGAGCAGGTCATCGCGGAGTTTCCCATGGTGTTCTATGAGGGTTACGGCGTCAATCCCCAGATTCCTGCCGACGAGCAGCCGTTTTCGACCTTCGGCTTGGACGCCGACACGGCCAGTTGGTACCGCCAGTTCGTCTACCTGGATCAGGGGGCCCGGCCCAATCCCGACGCCATCCGAGCCGAAGAGATGATCAACGCCTTCGAAGCCCGGTGCGACGAGTCGGTGAGCGACGGAACCGTACGGCTGTGCGTGCAAGGAACCCAGAACCCCTTCTACCTCCGTGATGAGTACCGCCTAGTGCGAGTGGCGGTGGAAACCGGGCGGGGATTCAACCAACCGGTCACCTACATCGTGGTCCTGGATCAGTCAGGATCGATGGGAGACGGTGACCGCTGGGACATAGCGACCAGCATTTTGGAAGACTTACTGGACCATCTCAACTCCGATGACCGGTTCGGACTGGTCACCTTCCACGATCACGCCCACGTGATCGTTCATCCCGATTATGGAGATCGCGCTCGACGCCAGTACCGGGAAACCAACCTGTATCCCGACGGCTCCACCAACGCCGGTGAGGGTCTTCGAATGGGATACGAACTGGCCTACGATGAAGTGCGCCGCGACTCCGACCGGCAGGTGATGGTGGTGTTCCTCTCCGATGGAGTGGCCAACACCGGCCCCGCCACCGGCCCGGACAGCATCCTGGAACTGGTCGAAAGAGCCAAACGGGACTCCGACATAGGCATGGCCGCCGGCGGCGTGGGCGAGGGCAACTACAACGACGTCCTCCTGGAGCAAATCGCCGACCAGGCCCAAGGCTGGTACCAGTACATCTACGACTACCGCACCGGCGATGACTTCCTGGAAAGAGTCCGATCGGGAATCGTGGGTTATGAGGCCAAGGCTCAGGTGGAGTTCAATCCCGAAGCGGTCGACCTGTGGCGGCTCATCGGCTATGAGAACCGACAGATCGACTCGGAGTTGTTCCGAGAGGACGAGACGGCCAAGAGGCAGTCGGCGCCGCTATTGGGCGGTGTCGCCACCGCCGCATTCTTTGAGGTGAAACTCACCGACCGGGCCGGCAGAGATGACTGGCTGATATCGGCCACCATCCGGTATCGACCGTGCTTTGACTGCGCGTTCAAGGAGGTGAACACCCGAATCCCGTTGGGAGTAGTGAACGAACCATTCAGCCAAGCGGCATGCGACTACCGGGTGCAGGCCTATGTGATGCAATACGCTGAGTTTGCGCGGAATAGCTTCTACGCCTGGGACCGCAGTACCCCCGACGCATTGTTGGATGCCATGTACGGGGATTTGGACTCACTTTACGGAGACGAGAGCGGGTCGTGCGAGGAGAACCTGGAAACAGTAGCTCGCACCGTCCAGCGGTACATCAATGCCGATCCATTGGAAACCAACAGATAGCTCCAGCCGACACAGAAGAGCGAGGGGGCCGGACAGGCATCCGGCCCCCTCGCTCCAACAACGGATTACCACGCCCTCGAAGCCGGTATTTTCTAAGGAATTGGATCATGAGAAGGAGCCGCCATCACCCGACACCCCCGCGCGGAGAACTACAGTGTTCTCACCTTCGACTGCTACGGAACCCTGGTGGACTGGGGAAGGGGAATCGCCGACGACATCGCCCCAGCCAAGGCACTTGGTCTCGACACAGTGTGGATCCGTCGCAACCAAGACGCCACCCGGATGGTCGAGGCGCAACCCACCTGGAGGTACCCCACTCTCGCAGATTTCGCCGATGCCATGTTCGAGGACTCGCAATGACCGCAGTTATCTTCATCTCCTGACGAAGGGATTCTTGTTCACAATGCCCCCGCGAGCCAGTGCCGGATTGCTCATCTACCGCCGCGGGGCCTCCGGTGCTCTGGAGGTGCTACTAGGCCACTACGGAGGACCGTTTTGGGCTCGCCGTGACCGGGGTGCCTGGACCGTATTCAAGGGAAGAGGCCACCAAGGGGAAACTCCCTTGGAAACTGCCATCCGGGAATTCGAGGAAGAGACCGGATGGGAGGCGCCACCGGATCCATGGCTGTCGCTGCCTCAAGTCAAGGCTGCAAACCAGGTGATGACCATCTGGGCAGTAGAAGCAGATTTCGATCCGGCCGCGCTGCGCCCCGGGATGTTCTCCATGGAATGGCCGCTTCGTTCCGGGAAGTTCCGAGAGTTCCCCGAAATCGACCGTGCCCAATGGTTTTCCATACCCGAGGCCCGCATCAAGATGCCGGCCAGCCAGACAGTGCTGCTGGACTACCTCGCCGAAGGCCTCCGCCGCCCTCGGGGGTGATCGAATGACTCGCTCTGTCTCCGCTATAGGACAAGTCCGAGCCGCGGTCGAACTTCTTGTCATGACGGCATATCGCTGAAGCTGTCCCTGAAGGCTGTCAGGTAGAGACCGGGACTTCTTGATCGCGATGCTGGAAGATCCAACCGAGACATCTGTCTCCGACATCGCGACGCGAGCAGGCATGAGCGCCATGCAGGTCAGCGCCTACCGGAGTCGATTGATCAACAAGGGGATGATCGCGCCGAAGCGCTATGGGTATGTGGCCTTCGTCCACTCTGGTGTTCGGCGTTGGCTGGCCCAGCGGGTGGAAGAAGAAAGCAACCAGTGGGAACAACCTCGTTGGTCTTTGTAAAATCCACAGACATGAGCGAAGAAACTGCCCTCCCCCGGACCGAAGCTGAGTGGCGGGAGCGACTGGATCCCAACCAATACCAGGTACTAAGAGAAGGGGGCACGGAGTACCCCTTCAGCGGCGACTACTGGAACACCAAGACACCCGGGGTCTATGCCTGTGCGGGGTGCGGGATGGAGTTGTTTGACTCCGACACCAAGTACGACTCCGGCACCGGCTGGCCTTCCTTCTGGGAAGCTATGGATCCCGAACGCATCGAAACCCGCGTCGACACCTCACACGGCATGGTCCGCACCGAAGTGCTCTGCAAACAGTGCGGCGGACACCTCGGGCACGTCTTCCCGGACGGCCCGGGTCCGGCTGGAATGAGGTATTGCCTCAACTCCTGTTCGTTGGATCTGAAGCCCACCGACTAGGACGATCGGCCTCCCAGAGGTCGATTTGATAATTCAGTATTGCGGAAATATGATAGCCCCTTTGTTAGGTTGTAATAAGTAGAACAACCTTGCGGACCCTCCCCTCGGTGGGCTGGGACCGCGCTTCAATCGAAACAATGGAGGAGCAATCGATATGGCATCCGCAGTCGGAATAGACCTCGGAACCACCAACAGTGTGATCGCTGCCCTGGATGGCGCCGATCCGGTAATCATCGCCAACGCCGAGGGGTCTCGCACCACACCCTCGGTGGTGGCATTCAAAGACGGGGACATCCTAGTGGGAGAGGTGGCCAAGCGACAGGCCATCACCAATCCCGATTTCACAGTCCGCTCGGTGAAGAGAGAGATGGGCACCAACTGGTCCATCAAGGTAGACCAGAAGACCTATCGGGCGCAGGAGATCGCGGCCCGGGTGTTACTCAAGCTGAAGCGGGACGCCGAGGCTTACCTGGGCGAGACCGTGACCGACGCGGTTGTCACTGTCCCTGCCTACTTCAACGACGCGCAACGGCAGGCCACCAAGGAGGCGGGGGTGATCGCCGGGCTGAATGTGCTCCGCATAATCAACGAGCCGACTGCCGCCTCCCTTGCCTACGGCCTCGACAAGGAGAACGATCAGACCATTCTGGTGTTCGACCTGGGTGGTGGGACCTTCGATGTCTCCATTCTTGAGATCGGCGAAGGGGTATTTGAAGTGAAGTCGACCAGCGGCGACACCAATCTTGGTGGCGATGACTGGGACCAGGCCATCATCGACTGGTTGAACAACCGATTCCAGGCAGAGCACGGCGTTGATCTCTCCGCCGATCGGATGGCAGTCCAGCGACTTCGCGAAGCTGCCGAGAAAGCCAAGATCGAGCTTTCAACCGTGGCAGAGACGGAGGTGAACCTTCCCTTCGTAACCGCCACGTCGGCCGGGCCGTTGCATCTGCAGTACAAGCTGACCCGTTCAGAATTCCAAAGGCTGTCCGAGCCACTGCTCAAGCGTTTGGAGAGGCCTTTCCTCTCTGCCATCAAGGACGCCGGCATCAAGACCTCCGAAATCGACCATGTCGTATTGGTGGGAGGATCCACCCGCATGCCCGCCGTTCAAGAGTTGGTGGAGAGACTCTCCGGCCGGACACCCCATCGCGGAGTGAATCCCGACGAGGTGGTGGCCGCCGGCGCCGCCATCCAGGCCGGTGTGCTGAAGGGCGAGGTCAAAGATGTGCTGTTGCTGGACGTCACCCCTCTGACCTTGGGCGTGGAGACCAAGGGTGCAGTGATGACCAAGATGATCGAGCGCAACACCACCATCCCCACCCGCCGGTCAGAGACCTTCACCACTGCTGAAAGTAACCAGTCTTCGGTGGAGATACATGTCCTGCAGGGAGAGCGCGCCATGGCCATGGACAACAAGAGCCTCGGCAAGTTCCTTCTGACCGGGATTCCGCCCGCCCCGATGGGAGTCCCCCAGATCGAAGTCACTTTCGACATCGACGCCAACGGGATAGTCAACGTCTCCGCCAAGGACCTGGCCACCGGCAAGGAACAGGCAATGACCATCACGGGAGGAACCGCGCTGGAACGGGACGAGATCGACGAAATGGTGCAAGACGCCGAGCAGTACGAGGAAGAGGACAGCCGCAAGCGGGAAGCCGTCGAGACCCGCAACCAGGCCGACCAACTGGTCCATCAGACCGAGAAACTCATGGAGGAACAGAAAGAGCAATTGACCGAGGAGGAGAAGTCCTCCTTGGAAGCGGCTCTTTCGGACCTGAAGGCAGTGCTGGAGGACCAGAACGCCGATTCGGCTGCGGTGCGCGAAAAGATGGATGCTCTGATCGCCGCCAGCCAGCAGATGGCGACCCGCCTCTACCAGGAGGCCGCCGCCCAGGCTGAGCAGAGCGACGAAGGCCCCGATGACGACGATGATGACGTGGTGGAAGCCGAGATCATCGAGGACGAGGACCAGTAAGAAGTGGACAATTCTCAGGACTCCGCCTCCGATGCCGATCCCGGAGTGGAGACGGTGGCGGCCGCAGAGGTGGAGGTCCTTCTAGAACAGGACCCGGAGGACTCCCCCGAGGCTGTGAAAGGGGCGGCTGATCCCGCCGAGGAACTCGCCCAAGCGCTTGAGGATCTCCGTGCGGCGGAGCAGCGAGCCGACGCCTCTCACCAGTCCTACCTGCGGGCGGTGGCTGACCTCGACAACTACCGCAAACGGATGCGGCGAGAGCAGGGTGCTATCGCGTCGCGGGCATCGGGACAGACTGTCGTGTCGCTGCTTCCCGTCCTGGACAGTTTCGACGCTGCCCTGGTCTTGGAGGTCTCTTCCGAAGAGGACCAGAACGTTCTGTCGGGAATGAGGGCAACCTATGACCTGATGATGGGCACCTTGCAAAACCAGGGCCTTGAGATCATCCCCACCGCCGGGGAGGAGTTCTCTCCCGAAGTCCACGAGCCGATCAATGCTCCTCCACCGGGAGACGGAGAGTTGGTCGTGGCGAACGAAGTCCGGCGGGGGNATCGGTTGAAGGGTCGGCTCCTGCGGGCATCCCTGGTGATGGNGACCAGAAGGAGCGAATCCGAGTAGATGAATCGCGACTGGGTAGACAAGGACTTCTACCGGACCCTCGGGGTTGCCAAGTCCAATTCGGCTGAGGAGATAAAGCGCGCCTATCGGAAGTTGGCCCGCCAATACCATCCCGATGCCAATCCCGGCGACGAGAGCAAGGCGGAGAAGTTCAAAGGAATCTCCGAGGCCTACTCGATCCTGTCCGATCCCGAACGGCGCAAGGAATACGACGAGGTCCGCCGAGTGGTCGACTCGGGTGGCTACCGCCACTTTCCAGGCGCGGGCCAAGGCGCCCCTTTCGGCGGTCAGGTCAATCTCGAAGACCTGCTGGGTGGATTCGGCGGGTTCGGCGACCTGTTCGGCCAGGGTGGCCAGCAAGCCAGGTCCGGAAAGGGAGACGATCTCTCCGCCAGCCTCCGACTCACCTTCGAAGAAGCCCTGGAAGGGGTTACCCGCTCGATTGCCGTGAAAGGACAAGCGTCCTGTCTGGACTGCCGGGGAACCGGGGCTCGGGCAGGTACTGTCCCCGAGACCTGCCCAACCTGCGCAGGCAGAGGCGCCACCGTCCAGGACCAAGGGCCCTTCTCTTTCAGCCGACCATGTCATCAGTGTCAGGGATCGGGACGGTTGATCAGAAATCCTTGCCCGAAGTGCCGCGGCTCCGGGGTCCGTCACCGCACACGGAAGGTGAGAGTAAAGATTCCGCCCGGAGTCAAGGACGGAGGCAAGATCAGGATCCGAGGTAGGGGCGCCCCCGGCCGATCAGGCGGCCCTCCCGGAGACCTGGTGGTGCAGGTCGAAGTTGAACCTCACCCGTTCTTCGTGAGGAACGGCAAGAATCTCAACCTGGTGCTGCCCCTTACCTACACGGAAGCCATCTTGGGCGCCACCCTGGAGATCCCCACCCTGCACGGATCCGTGAAACTACGGGTACCGCCTGGAACTCCCAACGGAAAGACGTTCCGGGTCCGGGGAGGAGGGGTCCCCACCCGGAAGGGCAAGGCGGGCGACCTGCTGGTGGAAGCCAGGGTGGAGATTCCCAAGCGTGTCAACCGCAAGCAAAGACAACTGCTGGAAAGCCTCGCTGAACTGGAGCGCAAAGATATACGCTCACACTTTGAGGTGAACAAATGAGCCGTCGTCAAGAAGCCGTGTTCGTCATATCGGTGGCAGCCCGGCTGTCGGGGATGCATCCTCAAACCTTGCGGATCTATGAGCGCCGCGGCTTGGTGGCGCCATATCGCACCGAGGGTGGGACTCGTCGCTATTCCCAACAGGACATCGACCGGCTGCTATTGATCAGCGAACTAACCTCAGCCGGCCTCAACCTGGAGGGAGTCAGGATGGTCATAGAACTCCAGGATGAGATGTCGGCCATGCGAAAGGAGCACAAGAGGGGTCGGCGCCAACGGGAACTTCTGGCCAGCACCGCCGGCCGGGCGGCCCAATTGGAGGCTGAAAACGAACGACTGAGAGCCAAGATACGGGAACTGGACGACCGGTTGGGCGCCGTCTCCGGCGAGTTGGAAGGTTTGCGCCGCATCTACTACCACAACTTTCCCGGTCCGGCCAAAAGCGATTAGCGGCTAATCTGGATGTCTCGTGAGTGACTTTTATCGAGGAACCCTGCGGGTGATGGACCCCAACGGATTCCTGTTGGACATCGGGGCGGCCGATTTACAGATTGACGACCCCGAACGCAAGACTTGGAACGGTCATTTGACCGTTTTCAAGGGTTCCTGCATCGACCGCAAAAGCCTTACCTCTCTGGTAGAGACCCGAGACGGGACCCGGTCGCTGGCTCAAATCAGCCCCGCCACCGGCTTGGAACGCGGTCGGTTCATCACGATGAACGTGGTGGGCCTGGGCAAGGCTCCCTTCTAGTCACCGAGTCCTGACCGGACGCTGATCTTCCCGCACCTCGTTGACGCGGTGCGGCAGGTCGGGTCACTCCCCCGCCGGCATCCAGGTGGGATCCCGGTCGTCGTAGTCGTTGTGAGTGAGTTGCACCGGGTGGCCTCTATCAGCATCGACCACAAAAATCTCATTATCACCGTCGCCATCGCCGGTGAAGGCAAGCAGGAAGCCGTCCGGCGACCAGGCCGGTTCCCGGTCCGTGGCTTGGTTGTGAGTTAGTTGCCGCACATTGCTGCCGTCGGCGTACATCACAAAGATCTCATCATCGCCATCGCGGTCGCTGACGAAAGCAAGCCGGTATCCATCGGGGGACCACACCGGTTCCTTATCGTCCGCATGATTGTCGGTGACCTGTTGCAGATTGGCGCCATCAGCGTCCATGACAAAGATCTCATCATCACCAAGGAGACTGCGAACGAACGCTACTCGAGTCCGATCGGGGGACCACACCATCTGCTTGGCGCGGCTGTAGTTGTTGTCCGCCACCATTTGCAGATCCTCCCCGTCGGCGCCCACCGTAAACATCCCCGAGTCTCGACCTCGAGCATTCGCGAAATAGATCTCGGCGCTATCCGACGACCATGTCATGCCTTCTATCGAAGTGCGGTCGTCGGTGATCTGTCGAACGTACCTACCCTCAACACCCACCACGAAGATCTCCAGGTCGAGGCCTCTCCCCCGACTGGTGAAGGCAAGTGTGGAACTGTCCGGCGACCAGATCGGATCAAACACGTGATTGTCATTATCGGTTATCTGGTAAGGGGTGCCTCCGGTCGGATCCACCACCAGAACCTCGCTGTCCCCACCCCGGCTACCTAGAAAAGCAATCCGCTCACCGTTGGGAGACCACACCGGCCCAGTGTCATTGACGTTGTTATAGGTGAGTTGTTGCTGATTGGTACCGTCGCTATTCATCACAAAAACTTCGGTTTGGTAGGTGCGATTGAAGGCAATGGTCTTGCCGTCCGGCGACCAGGCCGGGTTCCTCTCCTCGATGTGGTTGTTGGTGAGTCGCCGCTGCTCGCCCCCATTGACGTCGACGACGAATATCTCCGAGTCACCGCCCAAGACACCCCGATAGGCCAGAAATCTTCCGTCCGGGGACCACACAGGATCCCTGTCAGAGATGGAGTCCTCGGTTATCTGCTCTTGGTTGTCGCCATCCGCATCCACTACGAAGATCTCTCCATGCAAGGAGAAGGCAATCCGTTTGCTGTCAGGCGACCACGCCGGATAGGCGCCGTGTATCAGCAAACGCTGGTTTCCACCGTTTGCATCCATCAAGAAAATGTCTGAATGGCTGTAGAAGGCGATGGTTGCACCGTCAGGAGACCAGGCCAAAGCCCAATCGCTGTAGTCGTTGTCGGTGATTTGTCGATCGTCGGAACCGTCGACATTCGCCAGGTAGATCTCGGCGTTGCGATTGCCTTGAGGATGACTGTGATAGGCGATTCGCTCACCGTCAGGAGACCACACCAGGAAGTCATCGATGGAACGCCCCTGGGTGAGTCGGCGCCTATCCCCGCCATCGGCGTCCATGACAAAGAGATCTCCCATAGAGACAAAAGCGACTGCGGCGCCATCAGGGGACCAGGCGGGAAGCCGACCGCTGGCAAGGTGGTGCTTCTCATTCCCAGCAACATCAATCACAAAAATCTCACCGCGGCTGTGCAACGCGATGCGAGAACCGTCCGGCGACCACGCCGGATCCTCGCCGTGGACCAGTATCCGCTGGTTGCCTCCGTCAGCGTCCACCAGCACTATGTCATCATCCAGGCCCCTTTCGTCGTACCTTGTGAAAGCGATTCGCATCGGGACTTGGTCGCTTCCGATCACCTCGTCGAAAGTCGGCGAGGGAACCAGACCGAGTGCCCGAGCCAGGAAAGCAGCCATCTCTGCGCGGGTCACCGCCGCCTCAGGACAGAACTTGACCGGGTCCGCGGAACAGCCCACCGTGATATTGGCAGCCGCAATGGAGTTGATGTCGGCGGCGTGATCGCTCTGTGCCGTGTCTACGAACCCTGCATCGGCAGCCGCTGCCAAGCCCAGAGCGCGGGTAAGGAATGTAGCCATCTGGCCCCGGGTAACCGGGGCTTGGGGACAGAACCGATCCGGATCGGTGGCACATCCCCGAGTAATGCCCAATTCGGCCAACCGATCCACATGAGGCGCCCACCACTGGCCGGTGTCCACGTCGGTGAACCGTGATGTGGCTAGGGCGGCAGGTTCGGCCTCGTCTGTTGCTCGGATCAGCCAAACCGCCACCGTCCACCGGTCTATGTCGTCGTCCGGACAGAACGCATCCTCACCGCAATCCGTGGCATCGAGAATTCCCAGGGCCGCCAGAGCATCGATGGCCGGCTCGTGGACCCTGCCGTCGTCATCGGCAAAAGCGTTGGATGACCCCGCTCCCACCGGACCCAAAAGCCCTATGAGCAGGGCGCCCATTGCCAATGCGACCGATGAGACACGCCATCGGACCCACCCTGCCACAGTTGTAAATGTCATTCACCGCTCCCTATGGACTGGACAGCTACCGGGCGATCAAAACCCACCGGTATTCGGTTACCTCCCCACCGGCGACCACGTCAGGCCAAACTCATTGAAGTCGTTGGAGACCACTTCCCGTACATCGCTTCCATCGGCCTTCATCACGAATACCTGCCAGAAATCCCCGCGGAAGCTCTCGAAGGCAATCAGGGATCCGTCGGGAGACCACACCGGGAACTCGTCCACGAAGTCAGTGTCGGTCAGACGGCGAACGTTGGAACCGTCCGCATCCATCACATAGATGTTTCGGGGTCCGTCCCGCTCGCTGTGAAAAGCGATCCGGGTACCGTCAGGCGACCAGGACGGGAAGGCGTCATCTGCTTCGTTGTCGGTCAATTGCCGATGGTTGGAACCGTCCGCATCCATCACAACGACCTCGGAGTCGCCCTCGCGGAAGCTCTCGAACACGATCTTGGAACTGTCAGGCGACCATCTTGGATATTCGTTGTGGTAGTCGTTGTCGGTGAGCAACCGCAGATTGGATCCGTCGGCGTCCATAACCAGGATCTTCCAACCGGTCGCTTGGAAGCTCTCGACGACGATCTTGGAACCATCGGGCGACCATCGGGGCCCCCACTCAAAACTGTCCAAATCGGTGACTTGTTCCACATTGGAACCGTCGGCGTCCATCACATAGACATCGGCGTCTCCGTCCCGATCGCTGATGAACACGATCCGGGAACCGTCAGGCGACCACCTGGCCCGCCAGTCCCGGAATTCGTTGTCGGTGAGTTGCTGCACATTAGAACCGTCCCTGTCCATGACCAGCACTTCCAGATCACCATCCCGCAGACTTGTAAAGAGCAACCGGGCGCCATCGGGCGACCACACCGGAAGGGCGTCCAGGTCAGCGGTGTTGGTGAGTTGCAGCCGATTCATGCCGTCGGCGTCAATTGCCACCACGTCGTACCGTCGGTCCCGGTTGCTGGTGAAAACGATCTGGGAATCGTCGGGGGACCATCCCGGTAACTCGTCGTGATACCTGTCGTCAGTGAGCGTCTGCCGGTTGGAACCGTCCGCATCCATAACCGCGATTTCTCCATAGCCGTCGGCATGACTCTCGAAGACGATGCGGGTGGCGTCTGACGACCATGCCGGATCCCCGTCCCAGACAGAGTTGTCAGTGAGTTGCTCGATCTCCCCACTGTCTGCATCCACCACCAAGATCTCCCAGTCACCGTCGGGGTGACTTTCAAAGGCGACGCGGGCGTCGGTGGGAGACCATTCGGGATCGCGGTCTGAGTAGTCGTTGGTGGTGAGTTGGGTCTGGTTGGCGCCGTCGGCATCCATCACGAACACCTCCCGATCACCGTCCCGGTCGCTTATGAAAGCGATCCTCTGACCGTCGGGCGACCACACCGGATCCCCATCCCAGGAATCGTTGCGGGTGAGGAGTTTCACCCCTGATCCGTCGGCGTTTGCCAGCAATATGTCACTGTCGCCGTCCCGGTCGCTGACGAAGACGATCCGGGTTCCGTCAGGAGACCATGCCGGACCGGAATCCCTCGCGTCGTTGTCGGTCAATTGACGCTGGTTGGAACCGTCTACATCGATCACATAGAGATCGTCACCGCCGGTAAAGGCGATCCTGCCGCCGTCAGGGGACCACACCGGACTCTCGTCCGGGGAACTGGTATAAGTGAGCCGACGCTGGTTGGAACCGTCGGCATCCATCACGTACAAGTCGAAGGACCCGTTGCGATGGCTGTGGAACACAATCTGGGTACCGTCCGGCGACCAAATCGGGTCGGAATCGCGGACATCGTTGTCGGTGAGTCGCCGGACATTGGAGCCATCCGAATCCATCGCGATGATTTCATCGTTGGCGTGGTGGGTATTAAAAGCCAGCCGCCCCGAGGGCCGGGCAGGCAGGGGAAGGACAAGATTGAGAGCCCTGGCCAAAGCGACGGCCATCTCCCCACGGGTAACGGAGGCATCTGGACAGTACCGGAACATCCCATCGGCGCAGTTTCCCGCAATACCCACACCGGCTACCGCCCCGATGCTCTCGGAGTGGGTGTTCGCGGCAATATCGATGAACCTCGGAACCGGATCCGGTCTCAGACCCATAGCACGCGCGATGGAACTCGCCATCTGACCCCGGGTCACCGGGGACTCGGGACAGTACCGGTCCGGGTCGGTGGCGCATCCCACCGTCACCCCCCTCTCTCCCAACCTCTCCACATAGGGCGCCCACCACTGCGCGGGATCAACATCCTCGAACCGTGAGACTTCCACGGGAGGGGGCGCCTTGTTCTCCAACAAGCGAACCAACCAGACCGCCACCTCCCACCTCTCGATTATTTCGTCGCCGCAGGCCGTATGGTCCTCGCACCCGGTGCCGTCCAGAATGCCCTTTTCAGCCAAAGCGCCCATTGCGGCGTCCACGATCTCCTGGTCAGTATCACCCTTGATATCCGCTGACACCGGACCGAACAGGCCCAACACCAGCCCTGCCGCGCAGAGACCCGCCATCCAGCGGCGTCCTCGCAACCAGGACCGTCTGACAGTCTGGCAACCCACCTTGAACTCCTAATCAGATTGACAAAAGGCCGTCTCTAGACAATACACCCAACCTAACCACTTTGCCACTAGACCCAGTCGCCGCGCCTTGGGAGCGATGCGTGGGTCAGGCCCGTCTGTCCTGGAGCGCCGCCTCCAGATGGCCCAAGTAGTCGATGAAGTCGTAATGATCGCAGCAAAACCGGGAACTGAACCGCCCAACCTCGCTTTTGTTGTTGCCTTTCAATCATATCCTCAGGGAGGAAATGGCCGATCACATTGTCTGGGACTGGAACGGAACACTGTGGGATGATCTTCCCCAGGTGCATCGCGCTACCAATGCCGCCCTCCGGGAGATCGGCGGCCCTGCTCTCACCCTCGCCGAGTACGTCGGTCTGTTCACCCGTCCCTTGCCGATGTTCTACCGTAGGGCCCTGGGCCGGGACCTCACACCGGCGGAGTGGGAGATGGTCAACCGATGTTTCATGGTCTCCTACCAAGGCAGCCTTCACCTCGCCGACCTGGCCACAGAAGCCATTCCGGCGCTGGAATGGGTGGCCCGCAATGGCGCCACCCAGTCGATCCTTTCCCTGTATCCCCACCAATCGTTGACCCGGTTGGTGGAGGAACTTGGAATCACTCACTATTTCACCCTCGTGGACGGCCTGCGGGGAATGCCTGACAGGAGCAAGGTGGGGATGTTCCACGATCACCTGACGACCGCCGCACCGGGCATACGCCCGCACCGAGTGGTGATGATTGGAGACACTGATGACGACTTGCTCGCCGCCCAGGCTGCAGGCAGCGCCGGCATTCTCATCAACCATCACGGATATCACCCCCTGGGTGACCCGACCCTGGTGAGCTTTTTCGCTGACGGGCTTCTGGAAGCCCTACAGCGAGCGGGACTGCGAATCTCTCACGGTCGGTATGCGGTGGATCCCAATCCGGCGGGTCGCGGCGTGGCCAAACCACCGTGGGGTACACAATGAACTACCGCAGCCTCCCATACCAGGTCTCCGACCGGATAGCCACCATCACCCTCAACCGCCCCGAGCCGCTCGATGCTATCGACGCGGCTCTCTGCAATTCCAGGGAACTGAAACTGCTTCATAAGAGATGAGATGGCTGGTTACGGGAACCGATTCCCGTGGCGCCCCTTATGGTGGTCTGTACCGTCCAGCCAGACAGCCAGCTACCGCCCTTCCGACCGGGCCAGGTTGTGGTAAGTGACTATGTAGCGGATGGTCCCGGTGCTGGCTCGCATGGTGACACTGTGGGTAATGGCTTGATCGTGGCCAAACTCCACCCCCCTTAGGAACTCTCCGGTAGTCACTCCCGTGGCGGCCAGATACGCTTCGCCGCCTCCAACCAGGTCACAAGTGGTCATCACCTGATTCAAATCCTGTTCATGCCGGATCGCATACTGGCGCTGCTGGTCCGTGCCGGCCCACAGACGCGTCTGGATCTCCCCGCCCATGCAGCGCATGGCTGCCGCGGCGATTACGGCTTCCGGCGAACCGCCGATTCCCATCAGCAGGTCGATGCCGGTCTCGGGCCGAGCGGTGGCGATGGCCGCGGAGACATCCCCATCGCCGATCATCCTGATCCGCGCTCCTGCCCGACGTATCTCCCTTATGTAATCCCGGTTGCGAGGTCGATCCAATACGATCACCGTCAACTGGTCGAGATCCAGCCCCTTAGCACTGGCGACCTGCTCCAGGTTGTAACTGACCGGCGCCTCCAGATCGATCACCCCCGCCGCTTCCGGACCCACCGCCAGCTTGTCCATGTAGACCAAGCCTCCGGGAGAGAACATGGTTCCCCGCCCGGCGACTGCTATCACTGACAGGGCGCCGGGGCCGCCTCGGGCGGTTAGAGAGGTGCCGTCCACCGGGTCGACGGCGATGTCCATTCGGGGACCCTGGCCGTTGCCTACCCGTTCCCCGTTGTGAAGCATGGGGGCGTGGTCTTTCTCGCCTTCGCCAATTACCACCACACCGTCGAATGGGATGGTGTTCAAATGTTCCCGCATCCCGTCCACCGCTGCCTGATCAACCGCTTCTTTGTCGGCCCGGCCCTGCCAGTGGGCCGCCGCCACCGCGGCCCGCTCGGTTACCTTGGCGAGGTCGAGGGCAAAGCTGCGACCCAGGGCCGGGGTCATCACAGAACCCTGATCACCAAGGCGTCGCCCTGGCCGCCGCCTCCGCACAGAGCCGCCGCCCCCAAGCCACCGCCGGCTTCCCGGAGGGCATTGACCAGAGTCACCACCAGCCGCGCCCCGGTGGCGCCGATGGGATGACCGATCGCCACCGCACCACCGTACACATTGACCTTGTCGAAAGAGAGCCCCAGCATCTGCGCGGACCATAGGGCCACCGCCGCGAAAGCCTCGTTAATCTCCACCATGTCCAAGTCCGAAGGGGAGAGATCAGCCCGTTTCAGAGCCATCCGGATCGCATCGGCCGGACGTTCATGGAGCGTGGCGTCCGGTCCAGAAGACTGGCCGTAGGCCACTATCTCCGCCAGGATCGTCGCTCCGATAGCCTGGGCGGCCGGGCGACTGGCCACCACCAGTGCCGCCGCTCCGTCCGATATCTGGGAGGAGTTGCCGGCGGTGAGGGTTCCGTCCTCGGTGAACGCTCTGCGCAATCCGCCCAGTTTCTCGACGCTGATACCCGGTCGGATACCCTCATCGGCATCGATAGTGATCGGATCGCCGCGACGCTGCGGGACCTCGACCGGTACGATCTCCCGGGAGAAGTGACCTTCTTGCGTGGCTCGAGTGGCCCGCCGGTGGCTCTCCGCCGACCATTGATCCTGCTGAGGACGGGTGACACCCAACCGGGTGTTTACCTCGTCGGACATCTCCCCCATGGTGGAGCGATTGAAAGCGCAAAAAAGGCCGTCATGCAACATCACGTCAACCAGCTTGCCATCGCCCATGCGACGACCAGATCGGAAACCTCGGAGCACATGCGGCGCGTTGCTCATCGACTCCATACCCCCAGCCACCACGAAGTTGGCGTCTCCCAACCGGACGGCGTTGGACGCCAGGCCCACTGCGGTCAGGCCCGATATGCAAACCTTGTTGACGTTGAGAGCGGGAATGGTCATAGAAAGCCCGGCTTTGACCGCTGCTTGGCGAGCGGTGATCTGGCCCTCCCCTCCAACCAGAACATGACCAAGAATCACTTCGTCCACCTCACTGGAGGAAATGCCAGACCGCGTAACCGCGGCGGCGATGGCCCGGGCGCCCAGGTCAACCGCTCGCAGTGGTGAAAGTCCCCCCAGATAACGCCCGATCGGGGTACGGGCAATAGAGCATATGACCGGATTGCTGGAAGTCTTCATCTCCCAGGAGGGTAGCTAAGTGGGCGCTCGCTTCAGATCCGGATGAGGGCTGATTGGCCGTAACCCATAGGCGTTGTGATTTGTCTAAAGGTCCTATAGCGGGAAGCCTTCTTATCAAATTACTTAACTTGGATCACGTCGGAATAGCCGTGCACGATCTCGACCACACCTTGGACGAGTACCGGATCAAGTACGGCGTGACGCCCCTCTACCGGGAAACGGTCTCCTCCCAGGGCGTGGAAGAAGCGATGATCCCATTGGGCGGGTCTTTCATCCAACTGCTCCGACCCCTCGGACCGGATACTCCCGTAGGGCGCTTCCTGGACACAAGAGGTGAAGGAGTCCATCATCTGGCCTACGCGGTAGCCGATATCGAGGCCGCCTTGGGTCACCTGAAGGCTCAAGGAGCGAGCCTGGTTGACAGCGAGGCCCGCCCCGGCGGCGGCGGCACTCGGATAGCCTTTGTCCACCCCCGTGACCTGGCCGGGACCCTGATCGAACTGGTGGAGCCCTCTGATGATTGATCTGATCGAGATCAAAGGCGGAGCCGGCGACTATGAAGCGGCCGTGCTGGCGGCGGTCCTGGACCAGATGAGAAGACGGCGGCAGAACCTGCGAGCTCGCCGACCACACATTTCCAAGCCTCTTTCGGCCTGGATGAGAGCCGGTTCCCTCACCGCCGCCGATCCCATGCCACGCCCCGATCCAGGCTCGAACGGAGACACTGCCCCCACCAAGGCGACCGAGACATCCTGGCTCTAGCTGCGTGCTCAACAGCGTCCTCGCGAAACTGTCCGGGCCACTACGCTAAGGAGAACTGGTTAGCTAGGAAGTAATAACTTGACGTTGACATTCGCAGAAGAAATCATCCTGCTCCTGCTGCGAGACCATGACGGAAGATTCGTCCGGGTGCCGAACTGGTCACTGGAGTACGCCATGGCGGGAGGAGTCTTGATGGATCTGGCTATGGAGAACCGGATCGACACCGACCTTGAGAATCTCATCCTGGTCGACTCCACTCCGGTCGGCGACAACCTTCTGGATCCGACTTTGGCCGAGATAGCGGCCGATGAGACACACCCTACCCGGCACTGGGTGGAACGGACGGTGGAGCGCGCCGACGCCATACATCAGGAAGCTCTCGCCAGACTGGTGGAACGCGGCATCCTCGAACAGCAGGAGAAGCGCTTTTTGTGGGCGTTTCGGTCCCGCCGCTATCCCCTGGTGGACGGGAGGGCCGAACGAGAGGTGAAGTTGCGCATCATGGAGGTCTTGTTCTCCGATGAGATCCCCGACCCTCGTGACATCATGCTCATCTGTCTTGTCGACGCCTGCGGGATCTTCAACGAGCTACTGTCGAAGCAGGAGCTCGGCAATGCGGCCGACCGGATTGCGCAGGTACGCCGGATGGATTTGATCGGGCAGGCAACCACCCAGGCTATCAGGGACATCGAATTCTCCATTGCCGTCTCTGTGCAACCGCACATGTATTGAGGGTCCCCGGCTTCACGCCCGCCAACCGGCCCAAAGAGACCGCACTTCCCTGCTCCCCAACCACCAGGACACCGCCGCGAACACCAAGGCCACGGTTGCTCCCCCAGCCACAAAGCCGCCCAGAGCTTCGGCTATAGACCAAGCGGCGTCGTCAGAGAATAGCCGCGCCATCCACCACCCCGCCCCCGCGGCCACCACCCCTGCCGCCACGGATCGCCCCAGACTCATAGCCAGGCGGTTGCCCTCCGCTCCTCGACCCCGGACCCAGTAGAGAGTCAACGTGACGGCATAAGCCCCCATCGACAAGACGCTGGCCCAGACCAGCCCCCCGGCGTCCCAGGCGGCGACCATCACCATAGAGAGCACCACCGCCATCGCCGCGGCCCCGGTTCCGATCAATACCGGTGGCCACATCCGGCGCTCGGCGTAGAAGGAACGGGCGATCACCTGGTGTAGGCCCCAGGCGGGGATCGCCACCGCGTAAACCGCCAGTAGCTGAGCAACGGTGGCGGAATCGGCGGTGCTGAAGGCTCCCCATTGGAACACCAGCCGCACCCCGGGACTCCCCACCGCCAGCACGGCAGCGGCAGCTGCGGTACCGAGGAACAAGGTCATCCCGGCGGTCCGCAGGGTTGTCTCGGTCAACTGCCGTCTCCGGCCGGCCGCCGCCAGAGACGCCAAGAAGGGAAATGCCGCCACCCCGGCCGCCTGGGCCACCATGCCCACCGGGACCATATTCAGCACCCGTGCGAAGGAAAGAGCGGAGATCCCTCCCTCCCCGGTCAGCTGGCCGAAGAACCTGACGAACTGTTCATCAAGCACGGCAACCGATTGGGCCAACATCAGCGGCAAGGCCAGAGCCAGGTAGGTCCGCACAGCCGGATGCTTCCACGCCACCCCCTGCACCAGCCGCAATCCCACTCGACGCGCCCCCCACCACTGGATCGAGAAGTTTCCAATCGCGGCGCCGACCAACGCTCCCCACACGAACCCGTCGGCGGGTGGTGGGTCAGCCAGGGCGGCCCCCACCAGCCCTCCCATGATTATCGCCAGGTTGTAGACGATGGGGGCTGCCACCGGCACCAGGAACCTGCGGTGGGCGTACTGGTAAGCCATCAGCAGCGACCCTCCAACAAAGAAGACCTGCGCAGGCAGGGCGATTCTGGTGAGCCGGATCACTTCCGCGAGTTGCTCGGATGACAACTGGGGATAGATCAGATCCAGAAGAGGAGTCGTCCACACCATCAGAACGGCTGTAAGCACAATGGTGAGGCCGGTCACCACTCTGAAGACAGCCACAAATGCCTGGTTGCCGCCGGCCACATCGTCCGATTCCAATCGGGCGGCAAGGATCGGCACGAAAGTGATCGTCAAATAGCCGCCAGCCAGCAGGTAGTTGAGCAGATCGGGGACCAGAAAGGCGGCCCGATAGACATCTCCCACGGCATTGACCCCGATCAGGGCGGCCAGCATCGTCTCCCGGGCAAGCCCCAGAACCCTCGACAGTAAGACACCCGAAGAGACCACCAACGCCGCGGCGCCCATTCCCATGGCCCTGCCCTTCATGATCCCCTCGGCTGCCGGGCATTCGATGCAGTTGCGGCGACTGCCCGTAACTCCTCCAACACCCGGTCGGGCACAGTCAGATCTCCCCGGCCAACCCCCAGCCCTATCTGCGGCTTGAACCGCCCGTGATAGTCCGAACCGCCCGCAGGAATCAGCCCGTGCCGCCGGGCCAGTTTGGCGAGCGTCCGCCGGGTGGGAGGCTCGTACGCACCGTAGTAGGCCTCCATGCCGTCCATTCCCTGGGCAGCCAAATCGCCAAGCAGGTCCGAGAGGTCACCGCCCTCCAATCCCAGGGTGAGGGGATGGGCCAGAACAGCCACTCCACCCACTGCGTGGGCCAACCGGATGCCCTCATCCGGCGCCAACCGGTATCGCTCGGCGTAGGCGGGGCATCCCCTGCCCAGGTACCGACTGAACGCCTCCTGAATATCAGCTACATACCCCTTCTTGGCCAGCAGGGATGCAAAGTGGGGCCTTCCGATCGTTCCTTCACCACCTTCTTGCTTCACCTCCTCCATGGTTACCTCCACCCCGAGGGACTGGAGATGCTCAGCAATCTGCAGGTTGCGGCGCATCCTGGCTCGGCGCACCGGCGCCAGCCGAGAATGGAGAAGATCGGGACGGCGAACCAGCAGCACCAGCATGTGCATGGCTCCCCCGCGCCAATCCAAGGACAACTCCACTCCCCTGACCAACTCTATGCCGACTCGGGAAGCAGCCTCTCCGGCTTCCTCCAGGCCTTGCGTTGTGTCGTGATCGGTGACGGCAACTGCTGACAGTCCCAGGGAGGCGGCCGCCTCCACCAGGTCAAACGGCGAGTCGGAGCCGTCGGAGGCCGTGGTATGGGTGTGGAGATCGACCCCCATCACCAAAGCCCGTTCAGGACCCGACGGTTATCTCCACCGATTCGATATAAAGGGCTTCCCGGGGAAGGCTCTGCTCACCGGTGGGAGACAGGGAGGTCGGTATCTGGGCGATGAGATCCAAAACATCCAAGCCTTCGGTTATGCGACCCAACACGTTGTACTGCGGGTTGAGGAAAGGGGCGTCGTCCAGCATCCAGAAGAACTGGCTGCCGGTGGTGTTCTTACCGGCGTTGGCCATGGCCACCACGCCTCGGTTGTATTGGAACTCCTCAGGGGGGAATTCGTCTGCGATCTCATAACCGGCATCCTCACGCCCGGTGGCGGAAGGATCGCCTCCCTGCACGACGAATCCCTCCAGGATCCGGTGAAAGACCATGCCGTCATAGAACCCTTGCCTGGCCAAAAAGACAAAGGAGTTGACAGTCTCCGGATTGGTGGTTTCCAGTTCAATGACCACCTCTCCGCACGAGGTCTTGACTCGGGCGGTGACCACGTCTGCGGGGAGGATTCCCTGGGGTTCGAAACCCTCAAAGCTCATCGGCCGAAGCTGAGCAGGTTGATCCGCCTGGCAGGCGGTTGGTCTTTCCCGGTACTCCTGGTAGGTGTCAGACAACTCCACCGACGCATCTTCACCTTCATCCTGCCCTCCACCCAGGTTGCAGACCACCAGTACGGTGACCAGGACAACCGCCATACCCAACCCGATGCCCAGTCTCTTAAAGTTTTCCTTGCGGGACTGCCGTTTTTGCTCCGCCTGCAGGCGTGCCGCTTTGGCGGCCTTCTGGCGCTGTCGCTTTTGATTACCCACCTACAAGTTTCTCCATGAGATCTACTCGCGGCCCGGCGCCGACCCACGACGTTGGCGGCGTCTGCGAATCGGCCTGTACCGTGCTTCATTCTACGCTGCTGTGGTGCGCCGCGAAACGGCCCCGGCGGTGGACGAGCCTCCTATCGTGGTCTGCACCTGCCTCCTGTTCCGCCTAGTGGGAGTTAGAGTCCTTCCTTCGGAGACAGCGTTGCCGGACAAACCGCGGCAGCGCAGCGGCGGAAAAGCCGTAAGATTGTGCTGGTCCTCTGTACCTGTCTTGGATATGTCGCGCATCGTACAAAAATTCGGCGGATCCTCTCTCGCCACCCCTGATCGCATCAAGAACGTGGCGTCGCGGGTCGTCAACGCTCGGCGCACCGGCGCGCAGGTGATGGTGGTGGTCTCCGCCATGGGCGATACCACCGATGACCTGGCGACGCTGGCCCGGGAGGTGAATCCCAACCCACCGGCTCGGGAGATGGACATGCTGCTCACCGCCGGAGAGCGCATCTCCATCGCCTTGACCGCCATGGCCATCGCATCCCATGGCGTGGAGGCAGTGAGCCTCACCGGCAGTCAGGCCGGCATTCTCACTGATGAGACCCATGGCGCCGCCAAGATCCAAGGAATAACAGGGGCGCGGGTAACCGACAATCTGTCAGAGGGAAAGGTGGTGATCGTCGCCGGGTTCCAGGGAGTCAGTCCCCGGTCGAAGGAGATAACCACCTTGGGCCGTGGCGGTTCGGACACCAGCGCGGTAGCCCTGGCGGCCGCCTTGGAAGGCGACGTGGCGGAGATATACACCGACGTGCCGGGTGTGATGGCCGCAGATCCCCGGATCGTCCCCGAAGCACAAAAGCTCGATGAGGTCTCCTACGAGGTAATGATGGAACTGGCCGCCAGCGGCGCCGGGGTGCTCATTCCCCGGGCGGTTGAGGTAGGACGGCGATACGGTGTGCCGATCCACGTACGATCTTCCTTTACCGACTCGCCGGGCACCTGGATAAGAAAGGCAACCGAGATGGAGAGCATGGAACAAGCCATAATCAGCGGCATAGCACACGACGCCTCGGAGGCCAAGGTGACCCTGAGGGAAGTCCCCGATCAACCGGGGGTGGCGGCCTCCATCTTCGAACCCCTGGCAGCGGCGGGCGTGAACGTCGACATGATCGTGCAAAACGTTTCCCGAGACGGTCTATCGGACATCAGTTTCACCATTCCCAAGAGTTCCTCCGAATGGGCGGAGGAAGTCGTCAGATTGATCGGGCGCCAAGTGAAAGCCTCGGCTGTGGAGATACAGCATGACATCGCCAAGGTCTCCCTGGTAGGAGCAGGGATGAGAACCGAGCCGGGCGTGGCGGCGCGGGTCTTCAGGACATTGGGCCGGGCAGGAATAAACATCGAGATGATCTCCACTTCAACCATTAGGATTTCCTGCGTGGTTGATCAGTCCCAGATGAACCAGGCCGTGCAGGCGCTTCACCGGGAATTCCGGCCGCCCATGATCAAGAGCGAACGGGGAGTATGACCGTCGACCTGGCGGTAGTGGGCGCCACCGGGGCAGTGGGCCGGACGGCACTTGATATCCTGGCCGACCGCAACTTCCCGATGGGCAATTTGCGCCTCTTTGCCTCGGCCCGGTCGGCTGGGCGGAAGCTCTACACCGCCTGGGGAAAAGTGGAGGTGGAAGACCTGGATAAAGCCGACCCGCAGGGAATTGATCTTGCCATCTTTTCGGCTGGCGCTTCCCGGTCAAGAACACATGCCCTGCGATTCGTGGAAGCCGGCGCGGTGGTTGTCGACAATTCCTCCTGTTTTCGGATGGATCCCGCCGTGCCCCTAGTGGTGGCCGATGTCAACGATCACGCTCTCCGTTCGCACGGGGGGATAATCGCCAATCCCAATTGCACCACCATGGTGCTGATGATGGCGGTGGCGCCACTGCATCGGGCCGCGGGACTTCGTTCGATGGTGGCCACCTCCTTTCAGTCGGTGTCGGGGTCCGGGCAAAAGGGAGTGTCCGAGCTTTCCGGTCAGATCGAACATTTCAGAGGGGACCGCTCCGGCTTGGTCCGGGGAGGGTGGGTCGATCCGGGCGGAGAGGTCTACGGCCGTCCCATAGGATTCAATGTCCTGCCGCTGGCCGGATCCGAGACAGACAGTCACTACACGGACGAAGAGTGGAAGCTGGTCAACGAATCTCGAAAAATCCTTGAGCAACCCGAACTGGTGGTGGAGCCCACCTGCGTGAGGGTGCCGGTTATGGTGGGCCACGGCTTGGCGGCCTCGGTGTGGTTCGACCGGCCGGTCAGCCGTTCCGAGGCCCTGCAGATCTTGTCAGAGGCCCCCGGTGTGGAGGTCTGGAATCACATGCCGCCCACTCCACTGGACAGCGCCGGTGGAGACCAGACGTTGGTAGGCCGCGTCCGGGAGACCGTCGGATCACTCGGAGGACTGAACCTGTGGGCTGTGGGTGACAACCTCCGCAAAGGCGCAGCCCTGAATGCGGTTCAGTTGACCGAGCGACTGCTGCTCCAAACGTAGGCGCTCCCCGGGCAGCGGGGCAGGTTGTGGGGCGTGGTGGTCAGAACGCCCACAGACGGGGAATGAAGATCACAGACAGCACCCAGAAGATGAGGTTGAGAGGCACCCCGGCCCGCAGGAAATCGCTGTACTTGTACCCTCCGGGGTTGTAGATCATGGTGTTGGTCTGGTAGCCGACCGGGGTTGAGAATCCGGTGGAGGCGGCGAACGTGATGGCCATGAGGAACGGCCGGGGGTCCACGCCGATTTGCTCGGCTGTGGAGATGGCTATGGGGGCCAGCAACACTGCCGCCGCCGCATTGCTCATCGTTTCGGTCATGATGGCGGTCAGCAGATAGAAAGCTGCCAGGATGGCCACCGGACCCGAGTCTCCAACCAACGCCACAGTTTGCTCGGCCAGCCAACCGGCCGCACCGCTGTTGTGCATGGCCACCCCCAGGGGAAGTACGCCGGCCAGCAGGAAGATGACCTGCCAGTTGATGGCGCGGTAAGCGTCCTCCGGTTGCAGGATCCGGGTCATTACCAGGGCGACACAACCGAGGAGGGCGGCCACGAGAATAGGCAGGACATCGAACGCTGCCAACCCCACCACCACTACGAGAATCCCGATGGCCAACGGCGCCTTGTGTCGCAGGACACTGCCGGGTATCTCATTCAGAATGATCAGATCCTCGCCGCGCCGGAGATCACGAATCTGGGCCTCGGGGGCCTGTATCAGCAGGGCATCCCCCAGGCGGAGTCTGACCGAACTGAGTTTGTCGTTGATCGTCTCGCCCTTGCGCTGCATGCCAAGCACCAGCGCCCGGTAGCGGTTGCGGAAGTCGGTTTCCTTGAGGGTGTGCCCAACCAGTCTCGAACCGGGTGCCACCAAGGCTTGCACGACGCGAAGATCCTTGCTCTGCAGGGTTTCGTCGCGCAGTTCGAAGTCGGCGTTAATTCGCAGACCCATGGTTCCCCGAAGGCGGATCAGGTCGGGAAGAGACCCGCGGACCAGCAGTACATCATCGGGTTGGAGGGTCCTTCTCAAGGGTGCCCACCCGTCTTCCCCGGCGTTGCGCACCCTTAGAACGGTTATGTCGTGATCCTCTCCAAGCCTGCTTTCCACCACGGACTTTCCCACCAGGGGAGACCCGCCGCGAATCCTCAGTTCGGTGATGTATTCACCCAACTGATAAGTAATCGACAATTCCGGGGCGGGGCGGGCCGGCAACAGCCATCGTCCGAATAACAGAAAAAACGCCACTCCGGCTGCGAATAACACCAGGCCCATCCGCGTGAACTCGAACATGCTGAACGCTCCGTAGCCCGCTTCCTCGGAGATCGCACTGACCAGCAGGTTCGTGGAAGTCCCTATCAGGGTGCAAACACCACCGAACTGGGAGGCGTAGGAAAGGGGAATCAGGAGTTTCGACGCGGCGATTCTCCTTCTGTTGGCGAGGACGGTCACCAAGGGAATGAACACGGCAACCGCGGCCGTGTTGTTGACGAAAGCCGACATGACGGTGACCGTCACCATGATTACCACCAGCGCCGTGTAGTGATTGCGGCTGAAGCGCACCATCAGCCGACCCACAGTTGCGGTGGCGCCGGTTTTCTGCAACCCGGCACTGAGGACGAACATGGCAGCCACGGTCATCGTAGCCGTGTTGCTAAACCCCGAGAACCCCTCCCCGATTGTCACCAGTCCCAGGACCAGCAACACTCCGAGACCCAACATGGCCACGATGTCCAAGGGGTACTTCTCGGAGACGAACAACACCACGACCCCAACGAGGATCGCCATCACTATGAGACCTTCGCCCGTCATTGCGATGCCAAATACCGAACCGTGAGCAACCCTAACTCTGGGTAAAAATGTCCACTCCGAACAGTCACAAGGGTAGCGGTGGGGAATGGGCGGCAAAGCCTCGGTCACTGAATCAGACAAACCTGGGAGACTTGGTCGGCCCGGTCAGTGGGAGATGGGCCTGTCCCCGCCCCGGTCGCCCCAACTAGGCTCGCAGGCATGACTGAATGGATTACAACTTCCGACGGAACCCGGATCGCCTATCACGAAGTCGGCGCCGGCACGCCACCCATCCTGTTTGTACACGGCATCTACGGCAACCGGCTCGGTTTCGGCTTCCAGGAGCAATACTTCTCCCCCACCCACCGTTGCGTAGCAGTTGATCTGCGGGGCAACGGCGACAGCGACAAACCCAACGAGCCCTATTCGATGGCACAGTACGCCGATGACGTGGCGGAGGTCATCGACCACCTGGGATTGGGGCGGACCGTGCTGGTGGGCCACAGCATGGGTGGCCAGGTGGTCATATCCGTCGCCGAGCGCCATCCCGACCTGGTGGCGGCCGTTGCCAGCCTGGACTCGCCCAGCAACATCCCCGGATGGCAGGATCGCTTCCACGGGCCCTTCGATCACCTCATGACTTTCGACGGACCCTACCGGGAGACGGTCCGCTCCTTTCTAAGCGCCGCCTACCTCCCCACCGACAATCCCGAGTGGGTGGCAGGCCTCGAGGAGCGCCTGGCGGGCATACCCGATCACGTGATTGTCAGGGCTTGGCAAGCGATGAGCGCCTACTCCCCCACAGAGTCCTTGCGCCGCATGAAGTGTCCCTACCTGTACATCGACAGCGGCCAACCTGACATTGACCTGGACCGCATCCGGGAACTCTGCCCGCAGTTGGCGGTAGGCAAAACGGTGGGCGCCGGGCACAAGGCTCTGCAGGACGTGCCCGATCAGATCAACGCCATGCTCAACCGCTTCATCCAGCACGCCGACGGCATCGCCGCCGAGATGATCCGCACCGGCGGCGTCTTCCAATACAACTTCCCAAAGGCGTGACATCCATTACCGGAAGGAGTGTTTGCTCATGACTGAATCGTTCATGACCTCCGACGGGAAACGGATCGCTTACCACCAGGTAGGCGCCGGCGACCCGGCCATTGTCTTCATCCACGGCGCGTACAGCAACCGGAGGGGCTTCGGCTTCCAGGAGGAGTACTTTTCGCCCAACCACCGCTGCGTGGCAGTTGATCTGAGAGGTAGTGGCGAAAGCGACAAACCCGACCACCTCTACACCATGCCCCAGCATGCTGATGATGTGGCTGAACTCATCCGCCATCTGGGATTGCGACGGCCGGTTCTGGTGGGGCAGAGCCTGGGCGGCCAGGTGATCATCTGTGCTGCCGCTCAACATCCCGACCTGGTCGGGGCCATTGCCAGCCTGGACTCACCCAGCAACATCCCCGGATGGCACCAGCGTTTCCATGAACCCTTCGACCATCTGATAGCAGAGGGCGGTCCCCTACGGGAGGCGTTGCAAATGTTCCTAAGCGCCGCCTACCTGCCCACTGACGACCCCTCCCGGCTCGGGGGAATGGCCGACCGCCTGGCTGAAGTTCCCGACCATGTGATCTACAACACTTGGCATGGCAAGAGTGATTTCGATCCCGGGCCGGTGCTGCAGGGAGTCAAGTGCCCCTATCTCTACATCGACTGCGGCCAGCCAGACCTCGACTTCGATCTGCTCCGGGAACTGTGCCCCCAGGTGGTGATCGGCAAGACGGTCGGCGCCGGGCACAAAGCCCTCCAGGACGTGCCGGACCAGATCAACGCCATGCTCAACCGATTCATCCAACACGCCGACGGCATAGCCGCCGAGATGATCCGCACCGGCGGAGTCTTCCAGTACAACTTCCCCCAGAACTGACCCTCACCAGGAGAACCGACCCCCACCAGCCTCCTCCGGCAACCGGGCTCCGCCCCATGATCGGACGCCTCCGCCCCCAACCGCCAGTGGTCAATGCAGAATTCACTGCGCTATCCCTGCGGTAGGATTCTCTTCCCGGTAACATCGTCTGCGTGACAGGCGGGTACCTGAAAGGGGGGTTGTGAGGCGTCGCAGGCGCGGGAGAAACCGTACCGAACGGAACACCAAGAAGATCCCGCCGATGCCTTACTGGTGGGATAGCAACTCACTTCGGTGGTCGGGGAGGCGATCCAAGCGAGGCCCGGCAACCTGGGTCCCACCCGGCGGAAAGATCCATGTGGCAGGCCGTTCGATCGAGGGTGGGATGGTCTACATCGGTGCCGGCGCCTTGGCAGCGAACGGTCGCGGACCTGAGCCGAGTCTGATCGATCCACGCCTTTCGGTGAACTGGAAGGGGAGAGACCGCACCCGGGCTTCCACCCTTCACAACCCGTCATACAGACGAGCCGACCCCCGCGTTCGGGCCGCCTATCTCCACTGGCTGGCCGGAGGCCGCCGTGACAAGTCCGCCTCCATCGGCTACGTGTTCTTGTTCTTCTACGGTCTCGAACGGCGTCTGTTCGCCGACCTGGGGGCCGACCTTCACCACCCCGAGGTGGAGATCATCCTGGCCGAGGTCGAACGCCTCCGTGGCATATACCTCCAAGAGAGTTCATTCGCCAAAACCGCCGGCCAGTTGCTGGATTTCGCAGAGGGAGTTCGGGCGGTGAACACCGATCTACCACCTGTCCCATGGACTTCCGGCCGTGCACGGCTCGGCGTTCCGGCCGCGGTCCGAGTCGGCATCGGCAAGTATGTTTCGAAAAAGTCCCCCATCCCGGTCGAATGGGCTCTCAGCTACCTTCGACACCATCCTGAGGGGCGGCTGCGAACCCCGGCCAAGCGTGTTGTCGACGAGTTCGACGAGTTATTCGGCATACGCTACCGGGCGCGGTTCGGGCGCGGTATTCGGATCCCGAAACCGGACGGAAAGATCAAGCTCTTGTACCGGGCCGCATCCTCTGGATTCGACGGAGGGGTGTTCGTCACCCTCGGCAGGATTCCCGACATAACGCTCGAGCCGACATTGATCGACGAACTGAACCGGTTGGCCAGGCAATGCGACGAAGAGTTGGACGCCTACAGCCGTTTGATGGGACGCCACCCTGATCGGGCCGGGACCCCCGCCGCGATCGGACTGCTGCCCCATGTATTGCTCGCCGCCCACGGTGAGTCGATCCTCAACGACCTCCGGGCCTGGACGACGGAAGTACTGGCCGACCAGCCGAGAATTGTGGTTCTCCATGATGAACTGGTGGAGCAGTGGTCGCCGAACCACCCCTCGAAACTCACCAAGACCCAGGCCTCTGCTCTGGCGTTCACGCTCGCCAACATCGGCGTGGGCATCGAACCCGACGTCCGTTTCGGTTCGCCTGCTCCGAGTCCCGGTACCCATGCGGTATTGTTCCCGCTTCCCGAGGGTAGGCGGGGGGAACCCACCGCCTTGTACCGCGCCGCTATGTCGCTGATGTATTTGAGTGCAATAGTCGCCGACGCGGACGGGGACATCAACTCCATCGAACGCCGGTTTGTGGCTGAACGATTGGAAGGGATCACCGGACTCGACACCGCCGACCGGATCAGGCTGCAGGCACACCTGGCATTGCTCGGTGTCCGCAAACCCCGTTTGCAGGACGTCAAGCGAAAGGTCAAGGCGATGGTACCCGGCGATCTGCGGAAATCCGGAACTTTCCTGATCGACTTGGCGGCCGCCGACGGGGCCGTCAATCAGGAAGAGATCGCCGTTCTGGAAAAGTTGTTCGAACGAATGGGCCTCGACCAGGCCCATCTCTACAGCCGCGCGCACACCCTCGACCTCGGAGATGCCGGTCCGATCACCATTGGGGAGAAGAGGTCCGCCACTCGTTGGGAACTTCCCGACCCGCGCTCGCCCGTGACCCTGGACCCCGGGAAGGTCCGAGCCCGTCTGGCCGAGACCGACCGCGTCTCGAACCTGCTGGCCGACATCTTCGTAGACGACGACCCGCCCCCGGAGACGGAATCGAGCGCCCCCGGACCGGGACCCGAATCAATTGTCGAGACCCTGGACGGACCGCACCGACAACTGTTGGACACGCTGACCGCCCGGTCGGAGTGGGATCGTGGTTCTGTCGAGGAGTTGGCGCGCTCCCTCGGGTTGCCCTTCTTGGACAGCGCCCTCGACGTCATAAACGAAACCGCCATCGATCACTGCGGCGAACCGGTCGTCGAGGGAGATGATCCCATGGTGCTCAACACCTATGCCCTCGGAGAGCTGATTTGACAGCCGTCAACCTCGCCACCGGCCGCATCCGTCCCCGGGACCGCGAAGCGGTCATCCAGTCGTTGCGCGCCGGGGTCGTCCCCCGGATCGGCCAGCAGCACATCCAGGTCGGGCGCGCCGATGAGGTGGCTGCCCTCCTCGGCGACATCAACCGGATCGCCGACGGCGGGTCGGCTGTCCGGCTGGTGATCGGCGAGTACGGCGCCGGGAAGTCATTCTTCCTGAATCTGGTGCGTTCCATCGCACTCGAACGCAAGCTCGTCACCGTCCACGCCGATCTCTCACCCCACAGGCGCCTCTACGCCACCGGCGGTCAGGCCCGAGGTCTGTACGCCGAGTTGATGCGCAATCTTTCGACGCGAGCGAAACCGGAGGGGGGCGCCATGCCGTCGGTGGTGGAACGTTTCATCGCCGCCGGCCTGGACGAGGCCCGCTCCCGCCGCGTAGAGCCGGAGACCGTGATCCGTGAACGGCTCGCCGAACTGCGGGAACTGGTGGGCGGATACGACTTCGCCGAAGTGATCGCCGCTTACTGGCAAGCTCATGACACCGGCCGGGAGCAGCTGCGCTCCGATGTGGTGCGCTGGCTCCGCGCCGAATTCTCGACCCGCACCGACTCGCGGAAAGCGCTCGGGGTGCGCACCATCATCGATGACCGCAGCTTCTACGACCACTTGAAGCTGCTCGCCCGGTTCCTCCGTCTGGCCGGATTCTCCGGCCTCCTGGTCTGCCTGGACGAGATGGTGAACCTCTACAAGATGTCGCATACCCGGGCCCGCAACTCCAACTACGAACAGGTGCTGCGCATCCTCAACGACTGCCTGCAGGGTTCGGCCACCGGACTCGGGTTCGTGTTCGGCGGCACCCCCGACATGCTGCTGGACACCCGGCGCGGCCTCTACTCCTACCCGGCTCTGCAGTCGCGCCTGGCCGAGAACTCCTTCAAGCGTCCGGGTCTGGTGGACCTCTCCGGACCGGTGATGCGGCTCGCCAACCTGTCCCCCGAGGACATGTACGTGCTGCTGGCCAAACTCCGGCATGTGTTCGCCGGCGGCGATCCAGACGCCTACCTGGTACCCGACGAGGCGTTGACCGCGTTCATGACCCACTGCGCGGCGCGGGTCGGGGATGCCTACTTCCGCACGCCGCGCACCACGATAAAGGAGTTTGTGGACTTGCTCTCGGTGCTCGACCAGAACCCGGGCGTGGAATGGTCCGATCTGATCGACCGGGTCGAGATCGAGGCGGAGACCAACCCGGATCTGTTGCCACCGAGCAGCGGCGCCGGCCCCCCGCAGCCCGATCGGGAAGCAGCGCCCCACGATGACGACCTCGTCCATTTCCGTCTCTGAAGCCGTCCCCCGGTCTTCGGCGTTCACCCGGCTGCACCCGCGTCTACAACGCTGGATATACGATCAGGGATGGACCTCCCTCCATGACGCGCAGGAGCGCGCCATCGGCCCGATCATGGACGGCGACCGCGACGTGATCATCGCGGCGGCGACCGCCGCCGGAAAGACCGAGGCCGCCTTCCTGCCGATACTTTCGAACCTGGTGGACACCGCCGACCCGACCTCGCCCGACGAACATGCCCCGTGGACCGCTTACGACCCGTGGGCGGAACCGGCGACCGGAACTCCCGTCGGGGTGCAGGCGCTGTACGTGTCGCCGATGAAGGCGTTGATCAACGATCAGCACGGACGCCTCGCACAGATTTGCGACCGGGTGGACATCGCAGTGCATCGCTGGCACGGAGACGTCTCGGCGGCGGCGAAACAGAAGCTGGTGGCCGACCCGTGCGGCGTGCTGCTGATCACCCCCGAATCCTTGGAAGCCCTTTTCGTCAACCGGGGGCCTCTGGCGCCTCGCCTATTCGCCGGGTTGCGCTATATCGTGGTCGACGAGCTTCACTCCTTTTTGGCCACGCAACGGGGCGTCCAGCTGCAATCGCTGATGAACCGACTCGAGTTGGCGATCCGCCACAGCCCGCCTCGCATCGGGCTGTCGGCCACCCTCGGCGACATGGCGCAGGCCGCCGTCTTCCTCCGCCCGACCGACCCCGAGCAGGTTTCGGTAATCGAGTCGAAGTCGGACGGCAGGGAGTTGATGCTCCAACTGCGCGGCTACGTCGCCGGCCCGCCGACGGCCCGCGTGGTGGAAGGGAGCGAACGGACCGCCTACCCCTCTCCGGTCGACTCGACGGGGCAGGCGCAAGAGATCGCCGAGCACTTGTTCCGGCATCTGCGCGGCCATGACAACCTGGTGTTCGCCAACACCCGCAACCATGTGGAGATCTATGCCGACCTGCTCGCACGTCGCAGCGACCGGGAGCGGGTCCCCAACGAGTTCTGGCCCCACCACGGCAACCTCTCCAAGGGTCTTCGGGAAACTATCGAAACCAACCTGAAGGACCGCACCCGACCGGCCACGGCGGTGAGTACGTCCACACTCGAATTGGGAATCGACATAGGCTCGGTTACGAGCGTGGCCCAGATCGGACCACCTCCGTCGGTCGCATCCCTGTGGCAGCGGCTGGGCAGATCGGGTCGCCGCCACGATCCCGCCGTGCTGCGCATCTACGTGACCGAACCGCCCCTCGACGAGCGGTCCCCTCCTGTCGGCAGGCTGCGCTGCGACCTCGTGCAGACCACCGCCATGGTGCACCTCATGCTCGGGCAGTGGCTCGAAACCACCGACGATCCCGGTTTCAACTACTCGACGCTGGTCCAGCAGATCATGTCGGTAATCGCCCAGCACGGCGGCGCCGCCCCTGCCGACCTGTACGGAGCTTTGTGCGGGCCCGGTCCGTTCCGGCTCGTGAACCAGGAGCGGTTCGCTCTACTTCTCCGCGCCATGGCCTCCCACGATCTCCTGATTCAGACTTCCGACGGCCTGCTGTTGCTCGGGACGGCCGGGGAACGTCGGATTAATCACTACCGGTTCTACGCCGCGTTCCACACCGCCGACGAATGGCGGGTCGTGAACCGCGGTAGGACCCTCGGCACGCTCCCCATCTACCAGCCCCTTCGCCAAGGTGTGCTGCTGATCTTCGCTGGGAAGCGCTGGAAAGTGACCCGCGTCGACCGACCGGCGCGCGTCGTGGAGTTGGAGCGGTCGGCGGGCGGCGTCCCGCACTTCTCCGGCGGCCACGGNCCTGCCGTGTCGGACCGGGTCCGGGCGGAGATGGTCGCCGTGTACCGATCCTCCGATACCCCGGCATGGCTCGACCCGCAGGCGCGGCGGCTTCTCTCTGAGGGCCGTGCAGCCTTCCACCGATTCCGGCTGACCGATACCACGGTGGTCACCCACGAGTCGGAGGTGTTGCTGTTCCCCTGGGCCAGTGACCGCGCTCTCTACACCGCGGTGATGGCGCTGATGGACCAGGGCGTCAAAGCCAGCGTCGAGGGTCCGGCCATCCGGATCGTCGGGACCGGCGCCGAGGATGCCTCGGCCATAATCGGCCATCTCCTCGACAACCCTCCCCCAGCGCCTGAAGCTCTGGCCGCAGTCGTCGAGAACCGAGAGATCGACAAGTGGGACTGGGTGCTCGACGAGACTTTGGCGTGCGAGTCGGCGGGCGCCCGACTCCTCGACATCGACGGCGCCTGGGCGCTCTTCGCCAAGGTGGCGCCGGACCTGGCCGAACGCCAAGGCGAAAACTCCACAGTGCTCATGGAAATATCCCGTTGACAATGGGTTCGGGCACATTCCAACTCCCCCGGAGTTAGCCCCACCAGACCCGCCGGGCCCAAAGCAAGCCAGAAAGGGCCATCCCCGGCGAGAGCGCCCAATTCAGGCGCTCGGCCCTGGTCGCTTTTGACTCCCTGCGCTCCAAGAGAGGCAATCGGGCATCCACAAACTAACCTGCGGCTCATGACTGAATGGATCACCACTTCCGACAGCGTCCGCATCGCGTACCACCAGGTAGGCGCCGGCGACCCGGCCATCGTCTTCATCCACGGCGCATACAGCAACCGTCAAGGCTTCGGCTTCCAGGAGGAATACTTCTCGCCCAACCACCGCTGCGTGGCGGTTGACCTGCGGGGACACGGCGAAAGCGACAAACCTGATGACGTTTACACCATGGACAGGCACGGAGACGACGTGGCCGAACTGATCGGTCATTTGGGACTGGACAAGCCGGTGCTGGTGGGGCAGAGCATGGCCGGCCAGGTAATCATCGCCGCCGCGGCCCGGCACCCCGATCTGGTAGGCGCTATTGCCAGCCTCGACTCACCCAGCAACATTCCCGGGTGGCACCAGCGCCATCACGGTCCCTATCAACATTTGATGACCCCCGACAAGCCATTCCGCGAGACGCTGGTAGCCTTTCTCAGCTCTTCCTATCTTCCCACCGACGACCCCTCCCGGCTCAGCGGAATGGCCGAACGGCTATCCGAGGTTCCCGACCATGTGATTCTCAATAGTTGGCGGGACAAGGAAGATTACGACCCCTCCCCCACCCTGCGCCGAGTCAAGTGCCCCTACCTTTACATCGATTGCGGCCAGCCCGATCTCGACTTCGATCTGCTCCGGGAACTGTGCCCCCAGGTGGTAATCGGCAAGACGGTCGGCGCCGGACACAAAGCCCTCCAGGACGTGCCTGACCAGATCAACGCCATGCTCAACCGCTTCATCCAACACGCCGACGGCATCGCGGCGGAGATGATCCGCACCGGCGGCGTCTTCCAATACAACTTCCCCAAGACCTGATCACAGCCTCCCCCAACGCGGCTTTGTCCTGCCAGAAGGACGGATGGTTCTCGTGCTGGATGTACAAACTATGCTCCGATCCATGACTGAACGGTTCACAACCTCCGACGGCGTTCGCATCGCCTACCACCAGTTAGGCGCCGGCGACCCGGCCATCATCTTTATCCACGGCGGATTCGGAAACCGAACCGGCTTCGGCTTCCAAGAGGAGTACTTCTCGCCCAACCACCGCTGCGTGGCGGTGGATCTGCGTGGCCACGGCGATAGCGACAAGCCCGACGAGATCTACACCATGGAACAACATGGCGACGACGTCGCCGAGTTGATCCGCCACCTGGGCCTGGGGAAGCCAATCTTGGTTGGCCAGAGCATGGGTGGACAGGTAATTATCGCCGCCGCGGCCCGGCACCCCGAGTTGGTCGGGGCGATAGCCAGCCTGGACTCACCCAGCAACATCCCAGGATGGCACGACCGCCATCACGGTCCATTCGATCACCTGATGACCAAGGACCAAGATTTCCGGGAAACCTTGCGCAACTTCCTCAAAGCCTCCTATCTACCCACCGACGACCCCTCCAGGGTGGCCACTATCGCCGATCGGTTGGCGGAAGTGCCTGACCACGTCATCCTCAACGGCTGGGAGGGGATGATGGGCTTCGACGCCGGGCCGATACTGGCCGGAGTGCAGTGCCCTTATCTGTACATCGACTGCGGACAGCCGGATCTTGATCTTGATCTGCTTCGCGAGTTGTGCCCGCAGGTGGTGATCGGCAAGCCCGTCGGCGCCGGACACAAGGCCCTCCAGGACGTGCCCGACCAGATCAACGCCATGCTCAACCGCTTCATCCAACATGCCGATGGAATAGCGGCCGAGATGGTTCGAACGGGCGGGGTCTTCCAGTACAACTTCCCAAAGATCTAGCAACAACCTACCTGGGTACTGGTGTATGCTGATATCATGCGGCGTATACAGCTATATGTGGACGAAGATCTGGACGAGGCTCTTTCGACCCAAGCTGCGCGATTGGGGGTCTCCCGTTCATCCTTGGTACGGGATGCCGTTAGAGCTTCGCTAAACGACCACCTCGCCACTCACGCCGATCCGGTAGACACTCTCATCGGATGCCTCGACATCGAACCGGATGACGACATCGATGCGGTGATCTACGGGGTAAAGGAGTGAGATTCGCGGACACTTCATTCTGGATTGGACTCCAGGTTGTGCGAGATCACCGTCATGAAGACGCAACGCGGCTGTGGATGAGCAATCGCGGCCCGGTACGGACGTCGAATCTTGTGCTAGGGGAGACATGGACCTGGCTACGGCGGAAGGCTGGCCATGTGGCCGCGGTTCGTTTTCTCTCCACCATCAAGCAGTCCAGCCGAGTGTCGGTGGTCATGGTGACCCCGCCGATAGACGAGCGGGCTTGGAAATGGTTGGAACGCCATGACGAACGGGCGTACTCCTACGTCGACGCCACCAGCTTTGAGATCATGAGGCGAGAGCGCATCAACCTGGCTTTAGCGTTTGACGGCGACTTTACTTCGGCCGGATTCGTGGAACTCCGGCCTACTTCTTGAGTCGGCGCTCGTTCGGAAGAACTGCGGGCGCCCCCTCCTAACCGGCGATGGACATCGCTATGCCAACTGCGACCAGGCCAACTCCCACCCATTGCAGGCGGTGGAGCCGTTCATGGAAGAACATCACCCCGCCTATCACCGCGATCACCCTCCCGCTCTGCGAGAGAATCCCGATCAACCAGGCCGGAGCATAAGCCAAACCGTAGCCGAAGGTCACGAAAGAGATGGCATCGATCACCCCCACCAGGCCCAGCAACCATCCGTTCCGCCAGGTTATCTTTGACTGGCCGCGCTCCCAGTCTTCCAACCGGGAGCGTTTCCCCTCTGCAAGTCGGTTCTGCAGGATGCGGGAGGCGATCACAAAGAAGAGCACTATGTAGGCCACCGTGTAGAAACGTTGGGTGATGATCGTCCAGTTCGAGTCCAGACCGTCACGGATGGGGATCTTCAGACCGGCGTTGGAGAGCGATCCCACCAACACGGCGATCATGGCAAAGACCGGCCCCCAGGTGACCAGTCGGATCTTGGCGCCCCGCTCGATCACCAGCGACGCCAACACCGCTCCCAAGGCGGCGATCGGGATCCCGATCCACTGTACGGCGCTGGGCCTCTCGGCCAGAAGCCAGTAGGAGTACACCACGGTCACCGCCCCCGACAGGGCCGAAATCGGACTCACCACCGACACGGGACCCAGGCGAAGCGCCATGTAGCTTCCCAGAAAGGACCCACCGGCAGCCGCGCCCAACAAGCCCAAGAAGATGATCTGGTCTCTGGTGATCCGTAACGGCACACCTATTGCCAGGGCCCAAGCGATCATCACCCCAAAGGCAATGGTCAGAGTGAAAGTGGTTGACCGCAGAACACCAAAGCGACGAGCCACCACGGCGGTCAATAGGTTGTTCACGCCCAGCGTCACAGCCGTAATCAGCCCGAATACGACGCCGGTCACCATGGTGCTATCCGTCCCGGATGCGGAGGAACACCAGACAACCAGTCGGCCGTGACAGGTGCCTTAGCCTCGAGCCGAATCCGGCTACGCCTCAGACCTCTTGCACTCTTTCAGCACGCGCTGCGCCAGCCGCGCCAGCCACCTTGGAAATGTCGGTGGTGCCGGCGGCCCGTTGCGGCATCCAACTCACCAGTCTGTTGAACATCTGGTTGAGCATGTAGAAGGTCAGAAGCGAATAGCAGGCCACCACGAACGCCACGATCACCAACCGGGCAGTGTTGGTTTCCTGCACGGCAATGCTGGCCATGTGTCCGAGTCCGGTGGGGAACCCCAGGAATTCGGCGGCGATTGTCAGAGACCAGCCCAAACCCGCGGAGAGCAACAGAGCGGTGCGCAATTCCGGCATTGCCCCTGGCACGATCACCTTGAAGTAGGTGTATGGTCGCGACGCGCCCAGCGTCCTGGCGCTTTCAATGAACCGGTCAGGCACGTTGGCCACCGAGTTCATGGTGGCCACCACCAACGTCACCCACACACCGAACGCAATGAAAGCAACGGCACCCCGGAAATTGGCGCCCAAGCCGAACTGCAACCAGGGTATGGCCGCCAAAAGAGGGATCATCCGCAGGAAGTTCATGGGCGCCCAAGCCGTTTGACGCAACACCGGCCAATAGGGAATGGCCATGCCGGTGGCGATGCCCACCACCAGACCGATGCCCAAACCGACCAACAGCCTGGAAAGGGTCATGAAGGAGTGGAAGGCCAACGCCAGGAAAACTGCCGGCCAGGTCCGGGCATGATCACCTATCAAGGCGGGGTAAGGCGCCAGTTCCTCGAACCGCACCTCCAGGTGGAGTATCGGGACCTTGTTGAGCAACCAGTCCCCGGACATCCTAAAAAGGGTGTCTCCGAACACGTAGTCCCATCCAGGAACCAACGGATGTTCCAAAGTCCCTTCCGGGGCCACAATCGACACTATTTGCCATCCCACCAACAACACTGCCCAGGTGATGAAGAACAACGGATTCTTCCGCATCGAGTTCACCAACCTGCGAGGCGCGTTTCGTATGCCCTGACCTATCCTGACCAGCGCCCTCACGGACCTCGAAAAGCGAAGCGCGAAAGGCCAAACCCAGAACAGAATCCCCCACAGGACCAGGAACGCCCAGGTGACAAAGAGAACATCCTCCTGCCGCGTCCAGGTCGTCAGCGGAAAGGTGTCAGGCAGCAGCAGCAGCAGCCATGGCGCCACCAGGAACCAGACAAACCACCCTATCCAGAAAACGCCGGGGTGAAGGGACTTTTTCAAACCGCGGTCGCCTCTTCCTCGGTGATTCCCAGATGTTGGAGGATTACCTTGGTGATCGCTACCGCCTCGGCGCCCGCCCGGACATCTTCGTCGCGGGGACGGGGGAGGGTCACCGGTATATCGTCCACCAACTTGCCTTCAGCCAAGAGGATCACACGATCGGCCAGGATTAGAGCCTCCTCGATGTCGTGGGTAACGAAGAAAATGGTCTTTTGGCTCTCCGCCCACAAATCCAAGAGCACATCATGCAGGTTGCGGCGGGTGAAGTAGTCAAGCGATCCGAAGGGCTCATCCATCAGGATCACATCCGAACCCACCGCCATGGCCGATGCGAGCGCAACCCGCTTACGCATGCCTCCCGAGAGTTCCCGCGGCCAGGAGTCAGCAAAATCGGTCAGACCCACCGCCTCCAACCAATGGGCAGTGATCTCTTCTCGTTCGCTGTCGGGCGTCTTCATGGCACGCAGGCCGAATTCCACATTCTCCTGGACGTGCAACCAAGGGAACACCGTGTCCTGCTGGAAGACCATTGCCCGATCGGCGCCTGGCCCGGTCACCACATCGTCACCCAATCTAACCTGCCCGGCAGTGGGAGGCTGCAGGCCGGCCAGCACTCGAAGAAGGGTGGTCTTCCCGTGCCCCGAGCGCCCCACGACACATACGAACTCGCCGCTCTGCACGTCGAAATTGACATCTTGAAGAGCATTCACCAACTGGCCGGACCGGTGTTCGAACACACACCATAGGTTTTCGAAAGTGACGACTCTTGACATGCTGTTTTCCTCCTTGTTAAAGCCCTAGGCGGCGGCCCGCTTCGGACCACCGGGTTATGAAACGGATTCCCAATACCAGCAAACCGTCGACCACCACGGCCAGCACACCGAGAAACACAGTCAGGGACACCAGTGCCTCAGCAGCACCAAACGTGCCCATCAAAAAACTCCATATCCGGATCAGAAACCCTCCCCCCAACTGTGGCCCGAGCACCTCCACCAAGGCACCCAGTCCCCAGGCACCGGCCAGGGCGATCCGAAAGCCTCCGGCTATTTCAGGCACTGTCCCCCTCAAGTACACCCATCTGAATATGGATCTGGGGGTCCCTCCCAGGGTCAGAGCGGATTCCACAATACCCACCGGGATGTTCTCCGCTGCCCGGCGGCTGAAGAAATACATGAGCAGAGTGGTGTAGAAGGTAATCAAACCGATCGTGGTCAGGAGAGGAATCTCGATCCCGAACCAGATCACGAAGAAAGGGGCAGCGATGAAGATGGGTGCGGTCCCGAAGAAGGAAGCAACCGGTGTCACTACCTCGGCAATCTTGGGGAATACCAGACTGCCCAAACCCATCGACAGGCCAAAGATCGTCCCAAAGGCAGCCCCTATCAGAATGTTCTTGGTGGTCTCCACCAGATGGAGCGCGTACCCGAAGCAGATGTCGGGGATGTCTGCGATCCTCTCACTGGCAAGCTCCGGACAGGCCTGCGTTATATATCTGCTTTGCAATCCCTCGCTGAAAAGGAAGTTCTGCACGAAATGGGTGATGGTATTCCAAGGCCTCGGCATGAAAGTCTGAGGATCATCCATCAGAAAGAGGAGAGGCGAAATGGGCGAGGCCAACCACTCCCAGATCGCGAAAAAGGACACCATCCCCAGTAGCAAATAGATCACATAGGCGATTCGGCGCCGCCGACTGGCGCGCCGCGCCTTTGCTCTCACATCAAGAACATCGGTGTTGGTCATCGTCACTGGAGATCTGGTCCTTATTTTTGGCTTTTACAGGCCAAACGCGGGGCCGGACGGACTGGTCCGACCCCGCGTCGGCTATTTCTCTTGTCTACTCAGACAAAACGTTTCCCGGAACCTAGCCGATAAGGGCGGCCTCGAGGAAGCGCTGTGCGTCGTAGAAGTTATAACGGTCATAGAAGACATGGGCCTGATCCACCAACGCCTGCTGGCTCTCGGAGAGATCCATGTCCATGGCGCGGGCGAACAGATCGTCGGAGCGATCCTGCATGCCCTTCAGGTCGTAATAGAGCTCCTGGGCCAGCAAGAACTGCTCCAAGCCTGCCTGGGTGTCGTAGGTCGCCGACAGCGTCCCTTGAGACTTCAGCTTCTCGATCTGGGTCCTGAACACCGTCTCGGGGTGATAGCTGGGCAGACTCAAGTCCCACAGGGCTTCCTGGTCTTCCCAGTTGAAGGACGGGTCAATCGTGTCCCAGATGATCCCGATGTCTTCGGGCTCCATGCTCAGAGAGCGCTTCTCATTGATGATGTTGGCCTCGATCTCCCACAACTGATATTGAGTGTCGGGATCTTCCAGAGCGGCAAAGATGCGGTTGGCAACGGAGATGACCCGGTAGGCCAAGTCCTTGTTCTCTTCAACCCACTCGCGACGGGCCAGCAGTCCGGTACCACCAACAGTGGACGAAGCGATGGCTGTCTGCTGCGAGAGGGCGTCATGCTCATACATCTGAGCGAAGTTGATCAGCGGATCCCATCCGTTGCGCATCATCTGCACCAGGGTGGGGGCGCCGTACGGCATGGCGAAATCAATCCGTCCGGCAACTGCTGAGAGCTCCACGATTGTGGGGTCGTCAACATACACCGGCTGGGCATAGTTACGCCAGTCGTTGGTGGTAACGCGGATCGGCTGGGGATTGCCGTCAGCATCCAGAGACGGCGTGCCGTCCCTATTCAAGAGCACCAACTGGTTGCCTTCAGCGTCGAGCACCGGGATGTCCTCTTCCACATCTTCCCACCACTGCGGGAGATATGCGAAGAAGGCGTCGGAATACTGCGCCTGGGTGGTGCTGTGCGGCGGGATGTGAACTTCGGAGCCCACCAACTGCTCAACAGCGGCTTGGGCGGCTTCGGGGAAGGTCATCCCTTCATCCATGAACTCCAACGCGGTCTTGGCATCGCTGTCAGGCGACACGAGGATGGCGTAGCCAACGTAGATGTCCGCGAAGTGAATGGGAGGAATGCTCTGACCGAAAGTCTCCAGCGTTCCGAACACTCCCGGCACCCAGCCTTGGGCGACATCACCATCACCGCGCTGCAACCAGGGAACGATCTCCTGGGAAGCGGTGAAGTAGTGATAGGTGGGGGTGTTGGGTGTGATGGTGATGTTCAACTCATCCCACCAGCCCAACTCGATCGGAATCTGCCAGTAGGCGAGGTCGGCGCAGCAGGGGTAGATACCCATGCGCACCTCAGCAGCCCGGACCTCGGGCGCCTCCACCATTGAGGCCATTTCCAGTTCCATCGCAGCCTGCTCTGCAGCCGCCTCAGCAGCAGCCGCCTCAGCAGCCGCCGCGTCAGCAGCCGCCTGAGCCTCTGCCAAGGCAGCCTGCGCCTCAGCATCACCGGCCGCGGCAGCAGCCTTGGTCTCTTCCAGCTCGGCCATAGCAGCCTGGGCAGCAGCCTCTGCTTCAGCAGCCGCGTCCGCAGCCGCGTCCGCAGCCGCCTGAGCCTCAGCAGCAGCAGCAGCCTGGGCAGCAGCCTCTGCCTCAGCAGCAACAGCTGCGGCTTCCGCGTCAGCGGCAGCGTCGCCGTCGCCGCAGGCCGAAGCCAGCAAAGCCAAGGCCGCCATCACTACGATGACGCCTTTAATTTTCTTCATGGGATCTTCCTTCCGCTCGCTTGCTCGTCGTGCTTTGCGCACACGTTTCCGAAGTGGCTTATGTCGGTATGCCGACTCCCGCCTAAATATATAGCAACAAAAAGGACCTAATCCCAAAACAGGCGCCTTTTTTGGCGCCGGGAGCGGGGTTGCTTCTGTTTTTGATCGTGGAGTCGGGTCTATCCCGCTGACCGCAATCCGGCAGACACCTGCCCTGGAGTTAAGGGAAGTTGGTTGAACCACACCCCTGTGGCGTCGAAGAGCGCCGCGGAAACCGCCGGCGCCAGGGGGACAAAGGGCATCTCCGCCATACCCCGCACACCCCATGGGCCACGGGGATCTGGAATCTCCACAATGACGCTCTCCACTCGCTCCGGGATATCACCGATGCCGGGTATCAGATAGGTACTCAGGTGAGGATTGAGGATCTTTCCCTGTTCTGTGACAAGCCGCTCCGTCACTGCATAGCCATGAGCTTGAGCCACTGCCCCTTCGACCTGACCCTTCACCAAGCCGGGGTTGATGGCCTTGCCGACATCCACCGCGCAGACCACCGACTCCACCTTCAAGTGGCCGGTGTCCACATCAACGGTTACCTCCACCGCCTCAGCCATCCAACCGTATGCGAAGTTGAGTTCACCGGCGCCGGTGTGAGGGTCGAACGTCTCGGTGGGCGGTGGAACGAAGCGGAACTTGCCCAGTGCCGGACGATCTCCCTCCAGCCAGCGTTTCTGGGCTTCCTCCGTAGCGCCCAGAATGGAGTTGCCTGCCATCCAGGTCAATCGGGAAGCAGAGGCCGACCCCGAATCGCCTGTGTAGGCCGTGTCGGAATACCGGGTCTCGACCACCCCGACATCCACCCCGGCCGCTTCGGCAGCCATCTGGGCGAAGGCCGTATGGGCGCCCTGTCCTACCTCGGCGCCGCTGTGATACAACACCACCTTCTCCACTTCTTCGTCGCCCCACAACTCGACGGCCGCCTCGCATCGCTCTGGGAAACCGAACGAGAATCCGACATTCTTGAAACCACAGGCAAAACCCCTCCCGCGGCGCTGCCGGGATGCATCGGCGGGCAGGGACCTGAATACCGGGAAGGGAGCGGTCACAGTTTTCGGGGGATCCTCCCATGCCGCCCGGTCGGCACAAGCCTCGATCACTTCGGGAAGGCTTACCACCGATGGAACCGTGGTTCCCCAGTGACCGATGTCACCCTCCCTGAAGCAATTACGAAGCCGCAGTTCCACGGGATCCATTCCAAGCTCCACGGCCAGGCGGTTCATCTGGCCTTCGGCTGCCATGGCTCCTTGAGGGGCCCCGAAGCCCCGGAAGGCGCCGCCGGGAACCGAATGGGTGTACACCACCCGTGAATCCACCTTCAGATTGGGAACCCGGTATGGCCCGACCGAACAGAGATGCATGTTGCCCATGACCTTGTCGGAGGTGTAGTTGTAGGCGCCCGCGTCCATCCACCCCTCTGCCTCCACAGCGGTGAGAACACCTTCGCGGGTTGCGCCCCAGCGGGCATGGATCACTGCCTTGTGACGTTTGTGGTGCCCCACGATGCTCTCCTCACGAGACCACACCGTCCGCACCGGTCTACGAATTCCCTTACGGGCCAGCTTTTGCACCGCCAGTGCCATCACGATCTGCAACGACATGTCCTCCCGACCCCCGAACGCTCCTCCGATGGCCGGGTAGATGACCCTGATGCGTTCCGGTTTGAGATCGAGCGCATGGGCGATCTGTTCCTGGTCCTCATGGGTCCATTGCCCGGCGATCTCAACGGTGATCCGGTCCTGGGAATCCAGGTAGGCCACAGCCGCCTCCGGTTGCAGATAGGCATGTTCCTGCAGGGGAAGGACATACGTGCCGCTCACCTCCACATCGGCAGCCCGCCACCCCCCCTCCATGTCTCCCACCCGGAATTTGAGATGCTTGTAGGTGTTGGTGCCCAAACCGTTCTCGGGATGCACCAGCACCGTGTCGGTGCGGGCCGATTCCAGATCAGGGACCAGCGGAAGGTCCTCCCATTCGACCCGCAGTCGCTTGGCGCCTTCTTCGGCCTGCTGCCGTCTCTGCGCCACCACCACTGCGATCTGGTCTCCCTCCCATCGGCTGACCTCAGAGGGGACCTCACTGCGGTTCGTCGCCCCCACCCCCACCAACACCGGCTGATCGAAGCGGGTCAGCCCGTATTCATTGATCGGAACGTCGGCGGCGGTAACCACTTCGATCACCCCGGGCGCCGCCATCGTGTCGGAGACATCCATCGCCACCATCCGGGAATGAGGACGACCGCTGAACACCACTTTGGCATACAGGGCGTCCCCTCGATGGATATCCGCCGGGTAGAGGGCTTCCCCGGTGGTTTTGGACGTGGCGTCGCGGCGGGGCGCAGAGCTACCGATGCTCACGGCATCTCTCCCGACGCTTCTGCGACTGCCTGAATGATCGGGTAGTAGCCGGTACAGCGACACAGGTTCCCGCTCAGAGCGGTCCGGATCTCTTCTTCCGTTGGATCGGGGATCTTCTCCAAGAGCTTGGTGGCTGACATCAGGAAACCGGGGGTGCAGTAGCCGCATTGAACGGCGCCGGTGCGGCAGAAAGCGGACTGCACAGGGTTGAGTCCTCCGTTGGCGAGGCCTTCCACGGTAACGATCTCCGCCCGGTGGGCCCGGGGAGCAGGAGTGAGGCAGGAGAGGGCGGCCTCCTTGTCAAGAAACACCATGCATGCGCCGCATTCTCCCTCCGCACACCCCTCCTTGGTTCCGGTGAGAGATGTTCCCGCAGCCGGCCCCGCCACATCCCGCAGCCAGTCGAGCAGGGTCAGATCTCCACCACTGCGGGTGACGATCGGTGTCCCGTTAACCACCGCTTCGATGGAATCGCCCTCCTGGTGAGAATACGCCTCGTTCAAAGTCGGCTGGTCGGAGACGCCGAACTGCACCGGGCGGGAAGGAACCGCCTGCCGTTCGTCACCATCCCTAATAGCGGTCAGCGCCCGGCGAACCATCACCTCGGTTGTCCACCTCCGGTACTCGGCTGTTCCTCGAAGGTCGTCGATGGGTTCTATCCCGGCTGCTGCGGCCCGCGCCGCGGACACGATGGTCTCTTCATCCAGTTTCCTGCCCAACAAAGCCCGCTCGGCCCCCCGCGATCGCACTATCACCGGAGCAACGCTCCCCAGAGAAATCCGGGCCGAGGTGACTAAACCCGCGGGGTCCGCCTCGACAACCAACGCCATATGCACCACCGATATAGCCTGCGCCATCCGCAGTCCCAGCTTTACGAACAAACCGGACTGGTGGCGGGCAAGCCCGGGAAAGATGACCGCGGTCACCATCTCGTCCGCAGCCAATGTGGTGGAGCGGAAGCCGGGATAGAAGTCGGCCAGGGCCTGCTGCCGTTCGCCGCGTTGGGAACGAATAGTCAACCTGGCGTCCAAGGCGTTGAGGGCGGAAATGGTGTCGTTGGCGGGGCTGGCGGTCACCAGGTTCCCCACCACCGTGGCGCGGGCCTGCAGGGGAGGAGCTCCCACCTCCATCGATGCCTGCGCCAGTGGAAGAGCCCTTTCCCACAGCAGTTGCGAAGCGACCACATCGGCATGGGTCACCAGGGGACCCAGGTGGATGTCTCCATTGAGGTCCTCTTCAATGTGATCGAGACCTCTGATCCGGGAGATGTCCACCAGCATGTGCAAACCCTGCCGGACCCCGCGGCGGACTTCCAACACCAGGTCGGTCCCCCCTGCCACCAACCGGGCTCCTTCCCCGTGGTCGGCCAGCAACGCCAGAGCTTCCTCCACGGTGGAGGGCGACTCGTAGCGGTCGGTTAGGTCGGATCGGTGCTGAACGTCGTGCAAAGTGGCTATCCCTCCGTCTTCGAACTGTTGTAAACGAGGCCGCCTCCCCCCACATAGTCTTGCAGCACGGCTACTGCTTCGGCCCGCAGGACATCCTCCACTACCCCGATCCCTCGCCTCTGGAACCCCTCCACCCAGTCGGACGGTCGGTTACCTTCATCGAAGCCCACTGCTCGGGCATCTTCCTCACGAGCGCCGATCACCACCCGGGAGACTCCCGACCAAGGGATGGCCCCCAGGCACATGGCGCAAGGAGAGCAACTGGTGACCAACTCGGTGGGGCCCTCGTTGCCTTCGGTCAGGTCAAAGTTCCCCAAGGCCTGTCCGGCCAGACAGATCGCCACCACCTCGGCGTGGGCAGCGGCGGAGGTGCTGGGAACCACCCGATTGACCCCCAGCGCCAGCGGACGGCAGGTCTTGAGATCGAACACAGCCGCCCCAAATGGGCCCCCGGTTCTCTCCGCCACGTTGCGACGGGAAAGCTCCACAGCCAATGCCATCCGTTCCTCCCGGGTGGGGAAAGCCTGGCGCGGGTCCACTAGTTCATGAGTCCAAGGGGGAAGATCCCAACGCATGCTGACCGGGAGTGACAAGCCCATGCTCGACCCTATGTCCCCCCTCCCCCATCGGCGTACTCTCGGAGCACCGCCACCGCCTCGGTTCGCAGGACATCCTCTGTGACCGCTACTCCCTGCCGCTGCAACTCCTGCACCCAGTCGGGAGGTCGGCTGCTCCCGCCCAAGCCAAGCGACCGGGTGTCCTCCTCGCGGGCTGCGATCACCAGACTGGACACTCCCGACCCGAGTATCGCTCCCTGGCACATCATGCAGGGGGCGCAACTGGTCAGCAACTCGACCGGTCCTTCGCTTGCCGCCCTCAGATCGTGGTGCCCTCCTGCTACACCGGCCAGGCATACCGCCACCACTTCGGCGTGGGCTGCCACGGTAGCACTCGGCGCCACCACATTGACCCCCACCGCCATGAGACGGCGTGTGGACAGATCGAAGACGGCCGCCCCGAACGGATCGCCGGTTCTCTCCGCCACGTTGCGACGGGAAAGCTCCACAGCCAACTCCATACGCTCCGACATAGTGGAGAAGCGTCTGTGGGAGCGCGCCAGGTGTTGCGCCCAGCGGGGAAGATCCCAACGCATGCTGACCGGGAGAGGCAAGGCCATCCTTCAGGCTCCGGACGCCGCGATTCGATTGAACTCCTCGATCAGCGGGTCGATCCTCTCACCGGCGCGGCGGATGGTGTCCCAGTATCCAGAGTCATACCATTGATCTTCCAACTCTGAAGCGGACTTTCCCTGCTGCTCAACCCAGGTGAAGTATTTGAGGCTGTGGATACGTCGCCGCCTCGGATAGTCCAACTCCGCCATGTGATCGGTGGAGGCCCCCATCAGGTGGCGGTGGTAGATCCCCGCTGCATCAGCGGTGCTCAACTCTCCGTGGTCTTCGGCCAACTCCACCAGGCGACTTCGGTAGAGGTCCATGGAGTCGGTGAGCACTGTGAACACCAGGTCTCCCCTGCCCAACTCGTACCACTTGGCCATCTTGATGGCCGACAGCAGATTGGCCGCCCCGGAAATGCCCAGCAAGTCGAGCCTCTCGATGACATCGGAGGAGACTCCCTGGGAGGCCAGATAGTCCTGCCCGGCCGGTTCATTGAAGAGCCGGATCAGCCCCAGAGGAGCGGTATCATCGATGGCAACCACCATGTCGGTGTTGCGCACGTTGTGGATCCAGGGAATGTGCTTGTCCCCGATCCCCTCGATGCGATGCTCCCCGAACCCGCCCTGAAGCATGGTGGGACACTGCAGGGCTTCCCCTGCCGCGATGCGGCTACCTGGGAATCGTTCTTTCACATAGTCGCCCGATGCCAGCGTTCCCGAGGAACCGGTGGTCAGCGCCACTCCGGCCAACCGGTCACCGGGACCCATTAGTTCCTCCGCCAGGTCGGCAAAGGCAGGACCGGTCACCGAGTAGTGCCACAGGTAGTTTCCGAACTCGTCGAATTGGTTGAAGATCATGATGTCCCGGCCCGAGCGGCGCAACTCCCAGCATTTGTCGAATATTTCTTTGACGTTGCTCTCCGAACCCGGGGTGGCGATCACCTCGTCGGCCACCTTGTCCAACCACTGGAAACGCTCCCGGCTCATTCCCTCCGGGAGGATGGCGATGGAGCGGCAGGACAGAATGCGGGAGTCATAGGCGCCTCCCCTGCAGTAGTTGCCCGTGGAGGGCCAGGCCGCCAGTTGGCGCGTCGGGTCGAACTGGCCGGTGACCAGACGCGGCGCCAGACAACCGAAAGCCGCCCCGACCTTGTGTGCGCCGGTCGGGAACCACTTTCCCACCAGGGCAACCACCCGGGCGTCGCACCCGGTCAACTCCGGAGGGAACTCCATGAAATTGAGTCCCCCGAACCCACCGCCTCGTTCCACAGGCTCATTCCGCCAGGTGACTCTGAACAGATTGGCGGGATGCAAATCCCATAGCCCGACTCCGGCGAGCTGCTGTTTGATCGAGGAGGGGGCCGACTGTGGGGTGCGCATCTGGGCAAACGTGGGAATAGTCAAGCCCAACTCACCTGCCCGGCGAGCCACCCGCTCCCGTACCTCAGGAACGATGGTCAGATCAATCATGGCTTCTTTACCTTTTGTTAAAGGACGCTCCTTGATAGCTTACCCACCGAGAAATGGAGGTACCAACCCCCCGTTAGGTGTCCAGGAAGTGGGCCGCCAGGCGGTCGGCGAGCGCTTCGATCTCCGGATCGACCATCAACGGCCCCTCCCCGCTCTCGGTCACCGCCCTCATTGCGGCGTCGATGTCCTTCAGCCCGTTTCCGGTGCTGATCACCACCACTCGCTCCCCCTCTTCCACAAGACCCTCCCAGCGGGCCACCCTCAAGCCCGCCATGGCAGCCGCCGCGGCCGGTTCGGCGAACACCCCCATGCGTTGGCCCATGGTCACCATTGCGGAAAGAATCTGGGAGTCGGAGACCTCCACGAATGCTCCACCGGTATCGGTGACCGCAGCCATTGCCTTGAAACGGTCCCGGGGAAGGTCGGCTGAGATGCTGTCAGCCACTGTGTCTGCGAGGATCGGCGGCTTGGTCATCAGGTCTTCGGCGTTCTTCCAAGCCTGGACCATGTAGGAACTGCCCGCTGCCTGGGCGCCGATCAGCCTGGGTACCCGGTCCGTCCATCCCAGCTTTTGCAGGTCCGAAAAGCCCTTGTGAACTCCCCCGATGATGGAGCCGTCACCCACACTCACCACCACCACGTCGGGGACCTGGGATCCCAATTGTTCCCAGATCTCGTAGGAGACGGTCTTCTTTCCTTCCGTCATGTATGGATTGAACCCCGTGTTCCGGTTGTACCAGCCGTATTCCTCGGAGGCCCACAGGCAAAGATCGAACGCTTGGTGATAGGAGCCGTTTACCAGCGCCACGGTGGCGCCGAACGAGAGCAGTTGGGCCACCTTCGGCTGAGGGGCGGTAGCCGGCACGAAAATCACGCTGGGGATCTCCGCAGCCGCGGAGAGTGCCGCCAATGCTGCCCCGGCATTGCCGGTGCTGGCGGCAGTGATGATGTCGGCGCCCTTTTCTTGTGCCTTCAGAATCGCCATGGCCGAGGCCCGGTCTTTCAGGGAGGCAGTTGGCTGGCGCCCTTCGTCCTTTACCCACAGGTTTACTTTCAAACCCTCGCCCAGAACCCTGGCAGGCAGCAGAGGTGTTCCTCCCACATGGAGGGGAGGGGCGTCCGCCTCGGGGTGAACCGGCAGTAGGTGTCGGTAACGCCAGATCGAAGAATCGGGATCGCCGCAGATCTGCTCGGGGCTGGTCAGGGTGGCCAGATACTCATAGTCGTAGGCAACCGACAGGGTGGCCGCCCCGCCGTGATCGGGACACACATAGTCCACCTCTTCGGCGGGATAGAGTTTTCCGCACAGCAGACAGGACAGCCCCAGCACCGACCGGATCCGTCTCGCCGGCCCTACCATGGATCGAATTCCTTCAATCCCCGACACCCACTGGTGTTGTGAAGCGGTGTCGAACAACCTTCGGCCATGGTGCTCCTGCTTTTACCTGAAACCCTGTCAAGCCGGGTTTCGTCACCCGATGATATATGAAGGTGGAAACTGCGGGAGCCGGCCTTCATAAAGGTCGGTAGACTGCGGTTTCGGCGGGACGTGGCGCAGTTTGGCAGCGCGCAGCGTTCGGGACGCTGAGGTCGCCGGTTCAAATCCGGCCGTCCCGACCACTCATCTGAGACATTGTTAGGAAGGCGTGACCTCTGCTTCGGCTGCAGCGTCCACCCACACCGCCAGCCGGGAGATTCTCAAGCGATCCATGGCCATCACCCGGAAGTTGACCCCGTTTATGGTCACTTTCTCGTCAGGCCGGGGTATCTTGCCTGCCAGGTAGAGGTACAGTCCGGCAACCGTGTCGTACGGCCCGGTCGGAATGGGCCGTGGAACCAGTTCCGCCAATTCCTCCATCGGGAGCCTTCCCTCCACGACCCAGCGACCCGAACCGGTTGGGAACGCCATTGGTCCGGCGGGATCGTGCTCGTCCTGGATGCCCCCCACCAACTCGGAGACCAGGTCCTTGGCTGTTACCACTCCTTCCACCCCACCATGTTCGTCGATCACCACCGCCAGGCTGATCCGGCTCCGTCGCATCATCATCAGGGTCGACAGGATCGGGTAGCTCTCCGGAACCGCCAGCGGATCACGTATGAGTTTCCCAGGGGCAACAGCCTCCGGGGCGGCCGGGTCCTCGTGTCGAAGCCAATCCTTCACATACAAGACCCCGACCAGGTCATCAAGGTCCCCACGAGATCTCACCACCGGATATCGCGAGTGACTGGTTTGGGCGACAGCCTGGCGAATCTGTTCGAAGTCGACCGGCGCCTCCAGGGAAATGACCTCCAGGCGGGGTGTCATCAACTCCCGCACCGGCCGGTCAGCCAACTCGAACAGCCTCTCGATGATCTCCTGCTCAGCGACGTCGATCTCCCCCGCCTCCACGCTCAGTTCGGCCAAGGCCACGATGTCCTCTTCGGTGGCGGGGTTCAATGGCTCCGAGCGGACTCCCGCCAATGCCAGAAGTATCCTGCTCACCCCGGAGAAGACTCTGGCAATGGGGTCAAGACCCCGGGAGATCACCCACAAGATAGGGGCCACGCTCCACGCATACCTCTCGGGGTGGCGGGCGGCAATTGTCTTGGGAGTGATCTCGCCCACCACCAGGATGACCGAGGTAAGCACTCCGGTGGCCAGCCACGGCCCCCACCGCTCTCCGGAAGCGGCGTCGCTCATGGCGGTTATCACATCCACTGCCAGGATGGTGGCCAGCGAAGCGGCCAAAATGTTCACGAAATTGTTGGCTACCAGCAACATGGCGAGGGTTTTCTCCAAGCGCTGCACCAGCAGCAGGAACTTCTCCCCCCTCTTGCCTTCCCGCGCCAATTGGGGGCCTCTCTCGCGGGGCAGGGCCAAAAGGGCAGTCTCGGAACCGGAAAAGAATCCCGAGGCCACGATGCACATGCAAATCCCAGCCACGGCAGCGATCTGGAAGGAGGTCACGACTGTGGTTCGGACCCCACCTGGAAAGTAACAGGTGTGCTCACCTCATCCAGGACCGACCGGAGCTGGAAGGCGGTAAAGGGTTTCAGTACCCATCCGGCGGCGCCCGCCCGGCGGGCAAGGAAGGCGTCGGCTTGGCGATCCAACAACATTATGACCGGCAGGGGCGGGACGGATTGTGCGGCCCTTTCCTCCCTGATCGCCCTGCAGATGGCCATACCTCCCATGCTCCCCACCTGCATGTCCACCACCACTATCGACCCCTTCTCACCGGTGGCTATCCGCTGGATCGCCCGGTGAGGGTCGTCGATAACGGTTATCTGGTAACGGGTATCATCGGTGGCCGACAATACGTCGTTGCGAACCCAGGGGGCCTCGGCAACTACAAAGATGCTGGTCATTTCAAATAACAAGAGTACCGGTCCCAAGGCACTTCGGTTTCCCCGAAAACGGTCGGGTTGAGGAGCCTGCACGTGAGCAATGGCGCTGGTGTGAAGCGCATCAGGCTCCTGTTCGGAACCGCGGTGACCGTCTGGGCGCTTGTAATCCCGCTCAATCTGGCGATGGCCAAGACCCCGCCCGACACCATCGAGTTGGTGTCAGTGGAAGGGGCCGTTCACGATGCCACGGTCCGGTTCGTGCTGGACGCCATTGACGATGCCGCCCGAACCCGGCGGCTCGACCATACCGGTCTGGGAAGAGTGGAACTGGTCATTCTGATGATCGACTCTCCCGCAGTGGTGGCAGATCCCCAACTCTTTGCCGAACTGGTGGAGGTGGTCAGGAATCCGCCCCTACCGCTGGGCGTTTGGGTGGGACCGGCGCCGGCGGTGGCATACGGAGGCATGGCACAACTGGTCTCTGTGGCGCCGATCAGAGCCGCTGCCCCAGGTGTGGAACTCGGTCACTGGCAACCCACACTGGTGGGTGAGCAGGATGGATCGCCTCCCCTCGAAGGTTCTTACACAACCAGTTCCGAGGTGATAAGGGTGGACGGCCCCATCGCGGGACTCGTGGACCTCTCCTCGCCTGACACGGCTTCCCCCCGCCAACTCCTCCAACTCCTGGATGGGACCGCCTTCGTGCTGAAAGGTGAGACGGTCACCCTGACCACCACCCGACCCTTCGTCTCCGACGACGGAACGGAGGGCGTGACAGTTCTCGAGACCGTGCTTCGCCGCCCGGGACTGGGGACCCAGTTGGTGGGTTTGTCCACCCGTCCGGAGGTTGCCTTCTTCTTCCTGATGGCCGGGCTGACTATCGCGGTGTTCGAATTCTACGCGGTGGGTCCCGCGGTAGGGGCGGTCGTGGCAGCACTCTCACTGGGCCTGGGGGCCTATGGTCCGGCCACCCTGCCCCTGCGATGGTGGGCTCTGGTGTTGATGTTGGCGGGGGTGGGTTTGCTTGCGTCCTCTTATCAGCGAGGCGGTGTGCTGTTGTTGTCTTCCGCCGGCATGGTTGCTGTCGCCGTTTCCGGTCTCTTCCTATTCGACACCGGCCCCCAGGTCACCCTGGGCTGGGCAGGATGGGTCCTAACCGTGGCAGCGGTTGCTTTTTTCTTCCTTCTGGCCATGCCCACCGTGGCTCGGGTCCGGTTCAGTTCACCCTCCCTGGGAAGAGAAGAACTGGTGGGAGAGAGAGGTGAAGCCGTCACCGAACTCGATCCCGACGGCGTGGTGGAGGTTGCCGGAGGAAGGTGGAAGGCCACCACCCATCGGGCCGCCACCTTGCTGGCTGGAGACCCGATCAAGGTCGCCGCAGTAGACGGAGACACACTGGAAGTGGCGCTCGCCGACTAGGAATCCGGGAAGTTTCTCTTGACATCCCGCTTCAAGCGCTCTAACTTCTACTGGAACTCGGAAGCGGACGGAAGGTACCCCCCCATGGCCGGCATGAATACCAACTGGCAGCGTCAGGCTCTGTGCAAGGGAGTTAGATCAAGCCTCTTCTTTCCACCAACCACCTCCGAGAAAAAGGACGAAAAGGAGAGGCGCGAAAGCCGCGCCAAAGCCATTTGTGGCAGATGCCGGGTAATTGCGCCGTGTCAGGAATATGCCCTAACCCTCAAGGAACCCTATGGCATCTGGGGTGGAATGAACGAGTCTGAACGCAACCTCACGCTGGCACGGGCCGCCGCCAGTTAGGAGAGACAACTCGGAGGCACTAACCAGCCACAAACGGCCTCAGATGCCAAAGGCCCTACCGTCATCCGGAAAAGTCGGTCGCAAGCGCAAGAAGGGATCGGACGTTTGGGATGTCCTTTCTTGGTTGGATGAATTGTTCTAAGAGACTTCTGCTTCTGATAGTCTCTGAGGAATGGCCGACCCGGCCTGCCGGAGGTCTGGTGTGATCGGTACTATCGCCTCCGGCAATCCGACTTTCAAGGAGGACTCGTGCTTTCTTTCAATGACCTGAACTGGCTCGCCATTGTGGTGGCTGCCCTGGTGTTTTTCGCAGTTGGGGCTGTGTGGTACCAGCCCAAGGTGATGGGAAGCCGATGGATGAAGGCGGTTGAGGTGGACCCATCGAAGGCTGCCCCCAATCCCTGGATATTCATTGGGACGTTCGTCGCCTACTTCCTTATGGCCATGGTCCTGGCAATGCTTGCCCAGGGGATGGGCGCCTCCTCTTTCGGTGACGGGTTGGTTCTGGGCCTGTGCACCGGCGTGGTGTTCGTGGGAGCGCAAGCGTGGGTCAACGCCAGTTACGAGGGCCGGTCCATGAACCTGGTGCTGGTGAACGGGGGAGTTGGGGTGATCGGCCATGTGCTCATGGCTGTCATCGTCACGCTCTGGACTTGACAACCCGGACTCGCATCAACCCGGCAACGGTAAGGGAACTTCGATCGAAGCGGGTCCGCGTTTAGCTGATAGCGAGTCCGCCTAGCCGCAGCATGCGTCCATCGACTGGTCCGACCAGGGGTGATCGGACTCGGGCATCTCCCCCTCTGGCTGCCCGTTTCGCCCCCCGCACTTGGAGCACACCCACACCTTGGGCGTTCTGGCCCCCGGAGGCACCAGCGACCGATACCCATGATCGCAATCGGGGCATCTGATTAGCAATACCGGCATGGTTATTCCTCCCCTGCAATGCCGGAAGCGGTGGCCAGCAGGCGGGCTTCAGCGGCGTCGATCCGAGCGGAGACGTCCGCGGACCACCTCCTGGCACCGGCCACTTTCTCCTCCACCGACCGGCAATGCTCCATAACTCGGGAGGGGGCGGAGGAACCGGGCGCGTCCCGGAGAGCAACAAGCGCCGACATGCCTTCTATCCCAGCCAGCACCGCCTCGAAGTCCGCATCGCTATTGGCGCCCACCTCCTGCGCGGCGCGGCGCAGGTCCTCCCCGGTCGGACAACGCCCGCCCGCCGCATCGACACCGGCCACGGCCCGCGCCACCACCCGGTAGGCACTTCGGTAATCAAAACCCAGACCTAGGACAAGGCGCTCCGCCCAGTCAGCGGCCACCGAGTAATTCTCGCCGGCCGAGTCTGCCAGTGTCTCAACATCGACTTCCATGTCCCTCACCACCTGGCCGCCCAGCCTCACCAGCCGGCTGGCCATCTCCACCGCGGAGATCACCTCACCATAGGCGTATAACCAGTTGTCAGTGCGGGCCGAGGGGGTTCTCTGCGTGGCCATCAGCCCGGTTACCTTCCCGATCAGGGTCCCCGCTCCTCCCCGGATCACTGACAAGGCGTATGGGTTGCGCTTCTGAGGCAACAACACCGAAGCGCGGGAGGAAGAACCTGCCAGCCGTATGTAGCCGAATTGCGGACTGGCGAAGATCTCGAGGTCCTCAGCCAGCCGATCCAAGGTCAACACCGCCTGCCACGAGGCCAACGCCGCGTCGACCATCACATCCGCCGACCACATCCCATCCCTGATATGCCCCAGAGGCTCGTCGAAACCCAATCGGGAGGCAAGGCGATCCCGGTCAAGGGGTATGGTGGTCCCCCCCACGCCACCGGACCCGGCGGGAGACCGATTGACCCACCTGTGGCACAACTTGATGCGTTCCAGGTCACGGGTGGCCTGTTCAGCAAAGCCACACAGGTAATAGCCGAAAGTGGAGGGTTGGGCCGGCTGTAGGTATGTGGTGTCGTTGTAGACAGCCTCCGCAAGTCCCTCGCCCTTTGCGACCAGAACCGTGGCCAGGTCAGCGACCGCTTCGTGAAGGTGCAGCAGCCGCTTTCGTAGCGCAATACGCAAGGCGATTCGGCCTGCCTCTCGTCGGGTGCGACCGGTGGGCAACCATCCCGCCACCGCTCCGAGCCGTTTCTCCAGTTCCCGCTCCCGACTGTTGTAAGCATCCCCAAATAGGGAGTCGTAAGGAAACTCGTCAACTGGCGTCGACCAGAAAGCCAACAATTCCCTGCACAGGCGGCCGGCAGTTCCTGCCGGGAGCACGCCGATGGCGTCTAGTTCCATCACATGGGCCAAGTCGGCCAAGGACAATCCCTGATGTAGGAATGCCGCGTCCGCCAACTCCAGGGCGTAACCGGCCTCCACCAGCCGCGGCGATGGCCCCGAGGCCAATAGGCCTTCGGCCCCCAGATAACCGTCGGGGGGCTTTGTCATGTGGCGGCACTCCCCACAAACAGACTGGGCACCCCCCCGGTCACCACAAACACCACCGGCCCCTTGACCTGGTCGGATCGCTCCACCAACGCCGCCAAAGCGGGAGATCCGAACTCGCGATCCAGGTATATCCCTTCGGTGTCGATCATCAGCCGCGCTGCGGCGCTGACTGGTTCAGGCTCGGGACAGAGTGCATCCAAGACGGTCCAATCGACCGGGGGCCTCTCGTCCACTTCCAACAGATCAAGAGCGGCGTCGGACATGGAGACAATCCGCTGCCGGCATTCTTCCACGGGGCGATGCACAGAGACTCCCACAATGTGCCTGGGGCGTCGATCCGGCCTGCGATGTCCGGCCACCAGGCCGGCCTGGGTCCCACATGACCCGGCGGCCAACCAGATCGTGGGAACCTCGATGCCTTGAAAAGCCAATTGTTCATCCATCTCATCGACCGCCATCACATATCCCAACGCACCGACCGGACCGGCCCCACCCCGGCCCACCGTGTAGGGCCGATGGCCCCGCTCTCGAAGATGCGAGGACACTGACTCCAGCAGTGCGTCCACAGAATGACGCGCCGGGGTGCCGGTGAAGGTGATTCCCACCCCTGGCAGGCGTTTGAGGAGTCGCAAGCAACCGACCTCCGGCGCCTCGTGCGTGCCGAATAGCACAACTTCGACCTTCAGGCCGCGGCTGCGGGCGGCTATGGCAGCCATGAGCACCCAGTTGGAACCCGGACCACCTCCCGTCACGAAGTAGTCGGCCCCTTCGGCCAAAGCATCTCCCAGCAGGTAGTCCAACGGCCTCGCCTTGTTTCCCCCCAGCCCCAGTCCGGTTAGATCATCCCGCTTGAGCCACACCTCCAACCCCAAGTCCTCCGACAGCCGAGGGGCCGGCGCCAAAGGCGTGGGAAGGGTGGCCACCGGAACCCGAGGGATCAAGCACTCTCTCCCAGCACCCGGTCCACGAAGTCCGGCGCCGCTCCCAGCACCCGGTCCAGGTCAAAGAGGCCTTCTATCCCCTCCCGATCCAAATGTGCCGTCACCCTCCGATCGGCCAGCAATGCCTCGACGAACCCCACTTTTGATTCCACTCCCTTCATCGAGGCTTCGTAAACAACGTCATGTGCGGTGTGCTTGCCGATCCTGTCGGCCAGCGCCCGCATCACGGGTTCGCCGAACACAAACCCCTGGCGAGCCTCGATATTCTCCATCATCCGCTCCCGGTCCACCACCAGTCCCTCCAACAGCACCACTGCGAACCGGGTTGCCGCCAGAGTCATGGTGCATGCCTGGGGGAAAGCTATCCACTCCGCTTTCCACGACCGCCCATCCCGCTCATGCAACTGGATCATGGCCTCCGTCATCACCGCAGCCTGGGCCCTCACCAGGCGGGCCAACGTGTCCAGGTGCTCGGAGAACTCGGGATTGCGTTTCTGGGGCATGGTGATGCTTCCCACCGTGCCCGGGATGAACGGTTCTCGGACCTCCCCCAACTCCAACCTCTGCAATTCCATGATCTCGTTGCCGATCTTGGCAATGGTGGTGACCGCCATCGCCAGCAGAAGCACGAATTCGGCGGGTCTGTCTCGGCTGGTTATCCATGAGATAGTCGGAACCCCCAGGTCCAGGCGCGCCGCGAAGGCTTCCAGCAGTGGCCCGGCCTCCTGTCCCCAGAACTCCATGGTGCCCAGGGCCCCGCCCAACTGCACCACCTCCCATCTCCTCCTGCCCTCCCGCAACCGCTGGCGATGCCGCGCAAACTCATCCGCCCACACCGCCGCCTTGAACCCGAACGAGATCGGGATACCCGGTTGAGCATGGGTGCGGCCCAACATGGGAGTGGTACGATGTTCGGCGGCGTGAGCCCGTGCCGCTCGCTCCAGCCTTGCCAAGTCCCGCTCCAAGAGATCACCCACTCTCTTCATCACCAAAGCCGCCCAGGTGTCGCTCACATCCTGGACAGTGGCGCCGTAGTAGACCCATTCCCGAACCTCGGAGGGGAGTTCCTCCCTCAGGTAACGAATCAGGCCGAGAGTGGAGTGGCCGGTGGCCCTGGTTCCCTCCCCCACCCGATCCAGGTCAAGCTCCATTCCATCCAGGTGCTCGCGGATGGTCCTCGCCGCTGGTTGCGGCACCAGCCCAACCTGGGCTTGGGCTTCGGCCAGACATGCCAGTATCTCCAACCAGGAGGTAAACCGGGCCTCTTCTCCCAGTAGTTCCCTCCCCTCATCCGACGCCCACAAGTGCCCGTAGACGGTGGAGTCCCCCAGGTAGATGGTCATCCTACGGCAACGGCTACCTGATCCACCCTCGCCAGCCATCGCAAGGCGCCCCGGACCTCGTCGAGGTTGGCGCCCCATGGCACCACCGCTCGCCCGTCGGCCAACTCGGTCCCCCTTTCCAGCATGCAGCACTTCACCAGCCAGAGACCATCGGACCCGGCGCCGTCCAACCGCTTCTTGGGACAAATGTCCACCTGCGGCGGCTCATCGCCGTAGAAATGACGATGGAACTGCAGCGAGCGTTCACATCCGATCATCACCCAGTCCGAGCGGGACGCCGGTCGGGTGTCCAAGAAAGACAATTCCCCCGGCAACTCCAGATTGGCCCCTCTGCACGGCACCAGATAGGAATCGGAAGGCGCTTGTTCCGCCAACTCGGAGAACGTAACCGAATCCAGTACCAATTCGATTGGCGGCAGGTCTTCATCGAAAGCTACAACATGCTCAGCCTGTGTCAGCAGTTTGGGCGGCACAGGGGGTGTCACTTCTGTTACATGAATCCGTATGGGAGAGGGCTCCCAGATGAAGTTGATGTGTTCGTACATGCCCTTCACCAGATAGGCGGAAACCCCCGGTCGCGCATTGCGGCGGGCGGCGCCCGCCAGGGCGGTGGCGTTGCCGCAGTCCACGGTGGGATCCTCGATCAAAAGGGTCTGATCGGGACCGGACCACACCGCCACATCCAGCACCGGCACGAACAGATCGTCTGAATCCGCCCGGGCGACCGCCGCAAGCCCCACTTCATCGCCGTGAACCAAACCGACGTAGTCGGTACGTCTGTAGACCTCCCGACCCATCAGGTAGTCCATCATGAACTCCGGGTCCGGTGTGCGATCGACATGCTGCACCGATAGCCCGCGGTACGGATGCGCCCGTGCGTTAGGTGAGGGTCTCTCGGCTAATGCCATGACCATTCCCCCAGGTAGCGGAAAACTCTAAGTGTAATGGGAGGCCCTCCTGCCGGTAAGGGCGGGGTGACCTCCCATCCTGTAGATAAGTGTTTAGGGTTTAGCCGCCGAGTTCCTTGCGGACTATCTCGGTTCCGGACACCAGGGCGTGCAGTTTGTCCACCGCGATGTAGCGCTGCAACAGGATCAACCCGCAGTCGGTGGTGACCCCCAACTTGTCGGCCGGAACGTACTCCAGAAGCCTTCGAATCCGATCGGCAACCTGCTCGGCGGTCTCGGCGATGGTCGACTTGACGTCGATCACTCCCGCCCAGAAGCTCACGTTGTCCGGCAGCGGATGCTCCCTGATCACCTCCAGCCCGGACAGGTCGTCAGAACGCCGACCGCAACTCTCCAGGTTGAGCACATCGAAGTTGCCTCCGTAAGCCTGGGGGACGATGGCAGCAGTGGCGGCTGGGGCATCGCCTTCCCGGATGGTCAGATCGAAGATCTCCCCGGCCGCGGCGGTTTCATCGGGGTAGTACGCCGGCGTTCCACCCCAGTTGCCCCAGCAGATGTGGACGATGATCTGGGCGTTCTTGACACCCTGCACGGCCCGGTTGAACGCCTCGATTGCCCAGTCTTCATAGAAGTAAGGCCAGGTGAACTCATCCAACTGGATGAAGTCGATGCCCATGGCGTCCACTTCCAAGATGTCCTCGTTGATCGCATCGGCGATCGCCATGGCCCGATCGTGTGGAGCGTCGTAGTAAAGGTCGTTGGTGGCCTGGGCCAGCACCTGGATGCCTGTGTACTGGATCTTGGTCGGTTTGTTGGTGGCCCGCTTCAGCGCCCGGGCCTGCTCGACCATCACCGCTCCGCGGCGCTTCACCTCTTGGGTGAGAGTCCCGGCATGGAGCCGACTGTAGATGGGGAATCCCAGGAAGCCGCCCTTCAGGTCGTAGCCGAGACGTTTGTAGTAGTAGTACAGCGCCTGATCGGCGTAGTTATCACCGTGCAGACGCCCATCGGTAATAATGTCTAGCCCAGCATTCTCCTGATCGGTGGCCAGGGATGCCATGGCGTCCTCCAACGCCTCCCTCACGAACGAGTCGGGTGGTTCCTGGTCGCCGGTCCACTCTCGCGCCACATGGGCGTCCCACCACCGCGGATTGGGATAGTTTCCCACCATAGAGGTGGGGATCGTTACCTCTTGACCTCTGATCTGCATAGATCCTCCTTCACTCAAAAGCCGGTACGGCATACGTATCCACTAGCAAACTCCGATCAGTCCAACACCTCCTTCCGCAACCCGGCCAAACGCATACTACATACCGAGGGAAGAATGGGTTTGGCCAAAGACCGTGAGTATCCCCCGTCCTCATCTGCTATCCGGTAGTCCAACCACCATCCACCACCATGCCATGACCTGTCATGTAGGCCAGCCGGTCGGAGGCCAGCAGCGATATGGCATCGGCGATATCCTCGGGTTGCCCCACCCGGCCCACGGGGACCCGAGATTCGATAGCCGCTCTCAACTCGGGCTGGTCGAGACGCCAAGCGGTCATGGGAGTCTCCGTCATCCCCGGGCATACGGCGTTGGAACGGATCCCGTCTGCGGCGTAGTCCAAGGCGATCGACTTTGCGAGCATCAGCGCCGCCCCCTTGGAAACCGAATAGGCCGACCTACCGGGGAAGGGATTCAAAGCCGCCACCGACGCCACCGTGATGATGTGCCCCGAACGGCGAGGAATCATCGACCGCAGCGCCTGCCGGGAGCACAGGTACAAAGCCCGGATGTTCACCGCCATGACCCGTTCCCACTCCTCGTACGGTGTTTCATGAAGGCGGGTTGCTTCCGCCGAACCCGTGATTCCGGCGTTGTTGATCAACACATCCACGGGTCCCAATTGCTCCTCAACAGCGGAGAAAGCCGCCTCAACCTGCCGGGGATCGGAGACGTCAACTGCCATGCCCATTCCATCCCCGGCGGCCTCCGCGGCTCGTTCGCCTTGGATGTCGAGGACCGCCAACGTAAACCCGTCCCGGCGGAGCCGCTCACAGGTGGCCCACCCGATTCCCGATCCGCCGCCGGTGACAACAGCCACGCTCATACCACATCACCACCTTTCAACTCGATCTCACCCTAGCGTGGGCTCACACGCCGACCGGTTTCCAAGACCGCCCCCTCCCTAAGATGGCCCCTATGAACAAACTAGAAGGGAAAGTAGCTCTGGTAACCGGTGCGGGGGGATCGATTGGCAGGGCTGCCGCTCGACTATTCGCAGCGGAGGGCGCATCCGTGGCGGTGGTGGACATCGACATGGCAGCGGCTGAGGAGACGGTCGGTCGCATAGATCAAGACGGGGGAAACGCATTACCCCTGGCGGCCGATGTGGGGTCGGCCGATCAAATCGGGTCGGCAGTTGATCAAGCAGCTGAGGTCCTGGGTGGTTTGGACTTGGTCTACAACAACGCCGGGGTGGGCTCCCGGGGCTCGGTTGCCGATGCCACGGAAGCCGATTGGGACCGTTGCTTCGATGTCAACGTCAAAGGGACTTTCCTTACCTCCAGGGCTTCCATACCTTATCTCCGCGAATCCGTTGGAGGCTCCGTCGTGAACCAAGCCTCGGTGGCTGCCTTGGTGGGAGTTGCAGGGATGGCAGCTTATGGCGCCGCCAAAGGGGCACTGGTTGCTCTCACCCGTTCTATGGCTGTGGATCTGGCCCCGCTGGGAATCCGGGTCAACGTGGTTTGTCCGGGTACCGTCCACACACCTCTGATAGAACCCTTGTTACGCCAACGAGGCAAAGGTGACCTTGAACTGGGGATGAAAATGACCACCGTGAAGTACCCGATAGGCAGATTGGGCACACCGATGGAAATCGCTCAAGCAGCCTTGTTCCTGGCCTCTGATGACGCCAGTTTCATCACCGGCGCCGTCTTCACCGTCGACGGCGGGATGACCGCCCAGTAGTCCATGGCCTTCCATCTCGACGCCGACAAACTGACCGATCTCAACTCGGCGGCGCGGCTGGTCCCAAGCGGCGGACTGGTGGCGCTGGGAGGTAGTCTGTCGGCTCGGCTGCCAATGGCGTTGGTACGGGAGTTGATCCGCCTGGAAACCGCCGAGTTACATGTGGTGGGATCAGCCCACTCGATCGATGTGGACCTGTTGGTGGCGGCCGGCGCCATCAAGGTGTGCGAGCAGAGCTACGTCGGGTTCGAGCAGGATCATGGTCTGGCGCCTGCCTTCCGCCGCGCCGCCCAGAACGGAGAACTGGAGGTCCGGGAAAGCTGCTGCGACACAGTTCTAACCCAGATAAGGGCGGCGGAGATGGGACTGCCCTTCCTTCCGGTCCGAGGGGTGAAGGGAACCGGAATCAGGGAACTCCATCCTGAATACGGGGAGGTGACCTGCCCTTTCACAGGTGAAACCCTGGTCGCCGTCCCCGCCCTTTCTCCTGATGTGGCACTCATCCATGCCCCGATGGGAGATCGGGCCGGCAATCTTCACTTGGAACAGCCCTACGTGCTGGACGAGCGATTCGCGGCCGGATCGGCCGCGGTGGTGGCCACAGTGGACCGGATCGTCTCCACCCAAGAGGTTGCAGAAGCCGGCATCGTGATCCCGGCCTACCGGGTTGCAGCAGTAGTGGAGGCGCCTTTCGGCGCCCATCCCACCTCGGCCTTTCCGGGGTATGCCTACGATCGAGCCCATATTGCTGAGTGGGTGAGAGCGGCCGGCACTCCGCAGGGCGCCGCGGCATATCTTGAACAATACGTGATGTCAACCGACGAGGCCGGATACCGGGAGATGATCGGCGAACAACGAATGGCTCAGCTGAGGGGTTACTCCGACTCCACCGAGTCTTGGATGAGTCTCTACTCATGAAGTTCACTTTCGATGAATGGTTCGTGGTGGAGTTGGCTCGGACTATTCGGGACGGTGAGGTCACCTTCCACGGCTTCGCCAGCCCGTGTGCGCAGGTCGCCATGCACTTGGCAAAGCGCACCCACGCCCCCAACATGATGCTCATCGAGGGCGCCATGTACGCCGTGAACCCCACGCCTGCATTCATCCCGCCCACGGGCAATGATGCGGTTCTGAAGCAGGGGGCGGTGTATTCGATGCGGTTCGAGGAATTCTTCGACGCAGCCGTGAGGGGCGATATCGACCGCATGTTCCTGTCCGGCATCCAGATCGACCGTTATGGAAACGCCAACCTCACCGCCGTGGGGGGAATGCCCCGGCCCAAGGTCAAGATAGGAGGAGGCGGCGGGGGATGCAACGTCTCCGCCACGGTGCGACACCTGAGCATATGGAGCACCAACCATCGGACCGGGCGCTGTCTTGTCTCGGCATGCGACTTCATCACCGACGTTGGTCATAGGACACCTGCAGGAACCAGGGCTGAACTCGGGTACACGGGAGGCGGCCCCGACTGGATGGTCACCGAACTCGGGATATTCGATTTTCACGAGGGGCGCGCCCGGCTGCGGCGGATATTCCCCGACGTCGCCGTCGAAGAACTGGAGGCCGCGACCGCATTCGACCTGGAAGTGGCGGCCGACCTGACCGAGGTCGATCCGCCCGAGCGTTCCCAGATCGAGTGGGTGAGGAAGCTGGATCCGATCGGCATCAGACGGAACGAGTTCCGGCCGCAGGAACTGCAGAGGACCTTCGGTCTGTGACCCTCGACTCGGTGTTCAACCCCAAGAGCGTGGCGTTGGTGGGCGCCTCCGATACCCCGGGAAAGATGGGAGCAGTCCTGTGGAGGAACCTGTCCGGGTTCAGGGGTGAGGTGATTCCGGTGACCCCCTCCGCCTCCCATGTGGGCGGGGTGATGGCATATCCCTCCCTGCTCGAAGTGGAGGGCGACGTCGACCTGGCGGTCCTGGCCGTTCCCGCTCGGGCGGCGCCTCAGATAGCCCGGCAAGCCGACGCCAAGGGAGTGACGGCAATGGTGGTTCTGGCGGGAGGATTCGCCGAGACCGGACCGGAGGGCGAAGCTCTCCAGCAGGAACTGGCCACCGCCGCCGGGCAGGTGCGGGTAGTGGGGCCAAACTGCCTTGGGGTGCAGAATCTGGCTCTCGGGCTCAACGCCTCCATAACCACGGAAGGCCGGCTGGAGCCGGGTGGGGTGGCCCTCATCTCCCAGTCCGGGGCTTACGGCATGGCTATCCACACCCGCGGCGAGGAGGACTTCATCCGTTTCGGAAAGGTCTACTCCTCGGGGAACAAGATGAACATCTGGGACCACGAAGTGGTCGAATACCTTCGCGACGATCCCGAGACCACGGTGATCTGCCTCCTCCTCGAGTCCGTTCCGGGAGGAAGGCTGTTGGCGGAGGCAATACGGTCGACCACACCCCACAAACCCGTCGTGGTGGCCAAGACCGGTCGCTCGGAGGCAGGAAGCAGGGCGGCCCGGTCACACACCGGAGCCCTGGCCACCGACGACGTCATATTCGGGGCGGCCATGCGGCAGGCCGGAGCCTTGGTGGCGCGCTCGGGCCTGGAGATGCTGGACATCGCCCAATTCCTCTCCTCCCAACCCCACCCGGGCGGGAACCGGGCTGCCATCATCACCAACTCGGGAGGCATGGGAGTGGAACTGGTGGACCTCCTGAGCGGGGTGGGTGTGGAGACACCCCCTCTGTCGTCCGATCTCAAGGCGCACATGGCCGCCAGGCTGCCTCCATTCGGCTCCGCGGGAAACCCCGTGGACATGACCCCGGTGTGGGCCCGCTTTGCCGAACTGTACCCATGGCTGATCGAGGTGCTGGCCCGCTCCGGAGAGGTCGATTTGATCATTCCCATGCTGCTGCAGAGAGCGGCAATGGACACTGCCGCCCTGGAGGGGATTGTGGCTTCCGTCCGCAGGCTGCGAGATGCGGGCGTGCAGGTCCCGGTGTACGTGTGCTGGGTGGCCCCGCGTAACGTGCGCTCCAACGCTGACCCTCTGCAGGCGGCCGGAATTCCCTGCCTGGAGTGGCCTGAGCGCACCGCCCGCGCCGTCGGCCAATCGGTCCGCCACGCCCGTAGGGAACCCCTGCCGGCGCCTCCCGCCCCGGACCGGCCGGCGAGGGCCCAGGATATTCCCGCAGGCCAGATGCCCGTCATGTCCGCCGCACAATTGCTGGCCGGCTACGGAGTCCCGACGGTGGCGACCGCGGCCTGCCAAACGGCCTCCGAAGCCGCCGCAACTGCCGAATCGATGCCGGGGCCGGTAGTGATGAAGACAGGCGCCCCCATCGCTCATCGCACCGAGATGCAGGGTGTTCGCCTGGGCCTCTCCGAACCCGGACAGGTGGTCGCCGCCTATCGGGATCTGGCGGCTTTGGGCGGACCGGTGCTGGTCCAGCCTCAAGTGCGCGGCATCGAGATGGTTGTGGGAGGACTCCGCGAGACTACCTTCGGACCCGTCGTGATGGTGGGGATGGGAGGAACGGCTGTAGAGGTGACGGGAGATGTCGCCTTTGCACTGGCGCCGATCAGCCCGCAGGAGGCCCTGGTGTTGGTGGAGTCCCTCCGCGGCTACCCCCTGCTTACCGGATTCCGGGGAACGGAACCCGTCGACGTAGAGGCTCTGGCCGGCATCCTGTCCTCGATCGGAAACCTGCTGACCGATCACCCTGATATTGTTGAGATCGATCTGAACCCGGTGATGGTCACTGCCGACGACGCTGCTGCGGTGGACTGGAAGGTGACCGGGGGGAACCAGACCCGAAAGGGAAGGAACAGAAAGGAAACCGACTAATGACTCTCACCACTTGGGACATCCGGCCTGAAACCATCGGGATCAACGACTGGGCACCAGAAATCGACTCTTTGCTGGAGGATCCTGACGACAACCGAGTGGTCTTCAACGTCGACGAAGCCGACACACGGCCCTACGACGCCATCTTCTTGGGCGGTGGGGCGGCCGGCCGGTTCGGTTCGGCATACATGCGAGCCATGGGCGGGCGGCAACTGATTATCGAGGCCTGGCCTTTCCTGGGGGGTTCCTGCCCGCACAATGCCTGCGTACCCCACCACCTGTTCAGCGAGGTGGCTGCCGAACTCATGCTGGCCCGTACTTTCAGCGGACGGTTCTGGTTCCCCGACATGGACGGCAGGATCACCTCGATCAAGGAGATAGTCGACCTCTTCCGGGCCGGCCGGATAGCCCCCCACGCCATCATGAACTTCCAGAGCAAGGAACAACTGGACCTCGAATACGTGCTCAACGCCCGCGGGACCATCATCGACGCCAACACCGTGGAGGTGGCGGGTCGCAGGTTCACCGCCAACAACCTGATCCTGGGACTCGGGGCACGGTCACGGCCTCTGGACTGCCCGGGAGCGGATATTCACGGCGTCTACACCTACGAGACCCTGGTGGAGGACCTTGACTACGAACCGGGTGACACCGTGGTGGTGATCGGCGGATCCAAGACAGCGGTCGAGTACGGGTGCTTCTTCCAGGCCACGGGCCGGCGCACCATCATGGTGGTCCGTTCGGAGTTGCTTCCAATCCTTCCCGACGCCGAGACTCGCGATTACACCATCACCATGATGAAGGAACAGGGCATGGAGATCTGGGAACACTCCGTGGCCACCCATCTCGAAGGGGACCACAACGGCAAGGTCAAGGCGATAACCGTCAAGACGCCGGACGGGGTCCGGCGCATCGAGACCGACTTCGTCTTCCACGGGTTGGGCGAGATCCCCAACTCGGAGATGGCGGTGGAGAAGCTGGGAGTGAAGGTCGGCGACGAGGGCCAGATCATCGTGAATCCGCAGATGCAGACCTCGGTCCCCAATGTGTATGCGATCGGGGACCTGATCGGCCGCCCCATGGAGATGTTCAAGGCCCGCAAGTCGGGCATGTACGCGTCTCGCCACATCATGGGAGAGGATGTCCACTACGCCTTCGACGAGTTCCCCGACTTCCTGCACACCCATTACGAGGTGTCATGGTTCGGGATGGGTGAGGAGGAGGCCCGGGAGGTCTATGGCGATGTGACCATCATCAAGATGCCGCCGGAGACCGAGGACGGCTGGGAAGTGGCCCTGCCGGCCACCGACCGGATGATGCTCTACGCTTTCGCCGACCCCCGCAAGTCGGGATTCCAAAAGCTCATTATTGCCTCGGCCTCCCGCAAGGTGGTGGGGGCCCACCATGTCGGAGCCGGCGCCAGAGACGCCTTCCAGTACCTCTTCCAGATGTACAAGCGGGGGCTTACCATAGATGACTTGGCGGTGATGGACGAGCTCTTCCTCAACCCCACCCACTTCATCCAACTCTCCCGTCTGCGGGCAGGAGCCAAGAACCTCCAAGACCTGTAGGGGACGGCGGCTTGCCCACCTGGTACGAGATGGGCGTCCCTGCCGAGGTCATCGAATCTCGCAGCGAGAGGGACCGCGACGTGGGCCTGACGATGGTCATCGACAGCGGTCTCGGTTTGGCGGCCACCAGGGAGGTCTTGGCCGTGGCCGGTCGGTGGATCGACCATTGGAAGCTGAGTTTCGGCACCTCGGCCCTCATGCCCGAGGAGACCCTGATGGAGAAGCTGGCCCTGATCAGGAGTGCAGGGCTGGTGGTGTTCCCTGGAGGGACCCTGTTCGAATCGGCCGTCCTCAACGGTCACGGCGAGGGCTATTTCGAGAAGGCCGTCCGGCTCGGATTCACCGCGGTGGAGATCTCGGAGGGAACCTTGGATCTACCGGCAAGCCGGAGGCTGTCATCCATCCAAGCCGCTACCGGCGCCGGCCTCATCGTGATCTCGGAAGTGGGCAAGAAGGATCCTTTGGGGCAACCCACGCCCCGGCAGTTGGCGGAACAAGCCCTGGTGGATCTTGACGGAGGAGCCCGTTGGGTGGTGGTGGAAGGCAGGGAATCGGGGCGGAGCGTGGGGGTGTTCAGCAACACCGGCGGCGTCAACATGGAGGCGGTGGAGACCATCGCCCTCCACGTCGGAGACGCCTTGGACCGGCTGGTATGGGAGGCCCCCATCAAGAGACAGCAGGTCACGTTCATCCAACGTTTCGGACCCAATGTCAGCCTTGGAAACATCGATCCCACCCGGGTGTTGGCGCTTGAGGCCCTCCGGGCCGGCCTCCGTTTCGAAACCCTGCAACCCTTGGTCAGGCAACAGGAGGCGAATCCCGACGAATGGCGGGAGAAAACAGGCCTGCTATGGGAGGCCTCCTTCCCTACGCCCTGATGTTCTAGCCGGCCAGAGCCGCCAGGAATTCCACAGTCTCCTCGGTTCCGTTCCCGGTATCGAAGGGAACCGCCCAGACGTCGGTGGCGCCGGCATCGAAAAAGGACTGCAGGCCCGATCGCACCGTGTTCTCGTCTCCGGTGATGGCGATGTCGGCGGGACCCTCCACTCCCGCTCGATCCATCATGCGCCGGTAGTTGGGCAGCATGCCGTACATGGCGAAAGTGGAGGCGGCGACCTCTCGGGCCCGACTCTGATCGGGGTCCAGGGCCACCGGTATGCCGGCCACTATTCGGGGTGACGATCGGCCGGAGACCCCGGCTCCCTCCGCAGCCTTCGGCGCCACCACGTCTTCGATGTATCGGGGACCGGCCATCCAGGTGTTCACTCCGTCCGCCAACTCTCCACCCAACCGGCACATAGCGGGGCCCACCGCCCCCACGATCAGGGGGACGGGACTGGTTCCCGGGAACTGGATGACGGCTTGCACCCGATAGTGCTCCCCTTGGAAGGAGCAGTGCCCATCGGTGAAAAGCGCTCCCAGGATGGTGAGGTACTCCCGCAAGTGGCCCAACTGGCTTGAGTAGTCCAGACCGTGCATGGCCTCGATGACCACTCTGTGGGAGACTCCCACACCCAACACCAGCCGGCCCCCTGCCAATTCCTGCACTGTGGCGGCGGCCTGTGCAAGGGCCACCGGGTGCCGCGGGTAGGTGGGTATCACCCCTACTCCCAACTCGACCCGCGACGTCACCACAGCCGCGGCGGCCAGCATGGTCAGGGCGTCCATGTGCCGGCTGAAGTGATTGCACCACGCCGCCCGGAACCCGGCATTCTCGGCGGCAACAGCATCCTGCACAACGTCGCTGGGAGCACGGGGCACCCCCAGGGCTTCGGTACCGATTGTTGTAACAATGCGCATGCTGTGCCTCCTCTTGATCCGACCCTGTTCGCAGATTATCGTTCCAGCCGCAAATCGTACCGCCAGTCGGACCCATGGAGGGGGACCGGCGGGTGACCGATGGCAGGAGACTCATCGACCATCCACCAGAGGGGACCCCACCGACCCTTCACAAATGCGAGCGGTGATTCGTTAGGGGAGATCCCAGGGCTGGTCGTGGCGGCGGGCTATCGGGCGAGGTAACGAAGGTCGCCTCGGCGGCGGGTCTTTCCCTGGCTGTCTGTCCATTCCAGGAACGGGACGGCGTACTTTCGGGACAATCCGGCGGCCGCTCTGAAGTCGCTCACGGTGAACGGTTGCTCCAATTCGGCAGCTATACCCAACAGTTCCTCCACCTGTTCGGGCAAGTAGAAAATGGAAGGGCTCACCCGGGTCAACTCGCCGATCCGCACCAAGGCATGGGTAAGGTCGTCCTCCAGGCCGAGTGTCGCCGGTGCGGGCGTCATAAGCCCTCCCTCCACCATTCTCCGACGAGCTTCTGTCCATAGAGGAGACCGGGTGGGGTCGGCATTCACTTCCGACTGCGGATCCCGAATCACCGTTCCTTCCAGCCGCAACCGGGGATGATGGTTGGTCAACTCCACCAACATGGTCTGCTCCATCCCCAACTCAGAGGCCGCCCGAGCGGCGGGCATTCCCAGCTGAAAAGGGTGTTTCCGGTGGTGGCGGCCAACTGCGTCCTCCAACTGGCCGACCATCGACTCAGCCCACTCTTCGGAGACCGCCACGCCGCCGGCAGTCAACCCCGAGCGCGGAAGGCCTCCCCGCGTGTGGGCCGCCAACTCGGCAAGATCCGCCCGACCCCGGGCAGCCAGCAGACCATCCGCCTGGTCTCTGGGGGATGCGCCTGCCAGTCCGGACAGCCGGCGGGCAAGAGTTCTCCGCTTGGCGAAGGTGGGAGGAGGGCAGGGGTCTATCACCCGACCGCCGCCCAACACCATCCGTCGTCCTGTCTCCCGCAGTACAAACCGATCCCCCATCGCCAATCGCAATGGCTCGGGCACCTGTAGATGGGCAACAATGGCGCCCGGTCCCCTCTCCAGGGGCGTGAACCGAACCGGCCAGGCGCCGCTGCCCACATGAAGGTGGTAAGCACCCTTGGCTGACAGTTCCGCCACATATCGGGCGGGTCGCACCAGCGCCACTATCGAGTCAGTGCTCTCCCACTGTCCGGGGACTGCCAGCAGACTTCCCCTCTCCGGAGTGTGACGGCCCAGGCCAGCCAGGTTGACTGCGACTCTCCATCCTGGTCCCACTGTTTGAAGGGGCGTCCCGTGAGACTCCAGGCCCCTGATTCGAGCCCCTGCCGGACCGGGCCATATCTCCACCCGATCACCGACAGCCAACGTTCCATCCAGCAACGTTCCGGTCACCACCGTTCCCGCTCCCCTTATGCTGAAGGCGCGATCTATCCACAAGCGCGGCCTATCCAGATCCTCCGGTGTGTAGCCTCTCAGCACTGCCTCGAGGCTCTCGGCCACCCTGGGGACCCCCGACCCAAGAGGCGCCGCCACCCTGACGACCGGCCACTGGGCGCCAACCGTGCCCGACAATTGCTCCACGGTGTCCAACTCCACAAGATCAGCTAGTTCTTCGTCAACCACGTCCACTTTGGTCAGCGCAACCACCCCCCGGGAGACCTCCAGCAGGTCCAGCACGGCCAGGTGCTCCTCGGACTGCGGCATCCAACCTTCATTGGCCGCCACCAGGAACAAAGCGGCATCGACGGCCTCGATTCCGGCCAGCATGTTCTTTATGAAACGCTCGTGGCCGGGCACATCAACGAAGGAGACGTTCTGCCCTCCGGGAAGCCGCATCCAGGCAAAACCCAAGTCGATAGTGAGGCCTCGCCGCCGCTCTTCCTCCCAACGGTCCGGATCGATTCCGGTCAGCGCGGCAACCAGGGTGGACTTGCCGTGGTCAACATGACCTGCGGTTCCAATTACCGGCATGCCGCCCGAAGCGCCATGGCCAGTGCCTGGTCGTCTGGGGGGGCGACGGTCCGCAAGTCGACTCTCAACCGTCCGCGCTCTCGCCGGGCGACAACCGGCGGGTTCGCCTGCAATAGCCGTTGGTAGACCTCATCCACCCGCCCGCCGATAGCCATCACAGGACCAGGGATGACCGCGCCGGGAACGCTGCCCGCTCCGGGGGTAGCGGCGCCCTCCTCGATAGCAGCCTCTATCCCCGCCGTTTCAACCACCCGACGGATCCTCTCCTCCAAGATCCCCTGATCTAATCCGGCCATTCTCCAGAAAGGCAACTCTGCTGCCCGACCGTCGGCGTAGGCCTCGGTCGTGGCGACCAACGCGGCCGCGGTCGGACCGTCGATCCGGACCGCTCGGGCTGCGGGATGACGGCGTAACCGAGACACCCATTCAGCCCGGCCGACGATGATGCCCGCCTGGGGCCCGCCAAAAAGCTTGTCTCCCGAGAACAGCACCAAGTCTGCTCCTGCTTGGACGCTTTGGACCACCCCCGGCTCATCGGTCAGCCAGGAAGGCGGCGGTCCCGACCACCACGGAACCCGCTCATCGATCAAGCCGCTTCCCGCATCGAAGACCAGCGGAATGCCTGTGGATGAGGCAAGGGACGAAAGCTCAGGAAGAGTCGCTTCCTCTGAAAAGCCCACGATCCGGTAGTTGGAAGGATGGACCTTTAGCAGCAGAGCCGTCTCGGACGTCAAGGCGCGTCGGTAGTCAGCGGTTCGGGTGCGATTAGTGGTCCCCACCTCCACCAACCGGGCGCCTGACGCCGCCATCAATTCCGGCAACCGGTAGGACCCCCCTATCTCTATTAGCTCGGACCGCGATACGGGGACTTGTCTTCCTCCGGCCAGTGCCATCAGGGTGAGCAATAGGGCGCCTGCGTTGTTGTTCACCACCAAGGCCGCCTCGGCCCCGGTCACCAGTGCCAGCAATCGATGCAGATACCCGGCCCTGCCTCCCCGGTTCCCGCCGGCCAGGTCCAATTCCGTATTGGAGTAGCCGGCAGCCACCTTTGCACCGGCACGGACCGACCTGCCATCCCAGGGGGCTCGCCCCAGATTGGTGTGGAGCAAGACCCCCGTGGCGTTGATCACCCGAACCGCACGGTGTCGGCTCAACTCGGCCAAGGCTCGCGCGGCGCTCTTGGTCACATCACCCCCACTCCGCTCCCTGGCTTCGGCGATCACCTCCCTGACCACCTGGATCACCAAACTGCGGGGCAGGGATCCGTCATACAGCGAATTGGCCAACCGATCCACGGACGGGTATCTACGCTGCTCCATTGAGGTGAGGCTACCGAACCCTCCGCGCCGGCCCGAAGCGCAATAACCCCATCGACGCCCCCTCCCCATCGAGCGTGCGGTTACCTGTTGGAGCCGCACGACCCTCCCGAACTGACATGCCACAACTATCCGTCAGGCCTACCCAAGCCGATCAGTTTGGACCGGAACGGGGGTTATCGTTAGCCGGGTGAGGCGCTTGCTGGTGTTCGTGGGGGTTCCCCTGCTGGAACTGTATGTTCTCTCTGTGGTGGAGAATCGGATAGGGCTGGCGAACACCCTGGGTCTGGTGGTGGCCACCGGCCTGCTGGGGGCCTTGGTGATGAAGAGGCAGGGAGCGGAAGTGTGGAGATCGGCTCAGATAAGACTGGCGAAGGGTGAACTCCCCGCCGAAGAGATCATTGGAGGGATTATGGTGCTGGTGGGTGGCGCCCTGATGATTACCCCCGGAATCATCACCGACGCGGTGGGCCTGCTGCTGATGATTCCTGCAGTTAGGAGTCTGATCATTCCTGTCTGGTCCAAGAGGCGATTCTTTGTGACCTTGAAGGGCCATGACAACGGGGTCTATGACATCGATCCTTCCTAGCTACCCGGTTCTCAAACCCGTGCGGCCCCTGCCCAGTACCACCGTGTTGTTGCTGCGAGACCGTGCCCAAGGCATGGAAGTGCTGATGGTCCGCAGGTCTCGCTCCGCGGTGTTCGGAGGCATGTTCGTGTTTCCCGGTGGCATGGTGGATCCCGTGGATCTCGGCCCCCTCGCCAGGGAAGCCACGCGAGGTGAGCACACCGAGGACATCGGATGGGAGGCCGCAGGCCTGCGGGAAACTGCTGAGGAGGTCGGCATCTACCTGACCGACCGGTCCGTAGAGTCGCGGGGACGCCCCTTGGCCGGGGAAGACGTCTATCGATGGGTGCTCGACCGGGGGGCCCGCTTTGACGCCAGACGCCTTAGGTACCTGTCCAATTGGATTACCCCTCGCCTCTCGCCTCAGCGTTTCGATGCCCGCTTCTACGTGGCCAGGGTGGAAGGGGACGAGACGGTTCTTCTGTCCGACCGCGAATTGACAGAGTCGGTATGGGTCCGGCCCGCCCGGGCTTTGGAGCATGTACGCACCGGGAAATGGGACATGATCCTTCCCACAGAGAAGAACCTCGAACGGCTGACAGGGTTCGCAGATTCCCTGGAGGCCTGGGACTCCATTGATGAAGAGAGGGAGGTGAGACCGGTCCTTCCGAGGATGGTCATCCGAGATCAGGGACTCGACGCGCTCCTTCCCGGCGAACCCGGATACGAGGAGGCCGAGTGAGGGTCCGGCGGATACTGGCTCCCAATCCCAGTTTGTTCACCGGACCGGGTACCAACACCTATCTCATAGAAGATGCCGGAGAGGCACTGATCTTGGACCCGGGACCGATTGAAGACTCCCATCAACGGGCCATCCTGGTAGCCGCCCGCGGTCTTGCGGTTCGTGCAGTGCTCGTCACCCACACCCATCCGGACCATGCCCCCCTGGCCAACCCTCTGGCGCGCCTCCTAGAGGTCCCCGCCTTGGGTTACGAGCCGGGACCACAGTTCCATCCCGACCATCGCCTTGGGGAAGGAGACGTCATCGAAGTAGGGGAGACACATCTGGAAGCGATCTATACACCGGGTCACTCCGACGACCATCTTTGCTTTCGTAGCGGAGACGTGCTCTTCACAGGGGACCACATCAAAGGAGGTTCCTCCGTTCTAATCACCGACGCCGGGCCATACATGAACTCTCTGCACAGGGTGGCCCGGTTGAGACTTACCCGCCTTTACCCAGGCCACGGGGAGGAGATAGACCGTCCCGCACAGGCCATCTCCTGGTACATTGCCCACCGTCAAGAGAGGGAGAAGGAGATACTGGCAGCGGTGACTACCGGATGCCGGACCGTCGGGGAAGTGGTGGACCATGTTTACAAGGAAGTTGACCCGGCCCTTCATGACTTGGCCGCTTACTCCGTGGCGGCCCACTTGAAAAAGCTTGCCGCGGAAAGCACGGTCCGGTTCGATGGTGAGGCCGGATGGAACGCGGCGGTGGGTTTGACCCCAGGATCATGAAGCCCCGCAGACAGCGGCCTCACGTTTTGATCGGAATCCTGGGTGTCATGGTTCTAGCCCTGTTCCAGGTCCCGCTTGCCGGCGCCCAACCAGACGAGGCGGAAGCCGCCCGGCAACGAGTGGCGGAGTTGGATGTCCAGCAACAACAACTGGCTCTGTTGATCGAGGAGACCTGGGTTGCGCAGGTGGTGGCGGAAGAGGAGTTGGATCGCATCGCCGAAGAACTGCGCAACGCCGAGTCGGACCTGTGGCTGGCCAAGTCGGCTTTGGAGGACCTCGCAGTAACTCTCTACATGGACGTGACAACAGGTAAGAATGTCAGCTTGTGGCTGTCCGACGGACCTGAAGGCTTTGAAGCGGGAGTGGGATATCTGGAAGTTCTGGGCATCGAAGAGGAGGCCGTTTGGAGTCGCTACCGGACAGTGACGGACGGTCTGGGCCGCCAGGAAGACCAGTACAAGTCTCAACTCAGCCGGCTAGACCAGATCAGGGCTGAACAGGAAGCTCTCTTCTCGCAGTTGCTGGAGGCACTGGAAGCGGCTCAGCAGGAGTTGGTGCTCTTGGAATCCCTGGGCACCGATTCGGATGAACCCTCCACCACCACCGCACCAACGACCACCACCACCGCACCGACAACCACCACCACCGCACCAACGACCACCACCACCGCACCAACGACCACCACCACCGCACCAACGACCACCACCACC
>JGIcombinedJ30088_10000049_pt1 | contig 122725 bp, 143 predicted proteins | sample PinacodermPK_FD_30088 | JGI IMG/M metagenome (IMG submission 30088)
TTGAGGTCGTCTGCTGTGGTAAGGTTGTACAGATACAGGTCTCCTCCCACATACTCAGGAAATCGGAGGTTGTCTGCTGAGGTGATGCTGGACAGATACAGGATTCCTCCTACATACTCAGGGAGCTGGAGGTTGTCTGCTGAGGTGATGCTGGACAGATCCAAGGTTCCTCCCACATGCGCAGGGAGTTGGAGGTTGTCTGCTGCGGTGAGTTCGGGCAGATACAGATTTCCTCCCACATGCGCAGGAAGTTGGAGACCGTCTGCTGAGGTGATATTGGACAGATTCAGATCTCCTCCCACATGCGCAGGGAGTTGGAGTCCGTCTGCTGAGGTGAGGTTGTACAGATACAGGTCTCCTTCTACACGCTCAGGGAATTTAAGATCGTCTGCTGAGGTGATACTGGGCAGATTCAGATCTCCTCCCACATGCGCAGGAAGTTGAAGATCGTATGCTGTGAAGAGGTTGGGTAGACTCAAGTGTCCTCCCACACGATCAGGGAGTTGGAGTCCGTCTGCTGAAGTGATACTGGACAGAATCAGGTCGCCATGGTGATAGACGATGTCTCCGGACAGTGCATCTGCCTCGGTGAGAGAGATTTGATCTGCTCTGCAGTTGAAAAGTGAGGAGAGGTCGTGTTTGACATCTCTGCCATCTTGTAGTTCCTGTATGCGGGGGTCTGGCTGGTAGCCAGGACTCACGATTGCTCGGTCAAGCTCATAGAGGAAACGGAGGTCTTCGTCAGGGAGTTCCTGACCTTCTTGTGTCTTGCGTTCAATGTCGGTAAGGCGTGCCATGTCTGCGACACGCTGTTGATACTGCTCGCCATCAGAGAAGGTGTGTAGTTTCTCCTCCACAACCGGGGTGATGTACGGGTCAAAGTTTTGATCAGGGGCTACACCACGCACCTCTGCGATACTGCCTTCTTGCATGCGTATGGCAACACGGGGTATGGTGGGCTCTCCTAAGAGGTCGTGTGAATAGTACACATGGAAATCTCCTATCTCTAATTGTGTTTTGGCGGTCTCTTCTCCGGCGGTACACCAGCCGGTACCATGCCCTTGGATTGATTCAACGAGGGGGAGATGATCTGACCCTTGTGGGTAGGTAACCCATGCTCCGGTGATGGTCTCAAAGAGTGTCTCATTACTGATGGTTACATGCTCAAGGGCAAAGGCATAGTACTTGCCGAAGTCCATGGTGTTGAGTACGGCATTGAAGTCGCTGTCAGCTATGTGTTCTGTTGGATTGTTGATAGTTTCTTGGTGTACCTTTTTTTGTATGATATCGGTGATGGTGGCGAGGGCTTCTCGGTTAATATCGGGGAATGGAGCGACGGTTTCTGCATCTCTTTTGGTGAACTGTTTCCGCTTTTTGTCATAGCGTGCCAGAGAGCATGCCCCCTGCAGTGCCCAATACTTTGTCCAGAGAGGATAGAGGGCGTCTTGGGAGGTGAGGTAATCAAACCATTGGTCAAGGGTGCTTCGTTGATCTGCTATGATGCTTGCTGCCTCTGCTTGCTGCATCTCTTCGGTGATAGTAACGGTACCATGACCTTCATTCCGCAATCTGTTTTGGTAACTCTCCCAGTAGGATGCTGGTATGGCATCTTCTTTGATGACAAAGGTTCGGTGGAGGAGTTTTCTGAGGGTGTTGAGTTTTTCTGGGTCACCCTCTTTGAGTAGTGCTTCAATCCTGTTGAGCCATAGTTCTGTTGCCTGTTCTCCTTTTTTCTCTCGGGTACTCTCGGTACGGTGACGGTGGTGTCGTGCTGCCTGTCGTACAGCGTATGAGGTGTGGAGGTCTGGGTTGCTTCGGTGGGTCCATGCGGCACCGGGGTTTTCTGGAGGTTTGGGTTGTTGCTTGCGTGCTCCTTGCTCCTGGAGGAGGCGTTGGAGTGTTTCCGCTGTTTCGGTGTCTCCTGCTCTTTTCGCCTCCCCAAGCATCTTCCCTACCACGCCACGCTCTTTTCTGCTGAACACCGCTCCAGTGGCATGTTTCTGTTGCAGGGTCTCCAACCCCTTCTCCTGAGAAGAGGGTTGTTCTCGCTTCCTTCCTGCAGCACCTTCCTTAAACGGCATATATATAGTTAGTATATCGCATGCGCGTGCTGAGGTGAACGAATTGTGGACAGTGGTGTGTTTTTTGGTCAATTGCACCAATTAAGCACCACACCGCGGTGCTTCTTCTATTCCTTTATATTTTTTTATGGCGTGCTGTAAAGTTTGGGTAAATGCCAGTTGCGCGTTGAGAACATTAGTTTCTTCTCCTTTCCATTCAAGCAACACTGGCTCTTGCAAGGCACGGGCATAGGAAAATGAAAGCGGTGTCTTGAACGCTTCCTGCTCAGCAAGCGCCTTAATACGCTGTATATAGGCAATCGCTGTTTTTGATTCCAACCCGCCTGAAAGAAACACGATGCCGTAAAATCCTTTATTACCGTCAAGCTTGGTCTCTCTAAATACTGCCAGCGTTCTTTTTGCGGTCTCGTCCGCAGAGAGCACGCCGTCAGTCAGCCCATCTGTGATAAAAGAGGTTTTTAGTATGCATTGTTGCGGATTGCATTTTTTCTCCGCAAGCGCGGCAAGCACCGCTGGCAACACTCGCGTGAAAGTTTCTGCTGTTGCCTCAACGGTGTGATCGCCGCGTAACAACAATTCCGGCTCTATAATCGGGACTAAATCGTTTTGCAAAGCATGGTACGCATAAGTTGCCATGTCCGTCGCTACGGTCGTTATGAAATCATCAGTCGCACCAACAACCGGAATGGCGGATCGCCACTTGGTAAACCCCGCACCTTGCTCCCGATACTGTTTGCAACGATCATCCAAACCCGCTAAACCTTTTGTTTTTTGCAGGGTATCACTACCGGCATAGGACTCCAACCCACCATCAACCTTCACACCAACCGCAATACCCAACTCCCGCAGAAAATCCCGTGTCAAGACATCACCGACCGTATGCTGAGCAAAAGTATCCTCCGACAAAATAACACCGCTAATCGTACGCTCCAAATTCGGCGTTGAAAAAAGTATCTCACGATAGCGACTACGCATCGCATCGCCATCCGCAATACCATACTCCTGCAACCGCCTATCCATCGAAGACGGTCGCTCATCCGCCGCAAGAATACCCTTGTACGGCTGAAAAATAGTTTTCAAAACATGTTCAATGGTTGTACTCATAATTATGCACCTTTTTCATCCCTCTCCACAATAACGGTAATCGTTTTCTTGCCCTGCTTGTAGTGTATCGTATGCTCACCGACCTCTTTAATCGGCTCCATAGCAAACTGTTGCGGAGCAGTTGGAATATCCTGTCCCCCGAGATGCTGTACGACAGTATCTGCGGTAACAGCACGAAACAGAGTCCCCTGTTCATTTGCCGGCACACGCAGAGTAATAGTATCTGGCAACATCTTCACAATACCCTGCTCCTTTTCAGTCCGCTGCTCCCGTTGCTGATTTTTCACCGCCTGCTGCCGCACCACCTGTGCACCCTGCACATCTTTTGTCTCAAGAGCTTTCTTCTGCGGTATGAGGAAGTTCAGGGCATACCCATCCCCCACCTCACGCACATCCCCTCGCACCCCCAACCCTTTTATGTCTTCTAATAACACAACCTTCATTAGCAGTAGTATACCACAACCACGCCACACAAGACCCCACACCGTGTCAGAATGCAAACAAAAAGAACGCTGACGATTTTCTACTTGGACCGAATAACCCATTTATGAAAATTCAAATGTCCGCTCTGCATACTACGACCAATACCCCGTATAACAGCATGCTCCGGCTCATCGGCAATCTGTACCGGCACATTAATATGTTTGCTGATTTCAGTATCAAGTCCATGCAACTTCGCGACACCACCAGTCAAAATCAACCCTCGATCAATAATATCTGAGGTCAACTCCGGCGGCGTACTCTGAAACACACTCGCCACCGCATCTAAAATCATACCAACCTCCTTCTGTATCGCATCAGCAATATCATTGGAAGTAATACGCACCACACGCGGCAACTTAGTCCGCGCATCACCCCCTTTCACCTTCAACTCTTTCGGGCTAACCAACTGCATCGCTGACCCAATCTGCTCTTTCATTCTCCGCGCAGTACCCTCACTGATAAGCAACTGGTGCTGCCGCTCCACATACGAAACAATAGACCGATCCATGTCGTTACCACCAACGCGCACGGTACTGCTACTGCTCGCACCACCCAGAGAGATAACCGCGGTTTCCGTCAGCCCAGCACCAATGTCGGCAACCATGCGTCCATGTAACTCATCCTTATGCATACCAACCCCAAGCGCCGCCAAAATTGCATTTTCCTCAGTAAACACATGCCGCATCCCCGCACGACGACAGGTCTGAATCGCCGACCGCTGCTGCATACTAGTCGCACCCGTTGACACACCAACCAACGCATCGCGCCGAATAAAAGTAAATATCCCATTTGACTGCTTAAAAACTTTTCGCAGGTACTGCTCCACCATCCCCTCATCCTGTATCGCACCGCAGATAACAATCTCTCGCGCCTCAGTCCGCGGATTCGCCCGCTCCATCATCTCCTTGGCGGCACCACCAATACAGACAACCTCCTTCTTTTCCAGCGCAACAATACTCGGCTCATCAAAAACCACACCCCGGTACGGCACATACAATCGTGTCCGGGAAGTCCCCATATCTATACCGATGTTCCGTGAAAATGAAAAGATGCCCATACATACTGCGTATCATAGACAGCATACCACACAACCTCCGCACACACCATGCTACTATACGAAGCATGGACTCCCTCAACAGACACATACAACAATTTATGACCAACAGCCGCAATCGCCCGACCTCAGAACGCGCACACCTCATCCAAACAGTATGCGACACCCTCTTCGACGACACCCACTTCAAAAAAATACTCGGACAAACCAAACAATTCACCGTAGAAGAAATACGCGACATCTTTACACAGGCAAAATCCTGGCAAGTCAACCCAAAAGCCCTCTTCTGGAAACTCATCCGAGAAAAACAGCAAGAAATCAAAACCCAGATAGCCAAGACAAAACAAACACAAACCAAATAACACACCCGCCACCATACCCCACCATTATCGTGTATAGTATATATATCCTATACTATATAGGTATATATTCCGCGGTAGCTCAGCGGTAGAGCAACCGGCTGTTAACCGGTAGGTCGCAGGTTCGAATCCCGCCCGCGGAGCCATACAGAACAAGAGGCACACACTTGCTTATGCAACATTAGTGGAACCTGCCAAGGTGGTGAGGTGGGAGAACTATCAGCAATCCACCGTCTTTCCGCTTGCCCGTCTTGCGGAAATGGCGGATTTCCTTTTCAGACCACCTTTTGAAACTTTTTACACCGATGATAACTATAGTATGTAGAATTACCGACAACAGCAAAGTACACTGAAGTTAGCAATTATGAAAAAGGATACCTTGATTAAATTCGGTGAAAGCGTCTGCAACAAACGAAAAAGATTAGGACTTTCACAGGAAGACTTGGCAAGTCGTGCCGGTGTTCACCGAACATATATCGGCATGATTGAACGCGGAGAGAAAAATATCACTTTAAAAAATATAGAAAAAATTGCGAAAGCACTTGAGATAAACATAGTTGATTTTTTTAATAGTTAATGTATGCAGGTTATAGAAACATATTCCTTTAAGAACGGGGAAAAATATATACGATCAAAACACCCTAAAGAGTTAGAAGATGTCTTGAGTGCGATAAGACGGTTAAACGCTATAGACTGCTTGACAAAGGAAAGTAAGGAAAAAACTATGAAAGGAAAATTATTATTTTCTCCGAGAGACATGAATGACTCTCTTAAAATGATGTTGCACGAAAAGGGGTGGACAGAAAAGGCCGTAGGGAGGAGAAAAAGGTATGTTGAACCCCGACATTCATTTGGATCGCGCAGGTTTCGGGAGATGGACGGTATAAAAAATAAGGTTGGGCTGGAAATACAATTCGGAAAGTATGCTTTTATGGGCTATGATATCTTCTCTAAGATGATCATCTTCAAAAACCTCGGTTATATCACCTGCGGGATAGAAGTTGTTCCGGCACGGGAATTAGCTCACACCATGTCAACCGGTGTCTCTTCATTTGATCAATTACTTATTGATTTTGAAAACAGGGGTGAAAGCGATATTGATATCCCAGTTCTGGTAATCGGCATAGGGCTGACAAAAAAAGAAAAAACAACAAGTGAGAAAGTGAGGGAGGCATTCAAAAAGAACAGAAGGTCGTCTTCTGCAAAATTGAAACGATACACAGGATCAAGACCTGGAACCAAATAGGCTCCTACCCCAATCTTCGGGTGTTTGCGCAAGCTTGTTACCAGCATTTGGCTGATACACTGGAGTATTCATCATTCTTCTCTTCAGCATACCAGTCGCTGCTTCACGAATTCTCTCCTTTGCTATGTCCAAATACCCTTTTGTGGTGTCCGACCCAAAACCTCTGCGATTGTGGAGAACAGCTGCGCAGAGCGCGCTACCGACGCCGGCATACGGATCCAAAACGACATCCCCTGGATCGGTCATAGAAAGCGTAAATCGCTCTATTAGTTCTATGGGAAATTGACAGGGGTGACTCGTTTTTTCTGGGTGATTGCTTTTTACATTGGGTATCTCCCATACATCAGATGGATTTTTTCCAAGCGGGTTGCAGGAAAGTTTGCCGTAATTCTTGCCCTTTTTATGATTTCGTTTTCCGGGGTATTTTTGTGGAATACGAACAGGATCAAGATTGAAGGTGTAGTCACTCCCTTTCGTGAACCAGACAATTGTCTCATGCCTACCAGAAAATCTTTTTGAGCAATGTAGACCATGCCCGAAATGCCAGACAATGCGGTTGCGCAATTTCAAACCGAGTTTCTTACCAATGGTATAGATGAGCGCATCAAGCGGAAACACTTCTCCATCCTTGCCAATATGATTGCCAACCTGCCAACAAATACTTCCATCATCAGCAAGAACACGAACTGCCTCCTTAATTGTTTCCTCCTGTTCACCGAGGTACACATCCAAATCTTTCCTTTTTTCATACTCTTTTCCAATGTTGTACGGAGGTGAGGTTATCACTAGTTTCACTGATTTTTCAGGCAAAGAACGCATTAAGTCCAAGCGATCACCATTAAACAAAACAACATCGGCATCAGGGGTGTACACATCAAAAACACGCAAATCTTCACTTCCTAATAATGTATTTTGTTTTATTTCTACTGCCTTCATATATTGATAATTATAGTATACATACTATAATACTATAGTAAATTGATACCAAGTGGAAAACTATACTATTCAACATATGAAGAAAAAACAAGGTGAATACAGGAAAAAAGATTTAGCAACTAAGGAGGTATTCTTTTACGCAAGTGAGAGAGATGGATATGATGCAAAAGTACGGGAAGTTTATAAAAACAAGCCTCTGGAAATTCATTTTCCATTCAATCCAACAAGTGGTGGGCAAAAATATAAATACATACAGTCAATTGAATTTCATAACATTTCCCCCAAAACTATTAATGGGGTATATAAATCAGTAGAGCGAGGATACGGGCTTACACGCAATCTCAGTCCGATTATCCTCACACTGGAAAAGCATCCATCAATTAAGAAAATAATCATTACTTCAAGAGCTCCATCAAGCATGGATCGTACATCAATTACTTTCAACATACATGATCTTGGAAAAATATTTCAGAAAATTAGTCCATTTAGAAAAAAACAAAATAAGGATCTGAAAAATATATCAAATAACACACTGTCAGATGTATTCCCAACAGAAATCAAAAAAGAGTTAAAAACATATACTGAGGGAGAAATTATTGCTTTCTTTGATGGAAGAAGAATAAGGCCTAAAGACATTTCCGGTGCTGATATAGAAAAAATCGTTGATATGATACCCGAAAATATAAAAAGGGATGTGGTGGTTTATCAGGCAGAAGAAAAGATAAACCATATAAAGCTTGAAAAAACAAGAACTGATTTCGAAAAAATAATCAACCAAAAAAACGATTCAAATCATCTGGAGAAGAAATGCCAAGATTTTTTTAAAAATAATCATTGGATCCTCTCAAACATCCTTTCTATGCCGGTAGTATTTCTCAAAGAAAAAGCATATGTTGGTGGAAAAGAATACAATAACACTGGTGGAAAAGAAGCTGACTTCCTCTTTAGAAATAATCTCACAAAAAATATTTTTATCATTGAAATAAAGACACCATTAAAAAAAATAGTTGAAATGAAGCCGTACAGAGGGTCAGATGTATTCAATATTGGGAAAGAGGTGGTTGGCGGACTCATACAGGCACTGGATCAGAAAGACAATCTGCAAAAGGAGTTTTACAAACTTGCGCAAAACAGCGATTTTAAATCATTTAACCCAAGAGTTGTCCTAATCGTTGGAAAGATACAAGGTTTAACAGAAAAAGAAATGAAATCATTTGATCTTTTCAGGAACAGTATCAAAGATGTTGAGATTATCACCTATGACGAACTTTTTGAAAAAACCAAATTGATTCTTGGAGAATTTATTGAAACCAAAAATATAGAACAGGGTTGATTTCTATACCTCCATCATAATGCCAACATCATTGATTTTTATAAAACATGCTTTTTGTTAAGCACCCCGAAGACCGCCCACAGGGTATAAATAATAGTGAATTTTATATTTTCAATCTCTCTAATTCCTTCAGGAATTGTTGGGTACACCTGAAACAAAAACACAGATCGCAAGACATGGATCCTTCCCTTTTAATCTTTTTTCAATTGCAAATTATATGGCGGATCCGAAAAAATCAGATCAACAAAGTTGTTTGGTATATCCTTCAGTTTTTCAATTGAATCGCCTTGTACAATTGTATTTACCTGTTTATGATAATTCATAGTATTATTCTTTACTATAATATAGTATACATTGTAACCTATCCCACAGCTAACACCTTAAAATCTCATAGACAGTGATTTCTTTACAATTCTGATGGCATGTCATTTTTGGTTAATTCTTTCTCAGAACTACCATTATTTCTTTTTATCCCATCTTTATCATTTAGTTTTACAATAACTGGCTGCTTTAACCCTAATGCCCTACCAATCACAACAGCATGTCTCTCTTCTAATGTTGATAATGTGTTTGAATAATCAGAGCCAACATAATTTTCCAAAAATTGTTTTCCGGTATCATCAAAAACTCGTAGTGCAAATATAGTGTTGCACTGATTTAGAATACTTTTACTTATATTCGCCGTTCTTTGTGATATTATAAAACTTCCTAAACCATATTTTCTACCCTGCAAAATCACCTTCGCAGTTCCATTAACTGCATTTTTATCACCTTCATTTGCAATTGAACCCCATTCAGGTACTAATGAATGCGCTTCTTCAAACACAATTAAAACCTTTGCCTTATTTTCTTCCTCTAATCCATTATCCATCATTATTTTAAATACCTCTTCTGAGATAATCCTTGTTTTCTCTGCTTGGGATAATTCAGCAGTAATTACACGATAGCCGATTTTTTCTCCCTTACTAACCCTATGATAATCAGGATTAAATATCCTGACCCTCTTGTCTGACTCCCCTTCTATCTCCTGACTTAAAAAGCTTTTCAAGTCTTCCCTTAAGCACTCTCTGTACTTTCTATGATTTCCACTTTTATCAAGGATTTTTGGATCGCCCTCTCCGGCAATAAACTCAAGCTCATCATTGATCTCATTAAATGAATTTTTATCATCTGATTTTATAATATCCTCTTCTAAATAACTTACTAATTCTTTTTTATACTCATTCGTGATATCAAGACAAATAATCTTAACGCTTGTCTTATCAATTATTTTTTTAATGAGTTCAAAGGTTAAGCATGATTTTCCGATGCCCAATATGCCTAAAATTGCGGTATTGTGTGTGATAAGAGAGTCAATATCTCTGATAGGTATTTCAAAATTAGTTTCTGGAAGTTTACCAATGGCTAGTTGATCTTTTTTCCTTAACATGGTTTTATTAAAAAATATAGGAGTATAAATATTTGGTAGCCATTTTACAACATCTAATTCTTTCCTGTTTTCATTATAAAATCCTAATTTCCGAGCAATTCCAACTATATATCCGTGCATATCATGGTTTTCCAGTCTTTCTTCCCCAGTTCTTCCGTCAATGATTTGATACAACACTTCCTTATTGTATATCTTTGTTTTTAACACAGCCCCTTCCTTCAATTGACTGTGACTTTCGTCAGTTGGATCAAGCAGTGAATAAAATTTGATTTTATTTATATCTGACCCCTCAGCAATATATCCCATAAAATTATCTTTTTCTTTATAGAGATGGTTACTTTCTATTAGACTCTTTAAGCTCCCTTTCTTGATATCGCCAATATCTAAATTATAAGCGGCATTATCTGTTGTGAAAATAGTTCGTGATTTTTTTAAAAATACCTTATTTTTAAAACCATTCTTAAGATCAATCTTAAGCGCCTCTCCATTCTCTTCAAAAAGATACACCCAAATCCATTTTTTGCTTAGTAAATACTTTTCATTTACCACAATACCGACAACACTTTCATTTGAAAGGCTTTGTAGGCAAATATGAACCAACTTTCCTTTTTGTTTACAAACATCTTTATGCTTTGAACAATCAATTTCAACTTTGTATAAAAAAGGATTTTCACAACCAATAGCACTCCCCATGATATTTAGTTCTTCTTTGCGCCAAGAAAAAATTTCTGATACCCATAAAATAAACGGTTCAACGATCATTTCACCAATAAAGATAAGCCAAAAAGTCAGAAAAAATACAAATTCTACGGTACTTTCAGTGAAATATGAAAGTAATGTGAGTACATAAATAATTGAAAAAGCAATTTTTGATTGTCCAATTTTTGTAATGACATCATAAATTACATGTTGAGCTTTTTCACACACCTTAAACTGTGAAAACAGAATGGTCATAATTGCAAACACCAAAACTACAACACTCCCATATAACAGGTAATCGTAGCCAGTAAATGTTAATGTATCTTCTATTCCCAACAATGCAAGGATGATCGCTATTGAATTTGCAACTACATCAACAGGTTTAGTAAAATATGGTTCGGCAATATATGCTCCAAGGATTAGAAGCAATGCACCCGAAATAAAAAGAAGGTTATATTCATTATTTGATTGCAAAAAAGACCAATCGCCGCTGAAAAACCGGCATGCAACAATAAAAAGTAGAATATATAGAAAGGTGGCAAAAATCCTTTGTTTAATAGATAGATTTATTGTCTTTATCCTTTTTGACACACCTTTATAGTATACCATTTGTAAAAAAATATCGCAGTGATCCGACCTTAATACTCATCATAGAGAAGAGAGTCCAAATCATCCGTGATGCTGTCAAGGGTTTGCCCCACCTTTTTATTTCCATTACCCAACTGCACTTTTATTAAAAGCGCCATCGCTTGGTCTAATAAATCCCTTTCATCTTTTTTATTCAATACCTCCATATACCCTCATAATACAGCAAAATTTATCTCACTTTATACTTTCCAGCACCAAGAAAAACAAGATAATTCTTATCTCGCAAAAACTGTAGTTGCTGTCTAATTTTTGGTCTTATATTTACATTGTTAGGATGTTTTTCATTCAATATCTTTTCAAAAGAGTACATCTCTTGCAAAGTGAATTCTTTTCTGCCTAATGTATCTATGCAATACATAACATCCAACAGCCACCCTCTCAACTCTGCTTTCCGAGCATCTCTCAAGAACAAAGTTCTCTGCCAATTTTTCAAAACATTCCTCCTTTTCTCAACATACCCATCTTTGACATAAAAAATTTTTCCACTCTCAGAGATATTTTTCAGCAAGACATTACAACCAACCCAACCCACCCGTCTTGCATTCGAAGATAAGGGCTTCCTCTTCTTAATAACACTCGGAACAAAAAAGTGCTTTGGTATAACCATAAAGTTTTTAATTGAGTAGTCCGCAGGGTTATAGGTCAAAAAAAAGAAATGTGGATTATTGTGATTTTGTAGTCGCTCAATCATTGTTTTATACGCCCCATCCAACACCTCGCCACCAATAGCATTTTTCTTGCTTTTTAATTCATACTCCTCCTTGCAATTCCTACAATAGAAATCAGCTGCAGGTCGATTGTTTTCAAACGGGTATAAACTTCCTTCTCCGCAGTGCGGACAAAAGATTTCATTACCAACCCAGCGTTCAGACAAAAATCTAATTCTTTGTGATTCACTACTATATTTCTCTACCTCCTTCTTTTGTGTGTCAAAAAATACCTGCATATGTATATAGTACTCACCTTTTTACTCTCCTCTGCCGGCAAAGCGGCACTACTGCGGGCGATAGACCACAATACCTGGCTTGTTCTTGAGATAGGTGAGGAAATCGTCATCAAGAACTTGTTGCGCTCGCTACTGCATAGACAGAATAACTTCCTTGCCCATTTTAAATTGACCAGCATGATGTGGCACAACCACTTTTTGCTTACTCCATTTGCTATAAATTTCTCGTATCTCTTTACAGTCGTCATAGGAAACATATACATGCTTATCACACCCTCGCAACAATTTTTCTATCTTCGCATGATCTTCAAGTGTATATATACTCAAATACAAGGACGGGCCTTTTTCAACATACGGTGGGTCTACATAAAAGATTGCTCTCTCCTTTGGCAGATTATTGATTGTTGACAAATTTAAAAAATCTTCCGCATCCTTGTTAAAAATTCTTATTTGCTTTTTATATTCTCCAATTCTTTGTACCCGCCTTGCAATTTCCCTTCGGTTGAATCTACAATCAAGGAGATATGCACCTGACTGCTTCCTCCCCCCAATAGGTCCGCCAGAAATAATACCAGAAAATGTTGTCCTATTTAAAAATAAGGTTGAGAATCCCAGAGTAAATAAATCAACGCTATCTTTTTTTGATTGAATAACTTTCTGTTTGTCAAATTCATCAAGTGTAATTAAAGTTTTCATAATTTTCCGCACCAATCGTTCATTCTCATTGCGAACAGAGTGCCAAAAGGCATAAATACTTCTATCAATATCATTTAAATATATCTTTCCGACCATTCCAGACAATAAAAGTTTTATAGCAGCTCCCGCGCCACCACAATATGGCTCAACAAACATAGGGGATTGTATGTCCTTCTTTTTCAAAATATCAGCAAAGTATCCGCTAAACTTTGCTTTTCCTCCAGGATACCTGAGTGGAGATTTACTCATCTTCTTTTGAGTGTGTTATTTTTAGCATTGCACCTATGATGATAGACATGGCGACTATCTGCTCAATATTTGAGGAGCTTGAGTACTGATGCGCCCCCGTTTGAAGCAGCTGAATCAATTTTTTAGAGTTGCTAACTGAATAATTGGAAAGTGTTGTCCTCTCATCTTTCGTCAAAACTTTTTTTGCCTCTTTAAAGTTTTGCTTAATGTATGAATCTATTTTTCCACCCTTACCCATCGCCGCCTCCACCAGAACCCTCAATGACATCCGTATCAAATTTGGAAAAGTTGTTGAGAGATCATCCCTTCTACTCTTGTAAAATTCATACAGGTCCAGTATATCACGATACACATCGTTTGCTGCACCCTCTTTCAGAGAAAGCGAAGGTCCAAAAAATTGAGGTCTTTCGGTTTTTGTTCTCTTTGTTTTTCTTTGACTTGGCAAAGAGGGGTTTTCAATTTTTGGAAATATAACAGGTGCTGAACCTTTGGATCTAAATCTTTTTAATGACAATGTCTTATCGTTAGAAAGAGGTGTCTGCATATCGTATTTATGCTCACCTCTTGATCCTATTGTTCCTGACTTTTTCAACTCAACAATTTTTTTCAAAATCTTCTCTGCATCATTACCAGAATACATGGATACCAACACACCATCCGAACCAAAGGAAAACCCTATATCCTCGAGATTTCCTTCAGTCAGAATATCATTTTTCATAATATTTTCATTCAAAAAAGAATGCTGGCTTATTAACCCTGTCGCCTCCTCAAACTTCAGAAACAAACTCTTCTCCTTACCACGATGAATGTGCTCAAAATAATCTCTATCCAGCTGTTTCCATGACCCGCTGTTTACATGCTTTCTCTCAATATTATTTAATGCTGTTTCCTCATCACACACATTGCATGGTATCCGCTTCATGTTTTTCAAGTTTTCTGGCTCTGATGTCGGAAAAAGGGACCTTTCAATCTCACTACTCCACTCAGGGTGCTGAAGGTATTTAATTATAGCCACTCTTCTATTGCCGTCATACACAATGTATCTTTTACCGCGCAGAACAACCGTTGGCAACTCACTTGTGTCATAATATGCCCCCATCTCTCCAATGAGCTTTGTCAAATTCCACTTTTTCTTGTCATCCTTCACTGCTCTACTCAGTATCTCAAAATCAGACATGCCATCTTGAATGGGATCTCTTGGGTTTTCACTCCAGAGCTTAAGATCCTCAATTTTTATTTCTTCTATTCTCTGATTGGGCTGCATGTGTTCTACAGTATACAAGATTACCTATTTACTGCAAGGGCTTAACTACTGCGGACGATAGACCACAATACCTGGCTTGTCCTTGAGATAGGTGAGGAAATCGTCATCAAGAACTTGTTGCACTCCTTCTCGAGAGGAGGCATGGCGGAGGTAGATGCCACGATCATTGTTGATAAAAATACCAGTGTGCGTCACATCAAGGCCGTCAAGATCAGTATAGATGCCGATGTAATCGCCAGTGCGGAGTCGTTGGAGCACCTCATCAGTAAGAGCAACGGTTGGTATGTAGGTGATGGTGCGTGGCACTATTGGAATCCCCTCCAGAAAAACACTGCCATCTTTTTTCTGATTCAACTGCTTTGCAACGGATACTGCCGCATCACCACCAACCTCCCCGGTCACATCAGAAACCTGAGCATGGTTATATTCCACCCAGTCAGAGAAAAAGTGGTTGCGTCCTTGAAAATCCAAAAACCCATCCTTATACCGAGTACTCAATAATGACCATACAAACGCGCCATACGAACCTGATTGACGAGCCGCCTCCACATAGTCAAGGTAGGTGAAGCAATCCAGCCCGGCAAGGTTAACCGTAAGATACTCAGAACCGTCCTCGTCTCCGGTAAGCGTATTACCCATATACGGCGTACCCAAAAATTGCTCCGAGATGAAGGAAACTTGGTCGCCAACAGCAGACAAGCGCGCGGCTGACCGTATAATATCGTCCAACGCTTCCGGCGTCCAATCTCCAAGATCAGTACGCATAGTCCGTATTGCATCTTTTACTTTTTTCTGAACAAAAGAAGGATCTTCCGGAAAGGTGGGGACCCCATCTTCATAGGTTTCAATGTCAAAAACAGCACGAGCAAACACATACATCCCCCAACCGATCGAACCAACCAACACGCAAGACACCAGGAACACAAGAGTACGCTTCATAAAGTACTATCAGTATACCGCAATGGGAACAAACCAAGCACACCTACCGCCGCTTAATCAAATAGGTAATCGGCGTGGCAAGGATGGGGACAAGGCACTTGATAAGCCAACCAGTAATGGTAATCGTGAGGAGGGTCTCTAGTGAGACATTGCCGTAAAAGGCAATCGGGTAAAAGAGGATGCTATCTGCCGCCAACGCAATGATAATCGCCGCGTTGTGCCTGAGCCAAAGCAACTTCCCTTTTGTCAGGTCACCAATCTTTCGGTACAGGTAGATAGTTATCTGCTGCGCAACATAGTAGGTGATGATGGTGCCAAAAACCATCCTAACACTAATGTGAAATAGTATAGCGAGCGCATCGGACATTTCGGCGGTCTCCAGTGACGAAGGTATACTGGTGCCGAGATACAGCAACGCAAGCAACACAACAAGTGAAAAAAGGCCAATATGCATCATTCTTTTCGCCTCGGTTTTGCCGTATCGCTCGTTCACCATGTTTGTTATCACAAAAACAGGCGCAAAAAATAAAGCACTTAAGCCAACCATTGTCCCGAACAACTGCACAATCTGACCGGCAAAGATGACGGTGAGGACAATATTCATAACAAGCGTTACCGCAAGATACAACTTGCCAAACCGCCATGCGAGATATATGAAAAACAAATCTATACAGATAACGCTCAAAAATAAAAGTTCAGTGATCATACAACACCCTTTTCAATAGTATACTATACACACCTCAGCTAAAACAACACCTTTCCAGAACTACGGTATACTATGAACATAATTCCTATTACTTGTATATAACTATTTATGCGCATGAAAAAAAATGAATCATACATTGATTACACAGCACAAACACTCAAAAGAGTGTGGGGTCGCCTGGTCGGTATTGACTTCGTATTTCTGGTAGCACTGCTACTGACACTGTTTGCTTTCCTTGCCCCACTGTTCGCCACCGGCATAATGGCAGCAGTGGGTGATATAAACACCACGGACTACGCAACGATAGAATCAGGAGGCAGTGACGCACCGCTACAAGGACTGACAGCACTACCGTCAATCGGCACCATCAGTGTGGTGATTGTCATGCTGGTGGTAGTGATGATAATTGCCCTATTCTCTACTGCGGCCAAAGCACGGGTATTGACACACAACACTTCATTCGGTGAGTCCATAAAGTTCGGTATTATTCGTGGGATAAAATTACTTCCCGTGATAATACTTGCCAACATCCTCAGTTTCGTAGCAAGCATCCCGAGCATGCTCCTACTGTTCGGAGGAATACAATCCCTGTCTGACGCTACAACAACAGGCGTGATACTTCTGGTGGTTGCAGCGATACTCCTCCTGCTACCCTTCATTATATTTTTGCGAACCATCTTCATACTCTTTATATGGGCAGAAGATCAAAGCAAGGCAGCATGGACGATCATTAAAGAATCATTCGCCCTGACAAAAAAAGATGTATCCTGGCTACTACTGCTATTCATACTGCTCTATTCTACTATCGGAATCCCAATACAAAAACTTTTCGATCTCGTGGGAGACATAGGAGGAGCACTACTCAACTTTGCGCTAACCATAGGAGCCCTGACACCATTCTACTTCTCTGTGCTATACATACTCTACGAATACGCAAAAAAACATACCAACGCCACAAAAAAGAAAAAGGGTGCATAAGATATGACTGAAACACAGACATTGAAAAATGGTATTACGGTGCTACTAAGTACGGATGACCGAGCAGAGACGGCATGCGTGCTGGTCGGCGTCGCAATCGGCGCAAACAATGAAGAAAAAAACGAATACGGCTTGGCACACTTCTTTGAACATATGTGCTTCAAGGGGACAAAAACCTACCCCACAAATCAAGAGCTGGTAACCCGTATGGATGAATCAGGATTAGTAGCAAATGCGTATACCGATCGGGAATACACCGCCTACCACATGTCCGGACGAGCAGAACGGCTCCAGGACATGCTCCACCTAACTGCTGATATTTTCTTATACTCCCTATTCCCCGCAAATGAACTGGACAAAGAGAAAAAGGTGATCATTGAGGAAATAGCGATGTATCGTGACGATCCGCCATCACGAGCATTTGACGAGGTAAATCAATCACTCTTCCACGACACCGCCGCAGGACACCCAATCTTAGGAACGGAAGAATCAGTCGCCTCATTCTCCAGAGATAACTTCACGCACTTTCTCCAAAAACATTACACGGCAAAAAACACCATCATCTCTATTGCCGGAAAGTTTGATCGTGACAGCACGCTACAAAAATTAGAAAAACTATACAGCGACACAAGGCAAGGTGAACAATCCGCACAGGCAACCGTATCACCAACAGCACCAAAAGAAACCCATCGCTCCATCGTACGCAACGACCTAGAGCAAACACATATCGTCATAGGCGGCTACACCCCCTCATACAACAGCACAGACCGCCACACAACCGAAGTGTTTGATGTTATCTTCGGCGGCTCAATGAGTTCCCGCCTCTTTCTCCGAGTGCGAGAGAAGTTGGGCGCATGTTACACCATCAAAACGCTCATTGACCTCATGACCCACACTGGAGAGTTCGCCATCTACACCGGCATCGGCGGAAAGCGAACAACAGAGGTGATGGGAGCAATCGCTGATGAATGCGCCATAATCAAAAAAACACCCGTACCAGAAGCAGAACTCAAAAAAGCCAAAGAATTTCTACTCGGGCTCAACGCCGTACAACAAGAAAGTAAGAGTGCCATCGCAAGTGAACAAATGCATGCCTACGCCCAAAGCGGCACACCTGAAAACAACGAAGAGTATAAGCGAAACATCCTCGCCGTCACAGCCGACGATGTACAACGCATCGCCAACAGCATACTGGACAACAAAAAACTCACCACCTGCTATGTCTCCAACACAGAGATACCCGAAACCATCACCGAGAACTTCTACAGTGGATTCTAACCTGATCTCACACCAGCGCTTGTTGTTTCGACGCCGCACAGCGGTATCAACCCAAACTTTTAGCGGTGCTATATTATTATGAATACACGCCGTACGAGCACTTGGGCAAGTCAATGCAAAGCAGAGGATAACCCCAACTATCGTACCAATTACAACAATGATAGCCAAAACCTTAATCTGAAAATTGTTTTTAACTTGAACCCACTTTGATTATTCATATACTACACCAAACCAACAAAAACTGCAAGAAACAAAAAACGAGCGAATGGTTTTCGCTCGTTTTTTTTTATTATATTCATTATATCAAACGGATGTATGCGCTTTTTTAGTTATTGTGCTTCAGATTCGGATTTACATTCGTTACCCCATTAGCATCTGGTAACCGTAACAGAAAGAAAGGAGAATCAAAGCACAAAGAGGCACAACAATAAATAGACAACTCTTCCACACTTTTTTCAAAACTATTACCGCAAAACACAAAAAGTTTGATTTCCAGAGATCAGTATGTAGCAACATGAAAATAGAAGCAACAAAGACAAAAACCACAGAAACAGCAACCGAAGAAAACAAAAAAGGGTTTTCCAGAAATATATCCCTATGAAACATAGTAATGTAATCTGATACCATGCCTCCTGACAATCCAAGAAGTACACCCACCACCATAAGGGCGATTTCTTTCGAGGTGAGTTTTTCTATTTCTGTTTCATTAGGTACATCATTCATAACAATATTCTAACACAACACCATAAAAATCACAAGAAAAACTCACCACCTGCTATGTCTCCAACACAGAGATACCCGAAACCATCACCGAGAACTTCTACAGTAGTGGATTTTAGAACACACCACATATCATTCCTAAAAATTTTAACCAAGTAGTTAACTTTTCAAAATTTTCAAGCGTAGCCGTAATTCAGAAACAGATTTTTCAAATGTTGAAACATTTTCCTTTGGAACCCAAGCAGACCCCAACACAAAGAAACGATCTCCAACACCGGATTCGTCGCAAGTAACAAACATACAACACAAACTAAGAAAGCTTAGCTTTTAAACTTTGTATATTCTCCTGGTAAGAATCTTCTGCGGGACCAAACATCTTGATGTTCTCAATCTCTCGATCAATAAAATGACGCAATATCTCTCTTTCCTTATTAGAGACCTGAAGATTTTTTTTCTTAAAAAGAGATAAAAACATAGGACTACAATATTCTTAACAGTATATGCACACCCCTATACTACACTCACCCTGCTCAAATCTAACCTCCTATGTGGATATTGTCACGCTCACCCTCTCCGCCCCTGAAAAACCAGTACATATTTTTAATACGCCAATACCCACATAAATAGACCTCGCCCACACACATAAGACAATCGGTGTGGAAAATTGCTTGACTTTTTTCGGGGTTAACAATACACTGAAACTGGTCGGCGGGCTTATGTCTAACTGCCCTCTAAGCGAATGGCAGGTACCGCTTTGCGGAAGCTGACCTCAAAAGAAGATCAAGATCTCAAAAATTTGAGGTCTTTTTTTGATACCCGCAATCACAATATTATAAATCTGAAAACTGTATAATCCCAGACCCTTTGATATTACCATCTGAATTTTTATTAAGACAGCAAGAAATTTTTTCCGCCACTGCTTACACTCTATTGTCTTTTTGTTTTTGATTCTTCTCACTTTTCGTTACAGCCATGGCAAGTGCAACTACCCATCCAACAAAAGTCCACCCAAGGAATAGGTTTACTATCGCTATGGCATCAACATTGTGGTGCTTTGCATTGAGCGCACAGATAGTTGGTAGGAAGTAAAGTATACCGACAATCGCAAGTACTAAAAACCAACCAAATCCATGAACCGCTGCCATAATTGCAACATACGGTAAGCCAACAAGCACAGCAACTTTTGTATAATTTTTCATGTCTAATTTATTAGGTGGTCCACTATCATCAACAAAAAGTATACCACGAATTGTAAAAAACATATCCGTAATATCCAAAAACTCACCACCTGCTATGTCTCCAACACAGAGATACCCGAAACCATCACCGAGAACTTCTACAGTGGATTCTAACCTGATCTCACACCAATACTTGTTTCGACGCCGCACAGCGGCATCAACCCAAACTTTTAGCGGGTAAAAAATTACATTCGCCTCCGGAAGAGGTATGCTACGCGCAATATAAGCATTAGCAGGTCCAATCAGAGTACAAAGGATGATAAGGAATACTGCAACCCGTTCGCTGATTGTTAATTTTAACAATAGATTTGATTCTTTTTAGTATAGCACACAAAAAGTAATATAAGACAAGACCTACAAAATGGTGTCGGCAGATACTTCAGGAGGTTTGAGTACTGTCAGCCAATAACTGCCATAGCAATAACACCGATGCAGGCAACGCCAATCACAACAAAGCTGGCAAGCCAGTAGAGACGACGGAGTGTTTCTCCCTGTCGTTTTGCGTATAAAGTTTCTTCTGTTGATGATTCCTTTATCACACGCCAAAACAAATTCAATATTTTTTTTAAGTAATACATACCTATATGATACTTTTTAGTATAGCACACAAAAAGTAACATGAGACATTAGATTCGGATTTACATTCGTTACCCCATTGCCATCTGGTAACCGTAACAGAAAGAAAGGAGAATCAAAGCACAAAGAGGTACAACAATAAATAGACAGCTCTTCCACACTTTTTTCAAAACTGTTACCGCAGAACACAAAAGGGTTGATTTCCAGAGATCAGTATGTAACAGCATGAAAATAAAAGCGACAAAGACGGAAACCACGAAAACAACAACCAAAGAAAATCCAAAAGGGTTTTTCAGAAATATCTCCTTATGAAACATAGTAATGTAATCTGATACCATGCCTCCTGACAATCCAAGAAGTACACCCACCACCATAATGGCGATTTCTTTCCGGTTGAGTTTTTCTGTTTCATTAGGTGCATCATTCATAACAATACTCTAACACAGCACCATAAAAATCACAAGAAAAAACGAGCGAATGGTTTTCGCTCGTTTTTTGTCTAATGTTGCCAAAATCAACCGATCAAGAATTACTTACATTTCGCATTGGTACCAGTTGCTTGAGGCCTACCCTTATGCTTGCCAAGAAACCCCTTGCTATCAGCGCAATAAATATCGTCTTCGGTGGCACCAGTACCATCCGCCGTAGGTAAAGCACCCCAAATCACCCAATCAGTGTTACTTGAGAAACAACAAATCTCCCCTGCCGCAGCATTCGCATTGCTCGATCTTGCGGCGGCCTGCGTTAAACCGCTTGCAGCGATCAAATCACCTTGCTCACATGTTCGTGTATTCGTCCACTCCCAACCATCTTTTTCACCAGAAACCCTGCCATATATGCCGTTGCACAACGCCTGCCCAGAAAGTTTTGTGTTTATCGCCACCTCAGAATACGCCAAGGTTCGCATACTGGACACACTCAACCGCACACTACCTTCAGTCGCACTGTTTGTCTGACTCCCCAGCACAACAAGAACAGTGGCTGCCAATACTCCAATAATTGCAATCACAATCAAAAGCTCAATCAAGGTAAAACCCCCTACTGCATTCTTTTGTCTTGTCTGTCCAATATTCAGCATACAGTACAAACTATTTTCTACTGACAGGATGTAGGATTATCCGACGACCGCCCATCCGTCACTTTCGTAGACGCACTTCCACTGTCTGCCTGCAACTCTACCTCACCTGTAAACCCAGAACTATCAGCGCAGTAAACATCTTTTTCGGCGCCAGTACCATCCGCCGTAGGCAGAGCACTCCAAATCACCCATTTGTTACCATCAGCCGAGCAACAAATCTCGCCGGACTTTTCTTTCGTTGTAGAATCATCAGCACTGCAAATGACAGGAGTACCGCTGATGGCATCATTAACTACACTAGCCTTCCATGTCCAATCTTCTTTTTCACCAGAAACCTTACCATATATATACGAACACAACTTAGTACCACTAAGGTCATTTCCTTTTGATGGCGATGTTGCCTCAACAGTCGCAAGCGATCGAACAGACGATACACCAATTTTTAGTGAACCTTCTTTTGCGTGATCTGTCTGACTTCCGAGCGATACCACCACCGTCGCCGCCAACACACCAATGATAGCGATAACAATGAGCAACTCAATCAAGGTGAAACCCCTATTTCTATTATTATTTTCATTATTCATAGTATTAAAAAAATTATTATAATTACTAACAATACCAGTATATACCCCACCCCACCCCACCTAAAATACCTGTGGATAACCAAATACAAGCATTTACTCCTCAAAAACTCTTTACATCTTGCCTCTTAAACATCGCCATAAAGATGTCGCTCCCTCGCTTTTTGTATATCTTCTTCGTCTACCTGTACCAGCCCATCATTTTCAAAAAAATCCTCCATCTGTATCTGCTTCACCTGCCCAACACCATAGTCACGCACACCATGCTTTTTCCACGCCTCAAATGCATGCACATTCTCCCCACCATTCCCTTCTATTAAATCCTTCGCCGAAAGATTTCCATATTTCCTCACCACATAGTCAGCACATTCTTTGTCAAAATCTGAAAGGTAGTCGTATTCCATTGGCACATCTTTCGCAGAAACTTCTGTGTTGCATGTTTCTATGTACTCTCCCGCATAGTCCAAAGCAGACCCGTCAACCCAGCCATCATCAAACCTGATAATATTTGCAGTGACAGACGGTGCCGGCCCATTTTTCATCGCAACATACCGATCCTTTGTTATGGTCTCACCGTCTCGTCGCAACTTATAGATATCAGAAAGCGCCACGAGTTTTACTAATTTCAGAGATTCACACCTCCCACCCAACTGATCAAGGATATATCGTATTAACTGCACCCGAGTAACAACCTCATCGGACAATACTTCTGTTTGATTCATTACAGACAGTATACCCCATACAAAAATATGCTAAATAGTAGGTCCAGCCCGTCAAACCGTGTCTAGCAAAGGTTGGGTTTCAGTACTTATGAACCGTATCTTTACTGGCGATGCATTTGTTCAACACCCCTTTAATTGCATCGTGGCTGTACTCCTTCCTACTCCGAATAACCAGCAACTTTGTGTGAGTATTAATACACATCCACTCCAAACGGCTGTCTCTTTCAATTCGCTTCTGATTAGTGTAGTGTTCCTGTCCATGTAACTCAACCACCATCACGATCTCTCCAGTTTTTCTAGAGAAAATAACAAAGTCAATGTGTCTTGATCTAATATAGCCACGGTCGCGCCAATCAATTGCTGTCCACACATCCTCCCAACGCACCTTGGAGAACAAATCATATGCCTCGTTGTTATGTATAATGCGATACAGGCAATCATACAGCAATCGTTCATTCCTCGTAAAGAAATATTGCTTTTTTCGCACATGCGGCACATACACATCCGGTACTTTGGATATTTTTTTAGGCGACCGCTTCTTTCTAAACACTAAAAAAAGAAGAAAAAGTGTGATAAAAAATAGTAGCAGTTCCATAGTAATATTTATGCACTCATTATGCTAAAACTATCCCTTTTCCTTGCAATATCTGTCGCAGGTTGTTGAGGCAAGACATGCTTTGAGAATTATATACAATTATATACATAGTATGCCAAATAAAAAATCTATAAAGCAATATAAAACGGAAAATCTGCTAATAATGGCTTATGGGTCTAATTTTATGCATACCCCACACCCACCTATAATCACCACCTCATACGAAAGGCAAAACCCGCACTAAGGGCGCTTGGCGAACGCTCGAGCATCTTTTGCCGCCATAGTACGCACTTGGTCAATCCATTTCTCCCGCCCCTCGTCTGATGACCCTCGGGTTGGACCAAAACTGGTAGTAACAACCGGCTTTACCCCGCAAGCGCGAAGGATACCCTTCGACAGCTCATTAGTGTAGGAACCAATAGTACACCAGAGGAGGAAGGGATGCGCCGATCCAACGATATTAATAATCCGACCACTCCTTCCGGTGAGAAGCGGCGTAAAGGTATCATTTTCAAAAGAGAAAGCAAACTGTGGTAAGAATGCTCGATCAAACAGCCCTTTCATTTTTGCCGGCATGGTATTCCACCAATTCGGATACACAAACACAAGATGGTCTGCGAGGGAAATTGCCTGCTGAAACTTTAAGAGATCTGGCTCCAATTCCTGAATCTCCTCATACCCCTTATGCAACACGGGATCAAAATCCATTTCTTCAATGTTAAATCGCATCACCTCAGCACCCGCTTGCTCTGCCGTACAGTGGTAGGCATTGCTACACGCATATGAAAATGATGTCGGCACTGGGTTCGCGTTCAGGAGAAAAATTTTTGTTTTTTGTGTGCTCATAAATATATGGTTGTTAGTATTTTACCTCACCCTGCATCAATGGGGCGCACAAAATGCCGCAGGGCAAGAAACACGAGTTGGAAAATCCCAAAGAGTGCGAAGTACAGCACCGCCGCATCAACAACACCAGTCGCCTGCACACCCACTGCGCTGTAATAAGAGTGATACGATGCCAAAAAGTACCACCCCGCACCAATTGCCGGTGCAGCGTAGTCAACAGGAAACACCTTACGCCACCGAGTCATACCAAACGCTATAACTGCATTCACTGTCAGCACGGCCGCCTTCACACCATACTCATACCAGACCTCTGGAACACCATCAAGAATACCAAATATAATAATGTAGAGTGCCACCAAGATTGCAAAAAAGATATGAAACAGGCGGAGAACAGTATAGATACTTTGAATAAGTGCCTGCCCTATCCCCTCTTGCGGATACCCAAATCGCAAACCAATGCCATACGAAATGACAGCCAAGGTAGACACACCGAGCAGTACCCCGACAAGGTAGTTTTCAATCAACGAAAGAAAAGTCACGGGAATCTCCATACATTAGGTAGTATGCCCCATTTTTTTCAACAACTCCTGCATCTGCGGTTGATACTTCCGCATCACCGACGCAGCGGCGAGCATCTCATCTTGCCCACTCTTCTTTTTCTCCTTTACCTCCTTCGCAATTTTTTCAAACAAATCTGGGTTTTCTTCAAACATACGCAGAAACACCTTCCGCTGCTCTTCCGGCATATGCTTCAGTTGATTTTCTAGCATTTTTTTAGTCAAAAATCCTTTTATTCCCATAGTACACTAAGTATACTACACAATTATATTGCCATGTAGTATACTGACCTATGTTGGGCCCGTAGCTCAGTTGGCTTAGAGCACCGGTTTTGCACTCCGGAGGTCGCAGGTTCGAGCCCTGTCGGGTCCACTACACAAACCATTCATTACTTCACCACCTTTCACCAGCACCAGTCCTACGACAAGTGCACCTGAAAGGCAAAAGAAAATGATGGGTGAGATGGGGCGAGAGAACTCTTGCAATCCGTCAAGTTTCCGCTTGCCTGCCTTGCGGAAACGGCGGATTTCCTTCGCCCGGCGGATTATTATAATTTTGGTATAATAGTTATGTTCATGTAAAACTTGTGCTTACCTCTCTTCAACAATCTTTTAAAAAATTAAAACCAAGAAAAAATTGGTCTTTCCGTGATGTGGGGAGATCAGAAACAACGGCTTTTACTCACAGTTATCACCGTTACCCTGCAAAATTTATCCCCCAAATTGTACAAAAATTAATAAAAGATTATGCACCTAATGATGAGCAGATTATATGTGATCTTTTTGGTGGTTGCGGCACGACCCTGGTGGAGGCAAAAATGTTGGGTCACAAAAGTATTGGTTTTGATATAAACCCCATTGCAAAACTTATAACTCAAACAAAAACTACCCCTATTAAACCTAAAACGCTAACCAATTACAAAGACAAGTTTTTAACATATTATAAAAGCACTCCTTTAACCTTTTCAGATAGACACGGGCGAATCAATTATTGGTTTGACGAAAAAACGGCTCAAGAGTTAGAAAGGATTTATTTTGCAATCAAGAAAATAAAAAACCATAATGTCAGGCGTTTTTTTCTTTGTGCTTTTTCACACAATCTTAAGAATTGTTCACGCTGGTTGATGAAGAGTATTAAACCAACGATAGACAAGGATAAAGATATCCCTAATGTAAAAGAATCATTTTTACGCCACCTTGACTCAATGATTAAGAAAAATGAGAAGTTTTATTCTGAACTTGTTGAATCCGGCAATGAAAAAGTTTCTGCAAAAATGTATCGTAGAGATTCTACAAAAAAACTTCCTCTTGAATCCGGCTGTGTTGACCTAATTATCACTTCACCCCCATATGTTACTTCATATGAATACGCTGATTTACATCAACTATCTTTGCTTTGGTTTGGTAATGATCCAAAACACTTTAAAGGATGGAGCAGGTTTAGTGATGAATTTATTGACTTTCGTAGAAACTTTATTGGTACAAGTTCAAAGAGAAGAAAAACCGGAGAATTCAATAGTACCATTGCAAAATCAATTGTAAATGACTTATCACAGGTTAATCAATCACTCGCAACAGATGTTGCGAATTATTTCTTGGATATGAAAAAAGTTTTTGGAGAAATGTATCGTATTCTTAAAAAAGATGGCAAGGCATGTATTATTATTGGTAATACTAATTTACGAGGTGTTGCCATACTTAATGCACAAGTCGCTGCAGAGCAAATGCAACATGCCGGATTTGAAAAGGTTAGGTTTATTAAACGAGAAATTCCCAATAAAATGATAACTCCATGGCGCGACATAGAGACAGGAAAATTTACAGGAAAAGATAATCCTTCAAAGATAAGAGCGTACGAATATGAATATATCGTGGTGATGGAAAAAATTTAACGAATTAATTTTTTGATATCCTGAATTGTTATCTTTGATGCAGCACGAATTGATTTCTCAAAAACAATATCTCTTTCATCTCGATCGCTATCACTAGTGAGATTAAGATCCCTAAACTCAAGAAACATCCAAATTGAATCCCTGTAAATCTTCTTTATCAGAAGAGTCTTTGCAATTTCTCTTTGTTCGCCAGGTATCTCTCGCAAATCTTCAAACGGATCAGAATCAGTATTGATTCTGATTTTTTTCAACTCTGTCCAAGATGGAATTCTGGCGATAACCTCTTGATCCCATTCTGGGGTATGATGCTGCCATTTTGTTTTATCTACCACTTCTATCTCCGGCAAATCTACCTCTGGATTATTTTTGTCTCGAATAATTTTTACCGGTAATGAGAAATCAAAGTGTTTCTCCCTATCTTTTACGGTTATGTCTATATTTTCTACTTTTTTTATTTCCTTTCCTGTGTATTGCATTTGAATAGAAAGAATTCCATCCTTAAGTTTTGGTGTACTGTTGTCAAGATCATTATGTTTTTTAAAAATTATGGTACCAGGGGCTTCATCTCGACTGATATAATCATTATCCGCATCTGTTTTTATGCGCAAGGATGTCTTTTTTCCTATTACAATTTTCACCTCTTCAGGTGGTTTAAAAAATGTTGGAAATCTCTTTCCGTTATAGGGAACTTTTTCTTTATATAAAATATTAATTGTTCTTGTTAATTCAATGTCTTTGGACGGTACACTAAGAGAAAAAATCAATGCTTCTTCTTCAGGTGGCTTTGTTTTTTCTTTTGGATCTACACGAAAGGTGGTTATTCCATTTCTAAACGATAAAAAAGTAATGTCAAAATTTTCTGATTTTTCCCAATCATACTCACCTCTATCCTCTTGCCGTTCAAACAAATCCGTATCAGCACCGGTATCAAAGGATATTCTACAATATGAATTTTCTTCAATTTCTCGTGGATTTGTGCCCAGAAGATTAAATTTTTCAGGGAGATATGTTCCCTGATATTTCGAGTCAATCTTTGGTGGCGTATATGTTTGCCCTTTTTTAACAGGAAAATCAACTCCGATATTAAAAAGTTCTTTTAATTTCGGTTGGTTTTCAACTTCTTTTAGTATTGCTTTTTTGATATCCCTATCTTCAATTTTAGTATCCGAGTTTAGTCCCAGTCTCCCGTATTCTTTATCAAGGTCTTTAAAATCTTCACCGGAAAAGAATACCTTTAATCTATTAAGAGTTGTCTTTGTTGTCGCATTGTTCTTAAATTTTTCTCTTCCTGAATGAAGCATTTTGGCAACTGCAGGACTAATTGTTGAAATATCAATAAATGCTATAACATATGGAGACAGATCAATTAAACCACATTCATTTTTAAGCCAAGATTTAGTTTCCGCATGCAAAACAAGCCCATCCTTTATGAAGAAAACTCGTTCAGACATATCTAAGTACGATTTGATTTCCCCTCCTTCAGCCTCTGCCTTGTGTTTTAATATAAAAAGATTTATCTCTTTTTTGCCAATCTCACCAAGGTCAATAGGAAGTGCTTGGGGGTATCCACTCCGCAGTATATCTTTTCTTCTAATCAGTTTTTCTTTTAATCCAAATATTGTATAGTTATCATCACCTTTATAATTTCGTAATTCTTTTAAGTAAATTGGTAAAGGAGAATTGGGAAGTTTCTTTTCAATAAATTCATTAAAGCCACGAAAAATAATATTCCCTCCTTTTGCAAGCTGATAATCATATAATTTAATTACACAACCCTCCTCAAATTTATAATCATCTATTTTTATCACCTCATCCATAGGAAAAGAAAAAATATTTTCTGTATCTTTCTCGACAAGATATTCATAAACATATTTTTCTGAACTTTCATCAAAGCGCATTCGCACAACCGTAAAACCAAAGTGGTCGTGATTACCATCTTTTTTATCTCCATTTTTTAGAGAGCTGCGACACAAAACAAGTTGGAGATAATTAAAATCATATTTTTCAGGCGCTCCTGCAAAACCAAGAGGGCTTGAACCACCCTGATTATATGTTCCGTATACAAAAGGAATTCTTTCTTTTGTATTTTCATTAAGGCTAAGGATGGTTTTTTTAATCATGTTTGGCTCTTGCCCTTCACCTTTATCTACAATTGTTATTGTTGGTCTGTCTTTTTTTCCTTCAGCAGTAATACGCAACCATTCTTTGGCAAACTCTGATCTTTTTTCCCTAATTTTTTCTCTGCCTCCAAAGAAGCGCTCAACTGCTTCATCTACTGTTTTTGGTGCAACACTTTTATCATAAGGATCAATCCCTTCCTCATAACATCTTCTCATCAGAATTGCGTCAATTGAATTTGTAACTTTCTCCATCAATGCGTTTTCTGCTTCCCTCATTTGTCCTTCTACTGTTCCTACATTGTTTGAGCGTCCACCATAAGGAATCCACGCTTCCTTATCAAGGCGTTCTTTCTGAATAATCTTTTCAAGTTCTTCAGAAGTTTGACATTTGAGTAAGTCTAAAAGTATTTTTTTATTTTTCCTGTGATTCATAAACTGAACTTTTTATTATTTCTCGGATAATGGAATTTACTCTTAACACCTCTTACAGCGTTCTCAATCTCAGAGAATATTTTTTTCACCTCCTCCTCAGAGTAATGGTAGGCACTTCTGTTGGAACAATGTCCAAGCGTATTGAGTGTTTTCAATACGGAGTTTGTGCGTGCCGTCGCCAGCCGTCTGAATCGTTCCTGTTTTTCCTTGGATTTCTCCATACGCTCGTATTGTAGCAGATGCTTTTGAAAATAGCAACATTATATACTAAATATAGTACTGTGGTAATAAATATAGTGTTTCTGTTTAATACAGGGAAATGATATACCAAAGTAAGAGGTAATTTGCTACCATAATGATATGCTTACATATTTAGGTTCATGTTTCGGCAAACCGGATTGCAGGTTTATGTACTTAGATTCAAACATAATGTCCCACCTGGCAGATTGGGGTAATTATTTTTTTAAGAACGGTGCGGATGACGATTTCTTAACCTTTGTACAAGAGAAAAACCTGGAGCATTTGATGAAAGATTTTGGGTGCATGAGCCATCTTTTTTCGCACCTTATTTCCAATGCATACGGATGGCTAGAGTTTGTTGTATCACAACAAACCTATGAAGAATTAGCTCTGAGAAAGAAAAACCGTGAACAAACAATGATGTACTTTTTTGATATGCTGCATAGTCACACTGACAGTGTGTTAAAGCAGAGGAGTAAAACTGAAATAAAAAAAGCATATGAACTATCAAAGAGAGCGGATAATGAAATACCAGAAAACGGCATGTTTTCAAAAAAGATAGAACTGTTATTTTAGAAGCGGTGGAGCGCTCTTGTAAAACACTTTTGACATTAGATATAAAACTTACTAGAACAGCAAAAATGGCAAATGCGACTGCGCTCGCTTAAAAGGCAAAAGAGAATGTGGGCAAAGATTGGCGCGGGATCGGAGCGCACGGAAGATCTGGTGTGTAACGAAGTGAAACACGAGTCCGGAGTAAGCGGAGCGACTTGGTGAAGGTGTTTACTGTAGTTTTGGAGCGTATGGGATGGGTTAGGGCGTGTTGGCGGGTGGAGCGTGCGAAGTATCGTCACACTCCTGCTCAAGTTTGAGTAAAACAGTGTTAAGACCACCACACAATACAAAGACACACCACACAACAGCGTGATGTGTCCAAATCTGCTTTACGAGCGGTCTTACCGGCACTTTTAATATCAAAAAACAGACACGCTGTGTACAACTTTATTGACATTTTTTATCAGGGAGATATGCTGTAAGTAATAACAACGGCATGAATAACAAAAACAGCAACAACTCAACCATAAAAGATGTGCGCATGCAAAGGAAGTTTTCGCAACGGGAAATTGCTGACAAATTAAACATTTCCCGCGCCTCATATATCGCACTTGAAAAAGGGGTGCGGGACCCGAAACTTACAGAAGCAAAAAAACTTGCCGACATTCTCGGCGTATCTGTTAATGATTTTTTAGGTGGAGAAAAACCAAATTTTGAAAAATACAAACAAATGCTCTTCGCTTTTTTACGAAACAATCTTTCAAGAGATGGCAGGGTGCCAAAGACCAAACTTGCAAAACTGCTCTACCTTGCAGATTTTGCATGGTATTATGATCACTTAGAAAGCATGAGTGGTATGCAGTATCGAAAGATAGCATACGGACCGGTACCTGACACATACTTTCGGGTCGTGGACGAGCTATATGAAGCGGGTAAAATTGACATAGAAAAAACAGATGACGGAGCACTACTTATATCTCAAAAGAAGGGAGGAGAGCGAGAATCAACCGCAATACTTTCCCGTGAGGAAGAAAAGCTTATTACCGATATCTCAAAAAAGTGGAAAAACAAACGGACAAAAGAAATCGTTGACTTCACTCATCAACAAATACCATACACATTCTGCAAGGAAAATGAGATTATTCCATATGAATTGATCATTCAGGAGGATCCGAAATATGTCTACTAACAATAGCAATGCCGAGTATGCTGTTTCTTTCACACCGTTTTCTGAGAAACACTATGTCAAAAAATTTAGAAAAAAGTATAAAGACGCATGGGATAAAACACAGACATCTATAGAAAGAAGTTTCAGAATGTTTGATACACTTCTTGAGAGAGGGGTGGCAAGAATGATCATCGACAAGCGAGGTATTAAAATCTGCAAAACCGAGTTCCGTGTTGCTAAAACCACTCAGTCACGACACGGATCGGGCAACAGGTGTATTGTTGCGATGTGCGCAGCTGAGAAACAGGTCATTGTGCTGCTTGTTTATCACAAAAGTCATCTATCAGGTTCCGGCGGTGAAACTGATGCATGGAAAACACTTGTCAAGAAAAATTTTCTGGAGTATAAAGATCTACTCTAAACCCTCTCACACCAGATATGATGCTGCCTATTCAAGCAACCCGAGTATCTGCAGTATCAGTGTTTGTATTTACTGAATAATGTGACCAGTGTTGCATTTATCTTTTGAACTTAAATACAGGAGAAAAGTGGTCAACCATCTTAAACAGAAAACTAATCAAAAAATTAAACGGATAATAAAAAGGCCAAAACACACTGATATACAAATAAACATATGCTATAATGAGAAATGAAGTTGAGGACACGCAACCCTTCACCTGACCTTTAGCCAAACAAGGAGAATGAGGAAATGAAAATGGAAAAGAATGCCACAGTGGCAGTCATAGGCATCACGGTCATATTAGTTATAGGAATTTTGTTTGGGAATCACCTCAAAAAAAGTGATCCTGAAGAAAAAGAAGAGATTGAGGGTAAAGGGCTTGCCATATATTTCGATAACAGGGTGGTAGATGTGTACCACCTTGAAGACGAAAAACCATTCTTTAACGCAAGGGTGCACGAAGGCAGAACCTTCTTCAGCACCGGTCTTACCCAGGTCTCAGTGAGCAACGGTACCGTCGAGATAACCGACCGCGGTGAGGTATCAGAGATTTTCGCCAAAGAAGGCACTCTGCACCTCACACTTTTCAGAGAGGGAGACGAAGGACCGGAGATAAACGGAGATGGCAGGGTCGAGATAACCCGCTACCCGTAAAACCAGGTCTGGAAACAAAACGGCCCCCAATCATATGAATATGATTGGGGGCTATTGCAGTCAACAGACAAGGTATAATTTCCCATAAGGATTATGCGCAAAAAAATCAAAACAAGTGACAAGATGCAGAAAGGGTACAGCTACACATGCACCGAGCCCGCAGGTAAACACTTCGCCACTGACTTCAAGCCACAACTTTCTCCAAAACAGATGCTTGAGCTGGGGGTTTTCGGCGGTATGTATTTTGATGGCTACACAGACGAATTTCCAAAAAGTTGGTTCAAAAAGGCAAAAGTTGCTGATGGGGAACGGGATAAAAATCTCAACTATTTCAAAGTACATGCTTCTATGCCGCTCAAGCACTGGAAAGAAAAGGGTTGGCTCCACAAAGATGATCCGCGTGGATGGTTTCAGTGGTACTGTCGCTACTATGTGGGCAGGCGACATGAGGATGATGTCCGCCAAATCAAACGCTGGAAAAATATGAAACGGCATATAACAGCAGTACAAAACAACTGCGCCACCAAAGATTTAGAGTGTAGAAAAAGACAGCGCCAAGCAGTGTTGCACTGGGCATACGACAGCAGAAAAATATAACACACTACGCATCCTTCAAGTAGTAGTACTTCCCTCTTTTTTCAACAAGGCCGTCAGCGAGCAATCCAGCGAGTCCGTCGTCAATACGCACTACCGGCAACATCTGTAGTTGCTTCTTTGAAACACCTCTGTCAGCAGCGATGAGATGGCGGAGGAGTGCGCCACGCGCCTGACGAACAGATCCGGCAAAGTTACTCTGCTTGGTGTAGTGCTTGCTACGAACATTTGTTCGTACCCCTTGTGATTTTAGATATGAACCATAATCCATCATCGCGGAATAAAATATTCGAGGGGCGATTCCACGGTTACAGGCAGTTTGTAGCAGCTGCTCAACAAAATAACTAATTACTGTATCGCTCACCACCCCCTTCTTTCGAACGCAGTGATGAAACACAACAGTGCGAATATTTGTCTCAACAATGGTAACCGGCTTATTGTATGCAAATGCTAACACAGCACCGGCGGTATACTCGCCAACACCAGGCAAGGAAAGTAATGCTTCTTTTGTTTTCGGCATGACACCATCGTACACAGCGACGACCATCTTCGCCGTATTGTGCAACGCAACTGCCCGACGATTATAGCCGAGACCACTCCACAACGCAAGCACTTCTTTTCGTGCGGCGCTGGCAAGCGAGGTAATCTCTGGAAATCTTTCTATGAAAGAAACATATTTCGGCACCACTCTTTCCGTTTGCGTTTGCTGCAACATATACTCCGAAATCAAAATGTGGTACGGGTCGACTGTTTCCCGCCATGGAAATGATCGTCGCTCTTTTTCATGATACGCAAGCACACGAGAAACAGTGGTGCCAATTTTTTCTTTTGCTATTGGATGAGGCATACAAAAATAAGTTATGAAAAAACCCTCGACAAACCGAGAGAAAAAATATCTGGTTAGCCGAGGGCTAGAATTGTGCGTTTCGTGAATGTGTCGCCGGATCCATTGGCAGTACACATCCTGCACTCAGTACGATGCACACAACAGTACTAAGAAATGTGCAGTACTATTGTGCGGCGTTAGACCGCACCTTAAAAGAACAACAAGAAAAAGTTATAGCGCTATACATTTCGTGTACAGTTGTTATGGTTGCACATAGTGCATCCAGTAACTCTATCTTGCTGAGATCCCCCACGACCCAAAAATTTCAAATGACCATTACCCTTTCAACATGTCTGTCGGTACGGGCAAACCGTCCGCTGACAACTTATAGTAAGTGTCTCGCGAAAGCAGTGCCACAGACAAGACATAAGAAAAGATTTACCTATAGCGGTAGAAAGATCAAGGTAGGTGAAAGTGTGCATCACTCTGTTGTCAAACAAAGCAACAACACTCGCCACGCAATCTAAATTGCAAAATGTGCCGGTCATTGAACAGCACTGCCTCTATGATGGTTTCCACCATAACCAGGGTTTCGCCCTAAACCGCAAACAGGCGATTGTCGCCAGTGCGGGAGAAAGAAGCCGTTCTCTTCGGTCGTAGTTTGCAAAGTTTAGTAGGTTGCGTAAGCCCCCTATCCACTCTTATGATACCACAAGGTACCCACGCAGAGCAGAGCAAGTCAATGTGTGTGGATAAAAACAATATCGCAACACTACGCCGTCCTACACCGCTCAAAACGAACAGTTACCTATGCCGTTCCGAGCACATTTCTCAAAAAACTGCGTCGGTGAATAGGACTCGGTCCATGCTCTTTGATCATCTCCCGGTGATGTTTAGTAGCGTACCCCTTGTGTCGTTCAAAGCCATACACAGGAAACTGTTCACTGAGTTTACACATCGCATCATCGCGAGATTCTTTCGCGATAATTGAGGCAAGCGAGATGAGAGGATTTTTTTCATCCCCCTTTATAATGTGCGTTGCATCATACTCCTCTGGCACCGGCAAACCGTAGTCGGCATACACATGGTGTATCGGCGTGTGGTCCTGCAATTTGAGAAGCGCTTCAGTTGAGGCGGTGTGGAGTGCAGGAATGATACCGCATGCGTCTATCTCTCCGGCAGAAACTGAAAACACAGTGCAGTGAAAACTATCTCGCTCCATAGTGCCTATCGCACGGATCAACCACTCCTGCCGCTTCTTCTGCGAAAGTTTTTTAGAGTCACGAATACCAGACAGTACTTTCTCCGGCAACGCGTCATCCAACCACTGTACCGCACACACCGTCACCGGACCAGCCAACGGTCCTCGCCCCACCTCATCTATCCCAACGCATCCTTTCATATACTTCTATTCTACACCATGCCGAAACCGCCGCATGCAACTTTTATCAACATTTTTTTAGAAAACATTATGGGTAAATGGTCAAGTACTTTGTACGCAAGAAAAAATACTTTCCAACAAAAAAACTGCTACACTATACAGTAATGTTTGGCTACCTCAACACGCATAGTCACTATTCGTTGTTGCGGGGAGTGGCAAAAGTACCGGCACTATTGGAGCGGGCAAAAGCAACAGGGTGTGACGCAATCGCACTGACTGACACCCACAATCTTTACGGCGCAATTGAATTCTATAAAAAAGCGCAAGAGGCGGACATCCGTCCGATTCTGGGAGTCACGCTGGGTGTCCGCAGTGCCGACGCAGAACAGGTCTCGCCCATCGTGCTACTCGCACAAAACAAGCAGGGGTACCACAACATACTAGAGCTAATCACGCAAGCACACTTCGAAGAAGGAAAAACACCTGCACTCTCGTTAGAACAAATTAGCAACCGCAAAGACGGCATCATTGCCCTACTCCCCGCCCTGAACAATCCAGTACAACAATCACTCATACAGCAAGATGCCGCAGCGGCAACAACACACCTTACTACCTATAAAAATATATTCGGACAAAATCTTTGTATCGGCATCTCACCACAAAACCCAACACCAAAAGACGGCACTGCTGTTACTGCACCAACAGAGACCTTAGTCGCACTAGCCCGAGAACATAAAGTCAACATTATTCCTGCCCCCTTAATTTACCTGCTGGAGGAAAGTGATAAAGAGGCGCGAGATGTCCTGCTCCGCATTCAACGCACCACCCGCTCCAATCTCGAAGAAGAAGTATTTGAAGACCCCCTTCTTTTTCCTAACCGCAACAGTATTGAAGCGTGGTGCAAAACGGTCTGCCCCGAAGCACTCCAAACACTTTCCGATCTGATACAAAGCATCAACTGGGAACTAGAGCTCGGTAACTGGGTCTTCCCCAACCCACCAATCGGTAATGACACCCGCGACCACGCAGAGATACTCCGTGAGCATGTGGAACAAGGTTTCGATCGTCGCGAATTACAAAGAACATCAGAAGCGGAAGAACGAATTGATTTTGAACTCGGCGTAATTACCGAACGCGGGTACACCGACTACTTCCTCTCAGTGATTGACCTCATCAAGCACATGCACAGCAACGGCATCATCACCACGACACGAGGTTCTGCTGCCGGATCACTAGTATCGTATTTAGCAGGCATTACAAATGTCAACCCGTTAGAATATCAGCTGCCATTTGAACGCTTCCTCAATCCATTCCGTCCATCCCCACCAGATATTGATATGGACATCGCTGACAACCGCCGGAATGAGGTTATTGACTACATCCTAAATTGCTTCGGCAAAGAGAAGGTGGCGCAAATCGGCACACTAGGGACGATGATGGCGCGGGCAGCAGTTCGTGACACTGCCCGCGCACTCGGCTATTCATACATGACCGGTGACCGTATTGCAAAACTCATCCCACCCGGAGCACAGGGCGCACCAATGTACATAGACACTGCTCTTGAGACGGAAAAAGAATTGCGCGACCTGCACAACAACGATGAAACCGTGCAACACATCATCCGCGTCGCAAAAAAAATAGAAGGAAACGCCCGACACATCTCAGTACACGCCGCCGGCGTAGTTATCTCCCCCACCACCGCAGTCGCCTATACCCCGCTTGAACGCGACCCAAAGGGAGTAACCGATCGCCCTATCACACAGTACGATATGCATGCCGTAGAAGATGCAGGACTGCTCAAGTTTGACATCCTCGGACTCACCAACCTTGCCATTCTCGCCGGCGCTATAGAATTGACACAGCAAGACAAAGGTATTGCCATTGATGTTGAAAAGATTCCGCTTGACGATAAAAAGACATACAAACTAATCGGTGATGGCTACACCATCGGGGTATTCCAACTCGGCGGAAGCGGGATGACTTCTGTACTAAAGCGGATGAAACCAACCTCTATGTACGACATCGCCGCAATTGTCGCACTCTATCGACCAGGACCAATGGGCAACATAGATGAGTACATCGCCCGAAAGCAAGGCAAGAAGCCCATCTCCTACATTCACCCAAAGATGGAATCGTATCTCAAAAATTCATACGGCGTGCTGGTGTACCAAGACGACCTCCTATACACCGCTATTGAGCTTGCCGGATACGACTGGAAAGAAGTTGATGTCTTCAGAAAAGCGGTCGGCAAAAAAATCCCTGAACTCATGGCAGAACAAGAAAAGGTATTTAAAGAGCGTGTAAAAAAGAGGAGTGGACTGTCAGACGCACAAGCAAACAAGATATGGGATCTGTTTGATCCATTCAAAGGATATGGCTTCAACAAAGCACACGCAATGAGCTATGCAAAAGTTGCCTACCAAACGGCATATATGAAAGCACACTATCCGGCACAATATATGACAGCACACCTCACCGCCGTCGCCGGGGAAACAGAAAATGTGGCAGAGTTGGTATACGAGGCGAAACGCATCGAACTAGAGGTACAGGCACCGGAGCTCAATAGCTCCAGCGTCTCATTCAGCACCGAGAAAGGCAAAGATGACAAAGAATCTATTCGCATCGGACTAGAAACCATTAAGCAGGTCGGTACCGCTGCCGCAGAAGCGATCGTCTCAGAACGGGAAAAGAACGGCAAGTATACAGCATTGGAAGATTTCTTCACGCGCATCGGCCCATACAATGTCATCAATAAGCGCAGTTTGGAGGCACTCATCAAAACCGGTGTATTAGACATGTTTGAAAAACGCGATGTACTACTGGAGAACATAGAATTACTTTTGGAATGCACGAAGGACACTCGAACAGGCGAGCAGCAGCATGCCCTCTTTGATGCAACAGCAAATGTTTCACTAGAATTGCAACCTGCCAAGTCACCGGTCAACAAAGCACAAGAGCTCTACTGGGAAAAAGAACTCCTCGGCGTGTATGTCTCCGGACACCCACTTGATTTGTGCCAACGAGAAGGGTTGCACCTGCGAGACATCCTGCGCAAAGAAGAAAACAGCAAAGTACTTACCACCGCTGTTATTGCTGGGCTCAAACCATTTAGGAACAAATCTGGTGAACGAATGTACTTTCTCACCCTTGAGGATGACGACAATAATAAAATAGAAGCCGCTTGTTTCCCCAGAGAAGCAGAAGAATTTGACGACCTCCTTGCCCTCTATCGCCCTATCAAAATTCGCGGCAGCACCTCATTCCGCAACAATGAAACAACACTCCGCATAGACCAAATAGAAAACCCCACACCACTACCTACACAGCAGGCACCAGACACTACGCCGGACACGACCCAGCCCCGTGCTTCTGCACATACTTTTGATGATACCCCTCTGCCTCATGAAACTCCCCAGCCGGTACAACATCTGTCATAATTGGTGATTTGTACACCCCCAATTCCTGCAACGACTGCTTTGATTTCTCCGCCGCATCTTTCTGCTCATCGGTATGATAAAAAATAACGGAGTGATACTGCTCGCCAACATCAAGCCCCTGCCGATTGGCAGTTGTCGGATCGTGCATTTCCCAGAATGCGTGTAGCAACTTCTCATAAGATAGCTGCCCAGGATCAAACACCACCTCAACCGCCTCCTTATGTCCAGTGCCACCACCACACACCATCTCGTAGGTTGGCTTTTTCACCGTACCGCCAGTGTACCCCACCCGGGTCTTCAGTACCCCGGGCAGTTTCATAAACCGATCCTCCACCCCCCAAAAACACCCCGCTGCAAAAGTCGCCTTTTCCTCCATATACCTATACTATACGACATCCCCCAAACGATATACCGATTCGTACAGTTTGCTATCCGGTGGACTGTAGCGGAATCGAACCGCTGACCTCTCGCATGCCATGCGAGCGCTCTACCAGCTGAGCTAACAGCCCCATCCCACCCAAGTCGGACTGCCGGGAATCGAACCCGGACCACACGCACCCCATGCGTGCACACTACCACTATGCTACAGTCCGCACCAAAAACCATCATCACCCGCATCAGCAGTATACAAAACTCTCACTACGGTAACTTTGTGGTATAGTGTTGCTATATGGAAAATAACAGTGAGAAAAAATTTGCGGACGGATTGTTTTTTAGCAGAAACGAAAATGCACCTGATTTCGTTGTAGGGTCATTAGGCATACAGGTTGAGAAAGCAGTTGCATGGATTCAGCAACAAAAACAAAAGGAAAACGGATTTATCAATGTGGATATTAAAAAGTCCCGAGAAGGTAAATATTATCTTGAGCTAAACGAATTTGAGCCAAAGCAGGGACGACAAGCACCACCGCAAGGCGACAGGTCGCAAGTTTTTTAATCGGCAACACAATTCGTAGCACCCAATTACCATGCATACCGCCGCTATAGAAATACGATATATAGTAATAGCATATGCCCCAAAAACAGAAACAGTATATCACCGCAAAAGACATTATCGCTGCTATGCAGCAGAAGTGTACTGCCAGAGAAAGAAAAATGATTGAGCAGGCATGCACATTTGCACAAGAAAAACATCAAGGACAAACACGATACTCGGGGGAACCGTACTACACACACCCATTAGAAGTCGGTCGACTGCTTGCGGAGATTGGTATGGCCGCGGAAGTTATCACCGCCGGCATGTTGCACGATACCATTGAGGACACCGACACAACCATAAAGGAGTTGGAAAAAATGTTCGGTAAAAAAGTAGCATTCTTCGTGGACGGAGTCAGCCATCTTGGTAAGGTGCGGTACCAAGGGCTTGATGCACGGGTGAAATCACTACAGAAACTCCTCGTTGCAACCTCAAAAGATATTCGGGTTATTATTATCAAATTGATGGATCGACTGCACAATATGCGCACCCTTGAGGCAGTGCCGAAAACCAAGCAAAAGCGCATCGCCAAAGAGACCCAACAGGTCTATGCACCGATAGCAGATCGACTCGGTATGGGAATGATTAAAACAGAACTGGAAGAACTTGCCTTCAAACACCTCGATCCAACTACCTACACCACCCTGAAGAAAGAGATCGACACCACTATCGGCTCAATCTCAATGGCTGCCATAGAAAAGAAGGTAAAAAAGGTGCTTGTTGCCATGGACATTACTACCGCGACCATCTCTTCCCGCATTAAGAGTGTGTACAGCACCGCCATGAAAATGCGACATAAAAAATACGCGCTGGAGCAAATACAAGATTTGACGGCACTACGGATACTGGTACACACCATACCCGACGCATACAATGTGCTGGGGATACTACACGCAGAATGGCGATCCATTCCCGGCGCATTCAAGGATTACATTTCACTACCGAAACCAAACGGGTATCAAGCACTCCACACCCGAATCCTCATAGACAAGCACATCCTTGAAGTGCAGATACTGACACACGACATGTACCAACACGCACAGTTCGGTGTTGCCGCGCATTTTGAGTATAAAGGTAAGCGGCACGGAACGGTAAGTTTAGAATTGGAGTGGTTCGACAAACTGCTCGCCAATAAAAAAGGTGAAAAGCAGGTGCCGTGGGCAGAGCGCATTGCTGCAATGCAACGAGAAACAGTTGAGGATCCAGATTTTATGGGCACCATGCAAGCGGACTTCCTGCAGGAGCGAATGTTTATTTTCACTCCAAAAGGCGAAGTGGTTGATCTGCCACAAAAAGCGACACCGGTTGATTTTGCGTTTGCAATTCACGGTGACATCGGCAAGCATGCTGAAGGTGCCTTTGTCAATGGTAAGTATGTTTCTCTCCGCCACGAACTACAAAACGGTGACATCGTTAATATCAAAACCGGCAAAAAAACAACCGTGAATAAAAAATGGCTTGACTGGGTCAAAACATCCGAAGCTCGCGCTCGCATCCGCAATGCTATAAAGAAAAGTTCTTAAAGTTATACATTTCGTCCTCAACATCTTCTGGCTCACCAACCATATCCCCATCTTCAAGAGATACCGCTACAGATGTGTCCGCAACACTACCTATCTGCTCCGCCCCAGGCGCATGCTGCAATTTACCAACAATACTCTCCAAATCCTCTCCAGAAAAATAGTCAATAACAATTTTGCCGCCGGTTTCTCCTTGCGAGCGAATATGCACACGCGTCTCCAGAAAACCTTCTAATACTGACTGCGCCCGCTGCACATACGGATCATGGGCTATTTTCCGAGCACGATTTTTCGCCTGGCGACGCGCAATGAGCTCTGAATCCCGCACGGTTATTTTGCGATGCACAATCTCATCGAACAGTGCCCGTTGGTCATCAGGAGTTTCAACCAACATCAAAAGCGGTCGGGTATGCCCTTCTGATATCCTCCTATCAGTTACCGCCTGGATCATATCCTCTGGCAGCGTCAACAGACGCAAACTGTTTGAAATGTATTCCCTACTACGACTCATTCGTTGCGCTACCTCAGTGTGCGTCATACTAAATTCTTCAATCAGTCGCTTGAACGCACGAGCACGATCAATCGGATTCAAATCGTCCCGTTGTAAGTTCTCTATCATCGCCAGCTCAAGTCGAACATTATCCTCCGTCACATCAACACGGATAACCGCCGGCACTTCAGACAATCCGGCAATTTTTGACGCACGCAGTCGTCGCTCCCCCGCAATCAACTCGTAACGCGCAGACATATCACCAGTATCGGCAATCGCCTCTTTCTTTGTCACCACCAACGGCTGCAACACACCATACCGCCGAATTGACTGCGCCAAATCCTGCAATTTATCATCCGCAAATTCTTTTCTCGGCTGAAATGGGTTTGGATCAATTTTATCCACCGACAACCAAAACACCGACAGCGGACTACTTGTTGCATTCTGCATAATACCCTCTTCCATATACTATTCAGTATACCGTTAAAATAAACCCCTCTTACACAAGAAAAAAGCAGTAACAAGTGGGCATGAGAACTCAGCAAGGGAAATCTGCGCATAGGAATATTCCTTCCCATGAAAAACAAGGACTCCCGGTAAGTGCGGGTAGGGAGAATCGAACTCCCGTTTCGGCCTTGGGAAGGCCGCGTCATACCACTAAACTATACCCGCGGAATGAGTAGACAAATCAAAAAACAAAGTTTTTTGTTTGTGCAGCGAATGAGCTGGTATATACCGTGCGCATATACCCGCGGAGTGAGTACCCGTACAAATAAACAGACACACATCTCGTACATATATACCATGTATATATCCCACACGCCTGCAGTATACCTGCTTATTTTTTTGAAACGGTGTGTGGTACTATACCACTATCGCTGGCGTAGCTCAGTCGGTTAGAGCGTAGGACTCATAAACCTAAGGTCGGTGGTTCAAATCCACCCGTCAGCACTAACACGGTATTTTTTCCTGATATACTTTGTATAAATATAGCCGTTGTACTATATTTTTACTCACTCCTTACAAAATACTATGAACAAAACATTGCATCTTGTTATCGCAGTCCTCTCCCTCATCGGTGCCGGATTGGTATTGTGGAATCAATACTGGAACGGTCCAATCGGTGGCGATCCAGCACTGTGGAACTACATTGACCCGTATGTTATCTTTGTGCTTCTCGCGGCCTCTCTGACACTGCTGAAGATGTGCAAAGATTAGGGATACATCACGCCTTACACACTCATACCACGGTACCCAAATAAATGAGGTACACTGTGAATACTATGCCGAACATGAACCGAGGAATAGAACCAGTGCCAGGGCGATACCCACCACCCATACCCCCCCCTGCACCCAGGAAGCAAGAAAAATTTCTCACAGAACAAGAGGAGTATAGGGTGGAGAAAAAACGCAAACGAGAACAACAGGTAATGCATGCGATACTTCAGTATAGCAAAACACTAAAAAAGTATGGCATCCTGTCATCTCTTGAAGACGGGGCAACTGATATGGACCGGTACACCGAACGATACGGAACCGACACCATCGAAAAACATCGACAGTACGCTAATATGGTAAAACAGAAAGAAGGAAAAACGGAATACTGGAAAAACTCTGAATATCTTGAAAAAATTATCCCGATTAACCTGCTAAAAACAACTGAATACTTTCTTGATGAAATAGATAATATCAAAGAATTCTACAAAAAGTACCGGTTTTCCACCAAAGAAAAAGATGTTTACAACCATCTACTCCAATTCATACCACAGGACATGGTCGTTCGAATAGCCGCACCATACGACGACGTCTACCACGGCATTGATTTTTCAATAGACGGTGACTTCCCGCTTTGCGGTGTTGATGTAACAACTAAAACAAGCAAAACAAAAAGAGGGGAGGTTGAAATAGAAGAAAAGAAACTCAGAGAAATCATACAGCACAACGAAGAGGGACCCAGTGAGTTCTATGGAGTTGCATTCGACGAAGAAAAGGGAATATACGTACCCATGGAGTCCATAGCAAACATCCCACTTCTCTACCTCGCCCTCCCTGGTAACTTAATTCCTAATCTTATAGATAAAACTCACTCCCAAACAGACCATGCAGTTAAAAATTTGCAATTCAGCAAATATATTATCGGACAGCTCGCCAAATCTTTGAGAACGGTACAACACAAAACCCGTCTTGATAAAAAGAGTATTGCCAGACACATCAAAAAAGCGGAGAATGCCCTTTCTCTGCCCAAAGGCACTATGGAAATAGAGGATAAGGTGGAGCAAGCACTGCAAGATAGATATGAATGCGAAAACATCCTCAACGCATTTTTCTATTGCACAGACCAATTCTTCGCAAAAAAGTTGGGCATGAAACCTTTGGTTGAAATTCCACAAACCTTATTAGAGTAATTATCAAGAATTACAAAAAATTCAAATGTTGATGCAGAGGTCTTTTGGGAGATGACATAGTTTTACCGTGTATACTGTAAATAATGATATTTAAAAACTCTCTCAACCGTATCGACAAAAAAAGAAAGGTAACCCCTTCCCCCGAGAAAGAAACAAAGAAGAAAACTTTGGGAGATTTGATAGGTTGGGTCAAACAAGGATCTCCGTGGAAGGAGGGCTTCACACCATCGGAAGAACACGCCGCTGAAGAAGAGTATGGTGACAACAATCCAGTGCAACCGCAAGAAACAAACAACGAAACAGTGAGCGAAAATCGCCCGGAAGAACACCTTTCAAACCAAAAAGTTATTGATAGCAAGGAAAAAAGTGCTACCGCTACTGTGCAGGAAGACGAAGGTGTCGCAGATGTACACCCAGAGGAGGCGGAGGATACGCCACAAAGAGAGATTGAGGAAAAGGCACCGGAGGTTTTTGTGAGTCCAGCGGAAAAAGAGGCATATGAAAAACTCACCTCACTGTGCATACAGGCAGTTGAGAAAATGCAGGAAGAGGGAATATTCTTTCTGGATAAAGATGGTAGGATTGATATGACAAAGTATACGGCATTTCGCAACCCAGAAAAAATTGAAAAGCATATAAAACGCGTAAAAGAATTGGAGTATAATTTTGGGAACACAGATTTGAAAGAGCAACCCGAATATTTTAAGAGAAAATCAGAGTATCTTGAGATGATGGCGTTTATCGTCTTTGTGAAGTGTGGAAGAAAGAAAAGAATTGGTGCCTTTAGAACAGCTAAGCTTGATGACTTTCTCCACCACTTTGACGGAGGCATCTTTGATTTAGACAGCGGTGAAGCAATTGTGCAAACTGATGAGGTGCTCCCCAACAAAGGAAGGTTGCGAGAGCGACGCAATCTCCCCAAAAAGATGCAAGAAGATTACGACCCTGCATCAGAGGAAAAATGGTACAAGGTTATGGAAATAAACAAAAAAAGTGGTGTAACACTTGAGTATGGCTTTATCAAAAACGATGACGGCTCTTTCTCCCCATCTGAATCTCCGTTAGAAAACTTACCCCTTGTGCACCTATCACTCTTTGAAGATGACATCATTTCCTTGGTTGAAAAAATGGATTCGTCAATAGATGAAATCTCTAAAATTGACGAATATCTTTTCAAACACTTTGTCAATAGTATACAAGTGTCTCTTTCTGACATACTACTCGCAACTTTCTCCGCAGAAGAAGAGCAACTGAACCAGTGTGTTGGAGACCTTGAAAAAGAACAGGCAGTGACGGAAAGGTTTGATGAATTTCGCAACAGAATTAACCGAGCTGAAAAACTCCTCACCACTATACAAGAAGAACAGTCACCATAGCACCGCACTGCACACTACCACCAATCAACGAAAAAACCCCGTTATCCATATGGATAACGGGGTATGTTGTAGCAAAAGATAACAACAGGGTAACTCAACAGTCAACAAAATTTGGATGCTGTACCTCAATTTGTTCGCGCATAGTCATCCTGAGGTTGGCCTTATCATCAGACACCACACCACCGCAGCAATTGTAGAAACCAAACGACACATCAAAGTGACGCTCCAGCACTTGCCGGGGAACATCAGGACCGAGAAGCCGAGCATACTGCTGCCCTTCGGGTGACTTCGGGTCAAGCGAAAGCATGACCCGATCTTTACCACTACCATTAAACTTGCAAACTAATTCCTCCACCTTGGCAAAGCCGAGAGGGAGATCTTCCTGGAAAGATTCAACAAATGCAGATTGCATCTGATCATCAGTTGCATTCTCCAGGGTTGCACCCATCTTTTGCAACTGGGTGTGAATCGAGGGGTAGGACATAATGTCCTCCTTTCTTTGTTCTGATTAAAAAGTTTAAAAAGTTGTTATTGCCGGCCTCCTTCTCTTTATGTAGCCAGCCAAATTATTGTAGCATATCCTCACAAGCCGTGGGCTAGCTGTGTGACGCTACTACATCTTTGAGTGAAAAAGAGGGGTCAATTTGCAAGGTAACATCAACACCAACTGCAGCACTTGCCCAACTCGCCGCATTTTTACGATGAAACTCAACTGCTTGTGCATAGTACTTACCCCAATCCTTTTGCTGGCGATCTGCTTCGGCAGTAATTTTTTCAAGCGCCTCAACATTTTCCGGCTCAAGGTCAGAGAGTGGACGCATAACCCCCTTTTCCATCGAACGAACAAAACGAGAGTGTGAGAAAGTTGCGGCAAGGTCACCTCTAACATGCTCACGAATGAAAGTGTTGTCAGATTCATCCTCAACCTTATTGCCAATAACACGAACACAAACATCGTACTGTTTCGCATATTTTTTGTATTGCTCATACACGCGCACGGACTTCATTGTTGGTTCAACAACAAGAAAAGTAACATCAAAACGGGTAAAAAGACCAGATGCAAACGAATCCGCTCCGGCGGTCATATCAACAAGCACATACTCATATGCCTTATCAATCAGGTGATTGAGCACCAACTCAACCGAACCGGTCTTGGAATGGTAACATCTCACACCAAGATCTTCCTCTGTAAACGGACCAACCGCCATAAAGCGAATGCCATCAACCTCCTTGACAAAGTGTCTGTACAAAGTATTATCCTCAGTAACAGTAAGGAGTTGAGAGCCGGTACCCGGAGGAGTTGTCTTCACCATCTCTGAAACACTGCCGATAGCGGCGTTGGAACCAATGAGGTACTCTTTAATTCTATGCACCTCCAACCCCATTGCAGGAATACGAGAAACATCCTCCTCTGAAAGCCCGAGTGATACACCAAGATGTTGATTGATGTCGGCATCAATCGCAAGAACTGGCAACTTGCGTGCTGACAAGCGTCGCGCCAATATTGATGCAAGGGTTGTTTTACCCGAACCGCCTTTTCCTACAAATGCAATTTTCATGTTTTATGTTGTATTTTTCATATAATCAGCCAAACGGAGCGTTTGTATATACCCTACCGCATGATATAACGATACAAGATTGAAATACTATTTGGTAGCGGGGGTTGGATTTGAACCAACGACCTCCAGGTTATGAGCCTGGCGAGCCACCTGACTGCTCTACCCCGCTGCACTACTAAAGAGTCGCAGGGTTAGTTTGCTACACACACCACATACCTATTCGTGTTTGTGTTTTTATGTACTGTTTCATAGTTTTGTCCCTTACGACTTACTGTACAGTATACGGTCTCCCTACCATATTTGCAAGCGGACTATGTGTATTAAGTTTATGGAACCCAATGCGGCGCATCAAGGTGGTGTGGCAATAGTCCGAGCCAAACAAACGAGGTCAAGTGAATAGCAACCACCTTTTTCATTACTTTCTCTGTGATTGGCGGCACCGGCTCACCCTCTTCCACTTGCCCCTGTGTTCGCAAAATCAAACTATTCGCCTCCCACAATTTTTCAATACACCACAAATCCTCCTCTTTCATTTCTTGCAACTTCTCCGTCAAACTTTCTCCCTCAAAGCGTAACAAAGTGAGCGCGCCATCGAGAGTTTCCTGCAAGAGCACCAGTGTCTCCTTCCATTTTTCAGAGTCCTCTGCTTCCACCACATCAGCAACCATCCCCCAATTATCCTGCAATTTTCGCATCTTTTCTTTATCTTGCATCATGCGGGATACATAGGTTGCGCGAAGAGTATGTCGCTTGTACCACACCTTGCGTTTTTTCTCAAATTTTGCCCCGATATACACCAAAAGCGCCAACAACACACCCAATACCGCCATAACGATGTAAATAGTATTCAAGTAGAAATTACGGAACCAACTGGTATAGGTCTGTGTTTCCACGACAGAAACCTGGCTCTGTGAAACCTCGCCTTCCGGGGTTCCTTTGTGAAGAAATAAAATGGTAGAAACCGGCGCTCCAAAGAAGTTTTCAAACGGCGCCAACGGCCTGTATGTTTCCGGATCACCAGTGAAAAATGGTTGCGCCTTTGCGAGCGTATGAATGTAAACACTTCCCTCCTCTTCTTCAATTCGCTCAATAATGACACAAGTCCCTGCTCCGACAACGGTATCTTCAAGCACGATGGATTGTGTCAACACTGCAGTCGCACCAACAATCGGCTCAACACTACGCTCCGTCACCTCTTTCTCAAAATCGTCCACATTACCGCAAGTACCAACCAAGGTGGTTGCTGCAAGTGAAAGCACGCCAAACACGAACAAGGCGAAAAAGAATGTCTCGGCAGGCGTTACGATGCTGTTTTTTATCCCATCCACCATCTCATCCTCTATAGAGCGAGACACTTTTGAATCATCAGGCATACAGTATGATTGTACACCATTCGTATGCCCACCCACCAAAATCACAACAGCCAATAAGTACTATATGTAGAAGACATATCGTGGAAACAAAACAACTTCTACTTGACCACCTCCCAATGACCTGTGCTGAGGGTGGGACTCGAACCCACGACACCTCGCTCTTCAGGCGAGTGCTCTAGCCGACTGAGCTACCTCAGCGATACTATTAGTATACACAATACAAAAAATGCTACACCATGGAATTATTCCACCGTTTCCGGCTTGGCGGTGTCGGTATCAGATTCAAGTCCTTCAAAGATGCCACGAATAGAATCCGCTGTATCTCCCACCTTCCCCGCCAACGCACCGGCTTCGCGCAGATGTTGCTGCAATTCTTCAACTCGCTGCTGAAACTCGATGATTTTAATCTTATGTTTTTCAAAGAGGTAATAACCATACCCCGCAAGCGAAAGCACAACGAGCAACACCACTATCATTTTTATCTTACGCGCATTTCGCTCACCTCGCAACATCTTGTTCGTATCCTTTGTAACCCGCAACAGGTCATCCAACTGCCTCTCCTGCCGATTCCGTTCTAAAAAATTTCTGCCAGTGGTACTCTCTTTTTTCATTATTTTTAGTATAGCATGGAGTACCAAAAAAGAAGACGAGGGTGCCGTTACCGGCACCCTCCCAATGCGTATCATGGCGCGGTCATCAATATATCAACACGATAGGAACCGTGCAGATATTCAGTGTCCGTGTCAACAACGTATGCATCCCGCCCGAGTATTTGGAGACCGCGCCACTGTGCCGCCTCACGAGCGACATGCTGTGGATAGCCAGTGGTAGATACCCAAACAACTCGCTGATTATGAGAACCAACGCGCGCCACAAAGACATGATTCTCACCACGCCGATACGCTTCTTCCCACAGATGATCAGAGCCATCTTGAAAAATTTCAATAGTACACCCCATCAAAAACAACGCACAGCAACCGAAAAAGAAGCAAAATGTTTTTGCAGTCATGCTAGCAAACCTCCTTGTATGCTTTTCTGCCTTTAGTATACCAAACCAGGGTATAGAAATCCAACAAAGAGATTCTTGTGCCTCCCTGCCAGGACTTGAACCTGGATTTGGTCCTTAGGAGGGACCTGTTCTATCCCGTTAAACTACAGGGAGTAGTCGTACCCATAATACCATCACAGGCACCGACACAGTGCCTGTAGTGCTACCCCGCTATGCAACCAATAACCTTAATCACTCAACCCAAGTGAAGCAATGATTTTTTCCTTATCAAAACCATCTATCATTTCAGTGTCGTCAATAAACATCACCGGCACACCAACCTGCTGACTGCGATCAACCAACTCTTTTCGCTTCTCCTCGTCAACAGTAACATCATACTCGGTATACTGCACCCCTTTCTCGTCCAAAAACTTTTTTAAATTAATACAGTGATGACAGGTCGGTGAACTGTAAATTTCTATTTTTTTGTCCATAAAATATATTTTCTATTTTGTAATACCTATAGTATAGCAGAAAATTATGTTGCGTGCAGTAAAAAATGGTACAATTTTGGTAAGCCGAAGTGGCGGAATTGGCAGACGCGCGCGACTCAAAATCGCGTTCCTTCGGGAGTGAGGGTTCAAGTCCCTCCTTCGGCACCTATGATAATTCCGCCACAGTGGCGCCTAACAACCAGCGTCAATCAGAGATTGCCGGCACGGACAGACGCGCGCGACTCAAAATCACATCCCTTCGGGAGTAGGGATTCAAACCCCTCCTTCGGCACCGTACAACACACCCGCCCGCCACTGCTTGTTATTGTCGGCACAACCGCCAGCGGAAAGAGTGATTTAGCAGTTGATGTGGCGCTGCGCTATAGCGGTGAAGTTATATCCGCTGATTCACGACAAATATATCGCTCCTTGGACGCAACAACCGGCAAAATAACAAAACAGGAAATGCGCGGTGTTCCCCACCACATGCTAGACATTGTCAATCCTGGCGAGGAGTACAGCGCACACCAATTTGCTGACGAGGCAATACCACACATAGAGGCGGTATACCATCGCAATGCGTTGCCAATTGTCGCTGGCGGATCCGGCTTCTACATTGATGCCCTACTCTTCACCGGCACAACCGCAAAAGTGCCGGCAAACCCTGCCTATAGAAAGACCATGGAGCAAAAAGATATAGCGGAACTGCAACAAGAACTCAAAAAAAAGGATGGCAACGCCTATGACAGAATAGATATACAAAACCCTCGCCGCCTTATCCGCGCATTAGAGGTTATACGAGAACTCGGCATATTCCCAATGCAGCAACGAGTAAGGCGGTATGAGTATGTGATGATCGGTATAAAACACAGCAGACCCCACATCAGAGAGCGCATAGCAAAACGACTGGATGACCGATTTGATGCAATGACTGAGGAAATCAAAACACTGCTTGAGCAAGGCATTGACGCAACATGGTTTGATCGCATGGGATTGGAGTGCAGACATATTACCGCCATGCTCACCCAACACATTTTACCCGAAGAGACGAAGGCAAACCTGTTAAGTGCTATTTTCGCTTACGCCAAGCGACAAGAAAGCTGGCTCCGCCGCTATCCCGAAACCAATTGGTACCAAGAGCACCAGATGCATCAACTCTATCGCAACCTTGACTTGCTATACAAGCAGTAATTCACCAAAACAATACCGGGAAAAACACGGCTACACAACTGAGCGGGTCCATCAGGACTTGAACCTGAAACGGCGGTTTTGGAAACCGCTGTTTTACCAATTAAACTATAGACCCCACACTCCATGTATACCACACGAACAAAGCGGTTATTGTTTCCCACGCAATGCCTGCACCCGCTCCGGTATCGGTGGGTGGGTAGCAAAAAGGCGAGCAAACCTTCCTCCGAGTTGCCGCCTGCCACCACGACGATGCATATGCGCATCGTTTGGGCTGTTCGCATACGACGCAAACGGATCAGAGATAAAAAGATGCGCCGTTGCGGAACTACTATGCCGCATTGGCTGATGTATGCCACCAATCTTTTCCAACGCTGAGGCAAGCCCCTCAGGGTGTCGGGTGTAGACCCCGGCAGTCGCATCAGCAAGAAATTCCCGCTTGCGTGAAACTGCGAGGCGGATTATCGTCAACAACAACGGCATCACAAGGTATGCGACAACAACGATAATAAGCATCAGCGGACTGCCACCCTCATCATCGTCACCGCCACCAAATGCCGTGAAATGCAACAACACATCAAGTAGCATTACCACAAAACCGAACAACACCACCACTGAAGTCATCAGGAGGGTGTCTCGGTTCTGTATGTGCGCAAGTTCATGCGCTAACACTCCCTCCAACTCTGCCTTATCCATCACTTCCAACAACCCTGTTGTTACGACAATAGCTGAGTGTTTCGGGCTACGCCCAGTGGCAAACGCGTTGGGGGAGGGGTCACTGATGACATACAATTTCGGCATTGGTGCGCCAATACTGATACAGAGATTTTCCACCATATTCCAGTAGGCAAAGTGTTCCTCTCTGGTAATCGCACGCGCACGAGTCAGTCGAACAGCGATTTTGTCAGAATTCCAGTAAGCAAAGACATTGATCAGTATCGCTATGAGTGTAACGATATATAAAATGCTTGGGGATTGAAAATAATAAGATGCCAGCCAGCCAGTGCCGATAACAAACACCAAAAACAATGACATTAAGAAAAATGTCTGCCGAACACTCTTTCCTTGTTCTGCGTATAACGAAGCCATATCGTGCGTTTCGTATTAAAATTGCACGGCAACCGGGTCAGCCGCCTTTTCTTTCTCCTCATCACTCAGTTCAAAAAAATCCTCCTCCTCAAAACCAAATATATGTGCGATGATATTCTTCGGGAACACCTGCACCGCCGTGTTTAAATCCTGCACAGTGTTGTTATAGAAACGCCGAGCAGATTGAATTTTATTCTCAGTATCACTCAGCTCTCGCTGCAGTTCAACAAAATTTTCACTCGCCTTTAAATCAGGATAGTTTTCCGCAACAGCAAAAATCGTTTTCAACGCATCACTCAACATATTCTCCGCCTCCCCTTTTTCTTTCACCCCATCCGCCGTAAGTGCACGGGTACGCATCTCTGTCACCTTGGCCAATGTTTCCTGCTCATGCTTGGCATACCCCTTAACAGTACTCACCAAATTCGGTATTAAATCGTACCGCCGCTTTAACTGCACAGCAATATCAGACCACGCCTCCTCCCTGCGATTGCGCATACGCACCAACCCGTTGTACAACAGCACAACGAAAAGAATTACAAATAGTAGTATCCCACCGATTATGTACACTGTATTCATAGTAAACTATATATCCATTACCCACCATTTCCACTATACCACAAACAAAAATGGGTAGAGATGTACAACATCCCTGCCCATAAAAATTGACTACCCCCACACAGAAACCTCTTGCAGAAAAACCATCCTACTCATCACATCTTATGGGTAGTAAAAAACATACCCAGAAAAAGATACGACATATTATCTTCCCACCTCTATACCCATAGACCGCGCTGTCCCTTTTACAATTTCCATTGCCGCCTCCACATCTCGAGCATTTAGGTCTTCCATTTTTCGCTCAGCTATTTCTCGAACAGCCGCCACCGTAACTTTCCCCGCCTTCTTCAAAAGATTTTTGCCTGACCCTTTGTCAACACCTGCTGCCTGACGGAGTAGGAATGATGCCGGAGGCGTTTTCATCACAAAACTGAATGTTCTATCTTCATATATCGTCAATATCACCGGCACAACCTCTCCAGCCCGCTCCTTTGACTGCTCATTAAACTGTGAACAGAAATCGCCGATATTAATCCCGGCTGGACCAAGTACCGTACCAATAGGTGGCGCAGGCGTTGCCTTACCTGCCTGTATTTGTAACTTGATAACTTGTTTTACTGGTTTTGCCATAATGCGTATAGTGTACTACACACTGCGGATTTGGAAAAGGTCCAATTTAACTGGTGTTTCCCTACCAAACATGGGGATGAGTACGGTTGCCTGCCCTCTATCAACATCCACCTCGCTAATTTTACCATCTAAGTCAGAAAACGGACCATCAATAATCTTAACCGAATCACCCACTTTGAGGTCAGTATCGTGCTTCACCGTATCACCACGCATTCGCTCTTTGATCACATCAACCTCCTCCTGCGAGAGTGATTCTGCATGGGTCCGAGAACCGAGAAATCCTGAAGAGTACTCAATATTGTTAATGGCATACCAAGTTTGATCATCAATAATCATATGTACCAAAATATAGCCCGGGTATATTCGCTCTTCTTTCTCAGTCCGCCTACCACCTTTAATCCGTATCTGTTTTTCAGTCGGTATTACCACCTCAAATATCTTATCCTCCAGACCAAGTGATTCTATGGTCTGCATGACACTCATCTTCACCACCTGCTCAAAACCTGAGTGGACCTTCACCACATACCATTTCGCCTGTTTTTCTTCCTGTATTTCTTCCATAGTATATTCTGCGTTATATAACAATACTCTTGAGTAGTGTGGCAAATAAACTATCTACCGCACCAAGCGCAAATCCAGCCACAAATGAGGTAACAACCACGATGACAGAAAACAGAAGCGCTCTTTTTGTGGACAACCAGCGAATTTGCTTGAACTCTCCGGCAGCACCGGCAAAATACTGTAGCATATAGTTAGTATACTATCGTATTTATAGTACTTTTGCAATATGTGTATAGCTCTTGCTCACGACCTTGGTGTGGTATATACTACCTGCATATTCGTAGAGGACCAAGAAAATTAGCACAGCCGAAAGTTCGTATCAACGAGGCGATTCGCGCCTCTAAGGTTCGCCTTATAGAAGCAGACGGAAAAAATGTTGGCGTTGTCTCCATAAAGGACGCAATGACCCGGGCACGACAGGCAAATCTTGACTTAGTAGAGGTAACCGCAAAATCCCGTCCACCCGTTGTGCGTATTGCTGACTACGGCAAGTACCAATACGAGCAGAATAAGATGAAGAAAAAGTGGGCAGACCAGGACAAGGAAAAGGGTAAAAAACAAGAAGGCATGAAACAGACGCAGATCAAGCCAGGCACCAGCGGCGGCATTCTTGAGATGCGGGCAAAAAAGATCCGAGAATGGCTAGATAATGGCAGTCGTGTGCAGGTTGATCTCTTTCTCTTCGGTCGATATAAAGGTATGGATCCAACTTTTCTGAAAGAAAGACTCTCTTCCTTTATACAAACTATCCCAGGAGAAGTTACTGCCGTCGGCGATATCCGCAAAAGTCCAAAAGGTTTCTCTATCACCCTCCAGCCAAATGACAAAAAAAAATAAAGGCATCATGACGATGCCTTTATTGCTTCCCCTACTGACTCAAAATAAATATGAATCTAAGAGTAGCTGTGACGCAAAATGAATAGGGGTAATATCAATTCTTGAGGCGATCTCGCAATGCACCTCCTCCTCTGTCTTGTTTCCCATGGTGACAGTGTGCATCCCGACACGCCCGCAATTTCTTATATAATCAATCACCGGCAGTGTCTCTGCACGAAAAGTGCAATACCTCTTCTTCAACACCTCCAAGGTGTCATCCAATCGTTTCTCATCTCTGCCCGCATCGAAACGATTTTCTATTTCATCCCAAGAAATGTCAAGATGCAAGGCATCTATGCGAAGCATTGCCTCTGGAACACACCGGAAGAGTGCATCCAAAATGGTACGCATTTCAGACACCCTCCGCCCGATACCATCGGTAATCACCACATCATAGGTACCACGACACAACTTGTCAAAGAACAGAGAAATTGGAACCTCCTGCGGTACCAGATCACCATGCTCCGCAGCACTTGTAATAATTCGTGTGAAAGGATTGTTCGTCTGCACACACTTCCTCAGCATTCCGCCGACATCAACAACCTGATACTCATACCCACCCTCTTCGAAGGCGGCGCATAAATGCTTTCTGTGAGTACTTTTACCCGAATATGGTGCACCGAACAACATCAGAATCCACAACTCCATCCCACAGTCCTCCTTGTATAAAGGTTTAAACTAACCTGTCAAAAACGGGTATACTTATATTCTACCCTTTTATTTGCTTTGCATAAACCCCCCTCTGTATGGTATACTGGAAAGCATGAAATCAAACAAATCAGCCCGTTCGCGCATTCGCGTCTCAAAAAACGGCGCGCTTCTTGCCAGTGGCAAGGGTCGTGGCCACTTCAACGCAAAACATCCGCGCTCCAAAAAGTTGAGGCAAAAACGGCAACGGGCAATACCAGTATCGACTAAAATGCGACAACGGTACTCACTGGTCACATAATATATACTATTTACTATATGGTTCGCGTCAAACGAGGAACAATTTCTCTTAAAAGTCGAAAATCCTTACTAAAAAAGGTAAAGGGGTACCGTTGGGGTCGATCCACAAAAGAGCGACAAGCGAGAGAGGCATGGTTACATGCCGGCAACCATGCATTTGCACACCGCAGAAAGAAAAAAGGTGACTTCCGCCGACTGTGGAATATCCGTATTAATGCAGCGGTAAAGCCACACAACCTTTCGTACAGTATGTTTATGGGCACACTCAAGAAAAAAGGCATCGTACTCAACCGAAAAATGCTTTCAGAAATCGCACGGCAACGAAAAGAGTCATTCGACCGCATCATTGAATCCGTCACCTCATAGATGGCTACGCAACCGTACGGCTATATTTTTGATACACGAACACTGCTATATGGGCACCGAGCAAACCAACCACAACATCTTTAATAGTGCCAATACTATACCACAGCTCTTCTGTCGGCATGCTGACAAATAACACCTCAAACACCTCCCATCCAATAATAAGCAGTAGCACGGTACCAAGCGTGAACACCACACATTTTTCTATTTTTCTGTAAAGCAACACTGCGAGCAAGCCCAACGAAAATCCACCAAGCAGATGTGTGATGATGTCAAACCAGTGGTAACGCCAATACCAGTTGTGTTCTGTACCGATGCCATGCAATACAACAGTCAGGGACGCAACAAAAAGTACGAATAGCAATGTCTGCATGCGGTGAGTGTAATTGTCATTATTCAACGGCATTATCAAAGTTTATATCGTACAATATGTGTTCGTGTACGGTTTCATAGGCAAGCAGATCCTCCGACTGAAACCACAACGCAACCTCTTTTTCTGCCTCCTCCACACTTGAAGAAGCATGTACTATGTTACGGATTGATCGTTGCGCACCATTTGCCAATGCATATGAATCAAGGACAAAATCTCCTCGAATAGAACCAACATCGGACGAAAGCGGTTCAGTACCGCCAACCAATTTCCGTGTCAACGGTATCGCATATGCCCCTTCCAACACCATCGGCACAATCGGACCAGCAGTCATATACCGCTTCAATCGCTCTACAATAGGTTCACCCGCCGCCACTGCCTCCTTCTCATCAATGACACCCGCATCCCCTCTTTTATTCCGCAACATTTTTTCCCCCGCCTTTCGTTTCCAATCCGGATCAAGCGAATAATGCCGCTCAATCATAGCGGCATCCGCCCGCACCATCTTCATCGCAACTATCTTCAGCCCAACTCGCTCAAATCGCCGAATAACCTCTCCCACCAACACGCGTTGAACGCCGTCAGGTTTAATAATAACTAGCGTCCGCTCCAAATGCTTTTCTTTATTCATACTGCAGTATACCGCATAAAAAATAAAACAGGGGTATGTAAAAAAAGAATAAAGCATTCTGTTTTTACATACCCCTGTTTATAAAACAAAAGGGAAAGTTCCTACCTGCGTCGACGACTGCGTCGTTTTGGCGCTTTTTTCGTCGTCTTTTTTGCCACCTTTTTGGCTGACCGCCTTTTTGTGCTTCGTCGCTTCTTCGTCGCCTTTTTAGCTGTTGTCTTTTTTGCGCTTCGTCGTCTCTTGGTCATCTTCTTAGGAGCGGACTTCTTCGCACTTCGTCGCTTCCGTGTCGTTTTTTTCGCGGCGGACTTCTTCGTGGTGGTTCGTCGTTTTCTTCTTTTCATGAAATGAAAATTAGGTTAATAATTGACCGCTGTTTGCAGGTCTACTTACATTATGGTAACCCCTTACCTCCTTTTATCTTTTTATACAACAATGTGTGGAAAACTTTTTCATGACATTCTCAATGTTTTTTATTCTATTTTTGCACTCTTATCGATGCTCATACCGTTTCTCCTTTTCACGCCGTGCAAGTATAAGCGGCACTAACGCAATAGTCATAACACCGATAAGCAATGCAACCCACACGATAATCATCTGCATGGCAACGCCTGTCTGTTCTTCCTCCTGATCGTCATCAACCTCTGCAACAAAAACACCAGCACCTGCTTTCTCTGACTCTTGTGAAACATCGGTGGTACTGTCCGTGTCTGCCTCTGAGGCATGCTGCTCCACCTCCTCCCCCTCCAGTTCGAGTATTTTTTCAGATTCAGCGGGAACTACTTCCTGCTCCTGCGCGGCGGCGGCACTCGAATCAACGGGTTTTCCATTGAATTGCCCACCCCCAGCGGTCACAAAGAATATATCCTGCTCCGGAGCAATAGCAAACGGAATAACGGTACTGCCCTGCTTCGGTACAAATGATTTTTCGTGGAAATCAAAAACAACTCCTTGTGCCTCAACCCGCCAACCCGACACATCCAACACAAACGGATGATAATTGTGCAGCCGTACAAACGCATCGTCAACCCGCTCAATGCGTACCTGCGGAAAAAGCACCGGTATTTCTTTTTGCAACACAATACCTTCAGTCCCATTTTCATCTAACAACTCTTGAAACACAATGATATAGGCACCTGGATGCAAATAGGCATGCTCTACAACAGTACCATAAACATAGCCCCCATCACCAAAATTCCACAGTCCATACAACACCTCTTCCTCTGCACCCTCCTGCCGCACAACTGAAAATTTTGTCGTTGACGCAGAAAACACAACCGACGGATCAGCCGTCATAACGACCTGCTGTGGTGTCCCCGCCTGTGGCAATATCTCGGTACTCGTTACCAACCCTGCACCCTCCTCCTCTGTGCTTGACGGAGTTTCAGTTTCTACAGCACGACCCACAGTGGTGCCGCCCGTTACAGCAGCCACACCGGCACCCAGCACCCCCGGACTTGGCTTTCCTGCGGTAATAACATCGTTTTGATCAATGTGTAGTGTGTTACCATCACCTCTGGCACCATGCTGTGTAGTATAGGTAATGCTATGCAACAGAGTATTCCCTTTTCTCAGCGAAACGGTTGACCCAGCATTTAACAGGGCAAAATTCGTGGTGTCAAGGAGCAGTCCATCAAAAGAGTAATGCTGTGAAAATAGTGCTGGATCCGATACGATAACCGCCACCTCACCCGGCTGCAATGTCGCATTACCCGCACCCGATGCGACAGCTCTTCCACGCTGACGATCATTTCGTTCAAAAAATGTTACTGCTGTAATAGCAACTGCCTCTGATCCACCATTTATCACCTCCACAAACTCCTTCCCAGTATCACTCCCCTCCGCATCGTACATAATTTCTGTAATGCGCAGCGTTGATTCAGTAGCATACACAAAACAGGAAGAGAAAACACTGACCACAAAAACACTGACCACACAAAAAAAACGCACATAATGGAGGACAAAAATCATACTTTCATAATACTACAAAAAAGAAAACAGTGGGGGGTTACAGAACTCATGTGAAGCACAAAAACACACAACCACGCAGCACTGTAGAGATTGGTTACCAACAATAAGCCGAAACGAAAGGTGCAGTTTTTTGCTATACGGTGTCTCAGAAAAAATCCACAAATACAATGTATAATCAGTGGAACCCTACAATACTATGCTATACCATAGACAGTATGGATGTGCGAAAAAAATTTACCCTAAACATGACAATGTTGATTATTATCATTGTCATTCTCAGCGTGCTGGTATTCTTGTCCGCAACTAGAAATCCACTGCAACAAGAGGAAGGAGAGGTAGCACCAATCACTACTCCAGAAACACTGTTTGAAGACGAGGATGAAATACAAGAAATAGACAACACGGCGGCAGAGAACAACACCACAGAACCACAAACACCACCAACGGAGGAAGAGGTGCTGGCAACCATCACCCTGAAAGACAATCAAACTCCCGAAAAACAGCTGCGACAGCCAAATCTTCCAATTGATGCCAACAACGGTATTGCTATATATACGATACGCCTGCACGCATCATGGAGCGAGCGACTCCACCCGCGCTGGTACCCGCAGGGTGCACACCTTTCACCAATGGTCGCATGGTCACACCGCCGAAAAGACACCTTGTTCAGAGAAGGTGGCACCGCCAGTGAAGGCATGGAGATCATGGCAGAGACCGGGGCAACCAACACATTAATACAGGAAATACAAAGTGGTATCCATACCGATGCAGCCCTGACATACGCCACCGGCACAGTATTTAACGCACCCGGAGAAAATATAACACAAATCACCATGGAGCGGGACACCCCACACATAACGGTCGTATCTATGATTGCGCCGAGTCCAGATTGGTTCATTACGGCACGCAATGTGCAACTCTATAAAGACGGTGAGTGGGTGGAGCGAGTAACCATCCCCGCAGTACTGTACGATGCTGGTACCGACGACGGAACGGAATTCACCTCAAAAGATAGCGACACGGACCCACGAGAATCAATCACGAGAATCAGAAATGTGCCATCAATCCCCATCGCCTCGTTTGAGTTTATAAAAAATTGACCGGGGTTGCAATATAAGGTATACTGGCTTGCGGAGGTAAAAGATGCTACACACCATTGACTTTTTTCAGCGGCTGCAGTCGTTCTTCTCGGGAATAACCGGCAACACATCCCACAAAGAACTGTACACCACCCGGAAACTATTCGACAGGTTCTTCGCATCGGTACAATACTATGTACCGCCCGACATAAAGACCGTTGAAAAAATACGGTCTTTTTTGCCACAATGTGACTCCTTCATCGCTACATTTTCAGAAGAAGTACAAGAAGAAGAGGTGGAGTCGCACCCTTTCACTTGGTCAATGTGTTTTCTCGAAGCGGAGAAAATACTTCCGGAGGTTCAACGGTGGGAACCCGAAGCAGGTGAGACAGAGGTGTACTCCTTAATTGGAACAGTCGCACTCTTGCTGTACACAATGTTACTACACAACCGCAAGGTTGCGGGGGGAAACATCGCCAGAAAAAGCGGCGTCGAGGATGAGAATCTTGCATTGACACACTAACCAAACACTTATAAACAGAGGTGACTTAGGTCGCCTCTATTCTTTTTATACGACAATTTCTTGCACAGCATCGTGTACATACAATCCCTCACCATCCCGCAACAAGAGCACCTCATCTTCACGCAACGAATACTTCTCACGGAAAGCGATAATCTCTCCATCAAGCGAAGGCACATAGTGCGGAACAACATGCTGCTCAATAAAGTGCAGACCGGTGAGGTCAACCACACCATCTTTATTTTTATCAGGATGCACCTCACCAGCACTTGCGATAGTCGGCGAAACCAGCACCGCCCCAGCACTAGAGCCGATATACAGTCCACCCCGATCGCACAGCGCAACGATCTGCTGCCGAATCGGTGCAGACGAGCATTGAATACTATGCAGTAGATGAAAAGTGTTTCCGCCACAAACATACACTAAATCAACATCATCCGCCAATGACTCACCAACATCAAAATCAATAAAAGAAACGGTCATGCCCATTTCCTCCAACTGCCCTTTTGTCACAACATTCCATGGGGCATGCTCCTTCTCCGGTCGAGCAGTAGTAATAATATGCGCTGAGACATAAGATCGATCACGCGCCAAACAAGCAACCTGCTCCCGTATTGCCAACGCACTAAAGCCACTGGATACAAGTAGGCCGTGAAACGCCATACCTATATTTTTCCCACCAAGTCAGTCCCTGGTGTGAGGGTTGCATCACCCTCCTGCCAACTTGCCGGACACACCTTACCGCTATGCTCCTGCACATACTTCGCCGCTTTCACCTTACGAAGCAATTCAGCAGCAGATCGTCCAATAGAGTTATCATGCACCTCCATCGCACGAACAACACCGTTCGGATCAACAACAACAGACGCACGATACGCCAAACCATCCTCTTCACAGTAGACACCAAACAGGGTAACAAAAACATGTCGATGGTCAGAACCCATAGGAAACAGCACGGTCTTCACAACTGGTGAAGTTTCATGCCACATTTTGTGTGAAAACACCGTATCAGTACTCATAGAAACAATCTCAACACCTTCTTTTTGAAACGCATCATACTTGCCAGCCAACTCACCCAACTCAGTTGGGCATACAAAGGTAAAATCCCCCGGGTAAAAGAACAACACCAGCCACTTCCCACGAAATGAGGCAATGGTTGTATCCCGTATCTCACCCTTGTGAAATACCTGAAATTTGATTGTTTTCGGCACCACATCCCCAACCATCAGCGGCGCCTGTGCAAAATCTGACATATCCGTTTCCATATAAAGTATCTTGTATCTTGATAATTACTTGTAGTATGCCATAGAGAAAAACGAATACTGGTGAAATGAATCAACTGTTGGCATACCGCAAAAACAAGAGAGAAACCCCACAACACATAAAATGTCGCGGGGTTAAAATTATGAGCGATTCGCTGATTGAGTACGCTCTTTTGGAATAAAAAAATCTCCAACATCGCTAAAACGAAAAATATGCCCTTCAACCGTGCCGTCATCGGATCGGAAATAAGGAACACCTCCCTCTTTTGTCAGTGTCCCGCAGACCCGCTTCTGACTGTTTAAGAAAGTAAGGGTCACCCGACCTTTCTTTCCTCTTCTCGCAACAAACCTTTTCCTGGCAAACAACACACAACCACCTCCTTCTCCGCCATACACTATATGGTACACCATCCCACACGACAGAGCAAATCAAACAACGCAACCGTAGCTATAACGCCCTTTTTGCCTGTTCCCACAGCCGCTCCAACGCCTTATCCAAACACTCATTAACCGTATCAACACCAATCGCACAAAACGGCTCCTGGAGATAAAAAATCACTACCAGAAAAGCAAACACCAAGAATAACCCTGCGGCGATATACACCACCCAAAAAATAATCGTATTTGAAGTCATAACGAATGGACACACAACAAAAAACTCATTGCCGTCAGCATACCACATAAAAAGCATAACAACATCTTGCAGTGCTATACTCCTACTATGCAGAATGCTTCTTTTATTACACTTGGCGATGTGACAAACGATGCGTTTATCAAATTGCAGGAGGCAAGTGTACACTGTGACATCTCAACAGAGCAGTGCACCATCTCAATGCGCTGGGGTGATAAAATCCCATACGAAGATGTGGTTGTCGTTCCCGCCGTCGGCAACAGCGCAAACGCCGCTGTCTCCGCAGCCCGCCTCGGACTTCCTACCGCTTTTATCTCGTTTGTCGGCGATGATCGCAATGGCAAAGAGTGTATAGCCGTCTTACAGGATGAAAACATAGATACCCAATATATCACCGAAGAACCTGGCAAAAAAACAAACTATCACTATGTCCTTTCCTACGAGGCAGAACGCACCATCCTCGTCCGCCACGAACACTTCACCTATTCCCTGCCGAACATACCCGACAGCACCGAGTGGCTCTACTGCTCCTCAGTTGGCGAGGCGGCAAAAACCCTGCACGATGAAGTGGTACAATGGATTAAGCAACACCCTGAAACAAAACTCGTATTCCAGCCCGGCACATTCCAAATGCAACTCGGCTACGACTACCTCAAAGATCTCTACGCCCACACCCACCTCTTCATCTGCAACAAGCAGGAGGCACAACGCATCCTCAAAACAGAAGAAACAAACATCAAAACGCTCCTACAGGATATGCACAGCAAAGGCCCCACAATAGCCATTATCACCGATGGTCCAAACGGCGCCTACGCCTACAACGGCGACACAACCTACTTCGTTCCACAGTACCCCGACATTGCCCCACCAAAAGAACGCACCGGTGCAGGCGATGCATTCTCCTCAACACTTGCCGCCTTTCTTGCCAAAGGCCTCCCACTCAAAGAAGCGCTTCTCCGCGCCCCGATAAACTCCATGTCTGTTGTCCAACACATCGGCGCACAAAAAGGACTCCTCACCGAAAAGGACATAGAACACTATCTGCAAAAAGCCCCTGAATCGTATACCGTCGCAACAGTTTAGTTGTTTCTGCGTGAGGACACTCGTGCTATCTTTGCAAGCGCCCGCATAACCAACTTGTCAACAGCATCTCCAAAAAGTGTCAAAAGAACCACCAACAGCAGGAAGTATACGACAATACCAGTAACCCGCTGTCCCGCTTCTTGTGTCAAAAACTCCTTCCCGACAAACCAACCAGGTAGAAATATAATGACCACCCATATAACACTGATAATAACATCCCAAACGATAAACCACGCTACTGAAACCTTTCGATAAAGAGTAAAAAAAATGAGGGACACCTTCGTCATGGGCATCAACTTAATCGCAATAAAAAGCAGTACCGGATTCTTGCCATACCGCCCTTGACTCTTCTTAAAAAAGGTCTCAATTTTCGCAAAGAACGAGATATTCCGCAAACGAGTTGAGATATTGGTATACCGCTGTAGCACCCGTACCGTACCGTAGATAACAAAGTCAAAAAGCAGAATACTACCTGCGGCAATCACCGTCGGCATCAATGAAATAGCACCTGACCCGTACAGCATGCCAAACAGGTGAATACTATATTCACCAGCAAAAAACGGTATCAATGCCGAGGTAAGAATCTGGTGCTCATGAAACAGTGCAATAAACCCATCAAATGACACAGTAAAAAATCCGGTGATTATATCAACTAACATACTTCACTCCTAATATTGTCCGCACCATCTGCATAATATGACCTTTGGAAAGCTGGTAATGCTCCAACAACTCCCCCGGCTCACCTGACTGCCCAAATCTATCGTCAACACCAACACGGTACACCGGCATCGGACACTGTTCAGTCAAATACTCAGCAACTGCTGACCCAAGACCACCAATCCGCTGATGCTCCTCAACGGTGAGTACGCGCCCGGTCTCTTCAGCATAGCGACACACTTCCTTATCCAGTGGTTTTATCGTCGGCACATTCACCACCAGTACCCCGATATCTTTTTCCTCTTCCAATTCCCGCGCCGCCTCCAATGCGGTGTACACCATTGCTCCGCAGGCAAAGATTGTAACTTTCGGATTCCGCCCCCGGTAAAAGCACTGCGCCTTGCCGATGCGAAATGGCGACACATCAGTCGTCATAACTGGTGTCGCCTCCCGTTGCAGGCGAATGTACACTGGCCCCTCATACTCTGCCGCTGCAAGCGTCGCCTTCCGCGCCTCCTCTGCATCACACGGCACCAGCACCGTCATCCGCGGTATCACCCGCATAATGGCGATATCCTCAAGCGCTTGGTGTGTTCCGCCGTCCGGCCCAACTGACACGCCGGCATGCGAACCAACAACCTTTGCGTTCACATTGTTGTAACAAATAGTGGTACGAATCTGCTCCCAATTTCGTCCAGGAGAAAACATCGCATACGAAGTAAAAAACGGCACCTTCCCCATCGCTGCCATACCAGAAGCAACCGACGCCATGGACTGCTCGCCGATGCCCATTTCTACAAATCGAGCGGGAAACCGATCCTTAAAGTAGCTCGTCTTGGTGGAATCAGTCAGGTCAGCACAAAGTGCCACCACCCGAATATCCCGCTCCGCAGCTTCCAGCAACCCTTTCCCGTACCCCTCCCGAATCGGCGCGCTTTCTTCCCGCGTCGTAAACACCTTTTTGTGAAAATGTATTGCTTCTTCCAACATACTGGTTTATATAATACTGCACTAATCGCAATCCGACACAATCACCCCCTTCAAACTACGCAATTGCTTCAACGCACACTCCCCTTGCGTATCTTTCGTCAAAATATCTTCCGGACCTTTCCCTGGCGGCGCCCCATGCCAACGATAGTCCCGCTCAAACTGCGGCACCCCTTTACCGGGCACCGTATGCGCAATAATCATCGTCGGCTGTAATGCCGACTGCGCCTCACCAAAGGCATCATAAAGCTCTTGAATATTATGCCCATCAGCATTAATCACATGCCAGTTAAATGACGCAAATTTTTCTTCCAACGGCTCCAGCGGCATAACATCACGGGTAAATCCATCTATCTGTATCCCATTCCGATCCAGCACAGCAATGAGATTATGTGGCTGCTCTTTCCCGGCATGCATAATGGCCTCCCAATTCTGCCCACAATTCAACTCACCATCACTCATTAAGCAATAAAAATAGGTTGACGACTGCGGACGATCTATACGATCAGCCAATACCATACCCAACGCTTGTGAAAGCCCGGAACCAAGCGGACCGGAACTCGTCTCAATACCCGGAAGATACTCTCGATGAGGGTGTCCCTGCAATCGTGACCCAAATTTTCGCAGCGTCAGCAATTCTTTCACGGGAAAACATCCTGCATGCGCCATCGTTGCATACAGCACTGGACAAATATGTCCATTAGACAGTATCAACCGGTCCCGCTCTTCCGCCTGCGGATTCTTTGGGTCATATCGCAACACTGAAAAAAACAAGGTTGCAAACACATCCGCCATCCCCAGTGGTCCAGCAGTATGCCCCGACCCTGCCTCAATCAATGACTCAATGACTGAGATACGAATTTGATTCGCTTTTTTCTCAATCATTGCAACCTCTCTATCCTTCAAATGCTTCATATATAAACACTATACCACGCACCAGAGAAAGACCGAATAATTACACACCCACATCGACAAGAAAAAGAAAATGGTACAACATCCCACTGAATCAAAGGTGCAACACCAAGGTTACCACTGGCAAAAAACACTATGCTGATAACTCCTGCAGTATCCCGGCAACAGCAGTATCCAACAACCGCCCTTCCTCACCTGTGGCACGATCAACATACTCCACCTTCCCTGCCGCACAGGTCTTCTCAGAAACCACCAGCCGACGCGGAATGCCCACAATATCACTCTCGGCAAACTTTTCCCCAGCAGACATAGCACGATCGTCATACAACACCTCAACCCCTCGATCAGTCAGCGCACTATACAGATCATCTGCCGCACCCTGAACCACATCGGATTCCCCAAGCGCAATAAGGTGCACAGCAAACGGCGCAACGGCCGCAGGCAACACCATCCCTGCATCCGACCCAACCATTTCAACAATCACGCCGAGCAATCGAGCAGGACCAATGCCATACGACCCCATATACACCGGCACCTGCGTACCCCTACCATCCGTATATAAAAGCCCCAACGCATCAGAAAATCGCATGCCTAAGGTAAAAATATTCCCCACCTCACATGCGGGGTACTCCTCCAACTCTTCCCGTTGCAACTCCAGCCGCGCCAACACCGCATCCGTATACACCTCCTTATTCAGCGCAACCCCTTTCTCTTTATGTACATAAATAACATCCTCTCCTGCTGGCAACACCGTTTGAAATTCATCGCTAAATTCAGAAAACGCCCCGCCGCTCGCAAAAGTTCGATAGGTTTGCTGACCGATACCAACCCGTTCAAACACCCGCATATATGCCTCGGCACATTGCTCGTAAAACACCTTATGTTCCTCCTCATCAGCACAAAAAGAGTACAAATCCTTCATAATAAACTCCCGCGTCCGCAAAATACCACTCTTCGCCCGCTCTTCATTACGAAACTTTGTCTGAAACTGATACAGGTAAAACGGCACATCACGATACGAATGCACTATCTGCCGAGCCAAATCAGTGATCGGCTCCTCATGTGTCCACCCCAGCCCCACCTCCCCACCAACCCGTAGCTGCGTCCGAAACCACACCTCATCGGCGTCACCCCGCCATCGACCCGACTGCTCCCACACCTCCGGATTCTGCAACCCATTCAATAGTACCTCCTGCCCTCCAATACCTTCCATCTCCTCACGAATAATACCAATGATCTTATTAAGTGACCGCAACCCAAGCGGTAAAAAACTATACACCCCGGCCATTGTCTTATGAATATACCCCGCCCGTATCAAAAGTCGAGCGTTCAAAGAAACCTCATCAACCGGCACCTCCTTCCGCACCCGTGTCGCCAAAAATGATTGCCGCATATACAAAAAGTATACCACAGATCAAGAAGATTATTTTTGCACAAACACCCACACACCCCGCCCTTGTTCTCCCAAAGTTACTACTTGGGCATTTCTTGCACCTTCTTTCGTGGGAAAATTAGAAAACTTTCCGGTTGAAATAACTACATCCTCACCGACACTACTGTTAAAATATTTCATTGCCTGCTCTTCAATGAGTCGTGTGACTTCCTCTTCATCTTTCCCGTCAATTTTACCTTTCTTTATTTTCATTTTTATATCCTGCTTTGCATCTCTCATCGCGGATTCTTTTCTCCAATCTTCCAGTATATTTTTCGGCAGTTTCATGCCAAAATTTGCAGCGTATCTATGAACATCATTTTCATCAACATAGTGCTCAAGAGAATTTAAACAATACTGAAGAGCAACCCATGCGGGACAAAGCCCGAGCCCTTGTTCTTCAGCGACAGCAAGAATCTCTTCAATAGCAACACCATCACTTTCGGACAGTCCGAGATCTTCCAAGGTAACCCTGACAACACTCGCATTATCATCTCCCTCTTCAATACCCATCTCCTTTAAGCAAGACACCACAGCAGAAACAACCTCATACCCTTTGTCCTGTAATTGTTCCACATAATCTTCAACACTATGATGTTCACGAGTTATTGCAATATCTTTCTTAAACTCAGCAACATTTTCCTCGCCAGATTTTTTGGCACCTTCCATTTTATTAAATATCTTCATAAACAGTACTACATTTACATTACTAATTAGTATCAATATACCACACATAACACCAAAACTACCACTCAACAAACAACTTTCTCTTGCTCCAACCGTCCCGGTTTCGCATATCCGGGAGAGCGAGTACGGTTTACGGACACGGTACCATCGTCCTACTCTCACGCATCAAAATGCGTAAGACCAATTGATCCATCTCTCTTTCGAGAGAAGTTTCATTTGAATTATTCCACGAACAGCTTCCGCTACCCGTGCCTTGTTACGCCTTAGCCCTTGTCATTGAATTTACCTTAGACCCATACAAGATGGGGCATCGGGTACGCTCAACTTCCCTGACTTGGCGGGCGGTGAGTACAAGACTCGAGAACGCATTCACCGCGGCATGCTGATCCGCGATTACTAGCGATTTCAACTTCATGAGGTCGAATTGCAGACCTCAATCCGGACTGAGACTGCTTTTATTAGGATTTGCTCCAGCTTGCGCTTTGGCTTCCCGTTGTAGCAGCCATTGTATTACGTGTGCAGCCCGAGGTGTCAAGGGACATGCGGACCTGGCGTCATCCTCTCCTTCCTCCCTCGTGAGAGGGCAGTCTCGCCTGACATATATAACAGACGACGAGGGTTGCGTTCGTTACCCCACTTAAGGGAACAGTTCAAACCACGAACTGACGACGGCCATGCATCACCTGCCTACCCGTCCGAAGAAAACATCCCTTTCGGGTTGTCGTCGTGTAGGTTTCTAACCTCGGTAAGGTTTGTCGCTTAGTATCGAATTAAGCCACATAATCCACCGCTTGTGCGAGTCCCCGTCTATTCCTTTGAGTTTTAAGCTTGCGCTCGTACTACCCAGGCGGCTTGCTTAACGCGTTAGCTTCGCCTCTCAAGGGTCAATGCCTCAAAAAGCCAGCAAGCATCGTTTAGGGCGTGGACTACTGGGGTATCTAATCCCATTCGCTACCCACGCTTTCGTCTCTGAGTGTCAGAATCAGGCCAGTGTGCTGCCTTCGCATTTGGTGTTCCCCACAGTATCAACGGATTTCACCCCTACTCTGTGAGTTCCACACACCTCTCCTGTCCTCTAGTATTGCCGTTTCGTGTGCATGCTCTCGGTTGAGCCGAGAAATTTAACACACGACTAACAATACCACCTGCAGACGCTTTACGCCCAGTGATTCCGGGTAACGCTCGGGGCTTCTGTATTACCGCTCCTGCTGGCACAGAATTAGGAGCCCCTTATTCATAAGGTACTGTCAATAAACTTCCTCCCTTATAAAAGGTGTTTACGGTCCGAAGACCTTCATCCACCACGCGGCGTCGCTCCGTCAGACTTTCGTCCATTGCGGAATATTCTCGACTGCGGCCTCCCGTAGGAGTATGGGCCGTATCTCAGTCCCATCGGTGGGGGTCAGGCTCTCACCTCCCCTACGCGTCATTGCCTTGGTAAGCTGTTACCTTACCAACAAGCTGATGCGAAGCAGGCCTCTCCCTCAGCAATAAATCTTTACTCCGTAGAGTCCATCGGGTATTAGCACACCTTTCGATGCGTTATCCCCGACTGAGGGGTAAGTTCCTACCTGTTACTACCTCGTTTGCCACTGGTTCCGAAGAACCCGTTCGACTTGCATGCCCTATCCACGCCGCCAGCGTTCACCCTGAGCTAGGATCAAACTCTGAAAAATAAAACGGTTGGAGCAAGAGAAAATTGTCAGTTAAGTACAACTATCCCTTGCAAATGTTAATTTGTTGTGTTGCATAGTTTTGTATAAAACTATAGATAGAAAATAATTGTAAGGATCATCAACGCCCTCAGCACAAAATATACACGCACAACCCACCATCGTAACACACAGAGATATGCGCTCTCACAGTATACCACACATTCCGACCAGAAAAAGCAACCACACCCATGGAGGAAACACCTTCCCACACCCACACTGCGCCGCACCCACAACCCATAAGTCAGTAATCCACACCCAACACGCAGAACACAACTGCCCACACACTACTTACAAGAGGCAAACTTATCCCTATTTTTGATATCACAGTAGGTACACAGGTGTTCGGTGTATATTTCTTCCATTTTTTTACGCTGCGCACCCCCTTTCCGCTTCGCCTTTTTTTCCTGCTCTTTTTTTCGCGTCAAACGAATCTGCTGCACCTCCCGAGCAGTATCCAACAGCTGCACAAAGATAGACAAACTCAAGAAAGCAATAATCAGAGTCAGCACCTTCCCCTGCACTCCAACCAAGGCAATAGAATCCCCATCACCCACCTTCGTGATAGCATTAATGGTAAAGTAAAACGCATCAAACACTGTTTCGATATCAACATTAACATTCGCCTGTAGCACAAACACCACCTTTGTGATAATAAACACCAACACACACACATGGATAAAAGTGGCAAACAATTTTTCCCAAAAAACAATACGGCTCGTAAACATTCGGATATCTGGAATGATTTGATACAGCTGAATAACCCGAAATACCCGCAAAACCCGCAAAAAACCGAAATTCCAAAACGGCGCTGCCAAATATCCAATAATGATCAATGCATTTGATATCGCAAGCGGGTGCCTGATATAGCGCCACCACTTCTCACTCGCAAAGAGTAATAGCACATATTCAATAGCAAAAAAGATCCCGAGTAATATCTCAAAAGACACAAGCGGTTCGGCGAGAAAGAAGAACGACCAAACAAAATAGGTAATACCAACCACATCGAACACCACTGACACCACATGAAACAGCCGAGAATAGGTCAAAGCAACAGCAAATCTTTTCATATACTTTAGTATACCACCGAGGTAGCACAACAGAAATAAAAAAACAATCCGTATAAAAATAATAGGGCTCGCTATGAGCCCTAGTATTAAAAAAAATCATTGTCAGACATGGCAAGGAACACAAGCAGTGCGACGACAAGGAGTAAAAAACCGCCACCGACAAAAATGACAAAAAATGAAACATCCACATCAAAAATATACAAAATCAGATTCAAAACGACAGTTAAAACAACTGACACTGCCAACGAAAGTAAGCACCCTAAACCTTGCATTACATACCTCCTCCTACCCTAATAATAGATATCCACTTAACAGAATACCAGACGATAACTGTTTTAGGAAACAGCTTGCTGCAAAGTTGTAAGATTTTCTGCAACATCTCCCTGAAAGAGCGCAGAGCCAACAGCAAACTGCGTTACCCCGGCAGCCAGCAACCGCGGTGCCGTCTGCACAGACACGCCGCCATCCGCCTGTATCGGCAACGCAGGATACGCGTTATGGATAGCAGCGATCAAGGTCTCTATCCGCTCATCATACGGCTCACCCTGTTTACCAAGTTCTGCAATACCCATACACTGCACACCATCAACCACCTCAAGCACTGAAGCAACACCTTCAAGTGTGTCATGTGCCGTTAATCCAAGATACACTTCCCGCCCATCGTCCTTCACCCGATTCACGCAGTACGAAACATACTGCGTGGAAGCACGATGAATAATAAAACGGGTTGCATCCGTCAGCAACCACACACCGAGCGAGTCCTCAGGACTCTGAATCATCAAATCAAGCTCAAACGGCACTCGCAAGCCATATAGGCACTCTGCTTTATCAGCCAATTCCTTTTCCGAAGGATGCACAATAGACCCCGCAGCATCTTTGCCATCACCCGACAAAAAAGGCCACGATGCACTGGGCGCATACACACCATCAACAATATCCACCTGCACCAACTTCGCAACACCTCGCACACGACCAACTGCCTCCTGAATGGCATCAAACGACTTCTCAAGGATAGCAGGGGTAATAGATACCTTCATACACCCACATAATACACTGATTATGAGGCATCAATCTGCTCAATCCGACGCTGATGCCGCTCCTCCGCAGAAAATATCGTTGAAAGGAAAACCTCAACCGCCACCTCAACCTGCATCGGACTGAGAAACCGCGCGCCAACGGAAAGTACATTCGCATCATTGTGTTCACGACCAGTTTTCACAAGGTCAGGGTTAGACGCAGCATACACAATCGCTCGAATACCCTGGTAACGATTCAACACCATCGCCTCACCTTGCCCGGAGCCACCAAACACAATACCAACCGAATTAGGCGTTTTCAATAACATTTCAGCTGCCGCCTGCATATACATCGGATAGTCATCATCAGGGTCAAGCGCATGAGCTCCAACATCCTCAAAAGTGTGACCACCTTTCTCAAGGAACCGCTTAAGGTGCTCCTTCATTGCAAACCCTGCATGATCCGTAGCTAAGATAATAGTCATACTGACATTATATAGCCATTACACGCTCAAGGAGTGATTGTGCGTAGCCCGTCTCATTGTCGTACCACAACAGCACTTTCACCAAATTACCATTAACCACTCGTGTCATAGACAGATCAGCAACAGATACAAATGGCTCCCCGATAATATCAGACGAAACAACCGGATCAGTAGTGGTGGTAAATAAGGTACTCCTCCCTCGCTCCAACACTTCATTCACCTCTTGTACGGTTGTTTTCTGCTTCGCAATAAAAGTGAGATCAGCCAATGAGCCGGTAATAGTCGGTACCCGTAATGCGATGCCGTCAAACTTCCCTCGCAGTGACGACAAAACCTTCGTCGTTGCTACCGCGGCACCAGTAGAAGAAGGGATAATATTCATTCCTGCTGCCCGACCAAAGCGGAGGTCATCCTTCCTTGACGGACCATCAACCGTCTGCTGGGTAGCAGTATAACTATGTACCGTGTTCAACAACGCACTTTCAACACCAACCGCCTCATCAAGTAGTGCCAACGGTATCCCAACCGCATTCGTTGTACACGACGCATTTGACGAAACTACATACTCCCGAGCAACACCCTCATTGACACCAAACAGCACCGTCCCTGCCTGTACATTCTCTGGCGGATCACCCTTGACCGGCGCAGTAATAAGCGCATGCTTCGCACCAGCAATAATATGCATGTACGCCTTCTCATACGAGGTAAATACCCCGGTCGCCTCTATCACCACATCAACCTCCAGAGAACGCCACGGCAGCTCAGTCGGATTCTTCACCGACAGCCAAGACACCTCCTTCCTGCCAACCCGCAACACATCTTCACCAGCAACAACTTCTGGAACAAACCTCCCGCGCACAGTATCATACTGCAACAAGTACGCCCCGGTCTCAAGAGCCATCAAATCATTCACTGCCACCACTGCAACATCCTTACACGCAAACGCCAGGCGAAAGAACGCTCGACCAATTCGCCCAAACCCATTTATAGCAACCCGTTTCATATATAAAAAATACTACTACCAGTGTAGCAGTAGTAAACCAACACGAACCATTTCCATCAAGGAGGCAAAACGCACCCCACCCGCAACTAACAAGAAGCAAGAACTGCCTTAATACGCCGTACCCCACTCCCCACCGCCTCTTCCTTTTGAATCTGAAACTTCCCCAACACCTCGGTATTCTCAACATGTGGACCACCACAGAACTCTTTACTATAATCCCCAACAGAATACACTCGCACAATATCGTCATATGAAAACACGCCGATCGCACCCACCTTCCGCGCTTCCTCAACCGGCATGTCTTGGTACGACACCGGGAGTGCCGCCTGTATCTTCTCATTCACAACTGCCTCAACCTGCTGCTTTTGCTCATCGGTCATCTTCTCGGTATATGAAAAATCAAATCGCAATCGCTCCGGCGTAACATTAGAACCTTTCTGCTCTACCCCATCCCCCAACACATCCCGCAACGCCTGATGCAAGAGGTGTGTTGCCGTATGATATTTCACACTCATGGCACTCGTATCTGATAGCCCGCCTTTAAACTTCCCCTCACTCGCCTGCCGAGAAAGAGTGCGGTGCTTCTCCATCGCCTCATCATACCCATCCAACGAAACAGGGATACCTTTCTCCTCCGCCAATGACAAGGTCAACTCCTTCGGAAAACCATATGAGCTTTGTAGCACAAACACTGTCTGCCCGTCCAGCGAACCCTTTTTGAACAATCGCTCCAACTCGCGCATCCCATTTCGCAAGGTCTTCGTAAACTGCTCTTCTTCTTCACCAATAACCTGCTCAACCGATGCCGCAACAACCTCGGGATATGCCTCACGATACGCTGAAATAAAATGCGCCGATAACGATGTCAATGACTCCCCTTCAACTTGCAACACATACCGCAGATTATACAACGCTTCCCGTAACAATCGCCGCAACACATACCCACGATCCGTATTGGACGGCAACACACCATCGGCGATGGCAAACACAGCACTCCGCAAGTGATCAGCAATCACCCGAAACGGCGCAGGTTGATCACTATACGACACACGACTCGCCCGCGCCAACGCCTGCACCACCCCATCAAACACATCAATCGTAAAAATATCAGGCGTATGCTCTGTCGCAGCAACCATCCGCTCCAACCCGCCACCAAAATCCACATTCTTTTTCGGCAACAGCCCAAATCCTTCCTCAGTCCGCACATATTCCATAAACACTGAATTACAAATCTCAATAAACCGTCCTGAGTCAGTAGCCGGGTGCGGGTGCAAATGCGCAAACGCCGGATCAGTATGCTCCTCACCGAAATCATAAAATACCTCACTATCAGGACCGCCCGGCTCTCCGACCGGCATTGCCTCCGGCTCACCCACCCGACTCCACCAATTTTCACCTGCATCATAATAAAATATCCGCTCACCATCCCGCATCCCCCGCGCATCACCATCCTCCTGTGAGCCGATATGCGCAATACCCGCATCAATGCCGACACCAGCAAACAACTCGCGCCACTTTTCCGCGGACACCTCATCCCGAGGAATGCCAAGTGACTCATCCCCAGCAAACACGGTCACATACAGCCGTTGCGGATCAAGTCCCAACCCTTTCTCCACATCAGTCAAAAACAAAAAAATCTGCTCCAGTTGCTCTTCCTTAAAATAGTCACCCAGCGACCAATTCCCCAACATCTCAAAAAAAGTCGTGTGGCGATTATCCCCCACCTCATCAATATCATTCGCCCGAAAACACTTCTGCGCATTCACCAAACGCGCACCTTGCTGGTGCTCTTTCCCTAACAGATACGGCACCAACGGCTGCATACCAGAACCAGTAAACAGTGTCGTCGCGTCCTCTTGCGGGACCAACGGCGCAGACCCAATCACACAGTGCCTCCGCGCTCGCATAAAATCCAAAAATCGCCTCCGCACCTCACCTAATGTCATATAGAAAAAGTATACCACTCAATCCCCGCTACAACCAGTTCCAAAAAAATATGCTACACTTATGGCAAACATGCAAAGATTGCACCCAAAAGCAGTTTGGTTATTTTTCTGGACAAATGCCATCGGGTTTATTTTTCTGGGTATAGCAGCACTATTAGCATCAACATTCAACCTGACATTCTTGGAAACAGAAAAATTCCCTATGACCGAGGGAGGTGTAATTCTTGCGACAGTATTAATAATCGGAAGTTACCTGTGGGCAAAGTTGCACTATGCGTCCTATAAATATGACCTAAAAGAAGATGTATTTCAAAAAGAATACGGCATTCTTGCAAAACGATATGTGACCATTCCCTATGAAAAGATTCAAAATGTTGATATTCACCGCGGGCTACTAGCGCGTATGCTCGGCCTCTCTAATCTACAGATTCAAACTGCAGGTGCAAGTTACGCCGGAGCTGAAGGAACACTGCCCGGAATAACACACAAAGTGGCTGAGCAGCTACGAGATGAGATACTGAAACGCGCGCAAACAAGAAAAAACACACAGGGGAGCAATATATAAACAAGAAATATGCAAAGGTTAGATCCAAAATCAAAGTGGCTATTCTTCATCCGCTATGCTTTTTTGGGATTAGCAGCTGCTATGATACTTGAAATCTTTTTAATGCTTGTTTTCCTCTCCTCTGATAATCCAACAATATCTAACGCTGTGAACGCTATGGATGGACTGACATTTACATTTTGGTTTATAGGAATATATCTTTTATTGGCACTACTATGTTCCACAATCGGTACCATATACGGATACTGGTACTACAGGACCTATAAATATGAGCTACGGGAAAATGGATTTCGGAAAGAGTACGGGGTTATCTCAAAACGATATGTGACTATTCCCTATGAAAAGATTCAAAATGTTGAAATCCGCCGCTCCCTTTTTGAGCGAATGCTCGGCATATCAGAACTACAGATTCAAACCGCTGGTTATGCAGGAGGATCACACGCCCCAATAGGCGGAAGAGGCCTTATCGGCACATTAGTCGGGGTAACAGTATCGCACCACGCAAAGAGAGATGCCGAGGGAACACTACCTGGCGTACCGCACGAAACAGCAGAACAGATACGAAACACCTTGATGCAAAAACTGACACAGAAAGAGGGGTAAGCAAGTGTCGCATAGCCCAGCAAAACCCTATCAACAGAATGCCAACACTTGCAAGGTCCCCTTGTGTAACGCACCATTATAAATACCATCCCGCAAATTGCCCACTGCCCGCCGGCAGCGCATAATGCTGACATGCTCTTCCGCAGCACCTCGTTGTATATGCTGATGAATATGTTGTTCAAAATCCTGCAACAAGCGTAAAATTGCACTGTGACGAACGCCTTCGCCCATATCCCATATCGCATCCAACAGTACCAACCGCTCCTTCACAGACGCAGCAATAAACTGTGCAAACTGCTCCGACTGCCCCACCGATGCTGAGCCAGCGCTATCCCGATCAATAATGTAACACCGCGACAGCAAGGTACCCAACACATCTGTCCCCTGCGGGAGACACAAGAAAAAAAAGGTTTTTCCTCCAACCTCTTCCATCATCTTCAACAGCGCATTCTGCGCCTGATGGGTAATATTTGACGCACCCAGCACAATTTTACGATCCTGCGCATCATCCGATTGAAACGCATACTGCTGCAACTCCCGCACCTCATCAATCCCCAAACCTTTTTCCGTCTCTAACAAAAATACTCCAGCATCCTGCTCTACACAAAGATCTCCTGGCGCATAGCCAAAAACAAGATACGCATGATGTTGCGGCTCCTGAACGATACGCTGCACCTCCATACCCTACGCCTCACCACCCGTCAAGTCAACCTCGTCCTCCGGCACCAACTCCACCTCAACACCCTCACTCACCGGCGCCTCGACGACTTGCTTCTCATACAATGCGCAACCGTGAAGCACCTCCGAAAATGCGGCAAGCAGGTGCGCAGGATCGGTTGCCGTGGCAACGGTCGACCCATACTGCTCCGTCAGATACGCATTGACACGCTCTGCTACCGTGGCGATATACTCGTCTATGTCATCCTGCGGCACTCCTCGCTTTCGCAACGAATCCTGAGACGCGGTAACCACTAACCGCTCATACAGCCCCAACGGCGTGTTATCCAACCCATCGTACGCCGGCAATGCACACCCCGACACATGTGCCAACACTTCCGGACTCACTACACCACCACACCGATAACCACCGTCAAACTCCCACACCGGATAATTCGCTATCTCCGCCTCGCTACACAACTCGTTCTGCGTTCTGTCCGGCAAAGAACACTCCACATAGGGCAACTGCTTTGCCACACCCCCAAACATCGTTTTCTGTTGCGCACAAGCAGGACACCAATACGCACCATAAAAAACCACACCCTTCTCCGACAAACACTGCGCAAGTTCCCGATATGCCTCTCGCTTCGGTGCCGCCTGCTGATCCAAATGCCACAACCCCCACACCGCAACACCAAGTACCAGCACCAGTACCACACTGTATCCTATAACTTTTGCACTCATAACACTGTAAAGTATACCACACCACTTCCAACCCAGCACTAACCCCGGCGTGCAAAACTCCCACAACCCAACACGAACAAAGCAAAACCTGCCGAAAAACTGCCACACACCGAAAAAACAAATACCATACACGAAGAGTAATCACCCTTTACCGCCACACATACCCTACAAATGAGACAAGCGTGTCGTACTATATACTAAACATACAGAAAAATATATGTATCTCACCAAAACCGACTTTGTGCACTACCTACAATGCCCACGGTCATTATGGTTGCTAAAACACAAGCCGGAGATATACCCACACAAAGAATTCAGTGACTTCCTAAAAAAAATAACCAGAGAGGGATATGAGATTGAGCGATACGCACAAACACTCTTCCCCGACGGGGTGTCACTACCAGCCATCGGTAATGCAGCCATCACAAAAACACGGGAAGCAGTAAAACAAAAAGTGAAAACAGTATTTCAGGCAACGGTGCAAACCGAAGACGGACTGTTCGCGCGAGCAGACATCCTCACCCGCAACGACGACGGCACATACAATCTCTACGAGGTGAAATCATCAAGCAGTATTAAAAAAGACAAAAAACACAACCACCTCAAAGACGCCTGTTTTCAGAAAATCGCCTTTGAGCGATCAAATATCGCTATTGACAAGGTATTCATTATCCACACCAACGGCGACTATGTGCGGGAAATGGAAATAAACCCACACAAACTCCTCAAAAAAGTTTGCAGCACCGAAGAAATTAAAAAAATCTACGACGAAACCGAAATAGAAATCAACAACGCACTCTCACTCCTACGAGAAAAACACAGAGAGAAAAGTGTTTGCCCGTGCTCCAAAAAAACAAAAAGTAACCACTGCGACGCATTTGAATATTTCAATGGCGCACTACCAGAGCGATCCATCTGGGAAATCGGCAATCTGCGGGAAAAGAAGTTGTGTACAATGCTGGACCGCAATATACAAAAGATGGAAGAGATACCCGAAGATATTGAACTAAACGACCGACAACAACGACAAGTACAGTCCGTAATACAAGGAAGACCAATCATCGATGAGGAAAGGATACAAGAAATGCTGGCAGAGATGCAATTCCCGCTCTACTTCTTTGATTACGAGGCAGCATCCAGTGCGGTACCAAAAATTGTCGGCACACGCCCATGGCAGCAAATACCATTTCAATTCTCCTTGCACATATTAGGAACCGGAGACACCCTCACCCACAAAGAGCACCTCAACGAAACACTCTCCGGACCTGAAGGGGTGGTAGAGGCACTCTGTGAAATGATAGGAGAGGTAGGGTCAGTGGTCTCATGGCACGCAAGCTATGAAAAAACAATGAATAAGGAAATGGCAAAAAAGTACCCGCAGTATGCAAAAAAACTACACAATATCAACGACCGCACCGTTGATTTAGAAGACATTTTCAAAGAGGCATACACCGATGCAGCATTCTGTGGCTCAACTTCAATAAAAAAAGTGCTCCCCATCCTCTGCCCAAACCTCTCCTACAAAGACCTCGCCGTGCAAGATGGCACACAAGCGATGGAACAATGGTTCGCGATGACGGAGAAGCGAGACAAAGCGGCACGCGATACCATAAGAGCCAACCTGCTGGAATACTGCAAACTGGACACACTTGCGATGGTAGAAATATACAAAAAAATACGCACTCTCTCTTCCGCATAATCTTTTCATCACCACCCACCTGATGCAACCAAGAAAAAACAAAGGACATCAAAACGGCGATGTCAACAGTCAGAGGTAAAAAATGGTGTGTTCACATGACGACGCAAACTACTCTTTATCCAGCTCGGACTGAACCGAAACATAGAAACGCACCACCAGCCGGCGCACAGAAGCAACCAACCGCAGTCGCATCAAACGAAACACAGCATAGCGCCAACCAGAAACCACAATATCCTGAGAGTATGGATGTGCAATGCATTCACCGCCGAACTTTCGCTTAAAAGTAGACAAGTCACCAGTGCTCTGCGACGACACAGAAGCGATACCACCAAGATTATAGTACTTCGCACCACATTTCTTAGCATCCCGCAAGGCGATATAACACACAAGAGTCGGCATGTTGTGATCATATCCGACAATAGATGACGCAGAGCAGAGATGATATGCTTCCGATCCGGTATATAACACCAACAAAAACGAAACCGGTTTTTCCTCACCATCAACATACCCGAGTATCAGCGTACCACAACCCGAATGCGCATCCAATTCCTCAAACAACGCCCGATAATATGCGCGCGGATGCATGGCAAATCTCTTTCTGTGCGCCAACTGCTCAAGCAATGCATACACAGTATCAAAATGCTTACTGAAATCGCTTTTTTCTGTATGAAATCGCACCCCCTCAAGCTCGCCTCGTTCATATCGTCGCACCACCTTCCGGGTATTTCCAGAAAAACCGCGCACAATCTCTTCCATGTCCTCCTCAAGCAAAACCACCTCCTCCACAAACGGCTGCACAAAGCTGCCCCCCAATCGCTCTGCCCGCGCCATCCGAACACGGTCATATTCCGGCTCTTTCTGTACCCGCACTGCAATCGTTTTCGGTGCAATCTCGGTACACAGCGACCGCAACTCCTTGTAAAACGCAACCTCAGCACTGTCCGAACCAAACGAGCCGACCGGACCCAGCGCCGCAACCCACAACGACCCCACAACCGGCAAAACATACTCAACACACTGTGCAAACACCCGTACCGAACCAGCACCATCATCTCCAACCAATGCGACCACCCGGCGCCCATATCGCTCCTGCCAACGCCGAAAAAGTAGCCCCTGATATAGCGGCACAGTAGCAAAATGCGCTACAGGGTCAAATTCCGCGTTCGCCTTATGGATAAACATCATCTCTATTGTACCCCAACCAAAAACCGCCGCGACATCGCGACGGTTTTCAGTAGGCACATAAACCTATCTACAGCTACTTATCGGTTCGTTATGTCCCCCTTCACACGGTCTAAGAAGTCAGAAGCTGCCTGCTGACCACCAAGGCCAAACGCAAGTCCTAACCCAAGAGAAATCGCAGCAATGATACCACCGATAGTTGCCTGAATAATCTCCTGCGCAACGCCAAGCTCAGCCAACGCAATCAAAGCGGAGAAAATGATGATTGACCATTTGGTAACCTTTGTCGCCAAGCCAGCATGCACCTTCACCACTTTCGCACCGCCTGAGACAATCTTGCTCACAAAGTCCGCAACAATTAGACCAAGAATCATAACCAGCGCGGCAGAAAAGACATTTGGAATGTAGGTGAGGACTGTTTCGGTCAAAAATCGGTTAATCTCCCCAAGCCCAAGCACATCAAACGCCGCAAGAAGAAACGCAAACATAACGAAGACCTTGACAATAACGCCAAAGAACTTCCCTAAGTCAATCCGCATCCCTGCCCGTTCAGTTATTTTTTCCACACCGATATTCCGCAGTGTCTCATCAAAAACCGGCACCGCACGGAACACCGTTCGCAACGCCCGCTCTAAGAGCCACCCAACAACCCACCCCACAAGAACAATCAGTATAGCAACGATCAACTGCGGCAAAACGCCGAACACGATATCAAGCAATCTACTTGTACTTGATGATAATAAATCTACACTAAAAATCATATATATATTTTACAGATCTGTAATAATTGTGTAGTGAGCAAAAGCCCTCTACAGCAACAGTATACAACGCATTATGTCAGCATAATAAAGTTTTTCACTTTTCCGGCAATCCAACCTTATCAAGATGGATACTATGTTTTCCTTCCAAAATATTCCGTATAAATCGGTCATTTGTGCGTATACGGTGCAACAAATCATTCACCGTTAAGAACGCACACCGCAACTCCCGACCAATACTACGCTCCGCCTCCTGCACCATATCCTGCAAATCCGCCTCATTATCCGCCATTGAAGCAACCACAATATCCACCCGGTCACCCCGCTTTTCAATAAACATATCAGTCGTAATAACACACCGAACACCTGATACCCGGGTAATTTTCTGCGCGAGCACATCCTTCTCTGTCGGTAGCGACTCACGAATAAGCATATCCAGAAACACTTGATGAGGATACCGCTTGTTAAAACCATACCCTTTGAGCGCAGTAACCCCTTTACTTTTCCGCTCTGACGCAGATAACTTCTTTTTGGTAATAATGCCATCAGCTTCAAGCCACCGCAAAACATCGTTAATTGACTGCTCTCGCTTCCGAAGTGCCTTAGTAAAATCTTTCGCAACATACAGCGAATCCTTATTCAAGGCAAACACCCGCAACAGCTTTGCGCGAACAGCATCACCAATAATGCTATACAACGGATCTTGACGGTCATTCATAATTACAATAATACCACAAGCACAGCACATGCCAATGGAGCCACCACAAACACAAAGAGGTGCCGTACGGCACCTCTTTGTATTGCTATGGTCCTGATACGCAACCTATCCAACACTGACCTTCGCACCCGCCTCTTCAAGCTTCCCTTTCAGCTCCTCTGCCTCTTCACCAGTCAGTCCTTCTTTCAAATCCTTTGGTGCAGCATCAACGATATCCTTTGCCTCCTTCAAACCAAGATCAAGTGCCTCTTTTACCACCTTAATCACCTGAATCTTCGTCGCGCCAGCATCCTCCAGCTTAACCGTAACCAAGCCGCCACCCGCATCATCATCATCACCGCCACCATCAGCCGGTGCAGCGGCAACCGCGGCAGCAGAAACGCCGAACTTCTTCTCAAACACCTGCACCAACTCGTGCAGATCAAGCACGCTCATCTCCTCTATCTCAGCAACAATCTTTTGAAATTTCTCAGGCACCACAACCTCCTCTTCATCAGTAGACGCACCAGCATCCGCCGCTGTATCAGCCGGCTTTGCCCCCTCCTCTTTCGGCGCACCTTCTGCAGGAGCATCGGTCGCACTCGCCTCCTCGCCCTTTTTTTCTTGTGTATCTTTTTCGTCAGCCATAATAGTAATTAGTTAGTATGTAATGAAATAATTATGCTTTTGTATCGGCAATCTGACCAAGCACTGAAGCAAGTCCCTGCACCGGCGCACGGATAACCATAAGAAACTGCGCATACAATGTCTCAAGTGGCGGAATAGCCGCAATCGACCGCATTTCCTCCTGCGACACCAATGCATTTTCAAATACGCCACCCACAATAGTAAGTCGCTCGTCCAGCGCCTTACTCTGTTCACCCATCACCCTTGCCGGAGCAAGCATGTCGTCACCATACGCAAGGGCAATTTCGCCCTCCATAGCCGGTAGAACACCCGCAAGCGATGAATCATCAAATGCTTTGCGAATAAGGGTCTTTTTCGCAACAAGGTACCCAACCTCCTCGTCAACACACACCCCACGAAGGGTATTCGCCTCCTCAGAAGTCACCTTGTCAAACTGCACAAACACAATCGTCTTCGCATCTGCAAAGATACTTCTCAATTGCTCAATCACTGCCTCTTTCTTTGTTCTTGATATTGCCATAATAAGTCATAATAAGTTATATCCTGATCCGTCCCGGTGTGATATCATAAAAACACCACACAAGAAATAGAAACCTCGGCAGGAATTACCACGATGCCCCACCAAACACACCGCAACCCACTGTCTTCGGATCATATAGATAGTATACCACACACCACACCATACAAAGCAAGAGCGAAAGCATAAAACACTTCAGTGATTTTCTACGAAAAAACATCTTGGCATTGAACCCCCATCCAGCAATCTGTCTACACAAGATGCAACGCATACACGCCTCCAGATTAACAACATCTATACATCATTACCTTCCGTGAATGTCATGATGTAGGTCTATGAGCACTACATTGAATACTCCCTTCCATTGGTATCCGAAGATACGCATCTCTTTTGTTACTGAAAGATATGACGGATAATACTTTGCTTCATCTGAATAATCTGCCTCATGGTTGGCAAAAGCATTTCGTATAACCTTCTTAACCGGCTCGCTCTTCTCCTCTTTTATCGGATTTGCTTGATCTCCACCATAAAGACATTCCAACTTTGGAATCTCTCTCCATTTTTGTGTTTTAAGATTTTCCAACACCAAAACGACCTTCACTATTTTTTTAAAATTTTTTTGCTCCAGTTTTACACTCTTCAATTTTGGCGGACTGTAATTATAGTTAATACTTCCAAACGAGTATGTAAAATTTTCTTCTGCAAAATCAGGATTGATTACTGACATACTCCCCAGACAGTATCGGTTTATAATATTTCTGTATCGCTTCCTGTGAGATAACGACATCCCGCTCCCCCTTCTCAACCCTCTTTTTTAAATCTTTCCATGGTTTGTGTGAGTGAGTAATCTCCATAAGCCGTATTGCTGAGTAACCACCGAACATTTCTAACACCTCATCTATTATCTTTCTATCTGCCTCGGGTACACCAGCGGCATAGTGTTCTGCCTCTTGATCAGATAATGGGTCATTCTTGTACATTTTATACTTTTCATACACCTCTCCTACCACTGGTCCATACTTCCATGCATACAAATTTTCCCCAAACATCTGCCTGTTCAACTTAGCCAGTGAAAATGCCTGACAGAAGTATAGGAGTTTCTGCAATTTTAAATTTGAAACACCTTCTGATATCCCTTCATCAACCTCTTTGTCTTTGCCATAGAATGCAACAATAATATACCCAGCCACATCCATAGCAGACAGAGTACCTGTTTTTATCCTTGTTCCCATACGCCTATAGTTACAGTTAGTATAGCATGCCGCTACTTCTCAACATCTCGATCAAAACAATGCTCGCCAACCTCCGGCACTGGAAAATCGTGGTACGGATACCCCCGAACAGCCACGCCCTCCGGCAATGTTGTAAAAGAGGTACACAAACGATAGTGCGTTGCATCAATCAATTCGTAAGAAATGCCCATATCTTCACACCTCACTCCACGCGTACGATAATAATGTGGCGAGAACAGGTCATCATCCTTGAGGAAAGCATGGTACGCATCAGTTGTAGGAAGATCCTGCTGCTCCCCTTCAGGGTGATGGCCAAAATAGTAATCCTCCAAAGTCCTGGAAATGCTCTCCAAGCAGTCGAGTTTTCCATAGGTCACCCGAAGTGCCGGCTGCTTAAAGGGATTAACAAGAGTCACCGCACCAAACACCAACAAACCAACAAGCACACTCACCACACCGACAAAAATCCGCTCTCGTTTTTTCCGAACATGCCACACAGCATACAACACACCGCGGTAGTAATAAAATATAGCAGACCCGACAGCAATAACAAACACCATACGCAAAAAACTATTCAATGAAACGGCACCGGAAAAGAGTTCGCCAAACAAGAGAGAAACGGCAACTGCAAACAACCCCACAGAAACCGTCAAGATGATGAAAAGGATGGCTCTGCAGAGCGTATACCAAACAGTCCCCATATGGTCACGCATATCACCGCGATATCGCTGCACGATAACGAGCACAATAAATGAAACCAGCAAAAACGCCGCACTCATAGACAACTCAGAGTGGTGGGAGAGCTGATACCATGAAGTGTGATCAGAAGGCACAAGTCGATCAATGATACCGATCCCAACCCGAATACCAGAAACGGTTGAAAAAGCAAGGGCAATTCCCGTACCGATATGAAAAAATAGGGATCCCAACCCTTTTTTACTAATTTCACCCATAACACTAACACTATAGCATATCCCCAAAACAGTGGAACAAAAAAATAATGTGTACTATACTGTGCGTATGAAACCAGCGGTACCAAAAACTATCCGTGTGGTGGGCATTAGCACAACGGCGTTATTAATACCGGTATCAGTACTCGCACTATTCGCACTCCAAGGAGTCGGCAACGACCAACAGATAGTACTATTGCTATACATCGGATGGGCACTGGTCAACTGCATCGCCGTACCGTTTATGCTACTCGGGTTTATTATGCGATACGCCATCAAGGCAGTGATATATCTGGCGGTCGCACACCTCACGCTCTCACTCGCAAACTTAGCACTACTACTAACAAACACGAGCAACGGAAGTGTGCTGTTACTCGCCATTGTGGCACTCCCCTCCCTACTCTATGTGATCGGCACGATAACACACAAGCAAAACACAGCACAACAACAGAACAATGAGGTGGTATAAAAAGAAAAGGGGGTCTGTGGCAAGCAGAACCCCTTTATGGATAGAGATACCTACAACAAGGCACCTTATTGTCCTCTGCAAAAAATGAGTAAAACAGAGAAACAAAATTGTTTAGAACCTTCAGCCACACCCAGTATACCACCCAACCAAAAAACAACAAGTGGTTCCTAGATACCTGGGACTATCAGTATCAACCACCTTTTTACGCAGCACCTCCTCGTACATGCGCCTGAAACGACCTCCCTGCCGCCTCCCGATAGGGACAAAAATCACACCATTTCCCCGCCTCCGGTATCGCATCCCCAGTAAGCACTTCCCGTATCTGCACCAGCGTCCCTTCAATCCAATCCGCAGAGCCAGTATACGAAATCAACTTTGTCTTAAACCGCAACACATCGTGAAACCCCTCAGCCGACCGATCACCATTAGCATACACAAAATAACCCGTATCAGAAACAGTAAAACCATTGTTACGAAACAGCCACTGATACACCTCTAACTGCCGCTTATACGAATCCTGCCACGCCGCGTCTATACGCACCTCCCCTTCCTTGCTCGTCGCCTTATAATCAACCACCGTCACCACATCATCGGCAGCACACCACACATCATCCACCCCGCCGAACACAACAAAGTTTGACGGCTGATGATGGTATCGCACCCCTTCAAACGGATTGCGCCACACCGCTAACTGCGCATGCTGCATCGGCACCAGCGATAACCCAGCGGCAACAACCAGCGGATGTGGCTCTTTTTTCTCACGATACTCATCAAACTCCTTCTTCAACAACAAATCAATCGCATCATTCAGGTTAAACGGAAAACCCCGCGGTGGCGCAACCCCCAACCGCCGATCCAAATAAAAACATCGTGGACACTGAAAAAACAAATCTATCTTACTGCGTGACAGTGCAAACGGCTCACGACTCGCCGGATCAAATATATTCCTTTTACGCGTTGCATGTATATTCATAAAGTAACCATTATCGCTGCCCGCCCGGTCGACACAGCATCTTCGCCTCTGAAACAATAGCATCAGTATTCGGCAAACCACGAAGCAAATCATCCCGCTCAAGCAGTCCTTTACAGGTTACCACCCCCTCAGAAAACAACCCACGCATCAGCGACAGCGACAGCGAGGGCAAGCAGGTAACTGGATGAGCATCAACCTCCTGCACAAACGATTGCAAATTGTGGCGAAACGGATACCCCCAACCAAGCAATGAAACACCCGCACACTCAGCATACGCCAGCGCATTTTTCGTGAACTTCGTGTTCGTAACCAAAACACACCGATCAACAACCCCTTTCTTGCGAAACGAGAAAGTTGAGCCAGTACGCCCCAACAAATCATCAAACCGCGCCTTCACATACAACACTGACTTCACATCCGAGCGAATATGCATATCATTATGAAACTTAATCTCCATCGCAACCCGATCCGACGCAATCGCCAACACATCAACCTCATGCGTAATACAACCCCCACGCATATGCACATTCGTCTGGGTAGCATACCCCTTCCGCCGAAACAACTCGGCAACAAACTTTTCAAACGGAAACCCTGTCGGACCAAAATTAAACAGCGCCTTCTTCAACGAATACCGCATTGCCACCGACCGCGCCCGCTCATACAACATCTCAAATGCCTTCTTGTACACCACACTCGTTGAATCACCATCCCGAACAAGCTTCTCCACATCAAGTGCCACACGGTGCGCTAAGTCCCGCTCCGCACCAGAACGAAGTAACGACCGCTCAAGAATCTCCCGATCAAAATCAACCACAACCCCGTTTCGTTTTACCACCTTTTTGGCATGCATGTAGTAGCAGTATACCACTACCGCACCCGAAACACCTTCCGCCCGACACGCAACACCTGCTCAGCACCATCCTTCGCAACGGTAAAGGCAATAGCCGTCACCTTTTCACCAGCAAACGAAACCGCACCCTCCGCAAACTTTCGTTTCGCTTCAGACCGAGACATGCCAGTGTGCGCAACCACCACATCAAGCAACACAGCGCCATCGTCAACAGTGATAGTCGGCGCAGTGTCCGGCACCGCCTTTTCACGAAACTGCGTAATATAATCCGCCTCAGCAACCTTTGCCGCAGCCACCCCCCAAAACATCCCCACAATCTCCCGCGCCAACCGCAACTTCGCATCACGAGTCGCCACCCCACCAGCAAAATCCATCTCAGCAATCGCATCCATCGCAATCCGAGTACAACCACGAAACAACGGATCAATAAACCCATCAGGCAACGCCATAATCGCCCCAAACATGCGATGATTACCACCCCGCTCAACATCAACAAACACACCAGTACCGGCACTCTTAGACATCATCACCCCGTCCGCCTGAATTAACGCCATAGTCAACACAAACTTCTCCTTATCCAAATACCGCCGCGTCATCGTCCGCCCCATCAGCGCATTAAAGGTCTGATCCGTCCCACACAACTCCGCATCAACACCCATCGCCACTGAATCATATCCTTGCAAAATCGGATACATCATCTCATGCGCATACAATGGCTTGCCAGAATCAAGCCGTTTTTGAAACATATCCCGCTCCAACAACTGCTGCGCAGTCGTCTCCCGCAACAACCCCAAAAACTGCTCCAAAGAAACTTTATCAAACCACCGATGATTATAATTAATACGCGCATTACTCAAAAGAGACAAATTGAGCACCGGAGACACCTGCTGCTTCCACGAACGCATATGTTCCCGCACCTGCGATCGCGTCAACTGCGACCGCGCCTTCTCCTTACCAGTCGGATCACCAATCAGTCCCGTAAACGAGCCAAACAACAGCGTCACCTTCGCCCCCATCCGCCGCAAATCCTCAAGCAACAAAATATTCTGAATGTGCCCCAGATGCACCTGCTTCGCCGTCGGATCTATACCAAGATAGATATGAAACGGCTTACCAGACAACAACCGCTCCTCAAACACCTCCCGAGACGGAATAACATCAGCAATGGTATTTCGCTCAAAGAGTGCCTGTACTTGTTCTCGTGTCGCCTGCATAAAGATACTTTTACTAGTTAGCACAAATCTGTTGTGCCAATGCCTGCGTCCGCGCATCAACCGCCTTACGCATTTTCTGCATAGCATTCCCCCGCGCCTTTGCCATCGCAACAGTCGCACTCTTCCCACGCAACCGTTCAAAAAAATAAATCATCCGATACTGCAAAAATAATGGTCTTTCTGAAACAGTACTCATTATGCATACTATACCACACAGCAACACCAAATACGGTATACTCTACCTATACAGCTCAGGTGGCGGAACTGGTAGACGCGCACGCTTGAGGGGCGTGTGGGAGCAATCCCATGGAGGTTCAAGTCCTCTCCTGAGCACCGAAAGTTCCACCACCAAGGTGGCGACTAATAGTCAGCAACAATCAGAGATTGTCGGCACGGGTAGACGCGCACGCTACATGGAAGACATGACAGGAAATAAAATCTGCTTTATTTCCTTGAAACATACTCGATAATTTTATCCCAATCAAGATCATCATCGGCATAAAAACGATTAACAATATCTTTCGTCATTTCATTTATTTTTTTGGAGTATAAATCTTTAAAGATTTCATCCTTTTTCTTCGCCTCTTTACTCAGTGGTTGGATAATCTTTTTGTATAACTGATCATCCCCAGAAACAAGTTCCCAGAACAGTTGCCCGCAGATTTTGTAATAACTGAGACCTGAATCTTTCTTACTCACCTTATGTGGTTTATTGTCACGCCCATACATACATCCGTTTACGGATACTATTTTCTTTTTACCTGCCTTTTCGCGCAACATGCCTTTAGCGATTTTAAAGTTTCGTTTAAGGGCATTTACTTGGTCAGAGTTTCCCCAATTCGGTCCAGATTTGATTCCAACAACATATATCTTTTTATCACGCTCAAATATCAGATCAACGCTTTTATATTTCCCTTCCTCTGCTTTCTTACCACCAAAAACTTCATGACAAACATGGATAGCGAGGCGCTCCATAAGGTCACCAAATATTGTTTCTTCCTGCGACGACAAAAAGGCATCAAGGATGCCTTTTGCCAAATCTCCGGCAGTTTCAACATTCTTCGCCTTGAAAAGATATGGATTTTTTCGTTTTGAAATATAAGATAATTTCGCAGATTCAAGTCGCTCAAGTCGCATTTCATAAAAAGGTTTTATGACATCTGCCGCAATAAAGGTGTTTAGCTTTTTGTAATTTAGCTTTTTCATACCTACCCTTTCTCCCTGTTTATATTATCAATTGCTAACTGACAATATTCCTCTTGAATTTCAATCCCTATTGAATTACGGTCAAGTTGAAATGCGGCAACTGATGTGGTTCCAGAACCTAAAAACGGATCCAGGACAATATCTTCAGGCCGAGTAAACAACTTTATAAACCAACTTGGTAATTCTTTAGGGAAAACAGCGCTGTGCTTTTTATTTGATGTCTCTGTTGCCATTGTTAATACATTAGTCGGGTATGCTAACTCGCGACCAACCCACTGAGAGACATTTTTTCCAAATCCACTACCGACTTTTGAATTGTCTCTTCGTTTGTCTGTTTCACTAAGATTTTTCAAGCGTGTCTTTGCCCAGTCACCCATCGGTATCCGCACTTCATCTTGATACATACTAAAACCTTTTGATTTATTAAACTGCAAAAGCCGTTCCCACGAATCACGAAAACGATTTGGCCATTTTCCTGGAAAGCAATTCTTTTTATGCCAAATAAATTCTTCCGTCCACAGCCACCCCTGTTTTCTCATCGCGATAATCATTTCCATAACATAGGTGTGGCGCTCTCCATTGATCGCCTTTTCCTTAATATTTAAAACAAAAGTTCCTTTCGGATTCAAGGTCCGAAGGAGTTCTGCTGTAATTGGTAAAAACCACTCAGCATACTTATCTGGATGAATTCCACCATAAGTACTTTTTCTTTGATCTGCATATGGAGGTGAGGTAACAATAAGGTCAATAGAATCATCTGGCATTTTTTTTAAGACATCAAGGCAATTCCCAAGAATAACATCGGCCCTTATCTTAGATTCTGTCTCCTGATTGAATAAGTCAATTTTTTCTACAGTGCTAACGGTCATATGTACAGTATACACAAAGGTTTAGAATTGGGTTATTTAGCACAACACCACCTCCTTCAATCATAATATCTACATTAGTAGAAATCTTATATACGGATTAAACGAAAAGTCATACCCTCTCTTTATCGGTATCTACATTAGTAGAAATCTTATATACGGATTAAACAGAGCCAGAGCCAAAGGAGGAACCAAAATCTACATTAGTAGAAATCTTATATACGGATTAAACCTCGCAATAATCATTGTGTTCGTTCTATCTACATTAGTAGAAATCTTATATACGGATTAAACTTTTAAATGTTACTGGCGGTGCGCAACAATCTACATTAGTAGAAATCTTATATACGGATTAAACATGATGCGTTGAGCTTGGAGCGCCTGTATCTACATTAGTAGAAATCTTATATACGGATTAAACCTTCCTTGCTCATCACGGCTCACAGCAATCTACATTAGTAGAAATCTTATATACGGATTAAACAAAGAATAACCTATGCTCACACCCCTTATCTACATTAGTAGAAATCTTATATACGGATTAAACCCGGGTGTAAGTACGGAAATCTGCTTATCTACATTAGTAGAAATCTTATATACGGATTAAACCAACATAATCCCCGGTTGCGTTAGCAAATCTACATTAGTAGAAATCTTATATACGGATTAAACCAAACCGAAGGTAAAGCAGCGGACGGAATCTACATTAGTAGAAATCTTATATACGGATTAAACCTTGGTTGGTTGTGCTGGAATGGTTTATCTACATTAGTAGAAATCTTATATACGGATTAAACATTGAACGGTTAGGGTTGCCGTACTTATCTACATTAGTAGAAATCTTATATACGGATTAAACGAGATTACTTTAGATGCTCTATCCCTCATCTACATTAGTAGAAATCTTATATACGGATTAAACGTGGATGCCTTCACTGCGGACAACAAATCTACATTAGTAGAAATCTTATATACGGATTAAACTGCTTTCTTGCGGTCTTGTAGCAACTACGATCTACATTAGTAGAAATCTTATATACGGATTAAACTCTGGAAACCCTCATTTTTCAGTGTATTTTGATGAGGCATAAAAACAGATTTTTTTACCAACATTGAAAACATTAGGTTTTTTATAAAAATTTTTTATTAAAACTGAGGTTTTGGCATATGGGGCAAGTTTCCTTACCCCTGCCATTAATCCGTACATCTTGATTTCCACCAATGAAAACTAAGATGTCAGCCAAAGAACAGGATGTCTTCATCGTCATTTTGCGCAAAACCATATCTAATGACTTTAGATCTATCAGCATTAGAGATTGGTATTATGATGATGCTATCAGCACCTGTAAATCTTGGGCTGTATTTATATTCTACCTCATTCAAAATATTTTTCAAGACCCTTTGACTATTTTTAATTTCATATACGGAATACTGAACTTTGCGACCATATTTTGACAAAAATCTTGCAAATTTCGCCCGCACCTTGTCATCAGAAAAATCATAACAAACATACAGCATATCAATTAATTATAAATTCTGGCTGTTTATATTTCTTAGAGTCCATTGTATGCCTATAGTACCCCTGAACATATTTATACATGTCTTCCCTCCTCTCCATCAAGGCAGCAGTAAATATCTTTAAATATTTCTTATTCTTATTGATCTTTAATGAATACATACCCTTGCTACAGGTGAAATCTTTTCTGTCAACCTGCTTCAGATTGTATGACTTTAGTAATTGCTTATCAATAATACACCGCATTGGCTCAACCATATCACACACAAGTGATTTCCTTGCGAAAAATAATTTATGATAAACCCCTTTGTAGGTATCAAATCCATGCAAACGAAGAAAGGTGTCAACGAGATTAAAAAGTAAGGTGTATCCAATATCCAGCAAAAGGTTTGGGATATCCTGCTTTGTTCTTGGCTCCCTTCTCCACCAGTTAATACCATCAAAGTATGCTTTGAAAAAATTCTTTGAAAAATTTCCTTCAATGCCAAGTAAAATATTAAAATCTTTTGCATTAGATATTGAAACATCAACATCCCGAAATACTGAGAGGTGCTTTTCCCCTCTCTCTTTTAAGAGGGTTGCTTGATTTTTATACTTATTCAAAACAATACCTTTTGCTATTTCCAATTCTTTAGGTAGACCAGTGTCGTATTGCTTTTCTCTTAAAAGGTAATTTGCCTCTGCCGAAGCACCTAATACACCATACACTCTCAGATTGGTTGTCATAAAAAAAATTGAAACTGCATTTCTTAAAGATTTCTGTAAAAAGCCAGTGGTTATACTTATATTCCCTATTATAAAAACAGCTAATGTCTTTTGGCTAGAAGCCCTGTTCTCAACCTTTCCGTCAACTTCATATACAATGTGGTCATTTTCAAATCTTATCTTTTTATCACCGCCACTATCTGAAGTGTTAATAAATAAAATCTGTTTTTCTTTTAAATCTGGAATGGTTAACATATTTTCACCAACTCAACGGAGCATACACTTCTGATATAGCGTTATTTTTCTTTAGGTTTTCTTGATATGCACTTCTCATGCTATCCAACACTTGCTCAAACCTTTCAACTTCTTTTTTATCTGGTATTGGTATCTCATATTTTTTATTATCCTCCATACTATATATAAAAATTTTCTTGACTTCCTCCCCCGCTTCCTTCAAACAAAAATACTGTGCATATAGTTGCACCACATACCCATCAAAAATTGATACCTCCTTCCGAACTTTTGTCTTTCTTTCAATCAAATAACCCTTTGCCCTATCATACACATCTATTTTACCCATTATTGAGTATTGGTCACTATACACAGAAACACCTGTTAAAATATTTTTTGATGTTGAGTATGTACCCTTATCTATGGTTTCGTGCTTGATAACACCCTTAACTCTTGACTGCGTATCTGAAATCCTACCATCAAATTCGTCATAAATACTTTGCAAATAAACAGACCTCGGTGAGTACACAAATGCCTTTATTCTGCCGATTGGTATATATTGCTCCATTTTTTAACTTGAATTACCGCTGGTATACTCGTCCCAACTTTTAAGGTTTATACTGAGATTCGGCTTCACCCTTCCATCTTTCTCCTCTTTCGTTTTCTTTATTATATCAAGGTACATCAATCCCCTTTTTGCAATATTGTATGCGCCATTTGCATCACCGTTCGGCACTTTATTACCATTTTCAATCCGTCCGTCATTTTCTCTGCTATCAAAGTGACACGAAGGACAAAGAATAAAATCTTCTGTTTTACTATGACTTCTGATCTTAAAAATGCCATGCAAATTCTTGACCAAGTCGTACCAAAATGTCTTATACTGCCTCCCTCTAAATTCTTTAATTTGTCCATTGATGTCTTTCTCTATAACAACATCGGCATCTCGAAAAATCTTTTCCAAGCGTGGCGTAAAATCTTCCACTACCTCACCCAACTCGTCGTCCGCACTCCGCTTATCAAAAATACGAGACACATTAGAATACACAGGATACCTTGACTCTCTGTACTCAAATTTAAATCTTTTTTTATTTTTCTCATAGGTTATTTTTATTTTTTCAAATTCCTTCACCGACCTGTCAACACTTCGATAGGTATACCTATCCTCCTGCCGCCACCGCCAGCCACAATTCGGACAAGTCGTTGATGTGTAACTTGGAAGCACGAAAAATAAAATGCCCGCTCCATTTCTTATACCCTCCAACGATTGAACAGTTGGTGTGAGTTGAAGTGCATTCCTCATATCGGTTTCTTTTCCTTGTTTTTTAACATAAAAATTAAGTTTTTCAATTAATGCCTTTTGAAATTGCGAATATATATTCTTTTCTACCTTTCTCCGCCCCTCTATAAAAGCCGGCATAAGACCTTCAAGAACTATGACTGCATTGTTGTCTAGTGCAAGTTTAATTACTTCTGGCACCACCTGTGACAAATATCCTTTTTTCAGATTTTTGATGTCCGGCACTTCGCTTGACCACCGCTGACGCGCCTGTGTTCTTTCTCTTTCTCTTTCTTCCAATAGGTCAAGGTAAGTTTTATTTGAACAGTTGGGCAAACTTCCATTCATTTTTCCACAATCAATCATTACTCCTTCCCGATTAAGCAAGTAATAATACAATAAATTCCGCTCCCCTCTATCAATGCCAATAACACCTATGTTTTTATTATTCTCTTTGAGAAAGCCGTTCATTGTGTTCATTGCGAAAGACACACCATTTCGGTTTTCTGCCTTCGTGTTTATCTCAATCGGAAAATGTAAAAATATCTTTTCCTCCCTATACCTCTTATGCTCTTTTATCTTTCTGCCTTCTTTATCCTTAACATCCTCCCCCCTCGAATTCTTTACTGTTCCGAACTGTCGCAAACTCTCATCTATCGGATCCCTAAAAAATATCATTCCATTTGCGGACTGCTTAATGTATGGATTGTTCAAATTATCTTCCGAAAATACTGCGTTGAAATAAATTGAGTGCAAATTCTTTTGTTTTTTCAGACCACTTGAATGAATTTTAAACAGATGAACCTTTCCATCTCGCCCAAAGTCATTGTGAAGTGGTAGAAACTCAAAACGCAAAATATCTTTAAGTGCTTTATCAAGATCTTCGCTAAATTCTTTCTCATCACTATATGTTTTTTCCACAACACCTTTGAAACTAGGGTATTTTTTGAGATAACTTCCTTTAATATGTTGTTGCAAAGACCTCACTGCCTTCATCTCGTTTCGCCCTTTCATCTCCACATATTTAACTTGAAAATCATTTTTGAAACTCGCATCCAGGGTTTTGCGTGGTAGTTGTTTCACAGAAAAATAGGAGTACTCTCCTGATATAAAATCTTTACTTTTAAATCTCTTGTTGTCCTCCTCATATCTTTCTACAGTAACACCTTTCTCAAACACGCCGACAAACACATCACCCTCTTTGTCTCTGAAATAACCAGCGTTAGAACTACTTTGCCGTTTTAACAAATCACCCCTGTCAAAAAATAAACGAATCTTATCAGCATCACTCAAATAATTCTTTGTTAAATAGTTCCTCAAAATATCCAACTCTTCGCTTGGTTTGAAATTCAAAAAATCCTCAAGGTTGCCGTAAAACTCACCATCTTGCACTTCTCTGTCAATTTTCTCCTGCGGGACAGAAAATAATCTGATTAATCTATCTATTGCGTTTATAGTGTCAAAGTATTCTTGAACTGAATTTACGATTGCTACTCGCTTGTCTTTAGGTATCTGCTTTTTCCTTCTCAAACATTCCTCAAGCATCTTCATATTCTTTTCAAGTTTTTCCTTTTGCTTCTTTTCTTTTTGGATAAGATTATCATATTTTTTCTTTAGAGTCATAAAAAAACTAAGCACATCTTTATTCCCCAAAACTGAAAGGGTGTCCTTCTCCGGCCTCTCTTCAATCCGTCTTTTCAACTCAACAATAGAAATTACATCTGCATCAGAAAATGCAGCGCGAAGAAACCAGTAATTCTTATCGCCAAATAATTCCTTTGCCAATGCAATTGCTTTTGTCTTTGAGAATAGTAAAGATTCATCTTCATCCTTCACCTTACTAAAAATCAAACTTGCAATTTTTTCTGACTCTTTGATGTATCTGTCTTTTATTTTTAAGAAATCTTTTACTCGCCCCACCAAATCATCATCACCCTCTATAGGCGATCTGTCTGTGCTTTCTTGTTTATTCTGCGTACTACCAATCTGCTTTTGTAACTGCTTAAAAGTACTCAATTTTTCTTCCTTTTTATCACCGGAACTCTCCTCTTTATTTTTTTTCTCTTTTAACCCATCATTGTACTCCTTCACTTTTTGGTTTATTCCTTTTCCCCCAGAGGAACTGCCGCCAAGTAAATTATTATACTCCTCTATACCTTCCTGTAAAAAATATTTATTGTAATTTTTGAGTTCAAAAACTTTCAACTCCTGTTTCGTTAATAATTCCTTATATCTATCCTCATCTTCCTCAAACCTCTCAACATTTGGAAAAAATATGTCCACCAAATTCCTGTCAATGATTCTGTGAGCAACGGCTGTTGATTTTTCGTCACTAGAATAATAGTTTTCACGGTTTTTAGTAAAATCACTAATACCACCAAAAAATCCCTCCATGTTTTCAACTGACCCTTTTTCCTCTTTTTTGATTAAGTCACTTCGGCTTTTTAAAATACTCAGCACGCCTTCTTTAAGTAATTCTGTATAACCGTTCTTGTAAAACCGCCTCTCCTTTTCAAACTCCTTAACAACAATCTTTCTAATTCTACCTTTCTCCTCACCCAAAGCATTTCTCGCTTTTTGCAAACCATCATCAGCATCGCCCTGTTCAGGACCCTTTCTACCTTTTTGCTTTCTGTACTCACACCACTTCTTATAGAGACGACCAAGGTCATCATCATAAATCCGCAAAGTACGGAGACATCTATTAATAAAATCTTCGTGCAATATATTTAATAGATGTTTTACTTTTTTTACATCATTAAACCTTTCTCGATCATTCTTCAATAATCCGTCTCTGAACTCCTCCCTCTTTTCTGCAAATAAACCCTCATTCTCCTCACGATCAAATATCATTTTCCGCTGCCTTTCATCCCAGACACCAGGACCGAGCAACTCAAACCGCAAAGTTTTAGTCACAGGATAGGCATTACGGAAAATGTCGTTGTCAAAAATACTTTTGTTTTGTTTTTTCTTATTCATACATAAAATTCCCACAGAAAGATACACACCTTCCAAATCACGCATCACATTATTCCCTATCTGTAACCCCCACCGCCAGAAAAGAATTACACAAACACAATGTACCACAAAATCCTCGCAAAACCGAAGTTGACAAAACAATCCATTCGTTTCATCACACCCCACCTACCGTCAAACAATAGAGCAAGTCACCACGCCCATAAAGGCACAAATAAGGTAGCTGCATGATAGTGTGTCATGCGTAAATACAATTGCTAACAAGGCACAAAAAAGGCGCGGTACAAGACCGCGCCCAATAAAACTAAAAATCTCTAAAAGTCATCTAAAAACTATCGGGGACCCAGACCAAATCGGGCCCGCAGATAATCTTTTCTGTTCTGAATATCCCTCTTCCGCCTATCCCACAGGAAAAGGAAGAAATGCAGAACACTAAGTGATGTAAAAAGAATGGTAAGACCGATCGCTTCGGTAGTCATGACAATACCTCCTTACTTACCAATATGCCACCCTCACCCGAAAAAAGCAACCTCTGTGCAAATTCACCCCATACAAGGGTTACGAACACTATAGCATGCCAAAAAACAGGAGGATGGGCAATCCGATATAATCCATCAATGGTATACGCCAAAATATATAACGAAGCTGCCGGGCTAGGACTCGAACCTAGATTACTTGGGCCAGAACCAAGCGTCCTACCGTTAGACGACCCGGCAATCCCACCACATCCCCACTATACAGCACACAGAACACCATCCATATAATTTTTAAATAGCGTTTGAAGCCAGCCACCCGTTTGGGATGACAAGGCAGAAAACGAAAGGAACACAAAAGCCGCTGAAAAGTTCAGCGGCTTTTGCTCCTAGGGTGACGTCCTGTCAATTCAAAAGGGCCCTATTACCAGTAGCATACCATAAAAAAATACAGATAACACAACCTGTGTATATGTGTGTACAAACCTTGGTGTGGTGTATAACTAAAGCAATGCATATCGTCTATAAACATATTGGTGAAACACCGCTACAGTGTATACAACGACTATTTGACACCACGACCAATTCGTACACCTACGCCGGACGATTAGACCCCATAGCAGAGGGCCTACTGTTAATTCTGGAGAACGAAGAATGCAAACAGGCAAAGCGGTATCACAACCTCACCAAAACCTACGAGTACGCATTCGCTGTCGGCATCAGCACCGACTCGTACGATTGTTTAGGAAAAATAACCGACATCCGGTATCCCCAAAAACCTCTTGACAAAAAAGTGCACCAAATCATCAACGCTGGCATTGGCACACACACCCTTCCCTACCCACCGTACTCCTCAAAGACCGTCAACGGCAAACCGCTCTTTCAGTACGCTCGTGAAAATACCTTGCACACCATCACCATCCCAGCTAAAACGATACAAGTAACAGAACACACGCTCACCAAAATACAAACCACAACCACAAGCAACCTTAAAAAAGAAATCACCGCAAACATACGAAAAGTAACCGGCGATTTCCGACAAGGAGAAATACTACGCCAATGGCAAGCGCTTCCCGATAACACAATACAAAACTATGCAGCCACCATCACCGCAACCGCCGGCACCTACATCCGCGCCATCGTCCACGAGATCGGCAATCGAATCGGCTACCCAACCGTTACAACACACATTAAGCGAACCGGAATAGGGACATGGACAAAGGAAGGGGTCTACGAAGAAGGCCAATAGTTTTTTGCCGGCGGATAAAGTCGCAGCAAGGGATCTTGCTGATGCAACACGCTTTTACCCCGAGGATTGCCGTATAGTCGCCCATAATCAACCACCAAATAGGAAAATTGATACCAATCCTTCTTTGGCACAATTGCCATTAAATCCCGCTCTATTCGCACCGCGTCTTTAAAATCAGACAAGGCAAAGCGGCGGGCAAAGCGTATCATATGGGTATCAACGACAATACCGTCATACACCTGAAATAAGGTGCCGAGTACGACATTCGCCGTCTTCCGCGCTACCCCCGGCAGGGTCAACATCTCCTCCATCGTACGCGGCAGACGACCACGAAAATCAGCAACCACCTTCTGCGCTGCTGCCTTAATATTCTTCCCCTTATTTTTGTAATACAGCACCGAACTGATCGCCTCCTGCAATGCTGGCAAGTCCGCTTCAGCAAAATCCTGCACGGTCTTATATCTTTTAAACAGCTCTGGCACAATTTCATTCACCTTCTTGTCTGTTGATTGCGCCGACAACTGTACCGCCACCATCAACTGCCAATGCGTCCTATGTCGCAACGCGAGCTTCGCATCAGGAAATACTGTTTTTAGTTTGCGAATCAATTTCCGAACCCGCACTTTTCGATCTGCAAGGGTAGAAGCATCCATGGTATAGACAGTATACCGAACAGAACGAACTACTGTGGCGCCTGCTCCTCCTCACCCCCATCAGTAAGCACCCCTTCATTGCCAACTTTCATTGCCTCAGAAAATGGAATAATACCCTTCAAACCTTTGATCAAGGCATCCTCCCCCATAGTCATAAAACCGTTTTTCCGAGCCGCCTCATGGAGCGTTGCCTCCGAAGGGTTATTAAAAATAATTGAACGAATCGCTGCGTCAACCTCAAACACCTCAAACACACCAACTCTCCCCCGCATACCAGAAGGGTTCTCCTCGCTCGGCACTGGCTCACGAAAAGAGGTGAAGTCGGGAATTTGACTCCGATACCGCTGCGGCAAATCAGCAAATTGTTTTTCCAAATGTGTTTTCATACCCGCATTAACAGGCATCTCCTTCCCTGCCCCGTCAAGCCGACGAACCATCCGCTGACCGATAACCAACGACAAAATCGGCGCAAGTAAAAATGGGTCAACACCAAAATTAAGCAACCGCGACACGGCACCGATAGCACTATTTGTGTGTAGCGTTGAGTAGACAAGATGACCAGTCAGCGCTGCCTGCACCGCCAAACTCGCCGTCTCCTTGTCACGAATCTCACCCACAAATATCTGGTCTGGGTCAGCACGCAATACTGATCGTAGCCCCGTCGCAAAAGTATACCCAATCTCAGGACGAATGCTTGACTGATTAACCCCTTCAAGACGGTACTCAACCGGATCCTCCAATGAAACAATACTCTGGTTAACACGATCCATCATGCTTAAAATGGCATACAGGGTAGTTGTCTTACCAGCACCAGTTGGACCAGTTGCAAGCACAAGTCCGTATGGTCGCTTGACAGCCCGAAGGATACTCTGATAGGCATCCCCCTCCAAGCCAACTGACGCCAAATCACGCAACCCTTTCTCTTTATCAAGAACACGAAGAATAACCTTTTCACCACTCACCGTCGGAAAAACAGCAACACGAAAATCAACACGGTTATCCTTGATACGACTGGAAAATCGTCCATCCTGCGGTCTCCGTCGCTCATCAATACGCAAACTAGCCAAAATTTTAATTCGAGCGACAAAAGAATCAAGTATTTTTTTTGAAAATTGCATCTGATCCTGCAAAATACCATCCAACCGATACCGCACCACCGCTATCTTTTCACCCGGTTCAACATGAACATCAGAAACCCCCTTAGCAACTGCCTGCGCTAAAATAGTGCTAACCAATTTGATAACGGGCGCCTCTTCTTGAATAGTGGTATCATTCGAATCAGCGTCTTCATCACCAAGATCAAGCAACACATTCTCTTCACCCTCTTCAACCAACTGTTCCAAGGTCTCTTCCATGTTGAGGTCAGCATTGTCATACTGCCCGAGCAATATCTGAAAAAGGTCTTCCTCAATTTTTTGTACTTGATATTGCAAATCTTGACCAGTGGTAATAAAGTTCAGCGCATCACGCGCATCAAGATTACTCGGATCAACTGCGCCAACATACAGGGTGGCGCCTTCCAACTTCAAAGGAATAATTTTGTACAATTCGGCAGAATCCCGGGGAATAAACCGAAACAACTTGCCGGGAATACGATAACTCGAAGTAACCACAGGCACTGAACTGGCATCTTTCTGCGCAACAGTCGCCTCCTTCAGGGTTTCCGAAGCATCTGGTACAGATTTTTTTTGCTGAGATTCTTTTTCTTTTGTTGCAGGCATAGTATGGATAAAATGGCACGACAACGACAATCAACGCGTTAAAGTCGCTGAAGAAGGAGTGGGTGGTGATGTTGACTGGTCATCCTGCGATGCTGGAACAGAGGTCTCCGGTGATGTCGACTGATTTTCCTGCGGTGTCTGGAAAAGGATATCCGGTGATGTCAACTGATCTTCCTGCTGCACAGGAGGAGAGGATGCGGGCGACACAGCACCCACCGTCTGCTGCGGGGTGGGCGACAGAGACGGTGTAGTGCCGCCCTCAGGCGTAGCACCAGGATCAACAAGTCCCTCAACACCAGTCGGCACCTCCTGCGAACCACGGAAAGGTGTGGACGGACCAGATCGCATAAACGGATTATCTCGCCCGACACCAGAAGATGACAATGGCTGAATGTACACATCAGTCCGAACAGCCGAGCTACCAAGCGAATTTAAAAAAGCAAAGTCAAACTGAATACTGTCCAAAACAGCGACAACAGCAAGGAACCGTGAGGACAGGTCATCCACCGGGGAGGTCGCCTGCGATTCCCGGGCAAACAAGTGACCGAAATAAAACAGCACACCTACCAGAACGATAAAAATAAATACAGATTTTATCTTTTGCGAGGTCATAAGAGTATGAAAATATTATAAAGTGTCAGACGAAGAGGAAAACAGTGCTTCACCAGCAATCGTCGCCCGAACAAAACCTCGCTCTGCCAAATCCTCGTCAACAGGCAACCCAACCTGCACCGACCGAATACGCACCCCACGCTCCCACCGCTGTAAATTCTGCATAAATCGCCGCAACGAATCATACGAAATTTCTCCAAAAGTAAACGAAACGGGCAACAGCACGGCCCCAGCACCATCTTCTTGCTCTGTACCGACGACATACTTAGTGTCAAGCGGCAAGCCACTCTTTTCTTTCATCAGCGCATCCAATGCCAACAGAAACAAAACAATATTACCGGGCGAATACTCAGGAATTGCATTTCTTACCAAATCCTGCTGCGAAGCCGGGACGGCATTCAACTCAGACCGAAGTGCATCACGCCTTACCTGCAAATCCTGACCTTGCGCAAACACCGAACGCAAATCCTCAATCTGTTGATACTTAGTCAAGGCATTGGTAATCCACGGATACATGATCTGCGAATACAGACCAGCAGCGATGATAACAAAGATAACTGAAAATAAAAAACTATTCTTCATAAAGCACTACGATAAACGAGTAAGCACCTCGGCAACTTCTGCCTCGGTAACAACAAAACTCACGGTAAACAGCACTGTAACACCGCCACTCTCATTATGCTGCAATGAATACCCATCAAAGCTACCATCTGCCAACAGACCCTCAGTCGCTTCAATGTGCTGTATTTGCTGGTGATACTGCACCAATGAATCAGCGACACCCTTGACAGTCACCGTATAGCTATCATTCACTGAGGTTATAGAAACAGAACTATAGTGCACTCCGGGTATAACCAGCTGTGACACCTCGGCGAGCAAGAGTGAGTATCCGCCACGGGAAACAGCAAGATTCTTTAGCGTCCTTGACTGCTTATCAAAAGTTGCAAGATTACGAATGTCATGCACCTTGATGGTTTCCTCCAACACCCCAATATTCTCTTCAATGACAACAATCTCCCGATCCAAGTAAGCATTAAGACCAAAAAGAGCTCCAATACCGATGATAGAAAGGACAAGCACCAATACTGCCAAGATATAGCGCACATCCACCTGTTTAGTGGGGGACACTGGCGGTGTCACCTTCTCCTGCTGTGCAACACCCTTCTCAGAGGTAGCGTGAGGTGATGCCTGGCTTACAAAATTTTTTGAAAAATCAGGAAGCATAATACAAATTACCCACTGCTCCCAGTATACAGTCGGAATACAGAAACACGGTGTACCCTGTGTAAATACTACAAACCAACCACCTTCTCCTTATGCCAACACAGCAACACGCACGGCGGTGTCATCTATCCCAACAGCACGCACAAGAGAGGTGAGGGCTTGTTGGTCACCTTGCACAGAGGCAATGTCCTGTACATAGAGAGGGAGCACACCCCAAACCAACGCAAGTCGTCGCGCAAGCTGTTGATCAGCAGTAACAGCGACCAAGGGACACCGATGTCGCTCTCGCGCATAGCACACAGCAGAATCAAAAGAAGAAACAACAGCAACAACCACAGCAGGTTTTTGATCTTGAACAACCTTCTGCACAGCAGCGACAGCAGGAGTGGCAGCACAGTGAAACGCAGCAAAATCAATCTGCTTCTCCGCAGTAAAGAATTCAGAATCAGTAACAACCCGTCGCACGATTCGTCGCATCATAGCAACAGATTCAGCAGGATAATCACCAATTGTGGTTTCCGCAGAAAGCATCACTGCATCAGAGCCATCATACACGGCATTCGCCACATCCGACACCTCCGCACGAGTCGGAAAGGGTGAGTCAATCATCGAGTCCAACATATGGGTCGCAACGATCATCGGCTTTCCGGCCTGTCGACACAACTTGATAATCCGCTTCTGGACATACGGCACTTCTTCTGGCGGTATTTCAACACCCAAATCACCGCGCGCTACCATAATCGCATCTGACTCCTCAATAATCTCCTCAATATGCTCAACCGCTGAGGGCTTTTCAATCTTGGAAATAATGCCAGCACTGTCACCGACCATCTCCCGCGCCTGCCGCACATCCTCAGGTCGCTGCACAAACGAAAGCGCTACCCAATCAACCCCCTGCGAAAGTGCAAACTGCATATCCTTTTTATCCTTCTCAGTAATCGCAGCAATCGGTAACGACAACCTCGGTATATTCACCCCTTTTTTTCGTTTTAACCTGCCACCAGTAACCACAGTCGTCTCCAGCGTCTCAGGGGTAACAGCAGTAACCTGAAACTGCAATCGCCCATCATTAACTAAAATAGCCATACCAACTTCTGCCGCTTGAAAAATCTCAGGATGCATAAGAGAAACCCCTCGCTCATCTCCAGGATACTCGTTCAGATGAAACACAAACGGTGACTCTGCCTCCAACACAACTCCTGCATCTTCTTCATCACCAGCAAACGAACCGGTGCGCAACTTCGGACCTTGCAAATCAGCAATAATACCAATCGACTTACCGATTTCCTGCTCACACTCCCGCACATGAGCAATCCGTTGCCCCTGTTCTGGATGAGGGTCATGGCTGAAGTTGAGACGAAACACATCCGCACCGGCCTCAACAAGTGCCGCAATGCGCTCCTTGGATTCAGATGCGGGACCAAGGGTCGCCACGATCTTGCCGAGGTGTGTAGTTTTTGGGATTTCCATGTCCATGTCGTGTTTCATGCAGTCAAACAATAACCACTATACCACACCAGCAAAGGCACACAAGAGGAAATACACAGAAAGCCAAAGCATGCTTTTTCAGAGAAAAGTATACTATACTACTGCTATATGGAAATCAAGACACAAGAATTCAGAAACGAAAAAGATATACCAAGGGTGCACACCTGCGACGGAAGTGACCGAGTACCGACGATACAGATAAGAGATATCCCACCAAAAACAAGAGCGCTGGCACTCATCATAGACGATCCCGACGCAACAGGAGGCGGCGTGTGGGATCACTGCGTGCTATACAACATCCCAGCGGAAACAAAAGAAATACACGCAAAAAACATAGACACCTTCCAGAGCGGTGTAAACAGTTGGGGCAAAGAAAGGTACGGCGGCCCATGTCCACCACGCGGAGACAGGCCACACCGATACTACTTCAAACTGTACGCATTAGACAGCGAGCTTGAGTTCAAAAAACCACCAAACACAGAACAGCTCACCAAGGCAATGAAGAGGCACATCCTAAAGGAAGCATCTTGTATGGGCGTATACAGCAGAAAGTAGTATATAGTAAAACTATATGGTCATAACAAAAAAAAGTAGCACAAAACGCAACACAAAAACAAGTGCAGTAGCAACACCATGCGAAGCAATGCAAATTGCAATCCGTATGGGCGTATGGGTGGCACTGGCTCTGTTCCTTTTGACAGGAGTATGGGGAATCCACACCTATCTGAACACCACGCAAACACGGGCAGAGATAACATTCACTGGCACCGGTGAGTATCTCGTCACAAACAATGTCGCAGAAGTTACCATTGCATTCTCTGAAGTACAGCAAGATATTTCAGCGGCACGCAACACGGTTGCCGCACAAGCACAAGATGCCTATGCAATACTGGAACAACACAACATCGCTAATGCCGATATACAAACAACTGGTTACACCATCTTCCCCGAATATGAATATCCGACACCCGAAACACACCCCCTTGCCACAAGCAGAGCCCCAAAACATATCGGCTACCGCGTTTCCCACACCACAACGATAATGATCAGAGACCTTGAAAACATCAGCACAATACTCACCGCATTAACCAACCTAAATCCAGAAAGAATGACCGGGCCAATATTTACCGCATGTGACAAAGACAAAAAGTATGCGGAAGACATCGCAACAATCAGAGCACTCCATGACGCAAAGATACGAGCACGCAAAGTCGCACACCAATCCGGCTTCAAACTGAAAAAAATAACCCGGGTCAATACCTACGAAAGCAATCCCACCCCATACCGAAGAGTAGAGTCAGCCATCGCAGTTGACGAAGCACCACAAGTAAAAATGGTACCAATACAAGAGGGTGAGCAGAAAATACAGAAAACAGCAGTGATCACCTACGAAATTGAAGAGCGAAAAAGATAGCAAAGGTGACTATTCACAAAACCCTTACCATGCAAAACAACACTAAACCCACACCATGATGATGAGGTGATGCAACAACCACACCACCTCACTGCTTTACAGAGAGTGATTACTGGCAAACTAGAACAAAGGTGGAAAACCAACACCGCTCACCCTACATACAACCAACAAAACCTTACGGATTAACCCGTGATTTATTCAGAACAGTTCCAGGAACCTCAACATCATTCGCCTCGCCAACACCTATCCCCAAAACTGAGCGAACAAAGCCGATAATACCCCACAAAGAAACAATGATGATAATCGCCACAAGCGACCAGATCATCTGACCCTGTGCCTTACTCTTATCCTCAGGGGCACCGGCTTTAATAAACTTATACAGGTTATAAAAGAAGAAAAGAAACGCCAAAGAAACTGCAATGGTGGTCGCCAAACTCACTAAGTTGGCGAAAGTTTCAGCTCCTTTACCGACACTCCCAACAGCAAACGCAAGGTCGTCGCTCCCTTGATTAAAAGCGCTTTGTGCTGATACGCCACCTACCAAGCCAGATACAAAAAGCATGACGGCAACACCAACAGAGTAAAAATATGATTTGGTATTAGATATAAAATTCATAGTGCTATATAACATTAAGTATTAATCCCATAAAGATAGTATCCTATGGAAAAATACCATCAAAACACACGGTGTGCATAACCTAAAAACAAACAGATTACAACGGGAGGTACTTCGACGGATCCAACTTTGCCTCCTGCGCAGCAACTGGCACAATCAACCCGCGACATCGCGAATTGCGTGACACCTGCTCATACGAAACAATGCGCAAACCACTTGAATCATATACACCAAAGTGGAGATGTGGTCCGGTGCTAAAACCAGTATTACCACTATACCCAAGCAACTCGCCGGCCTTCACTTTCTGTCCAAGCCGCACCTTAACAAGCGACAGGTGTGCATACAAGGTTGACAATCCAAACCCGTGCTTAACCACAACCCACTTCCCCCAAGAGTAACAACTCGGCACAAGATCTGTGTTGCCAGTACCAATAACAACGCCATCAGCACTAGAAAAAATCTGCGTACCAGTTGGCAACCCAAAATCCATACCATCGTGAAACGGTCTCCCATACCGCAACGCATTTGCCCGAGCAAATGCGGTCTCACCAAACCGCTGCGTCAACGGCGCTTTAATAGTAAATGGCATGCGAAGCAAACCCTTCTTCGGCCCAGGAACCAACCGCGGATCACGCAGGTACTCTATACGCGACTCATACTCATAAATATCCTGCTGCAATTTCAACCGCTCTTCCTGTTTTCCCTGCAACAATCTCTGGTATACCGCCTCATCATTGCGCGTCTGTTTCACCAACTGCTCCTGCTGCTTAATAGAGAATTCATAAATCTTTTTTCTATCCTCCAACTCTTTTTGCTGTCGCTCCAAGGTCAATCGTTCTGCAACAACACCTTTTTTATTCTGCTCCAATTCCACTGTTTCCTCCTCCAAAAACCGAAGATGGGTGTGCAGGGCTTTTGAGTACCGCTCAATCTCCTCCACCCGTTGCAACACATCAGAAAAAGAGGTGTGGAGTAGGATCAGTGTTTTTCCGTGCAACTCAAACTCATTCGCCTGCTGAAAATTCCGCCGCAACACACTGTACAACACCTCAAGATTCTCCGCATTGTCAACAATAGAGGTATCCAATGTCTTGAGCTTCAACTGCCCTTGCTGAATACCATCCTCGGCTTTGCGTATTTGCGCCTCATTACGGCGCTGAGTGAGCGTGAGTCCATGCAACTTGCCCTCCAGTGAATCTTTCTTCTTATAAATCTCACCAAGCTGCGCATTAATACTCCGAATTTCCTCTTCAGTGGCACGAATACGGGTCTCTCTATCCCCTATCTGACTGCGCAAACTTGCAATCTCTGAATTCTCACGCAACAGAACAACATCTCCCTCATCCGACGAACTACTACCCAGCGGAACATACGAACCAGAAACCGGCGTCGTTGAGGTGATCGTCGCACTGTCACTATAGGTATCCATCGGCAACACAACACCAAGAACAAAAAACAGTCCTGAGCAGACAAGCACACAAGCAACATATCTTCCATACCCTATTTCCATGGTTACTATAGTATACCCTCCAACAGCGCACACGCCCGTTGTATCCGTCGCATCGTCTGTCGTTTACCAATCGCCTGCGCAATAAGAAACGGCCCCGGACTCTTATCCTGCCCAGACAACGCGACCCGCAACGGCCACAAAATCAACGATTTCCCCTGCTGCTCTGCATGACTCCACACCTGTTGCTGTATATGCCCCTCATCCCAACCGGTATAAGCACTCATTTGTCGCAACAGCGCATAGGTTTTCCACAGCCCTGAAAGCACTGCTGATGGCAAGTCCTTTGGCGACATGTCGCTCTTCGGCGGCAGCAGCAACTGTGTGGCATAGGTTGGCTCAGTAAAGTAAAAATCATACACTCCTCCCGCAATAAGCAGTCGCTCTTCTGCAAGGGGTGCACCTTTCTCCCGCACCGCATGCAGGACTGTTTTCACAGAACGGGGCTGCAATCGTGACCGCACAGGAAAGCGCTCCACCAACGAAGGAAGCACCTCCTTGCGAAGGCGGTACTCCGACAGTCGCTGGAGATGCTGTTTTTGAAACCACAGCAATTTCTTTTCATTAAACACTGCCTCTTTCTTCTGTATCCCCGACAAAGAAAAAGTGGCAACCAATTCCTCCAATGAAAAAACCTCATCATCCCGCTTCGGACTCCACCCCATAAGCGCAATAGCGTTCACAATCGCTTCTGGCAAATACCCAAGATCACGAAACGCAGTTACTGCGGTTGCATCCTTCCGCTTTGATAACTTACCACCACTCGGCGAATGAATAAGTGGCAAATGGGTGTATGACGGTCGAGTGCCACCCAATGCCTCAAGCAACGCAATTTGCCGTGGCGTGTTGATAATGTGGTCATCACCTCGCAAAATATGGGTAACTCCCATCTCCATATCATCAACCACCGCAGCGAGATGATACAGCGGGTCATCGACTGAGCGCGCTAGCACAAAATCACCTAAATCACCAATATCCACGGTAATAGCCCCCCGCACGGTATCAGTAAACGAAATAACCGGCGAAGTATTCCTAAATCGCACAACCTCCACCTCCTGCGCCGGATCTTTCTTTGACGGCTCTTTTGACAAGTATGCCTTGCCCGCTGTCAACAACCGCTGTATATGCCGCTGGTACACCGCCTTGCGATCTGACTGCCGCACAACTATATCCGGGGTAAGTGAGAGCCACTGCAACGCAGTAAGGATATCTTCCTCGTATAGTTTTTCACTCCGTTCCCGATCAGTATCCTCAAATCGCAGGATAAATTTTCCACCATGGCAACGAGCAAAAAGATAGTTAAACAATGCTGCCCGAGCAGTACCAATATGGAGTGTACCGGTGGGACTCGGTGCAATACGCGTTACCGGCATGTGCGCGGAGGTATCATTATGACGAGTATGTTTCATGTGATTTTAGTATATCCACGAGTAATTTTGCCACCTTCTCTGACGCTTTCGGCGATGAAAATGCCTTTGCTTTTTGACGCATAGCACTACTCATCTTTTCATCTCTCAAAATAGTATCAACTTGCGACACTAATAAGTGCGGCGATAGATTCTGCTCCTCCACCACAATACCGCCGGCAGACCGCGCATAGGCATAGGCATTCCTTTTCTGATCATGCGACACTTCCTCCCGTATCGGCACAACGATTGCCGGCACACCCCATTCCGCAATTTCATACAGCGTACCAGACCCTGCCCGAGTAATAATCACATCCGCAACACTGTACAGTGCCCGCATATAGTACGCATTCAAAAACGGGAAGGGGTGATAGGCATACAAATCCGAAAGGGTACGCAAAAAGCTCTCGGATTCCTTCTTAACATCATCAAATAACTTCTTCCCAACCTGGTGCACCACCTGGTACTTTTGCAGCATAATAGGCAGCGCATCAAGCACATTCTCATTCAGAAACTCAGCACCGCTTGAGCCACCGAGTACCGCAACTGTCTTGATATCTGGATCAAGTTTCAGTAAGGTGTACGCTTCAGGATTCGGATTGTAGCGCAACTGCCGACGAAGTGGTATACCAATAAGCGCGGCTTTCTCCTGCTGTTTTTCGGTGAGGTCGTTTTCCGCCTCAGGATACGAAATCGCTATATGCATCGCAAACGACGCAGACCATCGCGATACCCGCCCGAGCGTAGAATCAGAATCATGTATCACCACAGGAACACGCAACAATCGCGCTGCAAATAACACGGGAAAACTGGTATACCCTCCTTTGCTAAACACCACATCCGGAAAAATCACAAAGAGAGTAAACACCGCCTTCAACGCGCCAAAAAAGATAGAGAAAAGGGAGAAAAAATTTTTAATACGGGATACAATATCCTTCGTCCGACGCAACTTCCCCGCCGGACAGTATACAAACTTAACACCCGCATCATACAGTGCCTTTTCATCATAGTGTTTCGGACCAAGATAGTACTTTTTCGGCTGTACCAACTGATGCTCCCGTGCATACCGCTCAATCTCCTCAGCCACCGCAATCAGCGGATAAAAATGTCCTCCCGTACCACCCCCGACAAACACTATTTTCATATAGAAGTAGTGTATCACACCAACGAAGCTGGGTAGCCCAAGACAGCAAGGCAAAACACTTTATCACAGCAATGTGTGGGCTGCTGCGCTCCGGTGTACACCTGAGTACCCGCTATGTGGTACCATATACTCGTATCGCCACCTTAGCTCAGTTGGTAGAGCAACGCACTTGTAATGCGTAGGTCGTCGGTTCAAGTCCGACAGGTGGCTCTTTATTCAAGCAAGAACCTCGCCAACAATGGCAGACACAACCGCACCACAAAAAGATTACCGAATTAACCGCATAACTTTTGCCAATGTCTCAAGAGAAAAATCAACATCTTTCTGCGAATAAATTTTTGTGGCAGTTTTAAGTCCACCAATATGTAATGTATTCCGCATATTCCTCACCGTGTCCATCTTACTCAAAAGATCCACTGGCAATGTCTTTGCATGCCGACAAAGCCGTAACATCCTGTTGAAATCCATCTTGTCAGCATCTTTCCTCTCCTTTGTATGCCTTGTAAGCGTTATCTTACACCCCTCCTTCTCCTCCTCACCGCTTCGTTGAGGAATGGTGTAAAGAATGTGCTGCTTCCACTCATCCGGCAGCGTTATTTTTCCTGTTCCAAACTCCTTTTTAACCTTCCAAAGCAACAACGCTTCAATAATTGAAGCGGTGTAAATAATAATTGTTTTCCTTAAACAATGCCGCACATCCCGGTTCACCTGTGGAACCATCGCCATTAATAAAGTAATGTCAGCACGAACATTCTGAATATTTTCCCTTGTAGTACCATCCCGAATAAATGCAAAATCAGATTTGTCCATACAGCACCTCATCAAAGATTTAACACCTTTGCTGCCGCAGGGGAAACCTTTTTAACGACATCACCAAACTTAGTGTTGGGCGGAAAACCTGTCTCAAACCCATACGCCACCTCAACAAGACCAATAGGAGTATCGTACCTAATATCCTTCTTAGCAATTTTTCTATTTGCCGTTTTCATAGAAACAGTATACTGCACAAAGCAAGCGGGTGTCAAAAAATAAGCAGTGTGGGTTCAAGCAAGAACCTCACCGACAATGGCAGACACAACCGCACCATCCACCTGCCCCTGAAGGTCAGCCATCACCGCTTTCATCAGGGCACCAGTGTCCTTTTTCTCTGTCAACCCTAATTCCTGCTGTTTCTTACCCACAACGACCCTGATCTCCTCCTCAGAAAGCTCCGGTGGCAGGTATGACTCAAGCACAACCCGCTCTGCATCCTCCGTCGCGGCTCGTTCTTCTTGATCGGCAGCACGATACTGCTCAGCGGACTCTTTTCGCTGCTTCATCAGCCGACGCACCACTGCCACCACAGCAACATCCTCCAATTTCTCGTCCGGCTTCTTCCCCTGCGCAACCAACGCATTCGTACACGCAGTCAGTGCCATCCGCAAAGTCCCTAAACGCACCGCATCTTTCGCCTTCATTGCAATCTGCATATCTTTACGCAAGGTATCGTGCAACATATAGCAAAAGTATACCACAGACAAAAAGAGAAAACAGGTGGCGACGAACTGGGTATATGGTATCCTACCCGTATATGAAAGGGATGCGGGTATTCCCCCCACACGAACACGAAAAACTGACGCAAGTACTCAACGGATGGGTTGACGCAGCAACGACATATGGCTTTCAGCAGTACAAAACATCGGTGCTGGAATCCACGGACATATACACCGACAAGACCAGCGAAGAGATTATGCGCGAGCAAACCTACCGATTCACCGATCGGGGTGGACGCGATGTGTTACTACGACCGGAAATCACCCCTGGGGTCAGCACCATGGTCGTTGATCTGCAGAAAAAAAGGGGGTTCAAAACACCCTTTAAGGTGTTCTCTATTGGCAGTGTCTTCCGGTATGAAAACACACAAAAAGGTCGCTCGCGAGAACACATACAATTCAATGTTGACCTCTTCGGCAACGACACGGCGTGGGCAGATGCGGAAGTCATAGCGCTTGCCTTCACCGCACTGGAAAAAATCGGATTCAAAAAAGACGACTTCATCGTACGAATGAATGATCGCGCAATCTTGGAAGGCACACTCACTGAATTAGGGGCAACGAAAAATACATTGCGGGACATCATGCGCCTCTTAGATGGGCGGGAAAAAATAAACCAAAAAGAATTTGACGAACAATTATCTACATACGGCATAACTACAGTTGCACTGGACGACGCACTGCGGGAAACACCCGAGCGGGTCCGCACGGTTATAGAATTGCTTCCGGACACCATCTCTACCGAATACAACCCAAAAATAATTCGTGGCTTTGACTACTACACCGGAATCGTATTTGAAATCTACGCAAAAGAGCAAAAAATTGCACCTCGCTCTGTCGCTGGTGGCGGTCGTTATAACACGCTCATTGAGTCCTACGGCGGCGAACCCTTACCAGCAATCGGCTTCGGCATGGGAGATGTCGTACTCCTTGACTGCCTTGAGGCATACAACCTCGAAACGCCAGCAGCAGGACCGGTAGCGGTCTTGTACACAACTGACGAACAAAGCACGGTAAAAGGAATTGGTGCGGCAACAGCACTACGGCAACACATGCCGACATCATTCATCGGCGTCATTCCGCAGAAAAAAACAACTGACACCTATAAATACTACGAGCAACTAAAAGCACAATATGTCATCGGTCTCCATGACAGCTCTTTTGTTGTCCGTGTATTAGCCGAAAGGAAGACCGAAACCTTCACCACCATAGAAGAGGTGGTGGCACACATTACTAACCAATAGAGTATACTAATACAACACTATGAAAGGACTTGTTTTTGACATAGAGACCTCCGATGTTTTCAATAACGAAAAAAGAAATCCGGAGGACCTCACACTTGCCGTCGTCGCAGTATACAGCTACCCCGACAACACCTACGCCGCCTACACACAGGAAACCCTGCCTGAACTCTGGGAAATGATGCGCAATATTGACACCCTTATCGGGTTTAATAACAATCACTTTGACACCCCCCTCCTAAACAAGTACGCACCGATGGATCTGCTCAAAGAGTACGACAGTGTTGATCTGCTCGAAAGCGTTCGTCAATCACTCGGCAGACGAATTCGCCTTGACTGGATCGCTGCGGGAACACTTGGTAGTAAGAAGAGTGGCGATGGGCTACAGGCAGTTGCGTGGTGGAAGCAGGGAGAGGTTGAGAAGGTAAAACAGTACTGCATTGACGATGTCCGCATCACAAAAGACATCTTTGACTACGCCCTAAAAAACGAAGAGGTGTTGTACAACGATCTCGGCTCGGTACACACCGTACCAATTGACACCTCCCGATGGAAAAAAGAAGAGAAAGTTGAAGACGCCTCTGTCAGTTTATTTTAATCTTGGTATACTACTACCATATGCAAGAGGCACAGGGAGAGAAAAAGAAGAAAATGCACGGTATCATTGTTGATGCAACCATTCTCACAGTTGCGCTCCTCATCAGCACCGTCCTCATGGTGCAGCACAGCAATGCTGTGCAGGTAATGGTAGACACAAGAGAAGACCGCTACTTCAGACCAATAAATCCAAACATTGACCTGCTATTCGGCAATCCGGAGGCAGACCTGTTTATCGTGGAGTACGGCGACCTTGAGTGCCCCTACTGCAAAGAATTTCACGCACAAGCAAAAACACTCATCAAGAGTGATTGGGGCATCTCTGGCAAAGTGGCGTGGGTGTGGAGAAACGGATTCCACATCAACGAAACCTCGCTTAAAAAAGCACAGACCCTTGAATGCATCCGACTCCATGCAGGTGAGCAAGCCCGACTGGCTGCATGGAAGTTCATAGAAGAATCTCTCATAGGCGGCGTAATGGAGGATGCGTACCCACACGACCGCTACAAAATGATAATGGATCGACTAAACATCCCGTTTAACGAGGTTGAGCAGTGTAGAAAAGAAGGAAAAGATATCGCTCCATATATACTCCAGGCGATACAAGATGTTCGTAAACTCAATATTGACGAAACTCCCTACATACAATTCATATCAGGTAGCGGCGAGCTCCTCTTTGAAAGTGTTGGATCCCTCACCACCGCCCAACTGGAAAGCTACATCGCCAACATCCTCCAAAACAACAAGAAAAGGTAGGTATTACCAAACACAGCCAAAAACTATTTTTTAAGCACCTTCTGTAACGCCCCACCAACACCACCAACCGCATCCAACCCGACGGCGGAAGAAAGTTTTCCAGCAAGACCAGAAATCTCCCGCCTCCGCAGATAAGCAGCAAAAGTTCCCCAAAAAACAAACATAGAGAGAAATGGCATTGCCTCAAGTAAAAAAACACCAGCAGCAATCAAACAGTCAGAAAGAGTATAGGTACCCTTCGGAGAAACACACACGATAGCATAAAACACACACAAGGTAAGCAGGGAAACAAGCGCCTGGACGCTTAAAAGGAGTGTGAAGCCACCTGCGACATAGGCAAGTGCATCAGAACCAAGAAGAAAGTCAACAGCCGCGAGGGCAAGCGCAACGGCACCAGTAAGCAACGCCTGGGGTCCCCCAAAAAGAGTAGAGAAAATAGATATCTGCAGAGAAGCCAGACCAGAGCTGATCACATCAGACAGCCATGCAATCCCGGTAAAAGCAAAGGCAGCGCCGAAAGATTTTACCGTGTTATCTATGCTCATACCGAATCAAGGGGCTGCTGCTGCAAAACACGCTGCTGGTTAAGCAACTGAGATGGGTCAGTGGTGATAATCTTGTCCTCAGTATAAGAAGCGATGATTTTTATAGCAACCCGCTTCAGACCAGCAATAAAAAGCCCTTCGCCAACAGAGGATTCAAGAAGAAGATATTTTTCACTATCGGTAAGATTAAAGGTCTCCTGAACCAAGTCAATGGAAGTTGCCGATTGTCGCAACAGCAACACCAAAGAGGAGTTATTCAGTATCGGTTTACCGTACTCCGATCGCAAAAAATCTCCAACATCTTGGGTGATGGTACCAACGCCAAGGTAGTACTTCCGACCCCGCTTCACTAATCCAAACAAAAAAGAAGCAGTATCTCCTGACTGCATCATAATCCACGCCTCATCAACTACCAGCAACCGCTTCTTCAACTGCCTGCGGATATTATTCCAAATAAACCGAGTAATGATATACATAGCAGCAGTTTTCAAATCGTCCTCCATATCTCGAATAGAGAACACGACAAACCGCCGACTAATGTCAATATTCGTCGGCTGATTCAAAAACCCTGCCCACGAGCCGGTCGTGTACCGACTCAACCGCTCGGCAAGACCTTCACCGCCTTCCACGCCAGCGAGCACAAGGGCAAAGTCAGAGATGAGAGGCGGATCAATGTTTTCAAAATTGCCCTCCATAGTAACATCCTTCAGCGCATAGGTCTCACGAATAGCATGATCAATAATCCCCTCCTCTTCCTGCGAAAGATCACCCAGCAGTACTCGAAAAAAACCAACAAGATTAATAATGGCACTACGCAACACATCAGAAGGGTTCTCACCTTCACCGACCGGCGGTAAATCAAATGGGTTGATATGATGGTCAGAGTTCAGTGAAACATTAAAATAGCGACCACCAGTCGCCTGCGCAAGCCGCTCAAACTCCCGCTCCGGGTCTATCACAATGACATCAACACCAATCATGAGCGACCGAAGAACCTCAAGCTTCATGGCATACGATTTCCCAGCACCAGATGTCGCAAAAGTAACCGAATTATAGTTCGGCAAAGAAAAACGGTCAAATAAAATAAGAGATGCATTGTGCTGATTAATACCATAGAGTATCCCCTTCTCAGCAGACAAGTCAAACGAGACAAATGGAAATAAACTGGACAGTGGCTCGGAGTTCAATTTCGTATGTATGGAAAGCATGTCAGTACCAAACGGACTGGTACTCCGAAACCCTTGCTCCTGCTGAAAAACAGTGGGCTTCACAAAAATAAGCTTCCCTTCAAGCAACGACCGCATGTCTTTCTCGACCACATCAATCTGCTCCATCGTCTCACCATAAATAGTGATATACACGCCGACCTCAAACATCCGCTCAGTCGCCTGCTGAATATGCATACGCAACTCCTCAAGATCTTGATGCGCAGTGTCAAGCTTCGGATCTCGCACCATCCCCTTGTTCTCCCGCTCAATGATCTGGCTCTCGACCTGCGCAACCTTTCGCCGAAACTTCCGCAACACATCCTTTGAATCCATCGGATGCACGAAGATGGCGATGTCAAATTCCTTGCTTAAGTTGATAACAGGAGAAAACCACCCCTCATTCAAAAACCGAGGATATGACACAACAGCAAAAGATCGTGCAAACTTGCTGCCGAGAGAAATATGTCGTGAAGTTATCTGTATAGCTGAGGGCGCAATAACATCACGCAAGCCAATGGTTGCCGGACTGAACATATTCTCAGGAATAAAGTCATCTTCAGTAACAGACCGAACTGGATCAGGACTCTTCTGCTGATTACCACCAAACACATCAAAAATACCCATATGGTTATATAATACAGCAAACAAAACAAGGTGTGCAAAAAAATACTACTGAGATTGCGTTGAGGGAGGTGTCTGCGTATCGCCAGGGTTAAAGGTCTTATACAGCAACTCAGTAACCTCTTCAGTGCCAAGCTGCACCGCTCGCAACCCAAGTGCCCGTATGTTATTCTGAATAAAAGAAACACGCTGCAACAACTGGGTAACATGTTCCTCAACCACCTTCTGCCCTGATAACTGCTCTTTCTTGCCAAAAAAAGGTAAGCCACCACCAGACGAACCAGGAGCATACGAAACAACAACAAAAAATTGTTTTGTCATAATCTCATTGCGTTCGGTAAAATCAGTAATAAAATTAATATACTCCCGTGTCTGCAAACGCAACAACTCAATGGTCTGCTTCTCATACACCTCTTCAAGATACTGCAAATACGGCTTAATATTGAGTCGTCGCGACTGCACCAATATCTGAATACCAACTTCAAGTGAATTAAGAATGGATTGAAACTGATACAAAATTGCCTGTCGCTCATCCGCGGACTTCAAATTAAAATTAACAGACGAAACCAACAACACAGCACACAGAACACCATCATCTCGGGTGATAACACCATTCTGGATATCTCGTAAGGGAACAAATGCCTGTGTAGTGGTATCTGCGGTCATAGGACAGTATCAAGATCATCATAAGCATCACCTTCATCATCAGAAAAAACAAGATTGGAACTCATTTCACGCACCTTATCAACCTTCTGCCGTTGCAAAGAAGAGTCCGGAGAAACAAACTCCCCGTCAGTAGAGCCACCTTTCTGCGCAGTATGCTGCACCGCCACATCAGAAACACCCTGCCGCCACACATACATCTTCTTCCGGGAAAAAAATCGTATCAACGACTGAAAAATGGTAACGAACTTTTGATTATTATATGAAAAAAATGACAAGAGCCCCGCAAGAAGAGCAACAGGGACACCAGCAAGCAAGGTCACCCAAATGTTTGTAAACAAAAATAGAAACACCAAAAGTCCCACAGCACCACCGAGGTAAATCAACTGCCGAAAATCCAGCCCAAGAAAAATAGTGTCCGGCACATCCAAATTTTGCGGAACCTGAAAGCGCATACACTAACAGTATAGCGTATAAATCAACTATGGTGTTTGATTACCAGATTTCTGTTCAGTGCGCCTCTGCGCCTGCCCAAGCTTCCTTGCAAGCATCTTAGCTGCAGCCACATTAACAGCGGAAATCTTACTCGCATTAGAGGTGGCAATGCCACTGTACTGAGAGAGTTCTTGCAGGTCTTCAACAGAAGTAGAGATATTATTGGCAAGGTTTTCAAAAACAGATTCTAACTTATCAATGTCACTCTCAAGAAATGCGGCCTGCCCAGCATCTACACGATCCACATCTTTCTTAACCTCATCAAACAGCCGCTCCAGATTAGCATTGGTTGCCTTAAAGTTATTAGACATTTCTTCAATCACAGCAAATCCTCCTCCCGCTCCCGCCTCAACGGCACGATCCAGCACCTGATTGAAAAGTTCTTCAGTCATGACATAATCCTGACCAGCACTACCTCTTGCGGGTCTAGAAACCAAATCTGCTAAAACGGAAGGGTCTGCGCTGTGAATCAAAGTAGCAAGGGCTTGCAAGGCACTTTGCTCCTCATGTGCAACACGATCATCATGCTGCTGCGCATCGGTTCGCAAGTCGGTCTTGGCGACAAGTGCTCTTTGCACAACATCCTTCAAGGCATCAGGAATGCGACTCATCTGCAACATGTCGCCCAGCGTCTCCGATGAGGTAACACCATTATCAGCAATGGTGTGAAGTACCGCTAAAATTTCATCTTCCTTCTTTCCCGATTCGCCAAAACCACGACCAGGCCCTCTTGCATGGGCAAGCTCATCAACAATCTTACCATATATCAGAGCAACATCATCCGGAGAAGAATTTTCATTTGCAACAATATGTTGGTATGCTTCAAAATCAGCAACATCGGGTGTCCGACTTGATTTACCAACCGCCTTAGCGTAGATATTAAGAAGATTTCGCTGCTCGTCAGGAGAAGCAGTACGCACTTGCTCAGCAAAGGACTTGACAGCCTCTTGCCGAATAGCAACATTGGAATCCTTAAGCATGGAAGTGCGTATGTCAACAGGCAACGACACATTGCCGGCACCTTTCACCAGCATATCCTCCAAATCCGCTATTGTCTGTCCTGCCTTTCCACCCCTGCCGGGATGCGTCCTGGTCCGTACCGCATACCGAATCTTTTTTTCAATCGCAGCAAGTATTCCGGGTGGCACATTTTTACTACCCATCATTTCCCCATATATATCAAAATCTTCCTTGCTATTACCATCATGAATACTGTTATAAAAAGCGGACCATTCCCCACCACTGATAGAATCCTTCATAGGACTCTTCAGTATGTCAATAATTTTCTTAGATCGCACAGTGGGACTCTGTTCATGCAGAGCCGACTGAACAGCTTCTCTGATTTGAGTACTGGCATCTATCGCCCTTCGCCTCGCCAACCGCTTTGCCGCCTTATCAACTCGCCCCTGCGCAACCTGCTTGCGCTCCTCCGATCGTGCTGTACGCTTCTCGACACTCTCTTCATCTTGCGATCGACCCTGCAAGACATCGTCAACATCCTGTGCACCCCGCCGCACACCGCCAACAACACCCTTGGCTATCCTGCCAACCTTCGTAGCAGTATCAACAACCCCATACACCTTCCGTGCAATCCTTGGTGTTCTATTGATAAACTCACTCGCCAACGCAGCGCCACGACCACTTCCCTTAAGTGCGCGAGCAGCACCCAAAAAGGGCTTCCCCTTCCATAACGAATTCGCTCGTTCACCCAGAAACTCACCCAACTTAAATTTCCCAGCAATCGCCGGATGGATATTTGCCTTCTTCGCCACTTCACCGACTTTAAAAATACCAAGTATGAGCACAATACTCGCCATAACAAGCTGTATAAGGATGCCTCTCCCCTGCGGATTTTTGACACCGAGCAATTTAACAAAATTATCTGGGTCAGCCGTCTGACCGAGCGCGCCCTGAAACAAAACCAACAAAAGAGTAAACCCGAGAATCAAAACAACCGGCATGGAAAACACATAGCCAAGTTTCTCTTTCCACTGCTCATAAATACCAACAAATTTAGAGGCAAGCGGATTCCCACCAGACAAACCAGCAAAAAAGCCAAGCGCTGCAAGCGGAGAAAGCAACACGAGAAACATGGCGATAATATATCGCTCAATGAGAATAATACAAAAATACAAAATACCAAGTATGATAAACCAGTTAACCACAATCGCGAGAATGCTGACAATAAGATTAAACAGACCCCCATCACCAACTTCACCCAAAATAACACTGTACCCAGTAAACGGGGAAAGGGATCCCCAAGAAGCCGTATCAAGTGCATTAAAAAACAGCATAAAGAGAATGTGCGAAACATCAAGCACAAGCAAGGTGAAAAACGCGCTGAAATTAACAAAGATGGCAGCAACAATCAGAAATATCAAACTCTTTCGGTGAAAACCAAACCCTTCCCGCCCCTCACCAAAAGCAGTCATCATGGCAGTGAGGATAAACAGTACCACGATAACTAAATTCACAAAATCCCGAATAACCTGCCACACCACCCGAAAGTCAGAGAGAAAGCCACCATCCCAAGCACTTGCGAAATTAAGAATGGTGAATTCAATAACCTCCAAAAACAAAAATTGAAATAAGCCAAGAAGTACTTCCATCCCCTTTGCCAAACCACCAACAACGGCATTAAGAACAGTGAGGATTCCCTTAACAACATCAGCAGACGCAATTTGCGGCACGAAGACCACACAGAGCACCAACAAACTAAGCATACCGAACAAAACCCACTGCCGCCTCGTAAAAGTAAACACCATACCAACAGTATATCGCCTCCAAAGCAGGTTGTACCATCAAGTAAAATAGCAATGGGTAACGACGATCAACCACTTTTTGACAGGAAAAACACACCTATGCTATACTATGCAACAGACGGGGTTTCTGAGCAAGTTTCAAAGCTGAAAGGAGGACGAAATGAAAGTGAAATACACCCTGATGATGATCATGATGATGGCAATGGCAGTAATAATCTCCTGCTCTCCCGACAGGGTAGAAGAGCCGGAAGAGATACTGCTACCTGAAATAGCAGAAGAACCAGAGCCGGAGTACAGTTGGTCCGATGGTGTG
>JGIcombinedJ30088_10000068_pt1 | contig 107490 bp, 99 predicted proteins | sample PinacodermPK_FD_30088 | JGI IMG/M metagenome (IMG submission 30088)
GGGGGGGGGGGGGGGGNGGGGGANGGGGNGGNGGNGGGGGCGCCGGTGGCGGCGGTGGCGCCCGCCGGGTGGCGGTGGATCTCGGCGGTCGGGAATTCCCACATGCCCGCAAGGAGGCCGGTGGCGGGTCGCCGGGTGAGGAGGGTGACGGGGGCGCCGCCGCGCACGACCACCGCCGTGACGTAGTCGACCCGGGGGAGTGGCGGCCGGCGCCGCTTCAGGGGGCGACTTCCCACCGTGCCCGCCTTGTCGGCAAGGCAATGAGGTCTCACCGGGCAGCGGTGGCAGCGCGGGGACCGGGGTGTGCACACGGTTGCCCCCAGTTCCATGATGGCTTCGTTGAAGTCGCCGGGGCGCTCCGGATCCAGGAGACGCGTGGCTTCGTCCCGCAGCTGGGCGGCGGTCGGGTCACCCACATCCAGGAGCCGGGAAAGAACGCGCTTCACGTTTCCGTCCACCGCCGGGACGGGAACGCCGAAGGCGATGCTCGCGACCGCGCCCGCCGTGTATTCCCCCACCCCGGGCAGCGTCCTGAGCTCCGCCGGGTCCCCGGGGAGCCGGCCGCCGTACCGCTCCCGCACGATCACTGCCGTCCGGTGCAGGCTCCGCGCCCGCCGGTAGTAGCCCAGGCCCTTCCACGCCAGCAGGACATCGTCCGCGGTCGCGCCGGCCAATGCGTCCCACCCGGGGAACCGCCGCAGCCAGCGGTCGTAGTACGGTACGACCGTTTCGGCACGGGTCTGCTGGAGCATGAACTCCGACACCATCACCCGGTACGGGGTCCGTTCCCTCCGCCACGGTAGCGGCCGGCGCCGGCGGTCGAAGTGGTCCAGGAGCGCCCGGCGAAAGTCCTCGGGATCGCTCTTCATGACTTGCGTGGCGTCATCGCCCCTGGCCGTCTACTGTTCATCATGCGCTTCACCACCTACACCAGGTTCAGGAAGGGGTGGCTCGACGCCCTCAACCTGGAGAGCCTCATCGAAAAGCTCTCCGAGTTCCTCCTGGACGGGGGCTTCGCCGGAGGGCCTCACTTCCATCCCTATTGGGGCTGGTCCGGGCTGGAGGATACATCCTCGGTCGAGGCTCTGAAACAGGCGATCCTGAAGGCGCTGATGCAGAGCGGCCAGCTCACGCCCGAAATGATCGAGGAACTCAGGGGCGATGGTCCGGGCAATCCGGACGTTCTGAACGAGATCGCCGACATCCTTGACGAGATCGTCCAGAAGCTGGTGGACGAGGGGTACATAACCCTCGACGGGGACCCGTCCGGGATGGCGGGCGGAAGCGGCGACGCGACCGGCGCGGGACAGGTGGACGAAGCTCGCAGCGCCGCCCTCCAGGTCAACTTCAACCTGACCCGGCAGGGGCTCGACTTCCTCGGCTACCGTGCACTCAGGAACCTGCTCGCGTCGATGGGCAAGTCCAGCATCGGGTCCCATGAGACCCGGGAATACGCGACGGGGGTGGAGTCCGACGCGGGAAGCAAGCCGTACGAATTCGGCGACACCCTCAACCTCGATATCTCCGAGACGCTCAAGAACGCGATCGCGCGCGAGGGGGTCCAGGTTCCGCTGGCGCTCGACTACAAGGACCTCATGGTCCACCAGACCGACTATCGGTCGTCGTGCGCCACCGTCCTCATGCTGGACATCTCCCATTCGATGATCCTCTACGGCGAGGACCGCTTCTCGCCCGCGAAGAAGGTCGCGCTGGCCCTCTCGCACCTCATCCGCACCCAGTTTCCGGGCGACTCCCTGCGCGTCGTGACCTTCGGCGACCGCGCGGAGGAGATTCCGCTGGCGCTGCTGGCCAAGGCCCGGGTCGGCCCCTTCCACACCAACACGGCCGAGGGATTCGAGCTGGCCCGCAGGCTGCTGACGTCGCAAAAGAAGGACATGCGCCAGATCATCATGATCACCGACGGCAAGCCGAGCGCGATCACCCTCGACGGCGACCGGATCTACAAGAATTCGGGCGGCCTCGACCGGAAGATCCTGCGTGCCACCTACCGCGAGGCGTCGGCGTGCCGCCGCGCCGGTATCCCCATCAACACCTTCATGCTGGCCAACGACCCCTACCTCGTCCGGTTCGTCCGGCAGGTGACGAAGATCTCGCGGGGCAAGGCGTACTTCACGTCGACGATGACGCTCGGCCAGCACATCATGATGGACTTCCTGAGACGGAAGAAACGGGCGGCCTGAAGGGGGGCGACGGCGGCCTTCCTGCGGCGGGCTCCGGCGGCGTGCCTGCGGTGGGCGCCGGACCGCCGAAACGGGCGTTTCCGGCGGTCGTTCCCGCGCCTACGTCACCCCTTCGAACGCATCCGGGTTGACCGCGGCGGCGCGGCGGCTCGCGCGCAGCTCCGGCATCACGTCCCGCTGGGCGTAGCGCTCCAGGAACAGCCCTTCGATCAGTAGTCCGAAGACCGCCAGGCTCACCCCGAGGACCGCCCCGGTCAGCCCCGCTTCCCGCACGAAGAAGGCCGCAATGACGATGCTCGCCACGCGCAGCACCGCGCCGAAACCGACCACGACGGTGCGGCCGGAGCGGACGAAGAGCCCCTGATAGTACTGCCGCAACCCGTAGAGCAGAGGATACGCGGCCGCGATGGGGAGAGCGGCGCCGGCGAGCGCGACCAGGCCGGTCTCCAGTGCGAAGACGGAACGGAGGATCGGCTCGCGGATGGCGGGCAGGGACAGCAGGAGGATCAGGGCCATCATGGAGAACGCCACGGTCGCGCCCCACGCCCGCACGCGGCGGTGGGTCTCGGAGCACTCGACCAGCGCGATGCTGGCGTGCTGCAGTTGCCCCACCGGTGCCGCGATGAACCACGCCACCGCTTCGACGACCCCGAACGCGGCCAGCGCCGGATCCGGGTCGGCGGTGCGCGCGAGGACCGCGTTGATGATCAGCGGGGTAGCCCACCACAGGACCACGTTGAGCATGAGGGGCGCCGAGAAGCGGGCCACATTCTCCTTGTCGGCCTCGCAATCCGCCTGCTCCAGCTGGACGTCCGGGGTGGGCGACCACATCACCCAGAACATCTCGAGGACCAGGCCGGCGGTGAAGGCGGCCGCGCCGAGCCACGCCCCGCCACCCGTCGCCAGCAGGCTGAAGGCGACCACCGCGAGAATGCCGGTGCGGCCCCCGGTGGCGACGGCGATCGGCAGCGTCCGGTGACCCGCGACCAGGCGGCCCTGGTGCGCGGCCCTCACGGCGGTCAGGAAGGGGACAGGCCACAGGAACTGCATGGCGCGGACGGCTTCGGCGAGCACCTCGGGGCCGACTCCGACCACCCCTGCAAAGACGACATCGCCCGCGCCGGTGTATGCGATGAGCGCGCCGATCAGGGAGAACACCGCGCCCGACAGGTATGCGAAGCGCTTGACCGGCGAGAAGGAACCCGCGGCCAGGAGACGCGCGGCGGCCACCTGCTGCACCACGAGCAGCGGAGCGTAGAGGACGCCGCAGACCGCGAAGGCCACGCTGTATCCGGCCAGCGCCGTCACCGGATCGGGGGAGCGGGCGAGCGCGGCGGCGAGGATGGGGTTGGTGGCGGTGAGGAGAAGGCTGGTAGCTGCCAGCGGGGTGTAGAAGCGGGCGAAGCCGCCCGCCGTGATCATCTCACCCTGACCGCTCACCCGTGGTCAACCCGGTCGTCGCCTGGACATCGCTCCCCGGCACCTTCGCCCAAGGCTTCCGAAGCAGCGCAGAATGTGGATCTTACCATATGTCACCGGCCTTGCGGCCCTTGCAGACAACCCCATCGAGGCCCGGAGAGAAATGACCGGTCGAGGGATTCCATTCTACACCGTGGACGCGTTCACCGATACCCCGTTCAGCGGCAACCCGGCCGCCGTCTGTCTGGAGTTCGACGATCTGGCCGATTCGGCCATGGCGCGGATCGCGGCGGAGATGAACCTGTCCGAAACCGCGTTCGTCTACCCGGCCGGCGCGGGGGGCGTCCGCCGCTTGCGCTGGTTCACTCCCGTTGCGGAAGTGCCGCTGTGCGGTCACGCCACCCTGGCCAGCGCCCACGTGCTCCTGCGCGAGAGGAAGGCCGCGGGGCCGGTGCGCTTCCAGTCGGCTTCGGGGCCGCTCGGCGTCGACGACGAGGACGGCCGTCTGCGGCTGGACTTCCCGGCGAATCCTCCCGCGGAGCGGCCGATGCCCGCCGGACTCACCGAGGCTCTGCGCGTCGAGGCGGCCACCGCCGAATTCACCACATCGGGGAAGGTGGCACTGGTGGTGCTTCCTTCGGAGGATGACGTCCTCGCCACACGGCCCGATTTCGGCGCTCTGACCCGCGTTTCGCTGCCCGGCGGCGTCATGGGGGTCGCGATCACCGCACGGGGCGCCGAGCCCGGCGTCGACTTCGTGTCGAGGTTCTTCGCACCCTGGCTCGGCGTCGACGAGGACCCGGTCACCGGCGTCGCCCACACTACCCTGACGCCGTACTGGGCCGGGATCCTCGGGAAGGCCGAGATGTCGGCGCGGCAGCGGTCGGCGCGGGGCGGCGCGCTCACCGTGCGCGCCCGGGGAGACCGCGTCGAACTGGTCGGCCAGGCGGTCACGGTGGCCGAAGGAACCATTGTGCGGCCCGGATGATCGTTCCAGGCGCGCCGCCCGGACCCGGCGAACCGGCTGTCCCTGGGCGCGCTGCCCCGGGCAGCCCCGGGAGCTGCCGAAGCGACGCCGCCTACACCCGCGACACGTCGATCGACTGGTCGATCAGCATGATGGGGATGCCCTCGCGCACCGGGTAGAGGATCCGCCCGTCTTCGCGCAGGAGGCCCTCGGTCACCGGCTCCGTCACCGCTTCTTCGCCGCGGTTCAGCACGCTGCCCGCCTCGATCGCCGCATTCAGACGGTCCAGCAGCTCCGCGCCCGCCATGGCCACGGGTTCCTTGCTCTGAGGGCACACGAGGATGTCGAGCAGTTCCTGGTCGATGCTCACGCGGTGGTCCTTCTCAGTTGGGGGTGACTGAACGGTGGCAGTAAGTTAGTCCGGAGGATCACGACGGCGACAGGGACCGGCATGCTCAGAGCACTACACGTCAACGACATCGGAGTCCGGCTGCCCGCGGGTGCGGTCCGCGCAGCCACCCTCGCAGCCATCTTCGCGGCGCTGATCGCCGCCGGGTGCGGATCGGGCAACGGAGGTGCAAGCACGGGCGACGCCGGGGCCGGGAACGGACAGGCGGGCGAGGCTCGCGGGCAGGTTGTGCCGCGACCGGCTTCCGGGACGGCGTGGGTGATCTTCGGCACCGACACGGTCGTGGCCGAGGTCGCGGGGATCCCCGAGGAGCGCGAAAAGGGGCTGATGGACCGTGACGCGGTGCCTGACGGAACGGGGATGCTCTTCGTCTTCCCCCGCATGGAGGAGCGCTCGTTCTGGATGCGGGACACGTACATCGACCTCGACATCGCCTTCTTCGACGACAGCAACCGGCTCGCGGGCATCAAGCAGATGGCGGCCCTGGACGAGACCCTGACCGACTCGGACATCGCCACCGCGCTTGTGCTCGAGGTGCGCCGGGGGTGGTTCGCCGAGCACGGGATCGAAGTGGGCGCGGAGGCGGAGGTGGTGTTCGGCCCCGGGCTGACGGTGCGCTGACTGGCGCCGGTCAGCCCCGCAGCGCCTCGGTGCATGCCGCCACCAGCGCTTCCACATCGTCCCTGGTGTTGTAGACGTTGGGAGACACCCGGACGCTGGTTCCCCTGAACGAGACTCCGACACGGTGGCGTTCCAGGCAGTCCTTGAGCCGGGCCAGCTCCGCACCCGCGGGCAGCCTCAGACCGAAGAGGTGCGGTGAGCGCCACCCGTCGTCCTCGATCCCGAGCCCCAGCTCCCGGAGACGGGGGAATGCGTCGTCCATAAGGGCGCTGCAATAGGAGGATACCCGCTCCGGACCCCACTCCAGCACCAGGTCGAGCGAGGCGGAGAGGGCCGGAATCAGGGCGAAGTTGCTGCGCTGCCCGACGTCGAACCGGATTGCGCCCGGCTGATAGTCGTCCACGTAGTCGACCAGGCCGGCGAAGTTTTCCGAGTCGCGGCGGCCGCTCCACGTCTCCTCCAGAGGGACGCCGTCGAGATAGCGCTCGCCGAAGTAGGCGAGCGACAGCGAATACGGACCGAGGAGCCACTTGTAGCCGGCAACGACCAGCGCGTCGGGATCCAGCTCCCCCACGTCGATCGGCGCGGCTCCAACCGTCTGGGTCCCATCGAGGATCAGGGCCGCGCCGACCTCGCGGGTCCGGTCGCGAACGGCACCGACATCGAAGCGCGTACCGTCGGTCCAGTGTACGGTTCCCATGGCAACCGCCTCGGTCGCGCCGTCGATCGCGGCGAGGATTCTCTCCGTCCACCCCGGCCCCCGCCCACCCTCCCCGGGCGGTCGGACCACGCGAAGATCGCCGCCCTTGTCTTCCACCAGCCGCCGCCACGGGTACACGTTCCCGGGGAACTGCTCGTGCACGATCACCACATTGCGCCCCGGGGCCATCGGCGTGTTGCGGGTAATGGTCGAGACCGCGTACGAGACCGACGGAACGGTCGCGATCCGGTTCGCTTCCGGCGCGCCGATCAGCCGGGCGAATCGCTCACGGAGTTCGTCCGCCGGCCGGAAGAAGTCATCCGGCACGATTGCCTGGGGGAAGCGCTTCGCCCTCAGCCCCAGCGTCCCGGCCTGCTCGGCCACCCTCGGCAAGGGGCCCATGTACGCGCAGTTCAGGTAGTGGAAGTCGTCCGGCAGCGAGAAGCGGCTCCGCTGGCAGCCGAGTGGCGGTGTCATCGGGCCCCCCGAGTTCCCCCCAGGTTGCCGTCCACCCACTCCTGCGTGACCGCGTGCAACCGGATGGGCGCGTCCAGGAGAGACGCCATGTCGATCTGGTTGACCATGTCGTGCACCTGTGCAAGATTCGCCCGCTGATCGGCCAGTAGGTGAACGACGTTGCCGACCACGTCTTCCGGCACATCCGCCATGCCGATCACCCAGTTCAGGATCGCCGCCGTCGGCACCGCCGCGTCCGTCCCGGGATAGGTCCCGGCCGGTATCTCGCCGCCCATGTAGTACGGGTAGGTCTCGCGCAGATACCGCACCCGCTCCGCGTCCATCGGAAGGAGACGCGCCCCTCCGGTTGTCGTCGCCTCGAGCACGGCGGCGGCCGGGTAGCCCACCGAGATGATCGCGGCGTCGATGGCGCCGTCCTTCAATGCGGTGGCCGACTCGTTGAAGCTCAGGTAGCGGGGCGTCACGTCGTCGTAGGTCAGGCCGTACGCTTCAAGGATCTGGCGGGACATCTGCTCGGTGCCGCTCCCCGGCGGGCCGACGGACACGGTGCCGCCCACCAGGTCGGCCAGCGACTCGGCAGTGGTGCCACGCGACACCACGATGTGCGTCACGTTCGGGTAGAGGGGCGCAAGAATCCTCAGATCGGAGACGGCGTCCTCGTAGTCCTGGCCGCCGCTGAACGCCTCGTAGACGGTGTTCCCCGTGGCGAAGGCCAGGTCCGTCTGCCGCTCGCGGAGCCGGTTGACGTTCTCCACCGATCCGCCGCTGACCTCGGCGGTGTACTGCCGCAGCGTGTCCATGACGGACAGACGCGCGGCGATCACCCCGCCCAGCGGATAGTAGATGCCCCCGGTGCCCGCTGTGCCCAGACTCAGGAACTGCTGCGGCCCGGATCCGGAACAGGCGGCCAGGGCGGTCAGGGCCAGCACCGAACCAAGGTAAGGCTTCAGGAAACGCTTCATCGCCGACGAATCTCCTCTGGAAGTTCTGGAAAGTCCGGTCACCCCGCGGGCGCCGGCTCGGGGGGCTCTTCGCCGGGCCCTGCGCGGACCCCGGCGAACCCCGCCGCCATGAACAGCACCAGCCCGATCCCGTCCCACAGGAAGCTCGGCGCGATCAGCGCCAGCGCCGCGGCCAGCAGAACCGCCCTGCGCAACGGCCCGAGGGGCCCTCGAACGTAACCAATCACCGCGCCCGCGAGGGCCACCACCCCGATCAGCGCGGTCAGCGCCGTCGACGCGATCTCGGCAACCGTCCCGTCGAGGATCAGTGCGGGCGCGTAGACGAACATGAACGGCACGAAAAACCCCGCCGCGGCAAGTCCCATGGCGGTCCACGCCGTCCTCAGCGGCGGCGAGCCCGCGATTCCGGCGGCAGCATAGGCGGCCAGCGACACCGGCGGCGTCACGTTGGAGATGCACCCGAAGTAGAAGATGAACAGGTGGGCGCCGAGGAGGGGCACGCCCAGCTCCACCAGGGCCGGCGCGCCGAGCGCCGCGAGCACCACGTAGGCCGCGGTCGTCGGGAGTCCCATCCCGAGGACGATCGAGCCGAACGCCGTCAGGATCAGCGCGATCATGAGGTTGCCCTGCGAGACGACCACGATCAGCTCCGACATGCGGAGACCGATGCCGGTCAGCGACGCCACCCCGACCACGATCCCCGCCGCCGCGCAGGCCGCGGCCACCTGGACCGCTCCCGAGGCACCGGCGCGGAGCGAGCGCGCGAGGTCGGCCAGGGCGGGACGCGTGCGCCGTACCGCGTACGCCGCCGCCAGCGAGGTCACGACCCCCCAGAACGCGGCCCGCATGGGGGACCGCCCCATCGCGAGCATCAGGACGATGATCAGCACCGGGAGGAGAAGGTGGATGCGCCCCAGGACGCCGTCGGACCGCGTGGCATCGGAGCCTCTGAGCCCGACCTTCGTCGCGCGGAAGTGGATGGCCCAGAGCAGGGCCGCATAGTAGAGGACGGCGGGGATCACCGCCGCGAGAGCCACGTTGCCGTAGGGGATGTTCGTCCACGTCGCGAGGATGAATGCGCCCGCGCCCATGACCGGTGGCATGAGCTGCCCTCCCGTGCTCGCGGCCGCCTCGATGGCGCCGGCAAAGAAGGGGCGGAAGCCGGAACGCCGCATGAGAGGGATCGTGAAGGTCCCGGTGGTGACGACGTTGGCCACGGCGCTGCCGGACAGCGAACCCATGAAGGCGCTCGCCACCGCCGCCGTCTTTGCGGGGCCTCCCCGGGTGCGTCCCGCCACCCGGTCGGCGAGCGCGATGAGGAGCGCGCCGCCACCCGCGACGTCGAGAAAGGCCCCGAAGAGCACAAAGAGGTAGACGAAGTCCGCCGACACCCCGAGCGGGACCCCCCAAATCCCCTCCGTCGACAGGAACAGCTGTTCGATGAGGCGACCCGGGCCGTACCCGCGGTGGGCCAGGATGCCCGGCAGCCATGGCCCGGCGAGCGCGTAGAACAGGGCCCCCATCGCGACCACCACCAGCCCCCACCCCGTCGCCCGTTGCGCCAGGATCAGGACGCCGACAACGATTACCGCTCCCGCCACCAGATCCACGGTCGTCGGGCTGCCCGAACGCGCCACCAGCGCCTCGTTCTGCGACACCAGGTACAGCGCGCACAGGACCAGGAGCGACCCGAAGACGGCATTGAACGCCCACCCCCACTTCGTGCGTGGGACCGCGCGCACACCCACCCCCAGGAACGCGAGCGTCCCCATGAGGGCCAGGTGAACGGGACGCTGGACAAGCGCGGTGAAAGGCGAGAATCCCGCGCCGAAGAGGTGGAACAGAGCTGCAACCGCGGCCACCAGGAGGACCGCGCGACCCAGGCGGCCGCTCGCGATCCCCTTTTTCCCTGGCGCCCCCGCCTCCGTCAACTCCGCCGGAGAAGCCGTCACCCGGTGAAGAGTGCCTGGACTATTGCCACGACTACCAGCAGCGCGACAAGGATCGACGCGGTGCCCCCCCACTTTTGCCGCGACGCGATGACCGACAGCCCGATCCCGGCAACCACGCACGCCCACAGCCCGAAGAGGTCGATCCGCGAAAGCATGTTCAACAGGAAGCCGTCGGGAAGGAACTGGAAGAAGGTGCCCACCGACAGGACTTGCTCGATGTCCAGACTCCGCATCCGGAGCGGCATGACGAACAGGCTGCCGACGGCGGTGATGACACCCACGTGGGACATGACGCTGAGGTGCTGCTTGAAGCTCGCGTCGTCGCCGCGGATGAAGACGAAGATGACGTAGCTGATCAGGCTCAGAAGGAGCGGAAACAGGAAGGAGACGACGGCGATGCCGCCGACGGTCGTCAGGCGAATGAACTCCGGGGGAATCTCGGGCATCTCCGCCGCTTGCTCCGGAGGAATCCTGGCCTGCATGAGCGCGTCGTACGCCTCGACCGGGATGAACCACATCGACAGCGCCACGACGATCGCGACGAAGGCCGCCATGGGGTACCAGGCCGGGTTGAGCGCCAGCTGACGGAAGAGGTCGCCGGGTTGCACAAAGACCATCCACAGCCGATTCAAGAATGCCGGACGGGGCGGCAATTCTTCCTTGTCGTCCGCGGCCCGGCCGTATTGGGTCTCGTACTCGTCTCTCATGTCATTTCTCCAGCCAGCGACGGGAAGACCCCGTAACCTTCATCGAGGCTTCCCCCATGGGTGAATTCATGGTGCCGCTGTAGTCTCGGGTGATTTCCATCGAATGCATGGCGCCTCGCTCGGGATCCCACAGGGCAAACCCGGTGTGCGCTCCGGAAATGGCCTGTTCCGCGCTCATTCCGGGAGCCCCGACGGTTCCCTTCGTCTCGGCCTCTCCCGAAATCGCGATGTGGAGAAGCGTACGGCCATCGATCACCGTGTCCCCGACCAGGGTGTAGACGTGCACGTTGGTGGTGGTGACCACGGCCTCCGGCGATTCATGGGACCATGTGACCGTGTCGACCCAGCCGTCCCCGGGCTGGACCGCCCTGTCCGGGAGCTGCGGGAACATCTCGTGAGCAAGAGAGACGACCGGTGTTGTGGAGCCGGCGGGTTCCGGAAACTCGGGCACCGATACCACGTTGACGCCGCCCCGGGGATCGAGAACGAAGACATAGGCGCCGGGAATGTCCTCATCGAAGGTCTGCGAGCCCATCGGGCCCGACAGGCTGGCGCTGAAGGCCTCCAGTTCACCGGTGAACCGGACACCGGCCGGGTCGGCCTCAAAGGTCGCGCCAAGGGTCATGGCCATGGTCAGTACAATGCTCACATCCGCCACCGGCGTAACAATCGCCGTCGTCAGGGTGTCAAGAACATGATAGGTGGCACGTGCGGGCGACGGGACACGGTGGGACAGCGCGTCATCCGACGTCTGCCCGCCGAGCGCTGAACCTGTCGAGGCAACCGCGAGCGCAGCCAGGACCGTCAGTCCGCGCCGAAGTCCGCCGCCGCGAAAACGACCCTGGCGAGGGCGATATGTTCGCCCCGGGCGACGCGGTGGCTCGGGTACTCTCATCATGGAGCAACTCCAGCGCTGGCCATGGGTTGATGGCGGGTAGGCGGGCCTGCCGGCCCAGCGTTAGCCGCTCCAAGCTATCCCGCCGATCCTAGCCGGGCAAACCGTATGGCGTTATCGTTCTCGGCCTTGAATAAGATGGAATAAACGACTCTCGCGAGGCGCAATGAGGTATAACAGGACTACGGACAGAATCCTCGAGAACATCGACCGGGCACGCAGCCGGGACATGGAGCGGGCGCTGTCGCTCAATGACCGGCAGGCGCGTGGCAGGGAGCTGGATACGACAATTCCGGACGGAGATGCGACAACTCCGGAGCGTTTGCGCCGGATGTTCACGCTCGTCGAATCCGGGTACCGCAAAGCTGCCCACAGCACCGAGATCAGCCCGCTCGCGGCGCGTTTTCGCGCCATCGGCGACATCTCGCACCACATGGCCCGTGGCGACGTGAGCGTATCGATCCACTATCTCGACTCGGATCGCCAGGACGACGTGGGCGTCGTCCCCTTCGAGATCTCTCCGCACCATCTCGAAGACGTAAGGAGCGAGACGCGGACGAGCCGTCCCGACGTGAACGCGATCAGGGTGCTGAGGCACCGGCTCCGCGACGGCGTGCTCGCGGCGTACCGGAAGATCGACCCGCGCCTGCGTGACGCGATAAAGGACCGGGCCGATATCGGGCACGTGGAAGCCGAAGTGACCATGGATCTGCGCCCGGGCGCCCCCATTCCGTAGCTGCGCCTGGGCGATCGGTCCCGCTCGGCCATGTAGACGCCCCGCGCAACCCGTCATCTTGCCGTCACCATGACGGCGAGCGACGAACAACTCGGTCAGCTCCTGGTGGAAGGCGGGGCCCTGACACCGGATGCATTGCGCAGCGCGGAAGAGGAACACCGCCGCTCCGGGCGAGGCCTTCGCGACATCCTGCTCAGGAAGGGGCTGGTTGACGAGGTACAGATCGCGAAGGCCCTCGCCGCACAGCTCAATCTGCCCTTCGCCACCCCGCCCCTGAAGCCGGAAGCGGAGGCTCTCGCGAAGATCGAGCCCGGGACCGCCAGGCGGAAGGGCGTGCTTCCCCTCGCGGTCGACGGACGGCGGCTGATGGTCGCCATGGCGAATCCTCTCGACACCGACGCGGTTGACGACCTGCGCTTTCGGTCCGGCTTTCATGTGGAGGCGGTGGTCGCGCCCCATTCGGCGGTGGCGCAGGGAATCATCGACGCGTACGGCGGCGAACTCCCCGAACTGCTCGACAGCCTTCCGGACCGGGACGGGGCCGATCGGCCGCGGGATCTCAGGGTGCTGGAGCAGGAAGCGAGCGCCGCCCCGATCGTGAAGATCGTGGACCACCTGCTGTCCAGGGCGATCGACAGCCGCGCCAGCGACATCCACATCGAGACGCTCGGGGCGGGCTCCCGGGTGCGCTTCCGGGTGGACGGCATCCTCGACACCGCGACCGAGTTGCCCCCCGGGACGCATCGGGCCGCGATCTCCCGCATCAAGATCATGTCGGGCCTCGACATCTCGGTTCGGCGTCGCCCCCAGGACGGTGGGTTCAGCGCCCGCAGCCGTGACACCGAGCTCACCGTACGTGTGTCCACCATACCCACCCACGGCGGTGAAAAGGCGGTCCTCCGCCTGCTCGATCCCGGCGACGCTCCCCGCGACCTGTCGTCGCTCGGGCTGTCCTCCCACGATCTTGGCCGCCTTCGCCAGCTCCTCAACCGCCGCCAGGGCGTTCTCCTGGCCGCGGGGCCCACGGGCAGCGGCAAGACGACCACCCTCTCCGGCGCGGTCGCCGAGCTCGCCGAGGAGAAGATCAACATCGTCACCCTGGAAGACCCGATCGAGTATCGCTTCCCCGGCGTCGCCCAGATGGAAATCGACCGCAAGGCGGGTCTGGGGTTCCCGTCGGGGTTGCGCGCAATCCTGAGGCAGGACCCCGACGTAATCCTGGTGGGCGAGGTGCGGGACCGCGAGACCGCCGAAATCGCCATGTCCGCGGCCGTGACCGGCCACCTGGTCCTTACCACGATTCACACCGTCGACGCACCCAGCGCCATCGTGCGCCTGTTGGAAATGGGCGTGCCGCCATTCCTGGTTGCCGGGGGGTTGGCCGGCGTCGTCGCTCAGCGGCTGGTGCGGCGGCTGTGCTCCCGGTGTCTGGGAAGAGAGGGCACGGACTGTGCCGTTTGCACCGCCGGCTACCGCGGGCGCAGCGGGGTTTTCGAAGTCCTGGTCGTGGACGACGAAATCAGGACCGCGGTCACGTCGGGGGCTTCCATTACCTCGCTGCGCACCCTCGCGCGGCGCAACGGCATGGGCTCGATGTCCCGGGACGCCAGGCGCCAGGTCGCGCGGTCCGTCACGACGCCGCACGAAGCCGGGCAGATCATCGCCCAGACCCGGGGGGCGGCCGTTCACTGCGCCGGTTGTGACGCCGCTCTTCCGCCCGCGGCCGCCGGATGCCCGATGTGTGCGCGCCCACGCGGCAACAAATGTCCCTGCGGCGAACCGCTCGATCCGCGCTGGCGGTACTGTCCGGCGTGTTTGCGCGGCGTGTCAGGGCTGGCGTAGCACACCGCGGGCCGGATTCGCCCGGGCCACGGGGCGCTGCACAGGCAGGGTCAGGCGTCGAACACCGCCTTGCGCGTCGTCAGTTTCTCGATGTGGTCCACCCGCGGTGTAATGCCGATCCCCGGTCCATCCGGAACGGGCATGAGCCCGTCCACCATCTCGAACTCGGGATGCACAATGTCCTCCTCCCAGTAGCGACGGGAGTTGGAGATGTCACCGGGCAGCGTGAAGCCCGGCAGGGTCGCCAGCGCAATGTTGTGCGCCCGCCCGATTCCCGACTCCAGCATTCCGCCGCACCAAACCGGCCAGCCCGCGGCCACGCAGGCGTCGTGTATGGCAATCGACGAGCCAAGTCCTCCAACCCGACCGGGTTTGATGTTTACAATCCTGCCCGACTCCAGGTGAATGGCGAGGCGCGCATCACCGAGCGAGCGAATCGATTCATCAAGGCACACGGGCGTCGTGATTCGGTCTTGCAGCTGCGCGTGGTCGAGCAGGTCCTCGTGCGAGAGAGGCTGCTCGATCATCATCAGCCCGAATTGGTCCATCTCCCTCAGGCGCGCGAGATCCCCAGGCAGGGTATACGCCGAGTTGGCATCCGCCATGATAGGGACGTCGGGAAAGCGATCCCTGACCATCCGCAACATGTCCACATCCCGCCCCGGCTTGATCTTTATCTTGATCTTCCGGTAGCCCTCCGCGACATGTTGCTCAACCTTGTCAAGAAGATCGCCGTCGGTGCCCTGAATGCCGATGGACACCCCTACGGGCACGGCGTTGGCGACACCACCCAGCAGATCTCTCAGGGAGACGCCGCGACGCTTCGCTTCAAGGTCCCAACCCGCCATTTCAACCGCGGCTCCGGCCATGGGATGCCCGCGAAGCCACGGAACCGGGTCAAGATGCCGCGCGTCTTCGACCTCGGTGCCCACCAGCGCCGGCAGAAGCCACCGGGTGAGCACGTGCCACGCGGTGTCCGTTGTTTCATAGGAATAACCCGGTGTCTCGCCGGCAACGCACTCGGACCAGGCTTCAACGCCGGCGGCCTCGAGGGTCAGCAAGAGAACACGGCGAGCTTGCATGCCGCCACTGCTGATCTCGAAGAACTCCCTTAGCTCGAGTGGCACTTCGCGCAATACGGCCCTGTCGATTCTCATGTCCGTCGCGGCTCCTGAACACGGCAAACGACGGACGAACGACCCGATGTCCTGCCGGCCCGCCCGTCCGCCGCTGTCCGCTCTTGTGTTTCGGGAAGTGGTTGTTCGGCCTATCCGGCGGAGGAATCCGCCCCACCGGACGCGGACGCTTTCCGCCGTTGCTCCGCCTCTGCCTTCAACTTGTCCCGGCGACGAACGGAATGAAGCCCGGTGAGAAGGGACGTGGACGACTTGGACTCGACCCCGCCCTGGATAAGCGCATCGCGAATCTGCGGCACGCTGTACCCTGTGCCGTAGATGCCCACGAACTTGCGGTACGCGAAGGTCGGCCCCATGCCCTTGAAGGTGCCCGCCGGGACTTCCGGATGACCCGCTCCGGCACTCTTCCTCCGCTTCCTGCGCTTGCGCACCACGCGCTTTTTCCGGGGTTTTGGCGCCGGTGCTGCCGTCTCGGCCACCCCAAGCAGTGTTTTGAGTGCGTCGATTGTGGCCCGAAGCGCTTCTCTACGCTTCTCGTGGTTCGCCAACTCCGTTTCCGCCTGCTTCAGAGCAGCGCGGTAGTCACTTCCTGATCCGGCTTCCATTGATTGTTTGTCTCCGTGAAAGTGATCGCCCGAGATTGTGGCATTCGGTTCATGGCATGCTCGAACGATGGTTCCGTCATCCGTCGATTGTAAACCCGGTTGGCGCACCCGCACAAGACCCGCCCGCGAGATTTCCGCCGTGCCAAACAAATTTGTGCGAAGGGGTTCCGCACCGGGGTGACGACAAGGGACTACAACGTCTCGAATAGCGCGGCCATGAGACCCACGCGGCGCGGCAACTCGCTCAGGAGGATATTCTCCTTCAAGGTATGGGCCCCGCCGCCATCCGGTCCGAGTCCATCCAGCGTGGGACACCCTACGGAGGCGGTGATGTTCCCGTCACTTCCACCACCAGTGGCTTTGTCGCCGATCTCAAAACCCAGCATCTCCGCCAGCGCGCGAGCATGTACAAGCATCTTCGCCGACGCCTGTGATTGTTCGAGCGGTCCGCGATTGATGCCCCCCTTCAGGCGCAACGTGCACCGGCCATCGGCCGGCTCTGCACAGCGCAGGGCGGCATCCATGCGTTCTGCTTCGGCGGAAGTCCAGAACCGGACGTCGATTGTGCACCGAGCAGAAGGCGCTACCACGTTTTCCGCGATTCCGCCCTCCACGACGCCCACGCTGGCGGTCGTGCCTCGGTCCGGGTCCGCATGCTCGTATATGCGGCAGATCTGCCGTGAGATCTCGTGGATGGCGCTCGCCCCCGCCTCCGGCTCGATCCCCGCGTGAGCGGGCTGGCCATCCACCTCGAGTACGTAGGCGCTCACCCCCTTGCGTCGGCTCTTGACCGCGCCGCCCGGCGCGGACGGCTCCATCACCAGGGCCGCGCGCGATGCCCGCGCCTCGGCCTCGATCCGGTCCCGCGAACTCCCCGATCCACGCTCTTCGTCGCACGTTATCAGAAAGGTGATGTCCGACGCCGGACCCGAGTTCTTCTCGGCCAGCATGCGAAGGGCAAAGAGCGCGACCGCCAGGCCGCTCTTCATGTCGTAGATGCCGGGGCCCCATACCCTGCCTCCGACCACCTCGAAGGGCAACTGTTCCAGGGTCCCCACCGGGTGAACCGTGTCCATGTGACCCATCACCAGGAGGGGACCCCTGTCCCGCCGGGTACCCGGGAAGCGGCCGAGAAGGTGCACGCCCAGCCCCGGTGCCGGGATTCGCTCAACTCGGCCACCGGCGCCGGCGATCGCCTTCTCGAGCAACCGCGCCATGGTCAGGTTGCCGGCCTCGTCGCCGGTCGGCGACTCGGTCTCGACCAGGGTCCGCAGAAGCGCCAGGCACTCCTCGCCGCGGCTCCGGGCCTCTGCAATGGTCACGCTGGGATGGATCACCGCTTCCGCCCTTCGTAGAGGCCGCCCCGCCGGTAGCTCTCGTCGACGAGCTCCACCAGGTGCAGCACGGGAACCTTGCGACCGGCGAGCGCAAGGCCGGCACCGATCTGCATCATGCACCCCGGGTTGCCGGTCACCAGCACCGACGCTCCGGTTTCAACCACGCTCGCAACCTTGTCGCCCCCGATCCAGCCCCCCAGACCGGGGTTGGTCAGCCCGTAGATTCCGGCGCCCCCGCAACACTCCGCGGCACCCTCGAGGGGGTGAACTTCCAGTCCCGGGATCGAATTCAGCACCACCGCCGGGGGGTCCGCCACTCCCTGGGCATGCAGGAGGTGGCACGGCGCGTCGTACGTCACCGACAGCGGAAGGTCGGCCCCCGCCACCGGACCCCTCGCGGCGAGAAGCTGGGAGATGTCCCTCACGCGCCCCGCGATGTCGAGCGCGCGTTGCGCCGCGGCCTCGTCGTGCGCGAGCAGGGAACCGTAGTCGGACATGGCCGCGCCGCAGCCGGAGGCGTTCATGGCAACGTAGTCCACGCCCGCTGCCTCGAATGCCGTCACGTTGCGGCGCGCCATGGCCCGCGCGGCTTCGATGTCGCCGCCGTGGGCGTGCAGTGCCCCGCAGCACCCCTGCCCCGGCACGGGAACGACACGGTAGCCGTTGGCCTCCAGGACGCGCACGGTGGCGTCGTTCACACGGGAGAACAGCCCCGCCTGAACGCAGCCGGTCAGCACACCCACCGTGGGCCCGGTTCCCGCGGCGGGAACATCGTTTCCCGCGGCGCGCCTCGTCCCGGTCAGCACGCCCCGGGCCGGCGCCGACGCCGCCAGCATGGCCACGCCCAGCCGGGGTCCGCTCGGGGCACGGGAGCCGGACAGGATCCGCGTGAGCAGCGCGGGTATCCCGGTGGCGCGGAAGAGGCGGCCCGCCCACATGGCGGGGCGGGCGATCCATTCCGTGCCGAACACGCGCAGCAACAGCCGGGAGAGAAGGGGCGGCCGCTTGGCTTCGCCGCCGACGTAGCGCGCCATTTCCAGGAGGTTGCCGTACGCAACCCCCGAGGGACACACGGGCTCGCACGCCCGGCACCCCAGGCAGCGCCCGATGTGTGTCTGGAAGGCGTCCGCGCCCGGGTCCAGTCTTCCCTCGACCACCGCCTGCATCAGGTACAGCCGGCCCCTGGGCGAGTCGGCCTCGTCACCCAGCCGACGATAGGTGGGACAGGACGGAAGGCAGAACCCGCAGTGGACGCAGTTGAGGAGTCCCTCTTCCTGCTCCCTGACCGCCCGCGCCAGCGATTCGGCCGCCGTGCTCACGGGCACCTCGGCGACAGAATCGAGTTCGGGTCGAAAAGCGCCTTGATCCGCGCGCCGAGCCCTCCGTCTTCCCCCACCCCACCCGACCACCCCACCCGCGCGGCCACCTCGCGCGGAGCATCGCTCAGCGTCAGGGTGCCGCCCGCCTCCTCCATTGCCGCGCGGGTCCCTGACATGGCCTCCGTCAGCGCATCCACCCGGTCCGGCGCCGGCGATCCCTTCACCCTGACCACACCGTGCATCGCGTCGGCCGAAACCTCCCCACCCATCACGGCGGCGATGGCTCGGGCCCGCTCCAGAACGCGCCCGAGCCTGTCCGGCAGCGCCGTGAGCCGCGCAACCACCGTCGCATCGGCTTCCCAGCCCGTGCGATCGTCGTGGAACGCCTCGCTGTCTCCGTCGCGCAGCACGGCATCCGGCTCGGCGCCGACGTACACGGCAAGACGTGAGCACACCTCGTCCACTTCGTCCGGCCCCCCAAGCAGACGCACGATCAGGGTCATCGGCTCGGCCCCGGCCCCGCCTGTTTCCACCTCCACCGCCACGACCGGCAGGACACTGGTGCAAGCCGCCCGTGCCATCTCCACAACCTCTGCCGCCCCGCCACCGAACCGCAGCGTCACATCGGACTCCCCGCGCGGAAACAGCCGCACCGACACATTCGTGATGATGCCCAGGCTTCCGCGGCTGCCCGTGAAGAGGCGGACCAGATCGTACCCGGCGACGTTCTTCACCACCCGTCCCCCAATCCGCAGGATCCGGCCGCCCCCGGTGACCACCTCCAATCCGAGCACGTTGTCGCGGGCGGCCCCATAGCGCCCCCGCAGCGGCCCCGACACCCCGCACGCCACCACCCCGCCCACCGTCCCGAGGCCCACGCCCGGCGCATCCACCGCGAGCCATTGACCGTTCGGCCGCACGACGCGCGACAGCCCGGTCCAGCCGAGCCCGGCACCCGCCGACAGGGTCAGGTCGGCGGGCTCGTAGTGCCGCACCTCGTCCATCCGTTCGCTGGACACGACGACGGCCTCGCGCGCGGCGGCCCAACCGCCCGCGCCCAGCCAACTCGCACGTCCGGCGGGGAGGAGACGAGTGCCCGTCTCGTTGGCGACGCACACCACCGCCTGCGTCTCTTCCACACTGGCGGGGAAGACGACCGCGCGCGCGGGGGCGCCACCCGTCCACGCGGCGGCACGCTCTCCAGTGAGCACCTGCCCCTCCGGCAGCAGACCGAGCAGTCGGTCCGGCGAGGCCACCGCGCCCCTCACGGCGGCGCCGGGGCCGCCGGGGTGTCCTCGGGGAGGACCTTGCCCGGATTCATCGTGCCCTTCGGATCGAAGACGCGGCGCACACCCCACATCGCATCGAGTTCGGCGCGGCCGTAGATGAGCGCCATGTGGTGCTTCTTGTCGAGCCCGACCCCGTGCTCGCCGGTGATCGTGCCTCCCGAATCGACGCAAAGGTGCATGATCTCCCTGGACGCGCGCTCGACTCGCGCCAACTCGTCCTCGTCCCGGCGGTCGAAGAGGATGTTGGGGTGCAGGTTCCCGTCGCCGGCGTGAAAGACGTTGGCCACGACGAGGTCGTAGCGCTTCCCGATCTCGGAGATGCCCTTCAGGATCGACGGCAGGCAGGTTCGCGGCACCGTGGCGTCCTGCACCAACAGGTCGGGAGCGATCCGTCCCATCGCGCCGAACGCCTTCTTCCGCCCCTTCCAGAGCGCGAGGCGCTCATCCTCGTCGCGCGCGCTTCGCACCTCGCGGGCGCCCGCCCGCTCGCAGAATCGCCTGGCCCGCCCGGCATCCCGGTCAAGCCCGGCTTCCACGCCGTCGAACTCGATCACGAGTGCGGCCTCGGCGTCGGTCGGGTACCCCGCGGCGAAGACGCTGTCCTCCACGGCCCGGATCGTCGGCCCGTCGATGATCTCCATCGCGGCGGGGAGCAGTCCCGCGCTCACGATATCCGACACGGCCCGTCCCGCGTCCTCGATGCGGTCGAAGATCCCGAGCAGGGTGCGCACGCCTTCCGGTATGGGCAGGAGCCCGACCTCGATCTCGGTGGCGATCCCGAAGCAGCCCTCCGAGCCGACAAAAAGGCCGACCAGGTCCACCCCGGGAGCGTCCCGGCCCTGTCCGCCCAGCTTCACCACCGACCCGTCCGCCAGCACGACCGTCAGGCCGGTCACGTAGCGCGAGGTGACACCGTACTTGAGGCAGTGCGGTCCTCCCGAGTTCTCGGCGACGTTGCCCCCGATCGTGCACGTCGTCTGGGATGACGGATCGGGGGCGTAGTAGAGCCCGTGCCGCCGCGCGGCGCCCGACAGCTCCGCGTTGATCACCCCCGGTTGCAATACGGCGCGCCGGTTCGCCGCGTCAATCTCCAGGATGCGGTTCATGCGCGCCGTTCCGATGACGATCGCACCGCCGAGCGCAACCGCGCCTCCGGACAGCCCCGTACCGGCTCCCCTGGGCACGATGGGCAGGCCGTGCGCCGCGATCGCGGCCACCGCTCCCCGTACCTGGGCCGTGGACCGCGGCAACACCACCGCGCCGGGACGGTGGCGGTACGCGGTGAGGGCGTCCGACTCGTAGACGAGGAGCCGGTCCTCGTCCAAGATCACGCCGTCACGTCCGCAGATCTCCACGAGAGACCTGGAGAGGGTGGCCGGTATCATCCGGGCAAGTTATCCGGCGTCCGAGAGGTAGTCCAGAATCGCCTCGACCGACGAGACGGCCATGTCGAAGATCTCCGGCGGAAGCGCCCCGTATACGCCCCGGGCCACGGTCCGGGCGTCGGCAGTCCCCGTTTTGGCGATGGCCCGCCGCACATCCTCGATGCGTGCCATCCGGTGGGCGCGAAAGCGGCCGATGGCCTCGGCGGGATCGGGAAGGGGGTCTCCGTGGCCGGGAAGGAGAACGCGGGCGCCGAGCGCTTCCACGCGGTCGAGCGAATCGAGGTAGTCCCGGACGCCTCCCGGGTATTCGCCAACCCAGGTCGTGTCGCCCTCTCCCAGGACGAGGTCGCCGGTGAAGACCGCGCCCTCGCCGGGAAGGTGGAAGCAGAAGTGACGCCGCGCGTGACCCGGAGTCCACACCGCGACGAGGCCGCCGACGCTTGTGGCGAAGACCTGGCCGTCGACCGGATCACGGTCCCCGCCCGGGCCCCAAACCTCCCCGCCGGTGAGGCGCGCCAGCTCCCCTGCGCCGTCCGCGTGGTCACCGTGCGCATGAGTCAGAAGCACTACGACGTCCCGGGCGCCCCGCACCACCTCCGCCAAAGCGGCAATGTGCTCGTCGATCGCGGGCCCGGGATCGATAACGGCCGCTACCGCTCCCCCGACCACATAGCTCCGGGTCCCCGTTAGGGTGACCGGCCCCGGGTTGGGCGCCAGGAAGGAGCGCACGGTCGCCTGCGGCCCCCCGTGCGCGAGTGGCGCCTCGTGGTCAGCGGCGCTCGTGAGCGATCTGCTCCGCCAGCTTGTCGGCGATCATCTGGACCGCCACTTCGTCCTGGTTGTTGAACGCGGCCGGCTGGTGGGAGTCGATGTCGAACTGTCCGTAGATCTCGGTTCCGGCCCGAATCAGGACGACCAGCTCGGACTGCACATCGGAGCTGCACGACAGATAGCCTTCGAACTCGCTGACATCCGGCACATTCTGGTTGGCGCCGTGTGCGACGGCGGTGCCGCACACACCCTGTCCCACCGGAATCTTCGCGTGTTCCGTAGGCGACCCGACGTAGTTGTGGAGCCAGAGCTCCAGCCCCTCGTCGTTGAGGAGATACACGCCCACCCAGTTGAAGCGGGCATCGGCTCCGTCGAGCGATTTGACAGCGTACCGCAGGAGGGCGTCGGACAGGTGACCCTCTTCCCTCATGTCCTGGAGTTCTCTGATTACTTCGCGGGCGTCGACCATGTATTCGTTTCTCTCGAGTGGTGGTTAGCCATTAAGTATAGGCAAGTCACGGTCGCGGCGCAGAGACGCAGGTCGTGCCGGCGTCCGGTCCCGGCCGGGAGCCCGGGTCACGGTGCCCGCTCGGGCTGCGCCCTCAGCCCCGCCCGAAGTCGGCCCCTTCGTCCAGCCGTGCGACGAACGCGGCGAGCAGACGCGCCACATGGAAGAGGTCGGACACGGCCACCATCTCGCTTGGTGAGTGCATGTAGCGGTTCGGCACCGACACGAGCCCGGTGGGAACCCCGCCGCGTGCCAGATGAATGGCGTCCGCGTCGGTGCTGGTCCGCAGCGGCGCGGCCTGGATCGAGTACGGGATGTCGTGGGCGTCGGCCGTCTCGGCCAGCATTTCGAACACGGCCGGGTGTGCCGCCGAGCCGCGGGTCAGCACCGGGCCACCACCCAGCTCATGCTCCCCCACCAGGCTCTTGTCGACCTCCGGCACGTCCGTGGCGTGGGTCACGTCCACCACGATCGCGACGTCCGGTGCGAGATCGAACGCACTCGTGCGAGCTCCTCCCCCCGAGTAGCCGATCTCCTCCTGCGCGGTCGCCACGGCCACCGCCCCCACCCGTCCACCCTCTGCAGCCGCGAGACGCAACGCCTCCAGCACGATGAACGCGCCGACGCGGTTGTCGATCGCGCGGCTCGCGACCCTGTCCCCGGCCAGGCGCACCATCCCCGAGTCGAGCACGGCCGGGTCGCCCACGCGCACGCCCAGATCCTTCAGCTGCTCCCTGGACGCGGCGCCGACATCGATCCACAGCTTCTTCACCATCACCGCCTTTTCGCGATCCTTCGCCTCCATGAGGTGAATGGCCTTCCGCCCGATCACGCCGGGGACATCGCCCTTCGCACCCAGCACGCGCACGCGCTGGCCGACAAGCACCTGGGGGTCCCAGCCCCCGATGCCCCCGAAGTAGAGCAGGCCCGACTTGTCCGCATGGGTCACCTGCAGGCCGATCTCGTCGATGTGACCGGCGAGCAGCACCAGCGGCCGCGCATCCCGCCGCACCGCCGCGTAGCTGTTGCCGACCACGTCCTTCCAGCACTGCGCAAAGGACTCCGCCTCGCGCCGCCACACCCGGGCCGGACGCGATTCAAAGCCGGAAGGGCCCGGTGCGTCCAGGAGCCGTTCCAGAAACGAGATGTCCTGTGTCACCGATCCCCTCCGTTCAACGGGCGGTTTGCAATCAGCGGCCGGACTGCGTTCACCGCTCCTCTCCATCACGGGGCTGACGCGTGTGCACTTCCCCGCGCCCGGTCGTCGCCCCGCCTCCCGGCCCGTACACCTTGAACTCGACCGTCCCCTCGCGGATTCGGCGCTCCAGTCCGCGGCGCACGATGCGCTGAAGCCACCTTCGGGAAGCCGGGAAGAGGAGGCTGAAGCCGGCCACATCGGTAAGGATGCCGGGCGTGAGCAGGAAGGCTCCGCCCACCAGGATTGCCAGTCCGTCGAGAAGCGACCGGCCGGGCAGGCGGCCCGACGCCAGTTCCCGCTGCACCGCCACGAACGCCCGGAGCCCCTGTTGCCGTGCAAGCGCCGCACCCGCGACGCCGGTGGTCACGACCAGGGCAAAGGTGGGGAAGAGCCCGATCCATTGCCCGATCTGCAGCAGGATCGCCAGCTCCACCAGGGGGACGGCGACAAAAAGGAAGATCAACCGGCTCAGCAAGACTCTGCTCCATTCGGGTCCTGGTTTGCGGGCTCCTCGCGCCGGTCGCGCCGGATCGGCGAAGCCCCCGCATGCCGGACAATACCCCCGGCGTGTCTTGGAATGTATATTCTTCTCCATGCAGCAGACCTATTTTCGCAAGGGCTTCGGGCTCAAGGCCGAGGTAAGGCCCCTCATCGATTCGGAGTATCACTCGTCCATCGTCGAGCGGATCCGCTCACGCGCCTACACCGACGTGTTCGGCGACATCACGGTCCGGCTCGCCAAGGACTTCGGCTTCTGCTACGGGGTCGACCGGGCCGTCGACTACGCCTACGAGACGCGCCACAAGTTCCCGGACAAGCGCGTCTACCTGGTGGGCGAGATCATCCACAACCCGCACGTGAACCGCCGGTTGAGCGAAATGGGCATCGAATCGCTCATCCCGGGAGACGACGGCGAATTCCACTTCGGCCACATCACCGACGACGATGTCGTGATCATTCCGGCGTTCGGAGTGACAATGGCCGACATGAAGAAGCTCCAGGACATCGGATGCGTCCTGGTCGACACCACATGCGGCTCCGTGCTTCTGGTCTGGAAGCGGGTCAACGGCTACGCCCGCGACGGTTATACCGCAGTCATCCACGGCAAGCACACGCACGAGGAGTCGCGGGCCACGGCGAGCCAGGTGCACCGTCACGAGGGCGGCAAGTACATCGTCGTGCGGGACATGGCCGAGGCGGAGATCGTGGGCGCCTACATGACCGGGGACGAATCCGCCCCGAGCCGCAAGACGTTCATCGACCACTTCGGCAACCGCTCATCCACCGGCTTCGACCCTGACCGGGACCTCGGGAAGGTCGGAGTGGCCAACCAGACCACAATGCTTGCCACCGAGTCGCTCGCCATCGGTGCCCGCCTGCGGGAGATGATGGCCGAGCGCTTCGGGGAGGAGCACGCGGAGGCACACTTCCGTTCGTTCGGAACGATCTGCTCCGCGACCCAGGAGCGCCAGGACGCCGTGCTCGAGATGATGCAGGACCCTCCCGATATCATGCTCGTGGTGGGTGGCTACAACTCCTCGAACACGAACCACCTCGCCCATCTGTGCCGCGAGTACACGACCACGTTCCACGTCAAGGACGCGTCCTGCATCGACATGGACACCGGCATCATTCGCCACAAGCCGGAGCTGGACGCCAATGCCCCCGAGGTGACCACGGCGGACTGGCTCCCGGCCGGGCCGTTCGAGTTGGGAATCACGGCGGGTGCGTCCACCCCCAACAACAAGATCGGCGAGGCGGTCCTGCGGGTGCTGAAGATCCGCGGGGTAGACTTCGAGTTGTAGCCGCCAGCGGCACTGGCCGAGCGGGCCGCCCCACCACGGGTAACCCGCCCGATCACATTCCGGGCGGCGTGAACCTCCCGTCGATCGCGGTCCAGCCGCCATCGGCGAAGAGCACCGTGCCGGTCACGTAGCTCGCGGCATCCGACGCAAGGAAGACCGTGGGGCCCGCCATCTCGCGTGCGCTCCCCCACCGGTCGAAGATGTTGCGCCGCGCATACGCCCCGTACCACTCGGGCCGGTCCTTGATGGGCGCCGTCAGCGGCGTGTCGATCACCCCCGGCGCGACCGCGTTCACCCGCACGCCGGACGGGCCGAGCTCGGCGGCCGCCGAGCGCACCATCTGCACGATCCCGGCCTTGGTGGCCGCGTACATGCTCTGCCCCGGTTCGACCACGACGGACCGGATGGAGCTGAACAGGATGATCGACCCCGAGCCCTGCTCCTTCATGATCCGCCCCGCCGCCTGGATGACGTGGGCGCCGCCCTTCAGGTTGACGCCGAGGACCCGGTCAATCTCCTCGTCGGTGTAGTCGAGGAGGGGCTTGCGCACGTTCACCCCGGGTGTGCACACCACCACGTCCAGCGACCCTCGCGCGGCGGCGATTTCCTCGAACGCGGCCGTGACGGCCTCGCCGTCGAGGACGTCGAGCCGCGCCGCCGAGGCCTCGCCCCCCGCCCCGCGGATCGCGGCCGCGGTCCCGGCCGCGGCGTCGGCGTTCACGTCGAGGCAGCAAACGCTTGCTCCCGCCTCGCCACACCCGATCGCGACCGCTTCGCCGATGCCGGAGCCGCCACCCACCACCGCCGCGCTCCGCCCTTCCAGGCTGAACATGGAGGTCACCGGTGTCTCGCTTGTAAAGTCGGCATGACATAAGGTACACTGGAATTCACCATGCGGAACCGCCACAGCTTTCCGACCCGCGCCGACCGCGTTCTGGCCGAGGTCGAAGCCGCCCGCGACGAGATTGTCGCCTTCACGGCCGAGCTGATCCGCGTCCCGACGGTGAACCCCCCGGGCGACTTCTACCGGGACTGCGCCGAAGTGATCGGGCGGCAGCTGGCGAAGACCGGGCTGGCGGTGCAGTACGTGGAGGCGGAGGGACGCCCGGAGCACACGGCGGCGCACCCGCGCGTGAACGTGGTGGGGCGCGGGGAGGGGGCGGCGGGACGCCCCCGGCTCCACCTCAACGGCCACTTCGACGTGGTGCCCCCGGGCGACGGCTGGTCGGTCGATCCGTTCGGGGGCGTGGTGCGCGGCGGGCGCATCCACGGGAGAGGCGCGTCCGACATGAAGTCGGGGATCGCCGCCGCGGCCTTTGCGGTCGAGGCGATCCGCCGCGCGGGCGTGGATCTCGAAGGCGCGGTCGACGTCAGCGGGACCGTGGACGAAGAGAGCGGCGGCTTCGCGGGCGTGGCATACCTGTGCGAGGCCGGGATCATTTCGGCGCCCGAGACCGGCTACGCGATCATCCCGGAGCCCTTCGGTCCGGCACGCATCTGCGTCGGACACCGCGGCGTCTACTGGTTCGACGCCATCGCCCACGGCCACGCCGCCCACGGGAGCATGCCACACCTGGGCCACAGCGCGATCGACGACATGGGGGCGCTGCTCGAGGGCTTCCGCACCCGGCTCGGCCCCGAACTCGCGGCTCGCCTGTCCGCGCTTCCCGTCGTCCCGGGGCTGTCCCGGCGACCGTCCCTCAACGTCAACGCCGTCGTGGGCGGCCAGGCGGGCGAGACCACCCAGTCCCCCTGCGTGTCCGACCGCTGCACCGCGACCTTCGACCGGCGCTTCGTCCCGGAAGAGACCTTCGAAGAGGTGCGCAGCGAGATCGCCGACCTGGTCGCGGCCGTGGAGCGGAGGAACCCCAGGCGGCGCTTCCGCATCGAGGACCGCATGGTGGTCCACCCCGTGCAGACGCCCTCCGGATCACCGGTGACCCGGGCTCTCTCGGCCGCGGTGGCGAAGGTGTGCGGCAAGCCCGCCGAGCTGGTCGCCAGCCCCGGCACCTACGACCAGAAGCACTTCGCGCGCATTGCCGGTGTCGAGCACTGCGTCGCGTACGGACCGGGTCCGCTCGAAGAGGCGCACCAGCCGGACGAGTCGTGCGCGGTGGACGATATCGTGGCGAGCACCCGGGTCCTCGCGCTGGCGGTGTTGGAGCTGGCGGGGCCGAACGAGGGAGCCTGACGTTACGTCAGGGTTGACGGCACACTCACGGCCCTCAAATGTGCAGCGCCCGTCCCAGCGCGCCCAGCGCGCCCTCCGCCACCGCCTCCGACAGCGTCGGGTGCGGGTGCATGGCCCGGTCGATCTCCTCCACCGTCGACTCCAGGTGTCTCGCCATCACGAATTCGGCGATGAGCTCGGTTGCGTGCGGCCCCACGATGTGCGCGCCCACGACCTCCGAGTAGCGCTTGTCGCGAATCACCTTGACGAACCCGGTGGAGTCTCCTGCGGCAAGCGCCCGCCCGTTTCCGGCCCAGGGGAACTTGCCCACCTCGATGTCGAGGCCCTTCTCGCGGGCCTGCTCCTCGGTCAGTCCCACGGACGCGACTTCCGGGTGACAGTAGGTGCAGTTGGGCACGTTGCCGTAGTCGACCGTGTGGTGCCCGACGCCTGCGATGTGTTCGGCGGCCACGACGCCCTCGTGCATGCCCTTGTGCGCCAGCAGCTGCTCGCCCGCGCAGTCCCCGACCGCCCACACGCCGGGAACGCTGGTCCGCATGGCCTCGTCAACGGCAACGAAGCCGCCGCGCTCGGTGAGCCTCACGCCCGCCCTTTCCAATCCCACGTCTTCCGTATTGGGGATTCGGCCGACCGCCGACAACACGTAGTCGACCTCGAGCCGGTGGTCCTTCCCCTTCTTGTCCGTGAACGAGATGGCTACCCCGTCGGAGATCACCTCGGTGTTCTTCACCCGCGCGCTCGTGAAGATGTCCATCTTCCGCCGCTTGAAGGACTGGGCCACCACGCGGGATGAATCCTTGTCCTCGAGCGGCAGGACCCGGTCCAGCGCCTCGATGACGGTCACCCTGGTGCCGTAGGCGTTGTAGATGTCCGCGAACTCCATCCCGACCGCCCCGGCGCCGACCACGACCAGCGACCCGGGCGCCTTCTTCTGAAACAGCGCCCCGGTCGACGACCAGATCCGCTCCTCGTCGATCTGCAGGAAGGGAAGGCTCCGCGGGCGGGACCCGGTGGCGATGATGATGTCCCGGGCCGTGATCGTCCGCTTTTGGCCGTTGTTTTCGACCTCGACCCTGCCGCCGCCGAGGAGGCGTCCGTACCCCTCGACGTGCTCCACCTTGTTCTTCTTGAGGAGGAAGCTCACGCCGTTGGACAACCGGTTGGCCACGGTGCGGCTGCGCTTCTGCGCGGGCCCCAGGTCGACATCGAAGCCGTCGAACGTGATTCCGTGGCCGTCCGCGCTCTTGAGTTCGCTGACGAGAAGGGCGCTGGACAGAAGCGCCTTGGTCGGAATGCAGCCGATGTTGAGGCACACGCCGCCCAGCTTGTCCGCTTCGACGCAGGCGGCCTTCAGGCCGAGCTGGCCCGCACGAATTGCGGCGACGTAGCCACCGGGGCCGCCGCCGATGATGACGACATCGAAGTCCGTGCTTCTTGCAGTCTTGTCCGCCAAGGGGACACCTCCGGGAGGGATTGAGGGGTGATCCGGCCACGGGAGCGGACCCGCCCGCCGGGTCCGGTCCGCCGCGCAACGCGTGTCATGACGCCGGGGCGCACCGGCGCAAAGCAAGGTAGAAGCAGGCCCAATCGGGGTAAAGGTGGGGCGCGGCGCCCGTGGAAGCCGCTCCTGGCCCGCCGGGTCAGTCCCGGTACACCTCCCCGCCCTTCATCACCCACATCACGCGCTCCAGGACGGTGATGTCGTCGAGCGGATTGCCGGGCACGGCGATCACATCGGCGTACTTCCCCGCTTCGAGCGACCCGACGTCCGCTTCCCAGCCCATGATCATGGCGGAGGTGCTCGTCGCCGAGGTGATGGCGTCCATCTCGCTCTGGCCGTTCTCCACGCGGATCCGGAACTCGCGGGCGTTGTGGCCGTGCTCGAAGACGCCGGCGTCGGTGCTGAAGCCCACGGTCAGCCCGGCCTCCATGGCGCGGCGGAAGGCGGCGTTGCGGTAGCGCATCATTTCGGTCGAGCGCCGGATCTGTTCCTCGGGGATGCCGAGGGCCGCGCCGTCGCGGGGGACGATCACGCCGACGTACAGCGTGGGCACGAAGTAGGTGTGGTCGCTCTCCTGCAACATCACGATCGCCTCGTCGTCCAGCATGGAGCCATGGTCGATGGTGCGCACGCCCGCGCGGATCGCGGCCTTGATGCCTTCGGCGCCGTGGGCGTGGGCGGCGGTGAAGCGGCCCCAACGGTTCGTCTCCTCCACCGCTACGGCGAGTTCGGCGTCCGAGTACTGCTGCGCGCCGGGCGAGAGCCCCTGGGACAGCACCGCGCCCGTGGCCAGGATCTTGGTGAAGTCCGCTCCGTGCTTGTGGTTGGTGCGCACGGCGGCCCTCACCGCGTCCACCCCGTCGGCGAGGTTCCGCACCGTCGGCACGTCCACGTAGATGGAAAACTGGCGCGCGTCGCCGGCGCCGCCCGTCGCCGAGACGTAGTTGCCGGCCACCTGCATGCGCGGCCCCGGGAGCACGCCCGCGTCGATCACGTCGCGCAGGTCGACATCGGTGTAGGGCCAGGTGGGGCCCATGTCGCGAACGGTGGTGAAGCCGGCGCGCAGGGTGGTCAGGGCGTTGGCGGCCCCGTACAGCGCCGCCTGTGCGGGCGTGGTGGTGATCAGCACTTCCTCCCAGTGCGTGCCCACGCGGTCCGTGAGGTGCGTATGCAGATCGATCAGCCCGGGCAGGATGGTGGCGTCGCCGAGGTCGATGACGTGGTCGGCCCGGGCGGAGGCGGCCTCCGAGCCCGTTGCGCCGATGCGGTCGCCGGAGACGAGGACGGCGCCGGGCTCCAGAAGGTTGCCCTTGCCGTCGATCATCCGGGCCGCGCGGATGAGGGTGGTGGTCTCCTGCCGCGTGGAGGTGGTTTCCTGTGCCACGAGGGGGGCGGGGTGCGGTGCGGGCGTGGCCGGGCCGAGGGCCGCCGTGGCCGGACCCGGTGCCGAGCCCAACGCCGCGACTGCGAAAAACGCCACCGGCACGATCGCCCATCCGCGCTTCTTCAAATCACCCATGATCCTCCTCATGCGGGCCTTGCTGGCGGTCGGATTGCCGCCGGACCGTCGAAAATGTACAGATCTTTGTGTACATTATGTACAAAACTACCTGTACACTATATGAGAATAGCCGCCGGCTCTTCCAGGAACGACTTCAGCGTCGCCAGAAAGCGCGCGCCCTGTGCACCGTCGATCACCCGGTGGTCGCAGCTCATCGTGACCCGCATCCGCGGCTGGACGACGACCTGGCCTTCGTGCACCACGGGACGCTCCTCCACCGCGCCGACCGCGATGATCCCGGCCTCCGGAGGATTGATCACGGCGGTGAACTCCTCGATCCCGAACATGCCCAGATTGGAGATCGAGAAGGTGGACCCGGTGTACTCGTGCGGCTGCAACTTCTTTTCCCGGGCCCGCCCCGCGAGCTCCCTCACCTCGGCGCTGATCCGGCCGAGGCCCTTGGCGTGCGCGTCCCTGACCACCGGCGTGATCAGACCGTCGGGCACGGCGACCGCGACGGCCATGTGAACCCTGTTGAAGCGGCGGATCGAGTCGCCCTGCCACCACGCGTTGCACTCGGGGTGGTGCGTCAGGGCCACCGCCGCGGCCTTGATCACGAAGTCGTTGATCGACGCCTTGGCGCCCCGCTCTGCAAGCAGCCGATTCACCTGCCTGCGCGCCTCCAGAGCTCGGGTCATGTCCACGTCGACGGTGAGGAAGAAGTGGGGCACGGGTCCGAGCGACTCGGTCAGACGGCGGGCGACCGTCTTCCGCATCTGCGACAGCGGGGCGTCCACGAACTCGGTGTCCGGCGCGGGAGCCGGCCACGCGGTCACGGCCGGAGCCGGAGCCGCGGCAGCCTCCTCGGCCGCTGCTTCCACGTCCCGCTTGATCACGCGGCCGCCCGGTCCCGATCCCTGCACGGCGGCGAGGTCCACACCGGCATCCCGGGCAAGGCGTCTGGCCACGGGCGAGGCCTTGATACGGCCGGTCGGCGCGGACGCGGGTGTGGCGGCAGCGGCCGGGGCCCTCGTGGCGGGAGCTGCCGCCCCGTGCGCTGGAGCGGTCCCGGGAGCGGCGACCACAGCGGGCGCTGCGGCGGGCGCCGAGGCCGCTGCCGAAGGAGTCGCCGCTGGAGTACCGGCGCCATCCGCCGCTGGAGCATCTGTCGCCCCTCCGCTCCCCGCCGCCGCGACCAGCGCGGCGATGTCCTCGTCCTCGGCGGCGATCACCGCAATCACGTCCCCCACCGGCGCGGCGGCCCCCTCGCCCACGAAGACCTTCCTGAGCACGCCCTCGCCCCGGGCCACCAGCTCCATCGTGGCCTTGTCGGTCTCGATCTCGGCCAGGATGTCGCCCTGGGCGACCGCGTCGCCTTCGCCCTTCAGCCACTTGACGACCTGACCCTCTTCCATTGTCGGGGAGAGGGCTTCCATGTGGACCCTGGTTGCCATGTCTACACCGTCGCTTTCGTCATCGGCCACCCGCCGGCAGGTACAGCACCTTCCTGCACGCCTCCACTACCGCCTTGACGCCCGGTTTCGCGAGCTGTTCCAGGTTCTTCGCGTAGGGCATCGGAACATCGGCCTGGGTCACACGGACGACCGGGGCATCGAGGTCGTCGAAGCCCTCGTCCTGGATCAGGGACACGATCTGGGCGCCGACACCGGCAAACGGCCACCCTTCCTCCAGGTAGACCACCCGGTTCGTGCGGGCCACCGTCTCCAGGATCGCGTCGACGTCCAGCGGCCGGATCGAGCGCAGGTCGAGGACATCGGCCTCGATCCCGTCGCGGGCCAGCGTGCGCGCCGCCTGCAGCGCCACGTGCACCATCTTGCCGTGGGTCACGATGCTCACGTCGTCCCCCGAGCGCTTCAGGTCGGCCACGCCCAGGGGGATCACGTATTCCTCGTCGGGGACCTCGCCCCGAACGTTGTAGAGCAGCTCGCCCTCCATCACCGCGACGGGGTCGTCGTCCCGGATCGCGGCGGCCAGCAGCCCCTTGGCGTCGGCGGGGGTGGCGGGCGTCACCAGCTTCACCCCGGGAGCGTGCACGTACCAGGTCTCGCACGCCTGGGAGTGCTGTGCCGAGAGCTGCAGCGCCGCTCCGGTGGGGCCGCGGAAGACGATCGGGACCGGGACCTGGCCGTTGGTCATGTACATCATCTTGGCCGCGCTGTTGATGACCTGGTCGATGGCGAGGAACGAGAAGTTGAAGGTCATGAACTCGCAGATCGGGCGCAGTCCCGTCATCGCGGCGCCGACGCAAAGCCCCGTGAAGCCCAGCTCGCTGATCGGCGAATCGACGACCCGCCGGTCCCCGTACCGATCGAGCATCCCGCGCGAGACCTTGTAGGCGCCATCGTACTCGGCGACCTCCTCGCCCATGAGAAAGACCGAGTCGTCCCGGTCCATCTCCTGGCACATGGCGGCGTTCAGGGCATCCCGGTAGGTGATTTCAGCCATGGTCGCCACCTCCGAAGCCGGGCGCAGCGGGTCCGCCCGCGCCCGCCGCGGGTCCCTTGCCCCTTCCGTCCAGGAACAGCCGCCCGTGCTCGTTGATCTCGGCGTAGACGTGGTCGTACAGCGTCGAGGGGTCGGGGGGCGGGGAGGCGTCGGCGAAGTCGGCCGCATCCTCGCTGGCCGCGCGGGCTTCCGCGTCGACGGCTTCCAGCTCCTCCTGCGTGAGGAGGTCGGCGTCCATCATGCGGTCCCGGAGGATCGTGATCGGATCCTGCTCTTCCACATGCCTCTCGACTTCCGCCCTGGACCGGTAGGTGCCGGACACGGGATCCGACATGGAGTGACCCCGGAACCGGTAGGTCAGCGCGTTCACGAACTGCGGACCCGCGCCGGCGCGCACCTGCCCGGCAAGCTCCTCGAAGAACCGGTACGTCTCGAGCACATCCTGCCCGTCCACCGTGTGGGCCGGGATACCGTAGGCACCCGAGCGGGCTTCCATGTCGGTGACCGACACCCGCGAAAACGCGGTCCCCATGCCGTAGCCGTTGTTCTCCACGACGTAGATGACCGGCAGCTGCCAGACCGCCGACATGTTGAGCGATTCCAGGAACGAGCCCTGGTTTACCGCGGCGTCTCCCATGAAACAGACACATACCTGGTCCCCGCCCCGATACCTGATCGCCCAGGCCAGTCCGGCGCCGAGGGGGATCTGTCCCCCGACGATACCGTGGCCCCCGTAGAAGCCCAGCGAGGTGTCGAAGAGGTGCATCGATCCGCCGCGGCCACCGGAGCAGCCGCCGCTGCGGCCGTAGAGTTCCGCCATGGCGGCCCGGGGCGTGATGCCCTTCGCCAGGGCCTGCGTGTGTTCCCTGTAGGCGGTGATGACCAGGTCGTCCGCGCGCAGTGGCTTGATCGCCCCCGCGGCCAGTCCTTCCTGTCCGATGTGCAGGTGACAGAAGCCGCCGATCTTCCCGATCGCGTACGCTTCTTCCGCCTTCTCCTCGAAGCGGCGGTAGAGGAGCATGTCCGCCAGCAGTCCGTGGAGGTCGTCCCGCGAGAATCCTCGAAGGCCGGAACCCGCCCCCGGGCCGCCCTTCGTCGCGACCGCCGCGGCGTCGCCGTTCACCCCCGTTTCCGTCTCCCGTGTCGCCTGGGTCATGGTCAGCCTCCCGTGCCGGCCACGAGCGGCAACCGGCGACTCGGCCCGACCACCTCCGCGGGCGCCGGAATGTCCGCTTCCATCACCTCGCGGATCGTACCGGGCCCGCCCGCCTCGACTTCGCGCGCCTGCTCCTTCGCATGGTAGCTGGAGCGCACCAGCGGCCCGGACTCCACGTGGCGGAAGCCGTACTCCCCCTCGCCGATCCGCTTCCACGCGCGGAACTCGTCGGGCGTCACCCAGCGGGCGACCGGAATGTGCTGCCGGGACGGACGCAGGTACTGTCCCAGCGTCAGAATGTCCACCGCGGCTTCCCTCAGGTCCGCCATCGCCTTGCGAATCTCGCGCTCCTCCTCGCCCATCCCCAGGATGATGCCCGTCTTGGTCAGCATCGAGGGGTCGATCCGCTTGGCGCTTCCCAGGTACGAGATCGAGCGCCAGTAGCGGCCCCCGGGCCGCACCTCGGGGTGAAGTCTCTCGACCGTCTCGAGGTTGTGCCCCAGGATCGCCGGACGGGCTTCCATCACGGCCCGAAGCGCGTCCTCGTCGCCCTTGAAGTCGGGGATGAGCACCTCGACCGAGCATTCGGGCAGCCGGGCACGCACTTCGCGGATCGTCGCCGCGTAGATGCTCGCGCCGCCGTCCCGGAGTTCGTCCCGGTTGACCGAGGTGATCACCACGTGGTCGAGCGCCATGGCGGCGATCGTGTCGGCCACCCTCCTGGGCTCGTCCAGGTCGAGTTCGGTGGGCATCCCGTGCGCCACCGCGCAGTACTTGCAAGCGCGGGTACAGACGTCGCCCAGGATCATGAAGGTGGCGGTGCCGGCCTCCCAGCATTCGCCGATGTTGGGGCAGCCGGCCTCCTCGCACACGGTGTGGAGCGACTGCCGGCGCATCAACTGCTTGAGGCGCAGGTAGTTGGGCCCGCCCGGCGAGCGCACCTTCAGCCAAGACGGCTTGCGAGAGGTGATCGGGATGGTGTCGATGCCGCAATGGGACGGGATCCGGGACGTGCCCTTGGGCTTGACGGTGCCGGTGTCCTTGCCCGCGGGCGCGTAGCCGCCTCGCGCATTTATGTGTAACCGAGTCACGTCAGGAGATCTCCGATGAACGCGTTGGCCCCTTGGCAAAGGGGGGCTGAATCATAAGGAAATCCGCAACAGGTACGCCACTCCCAACCCCAGATAGGTGCCCACCGCGTAGCCGAGCAGCCCCACCACCACGCCGGGCAGCACGAGGTGCTTCCACTCCCGGGAGATCGCCACGGCCAGAGCGCTCGTGGGCCCGCCGACCGACGCCTGGGAAGCCACGAGGACCGACCCGATGTCGAAGCGCAACAGCTTCCCGATCCCCAGCACGACGACGCCGTGCACCCCGACCACGATCAGGGTGAAGTAGAAGACCTCGAAGCCCACCGCGGCGATCTCCGAGACCCGGGACAGGATGCCGATCAGGACGAAGAAGAAGTGGAGGCCCACCGACCCCAGTTGCATTGCGCCGGGGGCGTCCCGGTAGAGAGGCGAATGACCCACGGCCAGAGCGAGGGTCGTGAGCCAGAGGATCGAGGGGACTTGGGGGAAACGTGTGCCCAGCCACTGCGACACGAAGACCAGGATCAGGCCTGTTGCGAAGAGGGCGGCGATTCCCACGGCCGATAGCCCTTCCCGCGCGAAGTAGGGGTGGTTGCGGTGACGCTCGTCGTCGGCGGGCGCGCCCGTGGACGACTCGGCTTCCGTGGCGGCGGGTGCCTCCACCGGCCGGTAGAAGCGCGCGAGCCCGATGGGCAGGATCAGCGTGGCGCCGAGCCAGAGGCCGGTCACCACCGCGTCGGCCGCGTTGAGCCCGGCGAAGAGCGAGCCCGTGAGGCCCACCTCGCGACCCACCGAGACGAAGTTCACCGAACCGCCCGAGTAGGTGCCCGTCAGCGCCCCGGCGATCCGCCAGGCGTCGTCGCCGAAGTGTGACCGGTACACCACCGTCGCCACGCAGGCGCCCAGCACCGTACCGGTCACAGCGACTCCAAAGGCTCCGATCATCCGGGCGCCGGCCTTCGCCAGGTCGCGCAGGTCCACCGACAGGAGCAGCCACGCGATCGAGAGGGACGTCACCGGACCCAGGACCACGTCGTAGACGACCGACGAGACGGGGACGATGTTCAGGTTTGAGAGAACCGCCCCGAAGATGATCGCCATCATCGAGGCGCCGAGCTTGCCAAGCGCCGGGAAGCGGTAGTCCAGCCAGAAGGCCAGGGCGGTGGACGCCGCGATGACCGTGGCGAGAGCCAGGGGAGAATCGATCACGGGCGCTCCCCGCTCGCGGTTGAGGACGACAGGTAGGCCAGCGCCTCTTCGCGAAGCACCGGCAGCAGGGTGGCGTGGCCGTATTCACCCGTGCCGTACTCCTGAAGCCCCGCCGCGATCTCGTCGTCGTACACGTCGAGGAGGGTCTGGTAGTAGCCGGCCGCGCCGGCCTCGTCGCCGATCAGATCCGCGCCCTCGGCCGCCGCTGCCAGGCAGAGAAGGTGCGTGGGCCGGATCGCGAGGCCCGCTTCGGCGACCGCCAGTGCGGACACACCATCGCTCCCGGCCGCGTGGAGGAGGGAGAGGTGGAAGCGGTCGTCCAGCGAAAGCGCGGGGATCAGGTCGTATGCTGCGATCGCCATGGGCAGAAACATGTCCGCCTGGGCCCGGTCGCCGGACTCGACGGCACCCATCACCCGCGTGAAGAGACGGTTTGCCGCTTCCCTCGGGGTCATCGACGACAGAGGCACCGCGTCGGTGGGCCCCAGCGTGGTTCCGGACGAAGCCGGCGGCGGCGACAGCGTGATCTCTCTTCCGTCGTTTTCGTCCACAACTAATACAATAATCAACACGAGCGCAACAACCCCCGTGACGGCCCAGGCGAGCCAGGCCGGACTCCCTCGCAGCCCACCGGCGCGCGCCTCTCCGCGCCCCGCCGCCTTGCCGAACGCCGTGCCGCAGCGGGTACAGAAACGGTCCCCCACCTCCGACGGAGCGTCGCACTGCGCACACGGCGGCCCGCGCAGGGCACCCCCGCAACGGGAGCAGAAGTTCGCGTCGTGCGACCCCTCGCGATACTGGCAGCGGGGACAGGGGACGGTCGCGGTCGTCATCCGATGAGCCTCCCGCCCGAGATGGCGTTGAAGAGGAGCGGCCACGTCACAATGCTCTGTCCGCGGTAGTTCGGTTGGAAGCCGAAGAGGATGACTTCGCCCTGGCCGATGCGTGCCCGCAGCAGCGCTGGCTGTCCCGCGAGCCTCTCCGGCCCGAGGATCCACCCCGCGACGACCGGGTTGTCCTGATTGTAGGTGCCCACGACATCGACCCGGTCGTCGTTCACCGAGAACGCACGGCTGCTGCGCCAGTACCAGGCGGCTGTGGAACCGTCATAGCCCGACGACAGCGGATCATTCGCGAGATCGACCCGCAGGATCGACCCCGGCACGTAGAAGTCGGTGTTGGACAGGCCCTGCACCGGGTTGCCCACATCCAGACCGAAGAGCCCGATGGCGAAGTCGGAGGCCTCTTCCATGACCACCAGGCGACCCCCGGACTCGACGAACTCCCGGACGGCGGCGCGGCCCTCCTCGCCAATCCCTCCCGTGTACTGCTCCGGGAGCGACCCTGGCGGGTTGCCCTGGCTGATCGAGCGGTCCGCCTGGCTCTGGAAGATCAGGACGTCGTAGTCGTCCGCCAGTGCTCCGGCGCGGATCCTCGCATCGTGGAGGGAGTCGTACCGCATTTCATGCCTGTCGAACATCCACCGCGTCCACCCGGCGATCATCGGCTCCTGATAGCCCTTGTACATGCCGACCCGGGGCGCGTCCCCCCCGGACAGCGACGCGGGCAACTCGTAAGTCACGCCCTGCACGCCGATCGGGCCGCTCAGCGCAACCTGCGGCTCGGACTCCAGCGCCGCGGCCTCGATGCCCATCAACAGGGGAAGGGTATGCGCGGTTACGTCGTACGGCCGCTTCGGCGGCCCACCCGGGAACTCCCGCATGTCCGGGTATTCCTGCTCGACCAGGAGGGTCTGGGCGAAGCCCGCGTACGGCTGCCGCATCAGCACGACATGGGATCCGGCCGGGTATTCGGTCCCCCCTGCATCGAAGCTCGACTCGGCTCGGCGGACCTCGACGTCACCCATTGTCAGGATGCGCAGCACGCTCTGGACCCCGACCCGGTTCTCCTGCTCCGCCGGGATCACCCAGGCGGCGGGCCAGTCGTCCCAGCCACCGACCGCCCGCTCGTTCACGCGGTAGAAGTTCTCCAGCCAGAAGCGGCGGTTCTTCGCGGCGTTGGTCAGCAGCGCCATCGCGCCCGAATACTGGTACTCGACGATGTCGGGGAGGCCCCATTCGCCCCCTTCCCACGGCCAGGGAAAATTCCACGCGGACTCGGAGGCCTCGTACTCGCGGCCCCCTCGCACCGTCTCGCGCGGGACGTCCACGGTGGTCGCCAGCCGGGCCGACGCGGTTTCGCTCAGGATGCGGGCGCCGCCGTGGTAGTGCATGTAGGCGCGCCCGGGGTGAAATCCGTCGTAGATCGCGTTGATTACGACCCCCTTCTTCCCTTGCGACGTGAGTTCGGCGGCCATGTAGGCGCCCAGCTGGTTGACCGCGGCCATGAGGCCCGGGTCGACGTTGGGCTCGATCGGGTCGATGTAGGGCGGGAAGAAGATGCGGGCGCCGCTCCCGCCCATCTGGTGGATGTCGTGCACGATCTGCGGGTGCCATGCGTTCTGGGCCCGGACCGTATGCTGCGTCTCGTTCTGGTAGAAGGTGTACCAGTCGCGGTTGTTGTCGTGCCCCGTGTAGAAGTGGTACAGCCACGGCTGGGCGCGTCCCTCGAACTCGGTACCGACGTGTTCGTTGTAGAAGTCGTTCACCCACTGTGTGCCGTCGGGGTTCAGCGACGGGATCTGCAGGAGGATCACGTTGTCCAGGATCTCCCGGACCTTGTCGTCGTCGGAGGAGGCGAGGCGGTGGGCAAGCTTCGCGGCCGACTGCGCGCTGCCCACTTCGGTGGAATGGATCGCGTGGGTGATCATGACCACCGTGCGGCCCTGGTCCAGCAGGCGCTCCAGCTGCTCGGAGCCTTCGACCGTGCGCGGATCGGCGAGCTGCCGCTGGATGCCGTGCAGCTCCGAAAGCCGGGCATGGTTGCCGGGACTGGTGATGGTGAGCATGACGAAGGGACGTCCCCGCGTGGTGGGGCCAAGGGTGTCCACGGCCACCCGGTCGCTGGTGCGAGCGAGGGCTTCGTAGTACGACGTGAGATTCTCCCAGTTCGCGAGCTTTCCCTCGGCGCCGACGGCGAAGCCGAAGTGGTCGGCGGGGGTGGGCACCTGGCCCGCGGCCCCGGCAGGGACTCCCGCGAGAAGCGCCAGTGCGATGGTCAGTGTTGAACAGCGCATACCAACTCCTTGATTACAGACCTGTAGGCGAGTCTATGAAACGGCTCTCGATACCGAAACGATCTTCGATCAGGCGGGAGACCGCCTTCACTCCCCAGACCTCCGTGGCGTAGTGACCGCCAAGAAGGAGGGTCACCCCTGTTTCGGCTGCTTCGATTGCATGATGGTGCTGCGCTTCCCCGGTGACCAGCACATCGATTCCGGCCGCCGCCGCCTCGCTCAGCAAGGAAGCTCCGGCCCCGGTGACTACACCGACGCGCGTAGCAGGATCGGGCCCGCCGGGCAGCACCTGGACCCCGCATCCAAGGGCGGCCGCGAGCGCGTCGGCAAGCTGGCACACGGGCATTCCACCCGGCCCGCCTTCCCCGATGACACCACACCACCCGATCGGCGTCCCCCGGTAGTCCCCGAAGGGTTCCAGCGACGTGAGACCCAGTTCGCGCGCGAGGATCGCGGAGTTGCCCACTTCGGCGTGGGCGTCCAGCGGCAGGTGAACGCTGTAGAGCGACGTTCCTCCCTCGATCAACGCTTTCACCCGCCGGTAGTGAGGGCCCGTCAGCGGCTGAAGTCCGTTCCAGAAAAGACCATGATGGACAATCAGCAGGTCGGCCCAATCATTTGCTGCATCGATCACGGCGGCACTCGCGTCGACGGCGACGGCGAGGTGTTCGACCCGGCCTCGGCCTTCCACTTGCAACCCGTTCAGGGCGTTCGGATAGTCCGGCACTCCCGCGATGTCAAGATACTCATCAAGGAACCCGGTGATCTCCGTCAGGGAGACGGGAGTCATGGAAATGTGGCGCCTATCCCGTTCCCTTGGACTTCACGCCGCCCCGGAACGAGCTGCCACCGGGCTTCGCGGACCCGGCGCCCGGCTTCGCGGGGGCGTCCATCCCGGCCACCGGTTCCCTCCGCCCGACACTGACGATCCCGTTCACGACTCCCCCTTCCTCCAGCTGCAGGCGGGTCGCGCGTATCTCCCCGTCGATCAGGCAGGTGGACTGAAGTTCAAGCCGCGACTCCACATCCAGCGCGCCCTTCACCGACCCGGCTATCACCGCGTCCTGCGTCTGGATGTCCCCCGTCACGGTTCCACCCTTCCCGACCACCACCGCCTTCTCGGCTCGGACCGATCCTTCGACCTGGCCCTCGATGCGAACAGTGTCGGTCGTGTCGCAATCACCAACGACTCGCATGCCAGGGCCGATAATGGAAATGACCTTCTCGGGTGACGACGCGCGGGCTGCGGGTTTCCTGGTCATGTTGTTACCGTGCTCCCTCTTGGGTTTGAAGTATGTCTGAAGTCTGCCGTGCAGCGTACTGGTCATCGCGGCGGTGTGACCTTCTCGAGCGGATCGATGGGTCTTCCGTTTTGCAATATCTCAAAATGCAGGTGAGGCGCGGTAGACCGACCGGTGGATCCGGAGAGTGCGATCACTTCTCCCCTGCGCACCCTCCTTCCCCTCTCGGCGACCAGAATGGACGCATGACCGTATCGGGTCCGCCAGCCATCGCCATGGTCGATGAGAACAAACAGCCCGTAAACCGGATCATTCGCCGCATCGACCACTTCGCCCGCACCCGACGCCAGGACGTAGGAATCACTTGGGACCGCGATGTCGATGCCGGGATGATCCCCGTCGGCACCTCCCGACTGCGTAATGACACCCGCCGTCGTAAGAGGCCATGAGGTCGGCTCCGAGGCCGATTCTTCCGGAAGCCCGGTCCCTTCGGCAACGGCGATTGCGCGGGCGCCCCCCCGCCAGAAGGCCGAGTCCCGAAGTCCGTCGGCGCCGAGCAGGAGGCGGACGTTGTCGTGCCGTGCCTCGATGCCCTCCAGGCGCCGTACCAGGGTGTCCATTCTCGCGTGCCTTGCCCGCAGAGAGTCGTTCTGCTGTGCCAGTTCATCCGCCTGGGCGGCCCGTTGGGCGACCGACGCCCAACTCGCGGCCATCGCGACGATCCCGGCGGCGATCAGACCCGCGACGACCACCAGCACACGAATCCAGCGGCGGGAGATCGAATAGCTTCTCGGCTCGGCTCTCCCGTCGGGCATGACGATGATCGAGACCTGTCCTTCCTTGTCGGTCACTGCTCACGCTCGCATTCCGCTGTCGCGCTTGGCGCCGAAAACATGCGGCTAGCGTGCGCTTGCCGCCGTGAGCCCTGATTGTGGCGAGTTCGGGGCCGGTTAGCCAACAATGTCTGCCGCCTCCCTGCCCGTTATGGCCGCGAAAACACGCTCCAGGTCGCGGGCTCCGCTGAATGCGATCCGGATGGCGCCGGCTCCATCGCCCTTCCACCGGATGGCGACCCTCGCACCCAGATGTCCGGCAAGCGCTTCCTCGAGCGCTCCGACGGCAGGGTCCCGCTCGATCGTCGACGTGCTCTTGTCCCCGTCCCCGGGTGTACGGCTCGCCCTGGCTTCTTCCCGGACACGCCTTTCGGTCTCGCGCACCGTCCAGGCCCCGGCGACAGCCTCGCGCGCCAGGTCGGCTGCCCGGACGGGATCGTCGACGGCCAGGAGGGCCCTCGCGTGGCCCATCGACAGGTCTCCGTCCTCCAGGAGGCGGCGCACGGAGGGCGGCAAGGCGATCAGGCGCAGCATGTTGGCCACGGTTGAGCGGCTCTTTCCCACCGCCTCGCCGATTTCCCGTTGACTGTACCCGAACGTATCCCGAAGCTGTGCGTACCCCATGGCCTCTTCAAGGGGGCCGAGGTCCTCGCGCTGAATGTTCTCCACGAGCGCCAGGACCAGAAGGGTGCGATCGTCGACCTCGCGGACGTGCGCCGCGACTTCGGTCCAGCCGAGTTGCCTGACCGCGCGGAGCCTGCGTTCTCCCGCGACGAGCTCGTAGGTGCGTCCCGAAGCGGAGCGGCGCACCAGAATGGGCTGCAGCAGGCCGTTGGTCCTGATCGAGTCGGCCAGGTCGTTCAGTTCGGCTTCACCAAACCCCCGTCGAGGCTGGTAGGGGTTTCGGGCGATCGCCCTCACGGGCAGCCTGGCCGCCGCTCCAGACTCGCCCCCTGGAGCGCGCGGTTCCTGCATGTAGTCTCCGAGAAGGGCCCCGAGGCCCCGGCCAAGTCGGTCACCAGTGCTCATGATTCGTCGCGCTCCTCTCCCTTGCCGTTGCGTTTCGATCGGAGTTCCCTGGCCAGGGCGGTGTAACGCCGGGCCCCGAGCGATGAGGGCTGATAGTCCGCGACCGGCCTCCCGAACCCGGGCGCTTCCGCAATGCTGACGTTCCGCGGTATGACGGTGTCGAAGACCTGACGCCCGAAGTATCTCTTGGCTTCCGTCGCCACCTGACGAGAAAGGCTCAAGCGCTGGTCGTACATCGTGAGAAGAACGCCCTCGATCTCCAGATCGGGATTGAGGCCTCGCTGGACCACTCGGATCGTGTTCAGCAGCTGGCTCAATCCCTCCAGGGCGTAGTATTCGCACTGGATGGGAATGAGCACCGAATGAGCCGCGGCCAGGGTATTGAGCGTGAGCAGCCCCAGAGACGGCGGACAGTCGATGAAGACGAAGTCGTAGTCTCCCAGAATGGGCATCAACGTGTCACGAAGGATGGTCTCGCGCTCCCGGACGCCTACGAGTTCGACCTCTGCACCCACCAGGTCGCGGTTTGCGGGTAGCAAATCCAGACCGTGCTGGTCATCGGTGCGGTGGATCGCCCTGAACACCGGCAATCCCCGGATCAGAACATCGTAAACCGTCGGGATCCCGTCCCGGGGCACCACGCCGAGGCCACTCGATGCGTTGCCCTGCGGGTCGATGTCCACGAGAAGGACCCGTGCGCCGTCGCGCGCAAGGGACGCGCTCAGGTTGACGGCCGTCGTCGTCTTGCCGACTCCGCCCTTTTGGTTTGCCAGCGCTATGATTCGGGTCAATGGGCACTCTCGTTGTGGGAACGACTGTGAAAATCTAACACGTGAGGGGGGTTCCACGTGGAACGCTACCCAGGATCCGGCAAGCACGTGGCAAGCCGGAGTGAGCCCAGCCCGGCGACGCATCCGTCCCTAAAATCGCTCCCGCTCAGCGTTGCTGCTCTGGGACGTAAGCCGGGTGTTTCACGTGGAACACCCGTTTTGCCTGCGCTCCGCCGCCGTGCATCCGGCGGAGCTCCATTACCAGATTCTGCAGGTCCGCGGGCGATACCCCAGGGATTCTCCCGGCCTGGGCAAGGCTGGTCGGCCGTACCCGGGACAGCTTCTGGCGGGCTTCGAGGGAGAGTGTCGCAAAGGTCGTGAACGGCGCGTCTTCCGGGATTATGAAGTCCGCCTGCTCGCGGAGCCTTTGGGCCCGTTCCGCTTCCCTGCGTACATACCCCTCGTATTTCGCGTCGATCTCCACCTTGGCCAGCACATCGGGGTCGAAGTCCGGGGCCTCACCACCCGCCGCCGCGAGCAGGGCCCGGGCATCCACGCGCGGCCGCCGCAGGAGTTGACGGGCACGTCTGGAGTGCTTGACCGGCTCACTGCCGGCCGCGTGAAGCACGGGGTTGGCCACCTCCGGCGACAACGAGTAGTCCCGAAACCAGACCATGGCACGGGATTCTTCCCGCAGCCGCTCCTCGAGCGCAATCTCCTGGCCGCTCGTGAGCAGGCCGATCGAACGGGCCAGCGGACCCAGTCGGCTGGGACCGTTGTCCTGACGAAGCAGCAGGCGGAACTCGGCCCGCGACGTGAAAAGGCGGTACGGTTCGTCTACTCCCTTGGTGACGAGGTCGTCGATGAGGACGCCGATGTAGCCTTGATCCCTTTCGACGATGAAGCGATCGCCCCCCAGAACCGCCAGCGCCGCATTGGCGCCCGCGACCAGGCCCTGCCCGGCCGCCTCCTCGTATCCGGTGGTACCGTTGATCTGTCCGGCGAAGTAGAGTCCCCGCATCGACCGGACCTCCAGCGCGTGGTTCAACTGGTGCGGTGGGAAGTAATCGTACTCGATGGCGTACCCCGGCTTCGTCATCCTGGCGTCTTCCAGTCCCGGGATCGACCGCAGGAACTCCAGCTGGACACCCGGCGGCAGCGAGGTGGAGAGGCCATTCACATAGAGTTCGGTGGTGTCCAACCCCTCGGGCTCCAGAAAGACCTGATGACGGGCAGCATCGGGGAACCGAACCACCTTGTCTTCGATGGAAGGGCAATACCGCGGCCCCCGGCCTGATATCGCACCGCCGTAGAGCGCACTCCGCGCCAGATTCCTGGTGACGATATCCCGTAAACCATTGTCAGACCATGTGATCCAGCAAGGCATCTGTTTCAGAAGCGGCTCCCGCACGTAGAACGAGAACCGGAAGGGCTGGCGGTCGCCATCCTGCCGCTCACACCGTGAGTAGTCGACCGTGCGACCATCGATGCGCGGCGGCGTTCCCGTCTTGAAGCGCGCCATTTCCAGGCCGCGCGCTTCCAGCGCCTCGGCGAGAGCGATGGACGGACTCTCCCCCGCGCGGCCCGCCCCCTGTGCGGCGGCACCCCCGACATGAATCCTGCCACGGAGGAAGGTCCCCGCAGTGACGACCACGGCCTCGCCCTCGAAGGTCACGCCCCCACGTGTCTCGACACCCCGAACGCGATCGTCGATGTGAAGCCCGGTCACCATCTCCTGAAAGAGATCGAGGTTTTCCAGTCCGTCGAGGATGCGCCGGACGGCGATGGGGTAGAGCGCCCGGTCACACTGTGCCCTCGGCCCCCATACCGCGGGCCCTTTCGACTTGTTTAGCATACGGAAGTGTATACGCGAAGCGTCGGTGGCCTGAGGCATCACCCCTCCCAGAGCCCCCACCTCGCGCGCCACGGTGCCCTTGGCCACCCCCCCGATGGCGGGATTGCAGCTCATCTGCGCGATCCGCGTGAGGTCCGGAGTGATGAGCACGGTCTTCGCGCCCAGGCGCGCGGCCGCTGCGGCCGCCTCCGTCCCGGCGTGGCCTCCGCCCACCACGATCACATCGTAACGCAGCCTCACGGCTTCACTTCCCTATGCAGAAGTCCCTGAACACGCGATCCAGCACATCGTCCGTCGAAACGACCCCCAGTACCTCCTCGAGCGCGGTCTCGGCAGCCTTAAGGTGGGCGGAAGCCACCTCTGGCGGAATACCACCCCCCGCCAGAGCGCTGCCGAAGCCCTCCACTTCGTCCCGGGCGGTCCTGAGCAGTTCCGCCTGCCTCCTGCTGGTGACCACCGGCACTTCGTCACGATTCTCCACCACGCCCTGAAAGGCGAGGTCGCGCAGTGCTCCCCTCAGCGACGCCAGACCTTCGCCCGACAGGACGGACACCGGCACCTCGACGTCCTCGGGTCCTTCGCCGCGGGCCCCTGACAGCGCACTGTCCACGTCACCGCCAGCGTGATCGTCCGCAGTTTCGCCCGCGGTCACCAGGTCCCACTTCGTCCGCACCACGACCACCGGGGACGCCAGGGTTGCCAGAAAGTCCTCCTCCGCCCGATCCGCCGGCCGACCCGCCTCGCGACAGTACAGCACCACGTCGGCCCCGGCCAGGTACCGCCGCGCCACCTCGATCCCCAGGCGCTCCACTCGCCCCGCGCCGCCACGCAGACCCGCCGTATCGACCAGGCGGAAGGGGAAGCCGTTCACCTCGATGACAGCCTCGATCGCGTCTCGGGTTGTACCCGGCTCGTCGGTCACGATTGCTCGCTCGGAACCCAGTAACGCGTTGAAAAGACTAGACTTGCCGGAATTTGGCCTCCCGGCCAGCACCGCCACCGCCCCCTCCCGCAGCAGTTCGCCCGACGGCGCGGTCGCGAGTAGGAGATCGATGCCCCGGCCCACCCTCCGGGCCTGCGCGGCGATGGTTTCCAACGGCGTGGGAGCGTCATCTTCTTCCGGGAAGTCGATGTGCTGCACCAGGAGCGCGCCCAGGCCGATGACCTCGTTCCGCAAGGTCGCAATGCGCTCGCCCAGCCCCCTCTCGAGCTGGTGCAGCGCGACCGCACGGCTCTTCGAAGACCTTGCCGCGACGAGATCCGCAACGGCCTCGGCCTGAGTGAGGTCGATCTTTCCGTTCAGGTAGGCGCGCTGCGTGAACTCCCCGGCCCTGGCCTGCCGTGCCCCCAGGGACACGCAGCCGGCCAGAACGCTCGCCGGAATCGAATGGCCGCCATGGGTCGAGATCTCCACGACATCCTCGCCGGTGTAGCTGCCCGGGGCCCGAAACAGGGTCACCAGGGCGTGGTCGACAACCTCGCCGGAGCCAAGGCCTGGCCGCAGCAGCGGGCGGAGCCGACTGGTACGGTCCGCCCATCCGGCCATTGCCGCGGCATCCTCTTGCATGAGCAGCCCCGCGATTTCAATGGCGCGGCGACCCGAAAGGCGGATCAGCGCAACCGCGCCGAATCCCGGTGGCGTGGCCTGCGCCACGATCGTATCGAGGAGCGAGCCGCGCCGGTCCATCGAGGTTAACGCGTCAGGCTCGACGCTTGGGGGGCGGCCCCTCCGCCTGACGCTTCCTTCGCTCCCTGGCGATCAGGAGCTGCTGAGGGATCGTCGCCAGGTTGACCGTGGCGTAGTAGAGATTCAGGCCCGACGCAAAGCGCCAGAAGAACACGGTCATCATGATCGGCATGAGGTACATCATCATCTTCATCTGCTGGTTGGGCGGCCCCGCCGTGCTCTTGAACGTGACGAACTGCAGCAGGAACATGCTCCCCCCCATCAGGAGGGGCAGGATATAGAGCGGGTCGGGCGCAGACAGATCCGGCAGCCACATGAAGGATTCGCCCCTCAACTCGATCGTGTTGCGGAACACGAAGAACAGGGCGATCAGCATGGGCATCGGAATCAGCATGGGCACACACCCCGCAAGGGGGTTGACTCCATGCTCCTTGTACAGCTTCATCGTCTCCTGCTGCACGCGCTGGGGATCCTTCGGGTACTTCTCCTTGATCTCCTGGGCCAGGGGCTGAATGGACATCGTCTTGACCTGCGACACCATCGCCTTGCGCTGCAAGGGCCACAGGAGCACACGCAGCAGAATGCCGATCACGATCAGCACCCATCCATACGGCAGCAGGAAATTGTCGTGCAGCACCCTGACCACCCACAGGATCACACCGACCAGGGGCCGGATGATGGGGCGGAAGATTCTCCAGCCGTACGGATTCACCTCTTCGAGGTTGTCCCCGACCGAAACCAGCCGATCCCGCTCGATCGGACCCAGGTAGGCGCGGTAGCTGTACCTCCCGTCATCCCCCACCGGACTCGCGACCCGGACCGCCGCCCGGTCTTCCCAAACGGTCGGTTCGGCCCAGACGCCGGCGAGGTAGCCCCCGCCTTCGCTTCCGTCCCCGGGGAGAATCGCTTCCACGAAGTACTTGTTCTTGATCGCCGCCCAGCGAAGCGGGCCGTCCATGACCTCCGTCTCGTCAACTCTGGAGAGGGGGCGCGACCGGACGCCCTCGTCCACATGGTTCCCGGCGAAGGCCATCATGCGACGGTCCTCCACCTCTCTCAACTCGTTGAGGGCCAGTCCCGGACCCATGTCCAGGAAGAGCGAGGCCCGCTCCACCGCGGGAAGCTCCCCCTCGACCGCCACGATGTACGAATCGCCCGTGAAGGTGTAGCGGATTTCGCTGAAGAACAGGCCAGCCGGAGCATCGTAGCGGAAGGTCAGCGTGCGTGGGCCGCTGCCCTCGCTCAGCCGGATCCCGTCCGCGGGGCTGATCGTGTACGGAAACCGCATGAGGTCCACCGACTCCGTGCCCGCGCCGTACATCCAGGTCCCCGCGAGGATTGCCTCTGCCTCGGCAGGGACCAGTTCGACGGGGCCGTCGCGCTGGAACGACTCGTACTGCGGCAGCACCACGGAGCGGACAGCGGCTCCGTAGCTGGTAAAGGTGATCTCGAAGAGCGGGGTCTCCACCGTGACCAGCCGTTCCGGCACATCTTCGTCCGGCTCGGAGACACCGACCCCCTGTTCGATGAGGACCTCGTCTTCCACGGGGACGTCGGGGCCCGCGTCGACCTCCTCGGCAGGAGGATCGGGGGGGATGGGCGGAAAAAGGATGTTGGTCAGGACGAAAACGCCCAACATCAGCGACATCGCGACAAAAAATCGCAGCCCGCCCTTCATCGATCGTCCACCTCGCTCCCGGGAACGGGGTCAAGACCGAAGCCTCCCCAGGGATGACACCTGCCGATGCGCCTGGCCCCGAGCCAGCCACCGCGCCACGGTCCGTGGATTTCGATCGCGAGGCGCGTGTATTCGGAGCAGGTGGGAAGATACCGGCACGGTGACTGTCTCCACCCCGATACGAAGATCTGGTAGAGTCGTATCGCCCCCACCATCAGGCGTCCGAGCATACACCCTCCACTACGCTCATCCATTCACATTCCAGTTGACGGTACGACGCCCGGTAGGCGCTTCTTCTGGCCCTGACCAGGATGTCGATCGGGCGCCCGGCCCCACGAAGCCTGACCAGCACCTTCCTGCGTCCGATGTCGCGCAGTCTGCGCTTCAGCAGATTCCTGGCCACGATTCGGTACCCGAGCTTGGGCACGATCCAGCCGACCCTGGGCAGAGCACCGCCCGAAGCCGAAACACGAAATGGAGGTGTCAGCACGAAGATGTCCAGCGAGGGCAATCGTCTTCGCGTCCCCTGACGGAGCACGGCTCGGATGTCGCGGGTGCGACGAATCCTGGCCGCTCTTGGGAGCCGCTGGTCTTCCGGCTCCACCACGAGCCCCCTATCGCGGGTTCTTCGACCCGATGCGCACCACGAGTGCCCGTCGGCCTTGTCGGCGCCGGCGGTTGAGGGTCTCGCGGCCCGCCTTGGTCTTCATGCGCGCCCGGAAGCCGTGCTTGTTCACGCGCTTGCGGTTGCGAGGCCTGTACGTCGGTTTCATCTCTTCCGTACCTGTCTCATTGGCGGCCGCTTCGGGTCCCAAAAAGGCGATGGGGGGAGCGACCGGAGTTGTCGAGCGTCGAAAGCTACCCGCACCGGTCTTCCGAGGTCAACCGCAGGCGGCGAAGAGGATCGGGCGCACGAGCTTCCGCCGGCTGACGCACGACCGGCCCGCGACGCCCTGTCGGGTTTGACTTCGGGCCGTGCCCCCGGTAGCTTGGCGACCCTTTCACACCCACCGGCGACGCATGGAACTGGGCGCAAACGAACTCTGGGACATGGTCCTCGGACAGGCCAGGTCAGGCCTTCCGGAACAGGCCTTTCGAACCTGGCTCTCGAGCGCCGAGGCTGTCTCCTGGGCGCACGGCGTCCTCCACCTCACGGCCACCAGCCGGTTCCACGCCGAGTGGCTGGAGGACAAGTACGGGGAGCTCGTGCAGGACATCGCACGTCGGATCGTCGGGAGCCCGGTTGAGCTGCGCATAACGTCGGCAACCGCCTCGGCAGAGCGTACCGCTCCCGAAATCTCGGTGTCGCACGTGGCCGCGCCAGCTGCTCCGGCCTACGCGTCGCGGCTTCCTCCTCCTCCTCAACCCGTGGCCGGCCTGAACGTTCGCTACACCTTCGACCGTTTCATCGTCGGCTCGAACAACCGGTTGGCGCAGGCAGCCAGCCTCGCCGTCGCCGACCGGCCGGCACGGAGCTATAACCCGCTGTTCCTGTACGGTGCCACAGGGCTCGGAAAGACGCACCTCATGCAGGCGATCGCGAACCGTCTTCTTGAGACGGGGACGAAGACGCGGATTTGCTACATCCCCGCCGAGCAGTTCGTCAACGAGATGGTCGCCGCGATCGGCAGTCACAGCACCGACGCGTTTCGGGCCCGCTACCGCTCCCACGACCTTCTCCTGGTGGACGACGTCCAGTTTCTGCGCGGCAAGGACCACACCCAGGAGGAGTTCTTCCACACCTTCAACGCACTCTACAACAGCGACCGGCAGATCGTCCTGACCAGCGATCGCCACCCCAAGGAACTCCAGGGTCTCGAGGACCGCCTGGTCTCGCGCTTCGAGTGGGGGCTCGTGGCCGGCGTCGACGTGCCCGACTACGAGACCCGGATGGCCATCCTCAGGAAGAAGGCCGACGAGGACCAGGTCCCCCTGGATCCGCAGGTGCTCGACTTGATCGCACGGCGCTGCAGGTCTTCGGTTCGCGAGCTGGAAGGCGCGGTGATCAAGTTGCTGGCATTCTCGTCGCTGACCCGCCAGCAGCTCAGCCTCGACCTGGCCCGGGCCGCGCTGGCAGGGATGGAGGCTACGGAGGAGCGCACCCGGCTGGACCCCGAAGCCATACGCGACCACGTGGCCGGGGTGTGGGGGGTGACCGGGGATGCACTCGTGTCGAGGCGCCGGACCCGCAAGGTCACGGTGCCGCGGCAGGTGGCCATGTTCCTCATTCGCGACCTCCTCGACGTTCCCCTTCAGAGAATCGGGCGTGTCTTCGGGGGCCGCGACCATTCCACGGTGATTCACTCGATCAGGCAGGTGGACGTGCGTTGCGGCGGCGACCCCGACTTCCGGGCGAAGGTCGACGAGGTGCGGAAGCAACTTCGGGCCAGTGCGTAGCAGCCATCTGGAAGAAAGCCCGTCCGGAAGCGGAGTCCGTTGAAGCACCCCGCCGCCACCGGGCTTCTGTGGAAACCGTTGTGGAAAAGTCGTGGAATCACCGCGGTTTTCCACAGCGGCCCTTTTTCGCCTGGGGAAAGCTGTCCCAATCCCCAACGCTTTCCACTGCGCGAGGGAAGTCTGTTTCCCCCAGGGGCCAAGCGGCCGTGGACGCTTGCCGCGCGCCATCGAGTCCACGTTTCCACAGCCCCTATGATGACGATTCTTTTTATCTTTAGTTACTTATTCATAGGACAGACCGCGGCTCCTGTGGACTACGCCTTCCTACGGTCCTTCAGGTTTCCCTCCCCGGCTCTCGCAACAGGCCATCCATGAAGCTCACGATCACACGTCAGAACCTGCACCGGGGACTCGCAGCAGTCTCCGCGAGCATCCCGAGCAAGACCACCCTTCCGGTGCTGTCCAATGTCCTGATCGAGTCGGACGAAGGCGCCGTCTGGATAAGCGGCACCGACCTCGATGTCTCAATCCGGGTGAAGGTTCCGGCAGAGGTGGCCGAGAGCGGCGCCATCACGGCGCCGGGCAAGAAACTCCAGGAGCTCACGCGCGAGCTTCCGGATCAGCCGGTCGACCTGCGGGCCAGAGCACATCAGCTGGAGGTCGGGTGTGGCCACAGCCGCTTCAAGCTGAACGGCCTGCCCAGCGAGGAGTTCCCGAACTTCCCGGTGATCGACTTCGAGGAAGGCTGGCACGTATCGGAAGACTCGCTGAGGCGCCTCATCCACAGCACGGCCTTCGCGGTCTCGACGGAGGAGAGTCGGCCGATCCTGAACGGCGTCCTGTGGGAGCTGAAGGAGACCCGGATGAGCATGGTTGCGACGAATGGCCACCGGCTTGCCAAGATGGTGGTGGAAGCGGGGTCGTCCGACGGGGGAAGCACGGACCTGATCATCCCGCCGGCCGCCCTCGTGCAGGTTGAGCGGCTCTTTGACGGGCAGGGAGATCTGACGGTCGCCCGCGGCGGCAATCACCTGGCCTTCCGCTCCGATGAGAGGGAGGTGTACACCCGCCTGATCGAGGGGAGGTACCCGAACTACGAACAGGTCATCCCGAAGGACAACGACAAGATTGCGCGTGTCGACCGGGAGGCCTTCGAGAGGGCCGTGCGCAGGATGGCGGTACTGGCCAGCGACCAGACCCACCGGGTCAAGCTGGCCTTCGAGTCCGACAAGGTGCACCTGGACGTGCGAACCCCGGATCTCGGCGAGGCCCACGACGAGCTCGACCTCGACTACCAGGGCGACGCTCTCGAGATCGGTTTCAACGCGAACTACCTCCTCGAGGTGTTGCGCAACATGCCTGCCGGCGAGGTCAAGGTCGCCTTCAAGACGGCGGAAAGGGCGGCGACGATAGAACCCGCGGACGACGAGTTGGACTACCTGTGTCTGGTCATGCCGCTGCGGTTGGTCGACTGAGTTCCCGCCGTGTCGGGAGCGTCAGGTTCCGGGCGAACGGGAGCCCGCGCGGCCTGGCGGCGCGGAGGGTTTGCAACGGACTGCTACAGGAGATCGGTCGCCGTGAGTACGGGCCGGAAATCGTAGCCCGCTTCGGCAAGGCGTGCCGCGCCACCTTCCTCGCGGTCGACCAGGGCGAGAACGCCAAGCACGACCGCTCCGTGCCCGGCGATGACCTCGAGCGCACGGAGAAGGCTGCCTCCGGTCGTGACCGAGTCCTCGATAACGACGACGCGGGCGCCAGCGGGAAGGCCACCTTCAATCTGACGTCCGGTGCCGTGACCCTTGGGTTGCTTGCGGACGGTGAACGCGTCCAATGTGAAACCGGTGCGCGTCGCGTGATTGGCGATGGCGTAGGCGATGGGATCGGCTCCCAGAGTCATGCCGCCCACGAATTCGGGGTTCCACCCGGCATCGAGGATCGCGCCGTGGCAGACTTCGCCCACAAGAGTCTGGCCCTCACCGCTCATCGTGGTCAGCCGCGCGTCGATGTAGAAATTGGAACGGCGACCGCTGGCGAGTGTGAAATCCCCTAACCTTACACTTCGTTCGCGGAGCAGCTGGCGGAGGCGCAGAATGGCAGGCATAACAAGGGAAAGATACGATGGACGGCCCCGCAAGGGAAGTCCGGGAAGGTTCTTTGCGAAATATCTAAGTATCAGTCTGACCATGACTTACATCATAACAACAGGGTGCGATTCGACCGGTGTGGGCAACGGATTCCTCCGCTTTGGGCAGGCTGGCGAGATACGGGTCACCGTCGAGACGCCGCTTCAGGGCGACATCGGCTGGCTCCAGCACGTTCTGACATGGAATTCGGACGGGGCCTGGAGGCTCTTCGAGGAAATCGGATACGACGGTGTGGTCGGCGACGAACATATGACGCGCAATCCGGGCCTGCCGGTTCAGTTCGCTGCTTCGTACGCGACCCTGATCACGCAGTTGAACGACCACGAGGGCGCAAAACTCTTCGGGGTGCCGAGCCTGGATCCGGATCTCGAGCCCCAGTGCAGGGCCGGAGCGAGCCGGGTGACGGTCCTTGTTCGCGACTCGGGACGGGACGAGCAGACAGACTGGACGCGGTGTGCGGACGGCACCCTTGCCACCCTGACAACTGGAGGATCCGGTCCGGACACGAATGCCGCGCGGGTGATCCAGGCCGCGATCACGGCCCGGAACTGGACCGTCGGCGAGGACTTTCAATCGCGCTACTCCGGAAGCCTGCCGTTCGCCACGCTGGAGAAGGGGACCATGACGGGCACGGAGTTGGAGGGACCGACGCATTTTCTGTCCCCCGACGAATCGGACGCGGAAGCGGCTGCCGAGCAATGGGCGGAGTTCTGGGCGGTTCACACGGCCTCGGACGGGAGGCCCCTGCCCGAGGTGGATTGGGCGAGGGAGATGGTGGTGATAGGAGCTGTGGGGGTCAGGGAAGAGGTGGGCGACTCCGTGGAAGTCCGGCGCGTGTTGCAGGTCGGGGACGCCGAGGGCGTCACGGGGACCAAGATCGAAGTCGTCGAACGGATCCCCGGCGACTTTTGCGCACCCGCGCGGCGGATTGTGCGTCCATATCATATCGTGGTGACCCCCAAGGGACCGAACGTGTCCTTCGCCGATGTGCAGACGGAGAGAGTGCCTTGCGGCACCTCGTAGCCCGGATTCCCCTGACTCTGCGTAGCCGAAAATGACTCTTCGGAACCGGTTCACGGTCTTCTTCGTCACCTTCGCGGTGGGGATCAGTGCTTTCGGAGGCTGGTTGAGCTGGAATGCCATAAGCCGGGCGCTTGAGGACCAGCTCGAGCAAGAGCTGCTCAGTGTGGGCGGTGTGGTGCGCGACGTTGCTCTCAGGGTCGACGAAGGGCTTCTTCTGCTGGAGGCGGGGCAGGAGGACACGCAGGAATGGCGTGACTACCAGGAGCTGCTGCAGCTGCTGATCAGCACGGCAAATGTGGACCTGGCCGACATCTTTCGCTGGACGCCCGGGGACCTGGAAGCCGAAGCCCTGGTCACCGCACAACCGCCGGACTCGATCTCGATCGGGCAGCCTCTCAGTTGGGTTGTTCCCTATCTGGTGGCGGACGTGCCGAGAGCGTATCGGCAGGGGGAGGCGACGACCACGCGTTTTACCGGAGTTGACGGACGCGATTACAAGTACGTGTTCGTGCGGCTGTTGTCCGGTGAGGCGTTCCTGGGCATGCGATTCCCAGCGGACCATCTCGCGCCGCTGCGCCGCCTCGCCGCGACGATCGCGGGCCTCTCGGTGGCCGCGGCCGCCCTTGCCGCACTCGTGGGGTGGAGGCTGGCCGGGGGCATCGTGTCCCGCCTGGAGATGTTGAGTCGCGGGGCCTTGAGGATCCAGCGGGGATTCATGGACCGGCCCTTCGACCTGGAAGGCGAGGACGAGGTGGGGCGCCTGGCACGGGCCATGGAGCGCATGAGAACCGGGATCCAGCGCCGGGACGAGCAACTGCGCCTCATGCTGTCCCGGGTCGCACACGAGATTCGCAACCCGCTGGGTGGCCTTGAACTCTTTGCCGCGGCTGCGCTGGAAGCGGACGACCCGCGGGAACGGCGGCGGATCCTCGAGCGCGTCAGGGCCGAAGTCATGGGCCTGAACGGCATTATCAACGAGTTCCTGGAGTTCGCGAGGCCGGGCAATACCGAACGCGAGCTGCACGATATCCGTGAGTCCGTCAGTGAGGCGGCAGCCCTTGCGGAGGCCGAACTGAAAACCAAGGGGGGGGATCTCCACCTGGCTTTCCCTGACGCACCGCTTCTCGCCCTCGCGGACCCGCGGCAGGTCAAACGCCTGGTCCTGAACCTGCTGCGCAACGCCGCACACGCCGGCGACACGGTGTGGGTCGAGGGCCTCATGGCGAACGGCGAGGTACGGATTACGGTGCGCGACGATGGGCCGGGAATCGAAACGGAGCTGCGGGACCGGATCTTCGAGCCCTTTGTGGGTGACAAGGAGCAGGGAGCGGGCCTTGGGCTGGCAATCGTCAAGGAGCTGGTGGATGCCAACAACGGCCGTGTCGAACTTGCCGACGAAGGGCCCGATGCGGGGGATCCCGGTGTGGGGGCGGAGTTCCGCGTATATTTGAGTGGTCCCGAGGATCTTCCGGCCGACGGAGCCAGGCCGGAGACGAAGGGGGAGGGCGTGGCGAGATGAGCAGTTTGCGACAGGTGTTGATCATCGACGACCACGATGGCATGCGCGAGGGACTCGAGTTGCTCATGCGGCGCCGAGGACACCGAACCCTCTCCGCCGGCGGTGGACAGGAGGGATTGCGCCTGTTGGAGGAAGAGGGCGCCGACCTCGTGATCACCGACCTGAAGATGGCCAGGGTGGACGGGATCAAGGTGTTGAAGGGCGTCAAGAGCAACTCGCCGAACACCGATGTCCTGGTGATCACCGCGCACGGAACGGTGGAGAAGGCGGTCGAGGCGATGAAGCTGGGTGCCTGCGACTTCATCTCCAAGCCCTTCTCGTCGGAAGAATTCGGGATCAAGGTGGACCGCATCCTCAGAGAGCGCGAGGAACGGTTGCGCCTCGAGAGCGAGAACCTGGCGCTGCGGGTGGAGAACACCTATCTGCGCAGCGAGACCGGGGATGGCAGCACCCCCTATGGCCAGATGGTCGGGGATTCGGCCGGGATTCGCCAGATCAAACGCTTCGTGGAGCGGGTAGCCCGTTCGGACTCCACGGTGATGGTTTACGGGGAGTCCGGCACCGGGAAGGAGCTGGTGGCACGGGCGATCCACGCACGTTCCGGCCGGCACAAGGGACCGTTCGTGCGTGTGAACTGTGGCGCTCTTCCTGAAGGACTGCTCGATTCGGAGCTCTTCGGGCACGAACGGGGAGCATTTACGGGCGCCGAAAAGAAACGCCGGGGCCGGTTCGAGCTGGCGGATGGCGGAACGCTGTTTCTGGACGAGATCTCGACCATCAATGCCGCGACGCAGGTGCGACTTCTGCGGGTTCTCCAGGAGCGCGAGCTGGAGCGCGTAGGCGGCGAAAAGACGATTCCGGTAGACGTGCGCATCGTCGCGGCGACCAATACGCCGGCCGACGAACTGCTTTCGGGGAACGCCTTCCGCGAGGATCTGTACTACCGGCTTCACGTCGTACCCGTAACGGTGCCGCCCCTCAGAGAGCGCAAGGACGACATCGGAGTCCTTGCCGAGCACTTCGTCACGAAGCTGCAGTCCAGGACCCGGTCCGCCGTGGTGGCCATCGACCCCGGCGCGATGAAGCGCCTGGAAGACTACGACTGGCCGGGCAACGTCCGCGAGCTCGAAAACGTGATCGAAAGAGCGTTGGTGCTCGCCGACGGAGAGGTGCTGGAGGAAGGCGACCTGCCGTTCCTGGCAAACGGAGGCGCGGCGGGCATTTCGGTCGGGCCCGCGCTGGGTGACGGGGTCGACCTGGGCCGCGCCATGGACAACATGGAAGAGCGATTGATTCGCCAGGCGCTGGAGCGGGCCGGCGGCGTGAAGGCCGAAGCGGCACGGCTCCTGGGGATCAAAAAGAGCGCACTGTACTACAAGATCGAGAAGTACGGGATCGGCACATGAGACGCGTCCCGTTTCCGGCAGCCGACGGTGAGACTGCGGCACCGCTGCGATGGCGGAAGTGCGCCTGGCTGGTGGCCCTGGGGTTGCTGTCCGCGGCTGCCGCTCCGACGGGCCTGGCGGCACAGAGCGCAGCGGATTGGGTGGCCGAGTGGGAATTGAAATACGGTTCGGCGCGGGATTCGTACAACGCGGCCTACCAGGACTACCAGGTCATCGAGAACCAATGGGGCCAGCTCCTGACCGACTACGACAACGCCCAGAGGGCGGAAGACGACGACCGCATCGGACGGCTGCTGGCCGGGTTCCAGAACCTTCAGGGAGAGAGAGACAGGCTGCAGAGTGTGCTCAACGCACGCAAGGAGGAATGGTACACGGCCTACGATGGTCTGCTTGGGAGCCTGCACGCCTATCTGGACATTCTGGTCGCTGTTCTGGAGCGGTCTCCCGTGGGTTCTCAGGGCGAGGAACAGGCCCTCTACACGAAGTTCAATCGCCGCTTGGAGGAAGTGGAGGTGGAAGTCGCAGAGATACTCGGTCCGCGGCAATCGTTCGAAGTCCCGCCGATGCCCGACATCAGCATTCGGGAGGGCGACAGCAGGGCCGACATTCTGCGCAAGGCGCGGTTCATCGACAGGAGAGTCGAGCAGCTGGAAGACGTGGTGGAGGGCCTGGACAGGGAAATCGCCTATCTGGTGAGGCGGCAACGGCGGGACCGGACCCGGGAAGATGTCCGTGCCGCTCTGAATGTGTTCGACGACAGGGCGGTGCCGGTGGTGACGCCCCCTACCGCGAACACGGACCTCAGCGGAGTGACTGGAGTTGGCGACACGACGGTCGTCAACCTGCTTCGTCTGCCGTTGGAAGAACGGCTTGAGCGCCTGAGCCTGACGAGGGAGGGCTTCATCGAACTGATCGACGGGTTGAAGGAAAAGTCGAGGAGCTTCGTGGAAGCGGCCGGGAGAGAGTCGTGAAGGCCTGCAGATACCTCACCCTGTTGCCGCTCGGCCTGGCGCTGGGCGTTGTCAGCCCCCTGGCGGGCCAGGTTCGCCTGAACGATCTCGTCATTACCGGGGGCGCGGCGATGGAGGTGTACCTGGGGAACTTTTCCGCCATCACGGTCCCCCAGGTCGATTCCACCGACAGTGCCCTGGCGGGTGTCGGCCATTGGACCGCCCGCGGGGGCGTCGATTTCCTTCCCTCCGGGCGTCGGGCCCTCGTGCTCGACTTTGACGGCGGGGTGCGGCAATTCGCGACCGGGGGCTTCCAGCTGCGCAACTACGCGCCCCGCGAGCACAGTGGCCGTCTGACGATGACCTACGGCCAGGCACTGGCTGGCGGCACCTTCACGACGGAGGCCACGGCCCGGGCCCGCAGCATCGCCGACCGGCCCCCGTTGCCGCTATACCTGTCTCCGGGCTACGAGACGTACACGGCGAAAGTGGGCTACGGCAGATCCGTGCGCCCCGGCCTTGACCTCAGCATGGCCGTCACCGGCGAAATGGCCGACTATGCTGCTCCGAAGGCTCTCCCCCAGCTCGACCTCCTTGACCGGTCTTCGATCATCGTCAGAACGGAAGCGGTGAGGGACTCTCGAGATCCGGCAAGAACCGATGACTTCTCGAAGTTCGGCGTCTTCGCGAACTACCGCTACAACAGTTACCCGAAGCAGGGTCTGGGTCTGCTCAGGGCCGACCATGCCGTAGGCGGCGGAGTTTCCTACGAACGGGAAACCGAACGGCTGATCATCCGACTCAGCCTCGATGGCAGGCTGAGCCGGTCCAATGCCCCCCGCGTCGAATACAACGCAGCGGTCCTCAAGGGCGAATTGACGTGGTCGCTGGGAAGCAGCACGCAGCTCGACTTCGAAGGGACGCTGGCGAGAAAGCGGTATCGCAACCCGGTCCAGGACCACCTCGTGCCGGGAGAGGAAGGCGACAACGCCTCCCTCCTGTACGCGGAGATCACGCGCTTCATGTCGACGGAAGTGGATGCATCCTTTCGCTTCGGCTGGCAGAAGGTGGAGACCAACATCAGCGGTGCCTACTACACGCGCTTCGGAGGGACGTTCTTCCTGAAGGTGAGACCCGGCTTCTAGAACATATGGAAGGGCCGGCCCCTGCCGGCTTACCGTGGGTTAGCCCGCGTGAGCACCGAGAGCGGGTGCGGGGCGCTACAACGAGCCGCCGGTCTGGAGGATGGTGCCCAACGCGTCGGGCAGTCCCGATTCGGCGATCGCGGCGACCGCCCGATCCAGGTCGTACGCAACGCGCGGGAGAGTGACCTCGAGCCCGTCCGCGCCGATGTCCACGAGGGCGTAGGACCCGCGCGGATCACCGTCCTTGGGACGGCCGATGGAGCCCGTGTTGACCAGTGTGCGGCCGTCGAAGCGACGGGTCCACGGCTTGTGCGTGTGCCCGAAGAGGACGGCGTCGCCTTCGCGAGCGCCGAGCCGCGCGGTCATCCTGCCGCAGAAGCGATCGGAGCGGTCCTCGCGCCAGTACACGGTGTTGAGGGTGGCCGCGCCGTGGACCAGGATGATTCCCGGACCGCCCGTGTGGCCCCCGAGGGGCCGCAGGTCCAGGCGGAAGGGCAGGCTGGCCAGGAAGCGCCGGTTGGCGGCGGAGGTGTGGGCGAGTGTCCAGGCGTAGCTCTGTGCCGAAAGCGCCTTCTGGCGGCGATCGTCGTGCTGGCAGCCGCAACTCGGGTGGTCGAGCGCGACGGTCGTGTCGTAGTTGCCCGCCACCCCCGCGATGTCCTCGCTGCGGATGAGTTCGATGACCTCGTTGGGCCAGGGGCCGTACCCGACGAGATCGCCAAGGTGGAAGGTGGCGTCCACGTCCCGCCCGGCGATGTCCGCGAGGGCCGCTTCCAGCGCGGGGAGGTTGCCGTGGATGTCGGAGATGAAGGCGTAGCGCATCGGGTGGGGCGGGTGGTGGTGGGGCGGCTCAGCCGGTGGCGCGGGCATCGGCCAGCGCCGTCAGGACCTGGTCGATCCCGGTTGCCGTGTGATCCGCGTTGATCTGGAAGCGGATCGACTCGTCGCCGCGGGGCACGACGGGGAAGGCGAGGCCCGTGGCGAGGATGCCGGCGTCGAAGAGGGCGGCGACGAGTCGCCGGGTCTCGGCGGTGTCGCGGACCATGATGGGTGTTATGGGATGGTCGCCGTGGATGATCTCGAAGCCGCGCGCAAGGAGCCCCTGTTCGAACCGCCTGGTCAGGGCACGCAGGTGCTGGAGACGCCGTTCGCCCTCGGGACCCGTGAGGATCTCCAGGGACTTGCGCGCCGCCGCGGCCTCGCCGGCCGTGATAGGGTTCGAATAGATGTAGAGCGGGGACGACTCGCGCAGAAAACGAACAACCGGGGCGCTTGAAACCACATAGCCGCCGTTGACGCCGAAAGCCTTGCCCAGAGTGCCGACCAGAATGTCCGAGGGAGGGCTGCCCGTGTACTCCTCGGTTCCCCGGCCGGTTGGCCCAAACGCGCCGACACCGTGGGAATCGTCCACCAGGACGACCACGTTCTCGGGGTAGTCCGGATCGTGGCGCCCGGCGATGTCCATGATCTCGTCCACCGGGGCATGGTCTCCGCGCATCGAGAAGATGCCGTCGGTCACCACGATCACCCGGCGAGCACGGCCCTTCGTTTCCTCCAGCAGGCGGTCCAGCGCGGCGAGATCCAGATGCGGGTAGATGGCCTTGCCGGCAGGGCGCGACATGCGAATCGCGTTGATGATGCAGTTGTGGTTGAGTTCGTCCGAGATCACGAAGGTGGTCTTGTCGGTGAGCGATGCGATCGCGCTCACCACGGCGGCGTAGGCCGACGAGAAGATCATGCCCTCTTCGCGGCCGTGAAACGCGGCCAGATCGCGCTCCAGTTCAACGTGCGGACTGTGGGTGCCCGCGATGAACCGCACGGCCCCCGGTCCGGCTCCCATGGCGCGCGCGGTGGCTTCCTCGGCCGCGATGACGTCCGGGTGCAGACTCAGGCCCAGGTAGGAGTTCGCGTTCATGCGAATGAAGGGTTTGTCGCCCTGCCCCTCCAGGAGGAAGCGGGGGCCCGTGTCACCCGCCGCCGGGATTACCTCCCGGACCACCACCTCCGCGCCCTTCGCGGTTCCCTGCTCTTCCATCCTGGCGACGAGTCCGTTGACCACGCCCGTCAGGCGGTCCATCGGCATTTGCGGCCTACCTTCCGGCGGAACCCGATCCATGTCGGGCGAGGCGTTTTCCGAGCCCTCTGAACATGTCCGCCACCATGTCGGGGAGCTCGTATTCCGGGCACCAGCCCCACTGCTCGCGGGCCTCGGAGTCATCGAGGCGCGTTGGCCACGAATCGGCGATGGCCTGGCGCAGCGGGTCCGGCGCGTAGTGGATCTCGAAACCGGGAATGTGAACCCTGATCGCGTCGGCGAGTTCGGCCGGCGTGAAGTGCATGGACGAAATGTTGAAGGCGTTCCGGTGGACCAGGTTCTCGGAGGGTGCTTCCAGGAGCTCGAGAATCGCCCTGATCGCGTCCGGCATGTACATCATGTCCATCCGCGTGTCCGCCTCGAGGAAGCATGTGTAGCGTCCGGTGTCGAGGGCGGCGTGGAAGATGTCGACCGCGTAGTCCGTGGTTCCTCCGCCGGGCGGCGCGGTGTAGGAGACGAGGCCGGGGAAACGCAACCCCCGGGCGTCGACGCCGAAGCGCGTGTGGTAGTAGTCGCAGAGGAGTTCGCCGGCGACCTTGGTCACGCCGTACATGGTCGTCGGGCGCTGCAGTGTGGACTGGGGCGCGGGATCACGGGGGGTGTCCGGCCCGAAAACCGCGATCGAACTCGGCGTGAACACGCCGCAGACACACTCTGCAGCCACCTGCAGCACGTTCACCAGCCCGCCCATGTTGATCCGGTAGGCGCGCGCGGGGTCGCGTTCGGCCGCCGCGGACAGGACCGCGGCCAGGTGGACGATGTGGGTGGCGCGAAAACGCTTGACCGCGTCCCGCAACGCGACCAGGTCGAGACAGTCGAGCTGCTCCGCCGGCGCGGTCCCGGCCCAGACGGAGGGGGCGCGGATGTCCGTCGCCAGGATCGCGCCGGGCCCGTAACGGTCCGCCAGGCGAGCGCCCAACTCGGTACCGATCTGGCCCGCGGCCCCCGTGATGAGGATGCGCTTCATGTTGGGAGGCGTTGGCCGATCCTGTTGGGAATGCGCGATGGTCGGCCACGAAAAAAGCTGTCCGTTTCATGGCCGGGACATGACAAGATGCCCGGAAATGGAACCGTCGCAAGGGTTGGGCCTGGTGGTCGAGCCGCCTGCGGGCCCGCTCCCCGGGTACTGCTAACGCGTTCCGGGCGGGCGAAACCGTCGCCCGGGGCCCCGTCTGAAGCGAGCGCGGTCCTCCCGCCGGAAGTCGAGGAAGGCTGCGCGCTGCTCGGGCGTGAGGATCCGTTCGATCTCGGCCTGTAGCGAGTCCATCCCGCCCTGCAGACGAGGGAGGAACTCCGACATCACCTCCTGGGCCTCGATCCGGGATCTCTCCATGGCTTCTTCGATGGCAACGTGTTGCTCCGGGGTGAGGTTCAGCGCACTGGACAGTTGTTCCGAGACCTCCATGCGCGCCAGCTCCATGAGCCGGCGTGACTCCGCCATGCCCCCGGGCCGGCGGGTCACGCCGGGCGGGCGGTCATCGCGGTCCCGCGGCTGTTCCTGGACGAACCGGGGAGGTGGCCTCCCTTCCACGAGGCGGAGCGCGCCAAGGGTGGAAGCGACCCCGGCGAAGAAGACGGCGGCGAGCAGGGTGGCTGCGGTGGATCGTCCACTCATGGTGCATACTCCTCGACGGCCTGTACGAGCTCCTCCACGGTCGGGGTGTAGCTCCCGTCGATCCAGGCCGCGACGGACCAGGGGATCATCACCTCGGCGAGGGATGCCTCCGCCGGAGCACCGTCCTGGCCGGGCAGGAGCAGCAGGGTGACCATGGCGGCGCCGGCGAGGCCTCCCGCCGTGGTCAACACGGGCCGGCGCCAATCCGCGAGCGTGCGGGCGAGGCTGTGCTGCCGGCGACGGGCTTCGAGGATGGGCCGGGCGCGAGCCGAGATCCGGGCCACGAGGAACTCCCAGCGGTTCGGATCCTGCTCCGGCGTCAACTCGGAGGCCGCGGACCCTGTGTGCGGCTTCGGGCTCTCGCCCGGGGGCCGGTCCCGTCGTGCTTCGCTGCGGGGGTCGGTCGGCAGATTGGTCATTCAGAGGCTCCCGAGTGCCAGGGGTTGCGAAAGTCGCTTCCGCATTGCCTTGCGGGCAACGTACAGATGAACACGCGACGAACCGGGCGAAATCCCCAGTTCACTCGCGATCTCGTTGTGCTTCCAGCCCTCGAGGTCGTAGAGGACCAGAACCTTGCGCTGCAGATCCGTGAGATGACCCATGGCTTCCTTCAGCCGACCCCGCAATTCCGATCTGCCCGCGTCCTCGAGCGGATTGTCCCTCGACGTCGCGGAAGGCACCGTGTCGAGCGGCACCGTCGCGCGGACCTGATTGTACTCCCTGCGGTTGTGCGCCGTGTTGCGGACGATCGACATCAACCATGCTCCGAAGCGGTCGGGGTTGCGGCAGTCGTCGATCCGCTGCAACGCCCGGATGAAGGCATCCTGACACACGTCGTCCGCGTCACTGACGATGTCCACGTTGGCCCTTGCGACCGCGTGTGCGGTTCTGAGGTGCCGGCGGACAAGCTGGTCGAACGCTCTGCTGTCTCCGCGCCGAACCCGGGCAACGAGGATCGCGTCGGTCTCCGCACTGTCCATTCAGGTCCGGTCGGTTGAAGTGATTCGAACGAAGCGACGCCTTGCCAGAAGGACAGCGGTGCCCCGGAAACCGTTAGCCGGTTCGGTGCAGCCGATAGCCGGGTGGAGTCGGCCGCGCGGCTGGCAACAAGGCTCCGCCCCGCCGTTGCACCTCTCAGGCTGGCGCGTCGCCGCCCCCGGTGCCGGGCGGGGACTTCGCCGCCGGTTGCCTGGGCGTCCATCGCGCCCAGTCCCGTTCTTCGTACTTGTCCATGACCCGGGCAAAGGCGCGCTCCAGGTCGATCCCCTGTTGATTGGCCAGGGAGATCAGAACGAAGAGGATGTCCGCGATCTCGAGCTCGAGTTCAACCGGAGCCTCGTCGGCCCGCTTGGGCTTGGAGCCGAAACGGTGGTTGATCTCCCGTGACAGCTCGCCGACCTCCTCCATCAGCCGGGCCAGGATTGCCAGCGGAGGCCAGTAGCCTTCCTCGAACCTGCTGATCCAGTCGTCGACCCGGTCCTGCGCGTCCCGGAGCCTCATGGAAGTCCCCGGCCCGGAACGAGCACCAGTTTGCCGAAGACGCGGCCAGCTTCCAGCATCTCATGGGCCCGCCGTGCCTCGGAGAGGGGAAGCACCGCGTGCACGGGGGGCGTGACCGTCCCATTGAAGACCAGGTTCATGGCCGCCCGGAACTCGGCCGCCGTACCCATTGTGGATCCCAGGATCGAGAGCTGGCGCCAGAACAGGAGACGCAGATCGACCTCGCCGCGGGTGCCGGTGGTCGCGCCGAAGGAAACCAGACGGCCACCCACCGCCAGTGCCCGTACCAGGCTGCCCCAGATCGCCTGGCCGACCGAGTCCAGGCAGAGATCCACCCCGCGCTTGCCGGTGGCCTTGTAGATCTCCTTCCCCCAGTCGGTCGCGGTGCGGTCGAAGACGTGATCGGCACCGAGTTCCCTCACCAGCCGAACGCGTTCCTCGGAGGAGGTAACCGCGAAGACCTCCGCGCCGGCCGCCTTGGCGTACTGGACCGCCATCGTCGAGACGCCACCGCTCGCACCGGTGATCAGGACGCGTTCGCCCGCCCTCAGTCCTCCCCGGACCATCAGTCCTCGCCACGCCGTGACGCCGACCAGCGCGGCCGCGGCAGCCGTCGTCGACGCCACCTGTCCCGGGATTTCCATGAGGTTGGCCGCCGGCGCGACGGCGAATTCGGCAAAGCCTCCCTGCGTGTGCTCGCCGATGATCGAGAGCGGCTCCGCGCGCACGTTCGAGAGGGCCGCGAGCCGGTACCAGTCGTAGGAAAGGGACGGGTCGACCACCACGCGCCTGCCGATCCAGGACGGGTCCGCTCCGGGTCCGGCCTCGTCCACGATGCCGGCGATGTCCGAGCCGCCGATGTGCGGCATGGGGATATCGATCGGAAGGCCGCGCCGCATCCACAGGTCCAGATGGTTCATCGACGAGGCCTCGACCCGGATTCGGACCTCGCCCGGGCCGGGCCGCGGCGCCTCGATACCTTCGACCGTGACGACCTCGGGGCCGCCGTTTTCGTGAAAGACTGCTGCCAACACCGTACTGGCCAACCTTGTTCGGGGAGTGCCGCCGCCATGAAGATAGCGGTTAGCTTTAGCCGCACCACACGATCCCCGGAAGGAAGTTGGCTGGATGGCAGAGCCGGTGAAACCTCCCGAACCCGGCGAGGGTGAGGACGATCGGACCCTGGGCGGGTACATGTCGGTTCACACCCGGCCCCCGGCGTTCGAGGCGGTGGACGGGCAGCCGTACACCGTGTCGATCGAAACGGAGCGGACGGGCGACCTCCGGGCGCCTGTCGTGGGATACCTGGTTTTCCCGCGGTGGGCCGATACCGGGCTCGGCATCGTGGGGCACGTGGAGAGTCCGGTGCTCTGGAGGGGATCGAGCCGCGCCGCCGTGGTCGACGCCGTCGAAGCCGTAACCCTGCACGAGGTACAGCGTCTCCTGAACGAAGCCGTCGTCCGCAAGGTGGAAGGCGGGGCGACGGGGTGAGGCAGGGTCGCGAGGAAGCCGGGGAGGCAGTGCGCACGGCGGCGGGCCGGGACCGGAAGCAATCGGTCCGCGTGACCGAAATCTTCCACTCCATTCAGGGCGAGTCCACCTGGGCGGGGTTGCCGTGCACCTTCGTTCGCCTGACGGGGTGTCCACTCCGTTGCGTGTGGTGCGACACCGAGTACGCCTTTCACGGCGGGACCCGGATGTCGATCGGCGAAGTCCTTGCGGCCGTCGAGGCAACCGGGTGCCGCCTCGTGGAGATCACGGGTGGGGAGCCCCTCGTCCAGCCCGGCGCGGCAGTGCTGGCCGAGCGCCTTCTGGCGGCGGGCTGCACCGTGCTGGTGGAGACTTCGGGTGCCCTGGACGTGAGCGTTCTCGACGACCGCGTTCATCGGATCATGGATCTGAAGTGCCCGGGCTCGGGCGAGGAACGGCGGAACCTGTGGTCGAACCTGGATCACCTGACACGTCGTGACGAAGTCAAGTTCGTGGTGTCCGGCCATGAAGACTTCGAATGGGCCGCGGCCGTGATCCGGCGCCACGGACTCGACCGGAGGGTCCGGGAAGGATCACTCGGTGCGCTCCTGGTGTCGCCGGTGTGGGGAATGCAAGGGGTGGAGGGGCTGGCCGAGTCGCTCCTGGCGAGCGGCCTTCCGGTCCGGTTCCAGACCCAGCTTCACAAGCACATCTGGGGACCGGATCGGGCGGGAGTGTAGCGGACTCTTGGCGGAAATTCCCGTTGCGACGCGCCTGTCCCGGCTGCCCGCCGTGCTGGCCGACCGTTTCGGGCCCGTCGAATCGGCGGTCCCGGACCCGCGCCACAGAAACGCGGCGATCGCCCTGATCCTGCGTCCGCCCCCCGGCGTGACCGACCCGATGGTGAGGGCTTGCGAAGTGCTGGCGATCCAGAGGGCCGAGTCGGCGCGCGATCCGTGGTCGGGGCAGATGGCTCTGCCGGGTGGGAGGGTGGACGACGCGGACGCCGGGCTGTTGGCCGCGTCGGTTCGCGAAACGCGGGAAGAGACGGGATTGCGACTCGATGCCGCCCGGGACACGGTGGGGCGGATCGAGATGCTGCGGCCCCAGGGCGTGCGCCTTCCCGCGATCGCCATCTGGCCCTTCGTCTTCCGGGCCGAACCCGGGGCGGCGGCGCGGGTCAACAGCCGGGAAGTGGCCTCGGTGCACTGGTTCCGGATCGACGCGCTGACCGACGAGAGCAACCGTGGCAGCTACGCGTGGAAGCAGGGTGGGGAGGTGAGGTGGTTCCCCTGTGTCCGAATCGAAGACCGCGTGATCTGGGGGCTTACCTACCGGGTGCTGATGTGGTTCCTGGAGGCGGTGTAGAGGAGCGTCAAAATGTCAACTCGCCATTACCAAATGTAAAGCGGACCTTACATTTTCTTGTGTTGCCGTACCCTCGTCAGCGCCCGTCCAGCCATTCCACCAGAAACAGGTTGGTGTTGCCCTCGTGCGACTCGTTGCGGTTTGATCCGAACACCAGACGGGTACCGTCCGGATGAAAAACGGGGAAGCCGTCGAAGCCCTCCGACCAGGTGACACGCTCCAGGCCGGTCCCGTCCACGTTGACAAGGTAGAGTTCGAAGTCCCGCCCCCGGGGATCGTCCATGTTCGACGAGAAGATGATCTGCTCCCCGGACGGGTGCCAATAGGGGGCGAAGTTCGCGGCGCCGTTGTCGGTCAGTTGGCGCGGGTTTGAGCCGTCCGCGTCGGCCACGTAGATCTCGAGGGCCGAGGGACGGATGAGGCCCTCGGCCAGGAGGGAGAGATAGTCCTCCCTGGCTTCCTGCGTCTCGGGGTAATGCGCCCGCCAGACGATCCTTGTGCCGTCGGGGCTGTAGAACGCGCCGCCATCGTAGCCGAGCCGATCGGTGATGCGGGTAACGTCGGAGCCGTCAGGGCGCATCGAGTAGAGGTCGAGGTCGCCGTCGCGCACCGAGGTGAAGATGATGCGGTCGCCGGTGGGCGAGAAGGTGGCCTCGGCGTCGTACCCGAACGACGAGGTGAGCTGTACCACGTTCGAACCGTCGGCGTCCGCCGCGAAGATGTCGAAGCTCGGGTACACGGCCCAGACATACCCCATGGAGAAGTCGGGAGGGGTGGGGCAGGCAAGGTTGAAGTGGTGCGTGGACGAGTAGAGGATCCGGTCTCCGTCCGGATAGAAATACGCGCACGTCGTGCGGCCGTCGCCAGTGCTGACCCGGTCACGGGCGCCGGTGGCCGGGTCGAGCGTGTAGATCTGGTCGCACCCCCTTCCGGCGGTTGGCGTCGACTGGAAGATCAGCGTGGAGCCGTCAAAGGCCCAATAAGCCTCGGCGTTCTCGCCTTCGAAGGTGAGTTGGGTAATTTCGCCGAAGCGGGTTTCTCCCTGCTTGACCAGCGTCGACGCGGCTGCCCCCGACTGGCCTTGGGACTGCGAGGGCGAAGCAATGGCCACAAGGGCCGCGAGCAGAAGGGTGTTGGATCGGATCATGGTCCTCGATGTATTGGGGCGGACCCGGGAACTCGGCGCGGGTCGCCGGTTGCGGCGGAACACGCCCGGGGCGTGTGTCCTGCGCGATGAGATGGCCAACCAAGGTAATGAAATCGGCCACGGTTCAAACCGGCCACGCGGCAACCCGGCCAGCGGGGTTCGCGCCGCGACGGCCCTTGCGGTGATGACCGACGCGCCTACCCGGACCGGACCACACGGATGCCCCGCCGTCCGAGTTCCTCGACGTACAGGTCGGGCCGGATCACTTCGTCGGGCGTGCCCACGCCGGGAGCGGACACCTCTCCGCGGGCCTGCATCAGGGCCGTGGCGGCCAGCGAGAACCCCGTGGTCCGGGCCATGGCGGTGATCCCGGTCACCGGGTCGTGGTAGTCGACGAGTTCGTAGCGGATTCGGGCCGGCTGTCCGTCCTTTTCCCCCGCCACCTCGACGCGAGCGACGACCATGTCCCCGCCTTGCTCGTTTGCCAGCAGGGGCGTGATCTGCTCGATGAAGAACTTGCGCGGGTTGATCCGGTGCCCGTTGTAGTCGACATCGCGGTCGCTCAGGAGGCCGAGGTCCCGGATCGCGCGCATGATGCGAGCGTGCCCCGGATACCGCAGCGTCTTGTATTCCACCACGCCGATCCGCCCTTCGTAGCGGTGCGGCAGCGTGGAAGTTCCCCCGCCGGTGTGGAACGCCTCCAGGCGGCCGACGGGAGCCGGGAAGTCCAGCTCCTCCAACCCTGACAGCGCCTCCACGGTCGTTCTCCGGCCGTCCCGGAGGATCTCGGCAGGCGTTACGTAGTAGTCGAACACACCCTCCAGCGAGTAGACGATCTGGTAGTTCAGAGGCGGCTTCGGGTCCTGGGGGAGGCCGCCGACCCACAGCCGGACCGAGTTGGTCCTGTCCATCTCGGCAATGCCGGCCTGTGCGAGGATGTTGACCAACCCGGGCGCCAGCCCGATGTCCGGCGTCACGGACAGACCTTTTTCCCGGGCCGTCCCGTCGAGGTGCCGCTGCCGGTTCACGATTGCGGTGTTTCCGCCCAGATCGGCGTAGTGGGCGCCCGCCTCCAACGCCAGCCGCGTCATTTCGAGGTTGAAGTAGTAGGGCAGCGCACAGAGGACGCCGGTAGCTCCCCGCATCGCGGCGCTGACCTCTCGCCCGGAGGAAGCATCGATCCGGCGGATGGTGAGGCGGCCCCCCAGATGGGGCTGGAGCGCACGGTGGACCGGTTCGGTGCGAAGGTCGGCCACGACGACCTCGCGAACATCTTCTGCCTGGAGAAGGTCGTAGGCGGCGGCGGAACCCTGGGCGCCGCCTCCCAGAACGAGGAACCTCATGGCGTACAGACCACTCTACGAAACGTCATGGGCTGCCAGAAGGTCGAATTGAGGCCCCTGCGCGGGAGGCTCCCCGTGCAGCCGGGTGACTTCGACGATGCGGTCGCCCGGCGCGAGGCGCAGGACGGCGCGGGCCCCCGCGGTCCGTCGCTGGACGGGAACCTCGCCCGCGCCGAGCCCGGTAAGTACGCCTCCGGCGGAGATCAGCACCACCCTGTCATCGTCCAGGGCCTCCATCGCAGCCACGAGTTTGGCACTGCGGTCGGTCATGGGCGCGGTGCGGGCCCCCAGCCCGCCTCGCCGCTGCAACGGAAACTCCGAAATGGACGTTCGCTTCCCGGCTCCGGAGTCGGCCACCATCAGAATCGACGTTTCTCTCAGGGCGATGACCAGCGCGATCGCCTCGTCCCCATCCTGCAGCCCGATCCCCTTGACCCCCTGCGCGACGCGGCCCATGACCGGCACATCCCGTTCCGGGAAGCGGATCGCGCGACCGTTCCGCGAGACGAGCAGGAACTCGGCGTCGCCGTGTGTGCTCTTCACGTCCAGCACCGCGTCGGCGGGGCGCACCCGCATCGCGATGATGCCCCCGGCCTTCGGGTTCGAGAATTCGCCCAGCCGGGTTCGCTTCAACAACCCCCCGCGAGTCGCGAAGGTCAGGTAGCGGTCCTCGCTCAGGTCGTCGATCGACAGGGTGGCAACGATGCGGTCGCGCCGGTCGACACCGAGAAGCGCCCAGATCGATTTCCCCCGGGAAGCGCGCGACCCCTCTGGGATGTCTTCGACCCTGAGAAAATGCACATGACCCTTGCTCGTGAAGCACAGGAGCCAGCCCCGCGTCCGCGCGACGGACACGGTCTCGAGGTAGTCGCCCCGGAACCGCTCCATCGCGGCCAGCTCCAGGCCCGCGGCCACGCGGCGGCGGTACAGATGCATCGGGATGCGCTTCACATGGCCCTGATGGGAGAAGGTCACCACAACGTCCTCGTCCGCGATCCCCGACTCCACGTAAGCGAAGTCGGCCTTCTCCTCGCGGGCCATGATCACCGTGCGGCGGGGGTCGGAGTAGCGCTCCACGACCTCGTTCAACTCCTGCATCATCACGTCGAGCTGAAGCCGTTCGTCCTTCAGGAGGGCACGAAGCTCCCCGATCGCGGCGACAAGGGACCGTTCCCTGGCGCGGAGCTGGTCCGCTTCCAGCGCGGTGAGCCTGGCCAGGCGCATGCGCAGAATGGCGTCGGCCTGGATGTCGCTCAGCCCGAAGCGGTCCCGGAGCCGCGCGGCAGCCTCGGAGCGGTCGGTTGAACGCTTGATCTCGTCGATCACGTCATCGATGTGGGCCAACGCGAGGAGCAGGCCCCGTGTGATGTGGAGATCGGTCTCGGCCTTCTCCAGATCGAAGTGCGAGCGCCGGCGGATCACTTCGAGCCGGTGATCGCGGAAGCGTCCGAGCAACTCCTTCAGCGCAAACTCTTCGGGTTGTTTCCCCCCGTCCAGAGCCAACATGATCGCGCCGAAGTTGCACTGAAGCACGGTTTTCTTGAACAGCAGCGCCATGATCCGGCTGGTGTCCGTCCCCCGCTTCAGCTCGACCACCAGCCGGATCCCCTCGCGGTCGGATTCGTCGCGCAGGTCGGCCACATCCGGGAGGTTGCCCTTTCGCGAAAGGCCCGCGATCTGGGCAATGATCCGTGACTTCGAAACCGCGTACGGGAGTTCGGTGACAACGAGCTGCTTGCGCCCCCCCCGCACGGCCTCGGTGACCACGCGCGCTCTCATCGTGATGCTTCCACGGCCCGTCTCGTACATCTTGCGGATCCCCGACCGCCCCACGATGTATCCGCCCGTCGGGAAGTCGGGCCCCGGCAGATGCTTCATCAGATCGGCGGTTTCGCAGTCCGGGTTGGCGACCAGGGTACGAAGCGCCGCGGCAACCTCGCCGAGGTTGTGCGGCGGCACGTTCGTGCTCATGCCCACGGCGATCCCCGAACAGCCATTGACGAGCAGGTTCGGGATCCGGCAGGGGAGAACCGTCGGCTCCTTCAGGCGGTCGTCGAAGTTGTTCTCCCATTCGACCGTGTCCTTCTCGATCTCCGCCAGGAGCTCGGTCGCGATAGCCGCAAGGCGAGCTTCCGTGTAACGGTAGGCGGCGGCCGAGTCCCCGTCGATGGAGCCGAAATTGCCCTGCCCGTCGACGAGCGGATAGCGGAGCGAGAACTCCTGCACCATCCGCACGAGAGCGTCGTATACAGCGGTGTCGCCGTGCGGGTGGTACTTGCCCAGCACCTCGCCGACGACGCTGGCGCTCTTCTTGTAACCGCGGTCGGGCTGGAGGCCCAGGCCGTGCATGGCGACGAGGATCCGCCGGTGCACGGGCTTCAGGCCGTCCCTCACATCGGGTAGAGCCCGCCGCACGATCACGCTCATCGAGTAGTCGAGGAACGAGTGGCGCATCTCTTCCTCGATGTGACGGTCGAGGACGCGATCGCGCATGCGGGCTACGGACATTCGGGCTCCTGGCCCCCCTTAGTGCAGCCCCGGCACGGGGCCTCGTTCGAGCACCTCCACCGCGTCGCCAACCGAGATCCTCCCCGGGCCGTGGTGCACCACATTGACCCCGAAGTAGACGTTGGACTCGATGCGGCGATACAGAGCAAGCGACCTCAGCGGTTCCGAGTCCGGATCGCGGACACCGGTGAGCTGGTCGGTCGTGGTGACTTTGCAGCGGGTACACAGCTTGACGCCGCTGAACCCCAGGCTGCCGACGGCAAAGCGCTGCCACATGTCCTCGTCGTGGGGATGGTCGCCGGACACGACGACGTTGGGGCGAAAGCGCTCCACCGGTATGCGGCGGCCCACGCGGCGGGCGAGCTCCTCGACCGATTCGTCGCTCACCAGCAGAGCCGGGAACCCGTCGGCGAAGCTGACGCTGTGCCCTTCGGCGTATGCAGGATCCGTCGGGCGCTTGTCCTCGTCCCGCATGAAGACCAGCCGGAAGTCGCCGCCCAGCACCGTGGACAGCCACTCGTCGGCCGCGGGTCCGACGGCACGTGCGTCCGCGTCCAGACCGTGAATGCGGACCCGAACCGGGCCGCCGGCAGGCGCGAAAGGAAGCGTCAGGGCGGTCATGCCCGCAGCCTCCAGCGTCAGGAGGCCGTCGCCGAGCCGGGGGTGTACGATGGCCAGTCGTGGCGTGTCGCGTTGGCTGACGAATCCTCCGTCCGGCCTCACCACCATCCATCGGCGGTCGAAGCGGGGTCCCAGATCGTCGAATTCCATCGATTCCAGCTCGGTGCCGCGGGCACCCTTGACGGGGTAGGTCCAGAGGCGGGTGACGCGCAGGACGTCCGAATCGGCGGCGGCGGTTGTCATGTGGCTTCCCTCATGCCATGGCCCGGTCAAGGCTGCGGCTGACGATCGAGAGCGGCAGGGTCGCCTGGTGCCGCCCGTCTACCATGACGTGGAATGTGTGGACGCCGGCTTCCTGAAAGACGATCCCGTCGAGGTTGATCACATGGGGGACGCGGATGCCCGTCTGCAGACTCGTGGCACTGGGCGCCACCTTCAGCTCCCCGCTAAGCGAAACAAGCTCCTTGCCCGAGGGGCTCGACAGCTGGATGGTCAACTTGTGCGTTCCCGCTTCTCCGGCGCTGCCCAGGAAGCGCAGCACCAGGGAAAGCCGGCCGTGGCGCGCCGGGAATCGTGCGACCGAAATCTGGTCGAAAACGCCGAGCAGGTTCAGCTTCCCCGATCCGTCGATCGTGGCCGCGTCGGCGGTGAGTACAAGATCTATGTCCACGTGATTCCTTCCGCGGGCGAGCCGGCTCGCGGCTCTCCCAGTAGTGATTTGCTGAGCACGAGTCCAAACAGCAGGTCGAGTGCCACATGCGCGAAGATCGATGGCCAGATGGACCCCGTCCAGGCGACTCCCAGGGCCAGAAGCACCCCCACCGTCGCCGTCCTGACGACCCCATGACGACCCTGATAGGCATGAAGGAAGCCGAAAACCACCGCTACGGGCAAGGCGGCGATCAGGTAGGAGCCCGTCCAGGGCAGCAGGAAGGCCGGCAGGAAACCCCGGAAAACGAGCTCCTCGGATGTGCCGGCGGCCACTGAAAGCAGCGCGAATACCCCCTTCTCCCGGCGTGTGGCCGGCATCAGCGCGCGCACCGTCTCGGTCTCATGCCACTCCAGCCGTACGGCAAGCCACTTGAAGGCGTAGGCGATGGCCACACCGGTTGCGGTCAGGAGAGTCGCGGGGATGAGCAGCCGCTCGGCCGGTCGTGGCCAGTCGAGCCAGAGGCCGGGCTGGACGGCGAGTCCTGGTGCGAGAAGAAGTGCCAGCATCCCCGCGGCCGCCAGCACCAGAATCGACGTCGCGTAGAAGCCGAGCCGGTGGGCGCGCATTTCGGCGGGCGGCGGGGCGGTCTGGCCGAGTGTCAGAGCCGGAATGAGAACGAGCCAGACCGCGGCGAAGAGGGCCGCCAGGGGCCCGGCCAGCCCCCCGACGGTGGCCACCAGGGCGAGGAGAAGACAAGCGACGCCGGCCCCGGCGCCGTACAGGCGTCCCCGCGTCCCGGCTTTGGACCCGGCGTCGTGACCCTCCGCTCCCGTCATGCGGCAAACTCCCGGCCCAGCTCGAGGATCCGGTCCAGGACGCGGCCCACGTCGCCTGCTGTCGTCCGGGCGTTGAGGATGCAAAATCGCAGGGAAAACCGTCCCTTCATGCGTGTGGAGGAGATCATGGCGAAGCCCGACTGCACGATCGTGCTCTGAATATGTGCGTTGACGTCATCAAGTCGATCATCGCGGAGCGCGCCCGGGCGCCCCCGGTAGCGGAAGCACACCATGCCGAGGCTCTGCGGCGCCAGCAGCTCCAGCTCTCCTTCGCGCCGGATCCTGGCCGCGACCTGCTCCGCCAACGCGATGCCGTGGGCGATTGCGTCTCGGTGTGCCGCGAGCCCGTAGCGGTGCACGGCCAGCCACACGCGCAGGGCACGAAACACTCGCGTGAGCTGTGGCCCGCGATCGCAGAAGTTCACGTGTTCCGGGCCCCATGCGGCGTCCTGGAGATACTCGGGCATGATCCTGAAGGCCGACTCCAGCCTGGTCGCGTCGCGGGCAATGAGACAGCCCGTTTCGTACGGCTGAAAGAGCCACTTGTGCGGATCGAGAGTGATGCTGTCGGACAGCTCCAGCCCCTTCAGCAGCGGTCGGGTACGCGGATCCAGGACCGCAAAACCTCCGTATGCGGCGTCGATGTGGTACCAGAGACCCTCCTCCCGGGCGATGGCGGCGAGTTCGTTCAGGGGATCGATGGCGCCCGTGTTCGTGGTGCCCGCGGTTGCGGTCAGGCAGAAGGGCCGCAGCCCCTCCGCCCGGTCGCGCCGGATGGCCTGGTGCAGCCGGGAGGGGATCATCCGGTGCTCCTCGTCCGCGGCCACCACCCGGATCAGTTCCGGCGCGATCCCGGCAATCCCGGCAGCGCGCTGGACGGAGGCGTGGGCCTGCTCGGACAGGTAGAGCGTGGCCCGGCCGGGGTTCCCCGCCACCTCCCGGGCGGCGACGATGGCCACCAGGTTGGCTACGGAAGCGCCACTCGTGAACAGCCCGCCACCACCCTTCGGGTAGCCCACCCAGTCACGGAACCAGTCCGTGACGGTGAGCTCGATCTGGGAAGGCCCCGCGGACTCCAGCCAGGTGCCCTGAAAAACGTTGTATCCGCTGATCAGAAAGCTGGCCAGCACGGATGCCCAGGAGGGGCTGGACGGGATGAATGCGAGGAAGCGTGGATGGTCGATCCGGGCCGCCAGGGGCATTACATCCTGGAGGACCTGCTCCAGGAGTCCGTCCAGATCACGCCCTTCCTCCGGCGGAGGTCCGTGCAGCAGGGGCCCGGTTGCGTCGCGGGTTGCGCCCTGCCATGCCGGCCCGTCGTCAAGGCGGCTCCATCGGTCCACGATGGCGTCGACCACCAGGTATCCGGAACGCCGCATCTCCTCCGCATCTTCCAGGAGGCGCCGGCCCAACGGGCCCGATTCGGTCGCTTCGTCTTTCATGCGTTTTGACGTCACGGGCTGCGAGTGGTTGCTCAACCCTACGGAGTCTGTCCAGATTAGGACTCCGGTCAACCCTCTCCGATCAGCCGTGTGGATCCCGGGGGGCCGGTTTCACCAAGGTTTCAACCCGAGACGAGCAAGACTGTGACCACTTCAGCGCCGCCCAAGGCAGTGTACCGCGTGATCGACGCCTACGATCACCCCCATGGAGGCCGCATCCTGCGGGTGCGGCTCGGCCAGGGCGAGGCGCTGAAGTCCAGGGAACTGAAGGGTGGCACCCTGGTCGCGTCGTCACCTGACGGTCGGGAAGTGCGCCTCAAGGTGGACGGCTTCGCGCTGTTCGGGGGCCGGCCCACCGACAGCCGGCTGGCGCGTACGGGGCGCGTGGACATCCACATCCGGACGGCGGCCGCGAGCCAGGTCCGGACGGGGTGGGTGGTGGCCGGTCCGGCGTAGCCGTCCGCGCGGTGTCGTCGGCGGGCCGACTATCCTCCCCGGAGTCCCGGCGGATCACGCTCGAAGGCGTTCCGGAACCACGCCAGGTAGGCGTCGCGGCCTTCGGGGTTTTCGGCCAGCCATTCCCGGCGGGCCTCCACGAAGGCGTCGGGCCGGGCGATGAGTATGAACTCGTCCAGGAAGCCGTTCTCATTTGCGAAGGTCAGCTCGTCGAGGATCCCGTAGGGCGAGGCGTCGAAGATGGACCGCTGGTAGAGCCAGGAGTCGGCCACGCGCGAAAGAATCGCCTTCTCGATTTCAAAATCGGTGCCCCCGACCGCCTCCGGCAGCCATTCATCCAGCCTGTTCTGGGCCTTCATGAGATGAAAGTGTGCGTAGAGCGTGAACGGCCCAAAGACACCAGGGACGGCCTGGGCGCTGATGTGGGCCGTGTCGCCCTGCCGGTTCAGCTCCAGGCGCTCCCAGGGGTAGACCGGTCCCTCTTGCGCATTCGTGTAGATCATGAAGGATGGGTCCAACTCGATGCTGTCCATCTGTTCCCGGAGCCAGGCGTCCACCTCTTCCATCCGTTCCTTGTCCGGGGCAAGTCGCTCGCCGGACAGGATGACGAGTCGGCGCGGCTCCGGGAGTTCGACCGCGGCCGATGCGCAGGCATAGGTGAGAAAGGCTGTGACCGCGAGGAGGGCGGCCAACGGAGCAGATGCGGGGTGTCCCGCACAATGACGGTCCCGGGATACGAACATCGGCATTTCGACCATGCTTCTACGAGGGATCTGAATCGAGCGTACGGACAACGTACTCAACCCCGGTCGGCGGGTCCATGTTCCCTTCTACCCCTTGACAACTGCCCCCAGGAACAACGGTGTTAGGGGATGGTCATCGCAATTCGGGATACTTCGTTCCGACCCCCCAGGTCCATGACGCCGACAGCGCTGGGAGAACAGTTGGCGCATCTCGTGTGGGAGAGCTTCGGCGACATGCTCACCGACGAGGACGGCCTGAAACTGCTGGAGCGGGTCGGCGTGCTGAACGAGGACGGAAGTCCCAACGCGCGAGCCTCGGAGGAAGCGCTGATCTTCCTTCTGTGGGCGCACACCAGGGGCATTCAGCAGGCATCTCTGGAGCAAAGGGCCGGTGCCGGCCTCACGACCCTCGACGTTCTCCACCGGGCCGTCTACCAGGATATGGTCGCCAACGGCGTCAATCCGGGCGAGCTCCCCATCTTTGAAGAGCGGGTTCGGGCGCGTTACGCCCGGTACGCACAAGCCGCCCGGGAATCGGATGTCGCCGTGGGCTCTGCGGTGCTTGCCGCCATGACGGGCCGGCCGTCAACGCGCGACGACTACGCGCTTCGCGTCGCCAGCCTGGCCGTCAGCGTGATGGCGCCGCTGAGCGACTTCTACACCGCGCTGGAGTTTGTGGAAGAGTGACCCGGGCGGGGCCCTCCCGCAGGGTCGTCGCCGCACCCGGATTTCGCCTCGTCCTTCCAGCGCAGGACCTCGAACGGGCTGCGGCAATCCGCGCACCAGCAGGTGGTGAGCGAGGCGTGGCTCCCGAACAGAGACATTACCTCGGTTCGCGTGCCGCCGCAGAACGGGCACGGCGCCGGTGCGGGAGTGACGGGCGCCGGGTCGTTGTCCATGCCCGCTACTCGACGAACAGGTCGCGGTTGCGGTCGCCCCGCGCACGCTCCACGGCCTCTTCGCCGGGTGCGCCCGGGCCGCGCCGCCGCTCCGGATCCCATCCGGCGCGGTCCGGCTCGATCTCGTCCAGGGCGATGCCTGCCGCGCCCAGGGTGTCCCCCAGGCGGATCCGGATCCGCTCCCGCACCTGCTCGCCGGGCAGAACGCGTCCATCGGCGACCAGCTCGTCGTAGACGTCGTCGCCGGGCAGGAGCCACGCGAGCGTGGACGGCAGAACGGCCCGCGCCGCCACGTTCAGGCGCGCCGCGCCCTCTCCCCCCGCCGAGGCGAGCCGCGCGAACCAGGCCGTGCCGAATTGGCGGTGGTACTCCTCCTCGGCAAGCATCTTGGGCACGCGTGACCGCGCCAAGGTGAAGTTGCCCCCGGAGAAACTCTCCAGGGCGACCGACAGGGCACCATCGACGACCACCACGGCCGCGATGAAATCGGCCCAGTCGCCGAAGGGGTGGTCCAGTGCGGAGGCCGAATAGTACCGGTCGGCGGGACGCGTGTGCTCGACCTCGAAGGGATCGAAGCCGAGGCGCTTGAGCATGGCGTAGAGGAGGCGGGCGTGGCCCCATTCGTCCTGCGCCATCGAGGAAGCCGCGATCCCCGTCTCGATGGAAGGGCTTCCCAGCAGCCAGTCGCTGTAACGGATGCCGAGAAGCCGTTTCGTGTCGGCCAGGCTGAGGATGTGCCGCGAAAGGGGGCCGGGAGAAGTGGCCTCCCGGCTCGCTCCCGGGTCGCCGTCGCCGGACGGGGACCCGGGGCGCCCGCCGCCGGTCATTCCGTTCCCTCCGGCAGGTTTCGTGCCCACGGCCCTTCGAGCCGGTTGACCGGAATCACGGCACGGCGCGGCACCACGCACATCTCGAACCAGTTCTCCTCGTCATAGGTCTTCCACGCGTACACGCGCGCCAACTCGTCACCCGGTGCGTCGATGTAGCCGATGTGGCGGAGGGGCTCGCCACGGTTCTTGCGCGCGAAGACCTCGTATACACCCTCGCCGAGTCCCCACGTCATGCGCCGACTCCGAAGCTGCCGAGTTTCCTGCGCCCCTCTTCCGTGATCCGCGCGGTGGTCCAGGGCGGATCCCACACCTCGGTGATCTCGACGGCGTCCACCCAGGGTTCCAGCGCGATCCGGTCGTGCACGTCCTGCTTGATGAAGTCCATGCATGGACACGCGGTGGCGGTGAAGGTCAGGTCGACGCGGGCGGTCCCTTCCCGAAAGGCCACGCCGTAGACCAGCCCGAGTTCCGTCACGGAGATCGGCAGCTCGGGGTCGAGGACCTCGCCGAGCGCGGCGCAGAGTGCGGCCTTCTTGTCCGCCGGCGCCTCCGTCAACGGCGCGGACCAGCGGTCGCGCCCGCCCGAAGCGTGGATCCGCGGTGCGGGCTGCTCGGCCAGAAGCGTCTTCAGCGAGCGTCGACCCTGGCGACCGGCGCCGCCCGGCCGCGTGACGGCACGGTGGGTCAGTTCAGCCACGCGGACACCGTTCCCCGGGACCTCCGCACCGACTCGACGTAGATCTCGTTCATCGGACCGCGCCCCTTCCAGCGCTCGAAGACCGCGTCCCAGGTGATTTCGCCATCGTCGAATAACCAGTGCTTGGCCTCCGGGTCGTACTGGCAGGGGAAGGGGTAGTCCAGCACGTATTCTTCCCTTCCTTCGTCGTAGTGGGCCGGCACGGACAGGCCCAGGCTCTCGCAGAGCGGGACGGTGGACGACATCCACACCTGGCGCAGCTCGTCGTTGGTCAGCCCCTTCAACTGGTAGTCGAGCTGACCGCTGTGCCGCTTGAGACCATCGGGCAGGCCGAACCACTCGATCGTCATGGGGAACATCCAGTCGACGCAGCGCTGGAGCAGTTCCGTCGCGGCGCCGCCCGCCCGGGCCAGCCGGCGCATCCAGACCTCGCCGTGGCGCAGGTGGAAGGTCTCTTCCATGTCCACCTTGATCAGCGCGCGCTTCAACGGCCCGTAGGACGTGTTCCGGTGCACATCGCTCAGCAGCGTGATCCCGGCCCGGTCGAAGAAGCCGTTGGCGACGACGAGCTCGGCCCAGTTGTCCAGGGGCTGGTCGAAGCCGTAGGGGTGCTTGAACTCGTGGGGTTCGCGCCCGTACACGAGTTGCTCCTTCGAGACGCCCATGTCCTCCAGGAGCCGGTACGCGATGTTGGCGTGGGCCAGTTCGTCCTGAATGATCGCGTGCGCGCTGACCTGTGTATTGGTCGACGGCGCATGCCGGGCCGCCAGCCAGTAGGCGGGGGCACTGATCAGCTCCGTGTCCGCCTGAACGGTCAGCTGGACGATGATCGCCCTCCGGTAGCCGGGCGTCATTTCGTCCGGGGATTCGAGGATGTGTCCGCCCCGGATTCTGGCTTTCAGTTCGTCTTCGGTGTATTCAGGCATGGTGCTCCCTTGCCACGGGCTAGATCCCCAGCGCCGACCGGATCAGTGGGCTGATCCGCTCGGGCGTCCAGGGCGGATCGAAGGTGAGTTCGACCTCGGCGTCCTCGACCCCGTCGACGCTGGCGACGGCTTCCTTCGCTTCTTCCAGGATCTGCGCGGCAGCGGGGCACATCGGCGTCGTCAGCGAGATCGTCGCCTTGGCGCTGGCACCCTCGACCTCGATGTCGTATACCAGACCCAGTACCACGAGGTCCAGATTCAGCTCCGGGTCCTTCACGGTCTTCAGGGCGTTGCGGACGGCTTTTTCGGTGACGTGCACTGGGCGGACCTCCGGCGTTGTTCGGTCGCGGGCTTAACGGCGACGGGGAACATGCAATCTAGCAGGGCGTGGATGAGTCCGCCGGGACTCGCGTTGGCGGCGCCGTCGTGCCCACTTGTCCTGGAAGCCGGCGCCGGTACATTCGGCGAGTGCGCACGGCACCCCGGAGGAGAACGAAGAGCATGCGAGTGGCCATCAACACCGGCGGCGGCGACGCCCCCGGCCTCAACGCGGTCGTGCGGGCCGCGGTGCTTTCGGCAGAGCGTCGGGGCTGGGAGGTCGTTGGCATCCGCCGCGGCTACGACGGACTGTTTTTCCCCGGCGGGGTGGTGCCTCTCAACGGCGCGGCCGTGCGCGGGATCACTCACCTGGGCGGGACGATCCTCGGAACGACGAACCGGGGAAGCCCGTTTTCCTTCCCGGTCGAGAAGCCGGACGGCAGCGTGACGATGGAAGACCGTTCGGACGAAGTGATCGACCGGATTCAGAAGCTGAAGATCGACTGTCTGATCGCCGTGGGCGGCGACGGATCGCTCAGAATCGCAAGCGAACTGGCAGAGAAGGGCCTGAAGGTGATCGGGGTGCCGAAGACCATCGACAACGACCTGCAGGCGACGGCGGTCACCTTCGGATTCCACACCGCTGTTCAGACCGCCACCGACGCCATCGACAAGCTCCATTCGACCGCCGAAGCCCACCAGCGGATCATGGTGGTGGAACTCATGGGCCGGCACGCCGGCTGGATCGCGCTCTTCGCCGGGTTCGCGGCGACCGCGGACGTGATCCTGATCCCCGAGATCCCGTACGACCTCGATCTGGTGGCCGCGAAGATCAACGGGCGCTGGCAGCAAGGTCCCGAGTTCGCGATCGTCGTCGTGGCGGAGGGGGCTCACCCGAAGGGCGGAGAGGCGTCCTACCTCGAAGAAAGGGGCCCGGGCGGAAAGCGCCGGCTCGGGGGTGCCGCGTACCGGATCTCCCGGCGGCTGGCAGAGCTAACCGGGCGGGAAACGCGGAGCCTCGTGCTGGGCCACCTGCAGAGGGGCGGAAGGCCGATCGCCTTCGACCGGCTGCTTTCCATGCGCTTCGGAACCGCCGCGATCGAGATCGCCGCGCAGGGGCGCTTCGGCTGCATGGTGGCGCTGGATCCGCCCAGGGTGCGGGCGGTGCCCATCGTGGAAGCGATCGAGAACATCAAGTCGGTCCCCATGGACGACGATGTGGTTCTGGCCGCGCGCGCGATGGGGATTTCGTTCGGGGATTGACCCGGCGCAGCCGCATTGCGCGGTTGCGCGGCGGTGGTGGCGACGGGGTGCTCCTTATCGAGATCCGGATGGGTCAGCGCCGATGATCCCGGCGGCGCGCGCGCGTCGCCAGTCTTCCGCGCGCATCGACACGAGGTTCGCGAACAGCCGATAGGCGCCCGGCACGCCTGCCGGGAACTGCCGGAAGAAGGCCAGTCCGGTGTAGACGTAGAGACCGTCCCCCACGGGGGCCACCACGAGTCCGCCGCGCTTCGGGTCCTCGCCCGGGTCGGCCATCTCCATGACGGGCGTGTAGCGGTCGTCCCATTCGCCGAGGAAGTACAGTCCCCGTTCCTGCACCCAACCCTCGAAGTCGGCGGGGCCTATCGCGTTCGGCCCGGCGAACACGGGTGACCGGGGCGCCAGGATGGTCACGTCGGCCGTTTCGTCCGTCACCCTGTCGTGCGGCCTCCCGATCGAGACCGGGTAGGGCGCAAATCCCCCCGCGGGGAATTCGTACTTGTTGTACTGGACGATCACCGTGCCGCCGTCACGGGCGAAGGCGAGAATCGCGTCGTTGGCCGCGACCAGATCGGGCCGGGTCTCGTAGGCGCGGACGCCGAGGACGAGCGCGTCGTACTCCGAGAAGTCGCCCCCGCGCACCTGCGCCGCTCCGATTTCCTCGACCTGCATCCCCATCTGCCGCAGCGCGGCGGCCCCGTCGTCACCCGAACCCATGATGTACCCGACGCGGCGGTCGGTGGCGGCGACGACAGGGAACGCGCTGACCTCGACCCGGGCGTCCCGGAGCATCACGGCCCGCGGAATGTGCGGATAGTCGACGATGTCGGATTCCTTGACAGATTCCTCTACGAATCTGTCAATGGCTTCTTCGGTGCCTTCCGGACGCGCCCCGCCGGCTTCATTTGCGACGACGCGAAAGACATGCGAGCCCTCCGCGACCTCGCCTGCCGGTGCCACGGTGAAGGTGAAGGACGTGGTGGCGCCATCCGCTTCCAGCGCAAAGGATGCCTGTTCGGGTTCGGCCACCCACCCCGGGGGCGTGTCGAGGCGAATGGCCCCGGACCTCGCGCCCGCCGAATTGTTGCTCAGGACAAGGGTCACGTCGCGCGCTTCACGACTCGCCGTGGGCCAGGCCATCTGCCGCGGCTCGACGCTGGCTGTCACCGCGGGAATCACCAGCACCCGCTCACGATACTCGCCCGCGGCCTTGTCGACCCCGACGTAGAGGCCTTCGCGCTCGACCGCCAGGCCGGGTTGCGATCCCCCTTCGGGGCCCCCTGAAGGGTTTGTGGACCCGGGCGCGGTCATGGCCACCCGGGCGCGGATTGGCGAGGGATCGAAGGGAAGCGCCCACCGGGTTCCGTCCTCGGGCCAGGCGTAGAGGCCGCCCGGGCGCTCCTCCTCGAGAAAGTAGGGCCCCGAGAGACGCGCATCGGGCGGCACCTCCACTCTCCAGCTCCAGCGCCCGATCCCTCCCGCGGCGATCCGTCCGTCGGCGGGCGTGTCCGGCACCGAAGGCCGGAAGAAGGGAGATCGCGAGGGCCCGGCGGCCGACTCTTCCGTCGGCGACGCCGTCCAGCCCTCCGGCAACAGCAGCGACGGGTCGACGCCGTTCAGGTCCCGGGATCCGCCGTTCCAAACGTTTACGTCCACCACGACCGACTCACCCGGCGTCACCAGGTCCCTGCCGACACGGACATCGGCAACGACGCCGGCGGCGGCGAGTAGTGCTTCCGACACCTGCCCCAGCCGGTGCTCCAGCTGCCGCCGCCCCGGTCCGGGTGGCGCCTGGTCCACAAGGTTCCGAAGAACTGACGCGGCCTCGGAAAGCCCGTCGACCGCTCCCTCCGCGTGAACCACCGAAAAACCGCCGGCAGCTTCCCCGAGCATCTGCCGGTACCGGTTCAGGCGCTCCCTGGTATCGTCCGGCCAGCCGCTCGGGAGCGGGTCGGGGAGTTGTCCGAAGAGCGTGGTGTCCACGCCGGCGAAAACGCCATCGTCTCCGCCCGCGGCCCCTCCGGCCCCGACCCTGGACTGCTCCAGTCGCAGCGAACTGCTGCGCGGCCCCATGAACTGACCCGACCCCATGTCCTGGGAGCGGTGGCGGCTGCGGCTCTCCATGGCCAGTTGAAAGTGCGAGCGCCCCAGCACGGGATCGAAGGTGCCCGTCGGCACGGCGAGCGTCGCGTCGCGTGGCGAGAAGCGGACCGACCGGTACAGCTTCGCGGGAGACCAGGGCTCGACCCCCCAGCGCGACAGCTCCGGGTAGCGCCCGGGATCACCCGCCGCGTCGAATACTTCCCGGGCCACTACGCCCGCGACCTGGTGCTGCCCGTGTCCGTCCCGTGGCGTCCCCGAAAAGACTGCCACGATCACCTGCGGCCTGAACGTGCGCACCACGAACACGGCGTCGCGGAGCACCTCTTCCAGCGGCCACAACTCCAGCGCTTCCTCGATGCTCTTGGAATAGCCGAAATCGAAGGCGCGGGTAAAGAACTGCTCCCCGCCGTCCAGCGCACGCGCGGCGAGCAACTCGCCCGTGCGGATGACGCCGAGGCCCTCATGCAGCCGGGGCCCGATCAGGTTCTGTCCGCCCTCGCCCCGGCTGAGTGACAGGTATGCGGTCTCGGCGCCCATTCCCCGTGCGAGGGCGGTCAGCAGTCCGGTGTCCTCGTCATCGGGGTGGGCGGCGATCATCAGGACGCGCTTCACGCCGTCGAGTTGGCGCATGCGAAGCGCCGCGGCGACGACCCCGCCCGCCTGCTGGGCGCCGACGGGCGTTTCGGGCCACACCGCGGCGCACGCGATCAGGCCGACGGTTGCGATCTTCAGGGTTTTCATGCTCCGCCGCGGGCCTCCACCTTTGCAGGTATCGCGGAAGCCGGGATCCGTCCCCATACTTCCGGAACCGGAAGGTAACAAGGAGAGCACCGGTGGACATTGCCAACACACTGCGCAGCTACGACGGCAAGCGCGTCGAACCGTTTCGGGCGGTGGGCCGGGCGGTGCGCGACGCACCCAGGGAGGCCATCCCGACCCTTCTCCGTCTTGCCGCCAGCGACGAGATGGCGCTGCAGGCGGGTGCGACGTGGGTGCTGAAGCATCTCGCGGAGAACGGGGCCGCGCCGCACGAGGACCAGGTTCCCCGGTTCGTCCACCTGCTCGATCGCATGAAAGCGCCGGATGCCGTCCTGCACGTGCTTCAGACGCTGCCGTACCTCGAGCTACCGGACGGGGAAGAGGAGCATCTGTGGCAGACGCTCCTGGAGCTGATCGGTTCCCGGCGCGTCTTCACACGTGCCTGGGCCTACAACGGCCTCGGTGTGCTCGCGGGGCGAAATCCGGCCCGCCGCGCGGAAACCGAAGCCCTCTTCGACCGTGCCGAGAAGGACGAGTCGGCCGCGGTGAAGGTGCGCATCCGCCACGCCCGGGCGGCGATGCGCGGTTGACGGAACCGCCCGGCCCGACCGCCGGGCGCCTCGAGCACCGCGCTGCCGGAGGCCGGCGCCGCTCAGCGAATCCGTACTGCCAATCCGGTGCCCACAAACACATCTTCGGCGGGATCGTTGAGCCCCATTCCGACGCGGATGTCCCACTGGACGTCGTCGGACGCCAGCAGGGTGAGCCCGGTGTTGAAGTAGTGTTCCGTCGGCGCCGCCTCGGTCCGGGAAGGGAAGAACGCGAACCATTCTCCGTACATCCCTGCGCGACTCCCCAGGCTCGCCCCCAGGGTCACGGACTGCGCCCACTCGGCGTAGGATTCACCGGGCTCGCCGGCTGCCCGGTTGAGCTGTGTGCTGCCGGCGAGCCCGAGGTTGTCGGTGACGTCCCAGCCGTACGCAACGTTGGCGCCCGGGAGGGTGCGGTCGCTCGAGAACCCGGCGCTGCCGGTGGGGATCGTGACCTGAGGGAGGATGGCGAGCGCCGGAATGACCCCGTCCTGCTCCCGCAACGCGAGCTTGAAGCCCAGGTAGAGGTCTTCCATCCCGGTGTCGCTGGCGGTGATCCCATCCCGGCTGGTCCTCTCCGTGGCGGGACCCGCTCCCACCCGCAACTCCAGCCGGTCCGTCAGGATCCCCGCGCGAAGCAGGGGCTCGCCGAGGGAATGACCATCCACCGAGCGGCCGTCGTCGCGTTCCCGCCCGAACGTGTACCCGAATTCGATCTGAAGGACGCCACGGCCCACGGTGGTCGCAGCTTCCGTGAAATCCGGGCGATCGGCCACGAGAGGAGCGACCGATGCGGCGGGCTCCTCCCTCTCGGCCGCCGTCTGCGCGCCGACGCCCTGGGCGACCGCCAGGAGTCCCGAGACCATCAGAAACCGAAGACACATGCGCGTGACCCATGAAGGTGAATGCTGCGGCCGCCCCTGCCCGGCAGATGGTACGCATGACCGCGGCGGCGTGTTCCGGGGGTTCACCGGGGATCGCTACCGGGGCCAGGGCAGGGCGAGCCCCGCGGGTGCTCGCGATCGTCCGAACCAGCCGGCCAGCGCCGCCAGGCTGAGAACATAGGGCAGCGCCAGGAACAGCGGGTACGGCAGGTCCGCGTCCAGCGCCTGCAGCGCGAACTGGAGCGCCTCTGCTCCGCCGAAGAAGAGCGCGGCCGCGACGATACCCCCGGGATTCCACCTCCCGAGCACAACGACGGCGATCGCGATGAAGCCCTTCCCGGCCGACATGTTCTCGGCGAAGGTGCCCGTATGCACAAGGCTGAGGTGCGCCCCCGCCAGCCCAGCCATCAGCCCCGCGAAGACGACCGCCAACATCCGCGTCCGCACCACCGGCACCCCTGCCGCGTTCGCCGCTTCCGGTGACTCGCCCACAGCCCGCAGCGCCAGTCCCCAGCGGGTCCGGAAGAGGAACCAACCCAGCAGCGGCACCAGCAGGTAGGCCGCGTACGCCGTCACCGCCTGGTCGAACAGGGCGGGCCCCAGCACCGGGATGCGCGAGAGCAGCGGCACTTCCCACGCCGAAACGGTCTCCAGGTCGAGGGCGATGCCCGTCGCGCCGAAGCGGCTCTGGAAGACCGCGCCCGTGAAGCCGAGGCTGCCGATGGTCACGGCGGTCCCCGTGATGATCTGGTCGGTGTTGAGCCAGACCGCGAAAAACGCGAACAGCAGCGCGGCCGTTCCCCCGGCGAGTGCGCCGGCGGCGAGTCCGGCGTAGGGCCCGGCCGCCAGCGAGCCGAGCGCCCCGCCGAGCGCGCCCCAGATCACCGACCCCTCGAGGCCGATGTTGATCACGCCCGCCCGCTCCGAGACGGTTTCGCCGAGGGCGGCGAGCGCGAGCGGGACGGCCAGTCCCACTGCAGCGACGAGGAAGGAGGAGAGGGCGGCGTAGTCAGTCACGGGAACCTCGGCCAGCCAGGACCTGCAGCACCCGGTCGACGGTGAGCACGGCCAGGATGACCAGCGCCTCCATGCCGCGGACCCACACTTCCGGCACGCCCGCCTCGCGCTGCATGGCCCCGCCCCCCGCGCTCAGGGCGCCGAAAACGATGGCGGTGATCACCACGGCCAGCGGGTGGAGCCGCGCCAGCAGCGCCACCGCAATGGCGGTGTATCCCCACCCGGGAGAGAGGCCCTCGTACATGCGGTGCGTGATCCCCCCCACCTGGATCCAGCCGGCCAGGCCCGCCACCGCGCCCGAGGCCAGGAAGGTCAGCCAGATGACCGGCTGCGCCTTGAACCGGCCGCTGACTTCGGCGGCCCGTACGGAGGCGCCGACGGCCCGCACGCGGAAGCCGCCCGGCGTTCGGGTCAGGTAGAGCCACAGCGCGACCGCGATCACCAGTCCGATCAGGAAGCCGACATGAAGGCGCGTTCCCGGGATCAGCGCGGGGAGGTGCGCCGCCGCCGGAATCTCGTCGGTCTGGTTGAAGATGCCCCGCGACTCGCGCAGGGGGCCCTGGACGAGGAACTGGGCCAGGAAGAGCGCCACGAAGTTCATCAGCAGGGTCGTAATCACCTCGCCGATGCCCATCCCGGTCTTCATCGCCGCCGGGACCGACGCCCACAGCGCCCCCGCGGCGGCCGCGGCGAGGAGGGTGACGGGGAGGAGCACGAGGGCGGGCGCGCCGGGGAGGAGTAGCGCGATGGCCACGCCCGCCAGGGCACCCGCGTGGAGCTGCCCCTCGGCGCCGATGTTGAGGACGTGCGCCTTGAAGGCGAGCGCAACGGCCAGGCCGGTGAGGAGCAGGGGGGTAGCCCGGACCAGGGTGAAGGAGGCGAAGCGGTCCCAGGAGCCGAACGCGCCCCGGGCGAGGGCCGCGAAGACCTCGCCGGGCGGGTAGCCCCCAAGGGCGAGGAGCCCGGCCGCGATGGCCAGGGTGGCCAGGAGGGCGGCGGTGGCGGATGCGGCGGCGCGGAGGCCGGCGTGGGCGCTGCCCCAGCGCCGGCGCGCGGCGTCGGTCGGCGAGCTTGTCACGTCCCGGCCCCCGCGTCCCCGGCCCCCCCATCCCCCGTTCCCGCGCTCAGCATCAGCTCGCCGATCGCGGCCACGGTGCGGCTGCCGTCCGGCACGGGGATCAAGCGCCCCCGCACGATGACCACGATCCGGTCCGCGAGTTCGAGGATCTCGTCCAGATCGGCGGAGATCAGGACGATGCCGGGCGGGCGCTCCCCCGTTTTCGCCAACTCGGCGATTCGGGCGCGTACCGCCCGGGTCGCTTTCACATCCAGTCCCCGCGTGGGCGACTCGGCGACCAGCAGGTCGCGGGCACGGAGGAATTCCCGTCCCGTCACCACCTTCTGCTGGTTCCCCCCCGAGAGCGTGCGGGCCACGTCGTCCGGCGACCCTGCCCGCACGTCCATCTCGCGAACGAGCGCGGCCGCCGTCTTCCCGATCCCGGCCCAGTCGAGCCAGGGGCCCTTGCGGTGCGACTCCCCCCCGTGCAGCGCGAAGGCCACGTTCTCGGTGATTGTGAATTCATTCACAAGCCCCTCTTCACCCCGGTCCTGCGGAATCCACCCCACCTCGTCCGGGAGCCTTGCGGTGCCCTCGGTCGGCTTGACGACCCCGGCCAGCACGCCCGCCAGCGCGCGCTGCCCGTTTCCGTCCACCCCGGCGACGCCGAGGATCTCGCCCCGGCGCACCGTCAGGTTTGCGCCACGGAGCGAAGGGGCTCCGCCGCCATCCACGGCGACCCCGTCCAGAACGGCCACGCTGTCGCCCCCGTCTCCCACGCCGCCACCCACGTCCCCTACACTGCCGCCCCCGTCTCCCACGCCGCCACCCACGTCCCCCCCTCCGCCCACCCCCGGCGACGCGCCCCCAACCATGGCCTGCGCCAGCTCATGCGCCGAGACCGCCGCGGCTTCCTGGGTCATCACCCACCGCCCCCTCCTCAGCACGGTCACCCGCCCCGCAGCGGAGAGCACCTCGTCCAGCTTGTGCGCCACGAGCACGATCCCCGTTCCGGCGCGGGCCACCTGGCGCAGCACGGCGTAAAGCCCGTCCACTTCCCGGGGCGTGAGCACGGCGGTGGGCTCGTCGAGCAGCAGCACCCGCGTCTCGCTCATCAGCGCCTTCAGTATCTCGATCCGCTGGCGCTCGCCCACGCCCAGCTCCGCCACCGGCACGTCGAGCTGCACGTCCAGCTTCAGCTCGGCGGCGCGGGCCTCCACCCGGGCCCGGTATCCGCGGGCGGCCGTACCCCGGCCCGTCCATGCTTCCCCGTTGAAGAGCGCGACGTTGTCGAACCCCGTGAAGCGCGGCACGAGCGAGAAGTGCTGGTGGACCATCGCCACGCCCATGGCCCGCGCGTCCCGAGCACTTCGCAGGGTGACCGCACGGCCGCCGATCTCGACCCGGCCCTCGTCTGGCGCCAACAGCCCCCCCAGGACCCGCGCCAGGGTGGTCTTTCCGGCGCCGTTTTCCCCCAGGAGACCGTGAATCTCGCCCGGGACCAGGTCGAAGTGGACGCGCTCGAGCGCGGTGACGCGCCCGAACCGCCTGGTGATGTCTCGGAGCCTTGCCGCTCTCGGCGCCTCGCGGGATTCCTCCACGGTCTGCGCGCAGCGTCTCTCCCGCCCGTCAGGGGGAGATCGAGTCCCCCTCAACGAAGTCGATGCGCGGCACCTGCAACGTCCCGCCGGCGATTGCCTCCCGCGCCCTGTCGATCCGCGCCCGCACCTCGACCGGAACGACCCCGTCCTGCTCCGGGTTCGGCACGAAGTCGACGGCGCCGTCGGCGAGTCCCGCGTAACGGGCGACACCAGCGAGCGTCCCCGCCTGCCACTCGCGCGCGGTCAGCAGGAAGATCGCGGGGATGTTGATCACCGCGCTTCCCACGATGACATCCGGCGCCACGTCGTTCTGGTCGCGGTTCATGCCGAAGGCCCAGGCCGTGCGCCCGCCCTCGCGGGCTTCGCGGACCGACTGAAAGAACCCGAAGCTCGCCGCGTCCACGTTGTGGATCATCACGTCGGCTCCCTGGCGCAGCTGCGCCGCGGCTGCCTCCTTTGCGGCAGAGACGTCGTCCCAGCTGCCGATGAACGTTTCCAGCACGACCGCGTCCGGCTTCACCGCCTTCACTCCCGCCTCGAACGCGATGAAGGTGCCCTTCGCCGAGGGGATCTCGACGCCGCCCACCATGCCCACGGTCCCGGACTGCGTCAGGGCGCCCGCCGCCATACCCGCGAGGTAGGTGGCTTCGTTCAGGTGGAAGACCAGCGGCACCACGTTGGCGGACGGACGCGACCCCGACGAGACCACGAAAGTGACGTCGGGGTACTCGGCGGCGACCCGGCTGGCGGCGTCCTGGTACTCGAATCCGTGGCCGAAGATCAGGCCGTACCCCGCCTCGGCGTAGGAGATGAACGCCTCGTCGAATTCCGCGGGGGTACGGGTTTGCTGGTGAGAAATCCGGAAGCCGAGCGAGTCGCCGATCGCCTGCAGTCCTTCGTAGGCGCCCGCGTGCCAACCCGCGTCGCTGACGGGCCCGGAGGTGAGGAGGGCGACGGAGGGGGCGTCGGCCCGGGCGGCCGGATCCGTGTCCGCGCCGTCCGAAGGGTCCGCACCCCGGTCGGCGGGCCCGTCCCCGCCGCACGCCGACATGGTGAAAAGCGAGAGGGCGAGCGTCCACCCGGCGAAGCGGACCATGGATCCTCCTGGATGCCGGCCGGACCGGCTGTTGGCGTTCCCGGGGCCGGACGGTGGCCCGTCGGGGAAGGACAATATACTGTAACGGTGGCTGGACCGAAGCCGTTGCGTATTCGCGAGGCGCCCGGGCGGGCGCACGCCATTCCCACCACCCTGGGTGACCCAAATGAGCCAACCCCGCGACCACTGGAGTTCCAACACCGGCCTCGTCCTCGCCGCCACCGGCAGCGCGATCGGACTGGGCAACCTCTGGAAGTTCCCCTTCATCACCTGGGAGAACAACGGAGGGGCCTTCGTTCTCGTCTACCTGATCTGCATCGCGGCGGTCGGCCTGCCGATCATGATGGCCGAACTGCTGATCGGACGGCGCAGCCAGAAGAGCGCGGTAGGCGCGCTGAAGGAAGCGGCGGGCCCGGCGTGGGGGCTGATCGGCGGTTGGGGAGTCCTGGCCGGCTTCATCCTGCTCAGCTACTACACGGTCATCGCCGGCTGGTCGCTCTACTACTTTGCGCAGTCGCTGGGCTGGTCTTTCGGAGGCTACCCCGCCGGGATGTCGGCCGGGGACCTGTTCGATACCCAGGTGGGCAACGCGGGTCTGCAGCTCATGCTCTCCCTCGGCTTCAGCATCGGCACGATCGCCGTGGTCTACTTCGGTGTGAGCAGGGGGATCGAGCGTATCGCCCGCATCTTCCTGCCGATCCTCTTTGGAATCCTCATCCTGCTGCTGGTCAGCGCACTGGGGATGAGCGGCTCGGGGGAGGCATTGGGATTCATCTTCCGCCCCAACTTCGGCGAGCTGCCCAGGGAGGGCATCCTCGAAGCCCTGGGCCACTCGTTCTTCACCCTGTCGCTCGGCATGGGAGCGATGATCACCTACGGCTCCTACATTTCGCGCAAGCAGTCGATCGTCAAGGCGGCGGGGGCGATCGTGGCGCTCGACACACTGATCGCCCTGGTCGCCACAATAATCATGTTCTCGGTGATCTTCTCGGTGGCGGGGATGAGCGAAGAGGTGGGTGGCTCGACGGTGGGCATGCTCTTCATCTCGCTGCCGGAACTCTTCTACACCGAGGTGCCCTTCGGCGTGTTGCTGGGACCGCTCTTCTACGTACTGGTCGCGCTGGCCGCGCTGACGTCCACGATCTCGCTGCTGGAAGTGGTGACCAGCTACGTGATCGACGAACACGGGCTGACTCGGAACAAGGCCACGGTCGGGGCCGGCATGGCGATCTTCGTCTTCACCATCTTCGCGGCGCTGTCGTTCACCGGTACGCCGTTCCTGTCTTCGCTGGAGATCTTCGAAGGCAAGGTCGGCTGGTTCTCGAACGCCGACCACTTCGTGTCGAACTGGATGCTGCCGACCGGCGGCTTCTTCATCACGGTGGCGGCCGGCTGGATGATGACCCGGAGCACAACGGAGAGCGAGCTGCTGGACGGCAACGAGCCCAGGTGGTTCCACTACGGCGCCTGGCGCTTCTTCATCCGCTTTGTCGCGCCAGTGGCGGTCGCGGCCATCATCATCGCCGTGATCACGGGGGTGGACTTCAGTTGACGGGGGCGCAGGTCCGCAAACGCCCGCCGGAGATCTCCTTCGGCGGGCGCGTCCTCTTCCTGGCAGACGATGCCGACCTGATCCGCCGCCAACTCCACGAAGGGCTGGACCCGGAGCTGACGGACGAGCTGCGGGAGCGGCTCCGCGACCAGATCAGCACCGACGAGATCACGCCGGCCTACATCTGTTTCTTCTACGACGAGACGCTGGGGGACTTTCCCTACCTGGGCCTGCAGGTGGCGGGTGCGGACGGAGGGGATGAAGCGCCGATCGAGCGCGGTACGGTCAGGGCGGGCGGCTTCGTCTGTTCGGTGGCCGGCAAGCGCCGCGGCAAGGGATCCAGCCGGGAACAAAGCCCCTACGCCGAGCTGATGGCCGGGATCAAGGTCGTCGTGAGCGAGAGCATCGAGCGCATCTACAACGAGAACTGCCAGAACCTGGGCATTCTCACGACGACCGACTTTCGCCTCATCGACCGGATCCGGTCGGGGGAGCCGATCCCGCTCAGCGAATTCACCGACGGCAAGGACGAAATCACCCGCCAGATCATCGAGTACGGCGGGCTCTTCGAGTTCAACATGGCGAGGCTGCAGGGACAGGTGTCGCTGCCGGCGCCGCGGGCGGAGGCCGGTCCCATCGAAGCATCCGGGCGCCCGGGCACCTCCCCCGGCATCGCGGGCGCGCCAGCCTTCGGCCCCCGCCCCATGACCCTCGGCGAGAAGATCTTCGCCAACAAGTGGGTCGTGGACGCCGCCGCCGACCAGGTTGGCACCGCATGGGCCGAACCCGGCGAGGCCGGCTTCTTCCGTGCCGACGTCCGCTTCTCGCACGAGTACGTGACACCGATGGCCGCCATCTTCTTCGAACAGAAGCTGGGAGTGGACGCGAGGGTGCTCGACCCGGACAGCATCCTCTTCTTCCGCGACCACCTGACCTTCCTGCACAAGGTGATGAGCCAGGAGCGGATCGAGCAGGGCCTCCTCGCGGTCGCCAACGAGCTGGAGGTCAAGCAGCGGGAGTTCTCCGACAAGCAGGGGATCCGGCTGTACGGCGAGCAGCAGGGGCACGTGATGGGCTCCGAGGCGATCTGCCACTCGAAGATCCTGGAGGACTACGCCGAGCCCGGAATGCTCATCATCGGGACCGATTCCCACACACCCCACGCGGGCGCGGTCGGGGCGCTGGCCTTCGGGGTGGGCACCACGGCCATCTTCAATTCGTGGATCACGAAGGATGTGCGCGCGCGGATCCCGCCCTCGTTCAAGGTGGTGGTGAACGGGACGCTTCCCGGGAACGTGACCGCGAAGGACCTCATGCTCGAGATCCTGCGGCACCCCTACGTGCGCGACGGGCATGCCATCGGTCAGATCATCGAGTACGCGGGGCCGGTCGTGGAGCGGCTTTCGGTGGACGAGCGCGCCACCATGACCAACATGGCCGCCGAGGTGGGCGCCTTCACCGGGGTGGTCGCGGCCGACGAGCGCACCGTCGAGTTCCTGGTGAAGGAGCGCGGCATGGACCCGGCTCGCGCCCGCGCACTGGTCGCGGACGTGCGCAGCGACCCCGGCGCCGAGTACGTCAAGGTCATCGAGATCGACGCCTCGCGCCTGCGCCCGATGGTGGCGCTGCCTGGCGATCCCGGGAACGGCGTCTACATCGACGAGCTCGCCGACCCGGTGCCGATCGAGATCGCCTACGCCGGATCGTGCACGGCGGGCAAGAAGGAAGACATGGACATGTACGCCCGGGTCTTCCGCGAGGCGCGCGACCGGTGGGGGCTCGGGGTCCATCCGGATGTGAAGTGCTACATACAGTGCGGCTCGACCGACGTGCGGGAGTACGCCCGGGAGGAGGGTTACCTGGATCTCTTCCGCGACATCGGCGCCGAGTTCATCGAGCCGGGGTGCGGTGCCTGCATCGCCGCCGGGCCGGGGATCACCCGGTCGGCCGAGCAGGTGTCGGTGTCGTCCCAGAACCGGAACTTCCCGGGCCGCTCGGGGCCGGGCCGGCTGTACCTGGTGTCGCCCTACTCGGTGGCCGCGTCGGCGGTGGCGGGGAGGGTGGTGGGGTGGGAGCCGGGGGTGGGGGCGGAGTTGGTGGAGAAGGCGGGGCCGACGATTCCCGTTTTGGCTTAGGCGGCGGGAAGTGTGCTACCCCGCTGTCGGCACCTCGACGCCCCCCGCCTGCGCTGCGTCCATCAGAGCACGGTCGAGGGTGGCCAGCGGCAACTGCATTCGCACCGCCAACTCCAGATACATGGCGTCATAGACGGAAAGCCGCCGTTCGTGCGCGAGTTCCAGGACGCTCCCCCAAATCCGGGAAGTGGAAACCGGATCGATTTCTACCGGCAGGGCTTCAAGGTTGTGTCGGATTCGTGGCCAGTCGTCTCGGACTATCCGCCCTCGGCGCGTAGCGACTCGGAGAACGTTTCCGACCTCGATCGGCCAGATCGCCGGCACGAACGCTCGTCCGCCGATCAGGGAATCGCGCAGGCGGTCGGTTGCCGCGGTCGTCTCGTCGGGAAACACCCACGCCAGGGTGACCGAGCAATCGAGCACGAACGTCATCAGCGCTTCCGGCCCTCTTCGATCATGTCGCGAACCGACAGTCCGCCGAGACTGTGCGTGGCCTGAAAAGCCTTCAGATCCGCGATTGCGGCCTGGACCCTGGCAACATCCCGCTCCCGATAGGGAACAAGCTCGGCGATCGGGTGATTGTGCCTGGTGATGACGAATCGCTCTCCCGCCTGCACGCGCCGCAGAAGGCGGGGCAAGTGAGTCTTGGCTTCAAAGGCGCCTATGTGAGACATGAGAACCGACCTCCATCGAGCAGACCAACGAACAGACCAGTCTAAGCCTAGTCTAAACAATCTTCGAGTCAAGTCTTCTTGCTTGCTGCGAATCAACGCCCCCGGCCCCCCCGGGACGGCAGGAGGTGACCGGGATCTTTCGGCGAACGCCGAGGGGTGAAATGGTCGCTGCTGGACTCGAACCAGCGACCCCTACGATGTGAGCGTAGTGCTCTACCGACTGAGCTAAGCGACCGTACCGCGATCCTGCAGTACCCCCACGGGGAATCGAACCCCGGTCTCCTGGCTGAGAACCAGGTATCCTTGTCCACTAGACGATGGGGGCGTCCAGCTGCGCCGCGCGCGTTCCGGGCTGCCAGCGGTGCAAGGGCGGAAAAGCTAAGGTAACTTCGACGTTCGCTCAAGCCCCGAAGGGGACGATTTCGATTCTGTACATATCAAGGTGTACATTATGTACATAATGACCCATGAACCCTGAGCCGGAGGTCCTCGTTCTCGGTGGCGGCCCTGCAGGATCGGCGGCCGCACGTCTCCTTGCAGGGTGGGGACACGAGGTCGTGGTCGTGGAGCGCTCGGCGGGGGCCGGGACCGCCGCCGGGCCGGGCGGCGGTGACGGCGGGGGAGGGGAAGCCCCTGCTGCGCAGTCCCTGGCCGAGTCGCTGCCCCCAAGCACGCGCAAGATCCTGGCCGCGACAGGCCTGCTGGGCGTGGTCGAGGCGGGGGACTTTCAGCCGAACGGCGGCAACACGGCCCTGTGGGGCGGTGACGGCCGCCGCGACGACTTCGCGGGGGGCGCAACCGGGTTCCACATCCTCCGTTCCCGCTTCGATGTGCTGCTGCGCGGGGCGGGGGTGGAAGCCGGGGCGGAGATCGTCCGGGGCGTGGCCAGGCTGCCGGAACGGGTCGCGGACGGGGAGGGGTGGCGGGTGGAGGTGGGGTTGGGGGACGGAAGCCGCGCCGAGGTGCGCCCGGGCTGGGTCCTGGACTGCACCGGGAGGGCGGGCGTCCTGGCCCGCCGCCACCGGGTCCTCGAGGTCGCGGCGCCGACCCTCGCGGTCATCCGGCAGTATGTGCTCGAAGCCGGGTGGGGGAACGTCGACCCCACCCACGCCCTGGTCGAGAGCTTCGAGCGCGGCTGGGCGTGGTCCGTGCCCACCTCGCCGCACGAGCGGCATGTGGCGGTCATGCTCGACCCCGAGCTCCACTCGGTGATGGAAGACGCCCCCGACCTCACGGCTGCCTTCGACGCCGAGATCGCCGCGACCTCGCTCATGCGGTCCGTCACCACCCCCGCCCATCCCCTCGGCGGCGCCTGGGCTGTGACCGCTTCCATGTACACCTCATCCAGCTTCGCCCTGGGCCGCGCTCTGCTCGTCGGCGACGCGGCCTCCTTCGTCGACCCGATGTCGTCGTACGGGGTGAAGAAGGCGCTGGCATCCGCGTGGCTGGCTGCGGTCACCGTGAACACGGCTGTCCGCACGCCGGAGCTGGCGGGAACGGCGCTCGACTTCTTCGGCGGCCGGGAACGCGCCATGTACGAGTCGCTGCGGGGCGGTCTGTCCCGGCACGTCGCCGACACGGGGGCGGGTGGTGACGCCTTCTGGCGGAAGCGCGCCGAGTGGCTCGCCGACCAGCCCCACGCAGCCGCGGAGGCGAACTCCCCGGACGGACCGGACGCCGAGAGCCTTCGTGACGACCCGGACGTGCGGGCCGCGTTTCACTCCTTGCGACTCGGTTCCGGGCGCCTCCGCGCCGGCCGCCGCGACTCGGTCGACCGGCCGCTCGTGATCGGCAACCGGATCCGGATGGCCCCGTCCCTGGTCACACCGCGCTTTCCCGGGGGCGTGCGCTACTTCCGCGACATCGACCTGCTCCGGGTCACCCATCTGGCCCCCGTGAGCGAGAATCCCGGCGCGTTGTACGAGTCCTACTCCGAGTGGGCAGCGCGCGAAGACCTGCCTCCGGTCGACCTGGCCAACTTCATCGGCGTGGTGGCGCTGCTCGTCGCGGACGGGGTGCTGGTGCCGGGACCGTCCGGATAACCGGATGTTTTGACGGTTGACCGGGTGGCGTGCTAAATAACCAGGGGTGCCGCCCGGGTGCGGCCGTGCGGGTTCCGATGAAGGGGAAGACGCCACAGCAATGACACGCCAGTCCATTCACGCCACCGGAGCGCTTGCTTTCTCGCTCCTGCTCGCTACCCCGACCGCCGCCCAGGAGGCGGCCGACACCACCACCGGCATTCCCGTCACGAACCAGATGCTCATCGAGTCGTGCGACCGATGCCACGCGGTCGACGAAGACGGGATGATGACGCGCATCTCGTACATGCGGAAAACGCCCGAGGGCTGGCAGCAGTCGATCCGCCGCATGGTCACGCTGAACGAGGCCGAGCTGGAGCCGGAGGCTGCCCGGGACATCGTGCGCTACCTGTCCGACAACCACGGGATCGCGCCCGAGGAGCTTCGTCCCGGACGCTTCGAGGTGGAGCGGCGCCTCATCGACTGGTCGTACGAGGCCGATTCGGATGTCGAGAACACCTGCAGCCAGTGCCACTCCATGGGACGGGTGATCACGCAGCGCCGGACCAGGGAGGAGTGGAACCTCCTTATGGCGACGCACCGCGGCTACTACCCGCTGTCCGACACGCAGGGATTCAGGCGCAACGGGCCGCCGGCACCTGACGCGACCGATACGCGCCACCCGATGGACAAGGCGGTGGCACACCTGACCGGGGAGTTCCCGCTCACGACCGACGAGTGGACGTCGTGGTCGGCGACGATGCGGCCGCCGCGCCTGGCGGGCACGTGGGCGCTGAAGGGCCACGATCCGGGCCGCGGCCCGATCTACGGCACGGCCGAGATCGCTGCCGCAGCCGACGACGGCAACTTCGCCACCGAGTTGCAGTACACCTACGCCCGGGACGGAGAGCAGGTGGCGCGGAGCGGCCAGGCGATCGTCTACACGGGCTACCAGTGGCGGGGCCGCTCGTTCGAGGGCGGAAGCGAAGAGACCGCGCTCCGCGAGGTCATGATGGTCGAGCGCGGCTGGAACGAGATCAACGGCCGCTGGTTCGCGGGGGCCTACGACGAGTTCGGGCCCGACGTGACGCTGGTGCGTGCCGACGGGCCCGTGGTTCTGGGCCTTCACCCCGTCTCGCTGCGGTCGGGTTCCACTGCCACGGTCACCGTGCACGGGGCGAACCTGCCCACCGGGCTGGGCGTGGGAGACGTGGACTTCGGCCCCGGCGTGGAGGTCGTGCGCGTCATCGAGGGCGGCTCGCAGGCGCTGAGTGCCGAAGTGGCGGCCAGTGAAGACGCCGCGCCGGGCGGGCGGGACGTGTTCCTGTCGGGGCGGCCTGTTCCGGGCCGGCTCACCGTGTACGACACCGTCGACCGGATCGCGGTCACCCCCGAAGCGGGGATGGCGCGGCTGGGCGGCGGCAACTTCCCCAAGGGCTATGCCCAGTTCGAGGCGACCGCCTTCAGCAACGGCCCCGACGGCAAGCCCGACACCGGCGACGACCTCGATCTCGGCTTCGTCGACGTCGCGTGGTCGGTGGAGGAGTACTCCGCCGTCTTCGACGACGACGATATCGAGTACGTGGGCTCGCTGGACGACAACGGCCTTTTCCAGCCTGCCGTCGATGGACCGAACCCGGACCGCATCGGGCAGCGCAACAACGTCGGCGACGTCTGGGTAGTGGCGACCTGGAGCGGTCCCGGCGGGGAAGAAGTCCGCGGGCGCGCCCACCTGATCGTCACCGTGCCCCTTTACATGCGGTGGGAGCCGTGGCGGGTGCAGGAACTGCCGGGCCGCTTCCCCAGGAGGACGGATCGATGAGTACAGGCGCGGTCAACGACGTCGCCGGTGGCAACGGCACCCCGGCCCCCGCAGGCATCCCCGCGGCCGGCGTCATCGCGGCCGCCACGGAGCCGGTCTTCCTCGCGCAGAGGGAGTTCCACCCCTTCGAAGCGGGGGGTGAGACCTTCCTCTACCTGGTGCCGTCGGCAGCGGTCTTCTACCTCGACGAGGCGTCGCACTCCGTGCTGCAAGCCCTTGACCGGGGTCCGGCCAGCGAAGACGACATCGTCGCCGCGCTTGGCCCCCGCTTCGGCGAATCGGCGGTCCGGCTGAGCCTGGGCGAGCTGATGCGGGTGCAGGCCATCGGGCTGACCACCGCCGCGCCGGAGACGTTCCCGCGGGTGCTGCCCCAGGCGAACTTCCCGCTGACCACGATGGTCCTCAACGTCACCAACAAGTGCAACCTGGCGTGCACGTACTGCTACGAGTACGGCGAGGACAAGATCGTCGACACGACCTGCGACCCCGCGCCGACCTACATGAGCGAGGAGACGGCTCGCCAGAGCGTCGACTTCATGTTCGAGCAGTCGGGCGAGCTGCCGGTGGCGCACCTGACCTTCTTCGGCGGCGAGACGCTGCTCAACTTCAAGGTGCTCAAGAAGACGGCGGCCTACGCTCGCGAGCGGGCGAAGGAGCTGGGCAAGGACGTCGACTTCTCCCTTACCACGAACGGCACGCTCCTGAAGGAAGAAGTAATCGAATGGCTGGCCGAGAACCGTGTCGGCGTGACGGTCAGCATCGACGGTCCCAAGGAGACCCAGGACAAGTTCCGCGTCTTCAAGAACGGAATGGGGAGCTACGACTACGCGCTTCCGAAGATCAAGATGCTCCTGGAGCGGCACCGCACGCGTCCGATCGGGGCCCGGGTGACGCTGACGCGCCAGACGCTCGACGTGCCGCGGATCTTCAACCACCTCCGCAACGAGCTGGGGTTCTGGGAGGTCGGCTTCGCTCCGGTCACGACGGCGGACGGCCGCGGGTATGCGATCGAGGACACGGGCTTCGACCATATGCTGGGCCAGTTCGAGGAGCTGGCGCAGGAGTTCCTGGAGTTCGCGCTCGAGGACCGTCACCACGGCTTCTCGAACGTGAAGGAAACCCTGGAAGAGATTCACAAGGGCGTCAGCAAGGCGTTCCCCTGCGGCGCCGGGCTGGGGCTCATGGGCGTGGCGACCGACGGGGAGGTGGCGCTCTGTCACCGCTTCGCGGGCTCGGACGACCACAGCATCGGTTCGGTGCACAACGGGCTGGACCGCAAGCGCCAGTTCGAGTTCCTCGGCCGCCACCACGTGGCGAACAAGACCGACTGCAGCACCTGCTGGGCCCGGCCGCTGTGCGCGGGCGGCTGCTACCACGAGGCCCATGTGCGCTACGGCGACACGGGCAAGGCGAACCTGCACTATTGCGACTGGATTCGGAGCTGGACCGACACCTGCCTGAAGGTCTACGGCGAGATCGCGGTTCATAACCCGGGATACCTGGAACAGTTCGACTAGGAGACGGACACATGGATCACCTGAAAGCCATCAACCGGAAGGCGCAGCGGATTCAGGAGCACGTCGGAGCGCCCGGCGCGGCGGTCCCCGTGCCCGAGGTCGGACCCGGCGGTGGGCCGGCGGCATCGGGCGTACCCCCGGGCGCGGACCCCGGCGACATGGACGTCGTCGGGCTGGAGAGCGGCCCCCACATCCCGCTCGGGTGCTCGCTCGTCTTCGCTCCCGGGTGGGAGGTGGATTCGACCGGTGGCACCGCGGGACTGTGCCAGCCGGTGGAACGCGACCTCTTCGACTGCCACTTGGCCTGCTTCTGGCCCGCGCACGTCCCGGACCAGCTCAATCACGCGCCCGACTGGACCGGCAAGTGCGCGGCGGCCCAGAAGGACTGGCGCAAGATCGACCTGATCTTCCCGTGAGCCGTCGCACGGCGATGCCCGCGGCGCTGCTGGCAGCGGGCCTTCTGGCGTTCACCGCTGGCGGGGCCCACGCGCAGGGCGGCGGCAACGGTGTCATCTACATGGCCGCCTACGACCAGTCCATCAAGGTCATCGACGAGAACTCGCTCGAGATCGTGGACTCGTTTCCGACGTCGATCGGGATCCCGATCGGCCTGACCCTGTCGGCGAACCACGAGCGCATCTACGTCCGCGACGCCGAGTTCGAGGAGATCGAGATCTTCGACGTGGCCACCCGCGAGTCCATCGACAGCTTCACCCTGAGCCGCGGCAGTTCGAAGGTGCGGATCTGGGGGCTCGAGGTCGACCCCGCCGACAAGTTCGTCATCCTCAACACCATGCGGTACACGAAGCGGATCGACCGCTGGGAGGTGGACGAGGCGGTCCTGCTCAAGTACGACCTGGAGGAGAAGGAAGTCACCGACACCATCCCCTGGCCCGAGGGCGACGGAGGCCGGAGAGCCCGGATGATGTTCTCGCCGGACGGGGAGTACCTGTACTTCTTCAGCCGCGGCAACATCATCGTGCTCGAGACCGGCGACTTCACCGAAACCGACCGCTGGGATCTCTCGCGGCCGCTGGAGGAAGGGCTGGGGCGGTTCAGCTTCGGGTTCCCGACGAGCCTGCACGACGACCCCGGCTTCCACACCGGCCTGTTCAACTTCACGGATCCCGTGCAGAACCGGCGCATGATGGGAATCGCGCGGGTCAACCTTGCCGAAAGGGACTTCGACTTCTTCACCCTGGGACCCAGCGAGCCGGTCAGCTTCCGTCTGGCGCCCGGCGGCACGAAGGCGTACGGCCTGGTCCAGCAGATCGGCAACTACGAGTTCTGGACCTTCGACGTCGAGGGCCGGCGGGTTGAGAGCCGCCAGCGCTTCGCGGGACGTCCCCGCATGGGTCTGGAGATCAGTTCGAACGGTGAGCTGCTGTACATCTACAACGCGGGCTCGACGATCGACGTCTACGACGCCGACAGCTACGAGTTCGTGCGGACGGTGGCGTTCGACGCGGACATGACCAGCTTCGTGATGGTCCCGGAGGGGACGGGGCCGCGGGCGAACTGAGGGGGCGGGGGTTCAGAAAACGCAGGGAACCCACATTGCACGTTTGCTCCCTGGGATCTGTTATCTGACTACAGTAGCCCTCACCCGTGTCCGACAAGGAGCAACACGAGATGATGAAACACCGACTCCACGCCCCGAAGGTCGGAGTGCTGTTGGCGATCCTCGCCATGGGGTCGCTGGCCGCGTGCGAACAAACCGTCGAGCCAGAAGCAATCGGTACCCAGCGCCCGGAACAGTTTCATGAGGTGGTGGCAGGGCTGGATGCCGGATTCTATCGGGTGTGGAATGTTGAACGTGCTCAGGCTGGTGCTCCATTGCCGCTGACCTCCGATCATCCCGAATGGACGTGGGACCGGCTCAAGGGATTCGACAACATCGTTGCCGCATTGCACGGGGCCGCGGGTACATTCCACACTCCCATCGTACTAGCTGCCGATACTGAAGATCCGGAGTGTTTCTTGAAGGCGGATGCCACGGATGAAGAGCGCGAGGAGTTTGCCGACTGCGCCAACGAGCTCATGGAGAGTGAAGAATGCAGCGATGTCCTGGTTGAACACTGGATGAAGTCCGACGAAACGCACGCGCATTGTGTCGAGGAGGACCAGTAGCCCGTCGGTACCCGACGCTAGTCCAGCCAGCGACTGCGTGGCTACCTTCCGAGCAGAGGCCCAGCCAGGCAGGGCTTCTTCCTGGCCGTTGCCGGGGGACGAGCGGGACATGGACCGTTAGTGGGGGTTCGGATCCCTCGAAGCGGGTAGCAACGGCGGCACTTCCCGCCGGGAGGTAGCCAGATGGCCATACTGGACACCGAAATCCGGCGGGGACTCGCCTACGTCATCCCGTACAAGGGCCGGCTGGCGTTCATCCTGTGCCTCAATCTGGCGGGGACGGCGCTGGCGCTCTACATCCCCTTCCTGACCCGCGACCTGGTCGACGACGCGCTGCTGGGAAGGGACTTCGACGCCCTCGTCCGGATCGTGGTTCTGTTCACGGCGATCACCGTGGCCAGCTTCGTTCTGAACGTCGTGAGCGGGCTGCGCTACACGAAGGTTTCGGCCGAGATCCTCTTCGACATGCGGCTGGCCGTGTACCGTCACCTGCAGCGGCTGTCACCGCGCTTCTTCGCTCGGACGCCGCTGGGCGACATCATGTCGCGCCTCAACAACGACGTGGGCGAGATCCAGCGGGTGCTCTCGGACACGCTGCTTGCGTGGGTCGGGAACGTGGCGTTTCTGGTGGGCGCGGTCGGCATGCTGCTGTGGCTCGACTGGCAGCTGTTCCTGGCGGCGGCGGCTCTCCTCCCGCCGGCCATCTGGGCGCTCGTGCGGTACAGGCGCCGGCTGGAAGTGCGCGTCCGCGTGATGCGCGAGCGGAGCGCCGACATCGGATCGTTCCTGATCGAGACGCTGCGTGGCGTGCGACTGGTGGCTGTGTCCAACGCGGGCGAGCGGGAGGCGAGGCGCTTCAAGAGGCGGAATGACTCGTTTGTTGACTCACTCATGAAGATGACGAGGCTGCGGTACCTGGCGGGGGGTCTGCCGGGGCTGTTGCTGTCGGGTAGCACGGCGGTGGTCTTCCTGTACGGCGGGTCACGGGTGATCGGCGGGGTGGTCACCCTGGGCACCTTTACCGCGTTCATGGCCTACCAGATGCGCCTGATTGGGCCCGTGCAGGGGCTGATGGGGCTGTACGCGGGGCTCGCGACCGCGCGGGTGTCGCTGCGGCGAGTGCACGAGCTGCTGGACGAGCCCATCGAGGTGGAGGATGCGGCGGCCCCGGCCGCGCTTGGCCCGGTGCGCGGCGAGCTTGTGTTCGAGGACGTGTCGTGCGGGCACGGGCGGGGCGGTGCCGTGCTGGACGGCTTTGCGCTGACCGTGTCGCCGGGCGAGGTGGTGGCGCTGGTGGGTCCTTCGGGGAGCGGCAAGTCGACGGTGGCCGACCTGATCGTACGGCACCTGGACCCGGACCGTGGGCGTGTGCTGCTCGACGGGAGGGACATCCGCGACGTTGCGCTGGACGAACTGCGCGCGCGGGTGGCGGTGGTGGAGCAGGACGCGTTCGTCTTCAACACGTCGATCGTGGAGAACGTGCGGTACGGGCGGCCGGGGGCGGACGCGGCAGAGGTGATGCGGGCCGTTCAGCGTGCCGGACTGGCCGAGTTCGTCGCGGCGCTCCCCGACGGGCTCGACACGGTGGTGGGCGAGGACGGCCGGGCGCTGTCGGCGGGGGAGCGGCAGCGCGTGGCGATCGCCCGGGCGCTGCTGGCGGACCCGGCGGTGCTGGTGCTGGACGAGGCCACGAGCGCGCTGGACGCGGAGACGGAGGCGCATGTGGTGCGCGCGTACCGCGAGGTGATGAGGGGGAGGACGACCGTGCTGATCACGCACCGGGAGGAGATGCTGCGGGGGGTGGATCGGGTGGTGGAGGTGGGTTCGTGAACGTGTGGCGCGTACTCCGCAGGGGTGCTCCGATGGCCCTCGTCATCGGCCTGGCGCCAATGCAGCTCGTCGCCCAGATGGACACCCTGAACCTGTCGGGACAGGATCCCGAGACCGTGATCCCGGCCGAGTTCGACGGTGGCTTCTTCGCGCGGATAGGGCAGATCGTCGTCGACGACAACGGAATCTGGGTCATTGACCGGGGCCACACGAGGGTCTTCCGCTTCGGCCGTGAAGGCAACCTGTTGACCGAATACGGACGCGAAGGAAGCGGCCCCGGAGAATTCCTGCTCCCGGGAACATTGATGATCGATTCGGTGCTGACGGTGACCGACCCGCGACTGGGGCGGATCGTTCGCTTCAGCCTGGAAGGCGAACACCTCGAGACCACCCGGCAGGAACGCCGGCCCGTAACACCGGACGGGATGGAGGTTCCACTGAGCGCCGTTATGTCCCTGCCCGCAGGCTACCTGGTCGGAGCCACGGCGGGGTGGTACCGGTTCGGCGGGCGGACAGACGGGGAAGCTGCACTCGGCGACCCGTTCTCCCACATCCTTCTGTTCCACCCGGACGGCGCAGGAGTGGACACGCTCGCCAGCTACCACATCGCCGGCGGAAGGTGGGATGCGCCCGGCCGGCTGGGCGGCAACGTGGATCCCGGGCTGGGCGCGTCCGGCGCATGGTCGGTCCTGGGCGATTCCGTGGCCGTGCTGGTCGACGGGATCGCGGGAACGCTGACCCGCATCCGCGTCCGTGGTGGGCTCCCGGCCGCCGATACGATCGACCTGGGAATCAGGGCGCGTCCAGTCAGCGATCGGGACATGGCCGATATCGAGGCGCGTCTCCGCGAAGAGAAGCCGGACCTTCCGCGCCGGCTCGAGTTCGATGTGCCCGAAGGCTGGTCGGTTGCGACCGGGCTCCTCCCGGGCCAAAGCGGCGAATTCTGGTTGCGCCAGGCGGTCGAAGGCGATCGGCAGGAATGGGTTGTCGTGAGGCCGGGCTCGATCCGGAAGTGGCGCGTCATACTCCCTGAACGGTTCGTGCTCCGGGCCGTCCACGGCGGCCGCTTGTACGGTGTCGCGACGGACGAACTCGATGTTCCAAGGGTGGCGGCGCTCGCGGATCCCAGGATGCCGTCTTGATTTCTGGGGAATCCGGTCAGACCCTGCCGGGCATCAAACCCTCTCCGCCAGCCACTGCGGAGCCCAATGAGCAGCAACTGAGCCTCGCGGGACAACAACGCCAAATTGCACGCCGGGCCATCGGAACCTGTTATCCAAGTACACTCCCCGGCGGAGGCTTGTGGAGTTTTGTGTTGTCAAGGGAGGCTGAAAGTGTTGGGCGGACAGTCGGATGACGGGCGTCGTGCTGGTGGCTGGCCGCTGGTTCGGGGATGTGCGTATTGGCCGAACTGCCGGGACTGGGCGGACCCGATGACACGGGTTGGAATCGTCGTTGTCCTGTTGGGGGTTGCGCCGCTCGGAGTCGGCGCTCAGGCGGTGGTGGGGATCGTTTCTGAGCGAGAGACCGGCGAACCGGTGGTGGGTGCCATGGTTGTCCTCTTTGATGACAAGAGTGATCCCGTGGACCGCTTCCTCAGCAATGCGGCGGGTCGATTCGTGCTGCGGGCGCGCCACGTCGGCGCGCATTACATCACTGTTGACCGCATCGGGTATGCGAGCATGACGACGGATCGCTTCGAGCCGAAGGGCGACGCGGAGCTCATGAGGATCGAAGTGCCGGTCGAACCGGTGGTTCTCAGTGCCCTGGAGGTGGCTGGCGCGCCCAGGTGTGAGGTTAGACCGGAGGAGGGAAAGATCAGCGCCCGCGTCTGGGAGGAAGCGAGAAAGGCACTCGTCGCGGAGGCTTGGACGCGCGAGGTTGCGGGCTACCGCTACACTCTGCTCCGATACCAGCGAACGTTGGACCCATATGGTCGCGCCATCGTCTCGGAGACGGAAGAGACGGCTTCGGATCTTGATGCCCCGTTCGCCTCGATTCCACTCGAAAGCCTGGCGAACGTGGGCTTCGTGCAGCCAATGCCTGATTCGACCACGAGGTACTATGCGCCGGACGCCGAAGCGATCCTTTCCGATTTCTTTCTGGATACTCATTGCCTTGCCGCAACCAGGGACGAGGAAGGCCGCATTGGTCTCATCTTCAGACCGGTCCCCGGACGATCGGTGCCCGAGATTCGCGGCGTGCTCTGGCTGGACTCGGAGACCGCCGAGCTCGAGCAACTGCTGTTCGACTACCTCAACTTGCGCAGCGTCGTCGAGAGGGGTTGGGCTGGCGGAGAGATAGGATTCACTCGGCTACCCGGGGGGGAATGGATCGTGGGGGAGTGGCTGGTGAGAACCCCGATTCTTGAAGTCAGATCGAGGAATCGTGTCCGGCGAACCGGCTACCTCGACACGGGCGGGATCACCACACGAGTTACCGATTCGCGGGGCAGGGTTGTTCTGGATTCCGAGGCGGCCTCCATCTGGGGCGTGGTTACGGACTCGGCAGGTGCTGGGCCTCCCGTCGAGGCGGTTGACGTTGAGCTCCTCGAAACGGGCGAGCGGGCGCGGCCCGGCGACGATGGATCCTTTCTGTTCAACAATCTCGATGCCGGACAGCACAGGCTGAGGGTGCTGCATCCGCTGATCAGAAATTGGAGTGTGGCGGCGCCTGTCGATCTGTCGGTCCAGACCAGGGTTGGTGCTGATTCCGGCCCATGCCGATCAGTGATTCCATTCCATGCCGATCACCGATTCCGGTGCATGCCGATCACCGATTCCAGAGCATGCCGATCACCCTGG